>Ga0209674_100014_pt1 | contig 704989 bp, 602 predicted proteins | sample AraplaCvi_mMS_r2_FD_184279 | JGI IMG/M metagenome (GOLD analysis project Ga0209674, IMG submission 184279) | Arabidopsis root microbial communities from North Carolina, USA - plate scrape CL_Cvi_mMS_r2 (SPAdes) (version 2) | ecosystem: Host-associated > Plants > Roots > Endosphere | place: USA... | reverse complement strand
ACAGCGTCAATTCCTGGCGGGTGGAATTTAGGTCGGAAAACTGAGACCTCCGAAGCACAGGGCATGGGGTAGTCTTGGCGCAGGGCCAAGGTCCGCTTCCGACCCGAAGCGGACCTTTTTTGATGTCACGTGTAGAGTCAGATTATCGGGGCACTTGATGGTGCCCATTTCAACAAATCGAGAAAGGGGCTCGATATGTTTAGAAAGCTTTATATTTTGTCATGTCTTGTGCTCATGGTTCAGCTCACAGGTTGTGCAAGTGCACCTCCAGAGGCACAGCGACTAGCAGCAGCCACGCGAGCTGATGTCATTGTTCTCGATCAAGATGCGTCCTATGAACGAATGGCGGGAGTGATGAAGGATCATTGGCGCTATACGGCTTTGCGAGGCACTTACAGGGCGGAGAAGGAAAACGCCAGTGGCGTTTTCTATCGCGGCGAGGGGCGCCCTATAGTCTTTAGCCGAATCGACGATCCTGGCTCTACGCGAGCCCCCTATGTTTCGTATCGCACTGGCGGCATCTGGGTGCCTAAGGACTCAACGCAGAGTGCGCGCCTCTATTTCTATTTCGAAGCAAAGGAGTACAGCTCGCCAACATCACCGGTGTCTAGTATTCCTGCAGGGACGCCCATCGTTCCAGGCGCTGTCGGTGCAGCTTTGGGCGGTGCGATCGTAAACGGAATAATCCAATCGAAAGTTGGAGAGATTACGTTCTACGAGACCCCGCTGGACATGGACTTTTCCTCAAAAATAGTCGCGAACATCCACAGTGCGCCTCAATAAAGGCCGCGGATCGAGCAAGCATTTTGCGGGTCTTCTGCACGTTCTAAGGGCCATCACTCCTAGTTGAAAGATCCTGCAATGACCAAAGCGTCTGCTTTCGACCCGAAGCGGTCATATGTGTCTCCATGGGGATCGCGCGTCATGCCCGAGAGTAACGATAAGCGGACGTTGGGAGTCTTCGAGATTCTGGCTGCTGGACTCGCGCCAAGCGAAGCATTCCGCAAGCTTTTCGAACGCGGTTACGTGAGCACCGCCCCAGCCCTTGTGCACTTGTTATACACAGAGCTCCCTGATCTTTCAGAGTCGGTGATGCCCGCCGTAATGGCCTGGAACAGGGGGACGCGAGCGGACCGAGCCGGAATCAGACTCACGGATGATCGTCTTGATGAGATCATCGGTGACTTCATAGCTTCGGCAGTGCATCGCAGGGAAGCGACAAACCGCTTAACGGACAGGGAATGATCGCTTGTGGCCGAGAGCGGACATTTTGCGCAAGGGGCGGCCTGCGGTGCTCATGTCCGCTTTCGACCCGAAGCAGACACTCACGCACAAAAGGCCTCTCGACAATTTGATCATCCGCTCTGGACCAAGCTGTTCCAAAGCGCCGCCAGCCAGCGTGGGCGAACAAGGGGATCGGTATGCTTCGGGCTCTGATCAAGATCGGCAAATGGGCAGCCATCGTCATCCTGATCTTCTTGGTTTCCCTGCTCGGCATTCGCGCCTGGGATTCGCAGCGCGGTGATCCGCTGGCGCTGTGGCAGACCTATGTGCCGCATGAGCTGACGGCTTCGGAAATTGACGCCACCGATTGGGCCGGTTATCTCGCGGCCGAGCAGCGCGTGTTCGATGAGGTGAAGACGCAGGTCAGCGACAAGCTGGATGCGTCGGATCGCGTGGTTACCAATCGCTACTTCGAAGGCGCGCCGATGTATCCGGAGCACTTCAAGACCGACTGGAATCGCTCCTACGTGCTTGAGCCTTCGGGGCCGCCCGTTGGCGCCGTGGTGCTGATACATGGCCTGACTGATTCGCCCTATAGCCTGCGCGATATCGCGGAGCTCTATCGCGATCGCGGCTTTGTCGCCATCGGCCTTCGCGTGCCGGGGCACGGCACGGTGCCGGCGGCCTTGACCGAAGCGCAGTGGCCCGACTGGTTGGCGGCGACGCGCCTGGCCATGCGCGAGGCACGGCGACGGGTGGGGCCGCAGGCGCCCATCCACATGGTGGGTTATTCCAACGGCGGGGCGCTGGCTCTCAAGTACACGCTGGATGCCTGCGAGCACGAGGAACTGACGATGCCCTCGCGGCTTGTGCTGCTGTCGCCCATGATCGGCGTGACGAGCTTTGCGCGATTTGCCGGCCTGGCGGGACTGCCCGCGATCCTGCCTGCTTTCGCCAAGGCGGCGTGGCTGGACCTGATTCCCGAGTACAACCCGTTCAAGTACAACTCCTTCCCCGTCAACGCAGCGCGGCAGACCTATCTGCTGACGGACGTGATCCGTGAGCAGATGCAACGGCTCGCCCGCGCGCAGAAGCTGTCCCGGCTGCCGCCGATCCTCACGTTCCAGTCCGTGGTCGATGACACCGTCAGTGCGCCTGCCGTGCTGCGGACGCTTTATGCACAGCTGCCCGACAACGGCAGCGAGGTCGTGTTGTTCGACGTGAATCGCAACCATCGGTTCGACTCGTTGCTGCGGGCGAGTTCGCTGCAAGCGTTGCAGCATCTGGTGTCGCCGGGACCGCACGCTTTTCGCATCACCGTGATTGCCAATGCGGCGGAGAACGATAGCCACACGGTCGCCCGCACGACCGAGGCGGACGGCGGCAAGTCCACGGTGATGCCGCTTTCCATCAACTATCCCGACAACATTTTTTCGATGTCGCACATCGCCCTTCCCTTCCCGACCAATGACCCGCTCTACGGCACGGAGCCCGACATGTCGGAGAATTTCGGCGTGCGGCTGGGTACGGCAGCACCACGCGGGGAGCGCGGCGCGCTGGTATTGAATCTCGATGCCGTGCTGCGCATCAGCTCCAACCCGTTCTATCCATATGTGCGCGAGCGCATCGAGTCGGTGATACCACCCGCTGCCCGAGCGGCAGATGCCGCGCCTTCGAGGCCCTAGCGCATTGCCGTTGCATGCCATACGGGCGCCCGCTGCCCGGCAGTGGGATACTGGAGCCATGAAGCTGCCTGACGCCCTGCTCTCCGCCCTTCGCCCGCACTTTCCTTCGGAGTCGCTGACCACCGAGATGGGAGAGCGGCTTTCCTACGCCTACGACAACTCGCGGCGCAATGCGCTGCCCGATGCCGTGGTGTTTCCGACCACGCATGAGCAAGTGGAAGCGTTGGTGCAGCTTTGCCGCGAACATCGCGTGCCGGTGATTGGGCGCGGGCGCGGCACCAACACCACGGGCGCCACGGTGCCGGTAGATGGCGGCGTGGTGGTGAGTTTCGAGCGAATGAATCGCATCGTGCGCATCGACCCGGACAATCGCCTCGCCGTGGTGGAGCCCGGCGTACTCAATGGCGATTTGCAGCAGGCGCTCAGGCCGCACGGCTTTTTCTGGCCGCCGGACCCGACCTCTTCGCCCTGGTGCAGCATCGGTGGCAATCTCGCCTGCAATTCGGCGGGACCACGCACGGTGAAGTACGGCAGCCCACGCGAGAACACGCTGGGTCTGCGTGCGGTGGCCGGAACCGGCGAAGGTTTCCGCTGCGGCACGTACACCAGCAAGGGAGCGACCGGCTACGACCTGACGCGCCTGTTGATCGGCTCGGAAGGCACGCTGGCGCTGATCACGGAGGCCACGCTCAAGCTCACGCCCAAGCCCTCCGGCCTGCGCACCATGCGCGCTACTTACAGCGATGTGAGCGCGGCGGCGCGCGCTGTCGCGCGGATCATGGCGCAGCCGGTGACGCCGTGCGCGCTGGAGTTCATCGACGATGTCGCCTTGAAGCTCGCGCGCGACCATGGCGGCGACAGCGTGCCCGTGGCGGGCGCGATGCTGATGATCGAAGTCGACGGTGAACCCGACACCTTGCCAAGTGCCGTGGAAGCCGTTTCGCGCGCGGCGCGCGGTGACGGGCTGGAAGAACTGCGCGTGGCGGAAACCGCCGAGGAAACCCAGGCGCTATGGTCGGCGCGCAAGGCTTTGTCGCCCGCCCAGCGCACCATTTCGCCGAACAAGATCAACGAAGACGTCGTGGTGCCGGTCAGCCGCCTGCCCGAGCTGGTCGATGGCATCAAACGGCTGTCGAAGAAGCACGATGTGTTGATCGTGAGTTTCGGACACGCGGGCAACGGCAACCTGCACGTGAACCTGTTGCCGCGCGACGACGCCGAGCGCGAGCGCGCACATGCGTGCCTGGCGGAAGTGTTTGCCCTGGTAATCGCGCTGGATGGCACCTTGTCGGGCGAACACGGCATCGGCCTGGTGAAGCGCGAGTTCATGCCGTTGGCGTTGCAGCCGACGACGTTGCATTTGATGCGCAACGTCAAGGCGGCGTTTGATCCGGAAGGGATTCTCAATCCGGGGAAGTTGCTGCCCTGAGTGCTGTTGTAGGAGCGCAACCAGTGCGCGATCGCAACTTCGCACGGCCGTAGCCGTCCGACGGCCCCTGATCGCGCACTGGGTGCGCTCCTACAGAGAGAGCGGGCGTTCAGTAGTCGCGGATGTCCAGCATGAGGAAGCCGCGGACGCTGTAGCCGTTGCTTTCGGGCCACGCCAGGGATGCAAGTGCGCGATCGCCGGCGGCCCATGGCGCGTTGTCGAGCAGCACTTCAGCGGTGACCTGGCCATCATCGCCACGACGATGGAACAGGCGCACCCAGTGCGGCTCGGCGCTGAGGGCCTCGCGCTGCAGGGTTTCGCGCAGCGTGGGAAGAATGTCCTGCGGCACCTCGACATCGTCCCGGCTCGACAACCACGGGGCAACAAATACGTCCCAGGTGCGAATGCCGAGTTCCCAGCCGTAGGTCTGCAGGCGGCGTTCGTCGGCGACGTACCAGCAGGCAGCCAACAGCACGTGGAACACGCCACGCTCGAAGGCGTCCAGCGCGTCGCGACATGCGGCTTCACCGCTGCCTGTACCGGCGAAGCTCTCTTCGATGTGGCGCTCTTCACTGATGACGATATCGACGTCCAGACGGCCAGGCTGGCCGCCGGAGCCGTCGGACCAGATGGCGCGCACGGCCGGGAAATCGCCATCGGTCATCAGCCAGTCTTCGTCAGGCTCGAGTTCGACGCCGTGACGCTGGAAGAGACGAAGGAGGTATTGCTGTAGCGCGGCGTCTTGCATGGAAAGAACCTCAGTCAGTTCGCGCGGGCGCGCCACAACAGGTGACGCACGATCATGGCGAGCACCAGTACCAGCACGCAGGCGCCATAGCCGTAGAGCGCCGGCAGCACCTGCTGCCAGATCGCTCCGCTCGCCGGACCATACTGTCCGACGGTGGGCACGCTGGCGGTATCGAATGCAGTGCTGGCGCACTCCACTGCCGCAAACGCAGCAAGCAGCAGGGCGGCCAGGTCGAAGCTGCGGCGCGCAGGCGTACGCGGCAGGCTCTTGGGGTAGGCCCAGTACGCCCAGCCGAGAATCAGCAGCCAGGGCGCCAGCAACAAGATGGCCAGATAACGCATGCGTCAATGCACTCCTTGGATGTTGCCGTCGGCGGCGCTCATTCCTGCGCCGCCAACTCGTCCAGCGCGCCGCGCAGACGGTTCAGCGCTTCGTCGCGCGACTGCTCGCCGTCGTACTCGGGCGTGGTGGCCACCTGTTCACCGTCCAACTCCAGCACGAGCGACTGGGGCTGCACCTGCACCACGGCGCTCGCGGCGCCCAGTTCCTTGATGCGCTTCTGCAGCGCGCCTGCCGCCTTGGGATCGGCAAACGAGCGGGACAGCAACAGTTCTTCACCGTCGCCGGAGAACAGGCGGAAACGGAAGCTACCATCGCCGTCGCGGAAGCTGGCGAAGCGCGGCGCCTTACCGGTCTTCGGCACGGGCTTCGCCGCGGCCGCCTGCGGCGCGACGGCTACACCGGAACGCAGGCCGATCGCATCGCGCAACTCGGCGATCTTGGGTGCCGCGATCGCGCGTGCCTTCTTGGCGCCCTCCTGCAGAATCTCTTCGATCATGGCGGGGCGCGCGATCAAGGCGTCGTAGCTTTCGCGCATCGGCGCGATATCGACTTCGATGCGCTCGAACAACACCTGCTTCGCCTCGCCCCAGCCGATGCCGTTGACCAGTGCTTCGCGGAACGCTTCGGATTCGGCTTCGCTGGCGAACGCGCGGAAGATGGTGAACAACGAGGAGCTGTCCGGATCTTTCGCTTCGCCCGGCAGGCGCGAGTCGGTGACGATGCGCATGATCGATTCGCGCAGATGCTTCTGACCGCCCGAGAACAGCGGGATGGTGTTGTCGTAGCTCTTGGACATCTTGCGGCCGTCCAGGCCCGGCAGCGTCGCGACCTGTTCTTCGATCACCACTTCGGGCAGCACGAAGAACTCGCGGCCGTAGATGTGGTTGAAGCGCTGCGCGATGTCGCGCGCCATTTCGATGTGCTGGATCTGGTCGCGACCCACCGGCACCTTGTTCGCGTTGAACGCAAGGATGTCGGCGGCCATCAGCACCGGATACATGTACAGGCCGGCGGTGACACCGGCATCGGCGTCCTCGCCCGCTTCGGTGTTCTTGTCCACCGCGGCCTTGTAGGCGTGCGCGCGATTGAGCAGGCCCTTGGCGGTGACGCAGGTGAGGAACCAGGTGAGCTCCGGAATTTCCGGGATGTCCGACTGGCGATAGAACGTGACCTTCTGCGGATCGAGGCCTGCCGCCAGCCACGTCGCGGCGATCTCCAGGCGCGAACGCTCGATGCGCGCCGGGTCATCGCTCTTGATCAGCGCGTGGTAGTCGGCCATGAAGTAGAACGCGTCGACGTCGTCACGCCAGCTCGCCGCCACCGCCGGGCGGATCGCGCCGACGTAGTTACCCAGGTGCGGGGTGCCAGTGGTGGTGATGCCGGTGAGTACGCGGGTCTTCATGAGCTCTCGTTCTTGGTGTCGTGGTGGAAGCTGATCAACGGATCAGCGTGGATTTGCCGAACAGCGATTCGACCAGATCCACCGCGAGGCGCGCGGTCTGGTTCTTCTTGTCGAAGGCGGGATTGAGTTCGACGATGTCGAGCGAACCGACGCGACCGGTGTCGGCGATCATCTCCATGCACAGCTGCGCCTCGCGATAGTTCGGGCCGCCGCGCACGGTGGTGCCCACGCCCGGTGCGATGGTCGGGTCGAGGAAATCCACATCGAAGCTGATGTGCAGGTGCGTGTTCTCGTCGACATCGGCCAGCGCTTCTTCCATCGTGCGCTTCATGCCCACTTCGTCGACGTGGCGCATGTCGAAGATGCTCACCTTCGATTCGCGCACGAGGCGTTTTTCGCCCTCGTCCACCGAGCGGATGCCGATCTGCCGGAATACATCCGGCGTGGTGGCGGGCACGTGGCCGCCGACTTCCACCAGCTCCTTCGGGCCCTTGCCGCACAGGCAGGCCACGGGCATGCCGTGGATGTTGCCCGACGGCGTGACATCGGCAGTGTTGAAGTCGGCGTGCGCGTCCAGCCACAGCACGCGCAGCTGCTTGCCCTGTTCGCGGCAATGGCGAGCAACAGCGCTGATCGATCCGATGGCGAGGCAGTGGTCGCCACCCAGCATGATCGGCAGGCGGCCATGCTTGAGCTCGGCATAGATCGCTTCATGCACGGCCTGGTTCCAGGCCAGTACCTCGGGCAGGTGGCGATAGCCGTTGTGCGGCGGCTGCCAAGGGTTGAGTGGCCCCTGCAGGTTGCCGCGGTCGACCACGTCCAGGCCGCGCTTGGACAGCTTCGCGCCGAGGTTGGCCACGCGCAGTGCTTCCGGCCCCATCGAGGCGCCGCGGTGACCCGCGCCGATATCGGTGGGAACGCCAATCAGGGAAATTGCCTTGTTGACCATGCAGACCTGTCAGTGTGAAGAAACGGGATCGGCAGAACCTTCGCGCACCAGCGGCAGCTGCTGCTGTCGCCAGGCGTTGAGGCTGCCGTCGAGCATTCGCACATGGTTGTAACCCAGCGATTGCAGGGTTTCCTGCGCACGCGCCGCGCGCCGGCCCGACACGCAGTACACCACGATCTCGCGATCGCGGGGGACGCCCAGTGCGCCGGCGCGGCTACCGAGCTGTTCCACGGGAATATTGAGTGCCCCGGCGATATGGCCATCCCGGTATTCGTCGGCGTGGCGCACATCGAGCAGCAGCGGCGCCTGCCCCGCTTGCTGGCGTTCCACCAATTGGGGCGCGGCGAGCGGAGCCTCCGCGGCCATGGCGGCGCCCTGCGTTACGAGGCAGAAGAATACGAATCCGGCGGCCCGCCGCAGGTGTCGTTCGAGCAGGTTTTTCATGGGCGAAACGCTGGAAAGCATACGAAGCCTGACGTCACCGTCGAAAGGCGCTGGCTGGCCTTTACAGGCCGGCCAGGCGACAAGCTTCGAAGTATAGCCGCCAGCCGCCGGCGAAATGACCGACGGCCCGGGGCGCCTGACGCCAGGCTATCGCAGGCAGCGATGAGTGCGGGTCAGCGGATACCGTTCTGGAACCGCTGCCGCAGGTAGAACAGCAAGGTGGGGTGATACCACTGCTGCGACGGGCCTTCGCTGGCATAGGGCGCGAGGCGGTTTTCCACGGCATCGCGCAGTGCGGCCTGCATCATCGGGATGGCCTTGGCCATCTGGTGGATGGGATAGGTCGCGAAATTGTCGGCGGTACCGACATCGATGGTGGATTGGTAGAGGATGCCGCCGGTATCCACGCCTTCGTCGACCATGTGCACGGTGACTCCGCAGCGTCGGCGGTCATCCATCGCCAACGCCCAGTAGCCGCCATGCACGCCGCGATAGGCGGGCGTAATGCCCATATGCGTGTTGATGAAGGGCGCCTTGATCGAGCCCAGCAACTTTTTCGACAGGATGCGCGTGCCGTTGACCACTACCGCGTCGGGCGCGAGTTCCTTCAACAGGCGGATCACTTCGCGCTTGTTCGCGCTGTCGACCTTGGTGACGACGCGCGAAGGAATCGGCGAGTCGTCCATCTCGTAGCGCTCGATCAGCTGTTGCACCCGCTTGCGCGAGCTCCTGCCCAGCCAGCGACTGTAGATGATGAAGGCGAGCTGCCCTAGGGTCGTAGGCCAGCCCAGCGTCTTTGCCCGGTACTTGATCATGTTTCGGGACGAAGGCTTTTTTTCCAGCACCACCGCGGCGATGTCGCAGCTTTCGCGCAAACCGTTGTACATCAGCTCCGTGGACAGTCCCGGCCCTGCGAGCATGACGATGCGCGGTCTAGGCGGCATGCGTGCGCTCCAGCTCCGCGGAGATCTCGCCCATGTTCAACGACTGCATGCCATAGCGTTTTTTCAGCTCGCCGTAGTATTCGAGGATGCGTTCCAGAAAGCGCTGGTTTTCTTCGATATGCGCACCGAAGTTGTGCGGGTGCCACCACAGGTGGAACAGACGGTTGTTGATCGCCGCGTGACGCATCGCGCGCTTGATGCGATGCAGGCGCAAACCATCCAGCCACGCCACCGATGGCGAATACGGCCGCAGGAAACGGCTGGAGGGAATATTGAACGGGCGGCTCTGCGCGCATTCCTCGAAGCTGTAGGTGTTGTAGCCGGTGACGTTGAGGTAAGCGTCGACGAGTCGCAGCCCTCGCACCAGCGGATTCTGCTGCTCCTGGTTCCGTGGCGTGTAGAAGCCCGCGTATTCGTTGCCGCGATAGCAACGGATGCCCAGTTCTTCCAGCACCGGAAGGTAGGCCGGGTTTCCCTGGTTGCGCGGGAACACCAGGCTCTGGACATCGATGCCACGCGCCCTCGCCGCGTCGATGGCGGCGACGAGGTCGGCCTTGAAGGCCTCGGCGGTCTGGCCGGGTTCAAGGCAGTAGTAGTGCGAAAACGTGTGCGTGCCGATTTCCTGGCCGGGATATCGGCGAATCAGCTCGATCACTTCCGGCGCGAAATGGTATTCGTCGTCGCTGCCCCAGGCGTGTTCGTCGATGTAGCGATAGGGCGACAACTGGGCATTGTTGTAGGCCGGCGTATCGCGCGGCAGCTTCGAACGCAGCGAAGCCACATCTTCGAAGAAGATGAAGCCCAGGGTGGCCCAGGTGGCATGCACCCCATGGGCATCGAACGACGCGAGCATCTCGCGTATGGCCTGTCGCTCGCCGCGCAGGTTGTCTTCGTAGTCCTGGATACTGCGCTTGTCGCGCACGCCCCAATAGAGCTCAAGATCCAGCGAAACGGTAAATATGCCTGGCATGAGGTCGTGCACCCATCCCGTTGATCGGTCGTCAGCCCCCTACTGAGCTATCCAGCCGGCAATCGGCACCCGTGCCCAGCCCCGACGATGCAGCACTGTCAGGGCGAACGAAGGGGATTGTTCGGGCCCGATCGTGAAGGCAGGCTGAGGCACCCGCTGGGGATACCGGCGTGCGTACAGGCTTCGTGAAGTACGGGGCGAACGGCGCGACGCAGCGCCGCCGAGGATGGACGAATGCCGTTCCTGACCGCGTATTGCGGCCCACTGGATACACGGGGATGTCGCGAGGATGGTGCCGGCAGCAGGAGTCGAACCCGCGACCTACTGATTACAAATCAGTTGCTCTACCAACTGAGCTATACCGGCATGGGAGGGGGAGTCTAGCAGGCCGCCGCCGCGACTCAAAAACAGCCGGTGCTGTGCGAGCCCACACCCCGCACCCGGCTGCGCCAGTCGGCGCGGCCGCTGTCGGCGATCACCACGTCCAGCCAGTACTCGGGGACGCTTTCCGTGCGCTCGCTCATTTGTGCCGGGAAGCCGGCAGACGCGACCTGATCGCGGCGGCGGCGGGCATTGGCCGGATCCTTGAACAGGCCCAGCGAGATCGTATTGGACTGGTCACCGCTGCTCACGATGAAGTACTCGCCCACGTTGGCGGCACTGAGGCGACGCCCCAGTTCGAGCGCCCGCTCGCGACTGCCACCGCCTGGCAGGTAGACCCACCAACCGGTGGTCTGCGTGGTCTGCTCCTGTCGCGAACGCATGCGCGCCGCCTGGTTGCTGAGCGCGCTGCGTGCACTACGCATATCCGCCTGGGTGGCGAACGGACCCAGCGCCATGCAGGTGTAGGACGTCTGTCGCGGAGGGGCCACGGGCGCTGGAGCGGGGGCAGGTGTCGTCGACGTGGTTGAGGGCGCTGCTGTTACCGAGGTCGATGCACTCGGTGCCGTGGAAGCCGCGGGTGCGGGCGGTGCCGGGCGTTCGCTCAACAGATGCAGTTCGGGCACGCCGGCGTCGGTGGCACTGCGTCCGTGCACGTCGTCCTGGCCGAGCAACAGCCACGCGCCCACTGCGATATTGAGTGCGATCAGCAGAACGAAAAGCAGGCGCAGGAACATCGTCGATCCGTCATGCAAACGACAAGAGCCGGCATTCTAGAGAGCCGGCGCCACGGGGGAATGTGCATCCGACCACACGGCCAGACCACGCAATACGCTGTCACTGCTGAGTCGCGCAGGCACGGCGAGCAAAGGCAGCACGGCCTCCGCATCGCCACCGCCCAGGATAAGCACCGGCGAGCCGCCCAGCGAAGCGGCCATGTGCGAAACGAAGCGCTCGATCAAGGCGGCGGTTGCCTGCCAGCATCCGGAGGCCACCGCGTCGGGCGTGTTGTCCGCCACTTCCAGCACCTGCCCCGGCCGGTCCACCTGCACGCGCGAGGTGGCTCCCAGCAAGGACTGCTGCATCAACTGCGGCCCCGGCGCGATCAAACCGCCCAGATGCTGGCCATCGGCCGTCAGGGCGTCGAGCGTCAACGCCGTTCCCAGCCCGGCGAGCACGCAGGCGATGGGCTCGTCCGCGTGCGCCGCCACCATCGCGAGGAAACGATCGACGCCAAGGCGCGCCGGCTCCGGATAGGCATTGCGCACGCCGCACGCATGGGCCGGCGTGCGCAGCCATTCGGTGTCGCGCGCGAAACACGCGGCGACGACCGCAGCCACCTGCGCCTCGCGCCCCGCATCGACCACGGAAGCGCCGAACACATCGCCAGGTACTGGCAGACTGCGCCAGGCCTCGTGCAACGAGAGCACCACGTCCTCGTTCCACGCCACCGCGCCATGCGCATGCCAGCCGGCGCCTTCGCGCAGCGCCCACTTCAGGCGCGTATTGCCCAGATCGAGCAGCAACCTCATGTGCGGCGCACCGAAACGTCAGCGCTGTCGATGCTGTGCAGGCCATCGGCGGTCTGCAGCAGCAACGCGCCGCGTGCATCGACGCCAGCACCCACGCCGTCCATCGAACCCTGGGCGCCCTGCACGCGCAGCGCTTTGCCATGCAGCAGGTCGTGCGCGGCGTATTCGCCGACGAAAGCGGCAAAACCTTCGCGCTCGAATTGTTTCAGCCCTTCCACCAGGGCGCCAATCAAGGCAGCGGCGACGCGGTTGCGGTCCGGCGCAGCGCCATCAGCGAGGCCCACCAGATCGTTCACCGGTTGGCCGGCCTGCTCGCGCAACGCCGGGGTGAGACGCACATTGAGACCGACCCCAATGATGGCCGCGCATGGCCCCTGATACTCGCCGCTCAGCTCAACCAGGATGCCTGCCAGCTTGCCATCATCGCTCAGCACGTCGTTCGGCCATTTGAGACCGGCGCCGTCAATGCCTAGCGCTTCAAGCGTGCGCATCACGATGACGCCTACCGCCAGCGACAGTCCCGACAACGAGGCAAAGCCCGCGTCGAAGCGCTTCAGGCAGGACAAGTAGATGTTGAGCCCCGGTGGCGACAGCCAGGTTCGTCCGCGCCGCCCGCGGCCGGCGCTCTGCGTCTCGGCGAGGATCACGCTGAGGTCCGGCAGCGTGATGGCGCGACGCTGGATCTCACTGGAGGTTGAGTCGATCTCCCAATGCAGCTCCAACTGGCCCAGCGATGCCCGCGTGGATGTCGGCAGCGCCGTCCGGATCGCCGTCTCGTCCAGCAACTGCAGCGGCCACGGCAGGCGATAACCCGCCGTGCCCTGCGATTGCACCGGCACACCGCGGGCGCGCAGCGATTCCACCTGCTTCCAGATCGCGGCGCGGGTGACGCCGGCGCGCTCGGCCAGTTGGGCACCGGAAATCGTGCCTCCCCCAGCCAGCGCCATGAGCAGCTCCTGGACCTGCATTACCGCGCGCTCCTATCCGACGCGCCATGGGTCATGGCGCGACAGACAAGCAGGGACACGGAGAAGAGACGACGCATCGGCGGATTCTAACTTGCCCTGCGACAGACCCGGAGGCCATGGGCGTGGCTGCGTTCCATGACTTCTGGGACTCGCGGCATTTTTCGCGCCAATTCAGGGCACTGGCATCAACCCCCCGTTTCTGCCAGCATCGGGATCTTGGATTGCGGATCAAGGGGTTGAGCCGCCGTGGCTATCGGGAAATTCTTGATCGGATGCGCTCTGTGCGTCGGCGGCCTCGGTGTCGCGTCGGCCATGGATGCTGACGGCCAGGATTCGTCCGCGATGCAGCGTTCGCTCGACAACAACTCCAGCAGCCATGAAGGCGCGGGCGCCAGCAGCGGCGGCGATGCGCTGGGTCTGTCGCGTGAAGCACCGGTGTCGTCCGGCTCCTCTTCGTCCTCGAGCAGCGACAGCTGCCCAGGCCCGAATCCGGTTTCGCCGGCGCGCAGCAACCGTCGCGCCACCCTCGGCTGGCAGTCGCTGTTGCCCGGTTCCATTCAGTAAAGCCCCAGGCCCGTGCCGGACTCCTGGTGGAGGCGCTTCCGCGCCTACCTGACTCCCCCTCCGATCTCCGAAGCCTCCTGGCGTGAAGCCGTGGCTGCGTGCCCGTTGGCGCAGCGGCTGGATCGCGCGAAGCAGACCGAGTTACGCCAGCTAGCAGCCGTGTTCCTCGCCCGCAAGCGCTTTCATCCGTTGGCCGGCGCTGAGCTGACGCCGGCGCTGCAGTTGCTGATCGCCATGCAGGCCTGCCTGCCGGCGTTGCGGCATGGCCCGCACGCGCTTCGCGGATGGCGCGACATCCTGGTTTATCCGGGCGAATTCAAGGTGCGGCGCAGCCACCACGACGATCACAGCGGCGTGGTCACCGAAAGCGATGACGTGCTGATCGGCGAAGCATGGGAGCGCGGCCCGCTGGTGTTGTCACTTGCCGACGTGCAGTTGGACCTCGAACAACCGTGGGACGGCTTCAACGTGGTCGTGCACGAAATCGCGCACAAGCTCGACATGCTCGATGGCGCATCCGACGGCGTGCCGCCGCTGCCGCCGCAGATTCCGCGGCGCCAGTGGATCGTGGCGTTCCAGCGCGCATTCGATCATCTATCCAACGACGTGGCGCGCGGGCGCGACACGCTGATCGATCCGTATGCGGCGGAAAGTGCGGACGAGTTTTTCGCTGTGGTGAGCGAGCTGCACTGGTCGCAGCCTGGCGTGCTGCGAAGGGCGGATACGGCGGTGGCGGAGTTGCTGACGGCGTATTACGGGCCTTCGCCCGCGCCACGTTGAACGATCCGGATCCATGTGGGAGCGCACCCTGTGCGCGACAGCTACGTTGCATGGTTGCTGCATCATGGGGTTGTCGCGCACAGGGTGCGCTCCCACAAAAAAACAGCGGATAGCTCAACCCGGCGGCAATTTCACGCTGAAACGCGCGCCGTTGAATTCCGGCGAGCGGTCGACCTGCAGTTCGCCGCCATACGCGCGGATGATGTCCTGCACGATGGACAGGCCAATGCCATGGCCCTGCACGCGCTCGTCGCCGCGAACGCCACGCTGCAGCACGCTCTCGATGTTGTCTTCGTCGATGCCCGGGCCGTCGTCTTCCACGCTCAGCCACAGGCCGGGGCGCGGGCGACCGGCCACTGGTCGCATCTTCACCACCAGCAGCACGCGATGGCGCGCCCACTTGAAGGCGTTCTCCAGCAGGTTGCCCATCAGCTCCAGCAGGTCGCCCTGCTCGCCATAAAACGCGGCGTTGTCGTCGATGTCGAACTCGCACAGCACGTTCTTGGCCGCATAGACCTTCTCCAGGCTTTGCACCAGATCTTCGGCGTGGCCGGCGATGGGAATGGCGGTGGTGGCAAACGTCTGCCGGCCGGACGTGGCCGCGCGCGCCAGCTGGTACGCGACCAGCTCATCCATCTTGCGCACCTGCTCGAGGACGGTGTCGCGCAGGCCGGATTCACCGCTGGCGCTTTCCAGGCTGGAGCGCACCACGGCGAGCGGCGTCTTCAGGCTATGCGCGAGATCGGCCAGCGTATTGCGCGTGCGCACGCGCTGTTCGCGTTCGCTGTCGATGAAAGCATTGATGCGCTGGGTAAGGCCCATGAGTTCGGCCGGATACTGATCACCCAGGTGATCGCGATCGCCGCGCTCCACGCGCGACATCTCGTTGGCTACCTTGCGCAGCGGAGTAAGGCTCCAGCGCAACAGCAGCATCTGCAACAGGATCAGCATCACGCCCAGCGACGCCAGCCAGAAGATCAGGCTTCGTCGGAACACAGCGTTGCGTCCTTCGAGCTGGTCTTCGGTCTGCGCCACCATGAAGGTGAGGTGCACCGATTTCTTCTCGGACGTGTCGAGCGCGACGCCATAGACGTAGTAATACAGACGGCCCATGCGCGTTTCGACCGGGCCGACGAACTGCCCCTGCCCCGGTTCGAGTGGATGCAGGAAACCGAAGTCGCGACCGATGGCCGACGGCGACTCCCAGCGAAAACCGTTGTCGCCGATAGCGACGGCATAAAGGCCCGAGCCCGGACGCGAAAAGCTCGGGTCGGGCGGCGTGTCGGGCAGCAGCACCTTGCCGGAACGGCCGACTTCGGTGCCCGCGAGATAAGCCACGACGAAGTTCTGCAGGCGGTCCTGCAGTCCTTTCAGTGCGCTATCGGCTGCCGTACGCGTGAGGGTGAGGCCGACCACGCCAAGAAAGGCTGCCAGCACAAAGCCCGTGGCCAGAGCCGCGCGCGCCGCCAGTGAAAACGGGCGGCGCGGCGGTGGCGGATCATTCGTCGTCGCTTTCGCTGCGTGGGATGGCAAAGCGGTATCCGCGTCCACGTACCGTCTCGATGGGCTTGAGGTTGCCTTCCGGATCGAGCTTCCTGCGCAGACGGCCGATGAAGACCTCCAGCACGTTGGAGTCGCGATCGAAATCCTGCTGGTAGATGTGCTCGGTGAGGTCGGCCTTGGAGACCAGCTCACCCGCGTGCAGCATCAGGTATTCCAGCACCTTGTACTCGTAGCTGGTGAGGTCGACCGGCTTGCCTTCCACGGTCACCGTCTGCGCGGTGGTGTCCAGCTTGATCGGGCCGCAGGCCAGCACCGGCTTGGACCAGCCGCTCGCACGGCGCACCAGCGCGTTGATGCGGGCCAGCAGTTCCTCGACGTGGAACGGCTTGACGAGGTAGTCGTCGGCGCCGTGCTTGAGGCCTTCCACCTTGTCCTGCCAGCCGCCGCGGGCGGTGAGGATCAGGATGGGATAACGCTGGCCGGCCTCGCGCAGCGAGCGGATCAGGTCCATGCCCGACATCTTGGGCAGGCCCAGGTCGATGATCGCCAGATCGAACGGCACCTCGCGACCGAGGTACATGCCTTCCTCACCGTCCTGGGCTGCATCGACGGCAAAACCATCGCGCTTCAGGCGGGCAGCGAGCGTTTCGCGCAGCGGCGCCTCGTCCTCAACCAAAAGGATGCGCATCAGTGTTTCTCCTTGTTGCTCTCGCCGTCACTGGACGGGTTCTTGGTCGAATCGTTGGAACCGGCCTTGGCCGCTTCCGTCGTTACGGTCACCACGCGCACATGACCTTCCGGCGTGAGTACCTTGACACGATGTTCAAAGGAGCTGCGTCCGCGCCGCACGGTGCTGGCTGACAGCACCTTGCCGCCCGTTTCCTTCTGCACCTGGACGACCGCCTGCTCCAGCGACAAGGCCGGCTCGGCGGACTGAGCCGCCCAGACGACCGGGCCGGCCGACAGCGACAACAGCAAAACCAGGGAACGCAGAATTGTTTTCATTTTGTTAAACAGACCCAATCCATCCGCGGGGCGGAAACGCATCGTCGTTCAGACTATGGAATCGGGGCTGAATATTGACCGGATAGCCGGACGGCGTCACGCCGCCACCCTGGGTTGCGCGACGGCCTGCTCAATCAGTGACCAGCCGGCGCCGGGCAAATGGGCGCCTTCGCTGAGTCGACGGCGGAATCCGCGGGCACCGGGCTCGCCCTGATAAAGCCCCAGGATGTGGCGACTGATGTGCTTGAGCGCGGTGCCGCGGGCCAATTCGGCCTCGATGTAGGGACGCAGCCGCAGCAGCACATCCTCGCGCGTCGGCATGGGCTCGCCGTAAAGCGCGGCCTCGACCTTCGCGAGCACATACGGGTCGTGGTACGCCGCGCGCCCCAGCATCACGCCGTCGACCTGGGCCAGATGCGCTTGTACTTCGTCCGCGGTGGTGATGCCACCGTTGATCACGATGACCAGCTCCGGGAAATCACGCTTGAGGCGATACACACGCTCGTAGTTGAGCGGCGGAATCTCGCGGTTTTCCTTGGGGCTGAGCCCCTGCAGCCAGGCCTTGCGGGCATGCACCACCAGCACTTCGACGCCGGCGCCTATCATGGTTTCGGTGAACTGCTGCAAGTCGGCGTAGTCGTCCTGGTCATCGACGCCGATGCGGCACTTCACCGTCACCGGTATGTCCACGGCGTCGCGCATGGCCTTCACGCAATCGCCGACCAGTGCCGGTTCGCGCATCAGGCAGGCGCCGAAACGGCCCGACTGCACGCGATCGGAAGGACAGCCCACGTTGAGGTTGATCTCGTCGTAGCCGGCATCGGCGCCGTATCGGGCGGCGATGGCCAGTTCCTCTGGCTCGCTGCCGCCCAGCTGCAGTGCCACCGGATGCTCCTGCTGGCTGTGTTCGAGCAGGCGCAGCTGCTTGCCGCGCACCAGCGCGGCGCTGGTCACCATCTCGGTGTACAGGCGGGCATGGGGGGACAGCAGCCGGTGGAAATACCGGCAGTGGCGGTCCGTCCAGTCCATCATGGGCGCGACGGTGAGGCGCCAGTCATCCTTTTGCAGTGGCTGGCGGAGGGATTCGGCGGGGGCTGACATGCCCCCATTGTACCGGCTGGCTCAGGAGGCCGCGGTCGGCTGCCCCTGGCGCCACGCCAGCCACCGCAGCGGCAGGGCCACCAAGGCGCAGATCACCGCGCCGACGACGGAACCGAGCTGATACGCCGCCACGGCGGCGAAAAAGGCCACCGCAAAACAGAGCTTGTAGAGCAGTTCGCGCGTGGCCGCGGTGGAAATGTGCATGGTCAACCTGGCCTTGAAGGCCACGTAGCCCCACAGCACGGCCAGGCCAGCGTAGAGAACGGCGAAGGCCAGCGCGTAAACGAGGTACGAGCCCTGCTCCGAGGAATGGGTCAACGCAAAGCGCACCACCACGGGCATGAGCGCCACCAGGCTCAACAGCACCATGTTGATGATCGTGCCCGGACCGTCGATGTCGCGCAGGTGGGAGACGATGAGGCGATGCGCCATCCAGATCACGCCGATCAGAAAGAAGCTGAGGAAATACACCAGCAGAGACGGCGCCCATGCCTGCCACAACGTCAGGCTTTCGCCCTCCTCGGGCCTTATCTCGATCGCGGACAGGGTGATCGCGATGGCGAAGATGCCATCGGACAACATCACCAGCCGCTCCAGATGCTTCTGCGCTGCCTGCCCGTGCGCGACCGGCGCTTCCGTTACCTGCGTCATGCCTTTCCCCTGATGTCGGCTGGAGACGGCAATGCTGTCGCCCTTTCCCGAGCGTGCCGCCTCTCGTGACATGATGCCGCAGCGATTCCTCCCTCGCGAGTGCGACCGGCCTTTGGGACGCGCACAAACCCGCGCAACGCCGCGCCAGCGCTGGATTCAGGCCCTAAGCCGACGCCAGAACGCGGCCGGGGCCTGATCATGAACGGCGGGGCGCCCGATGGCATAATGGACGCCCATACGCTGCACCCAGGCAGCACTCGTCAGGCGCAGCGGCTCATCGCCTTCCCCACACGAGTCCCGGCACCGGCCTTTGGCTGGCGCTGCTGTCCGCAGCTTTCTTATTTCTACGACGGTACCCGGCAATGGTGGCATTGGCGACGGAGCACGTGATCGACGTGCACCACTGGAACGACAGCCTCTTCAGTTTCCGCACGACGCGCGATCCTGGCTTCCGCTTCGACAGCGGCCAGTTCGTGATGATCGGCCTGGAGGTCGACGGCCGCCCGCTGATGCGCGCCTACTCGATCGCCAGCGCGAACTACGAGGAGCACCTGGAGTTCTTCAGCATCAAGGTGCCCAACGGCCCGCTGACCTCGCGCCTCCAGCACCTCAAGCCCGGCGACCCGATCATCGTGAGCCGCAAGCCGACCGGCACGCTGGTGCTCAACGACCTCAAGCCTGGCAAGCACCTGTATCTACTGGGCACGGGCACGGGCCTGGCGCCGTTCCTCAGTCTGGTGCGCGATCCGGAAACCTACGAGCGATTCGAGAAGATCGTGATCGCCCACGGCGTGCGCAACATCAACGATCTCGCCTACCAGGACTACCTGGAAAACGAGCTGCCGCAGCACGAATACCTGGGTGAGCTGGTGCGCGAGAAGCTGATCTACTACCCCACGGTGACGCGCGAGCCGTTCCGCAACCGTGGCCGCATCACCGACAACATCGTGAACGGCTCGATGAGCCAGGCCATCGGCCTGCCTCCGCTCGACCCTGCCACCGACCGCGTGATGCTGTGCGGCAGCCCGTCGATGTTGAACGACACCTGCGTGCTGCTCGATGAGCGTGGTTTCCAGGTGTCGCCGCGCACGCGTGAGCCGGGTGACTATGTGATCGAGCGGGCGTTCGTCGAGAAGTAACGCCACGCGTTCGCTGTAGCTTTTTTTGTAGGAGCGCACCCAGTGCGCGAAAAGCCGACGAAGCGGAGAGGTAACGGCGCCCATCGGGCGACAACCGTTCGATCGGGTGACGCGGTGACTCTGCGGTCGCGCACTGGGTGCGCTCCTACAATTTCATTCGTTCAGTCGCGCACGCGGCCTTGGCCTTCATTGTCCCAATACCCGAACACGCGATGAGACGACCATCCCCGATCGGGCGACAACCGTTCGGTCGAGGTAATCCGGCGAGTCCGCGGTCGCGCACTGGGTGCGCTCCTACAATGCGGAGGCGTCGCGCCTTCAGTCGCGCACACGACCTTGGCCCTCGTTGTCCCAATACCGAACACGCGATGAGACGATGACACCGATCGGGCGATAACCGTTTGATCGAGGTGATCCGGCGACTCTGCGGTCGCGCACTGGGTGCGCTCCTACAACGCGGAGGCGTCGCGCCTTCAGTCGCGTACGCGACCTTGGCCTTCGTTGTCCCAATACCCGAACACGCGACGTGCGATGAGCTTGTAGAGACGCTTGCCAGTCGCACGCCACAGTCTTGAATGCGGCGCAGGCGTATCGAGAATGGCGCGCTGGCGTGCGCTCAACGCCTCGGGGCAGTAGGTGCGTTTGTGCTTGAGCAGGTGGCGCAGATCTTCGCGCGCGAGCAGGCGGAACAGCGTGCCACGCCGGCCGCGGGTCCAGGCGATCTGGAAGTCCACCAATGCCGGGCGTCCATCCGTACGCACCAGCCAGTTCGGTTCCTTGGCCAAGTCGTTGTGCACGATGCCACGTCGATGCAACACCGCCAGCAATCGCAGCGCATCGCGATAATAGGCGCGATCGCGAGGCTGCGCCTGTTGCATCGGCGCGCCGGCGATATAGCTACGCAGGAGTTCGCGACCAGTCCAGCCCAACAGGGCGGGAACGCCGTCGATGCCGTCGAGCTTCGCGAGCGCCCGCGCCTCGCGCGCCGCCGCGCGACGCGCGAACGCACGCGCCCACCAGCGCGCCGCGGCAATATCACGCCGGATCACGCGTACGCCGTTGCGTTCGACCATTTCGATGCGGCCGAGCTCGTCGGCCTTCAGCAGGGTGTCGCCCGAGGTATTCACTAAGCATCCGCCAAACGGCGCGCCGTGCGCCGTGTCGGCTATTGTCGCCGATTCGCCGACAGTGGGCGCGGTATCGCCAGTCATGTTCGAGCCGATATGCTGAAGGCTCGTCGCCACCGAGGAGATCGGTTTGGAGATCGCGCTCTACGTGCTCGCCGCGCTGCTGATCGTGGGCGGACTGGTGGGCAACATCCTGCCGACGCTGCCGGGCATCCCGATGATCTTCGGCGGCATTTGGCTGGCCGCGGCCCTGGATGACTATCGGCACCTGGGTCTCTGGTGGCTGGTGATCATCGGCGCACTGGGCACCCTCGGCGTCATCGTGGATTTCGTGTCCGCCACGCTGGGGGCCAAACGGGTGGGCGCCAGCAAGCTCGCGCTCAGCGGCGCGGCCCTCGGCACGGTGGTGGGTATGTTCTTCGGGCTGGCAGGCCTGCTGCTTGGCCCGTTCATCGGCGCCTTGCTGGGCGAGCTGCTCTCGGGCACCAGCGTGCTGCGTTCGGCCCACGTCGGCGCCGCCACCTGGATCGGCCTGCTGCTGGGCACGCTGGTGAAGCTGGTGCTGTCGTTCATGATGATCGGACTGTTCGCCTTTGCCTGGCTGGTCGGCTGAAGGCGCGGCCTGGGTCGCGCTTCCGCAACCTTCGGCACATGGCACAGGACGCGCCCGTCCCTTTAGGCTCGTGCGACCACATCATCAGGGAAAGACCCATGTACAAACGCCTTGCCCTTGCCATGGCGGTATCGCTGGTGGCCGCCGGATCGGCACACGCAGCCGAGACCAAGACGCCTGCCTGGATCGAGCGCAGCAACACCGACGCCAAGGTGCTGCTCGACGTGCTCGCCCGCTTCAATCCGGAGTTCGCCTCGCAGATCGGCGTGCCCGGCTACGACGACAAGGTGGTGGACCTCAAGCCCGACGTCGACGCGCGTACCCGCGCGGCACTGGTCGAGGCCAAGGGTAAGCTGGAAAAAATGCTGGCGACCGAGAAGGACGAGAACGTCCGCCAGGATCTGCAGATCATGATCAAGGCGGCGAACGAGCAGGTCGAAGGCATCGACCTCAACCACAAGTACATGCTGCCGTACCAGGACGTCGGCCAGACCATCTTCCAGGGCGAGTTCGCGCTGCTGAAGGACGACGTGGACGCCAAGCGTCGCCCGTCCGCGCTCAAGCGCCTGCAGTGCTACGTGGGCAAGGCACCGGGCTGCACGCCGATCGTGGAACTGGCCAAGGCACAGACGCAGGCGCGCATCGGCGAGAAGGACCTGATTGGTCCGTACAAGAACGAGGTCGAGCAGAAGCTCTCGAATACGCAGCGCTATGCGCAGGGCATCCGCCAGCTGTTCACCAAGTACAAGCTCGACAACGCCGACGGCAAGGCAGCGCTCGATGCGATGGATGCGCAGCTGAAGGACTACGACGGCTGGGTGCGCAGCACCATCGTGCCGCGGCAGCGCGAGGATTTCCGCCTGCCCGAGCCGCTGTATGCGTACAACCTCAAGCAGGTAGGCATCGACATCGCGCCGCAGGAACTGATCAAGCAGGCGCAGCTGGAATTCGTCGAACTTCGCTCGGCCATGCAGATGATGGCGCCGGTGGTGGCGAAGGAAGAAGGCATTCAGTCCAACGATTACCGCGACGTGCTGAAGGCACTCAAGAAGCAGCAGCTCGGCAAGGATGACGTGGTGCCGTGGTACCACGAGATCATCGGCAAGATCGAGGACACCATCCGTCGCGAGCACATCATCACGCTGCCGCAGCGCAAGATGCAGATGCGCCTTGCCTCGGAAGCCGAGACAGCCGCGGTGCCCGCGCCGCACATGGACCCGCCCCCGTTCATCAACAACCACGGCGAACAGGGCACCTTCGTGCTGACCATGGGCAACCCCAGCGGCAGCAAGTCGGACTCGTACGACGACTTCACCTACAAGGCCGCCGCGTGGACGCTCACCGCGCATGAAGGCCGCCCGGGCCACGAGCTGCAGTTTGCGGCGATGGTCGAGCGCGGCGTGTCGCTGGCCCGCAGCCTGTTCGCCTTCAACAGCGTGAACGTGGAAGGCTGGGCGCTGTACGCCGAATCGGAAATGCTGCCGTACGAGCCGCCGTCGGGCCAGTTCGTGGCCCTGCAGGCGCGCCTGCAGCGTGCGGCACGCGCCTACCTCGATCCGATGCTCAACCTGGGCATGATCAGCAAGGAGCGCGCGCATGACGTGCTGCGCTACGACGTCGGCCTGTCCGAGGCGATGACGCAGCAGGAACTGGATCGCTACACCTTCAACAGCCCGGGCCAGGCTACGGCGTACTTCTACGGTTACATGCGCCTGCAGCAGACGCGCCTGAACACCGAGCTGGCGCTGGGCAAGGACTTCAACCGCCAGGCGTTCAACGACTTCGTGATCGGCCAGGGCCTGCTTCCGCCGGAGCAGCTTGCCGAGGCGGTGCGCACGCAGTTCGTTCCGTCGCAGAAGAAAAAGTAAGCGCCGGCGGTTTCGTCAGCGCGAGGGCCGCGTCCTTGGACGCGGCCCTTTTTTCTGCGCCATCGGCGCGGCGAGTGCGCTGCGTGCGAGCCAGGCAGAGAATCGCGGGGTGTCATGGGAGAGCGATGCCGGCACGATGATGTAGCCGCGACTGGGCGCGGCCGAAGGCGTATGGCGGAAGCGGCGCGTGCCCTCGATGGCCAGCAACTCGGCCTGGTCTGCGGCGGCTACCTTCAAGGCAAGTCCATCGATGGACAGCCACGCGCAGGGCTTTTCGGCGAAGTAGGCCATGAGGCCGCCGAACATCGGCTTGAAGCGCAGGTCGTGCGGGCGACCCAGGTGCGTGGCCGCATCCTCGAGATCGGTGCGCAGCGCTTCAAGTCCCGCGTTCACGCCGGCCCGTCAGGCAGCACGTAAAGCAACACGGCGAGGAAATGCAGCACGCTGCCGGTGAGCACGAAGAAGTGCCATATCGAGTGGTGATACGGGATCTTGCGCCCCAGGTAGAACGGCACGCCCAGCGTGTAGGCCGCACCCCCGGCCAGCAGCAGCACCATGCCGCCCGTCTGCAGATGCGCCAGCAACGGCTTGAACGCGATCACGCCGACCCAGCCCATGCCCACGTACATCAGCACGGCGAGCTTGCGGTACTTCTTCAGCAGGCCCAGTTCGAGCGCGCTGCCCATCAGCGCCAGCGCCCACACCGTGCCGAACAGGCTCCAGCCCCACAAACCGGGCAGTGCGATCAGGGTGAACGGGGTATAGGTACCGGCGATCAGCAGGAAGATGGCGATATGGTCCAGCGTCCGCAGTACCCGCTTGGCCGGCGCGCCGGGAATCGAGTGGTACAGCGTGGACGCGGTGTAGCAGAGGATCAGCGAGGCGCCGAACACGGCGCTGGCCACCACGGCCCGCACGTCGGCATACAGCGAGGCAAAGGCCACGAGCGTGGCGAGGCCGGCGATGCTCAGCAGGATGCCGATGCCATGAATGACGCTGCTGGCAAGTTCATCGCCAAACGCGTAGCGGGGGAGCACCGAGCCGGAGCTGACGGACATGGGGAAATCCTTGTGGGGCAACGTACGGGGGCGTACGTCACCTTAGCCGCCCCGGGCTCGATTGCAAGCAGCGCGGCGTGTATGAAACGCCGCGTCGTGCCTGGGATCACTCGATGATGAAAGCGCCGAAGGCGACGCCCAGGTCCCAGCCCTTGCCGGTGCCGCTAAGGGCCAGCGAGACATTGCCCTTGGTCATCACTCGTGCGCCGGCCGACTTGGACGCACCCGCGTGCACGCCGGCATCGGCGTAATGGCCCTTGATCTCGCTGATGCTGCTGATGCCAGAGAACTTGCCGACGCCATTGTCGATCTCGTTCTTGCCGAAGGTGAGGCCGCCGCCCTTGACGCGTATGCGCACGCCCATGGTCTGGCCGTTGCTGCAATGGACGGTGCCGCTGCCTTCGGCGGTCTGGTAGAAGACCGACCAGCCCGAAAGCCGGAAATTCATCTTGCACTCAAGGTCACCCGCGTGCGCCGGCAACGCCAACATGCCAGCGAGGGCCAACGCCGTTGCGCCCATCATCTTTGCCATTGCCATGCCGGGTCTCCTATCAGGACCCGCCGGCTACCCGGCGGGTAATCCGGTCGATTCTGGCAAGCATTCGCCGTCTGCCACGTGAATGCATTCTTCACCCTGGATGTACGGCAAAACAAGCACGTCCTCGGGAGAATGGCATCCCCGGATGTCCCCTCTCTCTCCCCCGACATCCGGCCTTGCTGCCCCGCCACCCTGTGCGGGGCTCTTTTTTTGCGCCGCGCCCGGCCACAAGCACAGTGCGGCAACGCGGGCTACACGGACATCCATGGCAGGCTCTAAGCTGGAGACGAACCAGGAACCGGGAGGATCGCGCGATGTCAGCCATCGACCTGCTGTTGCATCTGGACCATCTAGACCTCGGCGTCGCCGCACCTCGGGCAGCCATGGCCCTGGCGCAGCGCCTGGGCGCCAGGCTCGACGCGCTCTATGTCGCTGACCTCCCCGCCACCGCCTTCAGCCTGCCCGAAGCGGTACCGGTGCAGCTGGAGGAAACCCAGCGCCGCGTGGCCGAAGCGCAGACGCACGATGCCGAATGGCAAGGTGTGCTCTCTGCCCGCAGCCTTGCAGGCTCATGGCGGGTAACCCAGGGCGATACCGTGCAGACGGTCAGCCAGGCCGCATCCGGTTACGACCTCCTGGTGATGGAACGCAGCCAGCAGCGCAGCGATGCGCCCGTGGGATTCGGCTCGGTGTCGCGCTGCGTGTTCGCGTGCGGACGCCCCGTGCTGGTGGTGCCGGACGTCTCACCCGTGGCCGGCATCGGCAGCCGCGTGCTGGTGGCGTGGAACGGCAGTCGCGAATCGGCGCTGGCCCTGGCCGCCGCCCTGCCCGTGCTGCAACGGGCCGACGAGGTGCAGGTGCTCGACGGCAGCGAGATGAATGCGGACATGTTGCCGGTGCTGCCGCCGCCGGGCCTGGCCGACTGGCTGCAGCGGCATGGTATTCGGGCCACGGTGGAAACCTTCAGTACGGGACCCAGCCACGCCGCCGGTCCGGCCGTGCTGGATGCGGCCCATGAACGGGGCGCCGACCTGATCGTGATGGGCGCCTGGAGCCGTTCGCGGCTGGCGCAGATGGTGCTGGGCGGCACCACCCGCCACCTGTTCATGCACGGTGACGTGCCGATGCTGGTGGCGCACTGAAAATTCCGTTCCGCGGCTCCCACGGGCACTCCGCACAGAATAGCCTTCCATACGGCTACTTGTGCAAGCGTTTTCGATCGGCTTAGGCTGAAATCGCACCAGCACGATCCCCACCGCATCCCCAGCGGCGTGCGCGGCGCGAACAATCCACATCGAAACGTCAGGAGGTCGCCCATGTCGTCCGCAAGCCTGGCCGTACCCCGTCATGCCCATCCCGACGCCGCGCGCATCGCGGCATTGAGTGCCGCCATCGCCGTCAACCTCGTTGCGCTAGTGGCCGTCCTGCGGCCGATGGCGCCGCAGCTGATGCAACAGATGCAGCAGATCAGCGAGATGACCATCCATTGGATTCCGGCACCACCCAAGGTTGAAACGCCGCCGGACATCGAACTCAAACCGCTGCCCAAGCCCGTGCCGGTACCGCGCACGCACGTCCAGCCCAAGCCTGTTTCGCCACCGCCGACGATCACCGACGAGGGCAACACGGCGGCACCACCCGTACCTCCGGCCGCCACGCCGGCCATCGAACCCAACGTCGGCACCGCGCCCGTCGAAGCCACCCTCGCCTATCGCGCCGTTCCGTTGAAATATCCGCCCGCTGCGCTGCGTGCGCATATGGAAGGCACGGTGATACTCAAGGTGCTGGTGGACGAGCAAGGTGTGCCGCAGGAAGTGACGATTGAACAGAGCAGTGGTTACGCATTGCTCGATCGCAGCGCTCGCGACCAGGTGTTGCATGGTTGGCGCTTCCAGCCGGCGACCGCGAGCGGCCAAGCGGTACGCGCGTGGGCGCGCGTGCCCGTGAGCTTCAACGTCAATCAGCTATGAGCACACGCGTGGCGCGGGTGCACGCGTCACGCGCATCGAAGGGGAAGGCCCGGCCTGCATCCAGTGTCAGACCGGGCCCTTCCACGGCAACCAGCAATCAGTGCGCAACCGTGGTGGGCGCAGGCGTCCGGTGCGACGCGCGGGCAATGGCCCATATCACCGCCACCAGCAGGATCACCGGCAGGCAGAACGGCAACACCGCCAGCGCCACGATCGGCGCCACGATCAGCAACGCCAAGCCGCCGAAGACGAGACCGAGCACAGCGCCGACGAGATGGAACAGCCCGCCGACCAGTGCGAAGGTCAGCTTGAACACGGCGCCGACCAACGCCAGCGCCAGCCAGAGACCTACGAACAACATCAAGAGCACGCTCATCGTGATCATGGCGATCCTCCTCCGGAACATCCGGTAGCCGTTGCGCCCGGTCCTCATGCTGGCGGCCGACGCGCATTTCAAGGCCTGCTTGGCCATGATCGTGCGCTTTTGCCATCGCCCGCACATGTCGCGAAAGTCATGCCGTCGATGCGATATTTGGTGCTTTCGGGTTACGGGACTTTAACGATGTGCATGGTCCACTGCGCGCCGGTTCCCATCGAGTAGCCTCGCATGGCCAGACACATGCAACACCTCAAGGCGCTGCGCGACATCGCGCTCGATTACGGTGTGGGCGATCATCCCGATCTCGCGTCCATGGCGCGGGACCTGAGCCGGGTGGTGTTCCAGCATAGGCAGGCCATCAATGACGGCCTGGGTGACCTGCGCACGCGCGACAAGGGTTTTGAACGTTGGCTGCTGGCGCAGCGCGGCAAGCCGGACGTCAGCGTGCTGGTGATGGCCTGGCCGGCCAACTACACCACGCCCATCCATGACCATGGCGGACTTTGGGGTCTGGAGCTCACGCTGCACGGCGCGCTGGAAGTGCAGTCGTGGGATCGTGGCGCGGACGGCAAGGCGCTGCGTCAGACCGGTCGCGACTGGCTCGGCCCTGGCGATGCCACCTGGTTCGACGTCGACGACAACCATGCGCACCGGTGTCGCAATCTCTCGCGACAGGAAACGGCGTTGACGCTTCACGTCTACGGTGGCGATCTGGCACAGTACTTCACATACGAAGAAGCCGGAAACCCCGGCCAATGGCTCGTGAAGCAGCAGCGCAGCGCCATCGCAGGCCAGCTGTACGCCTGAGCCGCACCAGACAATCACGCTTTTTCAAGGGAGTGGCATGTATCGACGGGTCGCCATCATCGGCGGCGGCGCTGCAGCGGCAGCGTTGCTGAGCGAGTTGCTGGACCGCCAGCCGCCGCAATCGTTGCACCTGGACTGGTATACCGGCGGCGGCACGCCGGCGCGCGGTGTCGCCTATGGCACGCGCTCGGACCGGCACCTGCTCAATGTGCGCGCCGCATCCATGAGCATGTTTGTCGCCAGGCCGCAGGGGTTTCTCGAGTTCGCGCAGCGCGGTGACCACAGCATCGCCGGTACCGATTTCCTGCCGCGCCGCCTGTATGGCGACTACCTCGAAGCCGAGGTCAACCGCGCCCTCACCCGCGCGCGCGAAGCCGGACACGACGTGCGCGTGCTGCCGTTCGCCGCGGACGCCGTGGTGCCGGAGAGCGATGGCGTCACCGTCATCCATGGTGAAGAAAACACCCGCGTGGACGCCGCCGTGCTGGCGATCGGCTCGCTTCCGCCGCAGCCTCTGACCGGCGTCAGCGATGCAGCGCTCGAAAGCGGCCTGTACGTCACGGAGCCCTGGAGTTTCCTTGCTTCCGCCAAGCCCGATCCGCGCCCGCGCAAGGTCGTGCTGATCGGCCTTGGCCTCACCGCGGTGGACGTCGTGCTGGAGCTGTCGGCGCTGTGGCCCAACGCGACCTTCGAGGCGATCTCGCGGCACGGGTTGTTGCCCGAACCTCATCTGGAGTCGGCATCGGCGCCGGCGGACGATAGCGGCGAACTGATCGAAGCGATGCGGGAAGCACCGGACATCCGCACCTGGATCCGCCTGCTGCGCGAAGCCGTGGCACAGAGCGCGGACTGGCGCACCGTGATCGACAGCCTGCGTCCGCACACGCCTTCGCTATGGGCATTGCTGCCGCCGGCGGAACGTTCGCGATTCCTGCGTCATGCGCGCTGGGCATGGGAGCGCGTGCGCCATCGCATGGCACCGCAGGTCATGTCGTCGCTGAAGCAGCTGGAACGCGAAGGCCGGCTGCATCGCCGCCGCGGTCGCCTGCAGGCAGTCAACGTGGCCGGCGGCAAGCTGCATTTGGACGTCCGTTTGCCGCACGGCAAGGGCGTGGAAACGATGGATGCGGACCTGGTGGTGCAAACCATCGGCCTCAACACCGACGTGCGCCGCACCCAGCATCCGCTCGTGCGGCAGCTCACCACCAACGGCCACATCACGCCCGATCCGCTCGGCCTGGGTTGCGCCGCAACGACGGAAGGCCGCCTGCAGCACAACGGCCACACATGGCAGCATTTCTACGCCATCGGCACGCTGTTGCGCGGCACCTTGTGGGAATCCACCGCGATACCCGAGATTCGCCAGCAAGCCCGCAACCTCGCGGATCGCCTGCTGGCGCCACAGGTCGCCTGATCGATCGTCAAACACGACAAGGGGCGGCGCTTCGGCGTCGCCCCTTCGTTTTTGCACCTTATTCGAAACCGGCCAGCACCAGCTTGCCGATCGTGCTGGCGCTTTCCAGTTGCGCATGGGCGCGACGCAGGTTCTCTGCGTTGATGGCACCGAGGTTTTCGCGCAGGGTGCTGCGGAGCACGCCGGCGTCGACAAGATCGCTCGCTTCGCTGAGGATGCGATGCTGCGCCTGCATGTCCTCGGTGTGGTGCAGCGAGCGCGTGTACATGAACTCCCAGTGCAGCGACAGGCTCTTGGATTTCATCAGGCCGATGTCCAGCGGCGTCGCCGGGTCGTCGATGAGACCCAGCTTGCCTTGCGGCTTGAGCAGTTCGACGAGCGCGGGAAAGTGCTGCTCGGTATGCGTGAGGCTTAGCACGTAGTCCACGCCCTGCGGCGCCACCGCCTTCACGGCGGCGGCCAGGTCGTGGCGATGATCGACCACGTGATGCGCACCAAGCCCGGTGGCCCAGGCGCGACTGTCGTCACGTGACGCCGTGGCGACCACGGTGAAATTGGTCAGGCGCCGCGCGAGCTGGATGGCCATCGAACCCACGCCGCCCGCACCACCGACGATGAGCACCACGCCGCTGCGCGCCGTGCTGCCACGCGGCACGCCCAACCGGTCGAACAGCAGCTCCCACGCGGTAAGCGTGGTCAGCGGCATGGCGGCGGCCTGCGCGAAATCCAGCGTCGTCGGCTTGCGCCCCACGATGCGCTCGTCGACCAGCTGCAAGGCGGCGTTGCTGCCGGCGCGGTCGATCGCGCCCGCGTAGTACACGGTGTCGCCCGGCTTGAACAAGGTGACGTCGGCGCCCACCGCGACCACGGTGCCCGCGGCGTCCCAGCCGAGCACCTTGTCGGCGCCTTGCGGATCCACCCGCTTGCGTATCTTGGTATCCACCGGATTGACGGACACCGCCTCCACTTTCACCAACAGGTCGCGTCCTTGTGCGACGGGGTCGGGCAGCTCGACATCCAGCAGGCTCTGCGGATCGCTGACGGGGAGGCTTCGGCGGTAGGCGACGGCTTTCATGGATGCTCCGAGGAAAAAGGATCGTCAGGGAATGATTCTGCGCCGACGGAAGTCGTCGAAAAGTCGCGTGAACATCGCCTTCGTCTCGATATGCTCGTGAAAACCAAAGCGCCGCGCTTTCGAGCCGTCACCGAACATGTCGTAGTCCCAGGAAAACACGAAGTCTGCGAAACGCCAGGACGACACATCGGCGTAGGCATGTTCGGCCAGGCCATGCGTCCGGATCATCGTACGCCACAGCGGTTCCTTGTCCGCCATGACCGAGTCCAGCGAAAGCGGCAGCGGCGGCGCCACCTCCATCCCGAAGTACTCGGCGACCACGGGCCACATTTCATTCCAACGGAACAGGTCGCCATTGGTGATGTTGAAAGCCTGATTGGCGCACGCGGTTTCGGTCGCCGCCCACACGGTGGCGCGGGCAAGCAGGCCCGCATCCGTCATCTCCAAGAGATGGTCGTACGCACCGGGTTTGCCGGGGAAGCGCAGCGGCAGGCCCAGCTCCTTGCTCATCGAGGCGTACACGGCAATCGCCAGCGCAAGGTTCATCGGATTGCCCAGCGCGAAACCGCCGACCACGGCGGGACGAATCGCCGACCAGCTCCACGTCGCGCCCTGTTGGCGCTGCTCGAGGAAACGCTGCTGATCGTGCATGAATTCCGGCGGCATAAAGGCCGCATCGGTTTCGCGTGCGGGTGTCTTGAACGGCCCCAGATGGCCGCCGTACACCTTGTAACCCTGCATCAGGCTGATGTGCTGCAGGTGATTCGCCACCGGCTCGATCGCGTCGACGACGTTGACCAGCATCGCCAGGTTCGGCGGCACCAGTTCCGCCCAGCTCGGTCGATCCTGGTAGGCGGCGTAGAACACGTGCGTCACCTGCGTGAGCGACGACAGCTTCCGTCGCGCATCGGCGGGATCCAGCAGGTCCACCGCGATGTGGTTGACGCGTTCCAACGATGCCCCGCCGCGACGGGAGAGACCGATCACCTGCCAGTCATCGAGCGATGCCAGGTGATCGACCAGATTGCGGCCGATCACGCCCTGCGCACCGACCACCAGCGCCACCTTGTTTGGTGTCGTCATGACAAACCCTCAAATGGATAATGAAGAGGCCGACGCTCAGGCACCAGCCGCGCTGGCCACGGCGCCACCGGATGCACCGCGACGCTCAAGCGCCGCGCTGGCCAGGGTGACCAGCAGGCCCAGCAACGTGACCACCGCACCGGCGATGCTGACCGACGGCAGGCCGAGGTTGAGATCGATCATCGATCCGCCGATGAAGGCGCCGATCGCATTGCCGAGGTTGAACGCCGCGATGTTCAACGTGGACGCCAGATGCGGCCCTTCGCTCGCCTGCTGCACCACGCGCATCTGCAGCGGCGGTACGGTGGCGAAGGCGAATACGCCCCATACGAACACGGTGACGATGGCCGCGACGGTGCTGTGCATGGTCCAGGCGAAAGCGAACATCACCAGCGCCAACACCACCAGTACGCCAGCCAGCGACGGCATCAGGCGCCAGTCCGCAAGGCGGCCGCCAAGCATGTTGCCGATGGTGGTACCCACGCCGAACAGGATCAGCACCCAGCCGGTGGCGCCTACGCTCACATGCGACTGCTGCTGAAGGATCGGCGCGATGTAGGTGAACACGGTGAACACGCCGCCGAATCCGAGCACCGTCATCGCCAGCGCCAGCAGCACCTGCGGCTGGCGCAACACGCCGATCTCGCGCCGCATGTCGGGCGACGGCATGCCCGGCAGCGCCGGCACCAGCCGCCACACGGCAATGGCCGCCACCACGCCCAGCACGGTCACCGCGCCGAAGGTGGAGCGCCAGCCGGCCCATTGACCGAGGAAGGTGCCGAACGGCACACCCAATACGTTGGCGAGCGTCAGGCCGGTGAACATCAGGGCGATGGCGCGGGCAGCCTGGCCGCGCGGCACGATGTGCGAGGCGACCACGGCGCCGATGCCGAAGAACGAACCGTGACAGAACGCCGCCACCACGCGCGCCACCATCAGCACGCCATAGGTCGGCGCCACCGCGCAAAGCGCATTGCCGAGGATGAACAGGCCGAGCAGGAGCAGCAGTGCGTTGCGGCGCTCCATCCGCGCCGTGAGGGCCGCCAGCAGCGGCGCGCCGGCCGCCACTCCCAGCGCATAGCCGGAGACCAGCAGGCCGGCCGAGGGGATGCTCACGTGCAGGTCGCCGGCCACCTCGGGCAGCAGGCCCATGATCACAAATTCGGTGGTGCCGATGGCGAAGGCTGCCACGGACAGGGCCAGCAGGGCCAGGCGCGATGCGCCCTGGCCCGTCGCCTCGGCCGCGCCCGCCCCGCCGGGGGAAGTGGGAAGGTTCATGGGGGGAATGCCTGGAAAGGGAACTGCCCGCTACTGTGCGGCTTGTCCGGCTTGGCCGGAATTGAGCAAACTAGAGAGGCATCTTTTCCAAAAAGTTGAAGATGGTCGATTTCGAAGACATGCGGCTGTTCGTCCGCGCGGTCACCGACGGCAGCCTCTCGGCCGCCGGGAGGGCGCTCGGCCTGTCGCCGGCGGCTGCCAGCAAGCGCCTGAACCGGCTGGAGCAGTCCCTGGGGGTCCGGCTCCTGCAACGCAGTTCGCGGCGGCTGGCGCTCACCGAGGAGGGCACCATCTACTTCGAGCGTGCCCAGGCCATCATCGCCGACGTGGACGACGCCAACTCGGCGGTGGGCCTGCGCCAGCTCGAGGTGCGCGGCCAGCTGCACGTCTCCGCCTCGGTGGACATGGGCCGCCAGTATGTGGGCCCGATCGCGGCGGACTTCGCCGCCCAGCACGCCGCCCTCACCCTGCGGCTGACCAACTCGGACGCCATGCTCGACCTGTTCGAACACGGCGTGGACGTGGCCGTGCGCGGCGGCACCATGACCGATTCGCGACTCGTGTCGCGACTGCTGACCAGCAATTTCCGGGTGTTGTGCGCGTCGCCGGCCTACCTCGCCCGCCGGGGACGCCCGCGCACGATCGAGGACCTGCAGCAGCACGATTGCCTGATGCTGCACCGCCCCGGCCACGGCATCCTGCCCTGGATCGTGCAGACACCGGAGGGGCCGCGCTCGCTTCGGATGGATGCCTCGATCACCTGCGACAGCGGCGATCTGATGCGCGCGTTGGCGCTGGCCGGTCATGGACTGGCTTTCAAGTCGGCGTGGGATATCGCCGAGGATGTACGCGCCGGCCGCCTGGTGCCGCTGAAGGGCGATGTGATACTGCCCGACGCGCACATCTACGCGATCTATCCCAGCCGCTGCTACCTGCCTGCACGCATCCGCCTGTTCGTGGATCATCTGCAGCACGAACTGCAGCAGCGCGAACGCGACGTGCTCGAAACCGTACGCAACGCCATGACCTGAACCATCGCCGCGAGGACAGCATGCCGAACCCGATTCGCACGCCCACTTCCTCCACCCACGAGCGTTGCCCATGCTGAGCAGCGTCATCGGTGTCGTACTGCTTCTGCTGCACGCTGCGGGCGTGCTGGCCGCGATGCACGCTGTGATGAACACGCGTACGCCGCAAGGTGCGTTTGCGTGGGCGCTCGGTCTGGTGCTGCTGCCCTATATCACGCTCATCCCGTATCTCTACCTGGGTCGCAGCCGCTTCCATGGTTATGTCGACCTGCATCGCCTACGTCGCGAGCAAATGCAGGCGATGGCGAACACCACGCTCGAATCTGCGTTGTCGACGCCATGGGTGTGCGAGCGCTATGACGAAATCGCCACGATGCTGCGTGCGCGCTTTCACCCCGGACAGCGCCTGCGCTTGCTGGTGAACGGCGAAGCAACCTTCAACGCGATGCTCTCGGCGATCGGCGAAGCCAGGCACTGCGTGCTGATGCAATTCTTCATCATCCATGACGATGTGCTGGGGCGGCGCCTGCAACAGGTGCTGCTCGAACGGGCGCGTGCGGGCGTGGAAGTCTGCGTGCTGTACGACGGCATCGGCAGCCATGCGTTGCCCAGCCAGTACGTGGATGCGCTGCGAGAGGGCGGCGTGGCGATCCATCCGTTCGCCACGCAGCGACGCAGCAACCGTTTCCAGCTCAACTTCCGCAACCATCGCAAGATCGTCGTGGTCGATGGCACGCGCGGCTTTGTCGGCGGGCTCAACGTGGGCGACGAATACCTCGGCCTCAAGCCACCGTTGTCGCCATGGCGCGATACGCATCTGCAGATCGAAGGCCCGGCCGTGGCCGACCTGCAGCGCAGCTTCGCCGAGGACTGGCACTGGGTCACCGGCGCATTGCCGCCCTTGCTGCGCCCCGAGCACGCCGCCGGCCACACGCATACCTTGATCGCGGCCACCGGTCCGGCCGATCGACAGGAAACGTGTTCGCTGTTCTTCGTCACGCTGATCCATGCCGCGCGGCGGCGGCTATGGATCACCACGCCCTACTTCGTGCCCGACCAGGCGGTGATGTCGGCGCTGCGGCTGGCGGTGTTCCGCGGCGTGGACGTGCGCGTGTTGATTCCCTCGCGACCGGATCACCACACTGTCTTCCTCGCCACTGGCCTGTATGCACACGACGCGGTGCGCGCGGGCATCCGGGTGTATCGCTACCAGCCAGGCTTCCTTCACGAGAAGGTGGTGCTGGTGGACGACGACACCGCGTCCGTGGGCAGCATGAACCTGGACAACCGCTCGTTTCGCCTCAACTTCGAGATCGGCGCGCTCAGCGTCGGAACGGAATTCGCCGCGGCGGTGGAAGCCATGCTGCGCGAGGATTTCTCGCACGCGCATGAAGTGACGGAAGCGGAATACTTGAAGGCGCCTTATCTGCGACGACTCGCGATGCACGTGGCGAGGCTGTTCGACCCGGTGCTGTAGGACGCATCCACTGCGCGATAAGCGCAAGAAACCGTGACGATGAAGCGTTTCGGTCGCGCACTGGTGCGCTCCTACATACGGCAGGGTTTCAGCCCCGGGCTTTATTGCCGTAACCGATGTACAGCGTGCCCGTCAGCAAGGCGGCGGAGAGCGACAGCACGGCCGCTGCCACGAACATCGGTCCGTAACGTCCACCGGAGGCAATCCATCCGCCCAGTGGGCCGGTAACACCCAAGGCCACGTCGATGAACACCGAATAGGCCGCCAACGCCGCGCCGCGATTGCTCGCGCTCACACGTTCCACGGCCACCACGCCCAGCGCGGGAAATACCAGCGAAAAACCGATCCCGCACAGCGAGGCTCCGATCATCGCCACGCTGACATGGCCCGCTGTCGCCAGCACGAAGAGCCCGACGGCCTCGACCAGCAACGAGCCCAGCGCAACGCGATAACCGCCGAAGTGCGCGATGGTCCACCCCAGAAGCAATCGCACACCCACGAAACAGACACCAAACGCACTCAGCGTCGGCGCAGCACCTGCCCAACCCTGGCTCGCGTAATACAGGGTGATGAAGGTGGCGATCACGCCGAAACCCACCGAGCCCAACGCCAGGCCCATGCCGTAGGGCGCCACGCGGCCGAACACGCGATGCATGGGCAGGCGCTCGCCCGCTTCCACGCGCACCGGCGGACGTCGCCATGCGAGCAGCAGTGCCAGCAGCATCAGCGATAACGCTGACAGGCCGATCATCACGAAACCACCGATCGACACCAGCACCACGCCGAGCGGTGCGCCGACCGCCAGTGCACCGTAGGTGGCGATGCCGTTCCATGAGATGACCTTGGCCGTGTGCTCGCTGCCCACGCGCCCGATGCCCCACATGATGCAACCCGTGGCGACGCAGCTCTCGCCCATGCCCAGTGCGAGTCGCGCCACCAGCATCGTGCCCAGCGAAGCCATCGGCCATGCACGCAACAGAGCCGCCACGATCATGAGCGATCCGCTCACCGCGCAGGCCAGCAGTCCGATCCAGGCGGTACGCTTGGGGCCGGCAGTGTCCGACGTGCGGCCGGCGAAACCCCGGCTCAGCAAGGTCGCGACGTACTGCGTGCTGATCACGAGGCCGGCGATGACCGCACCCATGCCGAGATCGTCATGCACGAACGGCGGCAGCACCGCCAGCTGCATGCCAATGACGAGATAAGCCAGAAACGTGAAGCACACGATCTGGACGATGCGCACGGTCAGCCGGGAACCGGAGACCTCGGTGTCAGCCTGTTGGGACATGAGTACAGCTTGGATGCGAGGAGAACCATGCGCCGACGGGCAAGGCCCGCAGGTACATCACGTCGGGTGACGGCGACCCAGCGCCAGCCAACCCAGGTATACGCCGATGCCGACGCCGATGAATTCGAACAGCACGCGCTGGCCCAGGTTGTCCGCGTCGTGTACGGCAGCCAGCCGGATGCGCAGCAGCTGCAGCGACTGCAGGCGCCCGTAGTTGAAATAGAACAGGTTCCACAGGTCCTGCCCGCCGGCCAGTGCCATGGCCGCCACATACGACCAGCTCAGCTCCATCGCGATGCTCCAGCCCTGGCTGCGGCCGATACGGGAGAGCAGCGCGAACACGAGGAACCCGGCCGCGGCGGCGATCGCGCCGGCCTCGAACGCGCCCACCATGCCGTATCCCATCCAAGATTGGTCGTAAGGCATCGCCCCTGTCCCATGCGTCGTCGTTGTTTGAAGGTCATTATGCCTGCACCCAGAACAATGACCTGCATCACGTAGGGAATCTCCTACTGTTAACCCCGCCTATGGCGTACAGGGCACTCGTCGAGCCGGTCACATCTCGTTGATACGGCGCCCGACTAGACTTTGCGGCCGCAGACTTTTACGAGCCCGATGCGCCCCATGAGCCACCCCGTCAGCAACCGCGCAGCCCTGGTCCTGGTCGACGTGCAGCCCGATTTCATGCCCGGTGGCGCCCTCGCCTGCCATGAGGGCGATGCCATCGTTCCCGGCATCTCCAGGTTGCTGGAGCTGCACGTGTTCCAGCACGTGGTGGCCACGCAGGATTGGCATCCGGCCGGGCACGTCTCGTTCGCCAGCTCCCATCCCGGGCGGGGGGCGTTCGAGCGCATTCCACTCTACGGCCACGCCCAGACCCTGTGGCCCGACCATTGCGTGCAGGAGACCGCGGGCGCGGCGCTGCATCCGTCCATCGACTGGTCCGGCGTGGAGAAGGTGATCCGCAAGGGCGACGATCCGCGCGTGGATTCCTATAGCGGCTTCCGCGAAAACCACGGCCCCGACGGCACGCGTCCCAGCACCGAACTGCACGATTGGCTGCGCGCCAAAAACGTGGATGAAATCTACGTCTGCGGCCTGGCCCGCGACGTATGCGTGCTGTGGACGGCCCAGGACGCGGTGGACCTCGGCTACCGCACGCATGTGGTGTGGGATCTCACCCGGCCGGTGACGCCGGATACCGATATCGCCACGCGCTTCCGCTTCGATCAGCTGGGCGTGAACACGGTGGAATCCAGCTCCCTGGGCTGAGTCAGCCTTCGTTCTCGGAGGTGGCGCGCACGTGCAGCGCGCCATCCTCGTCGACCTCCACCGAGACCTGCATGGGGCGACAGCACACCTGGCAATCCTCGATGTAGTGCTGACTCTCCACCGAGCTGTCCACGAGCACTTCGATCGGCTCGCCGCAATACGGGCAGTAGGTGAGAACCGGTTCGAGCATGGGCGTCATGGCAACGACCTGCGCTAGCGCTTGACCTGCGAAATCGATGAACCCCACTTGTTGACCGCGAGCTGGGTGGTTTCGCCCGCTGCCAGCGTGGTCTGCACCTGCGCATCGCTGCCCGGCTTGTGACAGGCACCGGAATTCTGCAGCGCCACCACATGCGAACCGCTGGGCACCGAGAAAGCAACCTGTTCACCGGTTTCCAACTGCGCGGCGAACTTGTCGTCGATCAGGATCTGGCTGGAACAACCTCCGCCGAAATAGCCGTTGGCGCGCACGACCTGCAGGGTGGCGTCATTGGCGCCGGGCGTCTGGTAGAGGAACACGCGATTGGCCACCGCGTCCCTGATCACCGTGTCGTGATTGTTGGTAACGCCACAACCCGTGAGCAGCATCGCCACCACGATCGCACCTGCCACGCTCTGAGCTGCCTTCATTGTCGAACTCCATGCCTGGTCAACGAACGGAGCATCGCGAATGAGCGATCAATCCCGCGTGAACCGCGTCCTCACGCCGGCGGCTCCCAGGTGGCCGGCGTCAGTATCTGAAACCAGCCCTCGCGCGCGGTGCGCCGCGCCAGCCGCAGCACGGCCTTGTCCTTGCTCAGCAGCCAGCGGGCATCGGCAAGCAAGGCGAGCTCGAGGAATTTCTGGTCGTCCGGATCGGCGCAGCGCGGCAGCCTGATATCGGCCCGAGGCGGCAGTTGCGCGGCCGCCAGCCACTGGGCGCAACGATCGAAGGCCAGGGTGGCGCCCTGCCTCGCCTCGGCATCGAGCGCGAATTCGGGGTACTCGAGCACGGCCAGCCATTCGGCGCGGCAGGCGTCGTCGACCACCGCCTGCACGACGCCGGCGTGCAGGGCATCCAGCAGATGGCGGACGGCGGGATCGCGGAACACGAACAGGTCGAGCGCGACATTGGTGTCGAGAACGATGCGCGGGGGAAAAGACGCGGACATGGCGCGCATGGTGGCACAGCCAACCGGCTAAAATGGCGGCACCCCATCCGGAACACCGCCATGACCGACCGCCTCTTCGACGATTACGCAGTTCACGCCACGGCGGTGGCGGAAGGCTCGCGCTTCACCGCCTGCCTCGTGGTCACGCCCCGCGCACGCCAGGGCTACCCGGTGTATTACGCCATCTGCGAAAACCGCAGCTTCCGCGAGCGCGAACTGGCCGAGCAGGCTTCGGCAAAGGCGTTGGCCGCGATCGTGGGACTGGAAGGCGACGGCACGCCCATCTTTCCCGACGACTACACCGGCTTCGACGATGCCCTGCCCCCTGCGTGATCGCCGGGCCACGCGATAACATCGACGCCACTCCCCAGAAACGGTTTTGCACGATGCCACGCTGGCTGCAGCCGATGTCACCACGTCCTCGCACGATCAGCATCGGCGGCCGTCCATTCGTCAGCCACGGCCTGATGCGCCGCTTCTGGGACGACATCTACCATTTCGCGCTCACCATCCGCTGGCCGGTGTTCTTCGGCCTCGCGGCCACCGTGTTCGTACTGCTCAACACGCTGTTCGCCACGCTCTACCAGCTCGGCGACCACGCGATCGCCAACCAGTTTCCGGCCAACTTCGGCGGCGCGTTCTTCTTCAGCGTGGAAACGCTGGCGACGGTGGGCTATGGCGACATGCATCCGCAGACGGTGTACGGCCATATCGTCGCCACCGTGGAAATCTTCACCGGCATGCTGAGCATCGCGCTGGTCACCGGCCTGGTATTTGCGCGTTTCTCGCGGCCGCGGGCGAAGATGATCTTCGCCGACCATCCGGTGATCCGGCGCATCCACGGCCAGCCCACGCTGATGATCCGCGCGGCGAACGCGCGACAGAACGTGATCGCCGAAGCCTCGGCCAAGCTTCACCTGCTGCTGCGCGAGTCTTCGCCCGAGGGCTTCCGGTTGCGCCGCATCCACGACCTCAAATTGCTGCGTGATCGCCATCCGGTGTTCGTGCTGAGCTGGAGCCTGATGCATGTGATCGACGAAGACAGCCCGCTGCACGACCTGACGCCCGACATGCTGGCCGCCACGGAAGCGACGTTGATGCTGTCGATCGAAGGCATCGACGAAACCACCTCGCAGTCGATGCTGGCGCGTCGGCAGTGGAGCTATCGCGAGTGGCGCTGGAACCATCGCTACGTCGACCTGGTGCACGACGACGAGCTCGGCGTGAGTCATATCGACTACACCGTGTTCCACGACGTGTTGCCGGTGGACGACGAGTCGGATGTTTCGTAGGCGCGCGATACGGATGCAAGTCGGCTGAAGCGCGGGACGACTTGGCTCGTTTTAACCTTGCGAACGCGCACTGGGTGCGCTCCTACAGGGTGAGCAGGACCTTGCCGATGGCGGCGCGGCTTTCCAGGTAGGCATGTGCCTTGACGCCATGGCGCAAGGGAAAGCGGGCAGCGATGCACGGTTTCAGCACGCCGTTGCGGATCTGCTCGAACAACGCGGCGGCACGCTCGCGCCGCACCTCAGCGCCGGTGAGCACGTTCCACAGATCACCGCCCGTCAGCGTCAGCGAGCGATCCATCAGCAAGCGCGGATCGACCGGCGCGGGATCGCCCGCCGCCATGCCATAGAACACCACCGTGCCACCGATGCGCGCGACCGCAAGGCTGTCGCCCAGCGTGCGTCCCACCGAGTCGTACACAACGCTCGCGCCGTGCCCGCCGGTCAACGCCTTGGTGGCCGATACCCACTCGTCATAACCCACCGCCACATCCGCACCGGCAGTGATGACGGCATCACGCTTGGCCTCGCTGGACGCCACGCCAAGCACCACCGCGCCAAGCGCCTTGAGCATCTGCACCAGCAGCAGCCCCACCCCGCCGGCCGCCGCATGCACCACGGCGACGTCGCCCGGCTGCACACGGAAGCTGTCGCTGACCAGATACTGCGCCGTGAGGCCTTGCAGCAGCACGGCAGCCGCCGTGTCCGCATCGATGTCGTCGGGCAGAGGGATCAAGCGCTCGCGATCCACCGCCACCAGCTCGGCGTTGGCATGCGGCATGTCGGCAAACCCGACGCGCTTCCCCGCCGGAAACAGCGGATCGTTGCCGCCCTCCACCACACCGGCGCCTTCGTACCCCAGCACCCACGGCGCCGAACCACTGAGGTGGTAGTTGCCGTTGCGGCGGTAGACGTCGGCGAAATTGAGGCCGACGGCCTGCATGCGCACCAGCAGCTGACCCGCACCGGGCACCGGATCAGGACGTTCGGTCCAGCGCAGGACGTCAGCCGGACCGAAGCGATCGAAGGTCAGCGCGTGCATGGGGTATTCCTGGCGTCGGATGTGTCATCACAAGCATGACAGCTTCCCGCTTCGCCCGTGTGGGAAGCAGGAACGAACCGAGTTCCCCGACGCCTGGATTTCAGCCGCCCGGCACCGCCACTTCGCTGGCACGATTGAAGTCGCCTATCGCCTCGACGAGGTCGGTGACCGCAGCGCGCTCGACGTCGGTGAGGTCGGGATTCCAGCTGTCCAGGATCATCACCACGCGCGTCCGGTCGCTGCGATTCCACGCCTCGTGCTCGAAGGTGTCGTCGAAGGACACGCAGCGCCCTTCCTGCCATTCATGCAGCTCACCACCCACGTTGATGGCGCAATCCGGTGGAACGATCAGCGGAAGATGCGTGACCAGTCGCGTGTTGGTCACGCCACGGTGCGGGAGGATGTGCGTGCCAGGGCTCAGCACCGAGAACAGTGTTTCCGGAGCGTGATCGCGAATGCGCACCAAGGGCAGATCATCGAGCAACTGCGACGTACGCGGGCAACGTTTGCAGTTCTCGTCGTAACGGGTGCCGTGGCGATAGAAGAAGAACGCATCCCACGCCGCCGTCTGCTGGCTGGACGAACGCAGATACCCTTCTGCCGCGTCGGCGGAACTGAATTTCATGAAAGGCTCCAGGCTTTCGTCCTGGGCCAACACGGCCTGCAATTCTTCCCTGATGATGTCCGTCGCTTCTTCGAGCCGCGACTGCCATGGGAACCGGCTGGTCGGGTAGTACGCCTGGCTCGGCACGCCGGGAAAATAGAGGAACTTGGGTTTCTGCCGTGCATCGGGCAGGCGCGCCGGCTGCTCGCCGAGGTAGATCGCCAGGCATTGCTCCACGCGCGAGAGCTCCGCGCGACCGTAGCGGTCGCGCAAGGGCGCGATGACCCGGTCGAACAGCTGCCGGCGTCCGATATCGATGAAGCGCATGGCGTACTTCACCATGTCGCGCAGCCCGGGAGCCGTCGTGTCGTCGCTCATCCAACGCCCTTGGGCCTGGGCGGAATTCACCGCGCCGAAATAGGCGAGCAAGGCCTGGTGCGCGTCGCCCAACCGCTCCTGCACGATGCCCAGACGCAGGCGTGCCACGAACATGTCCGGCGCCACGTCGATACAACGGCGAAGGCTGTCCGCGGCACCTCGCCACTCGCCTGCCGCCATCTGCGCGACGCCAAGCTGATGCAGGATGTTCGCGTCGCCGGGCCGGATGCGTTCGGCGGCGAGCAGCATCGCGATCGCCTGCAGCGACTCGCCGCGCGCCAGGCGCTGACTCGCCACGAACTGCAAGGCTTCCACATCATCGGGTACGAGCTCGAGCAGCCGCGCGAACTGCTGTTCGGCCAGCGCAAGATTGCCCTGACGCAGGCCCTCATGCGCCTGTTCGCGCAGGGCCTTGGAACCGCCGTGAAACTCCGTACTCATCGCTCCCCCGATACATCGACCCTCCGGGCAGCAAAACGGCTACCCGGCCACTGCCACTGGCGGCACATCGGCAAGGCGCACGCCATGCGATGTTTCCCCTGCCGCTGCGCTAGGCGTTTCCGCCAGCGCCCAACTGCTCCAATTCCGGCAGCCACTCCCCGTAGCTGCGCCACCGCCCTACCGACCGATGATAGATCGGTTGCCGCGCCTGCCACATGCTCGCGGTGGCGATCGCCCCCTCGGCAGGTGTCGCCATCGCGGCCTCCCCGGCCGGCAGGCCAAGAAACGCCCTCGCACCTGCCAGGGTCGCCTCCGGATCGCCCACCATCTGCTCGTAATCGACGACGTGCACCGGCAGCCCCCGCGACTGCATCCAGTGCGCCATCAGACGATCGCAGCCATGGGCGTAGCTCGCAATATCCCCGAAATCGTAGGCGTAGTCATTGTCCGTGTGGCCGAAATACTGGCTGTAGATGGACAGCGCGTTGTCGCGGAGGTCCCGTCGGCAATAGAGCACGCGCGCCTCGGGAAACAGCCGGCGGATCAGACCCACGTAGCGGAAGTTCAGGGGATGCTTGTCGATGTACCAGCGTGCGGGCGCGTCGTCCTGGCGCAGGTGCGCCAGATAGATCTGGCGCGCCTGCGCACACGCGCGCAGGTCATGCAGCAGGCCCTGCGCCTTGAGCTGTCCGGCCAGGTAGGCGATGAAGGGCATTTCACCCCGGTTGCGCACCTCCCCATGTCGGGCCAGGCGATCCGCCAGCAGCGTGGTCCCGCTGCGCACCATGCCCACGACGAATACCGGGACGCCACCGGATGGTTCGCTCAATGCGGCCGCCGGCGGCTCCTGGATCTGTGTCGTGACGAAGCGCTCCCACACGTCGCGCGACCAATGGATTTCGCGCTTCACCAGTTCGTTGGCTTCGCGGAACATCGCGGCAGCACGCTGCGTGTCTCCGACGTCGTCGCAGGCCTTGCCCAACGCGAAGCACACGGCCGCGCGGGCACGGGACGACAGGCGCGCGTCATGCGCGTGCGCCTCGAACAAAGCGAAATCGGGATGGTTCGCATCGCTATAGCGCTGCGTGGTGGACAGCGCGTGCAGCAGGAACCATTGGTTGAGATCGATGCCGCCGTGAATGGCAGCCAGGTAACGCGTGCGCGCGGCGTCGAATCGCCCCAGCTCGTGATCGATGCTGCCGGCCAGCGCCAGCAGACGCAGGTGGTTCGGCGACAACGCCAGCTGCCTGTCGCACAACTCCGCGGCCAACGCGTGCCTGCCGCTTTCCTTGAGGAACAGGACGCAGTCGAACACCGCATCCGCCTGGCCCAGCGCCTTCAGTCCCGCCGCGTGCATGATGCCCGCCGCCGCTTCGAGCCGCCCCTGCTGTCGCAACTGCTGGGCCATGGCACGCGCCTGCATCGGGTCGGCGAATACAGATGCCTGCCCAACTGGCGTGGAACCGTTCATGCCTGCATCACCTCGCACCACGTGCCGTCGCTGCGCACGGTTGCATCATAGCCCTCGACCTTGGATCGACGCGGCGGGGAACATCAGGTACGTGGAAAGGATGTACTTGTCGTTGGACTGCGGCGGCAAACCCGCATGCTGGTACATCCAGTACGGCGGGAAAACCAGCAAACGACCTGCGCGTGCCTGCACCGAGAGGCCGAGATCGCAGAACTCGGTCTCACCGCCCTGCTCCACGTCGTTGAGATACCACAGGAACACCAGGTAGCGGCTGGCCACCTCGCCGAGCGAATCGAAATGCGGCTGGAAGCCATCACCGGAACCGGCGATGTAACGCTTGATGCGCAACGGCGCGATCACGTTGGACGACGGCACGTCGATGGTGAGTCCCAGGCTGCGGTTGTAACGCTCCAGGTACTCGTCGATCTGGCGGTAGAAGAAACCCTTGAACGCGTCATCCGCCAGCGGCGTCAGATCGAGCTCGGTCCACGCGCTGGCGTCAAGGCCGGCACGCCATCCCTTGCTGCGCACCTGCTGGTGCTCCACCGACTGGTGGAACGAAGCGATGAGCTGCTCGCAGAACGGCGCCGGCAGCGCCCCGTCGAAGTACTGGACGTAGCTGCGCACATCAAGGCGGTCTCGCTGCACCGATTCAGAAGTCATAACCCCAAAGCTCCATCACCTCGGCCAAGGTCGGCCGCAGCGGTTCGAACGCATCGGCATACCGCTTCCAGCGCCCGACCGCACGCTTGTTGGGCGGCTGCGTCACCTGGGAATAACTCGGCGTGCTGATGAAACCCTTTTGTTGCGCATGTTCGTGGAAGTGAAGCAGCGGCGTGGCGTCCTCGACGCCGATGAAGTCGCCAATGCGCTTGACCATCGGCTCGAAATCGTCGAGCAGGTCTTCGTAGCGCAAGCGCAACACGTTCGGCTTGAGCAGCGCCTCATGATGCACCCAGAAGCGCATCGCGTTCACGTAACCACGCGCCAGGCGGTCCAGTGACGAACACAACACCTGGAAGCCGGGCGAACGGAAGTTCTGCATGTAGCAGCTGAGCAGCACATCGCAGGGATGCCGCAGCGCGAGGATGATCGGCGCCTTCGGAAAGAGCCGCACGATCAACGGAAGATGCAGAAGATTCAGGGGATTCTTGTCGACGATGCGCTGCCCTGGAGCCAGCTCGACGGCGCGCGATACCAGGTGCCAGTAGTACCGGCGCAACTCGGCAGCATCGTCTTCGCTGAGCTTCCAAAGATGCTCCGGGTAAAGCAGGCCATGATGCTGGAGACGCTCGGCGATGGCTTGCATGAACGGCCGTTCGTCCATCGAGGCGAGGCCGGGATGGGCATCGAGCATTTGCTCCAGCATGGTCGTACCGGAGCGAGGAAACCCCACGACGAAGATCGGTGAGGTTGCCACGTCACCGGCTTCTCGCCACGATTCGTCTGAGCCGATGTCCGAGGCGCTCACGCGCAAGGTCGACGGTGCCAGCGGCTCGACGCCCGGAGCCATCAGTTCCGGGACGAGTTGGGCGGCATTCTCCAGTTGGATGGCGTGCGCTTCTGCCAGCGCCTGCATGGCAGCGGTGGTTTCACCCGCCTTGTCACAAGCCTTGGCGATACCGAAATAGAGATTGCTGCGGTGCTTGCGTTCCTTGGTCTGGGTGACCAGGCGCTCCAGCAGGCTGCGCGTCATTGCAGGATCGTGGCCTCGTTGGGCCATCACGCCGTGCGCCGCGATGACCTCGTACCGATCGACTTCGTCCGTGAGCGTTTCGGGTTCAGGCAACTGTTCGAGCAACTCGCGCGCCTCGCCCAGGCGATTCACGCGTTCGTAAAGATGGATCAGGCGCGCCACTGTCCTGGGTCGTTGTCCCGAGGTATCCATGGTTTCGTTGAGCAAGTGCTCCGCTTCTGCGGCTCGCCCGAGCTGAGCGAAGATCCACGCTAGGTCGACTCGCAGGTCTTCCGACAAGGGAGGCCAGTTTTCCCAGCCGGCGAGCAGGTCTTCCACGCCCAGCGTGTCGCCGCACTCGTAGCAAGCCATTACCGCATAGATGCGGACACTCATGACGCCAGGCTGGCGCTGGGTCGCCTCCACCAACAGCGAACGCGCGCGCACATACTCGCCACGCTCCATGTACAGCAGACCAAGGTTTCCCTGCACGATGCAGTCATTGGGGTCGATGCGCAGCGATGTCGCATAGGCGCGCTCGGCTTCTTCCAGCTTTCCCTCGTCCCTCAACAGCGTAGCCAGGTTGCTCCAGTGTCCACCGTTATGGGGGTTTAGCTCGGTCAATTGCCGATAGCAGTCGCGGGCTTCGCCCGAGCGCTGCTGGAGTTGCAGCACATAGGCCAGCCATTCGAGTGCAGGCTCGAACGCGGGCTGCTCGCGAAGCAACTCCCTGCAGGCCGCCTCGGCCTCGTTCAAGGCCCCTTCGTGCACCAAGGCGGCGATGGTTTCAATGCTTGCTTGCATCACGACTCATATCGCGTAAGTGAAAAAAAACCGCGCGGCTCACACCGCGCGGTTTCGTTATCGGCTAACTGCCCGATGTCGATCAGAACTTCACGGTCACGCGAGCCCAGAAGTAGCGGCCGATGGTGTCGTAGGTGTTCACGTCCGTGTTCGCATTGAGCACGTTGTTCTGATAGAACAGCGGCGGCTGCTTGTCGAACGCGTTGTCCACACCGACGTCCACGCGGGTGTTGTACTGAGCGATGTTATAACCGAACTGGAAGTTGTTGTACGTCACCGAGGGGATGCGCAGCACCACGTTCGGAAGCGCCGCGTCAGCACTGAAGCCCATCGACGGATCCTTCGAACCGACGTTGACCGCACCGATGTAGCGCAGCGTCCACGAAGCCGACCACGCACCACCCGTCCAGTTCAGGCCACCCAGCGCGCGCCAGCGCGTGAAGTTGCCGTACTGAGCCTGCTGGTTGTACACGCCCGCCATGTGGTTGGTGACATCACCCGCCTGGCCCGGAGCCGTGTCGTTGTCGTAGCGGATCAGGTACGTGGCATCCAAGGACACCGCGAAGTCGCCGACATTGGTGCCGGCCACGTCGAAGTGCGGAATGCGGTACTTGCCGCTGAAGTCGGCGCCCTTCACGTTCAACGAGCCCAGGTTCACGGTCGGCTGGTTGATGTAGTTGACCTGGCCGTCGTTGAAGCGATGGATGAACGAGCAGAACGGGCTGGCGTTGTTGTTGTAGCAGGCGTTCACGACGGTGTTGGCGCCGACGTTGGTGATCGTGTCGTTCAGCGTGACACGCCACAGGTCAGCACTCACCGACAGGCCCTGTGCCCAGCTCGGATCGTAGACGATACCGAAGTCATAGGTATGGCCGTATTCCGGCTTCAGCTTGTAGCCAGCAGCCACCGAACCCGAGTTCACACCCGTGGTCTGGCTCAGACCCGAACCCTTGAACGAACCATCGGTCGGAACGCCCTGGCAGGCGGCAGCATGACCACCGGTGTAGCCAATGCAGGGATCGGTAAGCGGCGGGGCCGAACCGGCGGCACCGGCGTACAGGTCGTTGATGGTCGGAGCGCGGAACACGCCGTCCATGGTGCCACGCAGCAGCAAGTCGTCGATCGGACGCCATTCCACGGCCACCTTGGTGGTGGTCTTGCTGCCCACCGAGGAGTAGTCGGAGTAGCGCTGGCCGACGGTCAGGTTCAACGACTTCACGAACGGCTTGTCCGCGAGGATCGGCACCAGGGCTTCGTAATAGACTTCCTTGACGTTGAAGCTACCCGAGAGCGGCGTGGAGCAGGCTTCCTGCGAGATCTGACAGGTACCGCCAGCGCCCGAGGTCGTCGCGATGTAGTCGACGCCGTAGTTCTGGTATTCCTTGTCGTAATCCGCACCCACGGCGAGCGACACGGCGCCGGCCGGCAGGTTGAACAGCTCACCGCTGGCGTTCGCTTCCGCGCGACGCGAGATGGTCAGCGTGTTGTAGTACGGGTTGGCCGCGTAGTTCTTCAGCGTGGCGATCGTCTGCGGATCGTAGACGTTGAAGATGTTCAGCGGGGTGCAACCGGTGATCACGTTGCCCGGGGTACCGCACACCACGTTGCCGGTACCATCCTGGAACGACGGGCCAAGGGCCTGGCGCAGGCCGGCGTAGTACACGTAACCGAAGCTGCGCTGTGCCTGGGTGATGTGACCGTAGTTCAGGTCAGCATCCCACTGCCAGGTCGAGTCGTTGCCGAAGTTGCCGCGCAGGCCGGCATTGACCTGGTTGGTTTCGGTGCCGTAGTGGCCCTGGCGCTGGCCCAGCGTGGTGAAGCGCGAACGGAAACCGTTGCCCTGGGTGGTGCCATCCGTGCCGAAGTCGATGCCGAACGGGTTGTAGTAGTTGTTCTTCGACACCAGCACGCCGTCGGACAGCGCGTCGAACGGCAGCGGCGCGATCGCGAAGTTGGACGTGGTCTTGTTGTAGAAGTAGTCCAGGTGGGCCTGGATGCTATCGGTCAGCTGATAGTTGGCCAGCGCGAAAGCGTTGGTACGCTCCTGCGGGGTCTGGATCAGGTTCTGTTCCTGATAGTTGTACGCATCCGTCCTCGAGTTGTACGGACGATAGTCGCCGAGGCTGGTCTTGCCCGAGGGCGTGCCATTCAGCGTTACCGTGCCCGACGGAGCCTTGATCTGGCCCGAAGGCGTACGGCTCGAACCAGCATTGAACACCGAGCCCGACGACAGGTAGGTCGCGTTCTTGGCGAAGTCGCGGCGAGCCGACGAAATGCCATCGAACTTGTTGTAGTCGAGGCCGGCGGTGATGTTGCCCTTCTCGCTGCTGTGGCCAAAGATGGCCGAGAAGCCACGACGGAAACCGTCGTTCTGGTCGGACTCACCGACGTTGGCGCTGATTTCGGCGCCCTGGTAGTCCTTGCGCAGGATGAAGTTCACCACGCCGCCGATGGCGTCGGAACCGTACGTCGCCGAAGCGCCGTCCTTCAGCACTTCCACGCGCTCGACCATCGAGGCCGGGATCGCGTTGATGTCGTTGCGGGCCACGCGGTGGCCGTTAACCAGGATCAACGTACGCTGCGAACCGAGGCCGCGCAGCGACACGGTGGACGCACCGTCACCACCGCCGTTGTTCACCTGCGGGTTGGTCGCCGCACCGGCCACCGACGGAATTTCCTGCAGCAGGTCGCCGAGCGTGGCTTTACCGCTCTGCTGGATCTGCGAGCGGTCGATCGTGTGCACCGGGCTAGCGGTCTCGACGTCGACGCGGCGGATGCGCGAACCCGTCACGGTGACGGTTTCGAGCGTCTTGGCCTTCTGGTCCGGAGCCTGCTGAGCTCCTGCCGACTGGTCCTGGGCATCAACGTTTGCGCTCGTGCCAGCATCCTGGGCGAACACAGCCGTGGACACACCACCAAGGGTGAGCACCGCACCCAGAGAAAGCGCCAGATGCACTGACGCAGACAGTTTCTTAACCCCAAACTTCATGAGAACACCCTCCCGTTATTTATTTATGACTGGGTTTGAAAGATTCCCCGCCTCAAACCCGCGCCCGAGTCACCTAAAAGGCATTAGGTAGACCTTGGTCTACAGCGCTACGCATTTATCACGCTTTACTTACAGATAGTCAATAAAATCTATACAGCAAGAATTTGCTGTTCGCCTATACTCGGCGCAATTTGTTTCGATTTCGCCCCCGCGTTTCGACCAACCCCTGACGCCGAGCAGCCACCGCCTCGACCGTTCGACCATCGTGTGAAGATGGTGAAACCACGGTGAAGAAAGCCTGGGCGGACGTATTGCGCGCCGCCAGGCTATTGATTTCGCAGGTTAATCGAGCCCGCCATCGTCTTCGAACCGCAAGTGTTTGACGCTGCGGCCGCGGCGACGCACCAGCTTAAGGGCTTCAATGCCAATGCGTATGTGGCGCTCCACGAATTGGGCCGTCACCGTCCGATCACTTAACTCTGTCTTAACGCCCTCGGGAATCATGGGCTGGTCCGAAACCAGCAGCAGGGCGCCGCAGGGAATCTTGTTGGCGAAGCCGGCGGCGAAGATGGTGGCGGTTTCCATATCGATCGCCATGCAGCGGGTGCGGCGCAGATAGTCCTTGAACGCTTCATCGTGCTCCCAGACCCGGCGGTTGGTGGTGTACACCGTGCCCGTCCAGTAGTCGTAGCCGAGGTCGCGAATCATGGTCGATACGCCGCGCTGCAGCTGGAACGCCGGCAGAGCCGGCACTTCCGGCAGCAGGTAATCGTTGGAGGTGCCTTCGCCGCGGATGGCGGCGATCGGCAGCACCAGGTCGCCTATCGCGTTCTTCTTCTTGAGGCCGCCGCACTTGCCGAGGAACAGCGCGGCCTTCGGTGCGATGGCGCTGAGCAGGTCCATCACTGTGGCGGCGTTGGGGCTGCCCATGCCGAAGTTGATGAGAGTGATGCCGTCGGCGGTGGCGTTGGGCATGGGCTTGTCGCGGCCCTGCACTTCCACGCCGTGCCATTGCGCGAACAGCTCGACGTAATGACCGAAATTGGTGAGCAGGATGTGCTCGCCGAACTGCTCCAGCGGCGTGCCGGTGTAGCGCGGCAGCCAGTTGGAGACGATCTCCTGTTTGTCCTTCATAAGACCCCTTGGGTCAGCGCAGCGTTTGCTGTCCCGCTACGCGTTACCGGCGACGCCACGCCGGCAAGATGCCAGATCAGTGCGCGCATCTTACCTGCTGCAAGGGCTCCGCACGCGCCATGCGTTGGGGCCTTTTCATTTTCTTGAAGCGGACCTGCCCACCATGGCGGCGGATGCCAGGAGGACGCCATGTTGATCATCGGACTGCTCGTTGCACTGCTGCTCCTGCTGGGCTTTGCCTTCGTGGGCCGCGGATGGCTGGCCTGGGTCACCGCGTCGGCGGCGCTGTTCGCGACCTGGTATGCGTGCGGCGTCGACTCGCCACTCCTTTTATATGGACTGCTATTTGTCACGGCGCTCGTCGCGTTGGCCACCGGCTTCCCGCCCCTGCGCCGTGCCTTGTTCGCACGCGCCCTGTTGCCCGTGCTGGGCAAGGTGATGCCGCGCCTTGGGGAAACCGAACGCATCGCGCTCGAAGCCGGTACGGTCTGGTGGGACGCCCAGATCTTTTCGGGCATGCCCGACTGGGAGGCGTTGCGGCGCTTCGAGTGCAAGCCGCTTTCCCCGCGCGAGCAAGCCTTTCTGGATGGCCCGGTGACGAAGCTGTGCGAGATGCTGGACGACTGGCAGGTCGAGCAGGATCGCGACCTGCCGCCCGAGGTCTGGGACTTCATCAAGCGCGAGCGCTTCTTCGGCATGGTGTTGCCCGAGCGTTACGGCGGGCTGGGCATGTCCGAGATCGGGCATTCGCGCGTGGTCACCCGCATCGCCACGCGATCGGTCGCCGCCGCGGTGACGGTGATGGTGCCCAACTCGCTAGGTCCCGGCGAACTGCTGGTTCATTACGGCACTGAGGAACAGAAGCAACGCTACTTGCCCCGACTTGCCGAAGGTCTGGACGTGCCCTGCTTCGCCCTCACCGGCCCGGAAGCCGGCTCCGATGCCGCCGCCACGCAATCGGAAGGCATCGTCGAGTGGGGGCGTTGGCAGGGCGAGGAAGTGATCGGCCTGCGCGTCAACTGGAACAAGCGCTACATCACCCTGGCTCCGGTCGCGACGCTGATCGGCCTGGCCTTCCGCCTCAAGGATCCGAACGGCCTGCTCGGCGGCCCGGCGGATCGAGGCATCACCTGCGCACTGATCCCGCGCGACCTGCCCGGCGTAGTGATCGGCAAGCACCACGACCCCATGGGCGTGCCGTTCGCCAACGGGCCGATCGAAGGCCACGACGTGTTCGTGCCGATGGACGCCATTATCGGCGGCGTGGCGCAGGCCGGCCACGGCTGGCGCATGCTGATGGAAAGCCTCGCCGCCGGCCGCTCCATCTCTCTGCCCGCCTTGGCCGTCGGCGCCGCGCAAATGGCCACGCGGATCTGCGGGGCCTACGCCACGGTGCGCGAGCAGTTCGACACGCCGATCGGCCGCTTTGAAGGCATCGAGGAACCGCTGGCGCGCATCGCCGGCCTCACGTATCTGATGACCGCCACGCGCACGCTCACCTGCGGTGCGCTCGATGCAGGCGAGAAGCCCGCCGTGCTCGGTTCCATCGCCAAGGCCTATCTCACCGACGCCATGCGCGAAGTGGTGAGCGATGCGATGGACATCCGCGCTGGTGCCGCCATCCAGCGCGGGCCGCGCAACGCGCTGTCGCGCATGTGGATGTCGGTGCCGATCGGCATCACCGTGGAAGGCGCCAACATCCTCACCCGCTCGATGATCATCTACGGCCAGGGCGCCATTCGTTGCCATCCATGGGTGCAGAAGCTGATCGAGGCGATCGCGGCGAAGGACCGGGCCGCCTTCGACCGTGCGACCTTCGGATACATCAACTTCGTGTTCACCCGCGGCGTGCGCGCGCTGCTGCTGGGACTGACCGGTTCGCGACTCGCCTCGGTGCCCGCGGACACCGAGTTGCGCCGGCAGTACCAGCACCTCACACGCTTCGCCTCGGCATTCGCCCTGGTGTCGGACCTGTGCATGGTCACCCTCGGTGGCTCGCTGAAGCGCCGCGAGAAGATCTCCGGCCGCCTGGCGGATGCGCTGGCCTGGCAATACCTCGCCGCCGCGACACTCAAGCGCTATCACGACGAACCGAAGCTTGCGTCCAACTACGACCTCGCGCGCTGGGGCGTGGCCCTTGCGCTGTATCGCACGCAGGAGGCGCTGCGTGGCGTGCTCGACAATCTCCCTGCCGGCTTCGCCGCCGGCGTCGCCCGCGTGCTGGTGTTTCCGCTGGGCGCGCGCTTCCGCCCGCCGTCGGACGCGCTGGGGCAACGGGCGGCGCGTGCCATCCTGGAAGACCGCGAGGCGCGCATCCATCTCACCGAGGACATCCACGTACCCGGCCCGCACGAGCCGGGGCTGGGTGAACTCGAGGCCGCGCTGGACAAAGCCGTGCGCGCCCTGCCGGTGGAAACCAAGCTGCGCGACGCGGTGCGCGCAGGACGGATCGACCGCGCGCCAAAGGACCAGCTAGACGACATCGCGCTTGCCGCCGGCATCATCACGGCCGAAGAATACGCTGCGCTCGGCGAAGCCAACGACGCGCGCGATGCGGTGGTGCAGGTCGACGCCTTCGACGCGGCGGTCTACAAGCAGTTGCGCTAGTCGACCGGTGAAAAAGTCCTAGGCCAAGCGCCAAGCGTCAGGGTCGGCACCGGCTGGGGTGCGTGCTATGTTGGCCCTGTCAAAGATGGGGGTGAGACGATGCGGATGGGACTGGCGATCGATGCGTCCTGCGACTTGCCGCAGGCGTTTCTGCAGAAACACAACATCGCGGTGATGCCCATCACCATTCGCGTGGACGACGAAATCTTCCTGGACAACCGCAACCAGGTCGAACTGCACCGATTCCTCGACCGCAAGCTCGGCAGCCGCAGCCACTCGGCGGAAACCGAGCCCTGCTCGATCGAGGAAGTGCAGAAGCTGTTCCTCGACAAGCTGGTGCTGGAGCAGGACTGCGTGTTCTGCCTGACCATCACCGCCACGCGCAGCGCCATCAACGATCACGTGATCAAGGCCAGCTTCGCGGTGCTGAAGAACTACCGCGAGGTGCGCGAGCGCAACAACATCACCGGCCCGTTCCTGATGCGCGTGATCGATACGCGCAGCCTGTTCGCCGGCTCTGGCCCGGCCATCGTCGAAGCCACGCGCCTGATCGATGCCGGCGAAGCGCCGGCGGCGATCCGCGAGCGCCTTACCTATATCGCCAACAACTCGTACGGCTACATGCTGCCGCGCGATCTCTATTACCTGCGTGCGCGCGCCAAGAAGAAGGGCGACCGCAGCGTCGGCCTGATGAGCGCGGTGCTCGGCTCGGCGCTGGACATCAAGCCCTTGCTGCGCGGCTATCGCGGCGAGACCGGCCCGGTCGGCAAGGTGCGCGGCTTCGAGCATGGCGCCGAGACCTTGTTCGACTACGCGGCCAAGCGCGTGCACGCCGGCCTGCTGGTGCCGGCCGTGTGCGTCAGCTACGGCGGCGACCTGGCCGAGCTGCCCAAGTTGCCGGGCTACGACGGCCTGCGTGCGGCCTGCGAGGAATGCGGCGTCGAACTGATGGAAGCGCCCATGAGCATCACCGGCATGGTCAACGTCGGCGAAGGTGCGGTGACGCTGGGCTTCGCCGCCGAGGAACACGTCGCCGAGTTCTGAGTGGATGCCTGCCGTCCACGGGAGGTCGCGCATGATCCGGCTATGCATGGTTGTGTGGTTGCTTTCGCTCGGCGTGCCGGCGTGGGCAGGCACGGCCTATCAATGCACGGGTGCCAACGGCAAGGTTTCCTATCAGGACAAGCCCTGCGCTGCCGGTCAGCACCAGCAGACCCTGCAACTGGACGACTCACAGCCGCAGGTGGTCCCGCCGCCTGCGGCCACTGAGCCCAGCCCGGTCGAGCCTTCAGCGCCACGTGCCGCACCTCCACCGCCTGCGGCACCGTCGGTACCGCTGCCGCTGATGTATGCGTGCGTCCGCGCGACGGATCAAACCACCTACCTGAGCGAGAACGGCCATCCGGAGCCTTATCTGGTGCCGTTCGGCATCGTCGGTGGCGGAGGCATGTCGTTGTCCCAGGCCTACGGGCCGCCTGGAGGCGCCGGGGTATCCGCTCCCGAGCTCAATCGCGGCCGCGTCACGCCGGGCCTGGTCGGACGCAACTTCGTCTGGGTACAGGACCAGTGCCACGAACTCACGGCGGCCGAAACCTGCCACGCATTGCGCGACGAGTACGACAAGAACGAAACCAAGCTGCGTCGCTCCTTCAAGAGCGATCGCCCGCCGCTGGAAGAACGCGAAGCCACCCTGCTTGCCCAGCTGCGCAACTGCTGAGCGTCACTGCGCATTTATTGCGCAATGTCATGCAAGTGACTGCTGCGCAAGCGCGTCTCCGGGTTTTCCACAGGCTTGCCACCAGGCTTTCCCCAATCGCTGTGGAAAACCACGACGCGCGTGTCGCGAAATTGAGCACGATGATGAAAACGTCGAGCTGGCGCGCACTTGCATCATCTATCCACAGGCTTGCCCATAGGCAGTCCACACCGGCTGTGGAAAACGGTCCGGGCTTCGCCGCCTAGAAGCCGTAGTTGAGGAAACCGCCGTCCACGGCCAGCACCTGACCGGTGATGTAGCTCGCCGCCGGCAGGCACAGGAAAGCGATGGCGGCGGCTACTTCCTCGGGCTCGCCGATGCGGCGCAGTGGCGTGTGGTCCAGCACTTCGTCCAGGTACTCGTCGTCGGCCAGCGCGGGCTCGGAGCGTTGCGTGCGGATGTACCACGGCGCCACCGCATTGACGCGAATGCCGTCGGTGGCCCACTCAGCCGCCAGGTTTCGCGTGAGCTGGTGCAGCGCCGCCTTGCTCATGCCGTAGGGTGAGCCCGTGCGCACGTGGGTGATGCCCGAGACCGAACCCACGTTGACGATCGCCGCATTCGCATGCTGCACGAGCTGCGGGTGCGCGAGCCGGCACATCTCGAACGCGGAGAATACGTTCTGCTCGAAGATCGCGCGGTATTCCTCCTCGCGATAGGCCAACGTGGGTGCAGGCTGGTTGCCGCCGGCGTTGTTGATAAGCAACGACAAGGGCGCGCCAAGATCGGCGATCCAGTCGAACACCGCCAACCGGTCCTCCTGCTCGCTGAGATCGGCGTCGAACGCCATCACCTCGATGCCGGGGAAATCGTCCAGCAGGTCGATGCGCACCTGCTCGAGATAGTCGGCGTCGCGCGCGACAAGCAAGAGGTTGGCACCCAGGCCCGCCAGCTCGCGTGCCGTGGCATAGCCGATGCCCTTGCTGGCGCCGGTGATCAGCGCGGTGTGTCCCTGCAGTTGCCAGGCGTCGATGCGTGCGTTCATGGGCCGAGCTTAGAGCCTGCATCCGTGCTGCGCCAAGCTTGCCGACATCGCGCACAGGCCCGACACTGCCGCCACGCGCCACGAGGAACGCCCATGACACGCCTTGCCCTGCTGCTGTGCCTCTGTTCCCTCGCCGCCTGTTCAGGCAAGCCACCCGCGCCCGTCTCTCAGCCGGCCGCCGCCAGCACCACGCGCGTCGCCACGCCGTGGGATGAGCTCAAGAAAGATGAACAGCGTGCGCGCGACGTGCAAAAGACCGTCGACCAGCAAGCCGAGAAGCAGAGCCAGGACATCGACGCGGCGACGCAGTAAGGCCGCACCCCCGCCACTGTAGGAGCGCACCCAGTGCGCGATCGCCGGATGGGGAAGACGCAAGGTACCCATCCAACTTCAGGCTGCGGCGAAATCGACGCGCTGCGATCGCGCACTGGGTGCGCTCCTACAAAGAACACCTTGTGCAATTGGACGTCCAGACTTGCAGGGGTTGGCAACCCGGCCCCGCACAGGCATGGTTGCGGGCATGAACGCCCCCCACCCCGACGAACTGGCCTCCGCGCCACTGCTGGAGATCGACGGCGCCAGCGTGATGCGCGGCGACCGCCTCATCCTCGACCACTTCAGCCTGCGCATCGACGCGGGCGAACACACCGCGATCCTCGGCGCGAATGGCGCGGGCAAATCCACCCTGGTGCGGTTGATTACGCGCGAGCTTTATCCCTTGGCACGGAAGGATGGCACCCCTTCCATGCGGGTGTTCGGCCGCGACCGCTGGCATGTGTCGGATCTACGTGGATTGCTCGGCATCGTCTCGCCGTCGCTGCAGGACGACTGCACCAGCGACGCGACGCTGGAAGTTTCCGAGGCGGTGTTGTCGAGCTTCTTCTCGGCGCGCCGGCTCGGACTGGATCATCGCGTCACGGCGGCCATGCGCGAACGTGCCAATGAGGCGATTGCCCACGCCGGCGCCACGCATCTGCTGGGACGGCGCGTGGCGAGCCTGTCCACTGGTGAAGCGCGGCGCGTGCTCATCGCCCGTGCCCTCGTCCACCGTCCCCGAGCATTGCTGCTGGATGAACCCTGCGCCGGCCTGGACATGGCCAGCCGCCGACGTTTCCTGGAAAGCCTCCGCGGCCTCGCGCGCAGCGGCACCACGTTGCTGCTGGTGACGCATCACATCGAGGAGGTGTTGCCCGAGATCGAGCGCGTGGTGCTGTTGCGCGATGGTCGCGTGCTGCGCCAGGGCGACAAGGCTGATGTGTTGACCAGCGAGGCGTTGGGCGATGCCTTCGGCATGCCCGTGTGCGCGCAGAGAAACGGCGACTACTACAGCGCCGCCGTGATGTAACCCATGCGCTGTCGAAAATGAAAAGGCCCCGGCGAAGACCGGGGCCTTTTTTTCGGCGAAGACGATTCGCTCAGCGCGGCGTGCAGAAGCAGTAGGCGTAAACGTTCGGCCGACCCGTTTCCGCATGACGCAGCAGCTTCAGCTCCGGCGCCATCGTATCGATGTGCGCGACCCACGCAGGCAACTGCAGGCCATACGACTGCGCCACGCGCACCATCGCGCTTTCGTTGAGGTTGACCAGGAACTGCTCGAAACCACCCAGCGATTCTTCCACGTAACGCACCGGGTAGTCCTTGCCGAGCTTGGCCCGCGAGGCGGCATCGGCAACGGCTTCACCGAGGCCGCCCAGCTGATCCACCAGGCCGCGATCGAGCGCCTGCTGACCCGTCCACACGCGGCCCTGCGCGATGGTGTCGATGGCGTCGTACGGCTTGCCGCGCGCCTTGGCGACCTGGCCGACGAAATCGCGGTAACCCTTCTCGATGGTGGCCTGGATCACCGTGCCCACCTTGGGGTCGAGCGGACGCGTGATGTCGAAGGCGCCAGCCAGCGGGCCGGTGCCGACGCCGTCGTTCTTCACGCCGAGCTTGTCCAGCGTGCCCGGCACGGTGAGCACCATGCCGAAGATGCCGATGGAGCCGGTGATGGTGTTGGGCTCGGCGTAGATGCGATCGGCGTTCATCGATATCCAGTAGCCGCCGCTGGCCGCCACGTTGCCCATCGACACCACGACCGGAATGCCTGCTTCACGCGTCAACGCCACTTCGCGGCGGATCTGCTCGGCGGCATACACTTCGCCGCCCGGCGAGTTCACGCGCAGCACCAGTGCCTTGGTGCGCTTGTCGGTGCGCGCCGCGCGGATCAGCGCGGCGGTGGAGTCGCCGCCGACCGTACCCTGCGGTTGCTTGCCGCCGGAAATCTCGCCTTCGGCCACCACCACCGACACGCCCGGTGCAAAGCCACCCTCGTTGTCGGGCAGGTTGGCGCTGTAGCGCTGCAGCGAAATCTGACGGAAGCCCTCGCCCTTCTTGCCGGCAGGCACGCCTTCCTTGCGCATCATCGCTTCGAGTTCGGCCGGCGTGGCCACGCCATCGACCAGATGCTGGTCCAGCGAGAGACGGCCGAGGTCGCCGCGTGCATCGGCGATCTTTTGCGGCAGGCCGTCGATGTCGGCGCGCAGCGTGGCGGGTTCGAGCTTGCGCAGCTTCGCCACTTCATTGATGTAGCTGTCCCACAGGCCGCCCATCCAGAAGCTGTCCGCTTCCTTCGCCTCCGGCGAGGCGTGATCGAGGATGTACGGCTCGGCGGCGCTCTTGAACTGGCCCACGCGGAACAGGTGCACGTCTACGCCGAGCTTGTCGAGCAGGTCCTTGTAGAACAGGCGGTAGTTGGCCAGGCCGGTGATGAGCACGCCACCTTGCGGATCGACCAGCACACGATCGGCATGCGCGGCGAGGTAGTACTGGCCTTGGTCGTAGTTGGCCGCCCATACGACCACCGGCTTGCCGGCGGCGCGGAAGCGATCCAGCGCGGCGCCCACTTCGCGCAACGCGGCAAAACCGCCGCCCTGCAGGTCGCCCGGTTCGAGCAGGATGCGCGTGATGCGCGTGTCCTTCGCGGCCGCATCGATGGCGCCCACCAGGTCGCGCAACTGGATCTGCTTGGGCGGGTTGCCCGACAACTGCGCCAGCAGGCGCTCCATCGGCTCGATGCTGTACTGCTCGACCAGTTCGCCCTTGGGCTTGATGACCAGCACGCTGTCGCTGAGGATCGCGTGCTCGCCGCGGCTGCCCATGTAGCCGCCGAGCAGCACCAGCAGCACGATGAAGAAAAAGAAGAAGAAGATCAGGTTCAGGACGACCAGCCTGACCACGTTGATGCCGCGCCCAAGGACGCAGAGAAAAGCCCAGAAACCGTTGGGGCGGCGTTCCGTCATGCGAAGTTCCTCAGAAGGTCGGTGACAGCGTAGCCGTTCGCGCAGCGCAGGTCATGTAGTGCTGGAGACACAGGAAGATGACGCCAGGCATACGCCGTGACGGCGCTGCCCGCCTTCAGACCGGACGCTGCCAGCGTTCGAGGAAGGCGCTGCGACAGAAGCGGGTGAACAGCAGGATGGCTGCCATGGTCAGGCCGGCAATCAGGCCCATCCACATGCCCCGCGCACCCATGCCGTGGCGGAACGCCAGCCACCAGCCCACCGGCATGCCCACGCCCCAATAGGCGAACAGGGTGATCACCATCGGCACGCGGGTGTCCTTGAGGCCGCGCAGCGCACCGTTGGAGGTGACCTGGATGCCGTCGGAAAACTGGAAGAAACCGGCCAGCAGCATCAGCTGCGCCGCCAGCGCGATCACCGCCGCATCATGCGTGTACATGCGCGCCAGCAGATGCGGGATGCCCAGCATCAGCGAGGACGACACCGTCTGCACGCACAGCGCCAGGCCGATGCCGCACAGGCCCGCATAACGCACGCCGCGCGCATCGCCACGGCCCACCGCGTTGCCGACGCGCACAGTGATCGCCATCGACAGGCCCAGCGGAACCATGAAGGCCACGGTCGCCACGCTCAACGCGACCTGGTGGCTCGCCACTACCGTCTCGCCCAGCGTCGCGATGGCCAGCGCGACCGCCACGAACAGGCCGCCTTCGGCGAGCAAGGTCACCGCCATCGGGCCGCCGATCTTGAGCAGCTCCAGCAGCATCTTCGGCTTGGGCCAGGCGATGCCTTCGCGCAGGCCAAGATCGCGATATGCCGGGTGCTTGGCGACGTACAGGGCAAAGCCCGCCATCTCCAGCCAAAGCACGGTTGCCGTCGCAATGCCGCTGCCCAGCGAACCCAGCGCCGGCAGGCCGAACTTGCCGTACATCAGCACATAGCCCAGCGGCGCCAGCACCAGCAGGCCGCCGAAGCTGAAGTACATCGAGGGGCGCGTCATCGAGAGGCCCTCGGACAGGCCGCGCAGCGCAAAGTAGCTGGTGAGCGCGGGGCCGGCCCAGCTGATCGCATGGAGGAAGTGCATCACGTCGGCGCGCAGCGTCGGTACCACGCCGATCCAATCCAGCATCGGGGTGGCGTTGCGCACCAGAAACCACATGACGATGCCCATGCCCCAGGCCAGCCAAAGCGCCTGCACGAATACCGCGCCCACTTCGTGGCGACGACCGGCGCCATCGAGCTGCGCGACCGACGGCGGCACCGCCATCATCATGCCCAGGCCGCTCACCAGCGCCAGCGCCCAGATGCTTACCGCCGTGGTCACGGCCGCCTGCACGTGCGCGCTCAGATGCCCGGCGAGCACGGCATCGACGAAGTTCGGACCCACCGCAGCCAATTGCGCGGCGATCAACGGAAGGGCGAGGCGCACCGTGGCGCCGACCTCGTGCGCCACCCTGGCGCGATCGGGGCGGAAAGAGAACATGGACAGACTCCTGGGCCCGGCATTCTAGCGCACCGACGCCGGGCTCCTTTCTGACAGGTGCTGCCCCACGATGCCTGCGGGCCATGCCGATATCACCCGCTTGTGCCAAGATCGCGGGCTGATTGAGTCGGGGGAGACGCATGAAGAAGGAACTGGTGTCGTTCGAAGGGCTTTACTGCGCCAACTGCAGTGCGCCCATGCAGGGCGAGTTCTGCCACGAATGCGGGCAATCCATCCATTCGGTGCTGCGGCCCATGCACCATATGGTCGAGGACACGCTCGACATGGTGCTGCACATCGACGGCCGCGTGGTGCACACGGTGCCGCCGCTGTTCTACAAGCCCGGCTTCCTCACCATGGAGTATTTCTCCGGGCGCCGGCAACGTTATGTCGCGCCGTTCCGCCTGATGTTCGTGCTGTGCCTGCTGGCGTTTTTCGTCACCCGCATCGCCATCGACAACATCGGCTTCGCCGACACCAATCTCGAGGCCAGTGCGGGCACCGGCGACTTTGCCAAGGACAACACGGCCGACGCGGTGCGCACGCGCTTCGAGCAGATGCGCAAGGACATCGACAAGGCGGCCGACAACGCCGACCACGGCAAGAAGACCATCCGCAAGCTGATCACCGTGGAACGCGACCACGCCAACCATCGCCTGGAACAGCTGGGCGCCGCGCCACTGCAGGTGCAGACCGAGGATGGCTGGGACTTCCACCAGAACAAGTTCGAGGCAAGCTGGCTGCCTGACAGCATGGTCCGCAGCATCAACCGGTCCATCCAGCACATGGGCACCAACCTGAGGGGCGCGATGGTCGGCGGCGAGGAAGGCGCCGCGGCCCAGGAGCGGATCCTGGCCGGCGTCTTTGGCGTGCTGCCGCAGACCATGTTCGTAGTGATGCCGCTGTTCGCCCTGCTGCTGAAGCTGATGTACGTGTTCAAGCGCCGCCTTTATATGGAGCACCTGATCGTGGCGCTGCACAGCCACGCCTTCATGTTCCTGGTCCTATTCCTCGGCGTGCTGGTCGGCGGCCTGCGCAGCTGGCTGGTGCCACATGCGGCCTGGACGAGTACGCCGCTGTTGCTGGTGATCTGGGCGCTGGGGATCTGGGTACCGGTCTACCTGCTGATCATGCAGAAGCGGGTCTATCGCCAGGGCTGGTTCCTGACCACGGTGAAATACCTGTTCATCGGCTGGTGCTACACGTGGCTGATCGGTTTTGCGCTGGGTTTTGCCGCCTTGCTGGGCCTCGCGCATTGACATTCGCTACGCGAATTTTTTGTGACATGCATCACACACAAACCGCGCAGACGAGCCGCTTTCTGGCCAGACCTCCGTTGTCCCGACGGGGGTTTTGCACAGCGTCACAGACCTGTCAAGGCAAGACCCATGCCTATGGCAATTGCATGAACGTCAGCCTGCTGGAAAATTTAAATATTTGATTTATAGACATATTTCAGCCTGGTTAAAAGTTGAACAGTACGTGCCTAAGGCCGTTTTCATGCGCTTGAAGGGCCTCCTTCAACGCACGATCCACAGACTTATCCACAGATGCTGTGGATAACCGCAAAAGCCCCATGCCGATAGTCACTTAGCCCCCTTTCCTAGATGACGGGGCAGCAAGCCCCCGCAAGCGGCCGTCGGCAGACCATTCGCCCGCGCATGCATGCCTCGTCCCCACGATGGCAGCCCGGTTACACTGCGACGTCACGAGGTGTTCATGCCCGCCGTCCTACGCGTCGCCCTCCCGGTTCCCCTGCCGACCCTGTTCGATTACCTGCCTGCCTCCGCGGGCCAGGCGGACGTGGGCAGCCGCGTGCTGGTGCCGTTCGGCAAGGGCAAGGCCGTGGGCGTGGTGGTGGAAGCCAATGTGGAGTCGGCCGTTGGCAGCACGCGGCTGAAACGCGTGCTCAAGGTGCTGGATGACGGCCCGCTGCTCGATGTCGAACTGATGGCCACCCTGGCCCGCGCAGCCGACTACTGGCTGGGCGCGCCGGGCGAAGCCTACGCCAACGCGCTGCCGCTGGCCCTGCGCGAAGACCGGCCGCTGCCCGACCTGCGGGAAGAAGCCTGGGCACTGACGGCGGCGGGCCAAAGCACACTGGACGCCGGCAGCCGCCGTGGCGGCAGCCGCGCCCTGCTCGAAGCACTGGCACGTGGCCCGGTGACGGCCGCTTTGCTCCATGAACTGTTGCCAGGCTGGCGCGACGCCGCCCGGCGCCTCGACGAGGCAGGCCTGATCGAACGGACCGAAATCAGCGGCGGCGCCCCCGCTCCGACCAGCACGCCACCCGAGCTCATGCCCGAGCAGCGCCAGGCGGTCGACACCATTGCCGAGTCGCTCGGCCAGTTCCAATCGTTCCTGCTCGACGGCGTCACCGGCAGCGGCAAGACCGAGGTCTATCTCGCCCTGATCGAACAGGTCGTCGCCCAAGGCAAGCAGGCGCTGCTGCTGGTGCCCGAAATCGGGCTGGCGCCACAGACCGTGCGTCGTGTGCGGGATCGGCTGGGCGTCGCGGTGGAAGTGCTGCATTCCAACCTCGCCGAAGGCGATCGCGCGCGCGCATGGCTGCGCGCACGATCGGGCGAGGCCAAGGTCATCCTTGGCACGCGTTCCGCCGTGTTCACGCCCCTGCCCCACGCGGGCCTGATCGTGGTGGACGAGGAGCACGACGGCGCCTACAAGCAGCAGGAAGGCTTCCGCTACCACGCCCGTGATCTCGCCCTGCTGCGCGCACGTGCGCTGGACGTGCCGGTGGTGCTTGGTTCGGCCACGCCGTCGCTGGAATCGCTGGCCAACGTGCAGGCCGGCCGTTATCGCGCCCTGCATCTGCGCGCACGCCCCGGCGCGATCCGCGCGCCGCAGGTGCAGATCGTGGACATGCGTGCGCAACGGCTGGAACACGGACTCTCGCCTGCGCTGCTCGCTGCGGTCGCCGACACCGTGGCACGCGGCGAGCAGGCGCTGGTGTTCCGCAATCGCCGCGGCTACGCGCCGGTGCTGCTCTGCCACGCCTGTGGCTGGCATGCCGAATGCCCGCGCTGCGAACACCCGATGACGCTGCATGCCGGGCGCCGTCAGCTCATCTGCCATCACTGCGACTACACCGCGCGCCTACCCGGGCAGTGTCCTGCCTGCGCCGCGCCCGACCTCAAGCCGCAAGGACAAGGCACGGAGCGTCTGGAAGAAGCGCTGGCCGCCCAGTTCCCCGACGTGCCCGTACTGCGCATCGACCGCGAGACCACGCGCCGCCGTGATGCCTTCGAGCAGTTGCTGGAAAGCCTGCACGAGGATCGCCCGGCGATCCTGGTCGGCACGCAGATGCTGGCCAAAGGCCACGACCTGCCCAACCTCACCCTGGTCGCCATCGTGGGCGTGGATGAAGGCCTGCACAGCGTGGATTTTCGCGCCAGCGAGCGGCTTTCTCAGCTGGTGGTGCAGGTGGCCGGCCGCGCTGGCCGCGCGCGCAAGCCGGGGCGCGTGTTGCTGCAGACGCATCATCCCGACCATCCGCTGCTGCGCCAGCTGCTCGCGCAAGGTTACGCCGCCGCTGCGACCACGCTGCTGGATGAGCGACGCAGCGTGCAATTGCCGCCCTACGGTCACCAGGTGTTGTTGCGCGCCGAAGCGCACCAGCGCGAGCACGTCGATGCGTTCCTCGCCGACGCGGCCCACGCGCTTGCCGGCGCACCGCTGCAACTGGCCGGCCCCATGCCGGCGCCGATGCCGCTGCGCGCAGGCCGGCACCGCGGCCAACTTCTGATCGAGGCGGAGACGCGCAGTGCTCTGCATACCGCCTTGCGCCCCTGGTATCGCATGCTGTCGACGCTGCCCACGGCGCGTCGCGTGCGCTGGTCGCTCGACGTCGACCCCATCGATCTCTACTGACAGATCGACGCGCGACTTCCCATGATTCCCGACTTCATACGAGGCATCACATGGAAGGCAACGCATCCACCCACGACACGCATCCCCGCGTCGTCATTCTCGGCGGCGGCTTCGGCGGCCTGGCCGTGGCACGCGGACTGGCCGATACGAACGCCTGCGTCACCCTGATCGATCGACGCAACCACCATCTGTTTCAGCCGCTGCTCTACCAGGTCGCCACGGCGGGGCTTTCCGCGCCGTCCATCGCCGCGCCATTGCGACAGATCCTGCGAAGCCAGCCCAACGTCACCGTGCTGATGGACGAGGCACGGGATGTCGATCTCTCCCAGCGCCGCGTCGTGCTCGATCGGGGCACGCTCGATTACGACGTGCTTGTGCTCGCCACCGGCGCGACGCATGCCTACTTCGGCCATGACGATTGGGAACCCTACGCGCCCGGCCTCAAGACACTGGATGACGCTTTCACTATCCGCCGCCGCGTGCTGCTCGCCTTCGAGCATGCCGAGCGCGAGGAGGATCCGGCGCAGCGGCAGGCCTGGCTCAACTTCGTCGTGGTCGGCGGAGGTGCGACCGGCGTAGAACTGGCCGGCACGCTGGCGGAAATCGCGCGACACACGTTGCCCCGCGAATTCCGTCGCGCCGATCCGCGCCGCGCCAATGTGCTGCTGGTGGAAGCCGGGCCTCGACTGCTGCCGGCCTTCGCGCCGGAGCTGTCGGAAAAGGCGCGCCGCCAGCTGGAAAAGCTCGGCGTGGAAGTGCGCCTGGATACGGCGGTCACGCGGATCGACGGCCAAGGCGTGATGCTGGGCGACACGCCCCACGCAGCGCGCACCGTGTTGTGGGCCGCGGGCGTAGCCGCCTCACCACTGGGTAGCCGTCTGGGCGCGCCGGTGGATCGCGCCGGGCGAGTGCTGGTTGAGCCGGACCTCAGCGTGCCCGGCCATCCGGAGGTGTTCGTGATCGGCGACCTCGCCAGCGTCACCCAGCCGGACGGCAAGCCGGTGCCGGGCGTGGCGCCGGCCGCCAAGCAGATGGGTCGCTACGTGGCCGCGGCACTCAAGGCGCGCTGGCAGGGAAAGGCCAGCCAGCCGTTCCGCTACCGCGACGACGGCTCGCTGGCCACCATCGGCCGCATGGCCGCCGTCGCGCAGTTTGGCCGTCTGAAACTTTCCGGCCTGCTCGCCTGGTGGGTGTGGCTGGTGGCGCACATCGCCTTCCTGATCGGCTTCCGCAACCGCCTGGTGGTCATGCTGGACTGGGCCTGGGCCTACTGGACCTACCAGCGCCACGCCCGCATTGTCACCGGCCGCGATGAGACAGCGACTTTGCCCCGGGACGCCTAGCCATGGACAATGGACGTCTTTTCCAGCCGGACCACGCCGTGTCTTCCCAACTCGAACAGCTGCGCCAGTACACCACCGTCGTCGCCGATACCGGTGACATCGACGCCATCGCCCGCTATCACCCGGTGGACGCCACCACCAATCCGTCGCTGTTGCTGAAGGCCACGGAATCGGCGGCGTACGCACCACTGATCGACGAATCGGTGCAGCGTGCGAAGTCCGAAAGCAACTCGCGCGAGCAGCAGCTGATCGACGCCAGCGACCACCTCGCCGTCGCTGTAGGCCGCAAGATCGTCGAGCTGGTGCCGGGCCGCGTGTCCACCGAAGTCGATGCTCGCCTCTCGTTCGACACCGACGCCACCATCGCCAAGGCCGAGCGCCTCATCGCGCTGTACGAAGAAGCGGGCGTGAAGCGCGAACGCATCCTCATCAAGATGGCCTCCACCTGGGAAGGCATCCGCGCCGCCGAAAAGCTGGAGAAGCGCGGCATCAATTGCAACCTGACATTGCTGTTCTCGTTCGAGCAAGCCGTGGCATGCGCCGAAGCCGGCGTGTTCCTGATCTCGCCGTTCGTCGGCCGCATCATGGACTGGTACGTCGCCAACACCGACACCAAGACCTACGCGCCGGAAGAAGATCCGGGCGTGAAGTCCGTCCGCCGCATCTACGCCTGGTACAAGAAGCACGGCTTCGACACCGTGGTGATGGGCGCCAGCTTCCGCAACATCGGCCAGATCCAGGCCCTTGCCGGCTGCGACCGCCTCACCATCAGCCCCGACCTGCTCGACAAGCTGCAGCAGGACCAGTCGTCGCTGCCACGCGCACTGAGCGACGACGGCGTTCGCGAAGCGAAGGTCACCCCGCTCACCGAAGCCGCCTTCCGCTGGGGCCACAACGAAGACGCCATGGCCACCGACAAGCTTGCCGACGGCATCCGCAAGTTCGCCGTCGACCAGCGCAAGCTGGAAGCGTTGCTGGCGAAGAAGCTGTAAGCGGGTTTTCGCAAGGAACAAAAACGCCCCGGCAAGCCGGGGCTTTTTTTGGGACGCCCTCCAACTGTAGGAGCGCACCCAGTGCGCGACCGCAGAGTCACAAATTACCGCTCCGTAGGCTTTTCGCGCACTGGGTGCGCTCCTACAGGCAATAGGTAGCGCCGCCGCAAGCACCCGCCCCTCACCACCGTAAAGGTGGCAATGCCCCGGCCCTCTCCCCGAAGGGGGAGAGGGAGAAAGCGCGGTGCCCATGGATTCCCTCGCAAGGCAACGAAGTTGCCTTAAGTCCTCTTCGCATCGGCGCGTTGCGGTGTAGCGGCTTCGTTCGAGGTAGTAACGAGCCTATCCTGGCTGGCCTCAGTCGCCCGACGCTTCTATCCCACGTACTGCTATGAGCCTTGGCTCTTAAAGGCCGTTTTCTTTGGGTTACTTTTCTTTTGGGCTAGCAAAAGAAAAGTGACTCGAGCTCCGGCAGGAGATCGAAACGCCCGCTGCGTAAGCGGCAACCTGGCGGTATCGCCACAACCGAAGACTGATAAAAACTGGATGCCTCGCTTCGCTCGCCCCTTCGAGGACGCTCCCCGGGCGTTCTCCGCGCCTCGCGTTCCGTCCGGCCTACGCCGAGATGACGATCATGAAGACCGACGCGAAAGAATGTCGCGCACAGGGTGCGCTCCCACAAAAGAAAAGAGCGCTCAGCGCAACCGCTACTTCTTCGCCTGCGCCTTCGCATCCCTCGCCAACACCTCCGGGGAAATATCCCCACTCTCCCAACCACCACCCAGCGCCCTCACCAACCCCACACTCGCGCGCAACTGGTTGGTCTGCAGCCCCAGCAGGGTGAGATGCGCATCCAGCGACGCCACCTGCGCCGTCACTACATCGAGATAGCTGTTGGCGCCCTGCTTGTACAACGCCATCGACAGATTGAGCGTGTGATCGGCCGCCTTGGTCGCATCGTTCTGGTCCACCAACGCATTGCCATAGTTGTTGAGCAACGACTGGTTGTCCTCCACCTGCTGGAACGCCGTAAGCACCGTGCTGCGGTAATGCGCGCTGGCCTCGTCGAAGGCCGCATGCGCCGCATCCACCTGCGCGCGACGACGACCGCCATCGAAGATATCCATCAGAAGGCTCGGGCCCAGCGCCCACACCTGGCTTGGTGCGGTGAGCAAATTGCCCCACGCACCGCTGCTGAAGCCGCCGCCGGCACTGAGCGTCAAGGACGGAAAGAAGGCCGAACGCGCCACGCCGATCTGTGCATTCGCCTCGGCCGTGCGCCGCTCCGCGGCCGCGATGTCCGAGCGACGCTGCAGCAGGGTGGACGGCAGGCCCACGGGAATCACCGGCAATGCCGGGAGATCGGTCTTCGCTTCCAGCGTGAAGCTCGACGCCGGCTGGCCGACCAGCACGGCGATGGCGTGCAGCAACAGGTCGCGCTGCGCCTTCGTCTGCGACAGCTGCGAGCGCGTGGACGACAACTGCGTCTGCGCGCGATTCACATCCAGGCCCGACACCGCACCGCCAGCCTGCAGCGTGCGCGTGAGCTGCAACGCGCGCTGGTACGCATCCACGCTCTTCTGCAGCAGGTCGATCTGACGATCCAAGCCGACCAGCACGAGATAGCCGTCCGCTAACTGCGCTTCCAGGCTCAGGCGCACCGACGCGAGATCGGCTGCCGATGCCTGCATCGAAGCGCGGCCCGCGGCGACGTTGTCATGCACGCGCCCCCACAGGTCCACTTCGTACGTCGCCTGCCCTGTCAGCGAGTAGGTGTCATACCAGGCGGGCGATGTGGCACCGCGCAGCGCGGCATTGTCGGACTGGCGATTGCGGATCGCACCCGCACCAAGCGACACCTGCGGGAACAGATCCGCGCGCACCTGCTGCAGGAAGTCGCGCGACTGTTGGTAGCTCGCCAGCGCCGCAGCAAGATCGGCGTTGTGCGCGAGCAACTGGCCTTCCAGATCGTCCAGTCGCGCATCGCCGTACAGCTTCCACCAGCCCTCGCGAGGCAGCTGGTCGGCGGGCGTAGCCGAGGTCCATGGGCCGGCCGGCTGATAGTGATCGGCCACCGGCGCTTCCGGCGTCTTGTACGTTGGCGCCATCGAGCACGCGCCCAGCGCGAGCGTGGCAGCTAGCGTCAGCGCGAGGTGCTTAGGCTTTTTCATGGGGCTTCGCCGCCGGCTGCGGGTTCTTGGCGATGCGCACCGGATCGCCATCGACAAGGCCGTCGGGCGGATTGCTGATCACGCGGTCGCCCGGTTCCAGTCCCGAACCCAGTTCCACCGATTTGCCGTAATCGCGCCGAATGGTGACCGTCTTGAACTTGACCTGGTCGTTCGCATCCAGCGTCGCCACGCGCAGGCCCTTGTCGTCAAAGATCAAGGCCTCTGCCGGCACGCGCATGCCGAGCGCAGCGGACGCGATGTTGAAGCTGATGCTCGCGTAGCTGCTGGGCAGCAGCTTGCCGTCCGGGTTGTCCACCAGCAGCTGCACCAGCGTGGTGCCCGAGGTCGGCGAGATCGCGCGCGCATCGGCTTCGACCTTCGCGGTGAACGTCTTGCCCGGATATTCCGGCACGGTCAGCGTGGCCTCGTCGCCACGATGGATGCTGGGTGCGTACACCTGCGGCACGCGCACGTACACGCGCAGCTTGCTGGTATCGGACACCTGGAACAGCGGCGTACCGCCACCGCTGTCGGCGGTCACCAGCGCACCCACGTCGGTGTTGCGCGCGGTCACGCGGCCATCGAACGGAGCGACGATGCGTGCGTAAGACTTGAGTGCCTTCAGTCGATCGACATTGGCCTGCGCCGCATTGGCCTGCGCCTGCTTCGCGGCGTAGTCACCGTTGTACTGATCCACCGACTGCTGCGACACGGAGTCCGGATCGGTCTGGTGCAGCACCTGCCAGCGCTTGGCGGTGGTGGCCGCGAGCGCCGAGTTCGCCTTGGCACTGGCGAGATCCGCCTGCGCCTGCAGCAATTGCTGGTCGAGGTCCGGTGTATCGATCTCGCCAAGCAGGTCGCCCGCCTTCACCGCCGCGCCGATGTCCTTGTTCCAGGACTTCAGGTAGCCGCTGGTGCGCGCATAGATGGGCGCATTCGTATAGGCGTCCATTTGCGCAGGCAGTTCCAGCGGCGACTTGCCATTGCCAGTCTCGGGCGTGGTCACCACCACCGTGGGAATGGCCTGCTCGTCGGTCCAATGGCGAAGGCTGCGCGCATCGGAGATGCGTACTGCCACGCCGATGACCACGACCGCGCCGAAGACGACGGCGCCAATCAGTGCGGCCAGACGCAGGCGATGCGGCGGCGGGGTCGATTCCGGAAGCGAAGTGATGTGCTCAGACATGGACAGGTTCTCCGACAACAGGAGCCGAATCGGAAGCGCGACCGCGTCGCGCGTGCACGATGGAAAAGACGACGGGAACGAAGATCAACGTGGCGGTCGTGGCGAACAGCAGCCCGCCGATCACGGCGCGACCCAGCGGCGCGTTCTGCTCGCCACCGTCGCCCAGGCCCAGTGCCATCGGCACCATGCCGATGATCATGGCCAGCGCGGTCATCAGCACCGGACGGAAGCGCACGAAGCCCGCTTCGCGCGCCGCCAGCGTGGCGTCACCGTGGAACGCCAGACGTTCGCGGCAGAAGCTCACCACCAGCACCGAGTTGGCGGTGGCCACGCCCATGCACATGATGGCACCGGTGAGCGCGGGCACCGACAGCGTGGTGCGTGTCACGAACAGCATCCACACAATGCCGGCCAGCGCGGCGGGCAGCGCGGTGATGATCACGAACGGATCGGTCCACGACTGGAAGTTCACCACGATCAGCAGGTACACCAGCACGCCTGAGCCGAGCAGGCCGAACAGCAGGCCCGAGTACGCCGCGTCCATGGTCTGCACCTGGCCCAGCAGCGCGATGTTGGCGCCCTTGGGCTTGGATTTCTCGGTGTCCTTGAGTATCTGCTGGATGTCGCCGGCCACCGCACCGAGGTCGCGTCCCTGCGTGGTGGCGTAGATCTCCACCATCGACTGGATGTTGTACTGGCTCACGACCATGTTGCTGTGCGTGCGCGACACATCGGCCAGCGCACCGAGCACCTGCGGGTTGCCGCCATTCTTGGCGGTGATCGGCAGGTTGGCCAGCGACGCCAGCGAGTCGAGCCGATACTGCGGCACCTGCGCCGAGATCGGATAGGTGACGTTGTTGTCGGGATTGAGCCAGAACGTCGGCGACACCTGCGAGGTGCCCGAGAGGTCGGCCACCAGGCTGCTGGTAACGTCCTGCTCGGTCAGGCCCAGTACGCCAGCGCGCGTGCGGTCTACGTCGATGCGGAACGCCGGCGAGGCCTGCGACTGCTGGATGCGCGCATCCACCACGCCCGGGATCTTGCGGATGCGGTTGAGTAGCAGGTTGGCGTATTCGAAGTTCTGGTCGAGATGGAAGCCGCGGATCTGCAGGTCGATCGGCGCGGGCGAACCGAAATTGAGGATCTGGCTCACGATGTCCGCGGGCGGGAACGAGAACACCGTGCCAGGGAACAGTCGCGGCAGCTTCTCGCGCAATACCTTCACGTATTCAGCGCTGGGGCGATGGCCTTCCTTCAACGAGATCTGGATGTCGCCGTCCTGCTCGCCGATCTGTCCGGTGTTGTTGTAGATGGTGTTGATCGAGCTGGCGTACTGGCCGATGTTGTCGACCATGGCCTCCAGCTCGTTCGGCGGAATGACCTGGCGAATGGCCTTCTGGATGTCCGCGAATTCGGCCGACGTTACTTCCACGCGTGAACCCACGGGCACCCGGGCATGCACCAGGATCTGCCCGCCATCCACGTCCGGGAAGAAGTTGCTGCCCAGGCCCGGCAGCAGCAGGAACGACAACAGCACGAAGGCGAGGAAGCCTGTGACGAACACCTTGCGATGCTGGAGCGCGAGGTTGAGCATGCCGCTATAGCCCGCGCGGAACACCTCGAAGCGGTCCACGAACCCGCGCTGGAAGCGGCCCAGCGCCGACTTCGGCGGCGGCAGCGGCAGATGCTGGCCGTGTTCGTCCACCGTCGGCGGATGCTCGTGCAGCAGGTACTTCGCCATCGTCAGCACCAGCGTGCGCGACAGGATGAACGAGAAGATCATCGCGAAGATCACCGCCTCAGCCATCGGCACGAACAGGTAGCGCGCCACGCCCGGCAGGAAGAACATCGGCACGAACACGATGCAGATGCACAACAGCGAGACGAAGGCCGGCACGATGATCTGCGACGAGCCGTCGACGATCGCCGTGATCACGTCCTTGCCCTGTTCCAGGTGCCAGTTGATGTTCTCGATGGTCACGGTGGCTTCGTCCACCAGGATGCCCACCGCGAGCGCGAGGCCGCCGAGCGTCATGATGTTGAGCGTCTGGCCGATGGCCGACAGCGTGAACACCGAGCCGAGCACCGCCAATGGGATCGACGTAGCGATGATCAACGTCGAACGCCAACTGCCGAGGAACAGCAGGATCATCAGGCTGGTGAGCGCCGCCGCGATCACGCCTTCGCGGATCACGCCGTTGATCGATGCGCGCACGAACAGCGACTGGTCGCCGATCGGCGTGATGGTGAGGTTCTCGGGCAACGCATCCTTCATGCTTTCGAGGCGGTCGCGCACGCCGGCAACGATGGCGAGCGTGGACGTGGAACCGTTCTTCAGCACCGACAGCAGCGTCGAGCGCACACCATCGACGTGCACGATGTTGGTCTGCGGCGGGTTGCCGTCGCGCACGTGGGCCACGTCGCGGATGTAGATGGTCGCGCCGTTGACTGTCTTGATCGGCAGGTTTTCCAGTTCCGCTACGCGCTCGGCCGCGTTGTTCAGCAGCATCACGTATTCGTACTTGCCGATCTTCTGCGTACCGATCGGGCTGATCTGCTGCTGTGCGGCGAGCGCGTTGGCGACGTCCTGCGTCGACAGCCCGCGCGCCTGCAGCGCGCCTGGGTCGACGTCGAGCTGGATCTGGCGCGTCTTGCCGCCGAACGGATAGGGAATCGCCGCGCCAGGCACCGTCACCAGCTGCGGACGCAGCAGGTTGAGGCCGAGGTCACCGAGCTGCTGTTCGCTCAGCCCCTTGCCCGACAGCGCGAGCTGCAGGATCGGCACGGTGGACGCGTTGTAATTGACGATCAGCGGCGGCGTTGCGCCCGGCGGCATCTGCTTGAGCAGCGTCTGCGCGACCGCGGTCACCTGCGCATTCGCCGTCGCAATGTTCACGCCGGGCTGGAAGAAGATCTTGGTGATGCCCATGCCGTTGAGCGATTCCGACTCGATGTGCTCGATGTCGTTCACCGTGGTGGTGAGCACGCGCTCGAATGGCGTGTTCATGCGTCCGGCCATCTGGTCGGGCGTCATGCCGGTGAACTGCCAGGCGACGGCGATCACGGGGATGTTGATGTCCGGGAAGATGTCGGTGGGCGTACGCACCGCCGACATGGCGCCGAAGATCAGAATGGTCAGAGCAAGAACAACAAAGGTATAGGGCCGCGTGAGCGCGATCCGGACGATGCCAAGCATGCGGGGGATTTCCGTGCGCGAATGATGCGTCGCGGCAAATTTTCGCATGCACCTGATGCGCCCGGACCATCCGGGCGCATGAAGATAATTTCATGTTGCCGGCAAAGCGGCTGTCACACGATGGCAGGCGTGACTTCTGGCACGGATCGCGACAGGCATGTGCCTGGCTTTTCGCCGGGCGCGAGCGCATAGCAGTACAACGTGAGCCGCGCACCGGTGCCTGCTTCGCCGATGTCCAGCGCATAACCATGCAGGCGCACGATCGCGCTGACGATGCTCAGGCCCAGACCGGAGCCAGCCGTCGTGCGACTGTTGTCGCCGCGATAGAAGCGTCGCGTCACCGCGTCGCGTTCGTCGGCGGGAATGCCCGGGCCACTGTCGATGATGTCCACGCGCGGACCGCGCTTGTCCATGCTTGCTCGCAGACTTACACGCCCGCCAGACGGCGTGAACTTGATGGCGTTGCCCACGAGGTTGGCGAGCGCCTCGAACAGCAGATGCGCATCGGCACGGATCGGCGTCAGCGTCTGGATGTCCAATTCGAATGGCTGCCCGCGATCCTCGGCCACCGGTGCATAGAACTCATGCACCTGCCTCAACACCTGTCCGACATCCACCTCGTCGAAGCAGGCAGCGCGGTTGCGGTCTTCCAGCTCCGACACGCGCAGCAGTGCGCGGAACCGTGTCAGCACCGCATCGATGTCGACCATGCAGGCCTCGATCAGGGTCGCCTCCGGCTGGCCTTCCAGTTGCTGCTGCGTGCGATACAGCCGCGCGCGCAAACGCGTGAGCGGCGTGCGCAGGTCGTGAGCGATGTTGTCGCACACGCCCTTCACTTCATTCATCAGGCGCTCGATCTCGCCCAACATGGTGTTCACGATACCGGCGAGTTGGTCGACTTCGTCGCCACGCCGGCTCATCGGCAGGCGCTTGGAAAGATCACCCTGGCGGATCGGATCGGTGGCTTCCTGCAAGGCGCGTATGCGCTTCTCTGGACCACGCCGCAACAGGAAACCGCCCAATAGGCCGGGAATGATGGTCAGCGATATGCCCCATAGCAGCGCGCGTCGAATGATCGCGCCGATGCCGTCGATGGTGCTGGTGTCCTTGGCGATCACCAGGATGTCGCCGTTGGGCAGTTCCGAGGCGAGGCCGCGTGCACGCACGCGCTCGGCATCGCGATCGGGACGCGGCAGCCCATGTGCGAGCTGGTGCACTTGTCCGTCACGCGGCAGCGATCGCGGCAGGTTGTCGATATTGCCCGCCAGCGGGCGATGCTCGTGGTCGAACAGGCCCACCGACATGATGCCGTGCGGATCGATCTTGCTTGCCGCATCCACCGTCGCCGGCAGGCGATCGGGCTCGGTCGCCCCGATGTAGTGCATGCGCTGCAGCAGCATCTGGTCGATCACGTTGTTGAGATAGCGCGTGGTTTCCCACTGGATCACGCCAACCAGCACGAAGCCCCACAGCGCGAACAGCGCGCCATAGATCAGGATCAATCGCGACGTGGCCGAATGCCAGGCGTTGGGGCGCGCGTTCATGGCGTCACCGATGCGGTTTCCTGCGCGGCCGTCAGCATGTAGCCGGTGCCGCGCACGGTGTGGATGAGCGGCGGCTGGCCCGCCGTGTCGATCTTGCGGCGCAGCCGCGCGATATGCACGTCGATCACGTTGGTGCCGGGATCGAAATGAAAGCCCCACACCGTCTCGAAGATCATCGAACGCGTGAGCACCTGGCCGGAGTTGCGCATGAGGAACTCCAGCAGGCGGTATTCGGTGGGCAACAGCGTGAGCGGCTGGCCGTCGCGGTAGGCGACGTGACTCACCAGATCCAGTTCGAGGTTGGCCACGCGCAGGCGCTGCACGGCCTGCGGTTGCCGCCGGCGCAGCAGCACCTCCGCGCGTGCGGCCATCTCGTCCGGCGCAAACGGCTTGGTGAGATAATCATCGCCACCGGCGCGCAGTCCGCGCACGCGTTCGTCCACGTCGCTCAATGCGCTGATCATCAGCACCGGCGTGTCGACCTGCGCGCGGCGCAGTTCAGCCACGACGTCGATGCCATCCATGCCGGGCAGCATGCGATCCAGCGTGATGAGGTCGAAACCATCCTGCCTCGCACGCTCGAGCCCTTCGCGCCCGTTGGCCACCCATTCGGCGACCATGCCATGCACGCTGAGTTCGGCGACGATTTCTCGCGCCGTGGTTTCGTCGTCTTCGATGACCAGCACTCGGGCCATGGCTAGGAAGCTATGCGCGTATCCAGTGACAGGAACGCGGAGCCTTCCCTGCCCCGCAAAAAACCAACGGCCCCAAACGGGGCCGTTGGCATGTTACGCCGTTCGATGCGCTCAGGCGGCAAACAGCGAGCGCATCTTCTTCATGGCATTCGCCTCGACCTGGCGGATGCGTTCGGCGGAAACGCCGTACTCATCAGCAAGATCCTGCAGCGTGGCCTTGTCTTCGTTCAGCCAGCGGCGCTGGATGATGTCGCGCGAACGCTCGTCCAGCTTCTGCAGCGCGGTGGACAGCGTGTCGAGCTGGTTGTCGGCCTGATCGGCATCGGCCACGTTGTCGTACGGGTCGGCACCATCGTCGATCAGGAACGCTTCCGGCGCCGGCTTGGCATCTTCCTCGGCATCGGCCGGGGCTTCAAAACCGATGTCACGGCCGGACAGACGCGACTCCATCTCGCGAACGGTCGCTTCCGGCACGCCAAGGTCCTTGGCGACGGTGCGAACTTCTTCGGCGTTCATCCAGCCCAGGCGCTTCTTGCTCTTGCGCAGGTTGAAGAACAGCTTGCGCTGCGCCTTGGTGGTGGCCACCTTGACGATGCGCCAGTTGCGCAGGATGAACTCGTGCATTTCGGCACGGATCCAATGCACGGCAAAGCTGACCAGGCGAACGCCCTGATCCGGGTTGAAGCGCTTCACGGCCTTCATCAGGCCGATGTTGCCTTCCTGGATGAGGTCGGAAAGCTGCAGGCCGTAGCCGCTGTAACCGCGGGCCACGTGCACCACGAAACGCAGGTGGGACATCACCAGTTTGCGGGCCGACTCCAGATCGTCGCTTTCGTTGTAACGACGCGACAGGGACTGCTCTTCTTCTTGGGTCAGCACCGGGATCCGATGGACCGCCGAAATATAGGCATCCAGACTGCCGACGACACTCGGCACCGGCAGGTTGGCGGTCACCAAAGCTTGAGACATGTGTGGAACCTCCTGAATGAGGGATCAGCTTAGCACTCGGGTGGTAGGAGTGCTAAAGGCCCCGGCAAGTTCCGCGGCCTTTTCATGAACTGAATAGTACAGGAATTTGAGACACACGTCCAGTGGTGCATCCCAGGGGAGGCTCCACTTTGCCTGGCGGGCGGTTCAGCAGTGGTGAAAAGCCCGTTTCAGCCGAGTTCGGCGCGGGGCGGAAGGGACCAGTCGATCGGGGCCACCCCGCGGCTTTCCAGGTATCGGTTCGCCGCCGAGAAGTGGCCGCAACCCAGGAAGCCTCGGTGCGCCGACAAAGGAGATGGGTGCACCGACCGCAAAACGCAATGGCGGCGGGCGTCTATGAGCTGGCCCTTCTTCTGGGCATAAGAGCCCCAGAGCATGAAGACCAGGCCCTCCCGCTCGCGGTTGAGGGCGTCGATGGCCGCGTCGGTGAACCCTTCCCAGCCCTTGCCTTGGTGGGAACCGGCCATGCCCTGTTGCACGGTGAGCGTGGCGTTGAGCAGCAGCACGCCCCGATCCGCCCAGGGCGTGAGGCAACCGTGGTCCGGCGGCGCGATGCCCAGGTCCCGGTTGATCTCCTTGAAGATGTTCTGCAGCGACGGCGGCGTCTGCACGCCCGGCCTCACGGAGAAGCACAGGCCATGGGCCTGGTTCGGGCCGTGATACGGGTCCTGCCCCAGGATCACCACCCGCACGGCGTCGAAAGGGGTGTGGTCGAAGGCGGCGAAAATTTCCGGCCCCGGCGGGTAGATCACCTTGCCGGCCTGCTTCTCCGTGCGAAGGAAGGCCGATAGCGCCTGCATGTCCGGCCGGCCAAGGTAGTCGCCGATGCGCTCCTTCCAAGAGGGCTCCAGTTTCACGCGATCCTCGGTCATGCCGCCTCGTCGTGTTCGCGCAGGTGCTGCGAAACACGCAACTGGAACAGCAGCTTGGTGATCAGCAGCTTTTCCTCGATGGGTTTCTCGACCAGGTCATTGGCGCCGGTACGCAGCAGGGCGGCCTGGTTGACCGGATTCTCGTCGCCCGTCATCACCAGCACGGGCAAGCGGCCCTTGCCGTAACCGTATTCGCGGCGGATGCGTTCGAGCAGGTCGCCACCGGTGAGCTCGCCCTTGAGGCTGACGTCGGTAAGCACGATGTCGGCGCCCACCTTGCCCTGCTCGCGCGCGGTATCCAGCAGCGCCAATGCGTCCTCGGCGCTGATTACGTGGCGCACGGTCAGGCCGTGCTTCTCCAGGATGCGGCGGGTCGCCAAAGCCACCACGCGGCTGTCTTCCACGTACAGCACTTCGCCCTCGGCCGAATCGGCCGGGCGCACGTAGCCGCGGATGAATTCCGCCAGGGCCTGGAAGCCCAGCGACTTGTCGAAATAATCGGTGACGTGCTCGCCCAGGGTGCGGCTATGCAGGCGACCGTCGACGTCGCCTGACACCACCACGATGGGGACATAGGCCTGTGCGGCCGATTCGCGCACATGCCGCGCCAGCTCAAGGCCATCGATGTCCTGCAGGCGCAGCGCAATGGTGATGAAGTCGAATGCGCCGCCCTCGAGCAGCTCCTTCGCCTCCGCTCCGGTACCGGCGCCGACCACCTCCGATTCCGGCAGCTCGGCCTTCAGCACACGGGCGATCAGCTGGCGCACCACCTTGGAGCCGTCCACGACCAGCACCCGGGGCGCCGTTCCTATCACTCGACTGCTGAAACTCGTACTCATCCCCTGTCATCCACCTGTTGGCCGGGATTCCCTATCCCTGTCCCCCGGGTGCAACCCTCCGGCACCACGATTCCAAGCCGGTATCTTGCACCGGTAAACCACCACCCGCATGACCACTTGGCGCGGACGTGAGCCCGCGCACGCTTCATGCCGCCTTGCGCAACTGCCAGGCACTGACCAGGCGGGCCCCCAGCCAGCCCAGCACGGCGGACGCCACCGGCACCGCGGCCAGCAGCCAGACCGGCAGCACGTTGATCTGCAGCTTGCCGGCGTAGACCTGGCCCAGGCGGGCAACCGGCTCGGCCAGCGCCCATTCCACCAGCACGGCAAAACCCACTGCAAGCAGGCCACCGAACAGGCCATACCAGATGCCGGCATACAAATAAGGGCGGCGCACAAAGGCGCGGCTCGCGCCCACCAGCATCAGCACGCCGATTTCCTCGCTGCGGCTGGAAATATCCACGCGCACCGTATTGCCTACGACCAGCAACACCGCCACCGCGAGCAGCACCGCGAGAATCAGCACCGCGCGCTCGCCCACGCCTAGCAGCGCTTCCAGGCGCTGGCGCCAGGTGCCGCCATCCTGCACCTGGTCCACGCCCTGCATGCCGCGCACGTCGGTCACGAGGCTGTCGACGCTATCGGCCGTGGCATCGGGCTTGGGCAGCACTTCGAGCACGTAGGGCAGCGGGTTGGCGTCCAGCGTATGCAGTGCGCCTGAGAAACCCTGCATCTTGGCCAGCTCGTCCATGCCCTGCTGCGGGGTCTTGACCGTCACCGCGGCTACGCTCGCATGGTCGCGCAACTTCTTCGCCATCAGGTCGGCGGAGGACGCGCTCTGGCTGGGCTGCAGGAACACGCTGATGGTCTGGTTCTGGCCCAATGCCTCGCCCATCTTCTGCACGTTGCCGAGCAGCAGGTAGAACGTGAGCGGCAACGCCAGTGCGATCGCCATCACCGCCACCGTGAGCAGCGTGCCGACAGGACGCGACATCAAGCGGCGCAGGCTCGCCGCCGCGCTCCAGCCATGATGCTCGCGCCAGCTTGCCACCGGCCGCGGGCGATGGCGGCCGCCTCGCCCATGCGTTTCCGACAGCAGTGGGCTTTCGTTGAGCGGCATGTCGGTCTGTGTGTTCACAGGACCTCCTCGGAAGCGATGTCGGCCACCAGGCGGCCGTGGTCCAGCACCACCACGCGCTTCTTCATGCGCTTGATCAGCGGCAGGTCGTGGCTGGCGACGAGCACGGTGGTGCCGACCTGCTGGAACTCGGCGAACAGACCCATGATCTCCACTGCCAGCGTCGGATCGAGGTTGCCGGTGGGCTCGTCAGCGATCAGCAGCATGGGCTTGGCCACGATGGCGCGCGCAATGCCCACGCGCTGCTGTTCGCCCGCCGACAGCGTGGCGGGCAACTGGCGTTCATAGGAGAGCAGCCCCACTTTTTCGAGGGCCGCGCGTACGCGCTTGCTGCGGTCGCCTGGCGCCATGCCGCCGATCATCAGCGGAAGCTCGACGTTGGCGAACACCGTGCGGTCCATCAGCAGGCGATGATCCTGGAACACCATCCCGATGCGACGGCGCAGCTTCGGAATGCCGCTGCGACCGACCTTGGCAAGGTTCTGCCCGTCCAGCGTGATGTGGCCGTGCGATGGTCGCTCGATCAGGCCAAGCAGCTTGAGCAGCGTGCTCTTGCCCGCACCGGAGTGGCCGGTGACGAAGGCCATCTCGCCGGCCGCCACTTCAAAGGAAAGCTGCGACAAGGCCTCGTGGCCACCTTCATAGCGCTTGCTGACTTGGTCGAAGCGGATCACCGCGTGTCCCCGATCCTGGATGTCGCAAGGATAAGGGAAGCACGCGCGAAGGTCAGGCGCTTTGTGTTGATCGGCTGCCGCGGATTCAGCGCGCGGCGGCGAATGCTCGCGCTCCTTTAGCTCGTCATTCCGGCGACAGCCGGAATCCAGTGTCTTGATATGCGCCACAAGGCGCTGGATCCCGGCTGTCGCCGGGATGACGAGCAAAGAGGAAACGCTCAGCGACCGGTGAAGAACCGGCTCAGGCGGCGGAAGAAGCCTACCTTCTTCGGTGCGGCGCTTTCGCCCTGCACGCCCGACGTGATCGCCACATGGCGGGACGGACGCGCATGGTTGGCGTCATTGCCGGTGCGCTCACGCTGCTGGCGGCGATCGCCACGCTGGCCACGGCCTTCGGCCGGTGCCGCGGTTTCCGTCGTTGCCACCTCGCCCTCGCGGCGACGATTGCGACCACCGCGGCGGCGGCGACGCTTGCGCGCGGCGCCATCACCCTCGGCGTTCTCGGCCGGGTTGGCTTCCGGTGCCACGGGCTTTTCGGGCTTCGCTTCGGCCAGTGCCTCGGCGCGCGGCTTGCGCGGTTCGCGCGGCTTGTCGCTGCGCGGACGGTCGCCATCGCGGCCACCGCGGCTGCGCGAACGGCCACGCGGACCTTCCTTGTCGCCACGCTGCTCGACCTTGTCGCCAAACGCGGCGCTGTCTTCGGCCGAATCGGCCACGAACTGGGCGTCCTGCTCGCGTGCCTTCGGCATCACCAGCATGTCGGCCTCGATGTTCGCCACCGGAATGCGCTGGCCGATGTAGCTCTCGATGTCCGGCAAACTCATCGCGTACAGGTCGCAGGCGAAGCTGATCGCATCGCCCTCGGCACCCAGGCGCGCGGTACGGCCGATGCGATGCACGTAATCCTCCGCGTCCTGCGGCAGGTCGTAGTTGAAAACGTGGCTGACCGCCGGGATGTGCAGGCCGCGCGCGGCGACGTCGGTGCAAACCAGGATGTCGAGCTGGCTTTCCTGGAAGCGCTGCAGCAGCTTCTGGCGCTTCAGCTGAGGCACGTCGCCGGACAGCGCGCCGACGCGATAGCCCTGGCGCTTGAGACGATCGGTGATCTTCTCTGCCGCGGCCTTGGTGTTGACGAAGATGATGCTGCGCTCGGCCTTGGTGCGATCGAGCAGGTTGAGCAGCAGCGGCATCTTTTCTTCCTTGGCCGGGAAGTAGACGACCTGGCGCACGCGGTCGGCGGTGACGTTTTCCGTCTCCACCTCGAGCTTCTCGGCGTTGTGCATGTGCTCATACGCCAGCTCCAGCACGCGATGGCTCAACGTGGCGGAGAACAGCAGCACCTGGCGCTGCTCGCGCGCCGGCAGGCGGCGGAAGATGAAGCGCACGTCCTTGATGAAGCCGAGGTCGAACATGCGGTCCGCCTCGTCGATCACCATCACTTCGACGCCGTCGAAGCCGAACACGTGCTGCTTGTAGTAGTCGAGCAGGCGGCCCGGCGTGGCGATGATGATGTCGCAGCCGTCCTTGAGCTGCTGGCGCTGCTTGTCGTAATCCACGCCGCCGTAGATCAGCGCGGTGCGCAGGCCGGTGTGGCGGCCGATGGCCTTGGCGTCCTTCTCGATCTGGATGGCCAGCTCGCGGGTGGGCGCGATCACCAGGGCGCGCGGGTCGCTGTCCTTGCGCTCGGCCACGGCGGGCGTGGTGAGCAGGCGATTCATCATCGCGACCAAGAAGGCGCAGGTCTTGCCCGTGCCGGTCTGGGCCTGGCCCGCCACGTCGCGGCCGGTAAGCGCGACCGGGAGGGTCAGCGCCTGGATCGGCGTGCAACGGGTGAAGCCGGCCTCGTCGAGACCTTTCTGGAGCAGCGGGTGGAGATCGAAGTTGGTGAAAAAAGTATCAGTGAGTACGGTTTGAGACATTGCTTATGGAGACTCTGGTACGGACAGCGCCATCAGCGGCGGCCGCCCGGCTCCTTGCCGGTGAGACGCTACAAGGAACAGGTGGATGATCGGCGCAGCCAGAGGGCACGGCGGCAGGCTCAATCGTGAGATTGCGCGTGCCGGCGACGCTTGCCATGGCGGGCGCCGGAGGGAGCGGCGGTATCCGACAGCTCCGCTGGCATAGGTCAAAGGACTGGGCCCACATAAGGGCTTGTCCGCCAAGGAAAACCCTCTCACCTATGTCAACGGAGCCGTCCGTGGCCGCCCTTGAATCGCTTGAATCGTGCCCCGAGTTACGTTGGAATGGAGGCCTGCCGCAACGGCATCAGCCTTCCTTCCAGTACGACCCCGCGCTTCATGGGCACCCCAGTGTAGCCGATGCTGGGCGCGCGGTCGTGAAAGCCCCATCCCGCCTACCTTCGGAGACCCCGGTGAGCGACCTGATTACCCATGTAAGCGATGACGCCTTCGAGCAGGAAGTGCTCAATTCCGATACGCCCGTGCTGCTCGACTTCTGGGCGGAATGGTGCGGCCCGTGCAAGGCCATCGCTCCGATCCTGGACGAGCTGGCCCAGCAGTACCAGGGCAAGCTGCGCATCGCCAAGATCAACATCGACCATAACCAGAAGACGCCCCGCAACTACGGCGTCCGCGGCATCCCGACCCTGATGGTGTTCAAGAACGGCAAGGTCGAAGCCACCCAGATCGGCGCCGTCAGCAAGGGTCAGCTCACCCAGCTGATCGACAAGGCCATCTGAAGTTTTCTGAATTTCCTGGATCGCGGCGCTTTACGCCGCCGCGATCCCAGTGCTAGATTTCTTTTCGTCCGTCGGGACTGTCCTGTCCCCCGCGCCGTCCGCGCAACGCAACCTTCCCTCCTGTTCATCAACGGCGCCCCGCAGAGGTTTGCCCGTGTCTGATATCGAAAGCAAAGAAACCAACGACGCCAAGAGCGCCGACGCCAAACCTGTGGCTGAAACCCGCACTCGCGCACCACGCCGATCCGCCGCCGCTGCCGCAGCCGCTGCGGAAGCCAAGGCCGAAAAGCAGGCCCAGCTGGACATGCCGCCGCCTCCGCCGGTCGAACGCGCCGAACGCGCCGCCCCGCCCGCCGAAGCACCGGCTCCGGCGCCCGCCGCCGAATCCTCCGCTCCGCAGTCGCAGAACGAAGGTGGCCAGCGCCCGCCGCAGGAAGCCCGCGAGGGTGGCCAGCAGCAGGGTGGCGGCAACGGCAACCAGCAATTCAACCGCAATGATCGCGACGGCCGCGGCCGTCGCCGTCGCCACGAGCGCAATCAGCAGCGTGGCCAGGGCGGCGGTGGTGGCGGTGGTGGCAACCCGCAGCATCCGCGCAACAACAACGGTCTGCCAGTCGACGACGATTACGCCGATGCCGGCAGCAACGATCGCCTGATCAACCTCACGGAACTCAAGCGCAAGAACGCGATCCAGCTGCTGGAGTTCGCCGAATCGCTGGGCATCCAGGAAGGCGTTGCACGTGCCCGCAAGCAGGACGTGATCTTCTCCATCCTCAAGGCCCACGCCCGCTCCGGCGGCGGCATCTGGGCCGAGGGTGTGTTGGAAATCCTGCAGGACGGCTTCGGCTTCCTGCGCTCGGCCGACGAGTCCTACCTCGCCGGCCCGGACGACATCTACGTGTCGCCCAGCCAGATCCGCCGCTTCAACCTGCGCACCGGCGACTACATCACCGGACGCGTGCGCCATCCGAAGGAAGGCGAGCGTTACTTCGCGATGCTCAAGGTCGACGACATCAACGGCGATCCGCCGGAGGCGTCGAAGAACAAGATGCTGTTCGAGAACCTGACGCCGCTGTTCCCGCGCAAGGCGTTCAAGCTCGAGCGCGGCAACGGCTCCACCGAAGACATCACCGGCCGCATCCTGGACCTGGTGGCGCCGGTGGGTCGTGGCCAGCGCGGCCTCATCGTCTCCCAGCCGAAGTCCGGCAAAACGATGATGCTGCAGAACGTCGCGCAGGCCATCCAGTACAACCATCCAGACGTCCATCTGATCATGCTGTTGATCGACGAGCGTCCGGAAGAAGTGACGGAAATCGCCCGCACCGTGCGTGCGGAAGTGATCTCCTCGACCTTCGATGAGCCCGCCGTGCGCCACGTGCAGGTCGCCGAAATGGTGATCGAGCGCGCCAAGCGCCTGGTCGAGCACAAGAAGGACGTGGTGATCCTGCTCGACTCCATCACCCGCCTCGCCCGCGCCTACAACACCGTGGTGCCGAGCTCCGGCAAGGTGCTCACCGGTGGTGTGGACGCCAACGCGCTGCAGCGCCCGAAGCGTTTCTTCGGCGCGGCCCGTAACGTGGAAGAAGGCGGCAGCCTGACCATCATCGCCACCGCGCTGACCGACACAGGCAGCAAGATGGACGAGGTGATCTACGAAGAGTTCAAGGGCACCGGCAACATGGAAGTGCACCTGAGCCGCCGCATCTCCGAAAAGCGCGTCTACCCGGCCATCGACATCAACCGCTCCGGCACCCGCCGCGAGGACCTGCTGATCGAACCGGACCTGCTCTCCAAGATCTGGATCCTGCGCAAGCTGCTGCATCCAATGGACGAGCTGGCCGCGATGGAGTTCATGCTCGACAAGATGAAGAACACCAAGTCCAACGACGAGTTCTTCAATTCGATGAAGCGCTGATCGCCAGCGCTTCGCCGGAAAGCACAAAGGCCGCCTTCGGGCGGCCTTTGTCGTTGGTCGTCGCAGTAAAAGCGGAAGAGGCCTACCGCTAGAGCGCCGCCGTTGCCGCCACTGCCGACTTGCAATCTTTCGCCGTCACCGTCCTGCGGGCCAGCACGTGCCCTCGCAAATCCGTAAGCATGAGCGTGCTGCCCTCGACCATCCATTTGCCGTCCGTCCTCGCCTGCCCGTGACGCGGTCCTTCCATCCACACCTTGGCCGGCTCGCCCAGCGAATAGATCCACAATCGAACACCGCCCCTGCCCAGGGACCACCAGCGCACGTCCACCGCAGTGGCAGTCGTGAGGCAACGATCGATGGTGTCCGGCGTCATGGTCATCGTGCCAACGCCTCCGAACAGCAAGACCTTGCAACCGAGCCAGGCGACGAACAGGACCGGGATGCCAAGCACCCCATGGCGCCACGTGCGGGGCATGAAAGAAGGCCGGTTATTCCGCATGATCCGCCGCCTTGTCGAAGCTGTCGAATTCGCCGTTGAGGTCGAGCCTGGCTGCCGAATAAAGCCCTTCGAGCATCGTGTTCGACGCAGGCGATCCATCGGGTTCATGCAGGACCCTGTCACCTGCCGTGCCGACCAGCGTGAGGTATGGCGTGCCCTTTACGTCGGCAAGCTGGAGTACCTCGCTGGAAAGCATCCACGCGAAAAGGTCCCTTTTGCCCGACTTGCCTATACCGCTACCCACCGCCACCCACGGCACGTGCTGCAGGTTGGCGGCAAGACCATTGCGGAACTTGGCCTGGTCGTAGATGTACTGGAACCCCGGCAGATGATCGCCGTAGAACACGAGCACGAACGGACGATGCCTTGCCTTGAGGTAATCCCACAGCCGTCCGAATTCATGATCCGCGTCGGAGATGTGATAGGCGTAGCGCGAGTACTCCTCGCGAGCGTCCTCTGAAAAGTCGGCGGGCACCGCGATCTGCTCGCGGCGTCCCGTGTCCTTCACGGGGGGCCTCCGATAGGGTCCATGAGCCTCGATGCTGATGGCGAACACGAACTTTGGACGATCATTCGTGCCGAGCTGGCCAATGATTTCGTCGGTCATCGAGTGATCGGAGAGATACCAGCCGTCCCGGTATGCGTCCTCACCGAACTCTTTCGCCGTGATGAACTTGTCGAAGCCCAGCGAACGGAACGCGCTGTACCTGCGCCAGAAATCGCCACTGTTGCCATGCACCGCAGCGGTCTGATAGCCCGCGCTGGCGAATACGCGCGCCATGCTCGGCATGTTCGACCGACTCATCTGCAGGTAGGGAAATTGCACCTTCTGATAAGCGGCAAGCGGAATGCCCGTGAGCACTTCGAACTCGGTCCGGATCGTCCCGCCACCGAAGGTCGGGACGATCATCTGCCCGCTCATCCCTTCATCCATTGCCTGGTGGAGTCGCGGAAGCAGCACGTGCGTGTCGCCGACCTGCTCGATCAAATCCGGGTTGAAGAACGATTCGCTCTGGATCACCACCACATCCGGAAGCTCGGGTGCGGATTGTCCCTGCGCTTCTATCGGGACGCCGATGCTCGCGAGCAGTCCATGTACAGCGCTGCGATCGACCGGTTCGTTGAACGCCCCGGCCATGTCATGTGCTGCATGGATCAGATCACTGAGGAGGCCCGCACGAAATTGAGTCGCCACGCCGTCATACGGCAACACGCGCAATCGCCCGCCACCGTAGATCGCGGCGCCGGCAGGCCCAGGTACCAGCAGATAGCCGCCGCAGGCAATCAGCATAAATAGGCAAAAGCGCAAGAGAGGTCGCGACCGCGTGCTCATCGGACGCTCATGCCGCCACAGCGCCACGAGCATCGCCACGGCGAGAACGCATCCGCCACCGACCAGCTTCAAATCCACGTACCTCAGGAAAAGGCGAGCTGAGCCCCAGTCCATGTCTCGGACAAAGTAGTAATCCGCCAGACTGAGCGGAGACGCCAGATATCGAAGCTTGAGCAGGTTGACTGCATAAAGGGCCACAAGCCCTACCAACAGAACCAGTGATGGCCAGAGCACGCGACGGGTCACGAGGATAAGCAGGGCGAGAACGATCGCGACAGGAATGGCGTTCGCCCAGAACGCGTATGAAAAGAGATAACTGTCGATCTCCACGCGCATGGAGCACCGATCCATGATCCAGCTGATCAAGGGCAGCGCCAGCAACGCAACCAATATTCGGACTGCATTGCGTCGAGCGAGCGGGTTGGACATCCACGCATCTCCGGGACCAAGGGCCGGGGAGCGGTGTGCTGACGGGCCGTATCGCTACGGCGCTTACCCGCCGCGGCCACAAGCCATCCAACCTGCCGGTTGGGTCAGGACCGCAAATACTTACGCGAAGCTTGCATCCCCAATGCCAGAAACTTACTTTGATGAAACGCAAGTTTCAAGCAAGCTACACAATGATGGCCGCTGGTCGGGCTGCGCGCAGGTCGTCGGGCACATCACATCCCCAGCGCTTGAATTGCCTGCGCCAGGTTTCGGACATCACGCCTCGTTGATGCCTCCGGATCGCCTCAGCGGCTGCTTCCACAATAAAAAACCGGGCACATTGGCAGTGCCCGGTTCTCCGAGTAACCCGGTGGTTAAGCGGGTCAGGTACTACCCGTGAAATCCGTCACCAGGGTCACGCGGCGGTTCGGCTGGCCTTCGTCGCCGTGGGCGCCCTTCACGACCTGGCGGTTCTTCACTTCGCCGTAGCCGACGGCGCGGACCTGTTCGGCGTTGAGGCCGCCAGTCTGGATCAGGTAGTCACGCACAGCTTCGGCGCGCTTTTGAGCGAGGCGGCGATTGTGGGCTGCGGTGCCGGAGGGATCGGCGAAGCCTTCAGCGGTGATCACGGCGTTGGAGTGGTGATCCTTGATGATCTTGGCGAAGTCATCGAGCTGCTTCTTGTCGTCGTCGCGGATGGTCGACTGATTAGTGTCGAAATGCGCGATCGTGTTCACGCTGATACGGCCCTGCATGGCGGTGATCTGCGAGTCGTACTGCGCGAACTTCTGCTGCATCTCCTGCTTGATGGAGTCGATTTCCTGCTGCTGCTTCTGATCGTTGCCGCGCAACTCGGTGATGGCGGCGTCGTAGTCGGTCTTCTTGACGAAGTCGGAACAGCCGCAGAGCGCGACGATCATTGCACCCGCGAATGCACGAACGACGTAGGTGGTATGGCGTGCCATGGGTTGGTCTCCTCTTGTTTGGCTTCATGCGTGCGCCTGTCTGAACAGCAAGACAGCTGCATGCCGAGAGACCCCGCCCCCTACGTCAGGCGGACCACGCTGAAGCCTCCCGGTTGTCACGCATGCCATAACCATGCAGGCACACGCACACACCGACCCACCGCAGCCATCAACCGCCTGACCGCGGTCTCACGAGACACTGCGCCGCCGGACCGAAAGACCAGATGAAGATCGAGGGGATTTTTTTGTTAAACGTGACTCACGATGGACGACGAGTCACCTTTCTGAATCGATGCTCCTGCACAAGCCACATCGCTACGCCGAAGCCCGCGCCAGCGATGAGCCAGAGCATCGCCGACTGCGCCGTGGTGAGACGCGGATGCGGAATGAGGTAGGTCATGATGAAGAACATTGGCAGACCGTAGAAGACCACGCCGCTGCGCAACACGAAGCGCAACATGCCTTGTTTGCGCGTCCGTGCCCATCGATCGAACTCTCCTGATTGCATGTTTCCTTCTCGCCCTGTTGCAGTGCTGGTGTGGCCAACGCATGGAACGCGCGAGCGCTCCATGCGTTGAATACCAAAGAGAAGTATGGATCAGAATTCCTTCCAATGATCGCCTGCGGTGACCAGTTCGGCCGTGGCCGAAGGCCGCGTCGGGCATGCATGGAAGGTCGGCGCGCCGGTTGGCATCGACGGCGCTGCTCGCGCCACCACGGTTGCCTCGACCGGCTTCTTCGCTACCTCTGCTTCGCCCCGAACGGTGAAGTAGGCCACCTGCTTGATCAACGTCTGGGACAGATCCAGCGTGTTCCGGCTGGCCGCGCTGGCTTCTTCCACGAGCGCTGCGTTCTGCTGCGTGACTTCGTCCAGTGTCGTCACCGCGTTGTTCACCTGGCCGATGCCGGCGGATTGTTCTTCGGAAGCCGCCGCGATCACTTCAATGATCGTGCTCACTTCGCGTACTTCGCCGGCAATGTCGTTGAGCGCCTGCCCGGTACGCTCCACCAGCCCGGCGCCTTCGGACACCTTGCGCGTGGTGTCCTGGATCAGCGACTTGATGCTCTTGGCGGCTGCGCTGCTGCGCTGCGCGAGATTGCGCACCTCGGTGGCCACCACCGTGAAGCCGCGACCCTGTTCGCCAGCGCGGGCAGCTTCGACCGCCGCGTTCAACGCGAGCAGGTTGGTCTGGAAGGCGATCTCGTCGATCATGCCCACGATGTCGCCCACTTCCTTGCTTGCCTGCGTAATCGCCTGCATCGCGCTGACGGCGGAGCCGGCAATATCGCGTCCCTCTTCGGCGCGCCGCCGCATGCGCAGCGCCATCTCGCGTGCCTGATTGGCGCCTTCGGCGTTCTGCTTCACCGTGGCGGCGAGTTCTTCCATCGAGGCAGCGGTTTCCTCCAGCGAGCTGGCCTGCTCCTGCGTTCGCTGGGACAGGTCGTCGTTGCCCTGGGAAAGGTCGCGCGCGGCACCATTCACCTGCTCCGCCACATCGCGCACCTGGGTGACGATGGCGGTGAGCTGGCGATCCATGGCGTCCAGCGAGTGCAGCGTGTCGCTGAATTCGTCGTTGCCGGTGACGGTGGTGGCGTTGTTGAGCCGACCTTCCTGGATGGCACCCGCGAGGGCGCGCGCCTGGTTCAACGGACGCGTCACAATGCGAATAAGCGCCACAGCGACGACCAGCAGCACCAAGACACCCAGCGCGAGGATGGCAAGCGAAAGTTTCCAGGTACGCGCAAAGTGCGCCGCCGCATCGGCCGCCGAAGCCTCGGACTGCTTTTCGTTGATGCTGATGAGCTGGTCGATGGCCGTCGTCTCGCCAGTCATGCCCTGGGATACCTTGCTCACGTGGAGCGCGCGCGCCTCGTCGGTCTTGCCCGCGTCCAGCAGCGCGACTTCCTGGTCCATCAGGGGCAGCGTGTCCTTGCGCACGGCTTCGAACTGTTCCGCCACGTGGCGTTCTGCAGCCGAGGAAACCATGCCCGGATAGTAGCGATGCCACGCGGCGTCCAGTCGTTCCTTGTCGGCGGCGATCTTCTTCGTCAAACCTCGCTGGCTGGGATCGATGATCGAGCGATTCAGCGCCAGGCGATCATCAATGATGGCGGTTCGTACATCGCTGACCGCCACGATGGCCAGCACGTTGGTGCGATACATGTCGTCGACGAGGCGGTACGTCGCGCGAACGCCGTACAAACCGACCACACCGACAACAGCTGCGATGGCCAGGGCAGTGCCCATGGCCGCAATGATTTTCAGACGAACAGTAAAGCGCATGACTAACCCTGCCACGGAAGGTATCTCCCCTAATGGCGGATATCGGCGCTGCCAAGGCTTCCTTGACGGGCAAGTTCTTGCGCGACACGTGCGTATTCATGGAGCGACATGGCACAACGCGCTCCACGTCAGACATGCGAAAGCTACGCGTTATTCCACGTGCTCGATACCTTCGGGCACGGTCACCCACGGATGCATGCATTCTTCGAAAACGGAAATGTTGGGTGAGGGAAAAGCCGGGTTGGCGAAGGCGCCCACCGGCACGCCGATCAGGCCTTGCACCGAATCGAGGCGGTAATAGAGCGTGGAGCCGCACACCGGGCAAAAGTGAAACGTTGCGCTTTGGCCCGTATCGCCCTTGCGCACATACGCAGTCGCATGGCCACGGATGACCACGCTTTCTTCACGGAAGCGCGCCTGCACGCCGAATACGCTGCCGGTGCGGCGCTGGCAGGCGTGGCAATGGCAGATCGACACGCGCAGGGGTTCTTCCATCGTGCGCAACATGAGCTGCCGACAACTGCAGGTGGCGACGCGCTGGGTCATGATGGTGGCTTCCGTTATTGCAGTAAGACGGCGCTCCGGCGCGTGCGATGCCACCGGTGGACGAACGCAGCGCGGGCGCACGATGAGCGCGATGCCATGCACGCTTCGGCGCCACATCGCATGGGACCCGGTTGCCGCTCACGTCGTGCACGCCGTCATGTCGTGTGATGGCGCGCACCTTACCGCAAGCCCGTGCCACCGTGTCGGCAGATCGTGCTACGGTCCCTACCTTCTCAGCACGCCGGAGGTGATCGTGTCCCTGTTCCGTCCTCGTCTGATGTCCCTGCTGCTCGCCATGCTGGCGGCCACCAGTCTTCCCGCCGCCGCGCAAACGCTGCGTGTCATGAGCTTCAACGTGCGCACGCCCGTGGCCGCCGACGGCCCCAATCGCTGGGAAGCGCGTCGCGACCTTTTTGTGCGCACTGTCCGCGAGCAGCACCCCGACCTGATGGGCACGCAGGAGCTGCATAAGGAGCAGGGCGACTACGTCGTGAGCAAGCTGCCCGAGTACACCTGGTTCGGCATCGACCGCTTCGGTGGGCATGCGGATGAGCACATGGGCGTGTTCTACCGAAAGGACGTGCTGCGGCTGAAGGATTCGGGCAACTTCTGGCTTTCCGATACGCCCGACAAGCCCGGCAGCATCACCTGGGGGCATCCGCTTCCGCGCATGGTGACGTGGGCGCTGTTCGAACAGATCGCCACGGGTCGCACGTTCTACTACTACAACACGCACCTGCCCTATCGCGAGGAAGACGAGCCGGCGCGACTCAAAGGCGCGAAGGAAATCGTGGCGCGAATCGCGACGCTGCCCAAGGGCGTGCCGTTCATCCTCACCGGCGATCTCAACACCACGCCGAGCAGCGAGACCTACGCACTACTGACAAAGACGCTGCAGGATGCCCGCGCGGCATCACCGAAAGTGGACGGCCCGGAAAAGACCTTCCACAACTTCACCGGCCAGCCGGACCAGCGCATTGACTTCATCCTCACGCGCGGCTTCACCCCGACGCACTACGCCACCGTCACCACGCAGGAGAACGGACGCTATCCGTCCGATCATTTCCCCGTCGTGACCGACCTGACCTGGACAGCAAGCAAACCCTGATTCGCCGGCGTTTCGCCGACCGCGTCCAGATACCGCAAGGCCGCCTCATGGGCGGCCTATGCTTTTCGACGTATTTCCACCTCGCGCGCCCAGCGCCACATTCGTACTGCCGCCCGGCTTTGCTTCAGGCAGACGCGTCACGCCACGCTTCGTTCAACGATCGGTTCCGCGTGACGCCGCCAACATCGACCACGTCGGGGCGCGCCATGTTCGTCACTTCATCATCTTCCCTTTCAGACACGCCGGGCACGACGACGCCACAGCGCGTTGCGTCAACCCTACCCACAACGTGTTGCCGACACGTCGTGTCCGTCGTTCTTTCGTTCCCCGTCATCCCCGTGGCAGGACCTCATTCCACGCTGTTGCCATCGTGATCGATCGTTCTCGCGCTTTCGTTCCATGACACGACCGCAACCACCATCGAGGCTGCCGCCTCAAGGGAGAACATCATGAAATCGTCGACACTCTGGCTGGCCAGCGTGGCCGCCTGCTGCTGCATCAGCGCCGTGGCCGCGGCCGATGCGCCCAAGCCCATGCTCATCCGCGACTACACCGATTTCGTGGCCCCCGCGGACCAGCAGGCGTACGAGGCAGGCATCAAGAGCTACAACCAGTGCCTGAGCCAGCACGGCTTCAAGTACACCTGGACGGCCTGGTCCCACGAAACCGGCGATACCTACGCCTATTCCTACACCACCGAGGCGGTGCCGTGGTCGGCCTTCGATGCCATGCACGAGACGAGCAAGGCATGCGACTCTATTTTCCGCTCCAGCGTCAACCCGCATCTGAAGAGTGAGGTGAGCGGGTTCGTCGAGGCACGCAACGACTTGAGCCACATGCCCAAGGGCATGGGCCTGACGTCGCCCTATATCCAGGTGATCGATTTCAAGCTCAAGAACGGGCATGAGCCGCACGAGGCTTTCGTCGATGTCGCGAAGAAGATCGCCGCAGCCGCCGAAAAGGCGAAATGGCCCAGCAATTACATGATCGGCGAGATGCAGCAGGGCGGTCCCGATGCGCCGGATTTCGTCGTCGTCATTCCAGCCAAATCCTGGGAAGACCTGGGCAAGGACCCGGAAACGCCGCTCTGGACCATGGTCGAAAATGTCTACGGCAAGCAGGATGCGCAATCCATGCGCAAGTCGCTCAACGATGCCACGGAAAGCAGTTCATCCCACGTGGACAGCTACAACACCGAGCTGACCTACAAGGGAGCGAGCAAATAGCCGCTGCAGCGACCGAAGCCGCGCCACGCGGCCTCGGTCGCCCAGCACTTGCATCCACAAGCGGCCCTCACTGCTCGAGCCGCTCGCGCTTGGCCCGAATGGCCTGCCTTGCGACAAGGCCGAACTGCCGACCATGCTCACGCTCTTCGCGCTGGCTGCGTTGGGCGTGCGCCGCCTCGCGTTGCAGCTTGCGATAGTTGTCGAGGCGCCGTGGATCCAACTCCCCTTCCGCGAGCGCCTGGATCACCGCGCAACCGGCGTCGTCCTCATGCCGGCAATCGCGAAAACGGCACCGTGAGGCGAGCCGTTCCACATCATCGAAGACCATGCCGAGATCGGGTGCGGCGGCTCCCAGGCGCAGTTCACGCATACCGGGGGTGTCGATGACCCATGCACCGATCGTCGTGGCGAACATCTCGCGCGACGTAGTGGTGTGGCGACCACGCGCATCGTCCTCGCGAATGCCATGGGTCAGCTGCACGTCCTCGCCGATGACGCGGTTGGCCAGTGTGGACTTGCCCACGCCCGACGAACCCACGAAGGCGACCGTCTTGCCGGGCGCCAGCCATGGCGCGAGTTGTTCCACGGATGAATCGTCGGTGGCATTCACTGCGACCACCGCGATGGAGGGAGCGAGGCGTTCGGCCATCGCCGCATACGCTGCCGCATCCGCGCACAGGTCAGCCTTCGTGAGCACCACCACCGGCGTCACCGAGGCGTCGAACGCCAGCGCCAGATAACGCTCCAGGCGCGATGGATTGAAGTCCTCGTTGCACGAGGACACGATGAACAGCGCATCGAGGTTCGCGGCGATGGACTGCCGGCGATGTTCGTCGCCGGCAGCCATGCGCGCGATGAGCGACTGGCGGTCCAGCAGGCGGATCACGCGATCCGCTCCGTGTTCCACCAAAACCCAGTCGCCGACGGCGATACCGGCATCGGCTTCGACATGACGCGGCACCACGGCGGTGCCCTGCCCGCGCGAGGAAAACACGTCGAGACCACCGCGATGCACCGCCGCGACGCGTGCGGGATAACCCGCCTCGAAATCGTCGAGCGTCAGGTGTTGCGCAAACTCAGGCCGCCAGCCGAGCTGGTGGAGCGAAAACATCAAAGGCATGGGAGCACCCTGCAGACAAAGAGAACGACGGCCAGCCGGAACGGGGCCGAACGAGTCGCCAGGGTGCGAAGCGGAAGATGAAGCGCGCCGGCGAAAAAGCCGGCAGAAAATCAGAAGCGCGTCGACCCGGCGGAGGCTGCTGCTACAACAATCATTGTCTATTCCTCCTGTTGGTTGGGTTGATGGGAGGCGCAGAGTAGCCACGCCATGCAGCACATGCAAGTGCTGCATGTCTTTCGTTAGTCATGACGCAAGCGTGCGCGTTGACGGCGCGTGCCGGCTGTTCCCCCGCTCAGATGCGCGCCTTGCGCCGACCCTTCACGGGCGCCTCGCGCGGCGCGGGTGCGGTGGACTCGCGCAACTGCAGCGAATACGGCACCTGCACCAGCAGGCCGGTGCCGCGACCGCGCAGCAGTTCCATCAGTTGCAATGCCGCGAGCTTGCCCATGTCACGGGCGGGCTGGCGCACGGTGGTCAGCGGCGGCCACAGCTGCGTGGCGAGCGGCGTGTCGTCGAAGCCGCAGACGGAAAGATCCTGCGGCACCTTGAGGCCTCGTTCGTTCGCCGCCCACATCACGCCGGCCGCCATGTCGTCATTCGCGGCAAAGATGGCCGTCGGCGGTTCGGGCAGCGTGAACAACTGGCGGGCGGCGAGCACGCCGGAGCCGAAGGTGAACTCGCCTTGCACCACATACTTCGGGTCGTAGGCGATGCCCGCGGCCGCCATCGCATCCTTGTAACCGTTGAGTCGCCAGCGACTGGCGCCGTGGTTGGCGAAGCCGGCGATATAGGCGATGCGACGATGGCCCTGCTGCAGCAGGTGATCGACCAGCGCCTTCGCGGCCTTCTGCTCGTCCATGCAGACGCCGATGACGCCTTCATGGTTCACCGGCGAGATGCTCGCGTGCGGCACGCCGTGTTCCTGCAGGCGCTTGAGCAACGGCGCGTAGTCGGTGAGCGGCGGCGTCACGATCACGCCGTCGATGTGGTGATCGGACACCAGCGCGTCGACACGACGGATGAAATCCTGGTCGCGCACGCGCAGCGGGCACACCATCATGCTGTAGCGGTGCGCATCACAGGCGTCGAGCACGCCGTCCTGGATCTCGGCGAGATAGGTCGAGGCCGGGTTGTCGTTGTTGTCATAAAGCATCGCCACCAGGAACGAGCGGCTGCCGGCCAGGCCGCGCGCAGAAGGGCTGGGGCGATAGTTCATCGACTCCATCGCCGCCAATACCTTCTGGCGGGTGGATTCCTTGACCGAGGGTTCCTCGTTGAGCACGCGCGACACCGTCTTCGGCGAGACGCCCGTCGCGCGCGCTACATCTTCCAGGCGTACCCGCATGTCTTCTCCCGGCCTTGCCAAGCTGCCGGGTGACTATGCCTCCCGGACCGGGGGCTTACAAGGCGCCGGGAGTCGCGGAGGCGCGAGTTCGCTCTTGACGCCCGGTCGACCCGATATGACCCAGGCTTCCCTTCGTCGATTTGCCGCCTTTGGGAAGCGAACATGACCGCCACACCTTCGCCCATCGATGCCTGGAACGGGCATTCCGGATGTACCTGGGTCGATCTCCAGCCCGTGCTCGACGGCATGTTCCGGCCGCTCAAGGAGATGTTGGTCGATGAGGTCCGCACCCGCTCGCCGCACCGGCTTCTCGACATCGGCTGCGGGACCGGCGACACCACGCTCGCCGCGGCCCAGGCGCTGGGCAGAGAGGCCGAGTGCGTCGGCGTGGACATCTCCCGCCCCATGACGGACGCCGCAATCGAACGCGCGCGGCGCGAAGGCTCCTCCGCGACGTTCATTTGCGACAACGCCCAGACCCATGACTTTGCAGCCGACAGCATCGACATGTTCATCTCGCGCCTTGGCGTGATGTTCTTCGAGCAACCCGTGATCGCCTTTGCCAACCTGCGGTATGCCGCGCGCCATGACGCCTCGCTGTGCTTCATCGTGTGGCGAAGCGCGGAAGAGAATCCGTACATGACCACGGCCGAGCGCGCGGCGGCATCGGTGATCGAGCTTCCTCCGCGCCTGCCTGGACCGGGCCAGTTCGGATTCGCCGACCGGGAACGCGTGGCGTCCTTGCTGGCTGATGGCGGCTGGAAGCATGTGGACATCCAGCCGCTCGATGTCACCTGCGCGTATCCATCCAGCGAGCTGATCAGCTACTTCATGCGCCTGGGCCCGGTGGGCGTCGCGATGCAGCAGGCCGACGAAGCGACACGCGCCCGCGTTGCCGCCGCCGTAAGGCCTGCCTTCGATCCGTACGTGTTTGGCGACGAAGTACGTTACAACGCCGCCTGCTGGATCATCCGCGCCCGCGCATCGTAGTCGCGGCGAGCGCTCGACCAAGCCACGGAGAACTGCTCAATCCGCCGCTGCGAAATGCGCCATCTGATCGGCATGCGCCTTGATGAATGCAGGCCGCGCGGTGGCGCGAGCCACATAATCGCGGCAGGCAGGATGCGCCGCCAGCCCGTCGAATCGATCGACCAGCCGCAAGACGTCCGCCATGACGATGTCGGCGACGGAAAAGGTGCCCGCCAGCCACTCGCGGCCTGCCAGGACCGGCTCCATATGCGTGAGCCTTGCATGCAGGAAACCATCGAGCAGCTTTCGCCCCGGCGCCTCATCAGTCACTCCGGAGAACACGAAGATGGACCAGGGCACGGTCGCCATCTCCACCGAATTCAGCGCCGCGAACAGCCATTCCATGGCCGTGCCGCGACCACGCGGATCGGCAGGCATCAATGCCTCGCTGCGCAGGCCAAGGTGCATCAGGATGGCGCCGCTCTCGAAGATCGAAACATCGCCATCGGTCAGCCATGGCACCTGGCCGAAAGGCTGGCGCGCGAAGTGTTCGGCGCCTCGCGCATCGAACGGCACGCTCTCAACGCGATAGGGCAGCCCAGCCTCTTCCATTGCCCAACGCACGCGCAGATCGCGTACAAAACCCCGCGGCATCTCGGGAACCCAGTTGAATGTGGTGAGAACGAGATCATTCATGCGTGCGTCCCTTCGTTGTGATGGTGTGCGTGCATCGGCGTGATGGTCGATGCGTCAGGCGATACTGGAGCGCTTGTCATGCGTGGTTATCGCTGACACGGAAGACGGCTGCTTCCTGGTGACCGGCCACGGATCGGCCCAGGCAGGAATACGGTCCAGCCCATCCAACCAGCGCACGATGTTTGGATAGTCGCCCAACGGCATTTCCGACCGGCGCCAGTCGCAGGCCATCGCGGCCAGCTGGAAATCGGCGATGGTCAGCCGCCCGCACGCGACAAAATCGCGGCCGTCCAGATGCGCATCCAGGACGGCGGCGAACTGCTTCAACACCGGCAACGCCGCCACCAGCTCGGAGCGATCCGGCGGGCCGATGTTGAAGGTTTCCTTCACCACGAACTCGAAATAGAACGGCCCCACCGCACCTGCCCAGTGATTGTCGTTCCACGACAGCCAGCGAATGATTTCGACCTGCTCGGCGGGGTTGTGCGCCGGCCACATGTCCGAGCCCTCCTTGATGCACAGGTAGGCATTGATGGCGGACGATTCCCACAGCACAAAGTCGCCGTCCACCAGGGTCGGCGCCTTGCCGTTGGGGTTGAGCGCCTTGTACTCGGCGGTCTTGAGACCGCCCGCCTTTGCATCGACCTGAATGCATTCGGCGTCGATGCCGAGATACTTCACCAGCGCCAGAACCCGGCGTGGCGCCTGGGCCTTGATCCAGTAAATCTTCATGTTCGATCTCCGGTTGTTATCCATGACCGGTGACCGAGGTTACCCCGCCGCAAAATATGTTAAAGAACATATTTTCGGGCCTGCTATACCTGTCCCCAAGGAGGGTCGCAGTCATGCCTTACAGCCCTGAACACAAGGTGCAGACGCGGGCACGCGTGGTGGAATCTGCCCGCCGCCTGTTCAATCGCCACGGCTTCGAACAGGTCACCATCGACCAGGTGATGGCCTCGGCCGGGCTCACCCGCGGTGCGTTCTATCACCACTTCGACAGCAAGGACGACCTCTACGCCGCCGCTGTCGCGAGTTTCGAAACCTGCAATCCGTTCGCCACCGCCAACGCGGACCAAGTGGTCAAAGACCCCAAGCGCATGGCGCGCATGCTCGTCGACCTTTACCTCAGCGACGAAGTGCTGGAGAACATCGACCTGCATTGCCCGCTTTATGCGCTGCCGTCCGATGTGGCGCGCGCCGGCCTCGAACCACAGCAGGCGTATACCGACCTCATGCGTGGCATGCGCCATATCTATCGCTGCGCACTCAACGGCATCCGCGATGCGGATCGCCGTGCCGAGGCCATGGTGGCGCTGTGCGTGGGCGGCATGGTGTTGGCGCGCACGACCAACGATCCGGACCTGCGCAAATCCTTGCGTGAATCGGCACGACATCAGGCACTGGCGTTGCTGAAACCGGATTGAGCCGAACGCGCATCGGCGCCTCGTCCGGGACGGCCCCACGCGGCGTGAACGGCCGCTCGCCGGCCCATGTCCGGCCATGCCAGAATCGGGCAGACTTTGTGCGGACAGCAGCACGCATCCATTCCGAGGGAGGGGACATGACCGAAGCCAACGAAGAGCGCAAACCGTGCCCGGTATGCGGCGAATCCATCATGGCCGTTGCCAAGAAATGCCGGTTCTGCGGCACCGACCTCGAGGCGTACCAGGCGACACGCGACGCCACGGTGGAAAAGGTGCTCTTCCAGGGGCATCCGGCAGTGTTCTACAGCTTTGGACAGTACGTCATCGCGGTGATCACGCTGGGCATCGCGGCGCTGGTCTACTGGATGCACAGCATCTCCGTCAGCTACACCATCACCACGCAGCGCATCCGCGTCGAACGCGGCCTGCTGTCGAAGACGCAGGACAATCTCGAGCTGTTCCGCGTCGACCACTTCGACCTGGAAAAGCCGCTCGGCATGCGCCTGCTCGGCCAATGCCTGCTTTGCATGCATTCCTCCGATCGCGACATGCCCTCGGTTCGCCTGTATGGCATCCCGGGACTGGAATCCATGGCGGATACGCTGCGCGACTGCTCGCTGCGTGAACGCACGCGCCGTCGCGTGCTTCCGGTCGAGAACATGTAAGCCAACGTTTCGGTTCCGCATACGGAAAAGGGGCGCCACGGCGCCCCTTTCTTTTGTGATGCGGCGACGGGCGTTTTGTGCGCGCCTCAGAACTTGCCGACGTCGATCACTGCCTTGGCGAATGCCTCGGGCGCTTCCTGCGGCAGGTTGTGGCCGATGCCGCCAGTGATCAGGCGATGCTCGTACTTGCCGGTGAACTTCTTCGTGTAGGCGCTGGGCTCGGGATGCGGCGCACCATTGGCGTCGCCTTCCATGGTGATGGTGGGGATCGTGATCGCCGGCAGCGTAGCGAGCTTCTTCTCGAGGCCGTCGTACCGGGCTTCACCCTGCGCCAGTCCCAGGCGCCAGCGATAGTTGTGGATCGCCACGGCGACCTGGTCAGGGTTGTCCAGCGCCGCCGCCGAACGGTTGAACGTGGCATCGTCGAACGCCCACTTCGGCGATGCGGTTTCCCAGATCAAACGGGCGAAGTCGTGCGTGTACTTCGCATAACCCGCTGCGCCGCGCTCGGTGGTGAAGTAGTACTGATACCACCATTGCTGCTCGGCCTTTGGCGGCAGCGGTGCGCGATTGAGCTCCTGGCTGCCGATCAGGTAGCCACTCACCGAAACCAGCGCTTCGCAACGCTCCGGCCACAACGCAGCCATGATGTCCGCCGTGCGTGCGCCCCAGTCGAAGCCGGCAACGATGGCCTTCTTGATGTGCAGCGCATCCAGCAGCGCCAGGCCATCGGCGGCCAGCGCAGCCTGCTGGCCGTTGCGCGGCGTGTCGGCGGACAGGAAGCGCGTATCGCCATAACCGCGCAGGTACGGAATGATCACGCGATAACCGGCAGCTGCCAGGATCGGCGCCACATCCACGAAGCTGTAGACGTCATACGGCCAGCCGTGCAGCAGCAGAACCGGCTTGCCGTTGACTGGACCTTCTTCCGCGTAGGCAATATCGAGCACATCCGTCTTCACGTGCTTGATCGAGGAGAACGATGTGCGCCCCGTGCGGATGGCCGCCTTGCCGTCGGCAGGTTTGGCCGCCTGTGCGCTGGCGAGGGACATCCAGCCCACCTGCGTGGCCGCCAGCCCCAGGGCTGCCGTGCCCAGAAACGTGCGCCTGCGTTGATCGATACGGTCCGACATGGGTCCTCTCCCGGCTGGTTGGTGTGCCGGCATAGAAGAACATCGCCATGTATTTCCATTGTGTAGACCAGCCACGGTCTTTGCATGCTTATGTATCCGACGACCATGGGATACATACCGATACAAACCAGCCATGCGGGCGCACGGACCTTCCGGGCCTTGCCTGCTGCCCCGGATCAGCGTTACCTCTAGGCCTCCCCGCCACGGATTGCCGCACGGCGCCATGGCGCTTCATCCCGCACACCGGAACCTCATCATGCAGATCGAGCCGGAAAAGACTGCTGTTCGCGTCGCGCTGTGGCGCGCCATGCACACCCTGATCGATCCACCTCCGCATGTGCTGGACGATGTCGTCGGCCTGCAACTGGTGGCGCCAGACGAAAGCTGGCGACAACGCCCGGACATGGACCCGCAAGGCGCCCGCGGCTTTCGCGCCGGCGTCGTGGCACGCGCGCGCTTCATCGAAGACCTCGTGGCGGAACAGGTAGCGCACGGCGTAACGCAATACGTGCTGCTTGGCGCCGGCCTCGATACGTTTGCGCAGCGGCGCCCGGACATCGCCTCGCGACTGCGCGTCTTCGAAGTGGATCAACCGGGCGCTCAGCAGTGGAAGCGCCAACGCCTGATCGAGGCCGGACTAGGCGTAGCCTCGTGGCTGCATTTCGTGCCGGTGGATTTCGAAGCTGGCCAGTCGTGGTGGGAGAAGCTGGTCGAAGCCGGCTTCGACACACGCAAGCCCGCAGTGGTGGTCTCCACCGGCGTCTCCATGTACCTCAGTCGCGAGGCCAACATCGCCACGCTGCGCCAGGTCGGCACGCTCGCACCAGGCTCCTCGCTCGCCATGACCTTCCTGCTGCCGCTGGACCTGATCGACCCCGCCGAACGCCCCATGCACCAGATGCTGCACGAACGCGCGCGCACCTCCGGCACACCCTTCATCAGCTTCTTCAGCCCCGACGACATCATGGCGCTCTCACGCGAGGCGGGTTTCGACACGGCACGCTACGTGTCCAACGATGATCTCAATGCGCGCTACTTCGCCGATCGCGCAGATGGCCTGGAAGTGCCGCGTGGTGAGGCATTCCTGATTGCGGCGATCTGATTCGGTCGTGATGATGATCATCACCCGCCTGTCGGCACAGCCTTCGCCGCCTGCACTTGCCGACCCTTGATTGCGCGATCAGCGCGACGGAATCTTCTTGAGCAAAGAGCGCCAAATGGCGTAAAGCCGCTGATGTGCAGCGAAGAGCCGGATCACGAATCCGGCTCTTCGCCTCTATCGAGCGCGCCATCAGCCCGGGATGGGCAAGCACTCCAGGATCTCGATCGAGTCGCCGGGAAAGATCGTGAAATGCGGATGGCCTTCGAACATCCTGGCGGCGGCCTCATGCGAGTCGGCTTGTACCACGGTGTAGGCCGTCAGGTTGTTTCGCGTGCTCTCGATGCCGCTCTTGGAGGCACGCAGCGTCTTGCCCAGCGGTGCACCGATGTCGATGATGGCCGCCTTGTGGGCTTCGACCCACTTGCCCCAGGCCTGCATGCCTTCCTGCTCGCGCTTCTTGCGTGCATCCTCGCTCAAGTCATCCCATCCAGACGCTTTGCGTGATGCTTCGTTTCCAAGATAAACCGCAAGATAGTTCTTCATCATCCACTCCTCGCTGTGCGTATCCGATGTCGACAGGTGGGCCGTGATCGGCCGGTCCCGTGGTGCATGACGCTACCGGCTCACCAGCTTACGCCGCACCAAATTATGTTAAAGAACATATTCTGGGCGCAGGCACGCCGCTGTCTTCAGGCGTTATCAGCAGGGACGTGGGTATCGATCCAGTCGATGATGAAAACATCCAGCGGCGTGCGTTGGGGCACATCGATGCCAGCATCGCGCACAAAAGCCGCGGCGGCCTTGATCAGGGACTGACGCGCGATGCTCGTGGCCTGGCGCGCCGCCGCCTGCTTCTGGCGAAGCTGCACGATATGCGCCGATGGCTTCCCCGGCTTGGCGAACTTCTGATAACGACGCAGCTCGTCGGCGGCGAGCGCGGTGTCGAACGCGGCCTGCAGGGTGGCCTTGCGAGCGGTTAGCAGTAGAGCGAGCGATGCTGTCACTGTGCTGCGTGACTCAAGCGGTGCAGACAACAGGCTTTCGAGCAACGGAGGCAAGGTGCCGAGTGTATCCAGCGAACCATCGCCGTCGACCTGATCGAGCCGGGCGAGAAAGTCCGCATAGGGAAAGCGCATCGTCGCAGTCATAAGAGAACCATCGTTCGTAGAGCGTGAGCCATACCTGCACTCGAATCGCGCAGCGGCAGGTTGGCGCGCTCAGCCCAGTTCATTGCCGCGACGCAGATGGACGCCAAGCTCGGTTGCCAGCTCGCGCATCGCTTCGGTATCGCGCGACAGCGTCATCCAGCCGGCGACGCTGTCGTCGTCGGTATCGCGCACCCACAAGGTGTACCCGTGCGGTGCCAGGTTGTCGTAGGCGATGCCGATGAGATCCGCGGCGTCGACGTCGGCGTGGAATTCATCCTCATCGGTATCGCCATCCCAATCGATGTCGATGTTCCAGCGTGCCGACAGTTCATCCAATGCCTGCACCAGCGCACGCGTGTCGTCGGCGCCCACATGGAACGTCGAACGCCAATCGGCCACCTGCCCGACCGCCTGCCCCACATCGACCTCATCGTCAGGCGTGTCGCCCACGACATCGCGATAGCCGGTGAACTGCTGGAACGCCGTATCGTCGTCACCCGGGTTGATCAACAGCAGCAACTGCCAGACATAGGCCTCTAGCGAGTTGTCGTCATCGTCGTGGAAGTGGTGGCTGCTTTCGAAATCGTCGTCGGAGGGCGTCATGGCGTGCTACCTGAGGTCGAGGTGGAATGATCGCCGCTGACGAGTGCGTTGCATAGCACTGCCTCGTTTGCGGGAAATCGAGCCCGCCCTATGGCGATGGTCCAGCGCCCGCTCAAACCTGTTTTACGCAGGCGGCTCGGACATCAATCCGATTCGTCATCGACCTCGCGACCATTGACCTTCTGCAGCGGACGATGATTGTCCGGGAACATCGTCGAGAACGACGCGATCTGCGCCTTGGACATCTGGATGGGATGCGCCAGCACGATCCAGCGCACGCCTTCCGTGCACGGCGGCGTGGTCAGCGAACCGCTATAGACATAAGCCTCATGGTTCCTGGGAAGCACGGAGGCGATATCCACCGGAATCGGCCGCCCTGCGATGGACGCCGCGTTGCCCGCCGCAGGCGGGAGACTATGGAAGACGGGCGCGAGGCTCGGGTTCTCGTCGCCGAGTTTGACCATCACGCCCACGACGAGGATGTGCTTGGCGCCATCCTGATTGACGAAATGGATCTCCAGCGGAAACCGCGTCCTGTCCATGGTGTGCTCACTGGGCGAATGGAAATGGAACTGCGCCAGTCGATAGGTATCGCCGTCATAGACCACCGTGTCCTTGGCATCAGCGACATTGGCCTGCACCGTGTGACCGTTGTTCACGAGGTCGACATCACCCTTCTCGTAATCGATATGGAACTCGCCCGCCTTGCCCGGCTTGGCATCGCGCGATTCGAGGTCGATAGGCGATTGGGCCAAGCCCACGCCGCAGGCGGAAAAGCTCGGATCCAGCGACTTCCAATGCGACGGCCCGGCCTCACCCGTATAAGCCCAGTGCGGCGGCGAATTCCCCTTATCCGTCGACAAAGGCAACGCCAACGCGCCCACCGACGCCACCGCAACCACCACGGCAGCCATACCCGCCATATGCCGTTTCGATGTCTGCATGACCTTTCCCCACGACGCTGAGTACGCCCCACGGGAAACAGCCGCGTCGGTCATGTCGGTTGAAGCGAGGACATGCCGCCACCGCCCTGCTGATCCCGCCCGATAGCGGGCCGGATTCGCGTCGCGATTCTTGCGCGACAACCCTCGCGCCGCCGTGAAGAGCGGCTTCCGTGCTCCTGGGGGCACCCGCGTGCTGGGCGCCACGCAAACGAGACGCCGCTCGACTCAAATCCATTGCGGAGTGCGGTAATCAGGGACGCCACGTGAAGGACAGCGGCTGTACTCAGGAAAATAGCTACACGGCCGTCTTGGGGATCTTTCCGACTCCCGACCCCAACCCGTCGATGCCACTACCGGAGGACGACTGCATGGGGACCCCGCTCGGACGATCGTCGGCTTGTTGCTCGGCGTACTCCGCACGAATCGCCTTGCAATAGGCACCGCCCATGACGAATCGCCGGCAGATGGACGGCCGGCTTTCGTAGATACCGCAATTCATGCTGGCCCTGTTCATGGCCACGCACCAGCCATCGGGGCCGTGCTTCATGACGTGCAAACCCTCAGGCGTACGAGTGGTCAGTTCGTCGGGCACAGCATCCTGAGCATGCAACACGACTGTCAGCCGGCAACAGACTGCTTCGCATGACGAGCAGCGCGCCCGCCCGATGGTGGACTTTTTCGGAGGAGTCATGACGAAACCCATGGGTGGCCGTGGTGCAGGAGACGCCCACGATAGTGGCGGCACATCATGACGTCGTGTCTCACTCATAAAGTGCCCGGTAACGCGCTATCGCGGCTTGCGGCCACCTGGCGCCAGCGGGCGGTTAGGTGCTGTCCCGGAATGCCCGGCCTCCCTCGCAAATCGATGGGTCGTCTGATAACGCCGGTTGCCGTCACCCTCGGTCTTCGGCTTGCCGACCGAGCCGCTGTAGACATCGTGGATGCGGGAGAGGGAGAGATCCTTGGGTGGTTGCGCCATGTAGGTTCCTTGAAAGCAGAGAGCGAAGGTGGCGAAAGCCTGGGCGTACCAGGCCATGCCGGACGGAACGATGCAGCAACAGCTAATGCAGATGGTGGTACCAGAGCGCCTCCATGCCGGACCGCGTCGCACACACTCGGGTGCGATTCACGGACACCAACCCTGCCTCGATGAGGCGGCGGAGATCGGTGCGACGACCTATCTTGCGTAGCGCCAAGGGGCAGCGCCTGACAACAACGCCCAGCAGCGCCCATTGCCCACACGTCAGATCATTGATCGAAGCAATAGACATAAACCCCAGCGTGGTCGGGCATCCGTACGCAGGCTGGATGGATGGCGCAAATGCCTTGACCCGTCGATCCACCATACGCTCTTGCTCGGTATCAAATGTTAGTTTCTTCGCGTGGCGCCTACGATCCGCTGGTTTTCGGCGTGCAAGAGGACCGCGTCACCGTTCTACTTCGGAAAACAGCCATGCCGATCATCTCCACCGATGCCCGGGCAGATGGCCCCGGCCTGTCCGACCATTGGCGCGGATGCTGGTGTCTATCAGCGATGGCCTGGGCATCAAGGGGCGGTTCGGCATCACCCGCGAAGGGTTACGAGTGAAGCGCAGGGCCATCTGCGCTCCCTTGAGACAAGGTGCATCGAACCGGAGGGACATTCCGGACGAGATCGGACGCTGACGGCGAGGCCTTCGAATGCACGTAACCAACGCAACTATTGCAGCGAATGGTTCCGCATGAAGACGTCATTTCCTGCCCGGCTCGCCATCTCTCCCCTGCCCCTGCCACGCGACCTGTACGCCCTGCCGCTACGGGTGATCGTCGGCTTCGGCTTCATGCAGCACGGCTATGCGAAGCTGGCCCATGGTCCGGATGCATTCATCGCCATCCTCCATGCGATAGGCATGCCGTTCGCCGGCCTTCTGGGCTGGGCCACGATAGCGATCGAGTTGATCGGCGGCTTGCTGATCGTGTTGGGTGCTTTTGTTCCCGTGGCGGCGTTGCCGATGCTCGTCGTGCTTGGGGTAGCAATCTTCACGGTGCACCTGCCGAACGGCTTCAGCTCGATCAAGCTGATGTCCTATGACGCGATGGGCGCGCATTTCGGCCAGCCTGGTTATGAAACCGATCTGCTGTACGCCGCGGGCCTGCTTGCCCTGTGCATTGGCGGTGCCGGACCGTGGGCGCTGGACAGCTATTTGGTATCTCGACGCAAGCAGGCCCATACCTCCCGCTAGACTAGGCCGCGTGAGGACACGACCGGCAAGGTGAGTCGAGCGATGTTGTGCTGGTCGAGTCCGTCTTCCGTCGAGGCGGTTCCCAGCGCAGGCGAGGTACGTGACGATGGCCGACGCAAGCAAGAGTCCCGAACGACTGGTGTTCTTTTCGGATGGCGTGTTTGCCATCGTCATCACCCTCCTGGTGCTCGAACTGCGACCACCGCACGACGCATCGCTCGCGGCACTGGCTCAACTTTGGCCATCAGGCGTTGCCTATGCAGTGAGCTATCTCTTTCTCGCGATCGTTTGGGTGAACCACCACCACGTGTTCCGATATCCCACGGAAGCATCGCGATCGCTGATATGGGCCAACTTTGGACATCTATTCAGCGTATCGCTGGTGCCCTTCACTACCGCATGGATCGCTGACTCCGAACTCGCGCCCATGCCCGTCGCGCTTTACGCGGTGGTCTTCGCCTTCATCAACATCACCTACGTGATGCTATGCAGGGAAGCCATCGATCGCCAGGGCGTGCGCAAGCTTTCCGCGCCGGAGCGCATGGTGATGAGGTTTCGATCGATGGCGACGCTGAGCACGTTCGTGCTGGCCGCCATCGTCGCCGTGCGATATCCCGTGGCCGCCATGGTGCTCATTTGCACGTGCCTGGCGATCTACTTGCGACCGAGCGTATCCAATCGACCTTGAGGCATGGGATCAATCGAGTCGGCGGGCGTTCTTCTCACGGTGTTGAAGCCATTCAATAGTCCTTGAAATGAACTGCGGCATGAGCGCCATCGCAAAAGGGCTTGTTCTTTGACTGCCCGCATCGGCAGAGAGTCACGCGATGGCGGACCTCATACTGAAAGCCGTCGGCGGAGATGACGGGAATGCCTCCGCGCAACCATAGCGGCCCACTGCAGTCTTCCACCGGATCCTGGACAAGGCCAATGGACACTGGCAATGCGCTTTCGACCGGCGCCCCCGTCGCTCTATCCCAAGCCACCAGTCGCCCGGACGGGCATTGGTTCACCTGACGCAGAAAGGTGTCCCGCACTCGCGGGTCATCGGTCGCGGCCACCTGGCTCCAGACTTGCCCGTTGGGATCGCAGAACCGGGCAAACGCGCAGAGGTTTTCCACGTCCGTCAGGGTATGCGCAGGACCATTCAGAGCCTGCGCCTGATCGAGATACGACTGCCGGCTCGCCGTCTCGGTGCCATCAAAGCCCACCTTCTTGTGCGAACCATCGCAGAATGGCTTCGACTGCGACATGCCACAACGGCATAAGGCATAACTCGCCGGATGATCGATAGGCGGCCCTTCTTCCCAATTCTCAGAACCGCCCTCGCTGTCAGCGACAATTGTTTGTGTCGCAAGCGCTACATCACCCACAACAAGGTACGGACCATTCTTGGAAACGGTCACGTGAATGTTCGGTTTTGACGGTGCCATGCGATCCACCCCTCACCCCAGACTTGCTCTGGCTCATAACCATGAACCCATGCCTGGTGTGGCAGCGTGAATTGGCGACGGCGCAGGATAAATTCAGCGTGAGGCAGAGGTGAGAAGGCGCCGCCTTCAATCACCGCACAGGAAAGCTGCGTGCCGTCGAGGTGCTCAGGGCGAGCCAGCGCTCGCAGACGCGGCGGGCGTCGTGACCTCGGCGGCAGCACGCTGAGGCGTGTCGGCCGGGCACCAGGTCTTGAGTCGCTTGCCCGCGCGGAACAGATCGATGCATTCACGCATCTCGGCCTTGAAGGCGAGGTCAGGCGTATTCGCCGGGCAGCCGGATGACAGCGGCTGTTCCGACTTGTACTCGGCGATACAGCTCGCGATTGACGGTCCCTTGGGTGGATTCGGATCGTTGGCCAAGGGCGCCGGTGGCAGATTGAGGCGTGCGTCGCGATCCATGGGCGAGGCGGGCGGCGGAGGCGCGGCGCACAAGGGGTTGGCTGCCGTGCTCTTCTTGTCGGGGTCGCAGACGCTTTTGGCGATCGCCTTGATCGCATCGCCTATATGACGCCCCACCGCACCACCGGCGGTCTCGTTCGGAGGCGGGAAGTATTTTTCAAAGCGCGTGGCCTTGTACTGCATGCGGTTGCTGTCGTGCTGCATGATCTGGCGGTCATCCGCAGGCTTGGCCGGTTCGGCCTTGGCGTTTGTTGTCGCTGACGCCGATTCCGTGGGCGGCAGGTGCACCCCGAACACATGAATGGCGGGCGGCGTGGACACGGAGGCCGTCGGCGCAGGCGCCGCCTGATGATCCTGGATGACCATGGCGTCACGACGGGGCTTTTCGCGCGCTACTGGCTTGATGGGCGAAGTCGCCACTTGCTGCGGCGACATCACCTTCTCGGGCAACGTGGGTGGTTCAGGTGGCCGGGGGGCTTGGGGCTTGCTGGGGCGATCGATCAATCGAACGATCAATGCACGATCGTTGTCAGCACGATCCCTCGCACGAAGCTGCGAACCGGGCTGCATCTCGTACCACAGCGCCAACGCAAACAGCGCGTGCAGTACACATACAAGAACCCACGCAAGCGTCAGTGCCGGCCGTGTCAGCGGCGGCTGTCGCCAACGCCTTCGACCCAGGGCTTCGCGCGTTTCGCTGTCGAGCAGTGCCAGGCCTCTGGCACGGTCCTCTTCTTGTCCATGTCGGACCTCCCCAGAACGTTCCACAACCCCGCCTCATGCAAGCCAATTATCCCCGGCAAAAACCTGCGCATATCGGAGGCGCGTGTTGAGGCGAGCCACGGTAGACAGGTTCTTTTGTTGAGGGTTCCCTTGTTGGGAAGAACAGCAACGTACCAAGGGCGCAGTTACCACGCAGGCCAGGCCTTTCTCGTTCGGAGGTTTTCCTCAACGGAAGGAGTTCAATGCACTCTCGTTAGCGTAGACGCAGGTTTTTGCGCCAGGGAATCGACGGAGGAGGTCAAGCACGGCGAGTGACTCCATCTTTCTATGCGCGATGATCGCGCTTACCTGACCTTGTCGACCAACCGTTGCGCTTCGCGTACTAAGCCAGGATAAACCGTGGCATCCGGGAGAGACTTCGCATAGCAACGATAGAAGTCGCTAGCCGCCTTGTCTTCGGTCGCCTCCACCTGTTCACGTTTCGCACCATCGGTGAAATGCGATGCGCGGTACTCGTCTCGCGACGCCTGCGCCCTCTTTAACATAAGCCTGAAGGCAGCTTCGCATGCTTCAATGTAAGGTGCCGCCAAAGGCACGTCGAAGATCACCACGTGGCCACCATTCATCACGGCGACGACCATGTGATCAGGTGGGCTTGGGGCGGTTTCATCCTGCCCCGCGTAGTAAAGGAACGCATATGCTCGCCCATTCGCCAAGGGCGTTGCGACAGGCAATTCGGCGTACTTGTAGTAATGCACGTCGTCGGCCCAAGCGTAAGTTGCAAAGTCATCAGCGGCAAATGCATCGGCGACGTCCTTTGCCGAAGAAGTAAGCGGCCGCTGCAGAAGGTCCGGCGTACTCTTCAACCACTCTGTAAACAGCGGCACGGTCGTCACGATCGCCTTACCGCGGCCGTCAAGCGATTGCACGACGATGGCATCGAGCTTGCCATAGCCAAGCTCCTTGAAAAGGTCGTCAACATTGTATGCACCGCTCGATGCGAAGCCCTCCAGACGAACCGGTTCGATTAACGGCTGCAACATGCCATATAGCTGGCTGAGAGCATCGTCCATCCGGCGATTTACGTCGGGACCAGTTTCCGCCGGGTCGTTGAAGTGCGAAACCGCTTTGTCCCTCGTTGCAATGTATGCCGCTGTTGGATTGTCCAAAGCGCTAGCCGCCGCAACCCAGAAGACGGCCAACGCGATGAGTCCGTAGCAGGTCTTGCGCATAATCCCCATTTATACGAACCCAAAGTGGAAGGATTCAAAGTGGCAAGGGAGAAAAAAACTTTGAAAAAGCGCTCCTTTCTCCTTGCTCCTGCAGCCACACGGGAAGCAGCGAGAGTAGAGACAGTGCCGTTATCGCCAACCGATCGAGGGCGTGAACTTAAGGATCGAGCTGAGCCGCGACGGCCTGACGATCCTGCATTACATCTGGTCCCGGATGGAAGCGCCAGGCTTCCGAGAGGTAAACGAACGCCAACTCCGGCTGGTTATGCCGTTTGGCATTCTCGCCTGCCCGTAAGAGGTCAATAAAAGGCCCCACCTGGTCGAACGTTTCGCGATAAACCGCTTGCTCTTTCGATGTTGCGCAATCGCAGGCATCCAGGTCGTACACATCCGTCAGTACCGCGGCACGTATCGTAGCCAGCAAGGGATTTACCAACGACTCCTTGTCAGCCGATCTTATTAGTGCTCCCTGCGACGCCCGCGAGCCGCCCCAGCGAGGCTGCGCTGCCCGCGCGAGTTGCTGATAGATCGCATAACTTCCCGGGTCGACAGCCAGTCCGCGCCGAGCCCATTCTCTTGAATAGGCTGGATCACCACCCAATTGTCCGACGTGCACCATCAGGGCATACGCACTACTTAATGATGGGTCAAGCTCAACCGCCTTTGCCAAGTCTTCTTTCGCCTTATCAAGCAAGCCATGCATGGCCGCGAAATTAGCATCTGGCGTCTGGCTTGCCCAATCGCTTCCACGCGCTTTCGCGGCCATCACGATGTATACATACCCGCTCGCCGTGTAGGCCAACGCGCTCCGAGGGGACTGCCGCTTCCAATCGTCCACCATGGATCGCGTCCGCGAACTGGGAGTTTCGAAGTTCGCACCAAGCGACCGCCAGATGCTGTCCTGTGGATGCTCCACCGACGCGGTCATCTTCACCTGCTCGGCAATGGCGCTATCGATCTCCGTGCCCATCCCGTGCTCCAGCGCTTCTTCCATAAACTCGGGATTGAGCGTTGGCTGCAACTGATAATGGCAGTACGCAATGACTGTGTCGCGCTGCCAGTGACTACCCGGGGGATTGGGGTATGCGAGGCAACGTTCGTTCTCGTCGCTGATCTTCTCAGCCTTGGCGACCTCGGCCCTGAAAACCCGCAATTCCTCCAACGTGAAAGGGCTACGACCTTCTACGGCCGGAGTGCTCCCGTCGGCCACTCCGCTCGCAATTGGAGCGGAGTGGCGATCCTGCGTCGATTGCATGCCACAGCTTGCCAAACACATACACAACACGAGCAACAACACCATATTTACGCGAAATCGATTCATAGCGCCCCCTGTCTGCGCATATCGGCTCATAACTCTATGACCCGCAATCACCCAACGCCATAGAGTCATTCGACGGTTTGACGTCGCTGGTGATAGCCAACCTGAAGGAACGGCGTGTCCCGAATGGGGGAGTTGACTTCCGCATGCCAAGGAAGTGCCCCCGCTTTCAAGTGCCTGCATTCTGGAAAGACAGAATCTGGCCCGGCTTTGAAGGACAACGCGTCGTAATAAAGCCGATCAGGCCGCAGTCGCGGCCGCCACGCCAGTCATAGCGTCGTCACCGCATACATCGCGCCATAGGTGATACATGACGCCGAACATCACCGCGAACATCGCCAGCATCATGGCGAGGTAGAGCGGGATCATCAGCACCAGCGTCAGCCACGCGCCGACGAGCTTGCCAATCAGGGTCAGAAGAAGTGCCACGATCGCGAAGGCGATAATGATCACGACCCAGGCGAGCACGAGGCTCACAGCAAACACGAGTAACGGCAAGAGGTTCTTCAGCGCGCCAACCAAGCCGTCGCCGATGGCACCGAACACACTGCGTTTGCCCAGCGCAACCTGACCAAGGCTGATCGCGTAATAGCCCGTCATGAAAAGACCAAACACCATGAAAAGCGCCATGGCGGTTCCAAAGCCCGGAGGCAGACCCGGCGGTGGTTGATGGGCGGCCTGTGCCGTCATCAACTGCATGTACCAACTGGCAATGCCACTTCCCGCCACCGCAATAACGGTGGCGATCACGATGATGTAGAGCAGTATGTTCGTCAGCCCGAACGCGATCAGGCGCCAAGCTTCGCCTCGTCGATACGGGTTGAGAATGTCGAGCGCGCGCGCCGGCAATCCACGCTCAGTTGCATCGATCACCTGCAGGTAGCCCGCGTAGAGCGGGATGATCAACAGGCTGATCAGCATCGAGATGACCATCATCGAGACAATGACGGTCGGGCTCTGCGCCATGCCGCTGCCTATTGCGCCGAACTGCATCGGCAGCGTGATCAGCGTCGGCAACAGGCACGCCACTATCAGCAGGGCCGCTCCTCCCAGCAATGGCTTGGGGTGACGGAAGCCCGCACTGAAACCATTCGTCAGCCAGCCAAAGCCGGCCGCCGGTCCATTGGATCGTGTCGCCATGTTCCCCCCTTTTTTGGGATCGGCGCCCCCGCGCCGAGCAGGCCCAGCATAGCCGCTTGCATCTGGGCCACCTAGGGGATGTGGTTTATCGGGCAAGGCAAAATCGGGAGGGGTGCCAACCTTCTGAAGAAGCGCCCCAAGCCCGCTCTTTCGCCCTTGTTCCATGCGCTGGCGCCGGCCTCTCCTCAGCGATAGCCTTCTGGCGTGCCGCGCCAGGTCGACACTTTGAAGTGGCTTCGTTACTCAGGGGGATATATGGGAAAGCGCAAGGAAAGCGGTTTCGACGTTCTGGCGTCAATGTCTTGGCCGGTACGCCTGGTACTGGGACTGATTGGCTTCATCGGCATCCAGTACGGCGTCGGCTGGCTGTGGGGGGCGAGCAGCAATCCGCTCTTGTCAGGGTTCGCCAACGCGGCGTCGATGGGTCTCTATAGGCCGTTGGGGTGGCTCGCCCTGCTCGTTTGCTGCATCGCAGCGCTTGCGTCGTTCCTCAACCGACGTAGACGTCGGCGCTTGCTGGAATCCCAGATTGGCATGGACAGTCTCAGCAACATGGACTGGCGCTCATTTGAACGTCTCGTCGGCGAAGCCTTTCGGCGGCAAGGCTACGCAGTGAAGGAAACTGGCCAGGGCGGAGCTGACGGCGGTATCGATCTGGAGCTGAGCAAGGACGGTCAAATCACCTTGGTCCAATGCAAACAGTGGCGCTCGCATCGCGTCGGCGTGCAGATCGTCCGGGAGATGTACGGCGTTCTGGTGGACAGCGGCGCCGCCGCCGTGAAGATCGTCGCGCTCGGTCACTACACGCCCGATGCCGCAGCGTTCGCTCGCGGCAAGCGTATCGAACTGGTCGACGGCCACGCACTGCTCGCCACGATCAAGGGTATCCAGGCGAGGAAGGAGCCTGATGGTGCATTGGATCATCCATTGTTCTTCGTCGGTGGCGTGGTGGTCTGCCTGCTAATCGCGGCCGCGCTACCCAAGCAGCAGCCAGAGCGTCCTGCCAACGTACCGCACGCATCATTGGCTCCCTCGCCTGCATCACTCAAAGACACTACTGCCGCACAAGGCACGCCGGTGATTCGGGCTGCTTCCGCTCCGGTGCAAGCGGCTGCATCGCCGACCCCAAAGGTCTACAAGGCAGACCCGCCCATGTCGAATGAAGAGCTGCGCGATTGGGAGAAACGAAATCGCGAAGCGATGAAAATTCTGGAAAAGACCACACCTGAGCTGGAGACAGCGCCGACACATTAAGTCCACGCGGCGACAAGGAATGCACCTGGTGCCCTTCTTCAGCCCTTCGATGGTGGACCTGAAGCCGACTTGGCGATAGGCGGCCAAACGCGAAAGTGAATGACCGAAAACCTTTCGGCGGCCGAGATGCCACTTAGCAATTAAATAGCAGTAACGCCACGAAAGCTTGCCATTGCGATTACTCGATCGGGACTAGCGTCCCTTCGTCGCATCAAGAGACGGCGGCCATGAAAACGCGTCATGTGTTCAGCGTGCCAGACATGCGAACTGCCAGCGTCGCGATGGAGGTGGCGCGCGACTGCGGGATCGCCGACAGGGATATTTCATTGATTGCGCGCTCCGACATCGAGTTGGAGGCTATCCCCTGCGAGCGGAAGGTCGTCGAGGGCGACTTCTACCCGGCCGCGGTACGAGGCGTGCTTGGCGGCGCGGCAACGGGTTTGCTGGGCGGCTTGGTGGCCATAGCTATCCCGCCATTGGGTTTTACGTTTGCCGGCGCGGCCGCCATGACACTGGGCGGCGCGGCGGTAGGCGGCTGGGCCACAGCTCTGGCGGGATCTGCCGTGGAAGATCCGGTACGTCGGAAATTCCATGACGAGATCGCGAAGGGGCGAATCCTGGTGGTGCTCGACGCGCCACGGGACTTGCTTGAGCGAGTCGAGCCATCCATGGAACACATGGGCGCGATGCTGCTTCCTTTCGACAAACCGACCTTGATGACCTGAGCTGACTTCACGTTGGGAGGGCAACGGCCAAGGCGCATCGGCCATGGCGTCCGCCATGTGACGGGTTCCTGTATGAAGCTGACCAGCGGACCCGGTTTTACGACTTACTAAGATTCCACTGATGACACCACAACGGTCAGTCACCTAATCTGGCCCTGCTCCCGAGTTGGCAGGACAACTCGGTCAAGCATGCGACCGTCATTCTGGCGGAGCACCAACGGACCGCTGAGCACGGCGGACCGGCTGGACTGATGGGCGGCCACGCAAGGGCCGCCCATTTCCTTTTCTGGCTTTGGCCTATCCCCGGGCCTCGATGAAGAGGAACGCTTGCTCGCGCTGCGAGCTCGGCCTTGGGTTACCTCAGGCCGCCTCTCTGACGTTTCACTGGAGAGAGTCACTATACGAAGCGCGTCCCTGACCGGCCCGGCCGTCGACGCTCCGTGCCCAGTCGCTTCCTCGTGCACCTACGACTCTTATTGGGTAAATCGCTGTGGTCGCTCGGCCATGAAACACGGCCCGTTTCCAGTACAGGTGCGCCTACCCCTTACCCGGCCCTTCTCAAAAAACTGCTTCTCACTGCCGGCTTGCGGCGCCACCCAGTGTAAGCAACGTCCGAAAGTTGCGTTGACCTGAGGATATGGGGCCATCCTGTGTCTAAATCTATCGGACCAAGCTAACCGGTAAGTGCCGCATCACAACAATGAAGTGGCGCAATGGAAATTCCGGCAGCGCGATATATTCGATTGCATATGTGATCGCTGAAGCGCGTGACCAGCAATCCACAGAATAATTGACACCCAGCAAGGAGCCTTGTCATGACATGGAAATTAACCGGTCTTTACATCATGTTTGCTTCGTTCATCTGCTGGCTCGCGATGCTCATCTACGCGGTCATCTTGGGTCCGATGTCGATACTTGGTCACGGCCTATATATCTACATCGCAGCGGGCACTGGCTTCGCGATTCAGCTCGTCACATATTTTTCCTGCAAAATCGTACAAGCCGCGAACGCCATGCGCGAACATCCCCAGAACAAAGACTAGGACCCTCGTCATTGACAAGGGTCCATCGAGCTAGAGAGCTAACGTTGACGTGTGCAAGTCGTTCGCATGGCCCCGCCACTGCCGGTAGTTACGCACGCAATGACAGATGGAGTCGCGGGACTTGGGGCGCTAACTGAGAACATTGAAACCCGCTGATACCACTGAATGGCGTCGACCGAGCCACCTACCGTTGCAGGGAATGAATACACCTTTATGGTCCCGTTTTGGCCGGCGACATCCGAAGATCCGTCCGGAATGGCATTTCCAGATGAGTCAACAGAAGTACGGGGAACGTAGGTCCAACTGTGGTCGAGGGGGTCCCACGAATACTTCTGACTACTGCCATCCGGGTACGCAACAACCACGTAAAGACCCAATGCCTGGATATTGAGACGCAACTGATCTGCTGAAACGCCACCAAAGATCGTCGTGATCTTCGCATACGTGGTTCCAACAAGCTCAGCCGCACGGCTAAATATTCCGCCCTCATTGACAGTCGAGTTGTTATTCAGGTAGTTGACCACAGCTTGGCGATCTGGTCCTTCGTTTACTGCGTCCCATGCACTGATAACTCCGGGCGTGGCACTGCCCACAAGCTGAGTTCCTGAGCCGAACATTGCGCCTGACGGCTGTGCGGATCGAAGTGCGTATGAACTAGCTCGGAGATTTGGCGTTACACGGACCGTCAAACTCAACGACCGACCGTTGCGATCGTAGAAGTCGAGCACCTCATTCCAGTAGGCAAGAGTTGCCGCGTCCACGGACTGTTCCTGGATAGAGAAATTTCCGCGCGACGAAGCTACTTTTCTATAGAAGCGCAGTGTTCGCCACTTGAGGTCATAAACAAACCAGGAACTTTGGTTGGCATAACCCTCTCGAATTACAGCATCGATGGTTGGGTTGGAACATTCATCGCAGGGAATGGCAAATGGATAGCGGCCCAAGGCGTGGGACGGGGCAGCCACAATGCCGCACACCGCAATCAATCCTGAGGCGAAAAGCATCTTTGCTATTTGACGTCTCATGTCGTAGATCTCCTATCGTCGGCTGATGCACATGGGTTATCGAAATATCCCATGGAGTTCGTCAGCATCGATCACGCCCCTGACATGATGACGAAAACTCTCGCGATACCTGAAGATCGATGGGGATGAAATGCACGCGATAGTTCAGTCGCGGACAAATGGGGCGCCGATCAACTTCAGGAGCCACTTGCGTTGAAGCGCTGCAAACTAACTCGCAAACGGCATTTCAACGGTAGGTCCAGTGCATCGGCATGTCTGTAAGGAAACCCCGTACACGGGTGTTCCTTTCCACCAGTTTTAGAGACGAAAAAGCAACTTTAGGCGTCAGCGACGGCCGGCCTTGTTTAGGTCCAAGTCCGACCCTGCCTTCCCAAGAACCTGCTCGACGGCCTCAAACGTCAAAGAAGTAACGAGCTGCATATCCAACGTCTCAATTCCTTCCAGGCCATTCGTTAATCAAAGCATGGTGTTGCTCGCCAAGCACACAGAGAGCCCTATACATCTCAGCTGTATGATCATCAGAAGACGTTGGCCCGACTGGTGCCGTTGAAGTCCCCATACAGGGTACGGCAGGCTTCCATTTTGGCGAGTAAAATGAACTGGAGTGTGGATGTCCGAAGGGCGAGCGCTATTGCGTCGGGCTGACAGCGCGTCAGCACCTTCGTCGTCAAAAAGTCAGGTTTAGGCGTGCAACTACTTGGTCCACGTCCAAGTCCATTGGCTTGCTGAATCCTTGCACCCGCCGCCGAGTGACTTGGCGGCGCGACCACGGACAAAGCGGCCGGTGGGTGCGCCGGTTGCCTTGCCGTCGCGGATGGCGAACTGCCCGTTTACCAGCACCTGCTGTACGCCGGTCGTCAGCTGGTGCGGCTTGGCGTAGGTGGCGTGGTCCTGGATCGCCGCGGGGTCGAACACCACCACGTCGGCATAAGCTCCCGCCTTCAACCGACCTCGATCTGGCAGTGACAAAACGTCGGCCGGTAGCGTGCTTAGCTTGCGCACAGCCTGCTCCACGGTCAGGACGTGATCCTTGCGTACGTATTGCGCGAAGACGCGGGCAAAGCTGCCATAGGCGCGCGGATGAGGAGACGATTTCAGGAACACGCCTTCCGGCGCCGCGCCCGTCTCGTCGGAATCAAAACTCACCCACGGCAACGCGACCATGCGGCGCACGTTTTCTTCGCTCATCAGTGTGTAGGCGATGCCGACGCGCGAGCCGTCTTCAATCACCAGATCGATCGCCGCATCCTCGGGGCTCACGCCACGATCGCGCGCGACTTGCGCCAGGCTTTTTCCAGTCAAATTCTTGAGCGCGGGATTCTTGAATTGCAGCAGCACCGTGTTTTCCGCGCCCGCCGCAGCCAGCAGGTTTTCCCAGGTGTCCGGATGCGGGTTGCGCATTTCCGCCAGCACACGCTTGCGCACGGCCGGGTCGCGCAGGCGCGCGATCCATGCTTCCAGTCCGCCTTCCTGTACCCAGGATGGCATCGCCGCATCCAGGCCGGTCGCACCCGCCGTGTAGGTGTACATATCGGCGGTGATGCGCACGCCTTGCGCGCGCTGCTGCTCGATGGTGTGGATCACCTTGTCGATCTTGTTCCAGTTGTCCTTGCCCGCCAATTTCAGGTGGTAGATTTCCGCCGGTGCGCCGCTGGCTTTGGCGATGGCGATCGTCTCGTCGATGGCAGCCTCGATGCGGTCGCCTTCGCTACGCATGTGGGCCGAGTAGATACCGCCGCAGCGTGCCGATTCCTGCGCCATGGCAATCAGCTCCGGCGTCTTGGCGTAGGTTTCGGGCGAATAGATCAAGGCGGTGGTCACGCCAAGCGCACCCTCCTCCATGCTTTGCCGTAGCAGCGCGCGCATGGCGGCAAGCTGCGTTGCATCGGGCACCACATTGCGTTCGCCCAGCACGTTGGTGCGCACCGTTCCTTCACCCACGAACGATGCAATGTTCGGTGAAATCCCCTTGCGTTCGAGCAGTGACAGATACTCGCCCAGCGTGGTCCACGTCACCGGATACTTAATGTCGATCTGGCGCTCGGCCATCAGCCGTTGCATGGTGGGGTTCAAGGGACCCATCGACATCTCGCCGAGCACTTCCAGCGTCACGCCCTGCGTCAGATCACTCAGCGCACGCCCGTCGACGAACAGCGAATCCTCCGGGTGCGAGAGCATATTGATGAAGCCGGGTGCAATCGCCTGGCCATGCGCATCGATGACGGTCTTGTCCTTCGTGTCGCCCGTGTCCTTGCGTGCCGAGCCCACATACGTAATGCGGTCGCCGTCGATCGCCACTTCGCCGGCATAAGGCTTGCCACCCGAGCCGTCATAGATCATGCCGTTTCGTATCACCACGTCATGCGCTGACGCCAGCGACGACAGGCCCATGAGCACAGCAAGAGAAATCACACGACGATGCAGGACAGCGACCATGGCAATGCCCTTTCTGGATGTTGGCTAACGAGTGTGCTGCGGACTGTTGTGCAACCCGGGTTGACCGGTTGCAGCTTGGGAATATAACCCCGATCCGGATGGTAAAGCGTCAGGCTCGTATCGAGTCGGAAGCAGACGTCACGGCGCGAGTTGCTCCGCCCGCTCCAAGAATAGGCTCTGCAGGTCGCCCGCCAGATTTCGCGCGCCGTAGGTCAGGCGGAATTCGCCGTCCACGTCTTCCAATGCACGCGTGCCATCGATAACGCCGAGCACATTGGCGGTGGTATCAATCGCGACCTGACGCGTAAGCTCTATCAGCACTTCCCGCTGTTCTGCGCTCAGATCACTGAAGATCGTGAGTACGCGCTTCCAGTACGGGTCGAAGGCATCCTTGGGGTCGGTATTCAATAGCAGGGCGCGATAGATGGCGTGATTGTCCTCCACGACCGTGGCGTGGAGTTTCCAAACAAAGCTCTCTGGCGTCATATCCGCTCCCTTGCCCTATCGAGATGGTTAGCCATACATATCATCGTCTGCCTCGGGCCGGAAACGGGCATTCGGATATGAGTCATGCTCAAACGCTCCATACCCAAAGCTGCTTAGTCAACAAGCGGACAAATAGGCACGGACGACGGACTTCCCCTTTCCAGATCGTACCGCGCCTGCAGCGCCAGCCAGTAGAAGGCGGCGGTGTCGAGAGCGAGTGAAAGGCGGATGGCGCCAGGCAACAGAGCCAAGTTCACTTCTTGACTCAAGCGAAGTGAACCGGACCCCATTATCGTGCTGACATCGTCAGCGGTCGTGCACGCGATTCATCTTTGCGCAAGGAATCGAGGGGCAAACTCGCCTGGCAGTGATTTCTGCCTCGTGCCTAGTACGGAGATAAACCCATGCGCACCCCTGCCCTGCTGTTGGCCGCTTCCCTCGGGCTTGTCCTGACTTCCCACGCAGTTGCTTCCGATCGACCCGATCCGGGCAAGTTGACTACTCGCTGCCTCGACGCTGCAGCGAAGAAATTCGACGTGAAGAACGATTACATCCAGCTGCAGCCGATTCAAGCCGCCGATGCCGGCTATACGATCACCGGCACCGCCGACGCGGGCATGGACGGCAAGAAAAATTTCAGCTGCCAGTTCGACAAGAAGGGCAAGTTGGCCAACCTCGTCCCCGAGGGCAAGTAAGTAGCAGATAGGTGCTGCGCCAAAGGCGCGGTTACCCATCGGCCAATAGAACAAAAAAGGGTCAGAGTATGTTTCCAAAGAACAGTACTCTGACCCCTTTTTTTTGCCCTAACTGCGCGGGGTTGAGTGCGTTGGGGATCAGGTAGGCGTGCAGCAGTATGTCGCCGGGGTTCGCAGCGATTGCGAGGGGGCCACGTCCAGGTGCGGTCAGTTGGATCAGATCTAAGAAGCGGGGTCAGGTTCACTTCTCGCATCCCAGGAGTGAGCCTGACCTCGTCATCACTTTCCGCGATCAGTTGGGCACGACGCATACGCCGGTGAGTAGCCACATCCCAGTGCGATCCTGCGGCAGGAACTGACCCTTGCGCCGGATGAAGGTCGGCGAGCCGAGGACCTTACAGTCGCCTGAGCGCGGCGTGCCTTCAGTCAGTATGCCGATCTCAACATCGCCCGGCTGCAGCATCGGGTCTTCTTTGATGTCCTCCTGGCTAACCTCCTCCAGACGAACGGCATTGACGCGAAGACCAACGTTCGCGAAACGCACTCCGAGATTGCCATCAACCGTAGACACGGACTTGAGAAGGCTCTGGATTTCTGGTGATTCCTTGATCCACTTCGGATCAGCGTGGGCCAGCGTGCTGGCCATCAGAAGAGGCGCGATTAGGTAGGCGATTCGTTCCGTGCGCATGAGGGGGCTCCTTGGGGGGCGGCGATTCTACCCTTTGCGCGCGGGTTAGACCTTGTCTTGGCTCCGCATTCGCTGCCGCACCACAAGGGCGCAGATCGCTTACGTCCGAAAGGATGGTTCATGGTTACCTCTCGTCCTCCCAGCAAGCAAATGAGGTCAGGTTCACTTCCAAACTAAAGCGAAGTGAACCTGACCCCGTTAGTCGACCCCGTGAGCTACAGCTACACAGCGAGGTAACCGACGTGGCGCGAGCAGCGAACAGGTAAGAGCGTCAAGAAATCCTGGGCCAATCGCACCAGAACCTGTTCACCCTCACCTCAACGCTTTGCGGAGAAGCCCATGTTTGGAATATCGCCACCCGGATGGATACACACCCTCGGCAGCCTCCCGGCCATTCCGGCCGCCGTCTATATGTTCGGCCGCTCCGGTCGAATCGTGCCTCGCTCGACCGCAGGCACCGTCTATCTTGTTTCGATGCTGATCGGCGCAGCCACTATCGCGCTCATTGCACACCAGCAGGTCAGTTACGTCATTGCGGGCGCAACACTCGTGCTACTGCTGGTGGGCTATGGCGTCGAACGGCTGCCCTGGCGGCAAAGCGCGAAGCGATACATCGAGACCATCAGCCTGACGCTGACCTCATTCCTGCTCATGTTACCCGCTGTTTCCGAAACCTTGCGCCGTGTCCCGGACGGTCACCCGCTGGTGACGGACCCGAAGTCACCGATTCTTCTTGGAGCCATGGGAGCGCTGCTGGTACTCCTCATCGCCGGTGTCACGGCGCAGGTCATTTATTTGCGTAGGCACAGACAGCTGGCTCAGACAGCATGAACACCGGGGCGAGCAGCCAACAGCAGAGCGACGGGAGCGAGTAGGCGCGCTGGTAGCCATGGCCTGAGGTAGTTAGACCGACTTAGCCTGCTTTAGCGTCTAGCGGTGAAAAGGGCAGAGTGCATTCTTCCGAGAAAAAGCACTCTGACCCCTTTTTCCGCCAGCCGTGGCCGTCGTGGCGAGTTCTTCGCCGTGGCCGCGCGCCCGTTTCGCTCCGCGAAACCGGGCCGATTCACGTCTGGCTCGGGAGAAGTGAACCCGACCCCGTAATTGTTCAGCGTGATGCCAGGGATGTCGCCACTTTTTCAAAGACACGCGCAAATGCGTCTGTAGCCGGGGGAGTTGCTGTCCAGTAGGTCGTCCAACGTATCCGTTTCAAGTTTGCTATCAGTGCGGCAATGTCGTTTGTTGGTGCGTCTAGCATGTAGAGCTTTCTCAACGTTTCCTCTCTAGGGTGCTTCCCCTCCGGTAGCGGGGCTGCCCTCAGAAGATAGACCTTTGTCGCATCATCAATATGCGCCCCGCAATTTGCTCTGATGGCGTCTCTGTTGTCCTGTATGCAATCGATCTTTGCGTTGATAGGGACTGAAGCAGGGATCATTGCATCGAGCCTGGCCAGCAGATCTTGCAGAACGAATTGCGGGCCTCGCCCTGCATGCTGAAGACCAAGCTCTTCCCTGATTGCTTCTTCGTCGCTCTCTTTCAAGTAGACCCTGAAATCACCCTGCAACTTCTGATTACCATACAAGCGAAAGCGAAGCATCCGCTGAGTGCGGGCGAGCAGGACGAATAGCTCAAGTTCGCCCCATTGGATTCTTCCTGATGAACTAGTGGCAATAAAGAGAAGGAATACGAACCTGCCCCTGCCATCGGCGAGCGTAAATGCGATGGAAGGTTCGTGTCGATTGATTGCTTCGAGAAAAGCTGGGTGAAGACCTTTAAAGTTGAACTCCATCGTTGCAGCTCCTAACGGTGACGGAGGATTGGTCATGCCCAGGTTACTACGTGGTGATGGCGCAGCCTCTCGGGCTCTTAAGAATGGAGGGGTCAGAGGTTACTTCTTCGAAAAGTCCACGCTGACCCCGGTCTTCGACAAAGCTAACGCGATGCTTGTCCCAACTTCGCCGAGCCTAACCTCAATGCGTGCCGTAGGTATCGTCAAAACTCAGGCGATCGAGCTTCGTGCCAAATGCACCAACAGACTCATGCACGGTGACGGGCTCGCCCACCCACCGCTTCCCGGACGAGAGCTCGCTGCAGATCCTCGCTGCGCCCGACGTGACAATGTCCGCGTAGTGCACGTCGATATGACACCCTCTCCCCGACCCCAGGCTAGTCACATGCGATTGAAATTCGACTGGGCGACCGGGCATGACCTTGACCGCAAACCGGAAGACAGCTTGAAGCCCGAATGTAACGATGGCGGCTAGAACGCACGCCACAAGAAGAGCCTGTAGCGCCGCAACGCCCGGCTCCTTTTGAACCGTGTCACCCTCTTTGTCGACATACATATAGTCCTTAGCGCGAAGCTCCCTCCACGAGCGCCAAGCGAGCATCAGTCCGACGACGACGCCAATGGGAATGGCAACGTAGGTAGTGACCCAGGCAAACAGGCTGACACCCTCGATGCTGGTAAGAACCACCAGCAAACCAAGGGGACCCAGAATCATCATGGACAGAACCATCTTGATCCCGGTCCTGAAGTTCGCATCAGAGTTGGCAGCAATCGGCACGATCTCCCCCAAGATGTGTTTGATTCCATATGTTCCAGTCGGAAAACCAAAAGCCGTGTCCGGACCGGGTCTGCTGCCAATTTGGCACAGCCCGGCTTCAGACAAAACGGCGGCCCAATGGTTTGCCTTCTGGCGGGGAGCAGCCTGCCGACTTACTCTTGTCGGAACAAGGGGGAGCTATGGATTCGGCGACACTGACCTTTGCAGCATTGAATGCGCGCATTGATGCGCTGCCTGACCACGAAAGTTTGTCGGTCGCACCGAGTAAACGGCAACGCTGGGGTTACATCATAGGATTCGGCGCAGGTTTTATTGGCCTGCTTGCGGCCAAGGTATTCCCTAACTCCAAAATCGCGCTGGTCTTTACGACAGTGATGCTGGTGGTAGAAGTCGTGGGGCTGCTTCTCGCTATCGCCCCACCCGGGCACTGGCGTCGATGGAGACTGCCCGGCTTTGCATCAGAGCGCCGTGAGTTTGCTGAGCAGCTCGACTTTGATCTCTACCACTACGAGCAGATCATCGCTTGGCTCAGCTCGTTCCCCAAGGGACGGCTCGAAGCCATGGCAAACTACGCCTCGCAGCGCCATGAGAGCTTGAAGGACAAGCACCCACTTGTTTCTGGCGGACTGGAAAAGCTGGGCGCTCTTCCCGTGGCTGCAGTGCTGTTCCTGCAGTTCAAAGATCTTCACTGGCCACCCCAACCCACATGGCCTGAGTTCATCCTTGGCATGGCCATCGTCGGGCTGTACTGGGGAAGTCTACTACTCGTCAGCGTCCGCTTTCGCGCGCAACTGTTTGCCTTGCTGTTATCTCAGGCAGCGGAATCGGCAACTACGCTCAGGGAGAGCGACGACCCAAGCGAAGGTGTAAAGCCGAACTACTTAAAAAGTGCACTCTGACCCCAGTTTCGGCAGTTTCGGAAACGGTGCCAGCGCATTGAGCACAACGAGCGATCGCAAGGGGGAAGGAGCAGATTGCCCTCCTTCCTCGCGAGGAGCGCCTCTCTCGTCGGGTGTGTATCGCCCAAACTGTTGAGGAAATCAGGCCAGCAAACGGGCGAAAGCACGCTCCAAAGGCATCCACCTCAACTAGAAGGGAACATGGGCTCGCTCACGCAACCCACCAAAGTCAATACGCTCACCCGGAAGCTATTCAATATATGTATATATATCATATAGTTATGTTGTTAACGTGCCGCAAGTTAACAATATTGATGTTGACGTTCACAATTTTGACGCTCTAGTTTTGGTATGTTGACAAGCACTGAACGAAACGGCAGGATGACACTGCCAAGCTCGGAGCCTCTCACATGACCGGCAAGTATTCATACGACGCCCTGATGCAATTTATGGACTGGGTCATTGAAAAGGGCCTGCTAAACAAGCAGACCGCCTCAAGCCGAAAGACTGCCGCGCAACAGGTGCTTCAAGTATTGGACGGCGCTGAAAGGGAGGACTTGCGCGCCGTGAGCATCGATGATGTCTTCATGCGCTTTCAGAACCTCAATCGGTCCCGCTACACACCTGAGAGCCTAAAGGTCTATAGAAGTCGTTTTGCCTCTGCGCTGGAGGCATTTCTAAACCACGCGGAAGATCCGTCATCGTTTAAGGCCACCGGAGCGCCCAAAAAGACTGGCGCGGGCAACATCACGAAAGTTAAGTCAGGCACCGTCAAGAAGAAGCCGCCTTCCATCGGCGTCAACTCCGCCGCTCAATCGACGCCAACGCAGGTTTCCGAAGCAGTGCCTGATGGACACCTTACTCTTCCGATCCCGTTAAGACCGGGGCTGATGGTGAAGATCTTTGGGCTACCTGCCGACCTGAGTGACGACGAAGCGAGGAAGATTTGTGCGGTGGTGTCTGCGTACATCACACAAAAGTAAAAAAGGCCACCTGCTGTAACAGGTGGCCTTTTGGCGGAATGGAAGGTCTCCCTCCCTTGGTGCCCATTCAATGGTAGGAGGTTCCGAATTCAACCGCAAATGTGTGCCGACGCCTTCCCGGCCCACAGGAGCAATAGCAGAATGACGACCACAAAAGATCGCAAGAACTCCGACTTTACGGGAGAGATCACGTTCTGTCGTTACCGCAGAGTAAGGAACTCCGACAAGATTCTTGATGCCCATGACTACGGCCTAACCGCCTGGCCAATCAAACGGCGCAAGAAATAACCAAAGAAGAGGGCAGCCGTGGCTGCCCTCTTCTTTTTTGGCACCGGGATCAGCTCACGCACGAACTCGCGAGAAGTGAATCTGACTTCATTAGCAGAAGAGCGTGCCTTGCCTCTCTGCAGCCATCTTCGCTCTACCTTTAGGCGCGGCGTTGTGGATAGACGTGGTACCGGTACGTTCCTGTACGCTCGATCACGACGCAATCCCCCGCGGTAAGGTGATGCCGTTCGAAGAACTCACCAACCCAAGCGCGCCGGCGGAAAATCTTCTTATCCCCAGCGATATCCGAGAGAACAGGCTCGCCAATACCCGAGTGGATTTCGAGCAGCTGCGCTGCCCGCTCAGCCTCGGAGCCACCTCCAACAGAATCTTCGGGAAACAATTTCATTATGCTCGTGAGATATAGGTGATCGTTATCGAGATTGCCTTGTGTCAGCTTGATGATGCCGTATCGCACGGCGCCCTCCCTGGGCTCCAATTGAATGCCGAACAAAACAGGGGTCAGAGTCGACCTTCTGGAAAAGTGCACTCTGACCCTTGTTTTAGCTACTTTATATTTCTTTCAACCGAAAACCTTGCGGTGGCCTGGTCATAGCAGTACTCGAAAATCTTGCTCGTAGAGGCCCCCATGAACTTAGCAAGCTCAACACGACACCGATCAACCCCGTGATCACCGAAATCGCTGTCTGTTTGCGTAAAAATGATGCTATCGGCCTCGTGAGCCAGGTCACGCCAATTACTGAGCGCATCGATCTTGATAGCACCAAGCTTGCGGTCGTCTAGGGTATCAAGCGTGAGCGAGCACATGATCGCCACCTGGTGCGTTACTGCGACATCCTTCAGCGCGCGCACCACTTCGCGATAGCCCCCTTCAACCGTATCGAATCGCTCGAGGCCATCAACAAAGACAATCCTCACCCTATCGTTATCAACGTAACGGATGATGCGGGCAACGACATCAGCAACATTCGTTGCACATGTGTCGTCCATATGAACTTTCATCTCTGAAATGAGCGCAATTGCGTTCGTGATTCGCGGCCAATCATCTTCGTCGAGCTCACCAGTGAGAATGCGTTCGTGTGGGATCCAGCTCAATAAGCTAACCAACCTCATTGTCGTCCTAACAGCGTTGCCTCGCGGCGAAATGACAAGCGAATCGCACTTACGCCTTGCGTTGCCTAGGACTGCATTCAACAAAAGACCGTCGTGCCCGCTACGGTGACCGCCAGCGAAGACTACTAACGCTCCCCGCTCGACACCTCCTATGACCAGGTCAAGCGCCTCCAAGCCCACCGAAAAGTGCTGCCCGTCTAACTCGCCCCGCCTTTCGTATCTCTCTGATAATTGCTGAAACGAAGTTTTGAGGTGAGCACGAATCTTGTCCGGCCGCTCCACTGGAACCGGCGCATTTCTCAGCTGCCTTCCATAAATTGACTTTCGAATCGCCTGCGCCACGTCATGCCATGCAGAGTCCCTATCCGCCCAAGTTGTAACGGGCTTTCCATCCTCTGGCAAAGCCTTCAGCCGTCCGAACGGCAATTCAAGCCAGTCGCACGGCCTCGCGATGATGGGGATAACTAAGCAGTCTCCGCGACGATGCATATCAAGGGCCTTATCGAGCTCTTTCTCATAGCAATAATCGGACCCGATGAAATTCGGGGATACTAAGAGAAGAACGATATCTGCCTTATCCATTGCGCTGCTGATGGCAGTTTCGATCTCACCGCCAGGATCAATGCAATTGTCCACCCACAGGGCCACACGCCGCTGACGCTTAAGCCCACTCAGACAGAGTGACAGCTCTTCTTTTAACCCCTTGTCTGCGTGCGAATAGCTAACAAACACAGTCAGAGGCTCGTTACGTTCCAAATCGAGATTCACGGTGTGCGCTACCTATAGAGATCAAACCTACGCCACAGGATAGATGTGACGGTTGAATTCCATAAAATTCGATCTGCGCTGGATAGCTTTAGTCGGGGAGCTTCGGAAGTCCGGCGTAAAATTCGCCCGTCTTTTCTGGATCGGCAAGATGCGCTAGGAAACTCTTTGAATGTTCTGACCCCAATCCCCGTTCTATCAAGATCTCAGCCAGAACTCTCAAACGGCTGAGCTGCCCTCGTCCGGCGATGCGCCGTCGCAGGATCGGATCGACTCTTACGATCTCCACAAACGCATCCACCGCCGCAGAGTCAAACGACTCAAACATTTCTTTTATTGGCTGCGCGGCGCCGTTTGAGTAGAAGTCGGTGCGATTCCACTGCGAGCTGGCACCTCGATATCCAATATAAGTCTTGGTGATTGCGGAAACGTACGAATCAACTAGCTCAGCAGGAACGAACGAAGAGAACTGTTGCAGCTGCACCGCAAACCGCGCCTCCTCCACCCAATTATCCAACGCATTAGCCAGCGACGCGACAATGGGCTCGATCAATATACGGCGAGTGGCAGAACTTACATACATCATGCCGGATACTTGGTGCACAAACGCCTGCCCTCGACCAATACGGCCGGCATCACCCGACAATACCGTCTTCTCAAATCGCTTGCCGATTTGCGACTTATCTTCTTTGGTCAAAGTCTTCCACAAAATCGGAGCGCAGAACTCTATATTTCCCCGCAAATCGCTCGAAATGCTGTCACCTTCGTACGAAGAATAGAGCCGATTTATTAGCTCGTTTTTATACACTTGAGGCAGGTCGCTGAACGCCTGATCTACCGCCAGAGGATTTCGCGTGAAATTCTGTGAGTCCATCTGAGCGATGTACTCAGCTATATCAATAATAGTGGGCGGATAGTCTTCCGAAAGCACATATTTATTGCAGTCAGAGATTAGACTGAGAACCTTTAGGATCCCGGGCTCTGAACTTTGGGGGTGGCCATCAAAAAGGTTCCTCACCTCTCGCGCCTGTTGGAGCATCTTGCGCGCCTCCCAACTCAAGACCCCAATTTTATAGGCACCCTCGATCAGGTCGTAATCGGTAACAAAGTCCTGAAAGTCCTCATACCGCTCGACATTCCTTTTTAGCTTCATCTCCTTATTGAACAGATCCAGGCTGCGATGGATGACCTTCTTTCTCAGATCATCTACAACTGCATTCCAATAGGAGCCTATAGCGCTTCGGTAGCCCTTCACGGGCAAAACGCGGCGCGCCTCCGCCAAGTACGAGCAATCTCGGATATCTTCTCTTACGTACCCGATTTCCTTGCTAATGTGTGCCACTGCATCTGCATCAATTACCGCGACTGCATTTGCAGTAATCAACTCCTGATTAGACATGCCTAACTCCTTGGTTAATCAGAAATAGCCCAAACCATTTCGACTGCCAGGAACACCGTTTGACGACTCGCACAAAAAAGGGCGGCATCGCTGCCACCCTTTTCATGTCGACATCTAGGCACCAAACTTTAACCGCACTTGCTATACCCACAATTCAAGCAAGTCTGGCAGCCATCCATCAGCACCAGCGCCTGGGTGTTGCACTTGGCGCAGAGGGTGGCGCCGGGCGGGAAGCCGGTGGCGCTTGTGGATTCGGTGCTGGCTTCGGCGGCCGGGGTGGCCTTCTTGCCGTTGGCGGCGGCCTCGTAGGCGGCGCGCTTTTCGGCAACGAGCTTGCGGGTGCTCTCGTCCATCTCCGGGTCGTGGATCAGGCCGATCATCTTCATGTGCTGCTCGATGACCGCGCCGATCTCGGCGACGATGCTGGGCATGTAGACGCCGCCGGCCTTGAAGTAGCCGCCGCGCGGGTCGAACACGGCCTTCATCTCTTCGACCAGGAAGGTGACGTCGCCGCCCTTGCGGAACACGGCGGAGATGATGCGGGTGAGCGCCACGATCCACTGGAAGTGGTCCATGTTCTTCGAGTTGATGAAGATCTCGAAGGGGCGGCGCTGTTCGTATTGGGTGCCGGCGTTGAGCACGATGTCGTTGACGGTGACGTACAACGCGTGTTCGAACAGCGGCGACTTGATCTTGTAGGTGGAGCCGATGAGCGTCTCGGGGCGCTCCAGGCTCTCGTGCATCTGGATCACTTCCGCCTTGGGCGCCTCTTTCTCTTTGGCGGCAGGTGCGGGAGCGGCGGCGGGCGCGGCCTTGTCCTCGGGCTTGACGACGTTGTAGCCCTTGATCTTCTTTTCGATCTTGATCGCCATGGTGTGTGCTTCTTTTGGAGTAGTTGGCGGCGCGCGCGACGACTTGGGTTATCGACAGGCCGGTCATAGTCCCGATTTGGGGACTCGGTCCAGGTGCTTAAAGGCGCTGGACGCCGGCGGTGGCCGGAATGACGGGACGGATGTGTCCGGTCCTTTTCTTGCCCTGTCGGTGGTGCTGGAGCGATACGGCCCGGCGAATGGACGCCGGGCCGTATCGGTTACAACTTACTTGCGGCGGGCGGCTTTCTTGGCCGGCTTGCGCACGGCCTTCTTCACGCCTGCCTTCTTGCTGGCAGTGGACCTCTTGACCGCCTTGGCGGCCTTCTTACCGGCGGCCTTACGGGCCGTCTTCTTGACTGCGGCCTTCTTGGCCGTCTTCTTGCTGCTGACCTTGCGAGCAACCTTTTTGGCGGCCGACTTGCGCACGGCCTTCTTGGCGACCTTGCGAGCGACCTTCTTGGCGGCGGCCTTCTTCACCACGCGCTTCTTGGCGGCGGCCTTCTTGGCGACCTTGCGGGCGCCCTTCTTGGCTGCGGCCTTCTTCACCGCCTTCTTGGCGACCTTCTTGGCGGCAGCCTTCTTTACGGTCTTCTTGGCAGCCTTCTTGGCGGTCTTCTTGGCCGAAGCCTTCTTGACTGCCTTCTTTGCCGCTGCCTTCTTGGCCGGAGCTGCCTTCTTGGCCGGAGCCGACTTCTTCTTGGCACGGGCCTTCTTGGGGGCGGCTGCCGAGGTCATTTCGACCACGGGAACCTCCACCGGCGCGTCAACAACCTGTGCGGCTTCTTCTTTCACTTCGAAATCAGTATCGATAGACATGCGGGTAATCCCCTCCGACGTGGATTTGGATCTTGTAGTGAGCCTTGCCTCAAGGCATCCGGAACGACTCTTACAAGCGTGCCGGAACCTGAGCACCAGGTCCCGGCGACGATATTAGAACTTTCCGTAATACCCTTCCTTCAAGGCATCGAACAAATTGGCGGCCGTGTGCATTTCGCCGTCGTACTCCACTTCTTCGTTGCCTTTCAGTTCCACAACGCTACCGTCTTCCAATTCGAAGCGGTAGAGGGTGCTCTCAAGATCGGCTTCCTTCACCAGCACGCCCTGGAACGCAGCGGGGTTGAATCGGAAGGTGGTGCAGCCCTTGAGGCCCTGCTTGTAAGCGTAGAAGTAGATGTCCTTGAAGTCTTCGTACGGATAGTCGGTGGGGACGTTCGCCGTCTTGGAGATGGACGAATCGACCCAGCGCTGCGCGGCGGCCTGGATGTCGACGTGCTCCTTGGGCGAGATGTCATCGGCGGCCACGAAGTATTCGGGCAGCTTGGACTTCGGGTCGTCGGAGAACGGCAGGGCGTCGGCGTTGATGAGCGCGCGGTAGGCCAGTAGCTCGTAGCTGTAGACCTCCACCTTTTCCTTGGTCTTGCGGCCCTCACGGATCACGTTGCGCGAGTAGTGATGGGCAAAGCTGGGCTCGATGCCGTTGCTGGCGTTGTTGGCCAGGGACAGCGAGATGGTGCCGGTGGGCGCGATGGAGCTGTGGTGGGTGAAACGCGCGCCGGTTTCGGCGAGCTCGGCCACCAGGTTCGGGGCCACTTCGGCCACGCGCTGCATGTAGCGGCTGTACTTGGCGTGCAGCACGCGGCCGGGGATGGTGTCGCCGACCTTGTAGCCGTCGGTGACCATCTCGGGGCGCTTGCGCAGCATGTCGCCGGTGACGGTGTAGTCACGCGTCAGCACCGGGGCGGGGCCCTTCTCCTTGGCGAGGTCGAGGGCGACTTCCCAGCCGGCCACGGCCATCTCGCGGGAGACGTCTTCGGTGAAGGACACGGATTCGGCGGTGCCGTAGCGCATCTTGAGCATGGTGAGCGTGGTGCCCAGGCCCAGGAAGCCCATGCCGTGGCGACGCTTGGAGAGGATCTCGTTGCGCTGCTGCTCGAGCGGCAGGCCGTTGATCTCCACCACGTTGTCGAGCATGCGGGTGAACACCTTGACCACTTCGCGGTATTCGTCCCAGTCGAAACGGGCCTTGGGGCCGAACGGGTCGCGCACGAAGGTGGTGAGGTTGATCGAACCCAGCAGGCACGAACCGTACGGCGGCAGGGGCTGCTCGCCGCAGGGGTTGGTGGCGCGGATGTGCTCGCACCACCAGTTGTTGTTCATCTCGTTGACCTTGTCGATCAGGATGAAGCCCGGCTCGGCGAAGTCATACGTGGACACCATGATCATGTCCCACAGGTGCCGCGCGCGGATGTGGCCGTAGATCTTGCAGGCGACCAGGCCGTCTTCGCGTTCCACGTAGTTTTCGTGGGTGGGCCACTCGCGCCACACGACCTTGGCGGGGTCGGTGAGGTCGATCTCGTCCTGTTCCTTGACGTGCACCGGGAACACCAGCGGCCAGTCCTCGTCGTGCTCCACCGCCTGCATGAAGCCGTCGGTGACCAGCAGGGACAGGTTGAACTGGCGCAGGCGGCCGTCTTCGCGCTTGGCGCGGATGAATTCCTTCACATCCGGATGGGCGACGTCGAACGTGCCCATCTGCGCGCCGCGGCGACCGCCGGCGGACGAGACGGTGAAGCACATCTTGTCGTAGATATCCATGAAGGACAGCGGGCCGGACGTATAGGCGCCAGCGCCCGACACGTACGCGCCGCGCGGACGCAGCGTGCTGAACTCGTAGCCGATGCCGCAACCGGCCTTCAGCGTGAGGCCGGCCTCGTGCACCTTCTCCAGGATGTCGTCCATGGAGTCACGGATGGTGCCCGACACCGTGCAGTTGATGGTGGAGGTGGCCGGCTTGTGTTCCAGCGCGCCCGCGTTGGACGTGATGCGGCCAGCGGGAATGGCGCCGCGGCGCAGCGCCCACAGGAAGCGTTCGTTCCAGTGCTCGCGCAGCTCGGGAGTGGCTTCCACCTCGGAAAGAGCGCGGGCGACGCGCTGGTAGGTTTCGTCGACACTGCCGTCGACGGGCTCGCCGGACTTCGCCTTGAGACGGTACTTCTTGTCCCAGATGTCGTAGGACGCCGGCTGCAGCGGAATGTTGGTGTCGCGATTTACGGCTGGTGCACGCATGGTGCTCATCGGCTTCCTGACCTCCCGGTATGGCCTTTCGGCCCCGTCTTGGTTTCTTGTTTTATTCGGCTATGCCGCTCGCGTCAGTCATGTGCCGGAGAAACCACATAGCCAGCACACTGCCCGACCTTTGCGCTCCCTGCCTGACCTTCGACAACTCCCCCAAGGCTGTATCCCCTGACACCAGCTCTTGGGTTTATTACCAGCGTCGTCACACAAGATGTTGTGGTCGCGAACGGAAGGGAAAGTTACCCCTCGGATGGTTGGTTGTAAAGTCTTTCCACGCGTCTTCGTTCCTGTTCCCAGGCTTGCTGCGAACGCATCCGTTGGATGCGTTGGGCACCGCGGTAGGCAACGAGCAAAGGCCTGCGTCGCTGAGGAACCGCGCGCCGTGTTGCGAGTCGAACGACCGCCGATTCAAAGAGAAAAAGGAGCTTCCATGCTTGCTCGTGTTGCCCGCCGATGGGCTGCCTTGAGTCTTTTTGCTGCCGCCGCCTTGCCGCTTGCCGGACACGCCGCGGCGTTGCCGCCCGTGGTCGACGGGCAACCGCTGCCCTCGCTGGCGCCGATGCTGGAGAAGGTGACGCCGGCGGTGGTGAACATCTCCACCAAGACGCGGGTGCAGGTGCGCGACCCGTTCTTCGAGGATCCGGTGTTCCGCCAGTTCTTCGGCCTGCAGGGTTCGCCACGCGAGCGCGTGGAGCAGAGCCTGGGCTCGGGCGTGATCGTGGATGCGGCCAAGGGCTACGTGCTCACCAACAACCACGTGGTGGGCGGCGCCGACGACATCACCGTGACCCTGCAGGACGGTCGCGACGTGAAGGGCAAGCTGGTGGGCACCGATCCGGAAACCGACCTGGCGGTGGTGCAGATCCAGGCGACGGGCCTTGCGGCGCTGCCGATGGCCGACTCCGGCAAGCTGCGCGTGGGCGACTTCGTGGTGGCGGTGGGCGACCCGTTCGGGTTGGGCCAGACGGTGACGTCGGGCATCGTCTCCGCGCTGAGCCGCTCGGGGCTGGGCGGCACGGGCTACCAGAACTACATCCAGACCGACGCGTCGATCAATCCGGGCAACTCCGGCGGCGCGCTGGTGAACCTGCGCGGCGAGTTGGTGGGCATCAACACCATGATCATCTCGCCTTCGGGCGGCAACGTGGGCATCGGCTTCGCCATCCCCACCAACCTCGCCGGCGAGGTGATGCAACAGCTGATCGCGCACGGCAAGGTCAATCGCGGCAACCTGGGCCTGGAGGCGCAGGACATCACCCCGCGCATCGCCAAGGTGCTCGGCCTGAAGGACACCAAGGGTGTGGTGGTGACGCGGGTGACCGGCGGCTCGGCGGCCGACAGCGCCAGCATCGAGGTGGGCGACGTGATCACCGCGATCGACGGCAAGCCGCTGCGCAGCGCGCAGGAGCTGCGCAATGCCGAGGGCCTGATGCCGATCGGTTCCACCATGAAGCTCACCGTGCAACGCAACGGCGCCAGCAAGGACGTCATTGCCAAGCTCGCGCCGGAGAAGCTGGCCACCGTCGATGGCACCAAGCTCGACCCACGGCTGGCCGGCGTCACCTTCAGCGAGCTCTCGCAGAGCATGCGCGGCCAGGGCATTGCCGGCGTAGCCGTGAGTGCCGTGCGCGCGGGCAGCCGCGCGGCGCAGGCCGGCCTGCAGCCGGACGACATCGTGATCGGCGTGGGCAACCTGCGCGTGCCGGACATGCGCACGCTGCAGAAGCTTTCCGGCGTGAATCCGCGCCAGCTGGTGCTGGTGGTGTCGGGCGACGACGGCGTGCGGTACGTGGATATCCGCTGAGCGATCATGGCTTCGTCATCCCGGTGCAAGCCGGGATGACGAACCGCTGCGCACTTCTCGTGTGAGCTGCGACACGCGCCCTTTCAGGCGCGAAACAGGCGGCCAAACCGTCGCAGTCGAGCTGCGACCGTATTTGCCACGCTGAGACGGCAAACCCACGATGAACGGCTTGGATACAGCGTGCGCGCCATCGCGTTTTTACTCGTGGCAGGTCTTCGCGCGCGCTTGATGTTTGGCCCTGAGCTGGCTGAAATACCCGGGTTAGACCAGTCCCTGCACGCACGCCCGGAACGGCGGCCTGCGGATACCACCTTCAGCACTCGGGGTTCCCAACCGCCATGTCAGTACGCATCTCCCGCCTTCTCATCGTCGCGCTGTTCACAGCATGCGCAGCCACCGGCGCACTCGCCGCCGGCAAAACCAAGTCACCCGCCAAGTCGACCAAGGCTGCGGCGCTTCCCTCGCTGGTATGGCGTGGCGACTACGCCACCGCACGCGGCGTGGTCGACGATGTGGCCAAGGCCTGGGAAAAGAGCGGCAAGGGCCGCATCGAAATCGAACCATTCAACACCGCCTCGGGCCTCGATGCCGTCGCGCACGGCATGGCCGACGTGGCCGGCAGCGCGCGTGGTAGCGCGGGCGGCACCGAGACCGACCTGCAGTTCATGCCGGTGGCGTACGACGCGCTGGTGATGATCACGCATCCGTCGAACCCGACGGGCAACCTCACCGTGAAGCAGCTGCACGACATCTACTTCGGCAAGATCACCAACTGGAAGGACGTCGGCGGCAAGGACGCGCCGATCAACCTGTATGCGGTGGCCAGCCCGGGTGACGGCGTGGAATACAGCCTGCGTCGCCTGATCTTCGGCCGCGGCAACCAGCCGGTGGCGGCGCCGCGCCTGTACGTGAACACCGCGAAGCTGGAAGAGGCGGTGACGCTCGATCCGAATGCGCTGGGCGTGACCACCCTCTCGGGAGTGGCAAACAACGGCAAGGTGAAGATGGTGAGCGTGAACGGTACGCGCCCCAGCCTGGCCACCGTCACCGATGGCAGCTACGCGCTGTACACCCCGCTGTACCTGGTAACCAACGCGAACAGCCCGAAGGCCGCGCTGATCCAGCAGTTCATGGAATTCCTGCACACCGATACGGTGAAGTCGCTCGCCCGCCAGCACCAGCTGGTGCCGTACTCCGATGCACCGGAACTGGCCGCTAACGACACGGCGCGCCGCGAGAAGATCCTCGCCGAGATCGGCATCAAGATGCAGGTGGAACCGACCCCGGCCCCGCCGGTGCTCGCCGCCCCGGGCGCGACCTATGCGTCGGCCTCGGCCAACGCGCCGACCTCGGAGCGCGCGCTGGAAGCCAAGCAGGCGGTGGAATCGCGCAAGGCCGCTGCTGCGGCCGGCGAGACGCACAAGGTCGTCAAGGGTGAAACGCTGTCCACCATCGCCCAGAAGTACTCGGTGACGGTCGCCCAGCTGAAGGACTGGAACCACCTGAGCAGCGACACGGTGAAGCTCGACCAGGTACTGCAGGTCAGCGCCAACTGATCGGTCGCGGCGTGCGCATCCGCGCCCTCACGCTCGATCTCGACGACACCCTGTGGCCGGTTCTGCCGGCCCTGGAACGCGCGGATCGCGATGTCGATGCGTACCTGCGCCAGCACTATCCCAACGTCGCGCGCGCATGGCCCATCCCGGCCATGCGCGCGCTGCGTGCCGAGGTCGCCGCCGAGCGCACCGACCTCGCCCACGATTTCACCGCACAGCGCCACCTGACCATCCAGCGCGCCTTTGCCCACTGCGGCATCGACGAGGCGCCGATCGAGGCGTTGTGGGAGATCTACTTCTCCGCGCGCAACAGCGTGGAATTCTTCCCCGAAAGCATGGCGGCGCTGCAGCGCCTCGCCGGCCGCTGGCCGATCGCCAGCCTCACCAACGGCAATGCCGACCTCGACCGCATCGGCATCCGCGCGCATTTCGCGCATCACGTGTGCGCCCGCGATACCGGCGTGCCCAAGCCTGATGCGCGCATCTTCCTCGCTGCCGCCGAGCGGCTCGGACTGAGCGCCGCCGAGATCCTGCACGTGGGCGACGACCCGGAACTGGATGTGGTGGGTGCGCGCGACGCGGGGTTGCGTACCGCGTGGATCAATCGCGCGGGTCATCCGTGGCCGGGAGCGCTGGGGCGTGCGCCCGATGTCGACGTGCGGCATATGGGGGAGTTGGTGGACTGGTTGGAGAGGCAGGGGTAGCGCTGCTCCTGATTTCTACCCACCTCTGTAGGAGCGCACCCAGTGCGCGATGTCCTCTCGCCTCGGTTCTTCTACGCAGGCCGAAATGACGGGCGTGGGGTAGCGGTGGCCCTAGAACGTACGGATGCCCTCGCTCGCCCGTCGCGCCAAAAGCGCGCATCATTAAGCATCTTTCGTCTCTCCGCTGCGCACGGCGCGCCGCGCAAGGAACTTCATGTCCGCCCTGATCGAACGCAAGTCCAGCGATCGCAGCATCGCCATCGAAACCACCGACGCCTCCCATTTCGCCGCCACCAAACGCCGACTCACCGCCGCCCAACGGCAGTGGCTGGGCGCGTTCGGCTTCGAGGCCGCGCCGGGCACATTCGCGATGCTTCCCGATGAAGGCGGCAAGCTGGCGCGCGTGCTGGTGGGCGTGGATGCGACCGATCCTCTCGGCGCACTGGGCGCGCTGGCGCGCGGCCTACCCGAGGCGACGTATCACCTCGCCGACGAAGGCGTGCTGAAGGATCGCCTTCAGGCCGCGCTGGGCTGGGCCTTCGGCGCCTATGAATTCACCCGCTACCGCAAGGCGCGCCGCGCGCCGGCGAAGCTGGCGATCGCCGCCAACGACCTGAAGGTGCTCGCGCCGCTGGTGGAAGCCACCGCCCAGGTGCGCGACTTGGTCAACACGCCCACTGAAGACATGGGCCCCAAGCATCTCGCCGATGCAGTGAAGCAGCTGGGCAAGACGCACAAGGCTAAGGTGCGCGAATGGGCCGGTGACGAACTGCTCGACGCCAACTTCCCCACCATCCACGCCGTAGGCCGCGCCAGCCATCGCGCGCCACGCCTGATCGAACTCACCTGGGGCAAGGCCAGCGATCCGAAGATCGCCGTGGTCGGCAAGGGTGTGTGCTTCGACACCGGCGGCCTCGACCTCAAGCCGGCCGACGGCATGCGCTGGATGAAGAAGGACATGGGCGGCGCCGCGCACGCGATCGCGCTCGCCGGCCTGATCATGCAGGCGAAGCTGCCGGTGCGCCTGCAGCTGCTGATTCCCGCGGTAGAGAACGCTGTGTCGGGTGCCGCAATGCGTCCGGGCGAAGTGATCACCACGCGCGCGGGCATCACCGTTGAGGTGGACAACACCGACGCCGAAGGCCGCCTGGTGCTGTGCGATGCATTGGCCTACGCCAGCGAGCAGAAGCCCGAACTCATCATCGACTTCGCCACGCTGACCGGCGCTGCGCGCATCGCGCTCGGCCCCGACCTGCCGGCGCTGTTCGCCAACCAGGACGACCTCGCGGACCAGGTGCTCGCCGCCGGCCGCAACGTCAACGACCCACTGTGGCGCCTGCCGTTATGGCGTCCGTACCGGAAGATGCTGGAATCGTATCTGGCCGACATGGCGAACTCGGGCGCATCTCGCCATGCGGGTGCGATTACGGCGGCGTTGTATCTGGAGCGATTCGTACCGGAGACGACGCCGTGGCTGCATCTGGATACGTATGCGTGGAACGACGCCGATCGGCCGGGACGGCCGCGGGGTGGTGAGGCGCTGGGGCTGCGGGCGTTTTTTGCGTTTTTGCAGAAGAGGTATGGGGGCTGATTTTTTGCGTTTGGATGAGGCGGGAATTTTCGCGTGAGTTGCGCGCGGTGCTTTCATCTTTGTCCATCTGCGTGCGCCGCAATCCCCTTTGTAGGAGCGCACCCTGTGCGCGACAGCCTTTCGCCTCGGTCTGCGGTTTTCGTGTCGCGACGTAGGCTGGGCGGAGCGCGAAGCGCCGTAGAGCCCTGAAGGGCGACCCCGAAGGAGCAAGCGAAGCGCGTCACCCAGTTTTATCAGTCTTCGGTTGTGGCGATACCGCTAGGTTGCCGCTTACGCAGCGGGCGTTTCGACGTCCTGCCGGCGACGCGAAGCTAGTCCCCGTGGGACGACGCGAAGCTAGTCCCGTGGGACCGCCGAGTCACTTTTCTTTTGCTGGCCCACGCACGCGCTTTTGGCGTGCGAACGGCGAAGCCGGCCCGAAGGGCGGAGGGCGGAACGCCCGGAGTCAAAGAAAAGTAACCCAAAGAAAATGGCCTTCAGAGCCAAGGCTCGTAGCGATATGAGGGATAGGAGCGTCGGAGGACCGAGGCCAGCCAGGATGCGCTCGTTACTACCTCACACGAAGCCGCTACACCGCAACGCGCCGATGCGAAGAGGACTTAAGGCAGCTTCGTTCGTTGCTTCGGTCCATCACTTCTCCCTCTCCCCTCCGGGGATAGGGCTGGGGCATTGCCACCTTTACGGTGGTGAGGGACGGGTGCTCGCGAAAGCCTTGCCTACCTCTGTAGGAGCGCACCCAGTGCGCGACCGCAGAGGTCGTTGATGCGTTGCGGTCGCGCACTGGGTGCGCTCCTACAGGGAGAAGACTCGCTCTTCAGCTCTGGCCTTTGACCTCCCCTCCCCTATGCCGCCGTCTAGCGGTATAGCTACAACCGGAAACCGAGGCTCTGGATGACCAGCCTCTGGCTGTTGTAAAGCGCCTCCGGCCTGCGCCGGGATGACGAACATTCAAGACTGGCGCGAAAGGCTGTCGCGCACAGGGTGCGCTCCTACAGGGAGAAGACTCGCTCTTCAGCTCTGGCCTTTGACCTCCCCTCCCCTATGCCGCCGTCTAGCGGTATAGCTACAACCAGAAACCGAGGCTCTGGATGACCAGCCTCTGGCTGTTGTAAAGCGCCTCCGGCCTGCGCCGGGATGACGAACATTCAAGACTGGCGCGAAAGGCTGTCGCGCACAGGGTGCTCCTACAGAAGAAAGATGGGACGGTGACGGCGCCCGCACTACGCGCGTGACACCCGCTCCCCTCGCAATCGCCGCGCCAGCGTCCTCAGCCCGCGCACGATCTTTGGCACCAACCACAACAGGAACAGCACGAAGATCCCCAGCAGCACGAGAAACACCGCCGGATGCGCCCACATCAGGTACATGCCGCCGAGCCAGGAGATGTCTTCGCCTGCGCTCGCGCCCCAGTTGCTGAAGGGTTCGGGTGAGGTGTTGATCAGTGCGCGGCCGCCGGTCTTCGCCAGATGCGTGCCGGACGCCATCGCGCCACCGAGCAGTGCGGCGGCGAACTGCGCGCTTGCGCCGGAGTCGCGGAATACGCCCCATGCCAGCAGCGCGCCCGCGGGTACACGGACGAAGGTGTGGATGGCGTCCCACACGCTGTCGAACGCAGGCACCTTGTCGGCGACGAACTCGCCGAGCGCCAGCACGCCCGATGTCACCAGCACCCATGTGTCGGTGAGCATGCTCAAGCCCTCGGGCAGGTGCACATAGCCCAGCCGCCCCAGCAGGCCGGCTATGAACACCGTGGCGTAGAGGCGGAAGCCGCTGGCCCAGGAGAGGCCACCGGCCAACGCGAGGTTTTGCAGCATATCCATGGGCCGTCCACCATCCGCGAGGCCACCCAAGCATGCGCGTCGCGTGCGGCCGCCCACAAGCGCGCACGAACCTGACCCATGACTTTCGGCGATGCCGCCCGCGCGTCGGGGCTGTCATCCTGCGGGTTTGACCAGAACAGGGACCCGCCCCATGACGACACCGCGCCTGCTCTCCCTCGCCCTGTGCGCCGCGCTTGCTTCCTTTGCCCATGCGGATGACGCCAAGCCCGCCACGCAGCCACCGCTCAGCGAGCAGACGGTGCGTTCCGGCGGCACCATGCCGGCCGAGCAGGCGCGCCTGCACTTCGATCATGCGGAATTGCACTTCAACGTCGATATCGACCAGCAGAGCCTGGATGCGACGGCCAAGCTCACTTTCAGCGCAAGCGAAGCCACCGACGTGCTGCTGCTCGACCTGGACCACAACTACGCGATCAGTCGCGTGTCGGTGGATGGCAAGCCGTTGAAGGCGGACCAGTGGAGCAATCCGGATGGCCGTCTGAACATCCATCTGCCCAAGCCGCTGGCCAAGGGCGGCAAGACCACAGTGGAGATCCATTACGGCGGCAAGCCGCACGTCGCGAAGAAGGCGCCGTGGGATGGCGGCTTCGTGTGGTCCAAGACCGAGGACGGCCAGCCGTGGGTCGCATCCGCCGTGGAAGGCGAAGGCTGTGACCTGTTCTGGCCGTGCATCGATCATCCGATGGGCAAGCCGGATCTGGTCGATACGTATGTCACCGTGCCGAAATCGCTGGCGGCGCCAGGCAACGGCGTACTGGTGGACATCAAGGAGCACGGCGCCACGCATACCTACCACTGGCGCGCGAAACACCCGACCACGTATGCGATCTCGCTCAACATCGGTCCGTTCGACGTGATCAAGGGCGATTACCACAGCCGCTACGGCAACACGATCCCGATGCAGATGTGGTACCTGCGCGGCCACGAGGCGCAGGCGAAGCAGCTGTTCGGCGAATTCCCGCGCATGCTCGACTTCTTCGAGCAGGAGATCGGCCCCTACCCGTTCGGCGACGAGAAGATGGGCGTGGTGGAAACGCCGCACCTGGGTATGGAGCACCAGACCATCAATGCCTACGGCAACGGTTACCCGCGCAGCCAGTACGGTTTCGACTGGCTGCTGCAGCACGAGTTCTCGCACGAGTGGTTCGGCAACCAGGTCACCAATGGCGACTGGGACGACATGTGGATCCACGAGGGCTTCGGCACCTACATGCAGCCGCTGTACGGCCAGTACCTGTATGGCGACATGCCGTACTTCTCGATGCTGCAGGATGAACGTTCGATGGTCCGCAATGCGTTCCCCATCGTGGCCGGCCACAGCCAGTTCGAGCACGAGGTATACGACGCCGACCATGGCCCGGGCAACGACATCTATTACAAGGGCTCGCTGATGCTGCACACGCTACGGCAGCTGATCGGCGACCAGGCGTTCTTCGATAGCACGCGCCGGCTGGTGTATGGACGTCCGGATCCCAAGCCGGGCAACTTCACGCCGCACTACGCGACGACGCGCGAATACATCGATATCGTGAACCAGGTGACAGGTCGCGACATGCGCTGGTTCTTCGACGTGTATCTGTACGAGTCGGCATTGCCGAGGCTGGAGACGCGCCAGTACGGCAACACGCTGCGCCTGCATTGGCAGGTGCCGCACGACAAGCCGTTCCCGATGCCGGTGGAAGTGCAGGTGGGCGACAAGCTGGTGACATTGCCGATGGCCGACGGCAACGGCAGCGTGGAAGCGCCCGCGGGCACGTTGGTGATTGTCGACCCGCGCACCAAGGTGCTGCGCGACATGCCGCATTTCAGCGAATACCAGCAGTGGAAGAAGGAACAGGCGGCGAAGAAGGCGAAGGCTGCGAAGTAAGTCGGCCCTCTCTCTTCCCTCACTGTGGGAGCGCACCCTGTGCGCGACCGCGGAGCAGCGGTGTATCGCTCCATAGGAATCGCGCACTGGGTGCGCTCCTACAAGGGTGTGACGAGCGGGAGGGTTACGCGCCGAGGCGTCGACCGGTCACGACTACCGTTGACTGAAGTTGGGCTGTGAGTCTGCGTCGCGAACAGGGTGCGCTCCCACAACAAACCAGACCTTGAGCTTCGCGACGCGATGTGCCGCGCAGCGGCACGAGCCGTCTTGGGGCCCCTGTGTGGCGGTGAGGGGTGGACGATCAGGTCCCGCAGGGGTGCCTGCCATGGATGGCAGGCACTTTTCGTCCGGGCAGGAGCCCGGTCGAAAAGCCCGGCCGCCCCTCACGGACTGGCTGGGCGCAGCCCAGACAGCGCCACGCGAGGTGCCGTTCTCTTTGGTTACTTTCTGACGCGAAGCTAATCCCTGTGGGACTTGGGCAAGCAAGAGAAAGTGACCCGGGCCGCGGCAGCGGTCCGGAAGCCCGCGGCAGGCGAGCCCGGTCGCAACAACGCCCGATCAGACGCGAAAGTCACTGGACTACTCGCAAAGCTCGCCCCTTCGAGGCCGCCCTACGGGCGTTCTGCGCGCTTCGCGCTTGTCCTGCCTTCGCAGGAGTGACGGATAGGTAGGACCGAGGCGAAAGGTTGTCGCGCACAGGGTGCGCTCCCACAACGGCGATTAGCCTGAGGCTCAGTAGCCGGTATTGCGATTCGCCTCGCGCACGGCGTCGACAAAACTCTTGAATGGCTTGTCGGTGATGGCGACCAGGCCGATGTGCGCGTTCTCGCCATCAAGCAGACGACCGGTGATGGGCTGGTCGACGTACTGGAACCAGTGCACGCCGACGATCACCGGATTGGCCGCCGCAGCGGCGACGTAGCGCGCATACGCTTCGCCGCGCTGTTGTTCGTTCCACACCGGAACGACGCCCTTGCCGAACGGGCCGCGGTCGTCGGAGCCGAAGTGGAATTCGCCGATCAGCGCGGGTTTGCCGAGCTTGGCGAATGCAGCTGCGTCGAAGGCGTGCTCAGGCACGTCGGCATAACCGTTGAAGCTCACCACATCGCAGTACTGCGCGCAGGAGGCGACGGCTTCAGGCGTGTGTACGGCGAAGCGGCCGCCGAGGAAAAGGTGGTGCGGGTCGTGTTTGTGAATGGCCTGCGCGACGGTGCGGAAGTATTGGTCCGCGTACTGGCGCAGCCACGCGCTGTAATCGTCGGCGATGGCGGGGTGCGCTTCGTTCGGATCAGGCGCGGCGTAGTTGGTCGCTTCCAGTGCATCCCACGTATCGAGCGTGATGCCCCAGGCAGCGGCGAGCTTCGCCGGTGTGCCGTATTTCTTCTTCAGCACCTCGATGAAGGCCTGCTTGGCGGGGCTGCGTGCTTCCCCACGCAGCGTGCCCTGCGCGAGTCCCCAGCGCCCCTGCGGCCCCTGCCCTGCCCACGCCAGCTCATTGTCGGCGAAATAACCGAGCAGCCACGGATCGTCGCGCACTTCCTTGGCCGCCTGCGCCGCCGCCGTGTCGGCTGCCTGCGCGAAGCGCGGATCGAACGGATCGGGCATGCGGCCCCAGTAGTCGTAGCCACTGGAGACGTTGCCGAACACGCCGGCGATGTTCACCGAGCGCGTGTATGCCAGATGGTGCGTCTGCGTCAGCGCCTCGTCGCTCCAGTTGCCCAGTGTGTTGAAGCCCCAGTTCTCCAGGCGGTCGAGCGTGCGTGCGCGCCAGGCCTGGCGCCAGTGGTGGCCGTCGGCGAGAAACAGGTTGGCGGAGTAGTAGTCGAACCAGCGCCCGTGGTTATAGGCGATGCCTGCGGAAGCGGACTGATCGCCGGAAGGCTTGCCTGCGGTACCGAAGAACGGTGCCCATCGGCCGCTGTTGCGCGGCAGGTCCCTGAACATGAACTCGCGGCCTTCGATGTAAGTACGGCCGCCGTCGTCATCGACCACGTTCACGCCCAGCGAGAAGAAGGCATGGCCTTCGGGCGTCACCAGGTGCCAGCGGCCGTCGCGCTGCTCGGTACGGAACCAGCCGCTGGCCTTGAAAGCCGGCAGGTCGGTGCGGCCGCCGTAGCGATCGAAGCCTTTGTGCGCGACCGCCGGGCCGATGGTCGCGGGCTTGGCCTTGTGGCGTACGCCGCGCAGCGCATCGTCGGAATCGATCTTGCCCGGCCACTGGCCGCGCGTGTACTGGCCCCAGGCGTCGACGATGCCGGTGTAAGCGTCGCGCAGGTCGTGGTCGCCGCGCGAAGTGTCGAGCTTACCGAACAGCACGGTCTGCGGCGCCGTGGGCGCAGGCATGCCCAGGCGCACCGCCTTCACGTGCGCGAGGTCGACCGCACCTTCCACCGTGGTGGCGATGAAGACGCGCTTGCCGCCGGCCATGTACGGCATCGGCGGCCCCGCCTGCATGCCCATCGCCCGCGGCGAGGTCGCGTGCAGCGGGATCACCAACGTCTGCGGCGGCCCGGCGGGAATGCCCACGGTGGCGTGCAGGTGCTGCCCTTCGGTGGCGCCGTCGACGTCGACGGTGAGCGTGATGGCCCACGGCATGGCGTTCTGCATGTCCACGCGCAGCGAGCCTTCCTTCGACCAGTCCCACTCGCCCTTGTCGAGCGACACGGTGAGTTGCGGCTGCGGCGAAGGCTGGAACACGTAGCGCTGCAGCGACATGCCGGCCACGGTGATCGGCGCGCCATCGCGATCGACGTGGGCGAGTGCGGTCTGCGTGGTGGGCGCACTGGTGGTCTGCGCCTTGGCCGTAGACAGCGGCGCGGCAGCGACGCGACTGAGATCGGCCCGGTCGGTATCAGCGGCCTTCTGGCAACCCGCGAGGGCCAGCAGGCAACAGGCGACTAGTGGGGCGGTCCGTCTCATCAGCGACTCGATGCGAAGAAGTGGCGGCAGTATGCCTGTGTCATCTGAAGCTTGCCTTGCTGCGCCCAAGCGCACGAACAACGCAAGATCATGCTCTTTTCCGCTGCCATGCGCGCCACGCGTAATACACCGGTACGCCCACGCCGATCAGCAGCAGGCTCATCCCTGCGTCGCCCGGCTGGTGGATGGCGGTGGCCACGATCACGCTCAACACCGTGCCCACGAACAGCAGCGGCAGCAGCGGATACAACGGCACGCGATACGGCGAGGGCTCGTTGCGGAAGCGGCGGCGATACCAGAACAGCGTGGCGATGCCGAACGCGTGCGACAACCATTCGCCCACCGTGGTGTAGTCAACCAGCTGGCCGAAGCTGCCGGAAAGCACCAGCACGATGGCCCATCCGCCCAGCACGGCCAGCGCCACGCGCGGCGCGTGCCAGCGCGGATCGATGCGCCCCACCGCGTTGAACAGCATGCCGTCGGCGCCCATGGTCTGCAGCACGCGCGCACCACCGGCGATGGCAATGCTGCAATAGCCGAAGGTGGAACAGGCGATGCCGACGGCGATCACGGTCGCGCCGGCTTCGCCGAACAAGGCGTGCATCAGGTCGGCCGCCGGCGCATGGCTCGCGGCCAGGCCCGCGTGGCCGAGGCCGGCGAGGTAGGCAAAGTTCACCAGCACGTAGCACACCACCACGCCGCCAAGACCAAGGCCGAGTGCGCGCGGCAAGATCTTCTGCGGGTCGCGCACTTCGCCGGCGAGGTCGTTCAGATAATGGAAGCCGCCATAGGTGAACAGCACCGGCAACAGCGCGCCGAGGAAGGCGCCGGCCGGCAGGTTGCGGGTGGTATCCACCGCCAGCACGTTGCCGAACTGCCCGTGCGCCAGCACCACGCCGACCACCACGAGCAGGGCGATAGCCGAGACCTTGAGGATGGTGAACACGTTGAGCATGCGCGAACCGGCGCGGATGCCGAAAAAATTCACGGCGACGATGAAGGCGATGGCACCTGCGCCCACCGGCCTCACCCATGTCGCGGGCAATCCGATGGCCGCGCAGAAATAATCGGCGAAGGTGGTGGCTACCGCCGCCACGCTGCCGGGGTAGTTGATCAGCGCCATGGTCCAGCCGAACAGGAACGCCGGCAGCTGGCCGAACGCTTCGCGCAGGTAGATGTAGACGCCGCCCGCCTGCGGCCGCCGTGCGCCGAGCTCGGCGTAGCAGAGCACGCCGGCCAGCGTGAGCAGGCCACCGATCGCCCACAGCGCCAGCGTCTGTGCGCCCGACGACGTGCGCTCGGCCACCGTGGACGCGCTACGGAAGATGCCGGCGCCGATCACGCCGCCGATGACGATGGCGGCGGCATCCCAGGTGCCCAGGCGGCGCAGATACGAGGGGTTGGTCTCGGCAGTCATGGTGCGCTACAGCATCCTGGCGACAGATACGAAGGCCGGACGATAGCGCGGTTTCGCCATCGACTTCGACATGCCGCTGCAACAATCGGACGGCGTTGCGTTTTTTCCGCCCGTGTTCAGTAGTTCTTCGCTAGCGCATCACAGGGTGCGGGCGCACAGTCCCGGTCTCCCCTCGCTGCATGCCGGCCGGGACACCGGTCGGCGCCTTCCTAGGAGGCGTCATGAGTATCATCGAGAGTGACATCGTCCGCCCTGAGGACGATCCCACCCTGGGACCGCTGCTCGAACTCGATCGCGAGTTGGTTACCGTGGGCAAGAAGATCCGCGTACTCAAGGCCATCGACTGGCCCGTCGAGCTGGAAGCCAAATTTCTCGAAGAGTACGCGCGCGGCAATCCGCAGTTGCCCGAGCCGCCGCGTCGCCATCCCGATCTCAGCAGCGAGATGGACGCGCTGCGGGCCATCATGAAACGGCTCGACCGCGGTCATCCGATCGGCGACTGGCTGTTCAAGACCGCCTGGAGCTACCTCACGGCGGCGCAGATGCTGATGAACGTTGGCACCGAGACCTTCACGCGCTGCTCCACCGCCTTGTATGGACGTCCGGACGGCGTGCACAGCAGCCAGACCGCGAGTGCGTACGATGCCGCGCAGGACGTCATCTCGATTACCGATGACCTGATCAGCCGCGAAGCCATACCGGCAGTGCCGGCGGATATCCCCGCCGAGGAATTCGCCGAGCGCCTGCGCGAGCGCCTGGGTTCGTTCTTCGATCAGGATCGCGTGGACGTGATCCTCAATCCCGAGCTCTCGTCCAAAGCCACTGCCGGCAGCAAGAGCATCAACCTGCGATCCACCGCGTTGTTCTCCGAGCTGGACCTGGCGCAGCTCACCGAGCACGAAGCCTTCGTGCATACCGCCACGCTGCTCAACGGCAAGCACCAGCCCCACCTGAAGTCGCTGGGTCTGGGCTCGCCGCGCACCACGCGCGCGCAGGAAGGCCTGGCGACGTTTTCGGAGATCATCACGGGATCGATCGACCTGGCGCGGCTGCGGCGCGTCGCCTTGCGCGTGATCATGGTGAAGCGCGCGCTCGATGGTGCGGACTTCATCGAGATCTTCCGCGGCTTCCTCGATGCTGGCCAGACGCCGGTGGAGAGCTACCGCAGCGCCTCGCGGATTTTCCGCGGCGGCGACGTGCGCGGCCGCATCTGCTTCACCAAGGACGGCGCGTACCTGCAGGGCGTGATGATCGTGTACCTGTTCATCCGCAAGGTGCTGCAGGCCGGCAAGGCGGAGATGCTGCCGCTGCTGTTCGCCGGGCGCGTGACGACCACGGACGTGATCACGCTGTCGCCTTATCTCGAAAGCGGCCTGATCGCACGCGCGGTGTACGTGCCGCCGTGGGCGAGGAATCCGCAGCGCGTGCTGTCGCTGCTGGCGTTCTTCACCGCAGCCCAGCGCTTCCGCCTCGACACGCTCGACCTCGACAGCTTCGTGGCCTTCGAAAACGCGCTGGTAGATGAGACGTTGCAGACGCAGTGGCGCTGACAGCTGCCGCCACCGGCCTTTCTTTGTGGGAGCGCACCCTGTGCGCGACTGGGCGCAGGGGTGTTTCGCTACGTCAGGTGTCGCGCACAGGGTGCGCTCCCACAGATATGGACAGGGCTTTTACGCACAGCTCTCTTGTAGGAGCGCACCCAGTGCGCGATGGGCGCAATGTTCAGGGCGATATCGCTGCGGCCCAGCGGCTCCGCCTGACCTCGAGAACTTCGTGGCCTTCGAAAGCGCATTGGTGAATGAGACGTTGCAGACGCAGCGGCGCTGACAACTGCCGTCACCGGCCTTTCTTTGTGGGAGCGCACCCTGTGCGCGACTGGGCGCCGGGGTGTTTCGCTACGTCAGGTGTCGCGCACTGGGTGCGCTCCCACAGATATGGACAGGGCTTTTACGCGCGGCTCTCCTGTAGGAGCGCACCCAGTGCGCGATGGGTGCCAATCCATAGCGATGCCGCCCTGAACAGCGCGCCTATCGCGCACTGGGTGCGCTCCTACAAAAAAGAGAGGCAGTACCCAGGTGGCGTGGGTTCGTGGTTGACTGTGCGCCGCCGTCCCAACGCCGCACCTCGTGCCTACGCCAGCCCGCAAGATCATCCACGTCGACATGGACGCGTTCTACGCATCGGTGGAGCAGCGCGACGATCCATCGTTGCGCGGCAAGCCCGTCGTCGTGGCCTGGCGCGGTGCGCGCTCGGTGGTGTGCGCCGCCAGCTACGAGGCGCGTAAGTTCGGGGTGCGTTCGGCCATGCCTGCCGTCCGCGCGGAGCGGTTGTGCCCGCAGGCGATCTTCGTGCCGCCGGATTTCACCCGGTATAAAGCGGTGTCACGGCAGGTGCGGGAGATCTTCGCGCGCCATACCGACCTGATCGAGCCGCTTTCGCTGGACGAGGCCTATCTCGACGTCACCACCACGCATACGCAGCTGCCATCGGCCACGGCCACCGCGGAAGCGATCCGTGCAGCCATTCGCGAGGAAACGCAGCTCACCGCCTCGGCGGGCGTAGCGCCCAACAAGTTCCTGGCGAAGATCGCCTCGGACTGGCGCAAGCCCGATGGCCTGTTCGTCGTGCGCCCGCATCAGGTCGCCGAGTTCCTGGCGCCGCTGGCCGTAGGTCGCCTGCCCGGCGTGGGCAAGGTGATGGAAGCGCGCCTTACAGAGCTGGGCATCGCCACCGTGGGCGACCTGCGTACCTTCCCCGCGCAGGAGCTGGAGCAGCGCTTCGGCCGCTGGGGACGGCGGTTGCATGAACTGTCGCTCGGCATCGACGAGCATCCGGTCGAACCGCATCGCCCGACCCTGCAGGTCTCCGCCGAGGACACGTTCGAGCACGATCTCCCCCTGGGCGAACTCGCTCCCCATATCCATCGCCTTGCGGAAAAGACCTGGGCCGGGCACCAGCGGGAAGTACAGGACGGACGCGTTGCGCGCACCGTGGTGCTGAAGCTGAAGACGTCGGACTTCCAAACGCTCACGCGCAGTTTCACGCCGTCTACACGTCCCGACTCGGCAAGGGAATTGGCCGAGATTGCGTGTGCGTTACGTGAACGCGTGGACCGTCCTGCCGATACACGCTACCGCCTGGTGGGCGTGGGCCTGGCCGGCTTTGTAGACGTGGACAGTTTCGTGGCGCAGACCGATCTATTCGATCACCTTGCGTGAAGCTTGCGTGGTTGCCGGCAGCCTATGCCGAAATACACGTTAAAAAGGCCTTTACTCGTCCCGCATTTCCTGAAAGAGTTGGGTTGGGGGAACCAATGGCAACACGACACCTATGGACGTCTAGGCGCCCATAGCGGGTCCCTTTTGCCTTCAAAAATCGGGGAGACATCATGCAGTCCAATCTCAATCGCCTATCAGTAGCGGTACGTTTGGCTCTTACTGTTGGTATCGCATCGACCGCCGCACTGGCACAGGCACAGGACGCCAACGCAAATAAGAACGGACCCGCGGCGCAAGACCAGACGACCACGCAGGGCACCACTGAACAACCCAAGCAGGCCAATGCCAAGACGCTGACCGCCGTGTCGGTCACCGGCTCGCTGATCCGCCGCGTGGACGCGGAGACGGCCAACCCGGTCGTCACGCTGGATCGCGCTGCGATCACCAATAACGGCAGTCCGACCCTGGGCAACGTGCTTCAATCGCTGCCGGCCATCGCGGGCAACGCCACCAATACCCAGAACAACAGCAACGGCGGCGGCGGTGCAGGCCCGACGCTGGAAGGCGGTGACGGTGCAGCCCGCGTGTCACTGCGCGGTTTGGGCGTGAACCGCACGCTGATGCTGGTGGACGGCCAGCGTCTCGCCAACGCCGACCTCAACATGATTCCGCAGAACATGGTGGAGCGCGTGGACGTGCTCGCCAACGGTTCGTCCACGGTCTACGGCTCCGACGCCGTGGGCGGTGTGGTGAACGTCCTCTTGCGCAAGGATTACAAGGGCGCGGAGCTGAGCGTCAACGATGGCATCTCCAGCCATGGTGACGGTCAGCGCCATGGCGCGCAGTTCACCGTGGGCGCCACCGGCGAACAGGGCAACATCGTCGCCGGTATCGACTACAACAAGTACAACCCGGTGCTGGCTCCGCGCCGTGACTTCTCGGCACGCCAGCTGTACCTGTACAACGGCGGCCCGCAGCCGTCGGGTTCGCACACCATTCCCACCGGTCGCCTGCTGGTTCCGCAGGCCCTCACCCCGGGCGGTTGCGAGGTCAACTCGCAGGGCAACGCCTATGTGACGCTGGCCAACGGTGTTGGCAACAGCCTCGGCAACTATCGCTGCTTCAGCAACGCGAACGACACGTACAACTACAACGCCTACAACTACATCCAGCAGCAGCAGGAACGCACCAACGTCTTCGTGATCGGCAACTACAAGATCAACGACTACGTGACGTTCTACGCCGACGCGTTCTACAACCACACCAATTCGTCCGGCCAGGATGCGCCGGCACCGACGGGCGTGGGCGACGGCTGGCACGTGCTGGCGAGCAACCCGAACAATCCGTTCGGCGTCACCTTCAGCCAGGGCACGCTCGCCGATCCGAACGCACCGGGTGCCGATAGCGGCTATGCCTTCAACACCCGCCTCACCGGCCTGGGCACCCGCCTGCATACCTTCACGACCACCAATGAAGAGATCAATGCGGGCCTGCGTGGCAACTTCGGCCAGAGCACCTGGAGCTGGGATGCCAGCTTCGATTACGGCCATTCGCGCCGTGTCCAGACCAACTACAACGAAGTGAACGTGCCGGCCTTCCAGGCCGCCATCGACGCCGGCGCCAACATCTTCAACCAGGCCGATCCGGCGGTTACCGCGTTGTTGAAGAAGGGCGTGGATGCTCCGCAGTACACCATGACCAACACCATGAAGCAGGGTCAGTTCACTGCTTCGGGCGATATCTGGGATCTGCCGGCCGGCACCATGCAGCTGTCGACCGGTGCGCTGTATCGCAAGACGTCGATGAACTACAACGTCACCGCCGACGCGATCCTCGACCCGACCACGAACACCTGCGTGGTGCTGTCCGAAGCCTGCGGTTCGCCGGGCGGCGGCAGCGATACGGTGAAGGAACTGTTCGCGGAAACGCTGATCCCGCTGCTCAGCGAGCAGCCGTGGGCCTACTCGCTGAACGTCGACGTCGGCCTGCGCTACTCCGACTACGACACCTCGGGCAGCACCACCAACGGCAAGATCGCCATCGAATACCGCCCGATCGCCGACCTGCTGGTGCGCGGCACGGTTTCGCAGGTGTTCCGCGCGCCGAACATGGACGAGTTGTACGACGGCCGCACGGTCGCCGGTCCCAACCTCACCGATCCGTGCGTGCATCTGAGTGCCGCCGAGTTGGCCGCGCATCCGACGGCCTGCCAGTACGTGCCGCCGAACTGGTCGGGCAACCCGATCGGCCAGGTGACCGCGTACTACTCGGGCGCGGCCGCCATCGGCAGCACGCTGAAGCCGGAACAGGGCAAGTCCATCGACCTCGGCTTTGTGTATTCGCCGAGCTGGTGGGAAGGTGCGTCGAGCACGTTGGACTTCTGGCACATCTACCTGTCCGACACGCTCACGCCGATCCAGGCGCAGACCGTGGTCAACGCGTGCTTCGCCAACGGCAACAGCCCGTACTGCTCGTACATCAACCGCTACGACAACACCAACAAGCTGGCCGGTGCGGTCAATTACATCAACACGCCCGTGGTCAACCTGGGCAACCTGAGCACCACCGGCGTCGACTTCACCTTCAACTACGCCATCCCGCACTTCAACGTGGGCAGCGTGGATCCGGGTAACTTCAGGGCCGGCCTCAACACCACGTATGTCTCGACGTACAAGAACAACGCCACGCCCGGCCAGCCGGGTTCGGGGTCGATCAACTACGCCGGTACGTACGGTCTGCAGTTCGGCAATATCCCGCGTTGGCGTGGCACGTTCACGCTCAACTGGGCACTGGGTGACTGGAGCGCACAGTGGCAGTCGCGTTACATCCACAACGTGACCAACCTGAACGCGAACCTCGACACCGGTGCCAGCGCGCCGATGGCTTCGGTGCTGTACCACTCGATCCAGGGTGGCTACGAGTGGGCGAAGATCCACACCCGCTTCGACGTGGGTATCGACAACCTCAGCGACAAGATTCCGCCGCTGGCCTACCAGAACGGCTCGAACTACAACGTCGATACGGCGACGTACGACGTGATGGGCCGCTACTTCTGGGCTCGCGCGACGGTGAAGTTCTGATCTGACTGCAACAAGGCGGATGGTCGCGGCGCTTGCCGCGACCATCCCGCTGCTAGGATTCAAGGATGACGGACCATTTCACGCCATCCTCCGCCGACCTCACCGCCCGCATGCTCGCGGCCTATCAGAGCGGCGATCTCGCCACGGTATTGGCACTCGGCGAACCTCTCGCCGCCCAGGGCGACATCGACAGCACGGCCCTGCTGCTATTGGGCGCCGCACAGCAATCCAGCCAACGCCTCGGCGAAGCGATGACGACCTTTCGTCGCCTGGTGCTGCGCAATCCGACCGTCGCCGAATATTGGAACAACCTTGCCGTCGTAGCGCGCCAGCTCGGCGAGATGACGGCAGCTGAAGACGCCCTGCGCCGCGCCGTGGCACTGGCACCGCAGGAAGCGCAGATCCATTACAACCTCGGCTTGCTCTATGCCCAGCAACAACGCTGGCTGCAGGCGCGCGAGGCTCTGCTGGATGCCGTAACCCTGGTACCCGCGTTCATCGATGCGCGCCTGCAGGCCGCCCATGCGTGCCATGCCTGTGGCGATCACCGGGGCGAGCAGGAGATGCTTGCAGACGCCGCGCACTGGCCGCCGCAACCTGCGGAACAGGCGCTGCTGCTGGCCACCATGCTGTCCGCACAGGGCGACCAGGCGGCGGCTTTCCAGGCCATTGATCGGGCGATCCTGCCCGAGGGCGAAGATGCACGGATCATGCAGTGGCGCATCGCCGCGTTGCGTGCATCGATGCACGAGCGTGGCAACCAGATCGATCTCGCCGAAGCCGAACTCGAACAGGTACCGCTGCACCAGGTGGAAGCGACGCTGCCGGAGTCCTCCACGCTCGCCACGGTCGCCTGGCAGGCCCATGCCGCTGTCGCCGCACAACGGGGAGAGCTGGATCGCTCGGCCGGCCTGTACGAACGCCTGCTCGCCCTGAGCGATCGTCCCGACACCCGGGCGGCCGCCGCGTTCGGACTGGCGGGCATCAGGAGCAAGCAGGGGCGTCATGAGGACGCCTGGCATGCCGCCGGTGTCGCGCACGCCGCTCAGTGGGAGATCGCCAGCGCCATCGTGCCGGAGCTCACCGTCGAAGGCAGCCAGCCGCTGTCCATGGCCAGCGATCGCGTAAGTCACGCCCAGCACGACCAGTGGAGCACGCTGGCTGCGCCACGCAGCAACGACAGCCCCGTGTTCGTCGTGGGCTTCCCTCGCTCCGGCACCACGCTGCTCGAGCAGATGCTCGACGCGCATCCTGACTTCCGCTCCATGGACGAACGCGACTTCGTCTATGAACTGATCCATCGCATGCAGCTGGCGGGGCAGTCGTACCCACATGACCTTACCCAGCTGACGCAGCAGGAAGCCGATCAGCTGCGCGCCATCTATCTCGACATGTCGGCCAAGGTGCTGCCTGACCTCAACGGTCGTCGCCTCATCGACAAGAACCCGCTCAACATGCTGTGCCTGCCGATGATCACTCGGCTGTTTCCGGAGGCGCGCATCATCATGTGCCTTCGCCATCCCTGCGATGTGCTGCTCAGCTGCTACATGCTGCCGTTCCGCGCCCCGCCGTTCATGGTGCTCTGCTCCTCATTGAAGAGGCTGGCTGAAGGCTATGTGCAGGCGTTCGAGCAGTGGTACCGGCATGTCGAGGTATTTGCGCCACGCGTGCTCGAATGGCGCTACGAATCGGTGGTCACGCGGTTCGACGAACACGTCACGCGGCTCGGCCAATTCCTGGACATCGAAGACGCCTCGCCCATGGCGCGCTTCGCCGAGCACGCGCGCGCCAAGGGTTACATCAGCACGCCCAGCTACGCGCAGGTGACGCAGGGCATCCATCGCAAGGCGGTGAATCGCTGGCACGCCTACCGCGAGCACTTCGAGCCGGTGCTGCCGATCTTGCGCCCGATGCTGGAGCGGCTCGGCTACGAGGCATGAAGCCGGGCAGCGGATCGGCTACGCTGCGCGCCTGCCCCATGCCCACGTAGGGATCCCCATGCATTTCGAAGTGCCCAAGGTCCGCATGCATTCCCTGCGCGAGTTTGCGCAGCATTACTTCATGATCGTGTTGTCCATCCTTACCGCGCTCGGTTTGGAGCAATGGATCGAGCACACGCATCACCGTCATGCGGCGGAACAGGCGAGCGAGCAGATCGAAGTGGAACTGCGCGGCACACTCGACAGCATCCATGGCGCACTCGCCAACAACGCGCGCCAGGTTGCACCGCTGCGCGCGCTGAAAGAAGCCATCAGCGACGATGTGCGACGCGGGCTGCCCGATACGCAGGTCAACCAGCACATCCGCGAACTGAAGAACGATTTCGTGCTCAGCGTGAGTTGGCCGTCGTTCGCCACGCAATCGTGGGACGTAGCCGTGGCCAACCAGTCCGCCACGTGGATCGACATCGATCGCCTGCACAAGTACGCCACGGCCTATGCGGCACAGCGCGACGCGTCGAGCTGGGTCACGCACGACAGCACCATCGCGCTCAATGGACCGCGCATGGTGGAGCTGCGCACGCGCATCAGCCTTGGTAAGGACGTGGATCCGGTCGAATTCCTCGGCATCCTGCAGCAGATGATCAATACCTCCACCGAGACGAGCGGCCACCTCGAACAGACGGCCAAGCCGATCGAACGCGCCCTGGCAAAAGACGCGAAACAGTCATGAAACCCGGCATCATCGCCGAGCTTGGCTTTTGTGACGAACCTCAAGAAAAAGCCTGAAAATAAGCCTTTTCTTCACATATCGCACGATGCGCGCCGCGGGTCACCGGCCGCATGCGCCCGCGCCCGACGCGCGCATTGTCAACGAAAAGTGTTCGCGCGAATTTGCGAACCGTGAAAGCGAGCGCCAGGTTCTCGACAGGCGCCATGCACTGACAATCGCTTCATTCGCAAGGCATCTCACGCCGGGTTAGCGACCGCGGTGGCTTGCGTTTTTCTGTCGCGTCTTCACGCACCTTTTTTCGATTTGCAAGCGTGCGTCGAATGCGTTACGAAAGCCGCCGCAATGCTCTCGCCGAGGCGTCGGCATTGCGCATTTGGGGATGCGTCATCGCTGCAACCTCGGCTCGCTTTCCGAGGCCCATGTTCTACCGCGTGACTCGCTGCAACTGATCCAGTTGCCGGCGATGGAGAGTTGTTGTCCGCGTCATCGGCCTTGGACCGCCCAGGCCGAAACCGATAGCCATTCGCACACCAGGGAGATACTCATGCAGACCAAAGTGAAGCTCGCGTTGCTTGCCAGCCTCATCGCCACCGCTTGGCTTCCCGTCCAGGCCGCACCCGCCAACGAGGCATCCCTCCAGGCACCCACCGAAATCGTCGGGCCGCTGGAGGCGCAGGCACGCGCCAACTGGCGAGAGGACATCGCGCACATCGCCACGCCATCGGAAGGATGCTTCCAGGCCAGCTATCCCAGCATCGTCTGGCACCAGGTGGCTTGCCATGCCGTGGCGCCGCGCGTGCATCCCGTGCCGCGCTGGTCGCTGCTGGGTGCCTCCGAAACGGCGGGCAACGGCAACGACTACACGCTGCAGACCACGAGCCTCATCACGCAGACGGTGGGCACCTTTCCTTCGGTAACGGGCGTGACCTCGGAGACTGGCAAGGGCGTGGCGGCCTATGGCGGTGGCGGCATCCTTGGCCCCAACGAGTACTCGCTGCAGATCAATTCCAGCTTCAACGACACCACCGCAGCGTGCGGCGGCCACTCCGGTTGCACCGTGTGGCAGCAGTTCGTGTATGCGCCCGACTACGAAGTCAGCGGGCAGGCAGCGGTGTTCATGCAGTACTGGCTGATCGGCTACGGCGGCCGCCGCTGCCCGAGCGGCTGGGGCAGCGATGGCGCCGGCGACTGCTACAAGAACAGCGCAGCGGCCACGGCACCTGATGTACCGGCCACGCAGTTGGCCAACGTGAAGCTCACGGGTTCGGTCACGGCGGGGGGCAACGACACCGTGGTGTTCACCAATGGCACCCAGGCCTACAGCTCCAGCGGCAAGGACAGCGTGCTGTACCTCGCCCAGGTGTGGAAGGAGTCGGAGTTCAACGTGGTCGGCAACGCCGGTGGATCGGAAGCGGTGTTCAACAGCGGCTCGTCGATCACGGTGAAGGTGGCGGTGAGCGACGGCTCCACCGCGACGCCGTCGTGCGTGGCCAACTCTGGCACCACCGGCGAAAGCAACAATCTCAATCTTGGCAGCTGCACGGCGAGCGGTGGTTCGTCGCCGTCGATCCAGTTCACCGAATCGAACTGAGACGGCAGAAACAAGAAAGCCCGGGTCATCCCGGGCTTTCTTCGTGAGCCGCGGCGAGCGACTTACTTTTTCTTCTTCGGCATGTACAGGTCGGTGATGGTGCCTTCGTAGGCCTCGGCCGCCATGCCCACCGACTCGCCCAGCGTCGGGTGCGGATGGATGGTGAGGCCGATGTCACCGGCTTCCGCACCCATCTCGATCGCCAGGCAGATCTCGCTGATGAGGTCGCCCGAATGCGGGCCGACGATGGCGCCGCCGACGATGCGATGGGTTTCCTCGTCGAAGATCAGCTTGGTGAAGCCTTCGGTGCGATCGATGCCGATCGCGCGACCGCTGGCCGCCCACGGGAACTTGCCCACGCCGACCTTGAGGCCCTTTTCCTTGGCTTCGCGCTCGGTGACGCCGACCCAGGACACTTCCGGATCGGTGAAGGCTACCGACGGGATCACGCGCGCATCGAAGTGGCTCTTCATGCCCGACACGACTTCCGCGGCGACGCGCGCCTCGTGCGTGGCCTTGTGCGCCAGCATCGGCTGGCCCACCAGGTCGCCGATGGCGAAGATGTGCTTCACGTTGGTGCGCATCTGCGTGTCGACGTTGATGAAGCCGCGGTCGGTAACGGCCACGCCGGCCTTGTCGGCGCCGATCTTGTTGCCGTTCGGCGAGCGGCCCACGGCGACCAGCACGCGGTCGAACAGCTTGGTCTCGGGGATGCTCTCGCCTTCGTAACTGACCTCGATGCCCTTCTTGGTGGCCTTGGCTTCCACCACCTTGGTCTTGAGGTGCACGCCCTTGAGCTTCTTGGCCAGGCGCTGCGCCAGCGGCTTGATCAGGTCGGCATCGGCGCCCGGGATGATCTGGTCCATGAACTCGACCACGGTCACTTCGCTGCCGAGCGCCGAGTACACGGTGGCCATTTCCAGGCCAATGATGCCGCCGCCGACGACGAGCAGCTTCTTGGGCACTTCCTTCAATTCCAGCGCACCGGTGGAATCCATGATGCGCTCGTCGTCCCACGGGAACGCCGGCAGCTTCACCGACTGCGAGCCGGCGGCGATGATCGCGTTCTCGAAGCGGATGAGCTTGGTGCCTTCGGCCGTCTGGACTTCCATCTCGTTCGGCGAGATGAACGTACCCACGCCCTGCACGGTGCGTACCTTGCGCTGCTTGGCCATGGAGGACAGGCCACCGGTGAGCTTGCCGACCACCTTGGTCTTGAAGTCGCGCAGCTTGTCGATGTCGATCTTCGGCGCGCCGAAGCTGACGCCGTGAGCAGCCATCGCTTCCGCTTCATCGATCACGGCAGCCGCGTGCAGCAGCGCCTTGGACGGGATGCAGCCCACGTTGAGGCAGACGCCGCCCAGCGAGGCATAGCGCTCCACCAGCACGGTGTCGACGTCGAGGTCGGCCGCGCGGAATGCGGCGGTGTAGCCGCCAGGGCCCGAGCCCAGCACGACCAGCTTGCATTCGATGTCCGGCGTGCGACCGGAGGTGCCTGCGGCCTTCGGTGCCGATGCGGCAGCCGGAGCGGGCGCAGGAGCAGCAGCGGCCGATGCCGGCGCGGGAGCAGCCGCCTTCGGCGCTTCCGCCGGCTTGGCGGCGCCAGCGTCCGCGGCTTCGAGCACGGCGATCAGCGCGCCCTCGGAGACTTCGTCGCCGACCTTGACCTTCAGTTCTTTGATCACGCCGGCGGCGCTCGACGGAATCTCCATCGTCGCCTTGTCCGATTCGAGCGTGATCAGGCTCTGTTCCTTGGCGACGGTGTCGCCGACCTTCACCAGCACCTCGATCACCGGCACGTTGTCGTGGCCGCCGATGTCGGGGACTTTGATTTCGATGGTGCTTGCCATGGGGGATCCTTTGATTCTTTTCGCTACCTGTTGAGGCGGAGCCGCGAGCACCCGCCCCTCACCCTGCCCTCTCCCCGGAGGGGAGAGGGAAAAGCACAGTCAGAGCAGCAGGCGGCGGATGTCGCCCAGCTGCTGCGCGAGGTAGGAGGCGAAGCGCGCGGCGAGCGCGCCGTCGATCACGCGGTGGTCGTAGCTGAGCGACAGCGGCAGCACGAGGCGCGGCGCGAATTCCTTGCCGTTCCACACCGGCTTGGTCGCCGCCTTGGAGACGCCGAGGATGGCCACTTCCGGCGCGTTGACGATCGGCGTGAACGCAGTGCCGCCGATGCCGCCGAGCGAGGAGATCGAGAAGCAGCCACCCGACATTTCGTTGGGGCCGAGCTTCTTGTCGCGCGCCTTCTTGGAGATCTCGCCGAGCTCGACGGCGAGCTCCAGCAGGCCCTTCTTGTCGCAATCGCGGATCACCGGCACCACCAGGCCATCGGGCGTGTCCACCGCGATGCCGATGTGGAAGTACTTCTTGAGGATCAGCTTCTCGCCCGTCTCATCCAGCGAGGCGTTGAACTGCGGGAACTTCTTCAGTGCCGCGACCACCGCCTTGATCTGGAACACCAGCGGGGTGACCTTCAGGTCCTTGTTCTCTTCGCTGAGCTTCTTGCGGAAGGCTTCCAGCTCGGTGATGTCGGCGTCTTCGTGCTGGGTGACGTGGGGGATCATCGCCCAGTTGCGGGCGAGGTTCGCGCCGGAAATCTTCTGGATGCGCGACAGCGGCTTCTCTTCGATCGCGCCGAACTTGGCGAAGTCGACCTTCGGCCACGGCAGCAGGTTGAGCCCGCCGCCGGCTGCGACCGGCGCACCGCTGGGACGCGCGCCCGAAGCGAGCGCGTGCTTGACGTAACCGGTGACGTCTTCGCGCTGGATACGACCACCGCGGCCCGAACCCTTCACCTGGCGGATGTCCACGCCCAGCTCGCGCGCGAAGGCGCGGATGGCCGGGCTGGCATACGGGGCATCGCCCGGCATGACGATGCCGGCATCGAACGGCGGACGCGCCGTGGGCGCCACGTCGCCTTCCGGCGCGTTGCCCGGCAGCACGCCGCGCGGCGTCGCGATCGGCTCAGGCTTCTCTTCCACCTTGGGCGCTTCCACCTTGGTGGGCGCCGCGGCCTGGGCCGGCGCAGCGGCGGGCGCGCCACCGGCGGCCTCGACGAGGGCGATCAGGCTGCCTTCGGAGAGTTCATCGCCGACCTTGACCTTGATCTCCTTCACCACACCCGCGAACGGCGCGGGCACTTCCATGGTGGCCTTGTCCGATTCCAGCGTGATCAGGCTCTGGTCCTTGGCGATGGTGTCACCGACCTTCACCAGGATCTCGATGACCGGCACGTCGCTGCTGCCGATATCGGGCACCTTCACTTCCTGCACGCTACCGCCGCCAGCGGGCGCGGCGGCCGGTGCAGCGGCCGGAGCCGGCGCAGCGGCTGACTTGGCGGGCGCCTCGGCCTTGGCCGGCGCGGCAGCGGGAACCGGGGCCGGCGCTGGAGCGGCAGCCGTGCCTTCGGCCTCGATGATGGCGATGAGGGCACCTTCGGACACCTCGTCACCCACCTTGAGCTTCACTTCCTTCACCGTGCCCGCGAACGGGGCCGGCACTTCCATCGTTGCCTTGTCCGACTCCAGCGTTACCAGGCCCTGTTCCTTGGCGACCTTGTCGCCCGGTTTCACCAGCACTTCGATCACCGGCACATTTTCGCTGCCGATATCGGGAACGCGTGCTTCTTTGAGGTCGGCCATGGTTTCTCCTACGGATGGCGATGGCGTGCCGTGCGGGGATGACGGCCGCGTAAGGCGTTAATCATAGCGAACGAGACCCGCTTCCGGACGCTTTTGGATCGGTTGAATGCACCATTCGCATACGTATGCAGGACTTTGGTCGAAGGTTTCGAACGAACTGTCGCAGGCATCCCGGAAACCGCGCCGCATCAAGGGTTCGGCGGGCATTCCACTTGGTCAGGTGGTCTGCTCCGGCGGGCGCGCCTGCATCAGGACGAAGTCGCGCTGCGGTGCCGCCAGGCTGATGCCTGTGGCCTCAAAGCGGTCCTTTACCGCGCGCAAGAGGTCGGTCTGCGCGCCCCAGCCGTCGCTGCTGCCGGTATAGGCGCGCACCACGAGGCCCACGCCGCTGTCGGTGAGGCTTTCGGTCCAGACGCCGGGTGCCGGGTCCCGCAGGATGCGCGAATCGGCGGTCAGCAGTTCGCGGATCACCTCCATCGCCTTGCCGATGTCGTCCTTGTAGCCGATGCGCAGCTTCACCTCGAAGCGGCGCGTGCCCAGGCGATTGAAATTGATGATGGCGTCCGACCCGATCTTGGCGTTCGGCACCACCGCCTCGCGGTTGTCGGGCAGCACCAGCTGCGTGTGCATCAGGCTAAGGCTCTGCACCGTGCCCTCCACGCCGCCGGCCTGGATGTAGTCGCCCACGCGGAACGGCCTGAACACGATCAGCAGCACGCCCCAGGCGAGATTGCTGAGCGAGCCCTGCAAGGCGAGGCCGATGGCGAGGCCACCGGCGCCCAGCGCGGCCACCAGCGGGGCGGACGGCACACCGGCCTGCTGCAGCACCATCACGATGAGTAGCGCGATCAACACGCCATACATGAGGTTGCGCAGGAACCCGGTGAGCGTGGGATCGACATTGGCGCGATGCATGGCGCGTTGCGCGACATTGGACAGGCGCGCCGCTAGCCAGATGCCGATGAGCAGCATCAGCAGCGCGATGACGACGTTGATGATCGTGTTGATGGTGCCTTCGGAAAGCGGCAGACGGGCCAGTAATGCGTGCATGGATCACGGGTCTCTCGAAGAAAAAACCCCGCGAGCCTAGCAGCACGCCGATCAAGGTTCCGTTGCCGCGCGGGCATAAAAAAGCCGCGCCAGGGTTGGAGCGCGGCACAAGCGGGTCGTGCTGGGGAGCGTCGACCTTTCAGGATGCATGCACGGAGGTCGCCTCAATCGGCGCGTGCATGATCGGTGGCTGTAACCAGCTTCTTGTTGTCCTTGTCTTCATGCGTGACCAGTTTCAGCCGCGAGCCGTCCTGCAGGCGGAACTGGAACTGCTGCTGCAGCTGTTCGAGCGCGCTGAACCTCGGGCACAACGCCTCGGCGCGCTTGTTCAATGCATCGGAACGACCGTCGATCTCCTTGTCGATGGTCTCGTCCAGCGAATCGGCGCGCGCCTGCAGCGCGGCGACCTTGCTGTCGTCGCCGCTGAGCGCCGCCGTCACCGCGGCGCCGGTCACCTTGCCTACCAGATCGGACACGGAACTCTGGATGCCCTGCCCGATCACGTCGTCCATCTCGTGCCGCTTCCACACGCCTTTGCCAAGAGTGTCGTCGATGCGGGCGAGCGCCTGCTGGCGGTTCTGGTCCAGCCGACCCACCATCGCGCTGCGTTCGCTCTCGTTGTCGGCAAAGGTCATCAGCACCGTGCGCATCGCGGCGAAGCCGATGTTCACGCCTTCGCGTGCAATGCCCGCCACCTCGGGCATCAGCGACCGCACGTTCTGCTCGTACTGGCGCAATCGCCCGGCATCAGCGGCGGACACGGCCATCTCGCGGCCGTCCACGCGCAGATGGCCGTCATGCATGAAGACATCGCCCGGATGGCCGTCCGTACGGCTGAAAGCGATGCCCGCCGGCTGCACGGTCACGTCGTAGTCGGTCGAGTAGCCACAGTTGGCGTCGTTGATCTGGTAACCCTTGGCTTCGGCCACGCCGCCGAAGGCCAAGCCAGCCGCAATCGCGCAAGCGATCGTCATCGTACGCATGCCATCCGCCTCCCTGTGTGCCGTGCCCATGCGGCTGCCGCATGGTTCCCCGGCACGATGCGCCTCGCCGCCGCCAACGAGCATGGGCCAGGTGTCATGCCGTGCCATCGGTCATGGCTATGACGCAGTGCGCATAGGCACGCCACGGAGAGGCACGCTAAGTTCACCGGGTGATCGCCATGAGGGGAGTCGTGGGATGCGCGAAAGGTGGGACGTGATCGTGGTGGGCGCGGGCCTCGCCGGCCTGGTGGCCGCCACGGAGCTGGCCGATGCCGGCAAGCGCGTGCTGGTGCTCGACCAGGAGCCGGAACAAAGCCTGGGAGGGCAGGCGTTCTGGTCGTTCGGTGGATTGTTCTTCGTCGATTCGCCGGAGCAACGACGCATGGGCGTGCGCGATTCGCACGCACTGGCACTGGCCGACTGGATGGGCACGGCCGCGTTCGATCGGCCCGAAGACCACTGGCCGCGCCGCTGGGCGGAGGCCTACGTCGATTTCGCCGCGGGCGAGAAACGCAGCTGGCTGCACGCCATGGGCATGCGCTGGTTCCCGGTGGTGGGCTGGGCCGAACGTGGCGGGCATGGCGCGGTGGGCCACGGCAATTCGGTGCCGCGTTTCCACGTGACCTGGGGCACAGGCCCCGGCGTGATCGAGCCGTTCGTCCGCCGCGCGCGCGAGGCGCAGGCCAAGGGCGTACTGCAGTTCGGCTTTCGCCATCGCGTCGACGAACTCATCGTCGAGGGCGGTGTCGTCGTTGGCGTGCGCGGCAATGTGCTGGCCTACGACGAGGTCGAGCGCGGCAAGCCGAGTTCGCGCGATGAAGTGGAACCGTTCGAAAAGCGTGCACAAGCGGTGGTCGTCTGCTCGGGCGGCATCGGCGGCAACCACGAGTTGGTACGCAAGAACTGGCCGGAACGCCTCGGCACACCACCGGCCCACATGCTGTGCGGCGTGCCCGCGCATGTGGATGGCCGCATGCTCGGCATCAGCGAAAGCGCCGGCGCGAAGCTGATCAATCGCGATCGCATGTGGCATTACGTGGAAGGCATCGAGAACTGGAACCCGATCTGGCCGATGCACGCGATACGCATCTTGCCGGGGCCGTCGTCGTTGTGGTTCGACGCTACCGGCAAACGCCTGCCCGGCCCCTTGTGGCCCGGCTTCGACACGCTCGGCACGCTCGATCACCTGCGCCGCACCGGCCATGACTACAGCTGGTTCATCCTCGACCAGCAGATCATCCGCCGCGAATTCGCGCTGTCGGGTTCGGAGCAGAATCCGGACCTCACCGGCAAGAGCTGGCGACAGGTCGCGAAGCGAGCCATCGGCAAGGGCGCGCCCGCGCCGGTGGAGGCATTCAAGCAGCGCGGCAAGGACTTCATCGTGCGCGACACGCTGGACGAGCTCGTCGCCGGCATGAACGCATTGGCGGGCAATACGCTGCTCGATGTCGCGCACCTGCGCCGCGAGATCGAGGCGCGCGACCTGCAGTTCGACAACCCCTACGCGAAGGACTCGCAGGTGATGGCCATCCACAACGCACGCCGTTACCGCGGCGACAAGCTGGTACGCGTGGCGAAGCCGCATCGCATCCTCGATCCGGCCAACGGTCCGCTGATCGCGGTGCGGCTCAACATCCTCACGCGCAAGACGCTCGGCGGCCTGGAAACCGATCTCTCGGGCCGCGTGCTGGGACAGGACGGTCAACCGTTGCCCGGCCTGTACGCCGCCGGTGAAGCCGCGGGATTCGGCGGCGGTGGCCTGCATGGCTACCGCGCACTCGAAGGCAGCTTCCTCGGCGGTTGCCTGTTCTCCGGCCGCGTCGCCGGTCGCGCTGCGGCCGCTGCCATCGCATGAGTGTGCATGCCTTGCCGCGCATCGCCATCTATGGCGCGGGCAGTGTCGGCGGATACCTGGGCGCGCGACTGCACGAGCACGCGCGCATTACTTTCGTGGGTCGTCGCCGCGTGACCGACGCCTGGCGACTGCACGGACTGGACTGGACCGACCTGCAAGGCCACGAAGGACACGTGGCGGGTCGCGCGCTGGATGTGCAGAGCAATCCGTTCGCCGCCGCCAAGGCGCATCTCGTGCTGGTGACGGTGAAATCCGGAGCCACCGAAACCGTTGCACGCGAGCTTGCGGGTGTGCTGGCGCCCGGCGTTCCGGTGATCAGCTTCCAGAACGGCCTGCGCAACACCGAGATCCTCCGCACGGCCCTGCCCGGCCATCCGGTGCTCGCAGGCATGGTGCCGTTCAATGTGCTGCAGACCCAGCCCGGCAGTTTCCACCAGGGCTCGGGCGGCGAACTGATGGTGGCATCGCATGCCTCGCTGGCGCCGTTCGTGCCGTTGTTCGCCGCCGCGGGTTTGCCGCTCACCGTGCGCGACGACATGCCCGCGGTGCAGGCGGCGAAGCTGCTGCTCAACCTCAACAACGCGATCAACGCGCTCTCTTCGCTGCCGTTGCGCGATGAGCTGTCGCAACGCAGCTGGCGCCGCTGCCTGGCGCTCGCTCAACGCGAGGCGCTGGCGGTGTTCAAGGCGGCTCGCGTGCAAACCGCTCGCTTGACGCCGCTACCAGCGCACTGGCTGCCGCGCATTCTCGAATTGCCGGATGCGTGGTTCCACCGTGTGGCCTCGCGCATGCTGGCGATCGACCCCGTCGCGCGATCGTCCATGTGGGAGGACCTTCAGCGCCATCGACCGACGGAAGTGGATGCGATCAACGGCGAGATCGTGCAACTCGCGCAAGCACACGGCCTCGCTGCGCCCATCAACGCGACGCTGGTGGAACTGGTCCATCAAGCCGAGCGCGCACCGCGCGAATGGCGCGGCGATGAACTGCTGCAGGAGCTACAACACCGCCCCGCCCCACTGTAGGAGCGCACCCAGTGCGCGACCGCAGCGCTGCCTCCGCCCATTGGCACGGTTGTCGCGACACCCATCGCGCACTGGGTGCGCTCCTACAAATGCAACGAATCGCGTCAGCCGTGCTCGCTTCCATACAACTCGCGACGCAGCGTCCGGAGCGACAGCGTCTCCCACGCAGCCACGATCACGAGTACCAGCGTGGTCGCACCCGCCAGCGCCAGCACCGACAGCATCGTGGCCGGCCAGCACAACAGCAGCAACAGGCCCAGGCCTACCAGATGCGAGAACGGCAGGTTGGTGTTATTGACGGCCTGCTTGAACAACGCGTTGCCCAGCAGGTAGAGCGCCGGCCCGCCCAGCAGCACGGCCGCCTGCGCGCCGCTCGCCACCGCATGCGGATGGCTGAGGCTCAATTCGTCGCCCACGGCGCTGACCACGATGCCGGCCACGATCAGCAGATGCAGATAGGTATAACCCAGCCGCGCCGTGCGGCCGGGGTCGGCGGACTCGCGAATGGAACGACTGCCTCGTTCCACGGCGAGATCGAAATAGATCCACCACATCGCCACGCAGCCGACGAATGCGATGCTGAAGGCCAGCCAGTCGTTCGGCCCTCGCGGACTGTCGGCAAAGCTGCTGCCCGTCACCACCACCGATTCGCCCAGCGCGATGATCACGAATAGGCTGCAGCGTTCGGCAAGGTGTCCGCCTTCCACGTCCCACTCCAACGTGCTGGAACGGCCAAGGCCTGGCACGTAGAAATACAGCGCCGGTCCCAGGTATTCGATGCCTAGTGCCACCATCCAGCATACGAAGCGGGTGTCACCGGAAGCGAATCCTCCCGTGATCCACAGCACGCCCGACACCACCAGCCAGCTGGTGATGCGATGGAAATTGCGTCGCGCCGCGGGCGGCGAATGACGCAGCGCCCACACCATGAACAACGAACGCCCGACCTGCATGAAGGTGTATGCGCAGGCGAACACGATGCCGCGCCCTTCGAACGCCTGCGGCAGCGCGGTGGACAACAGCAGGCCCGCGAACATCAGCACGAGCAGCAGCAGGCGCACCGCCAGCCGCTCGGGATCCAGCCAGTTGGTGATCCAGCCGGTGAAGATCCACACCCACCACACCGCGAGGAACAGCAGCAGCACGTGCAACGCGCCGGCCAGGGTGAGGTCGTGCAGCAAGGTATGCGAGAGCTGGGTCACCGCGTAGACGAAGACCAGGTCGAAGAACAGCTCGATGTTGGTGACCTTGCCGTGCGCGCCCGCGTGACGCGCACGCAACAGGCTGGGCGCGTTCGCTCCCTCGGCATGGAACACTTCTGGCATGGCGCGACCTCCCTGGCATCGCGCCTTTTATCGCATGAGCGGCACCGCGCAGGAACCCTTGCGCGTGCCGTCCCTCCTCGCATGTGGCTTAGCGGCCGCCATCGCGGATGGCGCTGATCCTGCCATCCACGACCACGATGGTGACGATGCGGTTGCCCTGGCGGTACTGCCATTGCTCGCCGCTGGCGTCATCGGCACTCCGACCGCGCGCCTTGCGGCCTTTGGTGGTGCGGTGGCCCGACGATGCCTTGCCGTGCGACTTGTAGGAAGGCTTGCCCATCAATTCGACCGCCCGGGCCGCACTGTCGCCCACCACCAACACCTCGCTGCCTACCCGCAAGGTGCCGCTTCCCGCCTGCGCGGCGAACGCCACCGCCAGGCCAATCCATCCGATGTATCCGCGCATGAAGCCTCCCTGTCCGTGACCCGCGCCTCGCGCGGCCGGGTCACACTAACGACAGGTCAGGCAGCAGCGGCAGGCAGCGCAGGCCGTGCGCGGTTGTAGGAAGCTGGCCCGCTCAGCGCGTGCGGTCTTCGATCTCGGACACTTTGCCGTTGATGACAGTGACGGTGACGATGTGGCCGCCGTCGCGCTGGTATTGCCAGCGTTCGCCCTGGTGGCCACCGTATTCCGATTCCACCGGCTCCTTGAAGTCCGGCTGGCCGAGCAACTGCATGGCGCGCACGGCGCTGTCGCCGACCGTGAGCACCTCGCTGCCGATGCGATACGTGCTGCTGGCATGTGCCGCCAGGCTCAATGACAACAGCAAGGTGACCAAGAGACTGCGGCGCATATCGAACTCCTTGTCGAAAACACGGGTGAAGAAAGACTCAGAAACCCGATCCCGGGGCAGCCAGATAAGCCTGTTCGGCTTCGCTGCTGGATCGGCCAAGCACGGCATTGCGGTGGGGAAACCGGCCGAAGCGCTCAATGACGTCGTGGTGGCGGCGCGCATAATCAAGGAAATTCTCGAACTGCGCACGCTGCCCTGCGGGAAGCTGGTTGACCAGGCGTTCGAACAGCTGCACGCAATGGCGTTGCAGCGAAATGTCTTCGGCGTGTTCGAGCGGCAGATAGGCGAACAGCCGGCGCAACGGCGCAACCCGCTGGTCATCTCCCCGGGCGATGCCTTCCAGTGCGAGTGCCTGCGCCTTCGCATCGTGGGCCCAGGCCTGGGCATCGTCGCGGTAGATGTTGCGGCTGAATTGATCCAGCACGATCAGCAAGGCCAGCCAGCCGTCCGGCGTGGCCGCCCAGCCATCCAGCTCCCCGCGCGTCGCCGCCTCCAGCGCCGTGCTGAAACGCCCGCGCACCTGGGCGTCGAATGCGTCGTCGCGATCGAACCAATGCACTTCGGCAGCGGGATCGAACCAGAACTCCAGCACGTCTTCCGGCGTTGGCATGCCTGCGCCCCCTGTTTGATTTGGATGATGTGATCGGTCAGGCGTGATGAGTGCCGGCCAGGCAATGCATGTCATGGTGAATGCTATGCAGGCGCGACAGCTGCACGCCCAACGCATGCGCCGATTCGCGCGGGGCATGCGCCATCTGCTCTTCGAAGCGGTGCAGCAGCCCGCACTCGTTGCGCGCCAGCGAACGAACCCACGCCGAATCACGATTGGACGACAGGCCCGCGGTCCACTCGGCCAGCGCGCTGCGTATCGACCCGGCCAGCGTGCCATGCCGCGCCGGCGTCATTCCGCAGGCGTGGGCCTGGACCTGCAGATCGTCGATCAGCAGATCAAGCGTATGCAGGTTCTCCGCCAGCAGGGCCTGCAAGCCCGGTTCGCGCACTTGCGCGAGCGCGCGGCGATACAGATCCCGGTCGTCGATGCCACGACGGATCAAGGTGTTGTAGCGCGGTACTCGAGCGTGCGACACAAGGCCGCCTCCTGAAAAACAGCGAATTACGGGGTGATCGTCGCCCTTCAGCGCTTAGCAGAAGGTTAATCCGAGGTATTCGTGGCGTCGCGCTCAGCCAGCGTTCTACTGCCCGACCTGCAGCAGGTTGAGCGGCTGCCCGCCGCTTCCGCGGATATCCTGCTGCAACTCCTCGAGCCGCTGTATCGAAGGACAAAGCGCCTGGATCTGTGGCGCCAGGGCCTGCATGCGCTGCTCGAGGCGCGGACGCAACTGGGTGGCGAGATCGGCGGCGGTGTCACGTAGATTCGCGGCAGCCTGCAGGTCGCCCGTCATTGCAGCGTTCATCGCCTGTTGCCCCAGGTCATTGGCGATCAGCGGCATCAGGTCCGCCGCGATCTGGTTCGCGTACGTATCCGCGAGGTTGCCCTGCCAGTCGTGCGTACTGTTGCTCGCGGCCAGGCGTTGCTTGAGTTCTGTGGCGCGCGCTGCCACGCGGCGATCCAGTTCCGCGCGCGTATCGGGGCTCAACGACAGGCGTGCGCCTTCGTCGTGCATGCCCGACACCAGCAGATCCACACCCTTCGTCGCCACGCTCTTCACGCGGGGCACCAGGGCACGCAAATCGCGTTCGAACAGGGCCAGCCGATCCTGTTCGTCCGGGCGCAGGGACACCGTGGCGCCATCCGTTCGCAGACGGCCATCGTGCAGCTCCACCTGATGCGGAGCCGGCTGCGGACGATCGAACGACAGATGATCCGACGCCACCGTCAGGTCATAGCTGCTGGTGGCATGACAGGCGGTGGCCAGGTCCTGGGCGTGGACGGCGAAGCCGGTGAAGGAGACGGTCAGGGCGAGAAACAGGCGGCGGTACATGGGATGCCACGGCAGCAAGCGATGGCGCAGCGATAACCCGCAAGGCGGCAACCGCGGCTGAATCACCGTGATGGCCGCGACGAACGCAGCTCGCGAAAGCCCGCTTTCACCGCCGGCCGTCCCAGCCACCAGGCCAGCCACAGCAGGATCGGCACGGCGACCGCCTTGGCCGCCATGGCGATCACGAACGAGCGGCGCACATGGTCCAGCGCCTGCAGCGAGGCAGGATCCAACGGCGCCTGTGCGTTGGTCATCGCCACGCCCTGGCTGAAATCGCGCCATTGCGAGAGCAGCATCAGGCCACCGGCCACGCCCCAACCCAAGGCCAGCAGGATCGACAGTACCTGCAGGGAGGGACGCGCCCATGCCTGGCGCAGGATCGCGCCGGCGCAGACCACCACCACCCCGAACGCGATCACGAAGTAACCCACGTCCCATGCCAGGATCTTGCGCAACTGCCACGCGTCGCTGCTGTTTTCAGGCGGCAACTGCCTCAGCACGCCCCACACCTGCTCGCCGTGCACTGCGTACTGCAGGCAACCATAGGCCGCGAGCAGCAGCATCAACCACGCCACGATGCGCCACAACGCAAGACCATCGGCGCGCCCGGCACCCCTCATCTTCAGCAGCATCAGGAGGACACCTTGAGCGAAGCGAGATCGGCCAGCACCTGGGCGGAGTTCTTTTCCGGATCGACGTCCTGGTAGACCTTGGCGACATTGCCTTGCGGATCGATCAGGAAGGTGGTGCGGCGCGCGTACTTGAAGCCCAACTTGGATGCGAGCACGCCATAGGCCTGCGCCGTGCTGCCATCGGCGTCGGACAGCAGCGGGAACGGCACATGGTACTTGGCGGCGAATTCTCCGTGTGACTTCACGTCGTCCAGGCTCACGCCGAGCACGTCCGCGCCCGCCTTGCGCAGCTTCGCGATGTCGTCGCGGAAGGTGCATACCTCGGTGGTGCAACCAGGCGTGAAGTCCTTCGGATAGAAATACAGCACCACCCAGTGGCCCTGGTGATCAGCCGGCGTATGCCACTTGCCATTCTGGTCCTGCAGGCGAAATGCCGGTGCCGGCTGGCCCACGTTCGGCAGGGCGGACGCCTCGTCGGCCTGCACGGGGACCACGAGGCCCAACAGCACGACCAACAGCAACAGCAGCGAAAGACGTCGCATGACGACACTCCGGTTTCATGAAAACCGGTGCAGTGTACGCGTTACACCGGCAAAACAAAGGGCGCCTCGCGGCGCCCTTCGTCCTTGCGCTGGAGATACTCAGCGGCGGGTGATGCTGAAGGCACCCACGGAAACGCCGAGGTTCACGCCTTCGCCGCTGCCATGCAACGCCAGCGACGTCGTGCCCTTGGTAAGCACCTGGGCCTCGCCGCTCTTGACCACGCCCGCTTCGGCGCCGGCCTGCGCGTAGTCGCCGAACACATCGTCGATGCTGCGCACATGGGTGATGTCACCCTTGCCGTTGTCGATGCGGTACTTGCCGGCGGTCAGGCCACCGCCGTTCACCGTGATCTTCACGTTGGCGCGCTGCCCGTTGCTGCACACCACCGTGCCGCCGCCTTCCGCATGCTTGTAGATGATCGACCAACCGGACAGGCTGAAGCTCAGGTCGCACTTCACCTCGGCCTCGGCAGCGCGTGCGGTGCTCACCGGCAGCGCCGTGGTCACGCCGGCGCAAGCCAGCACCAAAGCTGCCATTACGAACGTACGCTTCATCATCGTGTTCTCCTTGGCTCTATGGAACGTGGAAGTCCGATTGCCATTGTCGACAGACTTGCTGAACGAAAAGGCATGCGCACCGAAGGCCATTCATACTCCGCTGCCTTCGTGAATATGGCGTGGAAACAACGGTTGATGTCGCACTAACAATGTCCCGAGCACACTGGTTGCATGGAAGCAGCGAGGACGATGCCATGAAAACCCGGGTCTCCATTCTTTTCGTTGTCGCGTGGGCATGGGCCGGCAGCGGACCGGCCCTCGCACAGTCGTCCACCTCGCCTCCGCCCAAGAAGACGCACACCGTATGCGAGGACGTCGTCGTGCAGGATCAGCCCAAGGACAAGCACCAGATCGCCGGCATGGCGATCGGCGGCGTAGCCGGCGGCCTGCTGGGCAACCAGGTCGGCGGCGGCAAGGGAAAGACGATCGCGACCGTGGCGGGCGCTGCCGGCGGCGCGTACGCTGGCAAAAAGGTCCAGGAGAACCAGCAGTCGAAGAACACCCACGTCGAGCGCCGCTGCCGTGAGGTTCCCAACTGAAGGTTTTGCCAGTCCAGGCCAAAGGGGTGCCAATGCTGAAGTATTCGCTGGTCGGCTATGACGGTTCCGCCTCATCGCAGCGGGCCGTCCGTTTCGCCGTCGATCTGGCCCGCGCCAGTGGTGGACGGGTCCGCGTGGTTTCCGTGCTGCAGATGACCGAAGGCAGCGCCGACACTTGCGCATTGATGATGACCGATCCGGGTGCAAGCAAATGCTCGCGGCTGCTTGCCGAGGTGAAGGAGCTGGTGCCCGACTCGGCGACCCTCATCGATGCCGAAGTCGTGCGAGGAAGCCCCGGCGATGTGCTGCTGGAGCAGGTGAGCCGCCACAGCATCGACCACATCGTGATCGGCCACACCGAGCGTGGCGCGCTCGCCCGCTGGCTCCTTGGCTCGGTGTCCGGCGACGTGCTGCAACGGTCCCACGTGCCGGTCACCGTGGTGCGCTAAGGCGTCTGCACTACTTCGTCGTCGCCTCCGGGTCGGCGCGCGTTAATCCCGCGCCGCCTTCCGGTCGTATGCTGTTGTCACATAATCGTCATGCCGGCCGGCGCCGCGCCCCGCGGCGACCGCCCAAAATCGCACAGGAATGTCCGCGTGAGCTACACCACTTCGTTGCCCTGGACCTTGGACAGCCTGGATTTCAGCCGTATCGAAATCCAGCGCATACGCCAGGACGAGGACCTGTTCTTCCTGCTGTGCAGCGCCTCCTTCGTGGAAAGCGGCTCGGACCTGTACACGCACAATCTCGTCGACCACTTTGCTGGCGACGAAGAACTGCAGACCTGGCTGAGCCAGCACTGGGAGCACGAGGAACTGCAGCACGGCCGCGCACTCGCCGCCTATGTGAAAGCCGTATGGCCGGAATTCGACTGGGAACGCGGCTTCGCGTCGTTCTGGAACGAGTACGGCGCCATGTGCACCAACGAGCAGCTCGAAAGCAGCCGCGGCCTGGAACTGGCCGCCCGCTGCGTCGTGGAAACCGGCACGGCCAGCCTGTACCGCGCGCTCAACGACATTACCGACGAACCGGTGCTCAAGCAGCTCACCAACCACATCAAGAGCGATGAAGTGCGGCACTTCAAGCACTTCTACCAGCACTACCGCCTTTACCGCGAACGCGAGGGCTTTGGCCGTTACAAGGTGTTTCGCACCATTCTCCGTCGCGTCAACGAGATCAAGAGCGAGGACAGCGACGTCGCGCTGCGCCACGTGTTCAACCAGTGCTATCCGCAGCACAAGGACAACGAGGCGGAGTTTCGCCGCGTGACCGGAAAGGCACAGGCTCTGCTGCGGCGGAATATCCCGGCCGAGATGACGGTAAAGATGCTGCTGAAGCCGCTGGATCTGCCACCGCGGCTGCAGAGTGCAATGGAGAGACCGCTGGCGAAAATCGCGGAGAAATTGTTTTTGCATTGAGGGTCTCGCGGCGCCGCCTCACGGCGCCGCCGCCCCATCCCTGTAGGAGCGCACCCAGTGCGCGACATCCTTTCGCACCAGTCCACACACTGCTGCTGCTTTTCTGTGGGAGCGCACCTTGTGCGCGACATCCTTTCACGCCGCTATTGTCGTTCGTCGTCCCGGCGTTAGCCGGGTGCACTTTTCAACAGCCTAAGGCTGGTCATCCAGTGGATGCCATCTTTGATTGCGGCGATACCGCTAGGTTGCCGCCTGCGCGGCGGCGTTTCGACGTCCTGCCGGCGACGCGAAGCTAGTCCCTGTGGGAAGCTCGAGTCACTTTTCTTTTGCTGGCCCACGCACGCGCTCTTGGCGTGCGAACGGCGAAGCCGGCCCGCACGCGGGGAGGCGCCATGGATGGCGCCGGCTTTGAGGAGCGAGGAAGGGCGGAGGGCGGAACGCCCGGAGTCAAAGTCCCACGGGATTAGCTTCGCGTCAAAAAGTAACCCAAAGAAAACGGCCTTGAGAGCCAGGGCTCGTAGCGATATGAGGAATAGAGCCTGACGACTGAGGCCCGCCAGGATGCGCTCGTTACTGCCTCGAACGAAGCCGCTACACCGCAACGCGCCAATACGAAGAGGACTTAAAGCAGCTTCATTACTTTGCGAGGGAATCCATAGGTGCCTCGCTTTCTCCCTCTCCCCTCCGGGCGACCCGAAGGCAGTCCCGTGGGGGAGAGGGCCGGGGCATTGCCACCTTTACGGTGGTGAGGGGCCAATCTTGCGATCAACCCGCTCATGCGGCCGCACCAGCCCCATCACTTCTCCGGCCGCTTCATCTCCTCCACCTCGCGTGGTTTGCCCTGCTGCGGCTCGTTGAGCTTGGCGACGTCCACTGGGCGAATCTGCTTGATGAAGCACGGGGCGTCGGCCTGGCCGGTGATGACACGGTCGAAGCGGGCTGACACTTCGCTGACGCTGGAGGTCAGGCCGATGTGGTTGGTGAATTGCAGGTTGCGGCACTTGCCGTCGAGGTCCAACAGCCATGCTTCGTTGGATCGCGTATAGACGGCCAACTGCTCGTCGCTCAGCGGTTCCCACGACCACAGGCTGAAGTAATGGAAGCTCTGCACGGGCGCACCCGCGGCAGTGGCGTAGGCCTGCTGGCGCGCGTTGAGGCGCGCGGTGTACTCCTGGCCAACGCGCGCGCACGCGCCCAGCAGCAGCGCGGCGCCGATGATCAGAAGGGGTTTGACGGCCATGACGGCGTACTCATGTGGGGATGCATTTCAGAACGCGCGAACGTTGCGCGCGTGGACGCGTTACTTCTTCTTCGCCGGCTTGGACACCGGTTGCCACTTCGCCGGATCGAAACCGCCCACCTCGTAGACCAGGGTGACCTTTTTCTCGCCGTCCTGCATGGTCACGTCCATGGTGATCTTCTTGGCCTTCTCCATCTGCGCGATGAAGCCCTTGTCGTCCTTGAACAGCAGGGCCGGCTCGCCGGTGGTGGGTGCAAAGGCGCTGATGCTGCCGGGCCTGCCATCGAAGGTGGCCTTGATCGAGCACACGCCCTTGCACACGAAACCGTGGCGGCCGCTGGTGTTGTAGAGGAAGACGTTCTGTCCCCAGTCGGTGTGGCGGCGCAGGATCAGGTTCACCCGATCCTCGGCGGTTGACTGGCTATTGGCGATGGTGGCGGTGGACTGCGTGCCGCCCTGCATCGGCGACACTTGGTAGAGCCACAGGCCGGCGAGGCGATTCTTCTCGCTGTTTTCCTTATAGCGCTTCTCGATCTCGGGCAGGCTCTGCTGCACTTCCTTGGCCGCGTCGCTGTTCGGGTAGCGGCTGACGATCTCCTTGCCCATCGTCACGGCCATCTCGTCATTCTGGATGCGCACCAACTGGCGATAGGTGTCGAGCTTCTGCGCGGAATCGTCGGCGGGCGCCTGGGCCTGCTGCGATGCTGGCGCCTGCTCGCCCGACTGGGAGCAGGCAGCCAGGGCGAGTGCCATGCAGAAAGAGGTGCCGACGAGGCCAGGACGAAGCAGGTTCATGGGCGAGGCGTCCGGTAAAGGGGAGGTGTTTAGAGTGGAACGGTGAGGCGGGCGAGCGCAACTGTTGGCTTCATCGCTGTAGGAGCGCACCCGGTGCGCGAACAGCCGGCATGTACTGCTCAAGGATGAGCCTGGTGCGCCGCGGTCGCGCACTGGGTGCGCTCCTACAGAAGGCCTGCGTATCACGCGCCGACCGGTGTTTCACCGAAGCGCTCGCGCAGCTGCGCGCGGTAGCGGCGGCTGCAGGGAATGCTGGCGCCGTCGCGCATGGTGAGGCGCGCGTCGCCGGTTTCCAGAGGCTCGATCTCGGCAAGATGATCGAGGTTGATGAGGTAGCTGCGATGTACGCGCAGGAAGCGCGCGGGGTCGAGCCGCTCCTCGATGCCGGCCATGGTGGCGCGCAACGGGTAGTCCCGCCCGCGCACGTGCAGGTTCACGTAATTGCCCGAGGCCTGCAGCCATTCGATGTCGCGCGCGGCCACCAGGAATTCCTTGCCGAGCTTGCGCACCAGGAAACGCTCGGGGCGATCCACGGGTTCCACCGGAGGCCCTTCGTCGGGTTCGGCCAATAGGCTCGCTTCGCCCTGCAGGCGGCGCACGAAGAAGCCATAGAAGGAAATCAGCGATACGAACAACAGATAGGTGCGGAAGTCCTTCAGGTACTCATAGAACAACTCCACCGGGATGTTGCCAAACCGGTAATGGCTGCCCATGGCCAGATAGGCGAGCGAGCGCAGGCCGACCATGACGCCGACATGCACCAGGCAGAACGGCACGGTCAGCATCACGTGCACCTTGAGGCTTTGCCGCCAGGTATCGAAGCGCAGCGGCCAACGCCGGGTCGCCCACACCACGAAGGGCACCAGCGCCAGGATCACCAGGCTGCTGCTCGCTTCCCACACCCAGGGCTCCAGGTTCGAGGTGCCGCTGCTGTGGTAGACGTGATCGAACCAGGACACCAGTCCGTTGAAGACCGTGTTCGCGGTGAGCATCACCACCCAGAAGCCGACCTCGAAAGGCCGGCGCCAGCGCTGGAATCCCTGATAGTCCAAACCGATCCGTGTCGTCATGGCCCGGATTCTACGTGGACGCGGCGCCGGCGCCGCATGTTCGTCCCTGCGCACCCGCCATTCGTCCCTGCTCCCCTGCAATCAATCACTTGGCGGCGGACAGCGGCGGCCTCGATGGACAGCATGGAGCCATCTCGCCACTGGAGCTGCCCCGATGAACCGCCGCCACGACATCGACGCCCTGCGCGTCCTGGCCTTCGGCCTGCTGATCCTCTACCACCTGTGCATGCTCTACGTGAGCGACTGGGGGTTCCACCTCAAGAGCCACTATCTCGCCGACTGGCTGCAGTACCCGATGTTGTCCCTGAATCGCTGGCGGATGGACCTGCTGTTCCTCATCTCCGGCCTCGCCGTCCATTTCCTGCGCGGACGACAGCCGTTGCCCATCGTGGCCGGGAGGCGAACCGTGCGATTGCTGCTGCCGCTGCTGTTCGGCATGGCCGTGGTGATCCCGATCCAGCCGTACGTCCAGGGTGTGGACAACGGCCTGGTGGCGCCGGGCTTTGGTGCCTTCCTGTTGCGCTACTGGACCGGCGGCCCCTGGCCGGCGGGAGCGTTCGACGGCTGGCAGTTCGGCGTGACCTGGAACCATCTGTGGTACCTGCCCTACGTATGGCTCTACACGATGGTGCTGCTGGCGCTGATTCCCGTGCTGGAATCGCCGCTCGGGCAACGCGCCGTCGCCGCTTGCCGACGTCTGCGCGGCCTCGCGCTGCTGGTCTTGCCCGCCGTTCCGCTGGTGATCTATTCGGCCCTGCTCGCCAGCCGTTTTCCGCAGAACCATGCGCTGCTCAACGACTGGCATGCGCACGCCCAGTACGGCACGGTGTTCTTCTATGGCTATCTGCTGGGTACGCGCGGTGGCCTGTGGGATGAACTGGCGCGCCTGCGTCGCGCTTCACTCGCCACGGCACTGGTGTGTTTCGCGGGCTTCCTCTGCCTGGATCGGTTCATGGATGTTTCGCCGCTGACGCCCACTGCCATGGCGGCGGTGCACGAGGTGCTGCGCGTGCTGAACTATCTCTATACCTGGACCGCCATCGCCGCCGTGTTGGGCTGGGGACATCAATACCTCAACCGCCCGTTCCGTTGGCTGCCCTATGCACGCGAGGCGGTGTTCCCATGGTACGTGCTGCACCAGAGCATCATGCTGGCCGCCGCGTACTGGTTGATTCCGCTGCGCCTGGGCGCGGTGCTGGAACCGCTGCTGGTGCTCGCGTGCACGATGGCTGGCTGTGCGCTGCTGCATGAATTCGCCATCCGTCGCTCGCGCTGGCTGCGTCCCTTGTTCGGACTCGATGCGAAGCCACGCGTCACTGCGGGCGAAGGTTCCATGCCGCTCCATGGGCAAACCCAGCGCGCATGACCCCACGATGGGCAGCGCGGGCTCGTCAGCTCTCGCTGCCCATCGTGGAATCGAGATGTTCCACGCGACGGATATCACCCAGCCAGACGTAGCAGCTCCAGTCGGGCACATCGGGCCGTTCGAGCCGGACCACGCCGTTGATGCCTTCGTTCGCATCGCCGTCGCGGAACAGCTGCACGTTCGGGCGCTCGCAGACGACGCCGTCATAAGCGCTGCCGTCCTTGAGCAGCAGAACCACGTGTCCGTTGGTCGGCAATTCCTGCACCAGCGATTCCAGCCGACGGATGTGGACGGGATCCGTATAGACGCGTTGAGCAAACTGGCCCATGGGGCACCTCGCGACTTGTCTGGTCACGTTTCACGCTAGGGGCAGCGTCGCCAAGATCAGGTCAACGTGCGGGGAGAGCGATGTGAAGGCGCTGAATCTTGCCCCTGTGCTTCAGCCGCCGATAATGCACGGAACCCCGTCAGGAATACCCATGCCCTCCCCCACGTCGCCCGCGGCGGATGCACTGCGTTCGCATCCCGCCTTCGTCCAGTTCTGGTTTGCGCGCATCTGTTCCGGCTTCGGTTTCCAGATGCTGTCCGTGGCGGTGGGCTGGCAGGTGTACGCCATCACCGGCCGTGCCCTCGACCTGGGCCTGATCGGCCTCGTGCAGTTCATTCCTTCGGTCGTATTGGCGTTGCCGGCGGGGCATGTGGCGGACCAGTTCGAACGTCGCCGCATCGTGCTGCTCGGACAGATCGTCGACATGCTGGCGATCGCCGCGCTCGCGGCCATCACCTTCCTGCACCTGGCCCACGAGGTTTCGATACTCGCGCTGGTGTTCGTGATCGGCATTGCCAAGGCTTTCGAGTTTCCGGCGATGCAGTCGATGCTGCCCGCACTGGTGCCGATGAGCGTGCTTCCCCGCGCCATGGCCGCCAGCGCGTCGGCGGGACAGGCCGCGATGATCATGGGCCCCGCGATCGGCGGCCTGCTCTATGTGGCGGGCCCGGACGTGGTCTATGCGATATGCGCCTTGCTGTACCTCGCCGCCGTGCTGCTGATGGCGCACCTGCGCTACGAACAGGCGCAGCCGAAGCGCGAGCCGGCCACACTGAAGACGCTGTTCGCCGGCGTGCATTTCATCCGCGCACGGCCCGACGTGCTCGGCGTGATCTCGCTCGACCTGTTCGCCGTGCTGCTCGGGGGCGCAACCGCATTGCTGCCGATCTTCGCCAAGGACGTGCTGCATACCGGTCCGTGGGGTCTCGGCCTGCTTCGAGCGGCGCCCGCCGTGGGCGCGCTGCTCATGTCGCTATGGCTCGCCCGTCACAACATGGAGCGGCGCGTGGGTCCGATCATGTTCGCTTCGGTGGCCGGCTTTGGGCTGGCGACGCTGGTGTTCGCTGTTTCCACCGCGTTGTGGTTGTCGCTGCTGGCGCTGTTTGCGCTCGGCGCGTTCGACATGGTGAGCATGGTGATCCGCGGCGCGCTCGTGCAGCTCGATACGCCCGACGACATGCGCGGACGTGTCAGCGCGGTGAACGCGATCTTCATCAACACGTCCAATCAACTCGGCGAATTCGAGTCGGGCCTGCTCGCGGCGTGGGTCGGCGCGGTGAACGCCACCCTGATCGGCGGCATCGGCACGCTCGTGGTGGTGGCGCTGTGGATGGCGATGTTTCCCACGCTGCGCCATCGCCAGCGCTTGCATACGGAACCTGCCTCGTCCCCGCCCTGAGCCGCGCAGGCGGCTGCGATACACCGCTGCGTCGCTATGGCTCTGCCGCTTGACGGATGTCATGGCCGCACCGCGGGGAGTTTCTAGCATGTGCAGGCTCACCGCCCCTGCACGGATGATCCTCCCCGCATGAATGTCGATATCGTGGTGGTTGGTGCCGGCCCTGCCGGCCTCTGTTTTGCCCGCGCCCTGGCTGATACCGGGCTCAGCATCGTGGTGATCGAACGGCAACCGCTCGGTGCATTGAGCGAGCCGGCCTTCGATGGACGCGAAATCGCGCTGACCCAACGCTCCGTGCGCATCCTGCGCAAGCTGGGCCTATGGGATCGCCTGGGCGCCTCGGACATCTCGCCGCTGCGTACCGCTCGCGTGCTCAACGGCCACTCGCTCCATGGACTGAGCGTATTGCCCACCGGCACGGGCGATGCGGAGCTGGGTTTTCTGGTGCCCAATGACCGTATTCGTCGCGCAGCCTATGCCTGCATCCAGCAGGAGCCGCGCATCACGCTCGTGACCGACACGGCCGTAAGCGCGGTGTCATTGGCCGATGGCCATCCGCAACTGCAGCTTGCGGATGGCACCAGCGTGGTCGCCCGCCTGGTCGTGGCCGCCGACAGCCGCTTCTCGTCGCTGCGTCGCGACGCGGGCATCTCGGTCGACATGCATGACTTCGGCAAGACCATGCTCGTCTGCCGCATGGCCCTGGAGAAATCCCACGACGGCGAGGCGCTGGAGTGGTTCGACCACGGACAGACCATGGCGTTGTTGCCGCTGCACAATGGAGAAGCCTCTGTCGTGCTGACCTTGCCGGGCCACACCATGAAAGCCGTGATGGCGCTCGATGACGAGCAGTTCAACCAGGACATGCGCCGGCGCTTTGACGGCCGTTTCGGCGCGATGAACCTGACCAGCACGCGCCACACCTATCCATTGGTCGCTACCTACGCCCACCGCTTCGTCGCTCCGCACCTCGCACTGATCGGCGATGCCGCCGTAGGCATGCATCCCGTCACTGCGCATGGTTTCAATCTCGGCCTGCTCAGCGTGGACACGCTCGCCGGCCAGATCCGTCGCGCGCATGCCGCCGGCCAGGATTTCGCCTCACCCCGCGTGCTGCAGCGCTACGAGCGCGCGCACCGCGTCGCGACACTTCCCCTGTACTTCGCCACGCAGGCCATCGTGAAGCTCTACACGGACGACCGCCTGCCGGCCCGCGTGGCGCGCACCGCCCTGTTGCGCGCGGCCCAGGCCACGCCGCCGTTCCGGCGCACGCTGGCGCGCATGCTCGAAGCCCAGGGGCGCGACGATCGCCCGACGCCGACGTCCGGATGAACGGCCACCGCCAGTGTTTACGCGTCACTCACGCGTGCGCTGGCAACGTTGCCCTTCATTCTGCGAGGAGCACGCCATGGGCCGACCCTACGACATCGAAAACACCGTCAATGGCGTCCGCGAACGGGTGGGCGACCGCATCCGCCACTATGCAGGCGAAGCCGCCGACCGCGCAGACGACCTGATGGAACGCGGGCGCGACGCACGCCGCCGCTTCGGGCGCAACCGCAACACCTACGCGCGCCGCATCGGCCACGCCGCGGAAGACTTCGCCGACGAAGCCAACTACCAGTACCGCCGCCTTCGCCGCCACGTGTCGCGGCATCCGGTCGCGACCACGGCAATCGTGGCCGGCACGGTCGGTGCATTCCTGTTGTTGCGGCATCTGTTCCGTGATCAGGATGAGGATTGACGGCTTCTTTCGGGGCCCCAAAAAAAGACCCGCCGAGGAGGCGGGTTTTTTTATGCTCTTGAAGGTGAGATGACGTTGACTGGCGGGCAGGAGCATGGCCGCACGCGAATGCTTCGAACATTGCTTGTCGCCAGGGTTGGCCCCTCACCACCGTAAAGGTGGCAATGCCCCAGCCCTCTCTCCCACGGGACCACCTTCGGGTCGCCCGGAGGGAGAGGGAGAAAGTGCAGCACCCAGGATTTCCTCGCGATGCAACGAAGTTGCCTTAAGTCCTCTTCGTATCGGCGTTGCGGTGTAGCGGCTTCGTTCTAGGTAGTAACGAGCACATCCTGGCTAGCCTCGGTTCTCAGGCTCTATTCTTCATATCGCTACGAGCCTTGGCTCTCAAGGCCGTTTTCTTTGGGATACTTTTTGACGCGAAGCTAATCCCGTGAGACGTTGACTCCGGGCGTTCCGCCCTCCGCCTTTCCTCGCCCCTCAAAGCCGGCGCCATCCCTGGCGCCTCCCCGCGTACGGGCCGGCTTCGCCGTTCGAACGCAAAGAGCGCGTGCGTGGGCCAGCAAAAGAAAGGTGACTCGGGCTTCCTACTGGGACTAGCTGCGCGTCGTTCCACGGGGACTAGCTTCGCGTCGTCCCACAGGGACTAGCTTCGCGTCGCCCCACAGGGACTAGCTTCGCGCCGCCGGCAGGAGATCGAAACGCCCGCTGCGTCCCACCGGGACTCCCTTCGGTCGTAAGCGGCCCGTTGGCGGTATCGCCACAGCCGAAGACTGATGAAACTGGATGACTTGCTTTGCTCGCCCTTCGGGTCGCGCTTCGCGCTCTGTCCGGCACGCGCCGCGACGACGAAAACCGAAGACCGACGCGAAAGGCTGTCGCGCACAGGGTGCGCTCCCACAGAAAGAACGGCCGTGTGCGGACCGTGGCGAATGGCTGTCGCGCACTGGGTGTGCTCCTACCAAACAGATGGAGAGCATCGGTAAAAGAAAGCCCGCTGGTTCGCAGCGGGCTTTCTCATCCTGCCCCTCCGCAAGCGGAGGGCAAAGAAACGACCTTAGACCGTCAGCGGATTCGGCTTTTCCGGATCGAGCTTGTAGGTCTTGATGGCGCGGGCGACATCCTTCGCATTGACCTTGCCATCCTTCGCCAGCGCAGCCAATGCCGCATGCGCGATCCAGTAGCGATCCACCTCGAAGAAGCCACGCAGGTGTTCGCGCGTGTCCGAACGGCCGAAACCGTCGGTGCCAAGCACCGTGTAGCGCATGCCATCGGGCATGAAGGCGCGGATCTGGTCGGCGAACTCGCGCACGTAGTCCGATGCGGCGATCGCCGGACCCTGGCGGCCCTGCAGCAGGCCGGTGACGTACGGCACGCGCTGCTCGGCTTCCGGGTGCAGGCGGTTCCAGCGCTCGGCGTCGAAACCGTCGCGACGCAGTTCGCTGAAGCTCGGGCAGGACCAGATGTCGGCGGTGACGCCGAAGTCCTTCTCCAGCAGCTCGGCTGCGGCGATCACTTCGCGCAGGATCGTGCCCGAACCCAGCAGCTGCACGCGCGGTTCGCCCTTCTTCGGCTTGCCGGCGTCCTTGAACAGGTACATGCCCTTGATGATGCCTTCCTCGACGCCCTGCGGCAGGTCGGGATGGCTGTAGTTCTCGTTCATTACGGTGATGTAGTAGTAGACGTCTTCCTGCTCCTGCACCATGCGACGGGTGCCGTCCTGCAGGATCACGGCGACTTCATACGAGAACGTCGGGTCGTACGACTTCACGTTCGGGATCGCACCGGACAGCAGGTGCGAATGGCCGTCTTCATGCTGCAGGCCTTCACCGTTCAGCGTGGTGCGGCCCGCGGTGCCGCCGATCAGGAAGCCGCGCGCGCGCATGTCGCCGGCCGCCCAGGCCAGGTCGCCGATGCGCTGGAAGCCGAACATCGAGTAGTAGATGAAGAACGGCAGCATCGGCTGGTTACTGATGCTGTAGCTGGTGGCCGCGGCCATCCAGGCGGCCATGCCGCCGGCCTCGGAGATGCCTTCCTGCAGCACCTGGCCCTTCTGGTCTTCGCGGTAGTACAGCAACTGGTCGGCGTCCTGCGGACGGTACTTCTGGCCGAACGGCGCGTAGATGCCGATCTGGCGGAACATGCCTTCCATGCCGAAGGTGCGGGCTTCGTCGGCCACGATCGGCACGATGCGCTCGCCGATCTGCTTGTCGCGCAGCAAGAGGTTCATGCCACGCACCAGCGCCATGGTGGTGGAGATTTCGCGCTCGCCGGTGCCGTTGGTGATCTGCGTGAACGCCGAGAGATCCGGCGCCTTCAGCTTCACGTCGGTCTGGCGGCGACGCTGCGGCAGGAAACCGCCCAGCGCACGGCGACGCTCCATCATGTACTGCACTTCCGGAGAGTCCTTGCCCGGGTGGTAGTACGGCACCTCGGCCAGCTTGTCGTCCGACACCGGGATGTTGAAGCGGTCGCGGAAGTGGCGCACGGCGTCGGCATCCAGCTTCTTCTGCTGGTGCGTCGGGTTCTGCGATTCGCCGGCCGAGCCCATGCCGTAGCCCTTCACCGTCTTGGCCAGGATCACCGTGGGCATGCCCTTGGTGTTCACTGCCTGGTGGTAGGCCGCATAGACCTTGTGCGGGTCATGGCCGCCGCGGTTCAAGCGCCAGATGTCGTCGTCGGACAGGTTGGCAACCATCTCGCGCGTCTCCGGATACTTGCCGAAGAAATGCTCGCGCGTGTATGCGCCGCCGAAGGCCTTGCACGCCTGGTACTCGCCGTCGACGGTTTCCATCATCAGCTTGCGCAGCACGCCCTTGGTGTCGCGGGCAAGAAGCGGATCCCAGTAGCTGCCCCAGACCACCTTGATGGCGTTCCAGCCGGCGCCGCGGAACACGCCTTCCAGTTCCTGGATGATCTTGCCGTTGCCGCGCACCGGACCGTCCAGGCGCTGCAGGTTGGCGTTGATCACGAACACCAGGTTGTCCAGGCCTTCGCGGCCTGCCAGTGAGATGGCACCGAGCGACTCGGGCTCGTCGGTTTCGCCGTCGCCCATGAAGCACCAGATCTTGCGATCGGTCTTCGGCATCAGGCCGCGGTTCTCCAGGTACTTCCAGAACTGCGCCTGGTAGATCGCCTGGATCGGGCCCAGGCCCATCGACACCGTCGGCACCTGCCAGTAGTCCGGCATCAGCCAGGGGTGCGGGTACGAGGACAGGCCGCGGCCATGGCCGGCCACTTCCATGCGGAACAGGTCGAGCTGCTCCTCGGAGATGCGGCCTTCCAGGAAGGAGCGCGCGTAGATGCCCGGGCTGGAGTGGCCCTGGTGGAACACCAGGTCGCCCGGATGGTCGGCGCTCGGCGCGCGCCAGAAATGGTTGAAGCCCACGTCATACAGCGTGGCCGAGGACGCGAAGCTGGCGATATGGCCGCCCAGTTCGCCCGGCTTGCGGTTGGCGCGAACGACCATGGCCATCGCGTTCCAACGGACCAGCGTGCGGATACGCCATTCCATCGCCGCGTCGCCGGACATCTTGGCTTCGTTGGCGGGTGCGATGGTGTTGACGTATTCGGTGGTCGGGTTGAACGGCAGGTAGCCGCCGGCCCGGCGCGTCGAATCGACCATCTTCTCCAGCAGGTAATGCGCGCGCTCGGTGCCGTCATGGTTGATGACCGCATTGAGCGATTCGACCCATTCCTGGGTTTCGGTGGGGTCGAGGTCCTGGTGAAGGATGTCGTCGAGCTGATCCATGGGGAGCTTCTCTCCGCGGCGCCCGGGGGTTGGCGCGGCAATAGGTGGACGCCCCCTGGGCGAGGAGGCGGGAAACCCTCTGAGTGTAGCTCCGGCGGTCTTTTTCGCCAATTGGATCGAGACAATACGGCCGCGAATGGGTGGACCCGGATGCCCGGGCCCACCGCGTCCATCACGGGTCGAACTTCTTCTCCACGCCCAGTTGGATCGACTGGTTGTCGCGCGTGCTGTTGTCCAGCAGGTTCTGGTATTCCGCGCGCAGCGACCAGCCCTTGAGTGTCTGCAGCATCACGCCCGCCCCGACCAGGGTGTGGTTGCGCGAGGTGCCGCCCAGCGAGGCCGAGTACAGCGGACCGCCCAGCAGGTCGGCATAACGCATGGCCGCCACGCTGGAACCCTGGAAGTCGTGCCTGAACTCCGCACGCAGCTGCGGCATCCACACGCCGTAATCGCGCTTGGCTACCCACTGGGCACGCAGGCCGAGCACGCCGGTGCTGGTCTTCACCGTCTGGCTTTCGTACTGCAGCGCGTAGATGTCGTCACCATGCTCGGTGTAGCTGTCGAGGCTGGCGCGGGCGAAGTCGAAGCGGCCGTACGGCGACACCAGCATGCCGTCATCCGTGCGGTGTTCGTATCCCACCGACAGCGAGGCAAACAGCTGCGTGCCATCGCGACTGCCGTGCACCGTGTTGCCGTTGTCGGTGACATAGCGGCGCGCATCGAACGACATCCACTGGTAGCCGGCCAGCGCGTCGATATAGACCAGCGGCGACGGCCGGTAGCTGCCGTACACGGCGGCACTGTAGCCATCCACCGTGCTGCGGCTGTCGTGATGGCCGATATCCGACGCATCGTGGCCGTAACCCACGCCGGCACCCAGCGCGAACGTGTCGCCGAAGGCGCGATCCACGCCCATGCTGATGCCCGAGGTGGTGAAGTCGATGCCATTGTCGCTCGTGCCCGGCAGCGTCTTGCCGAAGTTCACGGCACCGCCGGTCCACACCGACCATTCGCCCAGCTTGCCGCCACTGCCCGACGGCTCGCCCACCGATGGCTCTTCCGGTTGCACGATGTAGCGGCGACTCCAGTCGTCGTCGCGACCGCGCAGGCCCATCATCGGGTCGCGATTCTGGCGCGCGCCCGCCGAGCTCAGGCTGATGCCATTGGTGAATCCACCGCTGGCCGCGCCGGTGTGCAGCGTTTCCAGGCGACGCTGGAAGTTGTCGATCTGGCCCAGCGCCAGGCGGCGTGCCGAATCCGCCTGTGCCGCCAGGATGCCGAGCACTTCCGCGTCCTTCGACGGATCACTGCGCCCCGTCACGCTGATGGTCACGGTGGCCGCCGCCGAGGTCGCGTACGCATTGCTGAGCGTATAGCTCACCTGCGCCTGTCCGCTGAAGGCATTGTTGGCCGTGAAGTCGAGCGTATAGCCGGAGCCCGAGCCGTGGATGCTGGCACTGCCCGCATTGGAGGGCGACACCGCAACGAGCGTCGCCGCCGTGAACGGCCCGCCATGCGCCGCGCTGGTGAGATCCACTTGCACCGTGCGACCTGCCACTACATTGGCGGTAAGCGCTGCCGGCAACGGCATCGGGTTCACGGTAACCGTGACACGCGCCGGCTGCGACGCGCCGAACGGGTTGGACAGCGTGTAATCCAGGGTCACCGCACCGGATGCATCGATGGGCGCGGTGTAGACGATATCGGTGCCGCTCACCGACGCCGCGCCCTTGGCCGGCGCGGTGACGATGGCCACCGTAGTGAACGGCGCACCCGTAGCGCCCTGGATGGCATGGATCGTTACCGACTTGCCCGCCAACACGCTGGCCGCCTGCGCGGCTGCCACCGGCACCGCCAGTGGCGTCACCGTGACGTTGACGGTGGCCGGTGTAGACGTTCCGCCAGGGCCCGTCGCCGTATAGGTGAAGCTGTCGTTGCCGAAATAATTGGTGGCCGGCGTATAGACCACGTTGAGCCCGTTGACCGTGGTGCTGCCGTGCGCCGGCGCCTGTGCGACCGCGATGCTGGTGATCGGGCCGGTGTCGTTGCTGGTCACCGTGATCGTCGCGGGTGCGTTGGCGGGAGTAGTGGCGGCGTCATTCACCACGACCGGCACTGGCTGGTTGATACCCACCGTGTAGGCCTGGCTGCCGGTGAAGCCGAAGCTGTCCGTCGCCTTCACGGTGAAGCTGTAGCTGCCCGCCGCACTCGGCGTACCAGACAGACCGCCCGCGCTGCTCAATGCCAAACCCGGAGGCAGTGCGCCCGCGGAGAGGCTGTAGGTATAACCACCGCTGCCGCCGCTTGCGCTCAGCGATTGGCTGTACGCAACGGCGACCTGACCGCCCGGCACCGTCGCCGGCGTCACCGTGATGCTCGGCGCGTTGACGGTGAACGTATACGCTTGGCTGCCGGTGAAGCCGAAGCCGTCGGTCACCTTGACGGTGAAGTTGAACGTACCCGCGGTCGTCGGCGTGCCACCGATGTGGCCGGCGCTGCTCAAGGCGATGCCGGGAGGCAACGCGCCCGACGCAAGGCTGTAGGTATAGCCGCCGTTGCCACCGCTCGCGCTCAATGCCTGGCTGTATGCCGCGCCACCCGTGCCTGCCGGAAGCACGCTCGGCGTGATGGAGATCGACGGCACCTGCACAGCGACCGTATAGGCCTGACTGCCGGTAAAGCCGAAGCCATCGGTTGCGGTGACAGTGAAGCTGTAGTTGCCGGCGGTCGTGGGCGTGCCGGACACCACACCGGCGCTGCTCAATGCAATGCCGGGCGGCAACGCACCGGTCGAAAGGCTGTAGGTATAACCGCCGGTGCCGCCGCTCGCGCTCACGGTCTGGTTGTAGGCGGCACCGCCCGTAGCGGCCGGCAACGTGCTCGGCGCGACACTGATGGTGGGTGCCTGCACGGTGAACGTGTACGCCTGGCTGCCGGTGAAACTGTGACCGTCAGTCGCGGTAATGGTGAAGTTGTAGTTGCCAGACGCCGTCGGGGTACCGGACAGGACGCCCGCGCTGCTCAATGCGACGCCCGGCGGCAACGCGCCGGTCGAGAGGCTGTAGGTGTAGCTGCCGTTGCCGCCGCTTGCGCTGAGCGTCTGGCTATAGGCGACACCACCGGTGCCCGGCGTCAACGTCGACGGAGTCACCGTAATGGTCGGTGCATTCACCGTGAGGGTGTACGACTGACTCGCGGTGAACGGCGCACCGGTACCGGTGCTGCTGTCGGTTGCCTTGACCGTGAAATTGAAAGTGCCTGCGGCCGTTGGGGTGCCGGACAGCACGCCGGCCGACGACAGCGCCAAGCCCGCCGGGATCGAACCCGACGCAAGCGTATACGTGTACGGCGCCGTGCCGCCGCTGGCGGCGAAGCTATGCGTGTACGGCGTCTCCGCCGCGGTACCGGTCAGCGTGGCCGGGTTGAGCACGACGGTACCGGCGCCCACGGTGACGGTGTATGCCTGGCTTCCCGTGAAACCACCACCGTCGGTCGCGGTGATCGTGAAGTTGAAGGTACCCGCAGCCGTGGGCGTGCCGCTCAGAACACCCGTGTTGATATCCAACGCCAGGCCCGCCGGCAACAGGCCGGAGCTAACGTTATAGGTGAAGGTCGTCGGGTGGCCTTCAGAGGCCGTGATGGTCTGGCTATACGCGTTGCCGACCGCCGGCAGCGACAAGGTGCTCGGCGACAGCGTGATCGTCGGCGCCACCACGGCCAGGGTGTAGCTGCCGGATATCGAGAACGGTGCGCCCGCACCGGTCGAACTGTCCGTCGCCTTCACGGTGAAATTGAAGTTGCCGGCAACCGACGGCGTACCGGATAGCGTGCCGGTGGGCGACAACGTCACACCCGCGGGCAATGCGCCCGTACTGATCACATAGGTATACGGCGATGTGCCACTGCCAGCGGTAAAGGTGGCGCTCACCGGCGACCCGGCGGTGCCGTTGAACGTGGTGCCCGACGACGGTGTCAGCGTCAGCGCCGGTCCGTTCACGGTAACGGTGTACGCGTTGCTCCCGGTATAGGGGCCGGTACCGGTGCTGCTGTCCGTCGCGGTGATGGTGATGTTGTACGTACCGCTTGCGGTGGGCGTGCCGGAGATCGCACCACTGCTGCTGAGGGTCAGGCCGGCCGGCAACGCACCCGCGGTGACCGCATAGGTGTAGCTGGGTGTTCCGCCAGAAGCCGTCACGCTCTGGGAGTAGGCCGTACCCACGGACGGGTTGGTCAACGACGCCGGCGCGATGGTGATGGTCGGCGTGTTCACGGTCAGCGTCAGCGCGCCGCTGGTGGCGCTGAATGGGCCACCGCCGGTGCTGCTGTCGGTCGCCGTCACGGTGAAATTGAACGTGCCGCCGGCCGTAGGCGTACCCGACAGCGTACCGTTGCTGGCCAGCGTGAGGCCCGCCGGCAGGCTGCCCGAGGCGATCGTGTAGGTATAAGGCGAGGTACCGCCACTGGCACTCGCGAGCGAGCGGCTGTACGAGGTGCCGACAGTGGCCGGCAGCGGAATGCTCGGCGCGTAGTTGATGGTCGGCGGGTTGATGGTCAGCGTCAGTGCGCCGCTGGTGGCACTGAACGGGCCGGTGCCGGTACTGCTGTCGGTGACGCGCACCGTGACATTGAACGTGCCGTTCGCCGTGGGTGTGCCCGACAGCGTGCCATTGCTGGCCAGCGTGATGCCCGCCGGCAGGCTGCCGGATGCGAGCGTGTAGGAATACGGCGTCGCGCCACCGCTGGCGCCGGCGACCGACTGGCTATACGCCACACCGACCGTACCTGCAGCAGGACTGGATGGCGTGTACGTGATGGTCGGCGGCGACACGGTAATCGTCGCTGTCGCCGGCGTCGAAGTGCCACCGGCGTTGGTGGCTGTGTACGTGAAGCTGTCTGGGCCGGCATAGCCCGGCGTGGGCGTGTAGGTGATTGATGTGCCGCTGGCGACAGCCGTTCCATGCGCGGCAGCGGTACCGATCGCGACAGAGGCCGGCGCACCACCGGTGATGTTGAGCGTGATCGGGTTACTGCTGCTGCCGTATGCGACCGTGGCGCTTACCGGGTTGGCGACCGGAGGCGGCAGGTTCTGCACGGTGATCGAGAGATTGTTTGCAGAGAAGAAGTGCGTCGGCGAAGAGTTGTCCGTCGCGCGCACGGTGAAGTTCGTGGTGCCCAACGCCGTGGGCGTGCCGCTGATGACGCCGGTCGATGACAGCGTGAGACCAGGCGGAAGCGTGGTGCCGCCGTCCATTGTGTACGTATACGGAGACGTTCCGCCCGATGCCGTAAGCGTGAAGCTGTAGGGCGTGTTGATGACTGCCGCCGTGGGCGTATTCGTGATGGTGATGTTCGGCGCGCCGATCGTGATCGAGTAGCTCGCCGTGCCGGTGACGGGAGTGCCCGCGCTGTCGGTCGCGGTGATCGAGAACGAGAACGTGCCCTGCGTGGTAGGCGTGCCTGAAAGGGTGTTGCCGGTGAGCGTCAGGCCGGGAGGCAAGGTGCTGCTCGTGAAGGTGTATGGCGCGGTGCCACCGGATGCACTGAGTGTCTGCGTAGGATAGGCGATGGCTACCGTGCCCGACGGCATGGTCGCCGGTGAAATGGTGATCGGCGAGGTCGCCGCCTGAATGTGCAAGGTCACCGTTACGTTGTTGCTGCCCGAGCCGTCGTCAAACGTGAACGTGTCCGTCGTGGCGCCGTCACCGCTGTTGCTGTAGGTGATCTGCGAAGCCGCATTATTGGTGGTCGTCGCCGTACCGTGCGACGCCGGCGTGATCACGTCCCCAATGCCGAAGCCGGCGACGGCCTGACACGACGACGCATCGATGATGATGGTGCCGCCGGACGGCATAGGAGAACCGGCGCTCGCATTGGACGGTGTGAACGTCGTGCATGCAGCGCGTGTTATGCCCGGCATCGCCAGCATGAGGCACAGCAACAGGAACGCTATCCAACGGCCGCATACGCCACGACCGAGCCCATGACGCATCGCGTCGCGATGCTTCGACTCCGGATACCACATGAGTTGTCCCCTGTTGCCCGCTTCCTGACGGGCGGCGCTTGATCGCGCATGTGTGAAAGCTGCCGTGGCTCGTCAATGAGCAGCCGCGGTACCGGCCTTCCCCGTCAGCGCGCCCTGGGCTGCACCAACGGTCCTGCAACATCCCCGGGCTAAGATCCTGCCGAGGCAACCAGCGCAACATTTTGCCGCACCCTTACTCGAGCTTGTCAATATGCCGGCCATGCGCAAGAGTTAGCCGATCCGGGGGACGGGAGTGTCCGCCGGTACAACCAAAGGGGGAAACACACATGTCGCAACCCTTCCTAGGGCAGGTGATGCCCGTGGCGTTCAACTTCGCGCCCAAGGGATTCGCTTTCTGCAACGGCCAGACGTTGCCTATTGCTCAGAATCAAGCCTTGTTCTCGCTGCTCGGTACCTACTACGGCGGCAACGGCACGACGATCTTCCTGCTGCCCGACCTGCGCAGCCGCACGCCGCTCGGCTCCACCAATGGCCAGGACGTCGGCCAGACCGATGGTGTCGAGAATGTCACCCTGCAGACCACGCAGATTCCCGGACACAACCACCTTTTCAATGCGACCACCGCTACGGGCACCACGCGCATTCCTGCCGGCAACGTCCTGCTCGGCACAGCCGGCACACAGAAGGTCTACGGCAGTTCCGGCGGCGCACAGATTCCGCTCAACGTGCTCGACAACGCAGGCCAGAACCTGCCGCACTCGAACCTGCAGCCATACACGGTGCTGAATTTCTGCATCGCGCTCACTGGCGTCTATCCCTCGCGCAGCTGACCGGAGTTTCCGCCATGACTCAACCTTACGTTGGCGAAGTGCGCCTGTTTCCATACTCCTTCGCGCCGAACGGCTGGTTCGATTGCGACGGCCGCCTGCTCTCGATCGCGGAGTACGAAACCCTGTTCACCCTGCTCGGCACCACCTACGGCGGCGACGGCGTGAACACATTCGCCTTGCCGAACCTGAGTGGCCGCGTGCCGATCCACCAGGGCACGGGACTAGGCCTCGGCACCTACGTGCTGGGCCAGATGGCCGGCACCGAGCAGGTCACGTTGACCGCCAGTCAGCTGCCTGCCCATACCCATGCCTTCTACGCCGTGGATTCGGCGGCCAGCTCGCCGGGGCCGGCGAACAATCTCCAACTGGGCTCGGTCAGCGGCGACACGCTGTACACCAACAGTACCGCCGGCATCGCCAGCGGCAACCTGGCGCCGACGGCCGTCAGTTCCCAGGGAGGCAACCAGCCTCACGACAACACCATGCCTTCGCTGGTCGCGCGCTTCTGCATCGCGTGGGCCGGTGTCTACCCGTCGCAGGGTTGACGGTCATCGACCGACTACGAGGACTAACACCATGAGTGATCCCTTCACCGGCGAGATCCAGATCTACGGCTTCAACTTCGCCCCTTACAACTGGGCCATGTGCCAGGGACAGTTGATGCCAATCCAGCAGAACGCGGCGCTGTTCTCCCTGCTGGGCGTCCAGTTCGGCGGCAACGGCACGTCGAATTTCCAGCTACCGAACTACATCGGCAATGTCGCTTGTGGCCAGGGCCAGGGGGCTGGCTTGTCACCGCGCACCGTTGGCGAGACCTTCGGTTCCAATACCGTCACCTTGCAGACGAACGAGATGCCGGCACATACGCACGGCGCGCGCATCTACAACCAACCGAACACAGCCAACCGCACCGGCATCCCAGCGTCCGGCGGCGCCGTCATCACGCCACAGTCGGTGACAGTTCTTGCGGCCACCACCACGACCAACACCACCTTTCCGGTCCAGACGGTCGGTCTGGCCGGCGGCAATCAAGCACATGAAAATCGCCAGCCGTATCTCACGTTGAACTTCTGCATCTGTCTGTCGGGCACCTTCCCACAGCGACCGTGAGCGCTCGAGCAACTCTGCACTTTCCCTCGGTGCGGGCAGCATGGCTGCCCGCACCGCAGGAAATGCTTCCAGCGGGCCTTCGATGGCGCGACGCGCACGATGGCGACCTGCCATTCCTGCGCATACTTTATGGCGATACACGCGCCGCCGAACTCGCCGAAGTGCCATGGCCCGACGCGGTGCGCCAGGCGTTCCTGGACAGCCAGTTCACGTTGCAGCACCGGCATTACACCGCGCACTACCAGCCTGCCGATTACCTGGTGGTCGAGTACGCAGGTCAGTCGATTGGCCGCCTATACCTCCATTGCCAGGATCACGAGGCAACGGTCATCGACATCGCCCTGCTCGATGCCTGGCGGGGGCGTGGCTTCGGTTCCGCCTTGCTGCGTGAAGTGCAGCGCACGGCGATACGCGATGCGCTCGACGCCGTGGTGCTGCACGTCGACCTGCGCAACCTCGCCGCGAAAAAACTTTACGAGCGCATGCACTTCGTGGCGGAGGCCGACACCGGCACCCACCTGCGCATGCGCTGGCTCGCCACGAAAGGGCTCAGTTGAATACTGCCTGGTAGATGAAACCGTCCCGATCGCGCGCGATGGGCACAAGGAAAATACCGAACTCCCCCAGCGCGACGTGCTTCATCTGGTAGATCTTCTGCGGAAATACGATCGCCGCCTCGTGTCGGAACAGCAGCGAGAACGGTGCGCGCACCTGTCCAGGTATGGCCTGCTGCATGGCGAGCGGCCGCGCCTCGACGAGCGCAAACGGCGCGTTGCCGTCATGATCCAGGGCGACGGTAAACGTTTCGCCCACATGCCCCGCGAAATGATCCAATCCCAGGAATTGCATCGCGCGCCCCTACGCTGTCGATGAAAGAACACGGAGTGTCGCACAGACCGCGCCCGTCGTAGCACGCCCGCACGCCTCGATTCCTTTGCCCCAAAACAAACGGGGCCACAAGGGCCCCGTTGCATGGACACCCGCGTGAGGCGCCGATCAGCTGCGACGCTCACTCTGCGCGTGGCGGATCTGCGCGTCCACGGCGGCAATGGCCGTCATGTTCACCACGCGACGCGCGGTGGAGGCCGGCGTGAGGATGTGCGCCGGCTTGTTGATGCCCATCAGGATCGGGCCGATGGCCACGCCGTCCGTCATCACGCGCACCAGGTTGTAGGCGATGTTGGCGGCGTCGAGGTTCGGCATCACGAACAGGTTCGCGCGGCCGCTCAGCGTGGTGTTCGGGAACATGCGCAGGCGCAACGCCTCGTCCCACGCGGTGTCCGCCTGCATCTCGCCATCCATGTCGAGCTTGGGACCACGCTGCACCAAAATCTCGCGCACCTTGCGCATCTTGGCGGCGCTGGCGTTCTCGTGGCTGCCGAAGTTCGAGTGCGAGAGGAGTGCGATTTTCGGCTCGACACCGAACAGCTTGAGGCGATAGCTCGCCTGCAAAGTCGCTTCGGCGATCTGCTCGGCCGTGGGATCGCACTGCACGTGCGTGTCGAGGAAGAACCACGCGCCCTGGTCGTTGATCACGCCGGTCATCGCCGAGGTGCAGGACACGCCCGGATCCAGGCCGAACACGCTGCGCATGTAGCCGAGCTTCTTGTGGAAGCGACCGACCAGGCCGCAGATCATCGCGTCGGCTTCACCGCGCTCGACCATGATCGACGCGATCAACGTGGGACGCGAGCGCATCAGGTTTTTCGCGGCGGCCGGGCTCACGCCACGGCGTTCCGTAAGCGCGTGGTACTGCTGCCAGTACTCATTGAAGCGCGGATCGTCGTTGATGTTGGTGAGTTCGAAATCCACGCCTTCGCGCATGCGCAGGCCCAGGCGCTGGATGCGCGTCTCGATCACGTCGGGCCGGCCGATCAGGATCGGGAACGCCAGGCGCTCGTCGATCACGGTCTGCACCGCACGCAATACGGTCTCTTCCTCGCCTTCGGCGTACACCACGCGCTTGCGGTCGGCACGAGCGCGCTCGTACACCGGCTTCATCAGCAGACCGGTGCGGTAGATGAACTGACCGAGCTTTTCCTTGTACGCATCCATGTCGACGATGGGACGCGTGGCGACGCCCGAATCCATAGCCGCTTGCGCCACCGCCGGCGCCAGCATCACGAGCAGGCGCGGGTCGAAGGGACGCGGGATGAGGTAATCCGAGCCGAAGGTCGGCACGTCGCCGCCGTAGGCGCTGGCCAGGTCGCCCGCTTCCATGCGCGCCAGCGCGGCGATCGCGCGCACGCAGGCGAGCTTCATCGCTTCATTGATGCCGGTGGCGCCCACGTCAAGCGCACCACGGAAGATGTACGGGAAGCACAGCGCGTTGTTGACCTGGTTCGGATAATCCGAGCGGCCAGTGGCGATGATGCAGTCCGGGCGCACCTTCTTGGCGTCTTCCGGGCTGATCTCGGGATTGGGGTTGGCGAGCGCGAGGATGATCGGCTTGTCCGCCATGGTGGCGACCATTTCGGGCTTGAGGATGCCGCCGGCCGACAGGCCAAGGAACACATCCGCGCCGTCGACGATCTCCGCCAGCGTGCGCTTGTCGGTGTTACGCGCGTAACGCAGCTTGTCTGGGTCCATGTGATCGCGACCGGTATACAGCACACCTTCGCGGTCGAGCGCGAGGATGTTTTCCGGCTTGAGACCCAATGCCACCAGCATGTCCAGGCAGGCGATGCCCGCCGCGCCCACGCCGGTGGTGGCGAGCTTCACATCCCCGATCTTCTTGCCGACCACTTCGAGCGCGTTGACGATCGCGGCGCCCACGATGATCGCGGTACCGTGCTGGTCGTCGTGGAACACGGGGATCTTCATGCGCTCGCGCAGCTTGCGCTCGACGATGAAGCACTCCGGCGCCTTGATGTCCTCGAGGTTGATGCCGCCGAAGGTCGGCTCCAGCGAGGCGATGATGTCGACCAGCTTGTCCGGGTCGTGCTCGTTGATCTCGATGTCGAACACGTCGATGCCGGCGAACTTCTGGAACAGCACGCCCTTGCCTTCCATCACCGGCTTGCCGGCCAGCGGACCGATGTTGCCCAGGCCCAGCACGGCGGTGCCGTTGGTGATGACCGCCACCAGGTTGCCGCGCGCCGTCATTTCGCTGGCGGCGTTGGGGTCTTCCACGATGGCTTCGCACGCATAAGCCACGCCGGGCGAGTAGGCCAGCGCGAGGTCGCGCTGCGTCACCATCGCCTTGGTGGCGGTGACCTTGATCTTGCCGGGACGCGGATAGCGGTGGTACTCGAGAGCAGCGTTGCGCAGATCTTCGGGAAGGGACATGGGATGCGTTGATCGATAAGGGGGAGTCGGGGCCGCGACAGCGGCAGGTGCTCATGGTACCACCCGGGAGGCCCGGCCCCATGGAGCAATGCAGCGATCCGCGCACGTATGGGGCCGTCATACCGCTGAAAACATGCGCTTTCGCACGTGACCGCGGGTTTTCTACAGGCTCAGCGACAGCGTCTCCGCCTGCACCTTGCCCATGTGGATGCGGTTGACGAACAGCGAGAACGCCAGCTTGCCAGCCAGCCCGTGCACGTGTTGCATCCAGGGTGGCAGCCAGCGCGGCGGCGCGATGGCGCCCGACTCGAAGTACGGCTCCAGGCTGATCACGTCATGCAGGGCGAGCTTGCCCGCGAACAAATGACGCAGCATGTCCATGCGCCGCTGCTTGAGCGCCCAGCGGAAGAACGTGTGCACGGTGAGCAGGCCGGAGAGATAGACGTTGTCCTTGGCGAAGGCCGCACCGCCCGTCAGCGGCACACCACGGAAAACACGCTGCGCCGAATGGAAACTGTCCGCGGCGCTCTGGCCGCAATGGCTGAAGAACCGGTAGACCTCGACGAAGTCCGCACCATGGAGCGCCATGTCGATGGCGAGGATGCGCAGGCTGATGCGTTTCAGGCGCGAGATATCGATGGCGCCGGAGATCAGCTCGGCGAACACGGCCAGCCCTTCCTGCGTGGCCGTGACGCGCGGCGACGTGCGGCCGAGCGACGCGAGCACCGGCTGCGCGCGGCCGTTGAGTGCGGTAAGCGAATGCACCAGCGCCTCGTGCGCCAGCAGCTGATGACGGTCGTACTCGCTGAAACGCGTGCCTCCGCGCAGGCGGATGCGCGTGGCGCCCGCGGCTGCCTTCGCGGTGAGTTCCGGATCCACTTCCACGGAAATGATCGGCTCTCCGAAGAAATCGTCGAGCGCCTTGGCGAGGTCCGCCCGCAGTTGCTCGGCCGTGAGGTTCACGCTTACGTCGTCGGCAATCATTTCCGAGCCGAGCTCGTCCGACAGCTCGACGAAATAGCGTGCGGCATCGAGATTGCTGCGATCACTGCCGGGGATCACGTCGCCCGGGCGACCATAGAGCACGATCGATGGCGCGGTGACGCCGTTGGTGCCCACGGCCTCAAGCATTTCCGCCGCGATGCGCCACGACTCGGCCGTGCGGCAGAGGTACTCGCCCATCGGGTCGTTGTAGCCGGCCTCGCGCTCGATCGCCGCCAGCTCCGCGCGTTCGGCGGAAAAATCCGGCGCCTGGTAGCTCACCTCGGGCAAGCTGAATTGCCCCTTCGCATACGCGGCGATCATCCGGTCTTCGAGCGACGCCGGCCAAGCGACCGAGGACAGGATGCGGATGCCCTTCACGGCCGCAAGCAGGCGCTGATCGAGGTCGGCGTAACGCTGCAGGTTGGCAGGAATGGCAGCGGTGGCATTCATGCCGGCCTCCTGCGCAAGGCGTCGATGCGGTGGATAAGGTCCGTGGCGATCGGATTGGGCCTGAAGGCGCCAAGCAGGCTGCGTGGACCTGCGGGTATGAAAGCGACGCGCTTGCCCAGACGCGAGGACTCGTTGCGCAGCATGAGCGTGATGCGCGGCGGATTGGTCATGGTGGATGAGTCGACGTTGATGACGTTGGCCAGTTCGATCCGCGATGGCTCGCCTCGCTGCTTCACCACGAGCTGGTTGCCCTCCAGCCAGACCTCGTCGACCAGATCGAACAGCAGCGCCCGGAACAGCACCATGCCGATGCCCATCATGACGACCGGCGCCACCAGCATGGGCCACAGATCCCGCTGGTGCGCAAACACGGTGCCGAACAGGCCTGCCGCCAGAACGAGCGATAGAAGTCCGAACCAGAACACGGGAAACACCCGCTTGTAGAAAAACGTGGAAGGCGACGACAGCCGCTGCATGTCCACACCCCAGGCCAAAGTGACCCGATAGTAGTGCTTTCAGGCTGGCCCGCCGCAAAACCGCGGCGGCCAGTTATTCGCGATCGCGTGAATGGCGATGGCCGTGCGGCTTGGTGGCGGGGCGGCCGCCGCGCTGCCGGCGCAGTTTTGCTTCGAGGGTGGATGCCTGCTCTTCCCGCTCGTCGCGCAGCTTCAGGTAATTGCGCCAGCGCTCTGCCGAAAGCTCGCCGCTGTCCAGCGCGGCCTGCACCGCGCAGCCCGGCTCGCTGCCGTGCCCGCAATCGGCGAAGCGACATTGTTCGGCCAGCGCGTCGATGTCGGCGAACAGGTCGAGGTTTTCCTCGCCGGTGAGCTTGAGCTCACGCATGCCGGGCGTGTCGATCAGGCAGCCGCCGCTCGGCAACTGCAGCAGGGCACGATAGGTCGTGGTGTGCCGTCCGCGACTGTCGTGGTTGCGCACCGCACTGGTCGCCATCCGCTCCGTGCCCAGCAGGGTGTTGGTCAGCGTGGACTTGCCCGCACCGGACGACCCCACCAGCACCGCGCTGTCGCCAGGCTGAAGATAGGGCAGCAGCACGGCGACGCTCGCCGGATCCTTGCCGTTGATCGCATGGATCGGCGTGCCGGGCGGCAAGCGCCCTCGGAGCGTGGCCAGCAATTCGTCGGCATCCTCGCGGGTGTCGAGCTTGCTGAGCAGCACGACGGGCTGCGCCCCGGAGCCCTCGGTCAGGGAGAGATAGCGTTCGATGCGCGACGGATTGAAGTCGCCATCGAGCCCGGTCAGCACCAGCACGTAATCGATGTTGGTGGCGATGATCTGCCGTTCGTAGCGCTCGCCGGCCGCGGCGCGCGACAGCACCGTGCGGCGCGGTTGCACGTTCACGATATGCGGCGGCTTGCCCGGCTCGATCTCGACGAAATCGCCCACGGCCGGCCGCTCGGCCGGGTCCAGGCTGCGCTTGAGGAAATGGCCCGCCGGCTGGGCGCCGAACAGGTGCTCGCCATCGTGCAGTTCGTAGCCTGCGCGATGTTGTGCCACGACGCGGGCCAGCTGCCGCCCCTCGGCAGGCAGCGCGTCGCCACGCCAGCCGATGCGGCGCAGTCGCTCGATGATGTGGGCATCCGTCATGGCGCAGATTATGCCTTGCCTCGAAAAAGCCCGAAATGAGGCCAATCCTGGCTCCCATCCTGCGTCGGGACGCTGCTAGGATGCGGAAAACGGCGACTTTCTTGCGCCGCAACAACATCTATAACGAAGGACGCTCGCGTTGGCCTCGATCAAACCCAGTGCGCACCTGGCGGACGTGCGCTATGAAATCCGCGGCGCACTCACCCGGCGATCCCGTGAACTGGAAGCCGCCGGGCTGCCGATCATCAAGCTCAACATCGGCAATCCGGGCCGCTACGGCTTCGAAACGCCCGCGCACCTGCGCGAGGCCATCGCACACCATCTGCAGGACAGCGAGGCCTACGGGCACGAGCAAGGCCTGGAAGAAGCACGCGAAGCCATCGTCGCCCAGCAGCGCCACCGCGGCGCGCGAGGCGTGGAAGTCGAGCGCGTCTTCGTCGGCAACGGCGTCAGCGAACTGATCGACCTGAGCCTGCGCGCCTTGCTGCAGCCGGGCGACGAGGTGCTGCTGCCCAGCCCGGACTATCCGCTGTGGAGCGCCGCCACCATCCTCAACGACGGCAAGCCGCGCTACTACCGCTGCCTCGCCGAGCACGGCCACCTGCCTGATCCGGACGAAATCGAGTCGCTGGTGACGCCGCGCACGCGCGCCCTGGTGCTGATCAATCCGAACAACCCGACCGGCGCCGTCTACCCGCGCGAGCTGCTGGAACGCATCGTCGCCATCGCCGCCAAGCATCGCCTGCTGCTGTTGAGCGACGAGATCTACGACGAAATCCTCTACGACGGCACGCCGTTCCAGCCGCTGGCCGCGGTGGCGGGCGACCTGCCCTGCGTGAGTTTTGGCGGGCTGAGCAAGGTGCACCGCGCCTGTGGCTACCGCGTGGGCTGGATGAGTCTTTCGGGCGACCCTTCGAAGACCGCCGACTATCGCGACGCACTGCAACTGCTGGCCGCGCTGCGCCTGTGCGCCAACGTCACCGCGCAGTGGGCCGTGCGTCCGGCCCTGCAGAGCGCGCCCACGATCCAGGCGCTGACCGCCCCGGGCGGCCGCCTGCACGAGGCGCGCCGAGCCGCGCTGGAAGGCGTGGCCGCCAGCCAGTTCCTCGACATGGTGGCGCCGACCGGCGCGCTGTATGCGTTCCCGCGCGTGCGTGCCGATCGACTGGCCGACTTCGACGACAACGCCTTTGCATTGCGTCTGCTGGAAGAGGAATCGGTGCTGGTGGTGCCTGGCAGCAGCTTCAACGTGCCGCACAGCCGCCATCTGCGCCTGACCCTGCTGCCGCAGCCGGAACAGATCCGCGAAGTGTTCGTGCGTATCGAACGCGTGCTGGCCGGCATGGCCGCTGCACAGAAACCGCGCGTTGCCGTGGCCTGAGTCCATGCGTTATCTCGCGTTGGGTGATTCGTATTCGATCGGCGAAGGCGTGCCCGAGGCCGGGCGCTGGCCGATGCAGCTGGCCGCCCGTCTGCGGGCTGAAGCGGTTGCGCTGGATGATCCACGCATCGTCGCCACCACAGGCTGGACCACCGACGAGCTTTCGGCCGCCATGGACGCCGAAGCCTTCGCACCGCCCTACGACCTGGTGAGCCTGCTGATCGGCGTGAACAACCAGTACCGCGGGCGCAGCGCCGAGGATTACCAGTCCGAGTTTCAGCGAATGTTGAAGCGCGCCATCAGCCTGGCCGGCGACCGTCCGAATCATGTGCTGGTGTTGTCGATTCCCGATTGGGGCGTCACGTCGTTTGCCGCATCGAGCGGGCGCGACCTTGGGCAGATCGCCAGGGAATTGGACGTCTATAACGCCATTGCCGCCGATGAGGTGAAGGCCGTCGGCGCGCTTTGGGTGGATATCACGGGCATCTCGCGGGAGAACCCCGAGTTGCTAGCCGAAGATGGGCTGCATCCGTCGGCAGCGCAGTATGCGTTGTGGACGGAAGCGGCGCTGCCGACAGCCCGACGCATCCTTAGTCGATAGCGTCGTTTTTTGTGGGAGCGCACCCTGTGCGCGACAAGCCTGCGCAGCTGCGGAATCGGAACCGCCACAGCTGTCCGGGTGCCATGCACGTTTCGTCGCGCACAGGGTGCGCTCCCACAAGGTGTTGCCGTCGGGTCGGTCGCGACTGCCGAATCATCGCTTCGAGGGCTTATCGCGCACTGGGTGCGCTCCTACAGGGGAAGCTCCTGGCGCGGCATGCTGCGTCGCAACGCTTCTGCAACCATTCCGCCATCGTGCGGTGACGTGGCGACGGCATTCTGGCGTCCCGGTAACCACCGGGAGAGACTGCCATGGCGACCTTTCACTGCCGAAGCGCCTTCATCTCCGACGTGCATCTGGGCACGCCTGACTGCAAGGCCAGCTACCTGCTCGATTTTCTGCGCAAGCTGCGTTGCGAGAAGTTGTACCTCGTGGGCGACATCGTCGACATGGAGTCGCTGGCCCGCCGCACCTGGTGGCACGCCGACCACGGCGCGGTGATCGCCGAAGTGCTCGACCTCGCGCAGCGCGGCGTCGAAGTGATCTACATCCCGGGCAACCATGACGCGCCGATGCGCGGCCTCGCCGGCCAGAGCTTCGGCGGCGTGAAGATCGCGCTGGACGCGGTGCACGAAGGTGCCGATGGGCGCCGCTATCGCGTCAGCCACGGCGACGAATTCGATCCGGAGCACGTCGGGCGCACATGGATGGTGCACCTGGGGGAAGTGATGCACCGCTTCATCTGCTGGACCAACCGCCGCGTCCACGCGATGCGTCGCCGGCTCGAGCTGCCCTACCTGCCGCTGTCCATCATCGTGAAGTCGCATATCGGCAAGGCGCTGGCGTACATCCGTGCGTACGAGGAGCGCGTGGCCACCGATGCTCGCGAACGCGGCTTCGACGGCCATATCTGCGGCCACATCCACTTCGGCCACGTGCGTGACATGGACGGCGTGCTGTATCTCAACGACGGCGACTGGGTGGAGCACTGCACGGCGCTGGTGGAGGACCACACCGGCGCCATGGAGCTGATCCACTGGAGCGAGCAGCATGCTCCGCTGGGCCGGGCCAGCCGCGAACTGGTGCTGCCCTCGCCCGCCTCAGCCCTGGCGCTGGCTCCGCTGACCCGCCGCCGGCTCGATCTCGGCGAGCTGCGTCCGGCCGCCTGATCGCGCGAACCCGCTGTCGCACCTTGAAGGCGCGGCGGGCGGCGGCATATCAAGGGGGCTACAATTGGCCCTCTTTGCCGGAGTTTTCCATGTCCCTCGACAGCGCCACCCGCGAACGTATCGAATCCCTGCTGCAGAGCCACCGCGTGGTGCTGTTCATGAAGGGCACCCGCCACCAGCCGATGTGCGGCTTCTCCGCTGCGGCCACCAACACGCTGAACGAGCTGCTGCCGGAGTACCACACGGTCAACGTGCTGGAAGATCCGGAAATCCGCGAAGGCATCAAGGCGTACGGCGACTGGCCGACGATCCCGCAGCTTTATGTGGGCGGCGAGCTGGTCGGCGGCGCCGACATCATTCGCCAGATGTACGCCAGCGGCGAGCTGCACCAGCTGTTCGGCGCGGCCGCGCCGGATCGTACGCCGCCGGAAGTCACCATCACCGACAAGGCCGCCGAGGCGATTCGCCAGGGCACGACCAACGCCCAGGGCCTTGCCCTGCATCTGGAAATCGGCCCGGACCATAGCGCCGGCTTCCAGCTCGCGCCGCCGAGCGACCACGACATCGTAGTTGTCGCCAATGGCATCGAAGTGCATTTCGACCCGGGCAGCGCCCAGCGCGCCAAGGGCATCGTGATCGACTGGGTGTCCACCGTGCAGGGCGAAGGCCTGAGCCTGAAGTTCCCGGGCGCGCAGGAGATCGGCTCGCTGACCGTGCAGGAGCTCAAGGCCCGCCTCGCTGCCGGCGACATCACCCTGGTCGACGTTCGCCCGGCCCAGGGCCGCGCCCAGGCCGCACCGCTGGCGCAGGCCCGCGTGCTGGAAGAGGAAGGCTACGAAACGCTGGCCAACCTGCCCAAGGACACGGCGATCGCCTTCATCTGCCATCACGGCATGTCCAGCCGCAGCGTCGCCGAGCGTTTCGCCGCGCACGGCTTTACGAAGGTCTACAACGTCGAGGGCGGCATGGACGCGTGGGCTCGCGAAATCGACCCGTCGGTGCCCGTGTACTGATAACGGTTATTGTTTATTTTGATCGATAGAAAAGCGCTCACTTCGGTGGGCGCTTTTTTATTTGCGTATAGACGAAGTGAAATTCAGCATTCGTTCATTAAACTGCCATCCACGGCGATAAATGCTACGTAAGAGCCGGGCTCGTGCCGCATATTCTTGCGAAATTCACGAAGGGAAGCCGTAAGCCTTCGTTTGCATCAGCGCACTTCACTGTCACGACTAAGAAATTTTCTTAGCCATAACCAAACTCTCCCTAGCGAGACAGTTTGGTTACAGGCACAAGTTATTGCGGTCTCACGACGCCGTTTCATAACCGTTGTGTAACGTTTCTGCTGCACGTAACGTCGAAGAGGCGACGCGATACGACGCGTGACGTCGCCGCGTGACGCTGGGGAGCATCACTCAAAGCCGACAACCAGGTACGCCGCTTTGCGAAAGCAAGGTGGTGCGGGTTTCTTCGGCTCAAAAAAACACTTGCAGCCGTTCAAAGCTGCACTTTCAGGGGAGACACGGCCTCACGGAGCCGTGCTTGCCACTCAACGGAGGGTGGGTAATGCAGTTGAAGAATCTTTCGCGAGTCCCGAACCGCCGCAGCATGGCGTTCGCGATCGGCCTGGCGCTCAGCCTCACTGGCGGCGCCGCCTTTGCACAAAGCAACGCCACCGGCGTGATCTTCGGCAGCGCCGATCCAGGCAGCACGGTGCAGATCGAAAACACCGGCACGGGCCTCAAGCGCGAGCTGACCGTCGACGCTAGCGGCCGCTATCGCGCCAGCTCGCTGCCGATCGGCGAGTACAAGGTGACGCTGACCAAGAACGGCACGGCCGTCAGCTCCCGTGATCACGTGCAGACGCAGATCAGCCAGGGCACGGAAGTCTCCTTCGCCGCCTCGGCGCAGAACGCGCAGAACCTTGCCGCCGTGCAGGTCGTGGGCAACGCCCTGCCGGCCATCGACGTGTCCTCGGTGGACTCGCGCACGGTGATCAATGCTGACCAGCTGTCCAAGCTGCCGATCGACCGCACGTCGATCAGCTCGATTGCACTGCTTGCGCCCGGCACCATTCCGGCGGCACGCGGCTACGGCAATGCGCTCTCGTTCGGCGGTTCGTCGGCCTCCGAGAACGCGTATTACGTCAACGGTTTCTCGGTCACCAACCCGCTGACCGGCGTGAGCTCGCGCCAGCTTCCGTATGACGCGATCGACCAGGAACAGGTGCTGATCGGCGGCTACGGCGCCGAGTACGGCCGTTCCACCGGCGGCGTGATCAACGTGGTGACCAAGCACGGCACCAACGAGTGGAAGGGCGACGTGCAGGTGCTGTGGGCGCCGAGCGACCTCGCGCAGGAGCCGCGCAACGTCTATCGCACGAACGGCTCGCTCTACCAGATCGGCAACCCCTACACGCTGCGTGACCGGGAACAACTGCAGTACTCCGGCTCGATCGGCGGCGCGCTGGTGAAGGACAAGCTGTTCTTCTTCGCCGCGGCTGATGCGATCTTCCGCGACGGCTACTACACCGGCCCGATCGGCAGCAACGACGACGAGCACGATCACAACAAGACCACGCGCTGGCTGACCAAGGTCGACTGGAACATCACCGACAACCACATCCTCGAGTTCACCGGCATCGGCGATACCGAGCAGACCAACTCGACGATCTACGGCTACACCTACGGTGTGGGCCGCACCGACTTCCTCGGTTACCAGTACACCAAGAACTACAACGGCACCCAGACCAACGGCACGCCGGGCGGCAACGTCTACATCGGCCACTACACCGGCTACATCACCGACAACTTCACCGTGAACGCGATGTACGGCCGGAGCAACTCGCCGCACGTGCAGACGGTGACCGGTGCTGCAGGCACGGTGTGCCCGTCGATTACCGACAACCGCACCGAATTCGCCAACAACCCGCAGTCGGGTTGTACGGTCGGCTCTTCCACGGTGCTGGCTCCGGGCTCGAAGGACAGCACCACCGGCTGGAGCCTCAACCTCGAGTACCGCCTGGGTGACCACGACATCCGCGCCGGCATGGACAACTACATGCTGCGCGCCACCTGGGGCAGCGCACCGGTGGGCGGCTCGCAGTACCTGTACGAAGACGTGGGCGACGGCTCGGTGATCAAGCAGCGCCTGATCAATCTCGGCCTCGATCCGGCCACCTACAACCCGGCCCAGTACCCGAACGGCTACTACGTGAACGTCACCGGTCTGAGCACCGGCACATCGGCCCGCACCGCGCAGCGCTCGCAGTTCGCCGAAGACAACTGGCAGATCAGCGACCGCTGGCATGCTTACATCGGCCTGCGCAACGAGCAGTTCACCAACTACAACGGCGTGGGCGTGCCGTACGCCAAGGCGCGCCATCAGCTCGATCCGCGCCTGGGCGTGACCTGGGACGTCTACGGCGACAGCACGCTGAAGGTGTACGCCAACGCCGGCCGTTATCACCTGGGTCTGCCGACCTCGGTGGCCGTGCGTGGTGCCGGTCCGTCGACCTATCCGTCGCAGTTCTTCGCCTTCACCGGCATCGACCCGACCACCGGCCTGCCAACCGGCCTGACCAACACGCCGGCCTCGGGCACCTACTACCTCAACGGTGCGAACGGCGTGCCGCCGGATGGCAAGACCGTCTCCGCCCAGCAGCTTCACTCGTACTACCAGGACGAATACATCCTGGGCTTCGACAAGCAGCTGACGGAAGACTGGACGGTCGGCGCCAAGGCGATGTATCGCAGCCTGAAGAGCCTGATCGACGACGACTGCGACTCGCGTCCGCTGCAGGCCTGGGGCGACTCGCACGGCCTGAGCGCCGAAGTCGCTGCCGGCATCGCCGCCAGCACGGGTTGCTGGCTGTTCAACCCGGGCCGCGCCAACACGTTCCTGCTGTCGCCGACGCCGGGCCAGTACCTCGCCGTGCCGCTCACCGCCAAGGACCTGGGCTTCCAGAAGCCAAAGCGCGACTACTACATGCTCGACATGTACGCCGAACACCAGTTCAACGAGAAGTGGTACGGCCGCGTCGAGTACACGTTCTCGCGCAGCTACGGCAACTCCGAAGGCCAGCTGGATTCGGACATCGTGCAGGCCGACGTGTCGACCACCGAGAGCTGGGACTTCCCGGAAATCATGGAGAACACCAACGGTCCGCTGGCCAACGACCAGACGCACCAGCTGCGCATCCTGGGTACGTACAAGCCGACGGACGAGTGGAGCCTCTCCACGGTGACCCGCATCGCCTCCGGCACCCCGGTGAGCTGCATGGGCACGCGTCCGCTGTCCGCCGGCGGCGACCCGTTCGGTTATGGCAACTCGTACTTCTGGTGCAACGGCCAGCCGTCGCCGCGCGGTTCGGTGGGTCGTACGCCCTGGACCTACACCATCAACCTCAGCGGTGCGTGGCGTCCGGCGTTCTTCAACCACCAGGTCACGTTCACGGCCGACATCTTCAACCTGCTCGGCTCGCAGCGCGTGACCCAGTACTACGAGACCGGCGAGACGGCCTCGGGTGCGCCGAACGTGAACTACCTGCGTGCCCGTTCGTTCCAGGATCCGCGCTATGTCCGCCTGGGCGCACGCTACGACTTCTCGCTCTAACCAGTGAGAGCAAACCCCTCATCGCCGCCCGTCGAACCCGGGCGGACGATGAGGGGATCTTCCCGAACTTGGCCGCCGGCGCCCCCGGCGGCCTCTTTTTTCGGACGGCCAAAACGATCGGCAACGGTCTGCGCGCGGTGAGGCGTCACGGCCATCGGCGCCGATTGCCGTCCAGGGATGTTGTTGTCGAGGACGGCAAAATTCAGCTGGTGTTTAGTTATGTGATTTTTTACAAGCGAAAAATCACGTTCCGTCTTAACAATATCCGCACGTAACCGCGTCGAGAGGGCGCGAAATCGCGCGAGCCTGCGAATCGGCCCTCAAATCCTCGATTTCTTGCTGCATTACCGAACCGCCGCTACGGAGCCAGCCCTGTTTTTCGCCCATGTTTTTGCGGCGAGCGAGGCGATATCGAAGCCATTGTGAGACCTGTCAGTTATGCGTAAGGTCAGCTCTCGCCGCACCGGGTGACCCTCACAGAACTATCCGGCCGCGGTACGGGGAGTGCCACTTTTCTCAAGGGAAACCAGCTATTCCGCCAGCGGGATGGCGCGGGATCGCTTGCCTGGAAATTCGCACTTGCTTGGTGGCTTCGGCGCGCATCGCGGACCGCAGCCTTTCGACAAGGTGTGTGTCATGCCGTTGAATCGTGATCCGCTTGTTTCGCATCACCACGGGGTCGCCGAGGCGATCGCCAACGCGTTGCGCGGCGCCAGCTAGGCCGCCGCGCGGTCATTCCGCCAGACGCCGGCCGACGGCTGGGCGTCTTTCTCGGGGAAAAAAGGGCTGATCAGCCAATCCGTGCATGCACGGGTTGCGGTGGCGTGCACCCGCGCGACCGGAAAACAGCCCGCATTGAGTCGTACCACTTAGGTCAAGGGGAGAGCATGTCCATCCAACGATTTGTACAGATGAACCGCGGGGCGGCGCTGCGCCGCACGACGCTTGCCGTGGCAGTCGCCGCGGGAGTCGCGCTGGCCAGTCCGGTCTTCGCACAGAGTTCAACGGGTTCGATCTTCGGCTCCGCGCCGGTCGCGGCGGGCGAAACGGTGCTGATCCAGAGCGACAGCGGCGTGAGCCGCGAAGTCTCGGTCGACGCGAATGGCCGCTACTCGGCCGCCAGCCTGCCGCTGGGCACTTACAAGGTCAGCCTGAAGAAGGACGGCAACGTCGTCGAGTCGCGCTCCAACGTCACGCTCGTCGTCGGCGCGGGCACGCAGGTGTCGTTTGCCGCGGCGGCTTCGGAAGATGCGAAGAGCCTGGGCGCGGTGACGGTGATGGCCAACGCGTTGCCGGCGATCGACGTCAGCCAGGTCGATTCGCGCACCGTGATCACGTCGGAACAGCTGGCCAAGCTGCCACTGCAGCGTTCGGCGGAAGCCATCGCCACGCTCGCTCCGGGCGTCAACACAGGCAGCGGCTACTTCACCAGTTCCACCGGCCAGGTGCTCAACTCGTTCGGCGGTTCGTCGGTGGCCGAGAACGCGTATTACATCAACGGCTTCAACACCAGCGATCCGCTGCATAACTTCGGTGGCCTCACCCTGCCCTACGGCGCGGTGGACCAGGAACAGGTGCTCACCGGTGGTTACGGCGCGGCCTACGGTCGTTCCGACGGCGGCGTGATCAATCAGGTCGGCAAGCGCGGCACCAACGACTGGCACTTCGGTGGTCAGGTGCTCTATCAACCCAGCTGGGCGCAGAGCAACCCGGACAACTACTACCTGACCAACGGCCAGCTATATCGCTATCGCCAGGACAACAATAACCAGTCCACCTACACCTACGACGCCTACTTCGGCGGTCCGCTGATCAAGGACAAGCTGTACGTGTTCGGCGCCGTCGAAGGCTACCAGCAGCAGAACGGCATCAACGTCGGCACGGTGGCCAATGGCACGGTGAAGAACTACTCGTACTCCGACCCGCAGTGGTACGCGAAGGTCGACTGGAACATCACCGACAACAACATCCTCGAACTCACCGGCGCGTCCAACAAGACGGAGTACGGCGGCAACGTCTACCAGTACAACTACGGTCCAGGCCCGAGCAAGGGCAGCTACGGCAACTACCTCGGTCCCGATGTGGAGACCAAGAACGGCGCCGACCTGTGGATCGCCAAGTACACCGGCTACATCACCGACAGCCTCACGGTCGATGCGCTGTACGGCAAGATGAAGCAGATCAGTTACAGCAACTCCGGCGGTGGTCCGGAATCACGCATTCTCGGCGCGGAAAACCAGGATCCGGCGTACACCGGCGGTATTCCCATTGTGGGTCCGCAGACTTCGGGTTCCGTTTCCAACCCTGATGCACATGATCACACCACCAACTACCGCCTCGACCTGAACTACAAACTTGGCAGTCACTCGATCACGGTAGGTATCGATAACCTCAACGTGTCGTCGTACGACATCGGCAACATCGAGCCGGGTCCGGGCTATTCGTGGGAATACGGCTTCGGCGATCCCAATCTTCCCATCAGCACCGCCGTGGGCGCTGGTGTCGGAGCACCGGGAGGAAACGGTTATTACGTAGACAAGTACATCTACACCACCGGCGCGTCCGTGGTGCACGTGAAGCAGCGTGCGCAGTTCATTGAGGATCAGTGGCAGGTCAACGATCGCGTGCTGCTCTCGCTGGGCCTGCGCAACGACCAGTTCACCAACTACAACCCCGACAGCGTGCCCTACATCCGCCTGGGCAAACCCAATTGGGCACCGCGCCTTGGCGTGAGCTGGGATGTGTTCGGCGATTCGTCGCTCAAGGTCTACGGCAATGCGGGCCGCTACTACCTGGATGAACCCACCAACGTGGCAATCCGCGGCGCCGCAGGCAGTACGTACACGCGCCAGTACTTCACCTATACGGGCATCGACCCGGCCACGGGCGCGCCGACCGGCCTCGTGCAGATCCCGCAGGACGTGTATCCGGGCGTTTCGGCCAACAAGGAATACGGCCAGCCACCCGATCCCAAGACCGTCACCAGCAGCAACGTGAAGGCGGAGTACCAGGACGAGTACATCGCAGGCGTGGACAAAGCCTTCGAGATGTTCGGCGAGAAATGGACGGCCGGCGCCAAGGGCACCTATCGCGTGCTGCGCAACGACCTGGATGACGTCTGCGATTACAACACGTTCGGCGAGATCGGCGTGTCCCAGGGCTTCGACGAAGGTGCTGCGCAGGGATCGGGTTGCTACATCATGAATCCGGGGCGCACGGCCGACATCAACGTGCCGCTGGCCACCGGCGGCTACGGCACCATGGTCGTGCCCTGGTCGGCGCTGGGCATGCCTTCGCTACTGCGCAAGTATGTCGCCCTCGACACGTACCTGGAGCACCCGTTCGACGGCAAGTGGTACGCCAAGATCATGTACACCTGGTCGCATAGCTACGGTAATACCGAAGGCTCCGTGCGCTCGGACATCGGCCAGGAAGACGTGTCGCAGACCGAGGACTGGGACAACAAAGGCGTGATGACGTACGCCAATGGCGACCAGGCCAACGATCGCCGCCACCAGATCAAGGCCTACGGCTACTACCAGGTGACGCCGGAGTGGCTGGTGGGTGCGAATGTGCAGATCCTGTCCGGCACGCCGATCGTCTGCCTGGGCTACTTCGGTCCGGAGCAGTCCGACCCGTATATCTATCAGGCCTCCTACCACTTCTGCGGACCCAACGGCACGCCGGCCGCGCCGGGCTCCACCGGCCGCACACCGTGGACTGAACTGGTCAGCTTGAACGCCGAATACCGTCCGGACTGGGCACAGCACAAGCTCGCCTTCTCGGTGCAGATCTACAACCTGTTCGACCAGCAGCGCGCCACCGAGCTGTATGGCACGTCCGAATCCGGTCCGGGTCAGGCCTCGGCGCAGTACAAGGTGCCGCTGTTCTACACCACCCCGCGTTACGTGCAGTTCGGCGTCAGCTACGACTTTTAATTACTGAGTCTGTAGCAAAACAACGGACGCCTTCTTGGCGGAGGGCGTCCGATTCAGAGCGAGCTTTCAAGCATCGGACTTTTCCTTCTCAGGAGTGAGGGCAATACCATGATTAAAGCAATCTTCTGTATTTCCGCGACGTTACTGCTGTCGAGTCTTACCGTAGGCACGGCGCAGGCAAATACAACTAATGCCATGCAGCGAACGTTCTTTAACGACCAAGGCCAAGTCATTGGAGAATCATTTCTCTACTGCACAAATCTGGGTTACCACTGGGGCACCGTAGAACAAACCAATCGCGACAATGTCTCGGTCTCGTTTGGATGTGCTGCTGGCGGAGGTGTAACGGTGGCCTATGACATCGGTGTCCCAGCAGCCTTACGCGCATCCTTTTGTTCAACGTACCCCGTCTGCACCCAGAGTCAGCCCTGGCCTCTTCCACAACAAGGGTCCAACCCCATGCTTTCGGGGCTATGGTCTAACTGAGACAGTCGGAGGGATCTGAACGCCCCCCTTGCACCTAGATGATCATCTCTCTTCCCTAAGGAGTTGAAGGACCACTCCCTATCAACGCTTCCCCGGGTCACCCCGGGGAAGCCTTCAGGTGACCCCTTCCGGGAGTACGGTTCGACCACCCTCCCGTTATCGATCCAGCTGTGAGCAGCTCCCGGTACACCGGCGGCGAGGGATTCGCCGCCCCCTTTTTCGGGCGCCAAGTGACGCTTGGGCAAGCCGACGATGACCGGGTTCAGTAAGGCGGCTGGAAGGGTCGCCTGCTAGCATGAGGGGTATTCATCCACTTGTGCGTCCTATGCGTATCCTGCTAGTCGAAGACGATTCCCTGGTTTCCGATGCCATTTCCCGTGGGCTGGTCGGCTCCGGCTACGTGGTCGACGCCGTGCCTGACGCCGAATCGGTGGCGGCCCGACTGACCGACTCGCACTATGACCTTGCCATCGTCGACCTGGGCCTGCCCGGGGAGGACGGTCTGTCGCTGGTGCGCAAGCTGCGCCGCAGCGGCAGTTCGCTGCCGTTATTGATCGTGACCGCGCGCGACGGCCTGGACGATCGCATCAATGCCCTCGACCTGGGTGCCGACGACTACCTGGTGAAACCGTTTGCGTTGCCCGAGCTGGCAGCCCGCTGCCGCGCGCTGATCCGTCGCGCCACGGCAGCCGCCGCAAACGAGATCGCGATCGGCGGCCTGCGCATCGATCTGGCCGGTCGCCGCGCGCTCAACGAAAAGGGCGAAGTGCTGGAACTCACCCGGCGCGAATGGTCGATCCTCGAATGCCTGGCCCATCACAGCGGTCGTGTGGTGAGCAAGGAACGCCTCACCCAGGCCATCACCGGCTGGAGCGAGGACATCTCGGGCAACGCCATCGAGGTGCACGTATCGCGCCTGCGCAGCAAGCTGGGCAGCTCGGCCACCGTGCGCGGCATCCGCGGATTGGGCTATCGCCTCGAAGATGGCTGAGACCCGGCGCCCTGCCAGCGTCCACGGACGACTGCTGAGCTACCTGCTGGTACCGCTGTTCCTGCTGTTGGTGGCGGGCGTGGCGGTCGATCACCATGTCATCGTCAGCCCGATCCACAATGCGTTCGATCATTCGCTGTCGCGATCGGCGTTGGCGATCATGGCGCGCATCCGCCCCGGGCAGGACGGCACACCCGAAGTGGCACTGCCCCAGCATCCGCCACCGCCGTTGCGCGCGATGTCGGACGAGCACTTCTTCTATCGCGTCAGCCTGCCCGATGGCCGCACCATCGCCGGCGTCCCCGACCTGCCGCTCGCGCCCGACAGCGGCGCGGAGGACGGCTTCAGCTACACCAACCTCACCTATCGCAACGACAACTTCCGCCTCGCCAGCTATCGCACCAGCGAAACCGGCGAGCCGCTGATCGTTACCGTGGCGGAGACGCCCGCGCGGCGTGATCGCGCCGTGCATCGCCTCGATGTCGCGTTCCTTATCAACGATACGGTGCAGATGGCGCTGGTGCTGATCATCGCGCTGATCGGCATCCGCATTGCGCTACGGCCCTTGCAACGCCTCAGCCGACAGCTGGCCCAGCGTCCGCGCCAGGCGCTGACCCGCCTGCCGACGCAGAACGTGCCCAGCGAAGTGCTGCCGCTGGTGGAATCGCTCAACAACCTGCTGGGCCGCGTCCGCGACTCGGTGCTCTCGCAGCAGCACTTCATGGCGAATGCGGCGCACCAGCTGCGCACACCACTCACCGGGCTCAAGGCGCAGCTGGAGGTGCTCGCCCGCGAAACGGCCGGCGGGCCGCTGCAGGAACGCATCGCCCTGCTGCATGGCGGCGTGGACCGCCTGGCCCATACCGCCAACCAGTTGCTGACGCTGGCCCGTGCCGAACCTTCCGCGCATCGTTCCAGCCATTTCGCCCTGATCGAATTGCCCAAGCTGATCGGCGAGGTGATCGACAGTTCGCTGGATCGCGCCATTGCGCACGGCATTGACCTTGGCGCGGACAGCCATCCGGCGCAGGTCAACGGCGTGTACTGGCTGCTGCACGAGCTGCTGGGCAACCTGATGGACAACGCCATCCGCCATACCCCGGCGGGCGGAAACATCACCATCCGCTGTGGCGTGGACCGGGGTCATCCTTTCCTCGAAGTCGACGACAGCGGCACCGGCATCGCGCCGGAGGAGCGCGCCAAGGTCCGCGAACGCTTCTACCGCGGCAGTGGCAACCAGACGGACGGCTGCGGCTTGGGACTGGCCATCGTCGACGAGGTCGCGCGCGTCCACAACGCCCGCCTGAGCATCCTGGACGGAAGCACCGGCCACGGTACCCGCATGCGCATCGACTTTCCCCCGGTCGGCTGAAACACACCTGCGACGGGTGGCACTTTGAATTTGGCCAGTCCACCCCCAAAGTGGGGTCAGCCTTTGACAGGAGTCCCCCGTGTCCATACCCAGTGCCGTCAAGAGCACGCCCATCGGCAGCCGCCAGCAGCTCACCGATTACCTTGCCGCCGGTGAGAAGCCCCGCGATGCCTGGCGCATCGGCACCGAGCACGAGAAGTTCGGTTTCCTCACCGACACCCTGCGCCCGCCCACGTTCGAAGGCGAGCGCGGCATCCGCGTGCTGCTGGAGCAACTGGCCGCCCGCTACGGCTGGGAGATCGCCCGCGAAGGCGACAACCCGGTCGCCCTGTCGCGCGACAAGGCGTCGATCACGCTGGAGCCCGCGGGCCAGCTGGAACTGTCCGGCGCGCCGCTGGAATCGATCCACCAGACCTGCGGCGAGGTCAACTCGCACCTGACCGAAGTGCGCTCGATCGCGGACGACCTCGGCATCGGCTTCCTCGGCATGGGCTTCCAGCCGAAGTGGCGTCGCGAGGAAATGCCCTGGATGCCCAAGGGCCGCTACAAGATCATGCGCGAATACATGCCCAAGGTCGGCAACCTCGGCCTGGACATGATGACCCGCACCTGCACCGTGCAGGTGAACCTCGACTTCGAGAGCGAAGCCGACATGGTGCGCAAGTTCCGCACCAGCCTGGCGCTGCAGCCGATCGCCACGGCGCTGTTCGCCGATTCGCCGTTCACGGATGGCCGTCCAAACGGCTACCTCTCCTACCGCTCGCACGTGTGGGAAGACACCGACCCCAACCGCACCGGCATGCTCGATTTCGTGTTCGAAGACGGCTTCGGCTACGAGCGCTACGTCGACTACATGCTCGACGTGCCGATGTACTTCAGCTACCAGAGCGGCACGTACACCGACCTCTCGGGACAGGACTTCAAGCGTTTCATGGCGGGCGAACTGCCGGCGCTGCCCGGCGTGCGCGCCACCATGAAGGACTGGGCCGACCACCTCACCACCGCCTTCCCGGAAGTGCGCCTCAAGCAATACCTGGAGATGCGCGGCGCCGACGGCGGCCCGTGGAATCGCCTGTGCGCCCTGCCCGCGCTGTGGGTAGGCCTGCTCTATGACGATGAAGCATTGAGCGCCGCATGGGACCTGGTGAAGGATTTCTCGCACGCCGAACGCCAAGCCCTGCGCGATGGCGTACCGCGCCAGGCACTGAAGCTGCCGTTCCGCAGCCACAGCGTGCGCGAGCTGGCCCGCGAAACCCTGAAGATTGCCTCCCACGGCCTCAAGCGTCGCGCCATGCTCAATCGCAGCGGTGCCGATGAAAGCATCTTCCTCGAACCGCTGATCGAGATCGTGGAAGCGAACCAGACGCCCGCCGAACGCAAGCTGGAACTGTTCCACGGCGCATGGAACGGTAACGTCGACCCGGTGTTCCGCGAGTTCGCCTACTGAGTCCCCGTGCACCATAGCCCCGCCATCGAGCGGGGCTTTTTTTATCGCGATCGCCGGACGCCGGCCACTGGGACGCAGCAGCCGTTCAATCGCCTGCGACCAGCAAGCCAGGGCGAAACGCCTTGCCGCCGCCGTTGGTCAGACGCAGGCCGCTATGGCGACACACGTCGAGCATGGGATAGGTTTCCACGCGACCGTTGAGGAATGTCACGCGCACGTCGCGCAGGCAGTCACCGTTCGGAACGCTCACCGTCGTCGAGTTCAATCCTCCCTGCAACGGCGAAGCGAACGATGCCTCCACATAGGCACCGCTTCCGGCGGGCGCCATGGCGAACGCCGTCACGCTGTCGAAGGTCGCGTTGACGAGCCGGAGGTGGCGCGCGGGCGTCCGCGTTTCAGCGGCGTCCGCATGCACGCTGGGTGCGAGGCATGACGCGGCAACGGCGATGATCACGACGTGGGGTACGAGACGAAGGGCAGCCATGGCATTGCTCCGATGGAGGGTCGTTTCGACTCCGCCCATGTCGACGTCACCGGGCGGCTGGCGGCGATATCGGAGCGCTGCTTCGTTCCGCCGTGGAAGCGCGGCGGGATGAATCGTTGCAGCGGCGTGACGAATCGTAGTGGCGCCACCGTTTGCTTTTCTCCGTCCAGACCTGCGCCTAAGATGCGGACACGATCCGCCAGGACAGACAGCGATGAAGGTCCGCCTCGGCAACACGGACATCGGCCTGGCCCAGTACATCGGACTCTGGACGGCGGTTGCCGCGGTGTTCGGCGTGCAGGGGATGCTGCGCGACATCGTGGGCAACCATCACGTGTGGTCGCTGTGGGACTACCTTCGCTGGTCCATGATCCAGTGGTACACCTGGGCCGCGCTGGCACCATGGGTGTTCCGGCTTGCGGCGGCCTATCCGATTCGCGCGCCGCTGCGCCTGCGCGGCCTGGGCAGGCAATTGCCGCTGAGCCTTGGCGTGACGATGCTCGGCATGGTCATCGGTGCGTTCGTGTCCACCGCGTTCGAGCCGAGCGACTTCCTGCAGCAGCTGTGGTTCTTCATCGGCCAGCATTTCGCGCTTGGCCTGCTCACGTACTGGACGCTGTTCGCGATCCAGCAGGCGATGGCCTTTCACGAAGAGAAGTCCCGCCGCGAAGTCGAGGCGAACCGTCTCGCCGCGGAGCTGGCGCAGTCGCGGCTGCAGGCGTTGAAGTCGCAGCTGCAGCCGCATTTCCTGTTCAACACGCTGCACGCCATTGCCACCCTGCTGGACGAGGACACGATGTCGGCGGAGGACATGCTGCTGCGGCTCAGCGACCTGCTGCGCGCGTTCCTCGAAGACTATGACGGCCAGGAGATCAGCCTGCGCCGGGAGCTGGTGCTGCTCGATCTCTATCTCGGCATCCAGCGCGTGCGCTTCAAGGATCGCCTGACCACGCAGATCTACGTCAGCCCGGACACGCTGCAGGGGGCGGTGCCCAGCCTGATACTGCAACCGATCGTGGAGAACGCGATCCGCCACGGCATCGGCGAGCGTGTCGGCTCGGACTGCATCGAGATCGAAAGCCGGCGCGAAGGCGACAGCCTCTGCATCGATGTGCGTAACCGCAACAGCACGCTGGCGTCCGGCCCCGCGTCGAGTTCGGGACACGGCATCGGTCTCTCCAACACGGTGCTGCGCCTGCGCGAGCTCTATGGCGACGCCGCGCAAGTACGCCTGGAAATGATCTGGCCGCAAGGCGTGGTGTGTCGGCTGCGCCTGCCGTTCCGCGAGATCGAGGAACCCGACGACGCGCCCGAGGTGACGACCGCATGATCATCACCGCGCTGGTCGTCGATGACGAGCCGCTGGCGCGGCGCGCGATCGTGCGACAACTGGGCAACGATCCGGAGATCGAGTTGCTGGGCGAATGCGGGGACGGCGCATCGGCCGTTCGGGCGATCCGCCAGCAGTCGCCCGATCTGGTCTTTCTCGACGTGCAGATGCCGGCGCTCAGCGGCATCGATGTCGTGGCCGCCATCGGCGCGGAGCGCATGCCGGCCATCGTGTTCGTCACGGCCTATGAGCAGTACGCGGTGAAGGCCTTCGAAGCGAACGCGGTGGACTATCTTGTGAAGCCGTTCAGCCGCGAGCGTTTCGCCGATACCTTGTCGCGCGCGAAAAGCCGGCTGGCCGAGCGCGCGAACCGCGCCGAGCTGTCCTCCGCCCGGATCATGCAGGCGCTGGAAGCACTGCGCCAGCGCGACCAGTATGTCGAGCGCCTTCCCGTGCGCATCGACGAGCACATCACCTTCGTCGGTGTCGACGACATCGTATGGATCAAGGCCAGCGGCAATGTCGTGCTGCTGCACCTGGCCGACCGCGTGCACGAGCTGCGCGAAACGATGTCGTCGCTGGTCACGCGGCTGGACCCAAAGCATTTCGCGCGCATCCATCGCTCGGCGATCATCAATATGCGCCGCGTCCAGGCGATCCATCCGTGGTTCAACGGACACCACGTCGTCACCATGGACACCGGGCAGAAGCTTCGCATGAGCCGTTACCAGCACGAAGCCTTCCTGCGGCTGGTCTCCTCGCGCGACGCCAAGCCTGAAGCCTAGTGCGCGCCCACGAACATCCGCGCAGTTGTCGGTAGAGGATTGCTGTCGCTGCGATAGTGCGCGCCCAGGCTCTCGCGCCGCAGGCGTGCAGCGGCGAGGATCGCATGCGCCAGGCGGCCCTGCCACGCGTGCTCGCTCCACTCGGTACAACGCTGCATGGCGCCGCCCAGCACGACGTCGTTGCGCACGGGACCTGCCGCATCCCACAGCAGGCGTCGCAGTTCGGCCTTCGCGGTTTCAGGCAGACCGTCGTCACGTACGCGCCAGGCAAAGGCACCTTTGGGTTGTACCTGTGGCAGGCGTGCAAGCCTTCGACCCAGGCGCTGTCCGCAGAGGACGGCCTCAAGCAACGAATTGCTGGCGAGGCGGTTCGCGCCGTGCACACCGTTGCATGCCACCTCGCCGACCGCGTGGAGACCGGGAACCGTCGTGCTGCCGTCGAGATCGGTGCTGAGGCCGCCCATGTGAAAGTGCGCCGCTGGCGTGACGGGAAGCGGCTGGCGTCGCGGATCGATGCCATGCGCGAGGCAAGCAGCCAGCACGGTGGGAAAGCGCAGGTTCCAGTCGCCTTCCACACGGCGCGCATCCAGCCATGCACCGCGACCTTCCTGCCGTGCCTGCCATACGCGTCGCGCCACTACGTCGCGCGGGGCGAGATCTCCTGACACGTGCACGTTCTTCATGAGCATGGCGCCAGCCGCATCGATCAGGCTTGCGCCAGCGCCCCGCAGGGCTTCAGTGATCAGCGGAAGGCAATGGGCACCCGGGATATCCAGCGCCGTCGGATGAAACTGGACGAACTCCAGGTCGCGCACGGCGGCGCCCGCCGCCATGCCCAACGCCAGGCCACTGCCGTCGGCGTCGACGGGATTGCTGGTGCGGGCAAACGCGGCGCCGATGCCTCCGGTGGCAAGCACCACGGCGGAGGCCTCGATCTCTTCGACGGCGCCACTCGCGTCGCGCGTTCGCACGCCACATACGCGCCCACCACGCAACAGCAGTGCCTCTGCTTCGATGCCTTCGCGGCGATGTATGCGCGAATCCTCCATGACCTTCCGTGAGAGCGCACGCATCACTTCGGCGCCAGTGGCGTCGCCGCCGGCATGCACGATGCGCGCGGCGCAATGACCACCCTCGCGCCCCAACTGCAGATGCCCCCGCGCATCATGGTCAAACGCCGCGCCCAGCGACACGAGCCAGTCGATGGCTGCCGGCGCCTGCGTGCAAAGCCAACGCACGATCGCCGCGTTGTTGTGGCCGGCGCCCGCCGCCAGGGTATCCGCCACATGGTCAGCAACGTGGTCGTGTGCACCCCATGCGGCTGCGATGCCGCCCTGCGCCAGGATGCTGGCGGCGCCATGCCCACCATGGGAGCGGCAAAGCAACTGCACCGGCAAGGGTACGGCGGCGAGCGCGGTGGCGAGGCCGGCAGCGCCGCCGCCGATGATCACCAGCGGTCGCTGCGCACTCAACGAACGGTCTCGCGCCTGCCGATGTCGAGCATGCGCTGCAGCGCGGCGCGTGCACGATCGGCGATCGGCTCAGGCACCTCCACAACGTGCTGGCGATCGCGCAGGGCGGCGTAGATGTTCGGCAAGGTGATCTGCTGCATGTGCGGACACAACTGGCAAGGCTTGACGAACTCGATCTGCGGAAACTGCACGCGCAGGTTGTCGGCCATCGAGCACTCCGTGATCAAGGCGACACGCGAGGGCTTTTCCTGTTCGAGCCACCGCCCCATGGCGGTGGTGGACCCAACGAAGTCGACTTCGGCCAGCACCTCGGGCGAGCACTCGGGGTGCGCGACCAGACGCGCATCGAATTGCTCGCGTGCATGGCGCGCCTGCGATGCGGTGAACTTCTCGTGCACTTCGCAGCGCCCGTCCCACAGCACCAGCTCCACCCCGGTCTGGGCGGCCACGTGGCGGCCGAGAAACTGGTCGGGAAGAAAGATCACCTTGTCCGCGCCCATCGATTCGACCACCTGCACGGCGTTGGCCGAGGTGCATATCGCATCGGATTCGGCTTTCACCGCTGCCGACGTATTGGCGTAACTCACCACCGGTGCGCCGGGATGCCGACGGCGCAAGGCCCGTACGTCCTCGGCGGTGATGGACGAAGCGAGCGAGCAACCGGCCTCGAGGCTGGGGATCAGCACGGTCTTGCGCGGCGCGAGGATCTTGGCGCTCTCCGCCATGAAGTGGACGCCGCACAGCAGGATCAGGTCCGCATCGCACTCGCTCGCTGCCTGCGCCAGCCCGAGCGAATCGCCGGTGATGTCCGCAACGCCATGGAAGATCTCCGGCGACTGATAGCTGTGCGCCATGATCACGGCACCGCGCTGCTTCTTCAGCCGTTGGACCGCATCGATCCACGGCAGGTGCATGGGCACCTCGAAACAGGGAATGTTCGACGACAATCGCTCGGAGAGTTCCGCGTATTCGTCGATGAGCTCGTCGCGCCACTCGGGTCGTGGCAGGTCCAGAACGTCGGTCATGATCGCTGCCGGCCTCAGCCGTTTCGCAAGGAAGCACGAAGCGTGGGTCGCCTCTCGCGTTGCGCATGCGCAACACGACCCGACCACGCAGGTGGATATCGTCCGAACGACCCACGCTGCATCGGCGCAAGCTGAAAGGGACGACGGTGTTTATCTTGTCGGGGAAGGCGGTGCCCGCACCCTGACTCAGGTCAAGGCGCGCAGGATGCAGATCATGGCTCGGGCCTACCTTACGCCTGCGATGCGAACCGCAAGTTCACGCGCTTCCCGGCCGTCGTTGCGGAACATGGTTCATGGCCAGCAAACGCGGAGACGCCGCTTGGTGTAGGTGCACGCTCAATATCTTTCGCCGTGGCCGCTCGACGTCGCGCGTACTGTCGTTCGGATGTCCAAATCAAAGCTTTCCTAGGACTTAAATCGAACTGACTATCACTTGAATCCCGCTGCGGGGAGCCAACCGAAGCGGAGGAAAGCGACCATGCATAAGTTTGGTGAAAGTAAGCCTGCCGATACTAGTTGTCGCCATGGGAGGGCACGTATCGGAGGCTTCGCAAGAAGCGCCGCGCCGGATGCGATGATTTAACTCAATACCAACGTTTTTCTTCCCTTCTGGTGTCGCGTGCAAAGATCCGGCGTTAGTGCCAAGCAGGATTCCCTGCCGAAAAAAGGCGTGTATCGCATCCTGATCTGCCGGCCGAACCATCGGCTCGGCAATACGATCCTGCTGACTCCTTTGATCACGGAACTGGAACGCCTGTACAAGGGCGCGGAGATCGATCTTCTGGCGGAAGGACCGATCGCCGAGGAAGTGTTCACCACCTTCTTCAGCGTCAAGAACGTCTATTGCCTGCCCAAGCGTGGTTTCAAGCATCCGATAGCTTTCCTCGGCATGCTGCTGCGCATTCGCAAGACCCAGTACGACCTGATCATCGATCCGTGCCTCGGCTCGGGCTTCAGTCGCGCGCTGACCAAGTTCCTGCGCGGGCGTTACAAGCTCGGCTTCAGTGACGACGCCTCGCACTCGGGCCTGACGCATCCGGTGCCGACGGCGGTCGCCCGCCAGCACATGGCGCAGCGTCCCATCAACCTGCTGCGCTGGGCGCGCGAGCACTATGCGGCGGAGAACAATTCGGCGGCGGACTATCCCTCACTGGATATCCGCCTGACCGATGAGGAACGTGCCCATGGCCGCGCGGTGATCGAACAGCTCCTCCCGCCACCACGGCAGGGCACCTCCCAGCCCACCATCGGCATCTTTGCGAACGCGACCGGCGCCAAGCGCTATTCGGCCGCATGGTGGAACGAGTTCACCGCGACGTTCGAATCGATGAGTCCGCAATCGCGCATCCTCGAGCTCATCCCGATGCATGGGCATTCCATGCTCGGCGAAGCGTATCCCGGCTATTACTCGTCGGACATCCGGCGCATGGGCGCCGTGATGGCGGGCATGGACCTGATGATCACGGCGGACTGCGGCGTGATGCATCTGGCGGTGGCGTCCAAGGTGCCGACGGTCGGCATGTTCTGCGTCACCGATGCATCGGTGTATGCGCCATACGGATCGGGAAGTTGCTCGCTGATGACGCACGGCCTTTCCGCAAAGGAGGCCGCCGAACAGATCATTCGCACCTTCCCCTCGCTGCTGGGGCGCGCAGGCGCTGCCTCGGGCACTTCCACCGGCGCCAGTTCCGACCTGGACTGGGATGAAGCCGGCCTGGGCGGCCTGGGACTGTCACACTGATGGCGCATGTATCCCGTGGATGATCGCGTCGAGTCGTCTCCAGGCCCCGTCATAGCAGACGCCTCGCGACAGGCGCGTCGCGAGCGGTGGTGGCTGATGTTGCTGGCCTTGCTGCTGCTCGCGGCAGGCATCGGCATGCGCACGCCTACGCCATCGGACGAGCCCCGCTTCGCGCTCGTGGCCCATCAGATGGTGGCGTCCGGCAACTGGCTGATACCTCACCGCGGCAGCGACTGGTATTCGGACAAGCCGCCGACGTTCATGGCGATGCAGGCCGCGTCGTATGCGCTCACGGGCAACTGGCGCATCGCTTTCCTGCTTCCTTCGCTGCTCGCATCGCTGGGCACGCTGTGGCTGATCTACGACCTGGGGCGGCGACTGTGGGGCCACCGCGCCGGTGTGTGGGCAGCGCTCGCCCTGTTGTGCACCGTGCAGTTCGTATTCCAGGCCAAGCGCGGACAGATCGATCCAGCAGTCACGTTCTTCGTCACCGCTGCCAACGCAGGCCTGTTGAGGCATTTCCTGCTTGGACCGGACCGGCGGGCGCTATGGTTCGGCTGCTTCGCCGCAGGGCTGGGCGTCATCACCAAGGGCGTGGGAGTGCTCGCGTTCCTGATGCTGGTTCCATGGCTGGTGGCGCGACGGTATCGCTGGCAGGGGCTTTCCGCGGCGCCGGAGCGCGCGGCGACCTGGCTGATGGCTTTGCTCGCCTTCCTGGCGGCCATCGCGTGCTGGCTGCTACCGCTGGCCTTTTATCTGCACGCGCACGACAGCATCGCCGCGCGCGATTACGTCAGCGACATCTTCATCAACCAGACGCTGCATCGCTATGTGCATCCATGGAACAGCTTCCAGCCGCCCTGGTTCTATCTGGAAGTGATCTTCACCTCGTGGTTGCCGCTCAGCCTCGCCCTGCCCGGGCTGCTGCCCGCATGGCGGCAACGGCTGCGCGAACACGATGCCCGTTTCCTGCTGCCGCTGACCTGGTCGGTGCTGCTGATCGTGTTCTTCAGCCTCACGCGCGCCAAGCGCGATGTCTACATCATGCCGGCTCTGCCGCTGCTGGCGCTGTGCGCCGGTCCGTTCCTGCGCGAGATCCTTCAACGCCGCTGGGCGCAATGGCTGTCGCTGGCGTTCGTAGCGGCGCTGGCGGTTCCTGCTCTCGCGCTGGGCCTGCTCGGCATGCTGCATCCGACGGCCTGGACGCGCCATTTCGTCGAAGCACGGCAGCTCGGGGACCAGGCGCCGTCGTTGTGGATCGCGTGCATCGTCATCGGCGTCTGGATGGGTCTTTGCATCGCGGTCGGTCGACTGCGCCGGGCAGGCACGGCGGTGCTCGCGGGGCTCGCCGGTCTTTGGCTGGTGTGGGGCCTATGGGCGGCACCCCTGTTGGCTCGCGCAAGTTCGCAGGCGCCGCTGGTGCAACGCGTCGAACAGACCATCGGGCCCGATGCGGAGCTGGCCCTCGTCGCCTGGAAGGAGGAGCTTCCACTGGCCTTCGAGCGCAAGGTGACCGACTTCGGTTTCGTGACGCCGTGGCATGAGCAACTCGCTGCCGCGATCCGCTGGCAGGAACAAGCACCCGCGCATCGCTGGGTGCTGGTGCTTGCCGACGTCATGGCGCCGTGCATCGACAAGGCGGCGACGCTGGACATGGGAATCACCAGCGGTCGCGACTGGCGACTTTACCGGCTCGATGCCGTGGCCCCCTCCTGTCGCGGCGGCGTCGTGCCCGCCGGTGACGTCGAGGACTGGGGCGGCATCGACAAGCGCCGCTGAGCCCACACTGATGACGACGACGCACCAAGAGCGCGGCATGCCTGCCCAACACTCTCGCGAGACCATGACGACCAACCCCAGCGCCGGCCATGGGTCGCTGCGACGCCTGGTCGTGGAAATGCCATGGCTGTGGTGCTGGCTGCTGGCCGCTCTGATCGCCATCTTCCAGCATGGGCCGATGCCCATGTACTCCACGCGCACGCTTTCAGTCGCGTGGGAGATGTGGATGCACCACAGCTTCGTCGTCCCCTATCTCAACGGCCTGCCCTACAGCGAAAAACCGCCGCTGCTGCTGTGGCTGATCCACCTGGGCTGGCTCGTGGGCGGTGTGGGCGATGTGTGGCCGCGCCTGCTGGAAGTGGGGCTGGGCGCCCTGCAGCTCATCCTCGTCGCGATGCTGGCGCGGCGCCTGTTTCCACGGCATCCGGTGGTGGCGCGCACGGCGCCGTGGATCGCCGGCGCCTTCACGTTCGGATTCCTGTTCGGCCTGCAGGTCATGTACGAAGTGCTGCTCGCCGATTGCGTGCTGGCAGCCCTGCTGTGCCTGACGCCCAAACCCGGGCAGGACGCGCCGCGTTTTGCCTGGTTCGCGCTTGCCGTGGGCTTGGGCCTGCTCAGCAAGGGGCCGGTGATGCTGCTGCACGTGGCCTTTCCGTGGCTGCTGGGACCGCTCTGGAACCGCTGGGCGCAACGACATCGTGGCCGCTGGTACGCGACCGGCGCCGCGGCCATCCTCGCCGGCGGCGCGCTGCTGCTGGCCTGGGCATTGACCGCCACCGAGGCCGGTGGCGAAGCCTATCGGCAGCGACTACTGATTCACCAGACGGCCGGACGCGTCGTCGACGCGTTCGCGCACGCCGAGCCGTTCTGGTGGTACCTGCCGTTGCTTCCCGTGCTGATCCTGCCCTTCGCACTCTGGCCGCGATGCTGGGTGGCGTTGCTGTCCCTGCGACGGCCGCTTGAGGACGGGCTGCGTTTCCTGCTCGCGTGGCTCGGCCCCGTACTGGTCGGATTTTCCATCGTCAGCGGCAAGCAACCCTATTACGTGCTGCCGGAATTCGGCGGCTTCGCGCTGCTCATGGCGTTCGCATTGGCATCGCTGCACGAACGTCGACCGATGACTTCGCGCTGGCTTCAGCCGTGGCCGCTCGCCCTGCTACTGGGTGTCGGCGGCATGGCATTGGCGCTGCTGGGTAAACTGGTCCATAGCGGACACGTCGTCGATCATCAGCTGGTCGCGGTATCACGCTACAGCCTTCCGTTCGGCCTGCTCTTCCTGCTGCTGGCATGCGTACTGGTCGTGCCACGCAAAGGCGAACTGCAACGCATCGCCATCGTCGGGCTGATCGCGGCCGTCGCCGCCAATGGTCTATTCACGCTCACCCTCTGGCCGGCGTACGACTTCACGCCTGTCGCGAAGATGCTTGCCAAGGCGGAGGCGGAAGGCCACCCCATGGCCAACTTCGAATCGAACGACGGCCAGTACACCTTCCTCGGTCGGCTGACCCAACCCGTCACGCAGCTCCACGGCATGGGTGAGGCCACGCAGTGGGCGCAGGCGCATCCGGACGGATTGGTGATCACCTATCCCCGCCGGCTCACCGCGCTCGACCGCGCGCACGCGGTCTACATCCAACCGTTTCGCGGTATCTGGCTTGCGATCTGGCCTGCACCCGCCTTCGTGGATGCGCAGTCGAAGGGTGAGCTCATCGAGTGATCGTGGATCGTGCCGGCGCATTCCTGTGCCGATACGATCTGCCGGCAGCACGCCATCCCGCTACCGAAACGCGACGATCACTGGATCGTCGCGACATCGATGCGCCCAGCTCGCGCCGCCTTGACCAAGGCATCGTGATCGCGCTCGTTCTGGTCAGCATAAGCGACCGAGAACGACACCATCGCATCGGCAAACGCATCGCTCTTTCCGAGATAGCTTGCGAGTACCACGGCATCGGTCGACCGCGCATGTGCGCGTGCCACGGCATGCGCACACAGCCTGCCGTAACGACGCATATTGGATGGCTTCATCAGCTCCACCTGCGGCGACACTTTCGCATCGCGCAGCTGCCGCACGTAGAAGTGCCGGTTCGCGCCTTGCGTCCAGCCTAGGAACATGTCGCTCGCCGATTGCATGAGGCGCTGCCCCGACACCACGCGTTGCCCCTGGTGCGTATAGACGCACTTGCCGACGAATCGTTCGACGACCGATTCGCGCGCCTCCTTGAACTGCAGGAACAAGGGATCGCCGTTACCCGATACCATCAGCATGATGCCGCAGTACGTACCAACGCTACCGACACCGACGACCTTGATGGCGGAATCCATGGGTTCGAAGCGATCGAGCAGCACGCGTCGCTCGGAGGAAAGCGATTCGCGATAGGCGGCAAAGGCCTTCAACCGGTCTTCCTGGCTGACCTCGTTCTGCAAGGCGTTGTCGTGATAGATCAGCGGCGGTTCGTCCTGGATGCGCGGCGGCGACCCGCCGGCGACGGTCAGCTTCACGAATTCCTTGGTGTGCGCGGTGTACTCCACTGCCTTGCGCACGCTCTTGATCGCGACCTTCTTGAGCTGCTGGTCTTCCATGCGTTCGATCACATCCTGCAGGTCGATGTGGTCGTACCAGGCCACCAGCAACGGCATCGCGGCGTAGTCGGACATATAGTCGCGATAAGCGGACGCCGCTTCCCATGCGGCCTCCTTCGACTCCTCCGCGCTGAAGCCGTTGGCGCGCGACGCCACCACCAGGCTCGCGCAAAGGCGCTTGATGTCCCACTCCCATGGACCCGGCGTGGTTTCATCGAAGTCGTTGATGTCGAACACCAGCTTTCGTTCGGGCGTCGCAAAACCCCCGAAGTTGACCAGATGCGCATCGCCGCAGATCTGAAGGTGGACGCCGGTGCTGGCCGTGGTGGAGAGATCGCCTGCCATGATCGCGGCGGCGCCACGATAGAACGCGAACGGCGATGCCATCATGCGCCCATAGCGGATAGGCACCAGCGTTTCGATGCGCCCTTTCGACGTCTCGATCAGCACGTCCACGGGATCGAACCGCTTGCGCGTCGGCGACCAGCCACCCAGCGCCTTGCGCGAGCATACGGAGCGCAGCGCCTTGCCCATGGCTTCCCGGTCTTCGACCGTGTGCCTGAAGCTGTGGGGCAGCATGCTTTCCAACGGCATCGGCGGAGCCGCGATCTTCGGCTTGTGGCGGGCCGCGGCAGGGCGAGCCTTGCCGGATTGCTTGCGGGAAGAAGCCCGAGGCTCAGCTGCCGTGGACATGGATGCCCCCTTTGAGATTGAGCGTTGCGGTTCGTGCGCTGGCGCCGACCGGAAGCCCATTTGACGCCGACCGGGGCCGGGTGGGAACCGAAAAACTACTTGAATCCAGCGAATTTCCGTCGTTTCGACCACCATTCGGCCAGCCGACGCCAGCCGTCTCCAGGGCAACCTACGGATCGCGCCGGCCAAGCCCACGCACAAAAAGAAAGGGCCGGCATGGCCGGCCCTTTCCCATCGTTTCAGCGGAAACCTTACTTCTTCTGCGGCGCTTCCTTCAGGCCACGGTTCAGCAGCATCGGCTCGATGCTCGGATCCTTGCCGCGCCAGTCCTTGTACATCTTGCCCAGCTCTTCGGTATTGCCGCGCGAGAGGATCATCTCGCGGAAGCGATCACCGTTCGCGCGGGTCATGCCGCCCTTGTCGACGAAGCCCTGGAAGGCATCATCGGCCAGCATTTCCGTCCACAGGTAGGCGTAGTAGCCGGCGGCGTAGCCGTTGCCCCAGATGTGCTGGAAATAGCTTGAGCGGTAGCGCGGCGGCACGTAGCTCAGGTTGATCTTGGCCTTGGTCAGTGCATCGGCTTCGAACTTGTCCGGATCCTGCTTGGGCGCATCCGGGCCCAGGCTGTGCCAGCTCATGTCGAGCAGCGCGGCCGAGACCAGTTCGGTCATGTCGTAGCCCTTGTTGAAGGTCTTCGACTTCTTGATCTTCTCGACAAGATCCTGCGGCATCGGCTCGCCGGTCTTATAGTTCTTCGCGTAGTTGGCGAAGATCTTCGGATCGGTCGCCCAGTGCTCGTTGAACTGCGAGGGGAATTCCACGAAGTCGCGCGCGGTGGCCGCACCCGACAGGCTCGGGTACTGCGAGTTGGCGAAGATGCCGTGCAGGCCATGGCCGAACTCGTGGAACATGGTGATCACGTCGTCGAACGACAGCAGCGCCGGCTGGCCCGGTGCGGGCTTGGTGAAGTTGGCGACATTGAACACGACCGGCTTGGTGCCCATCAGCTTCGACTGGTCCACCAGGTTGCTCATCCAGGCGCCGCCGTTCTTGTTGTCGCGCTTGAAGTAGTCGCAGTAGAACAGCGCCATCGAGGTGCCGTCCTTGTCGAACACTTCGAACACGCGCACGTCAGGCTGCCAGACGGGGATGTCCTTGCGCTCCTTGAAGGTCAGGCCGTAGAGCTGATTGGCGGCGTAGAACACGCCGTTCTGCAACACGTTGTCCAGCTCGAAGTACGGCTTGATCTGCGACTCATCCAGATCGTACTTGGCCTTGCGCACCTGCTCGGCGTAGTGGTTCCAGTCCCACGCTTCGACCTTGAAGCCGCCCTTCTGCTGGTCGATCACGTCCTGGATGTCCTTGGCTTCACGCTCGGCGCGCGCGGTGGCGGCCGGAGCCAGCTTGTCCATGAAGGTCAGCGCCGCTTCCGGCGTTTTCGCCATCTGGTCTTCCAGCTTCCACGCGGCGTAACTGGAGAAGCCCAGCACCTTGGCCTGCTCGGCGCGGATCTGCGCGATGCGGGCAATCATGTCGCGCGTATCGTTGGCGTCACCCTTCTCGGCGCGATCCCACGAGGCCTTGAACAGCTGCTCGCGCGTGGCGCGATCATTCAGGCTCTGCAGCGCCGGCTGCTGCGTGGTGTTCTGCAGCGGGATCACCCACTTGCCGTCCAGCTTGCGTGCCTTGGCCGCTTCCACCGCCGCGGCAATGTCACCATCGGACAGGCCATCGAGCTTGCTCTTGTCGTCCACCACCAGCGCACCGGCCTTGGTCGCGGCGAGCAGCTTGTTGGTGAACTGCGTGCTGAGCGTGGACTCTTCCTTGTTGAGGTCCTTCAGCTTGGTCTTGTCGGCATCGGACAGCTTGGCGCCGCCACGCACGAAATTCTTGTAGGTCACTTCGACCAGGCGCTTGGATTCCGGATCGAGCTTGAGCGAATCGCGCTGCTCGTAGATCGTCTCGATGCGCTTGAACAGCTTGTCGTTCATCACGATCGCGTCCTGATGCTCGGCGAGCTTGGGCGCTTCTTCTTCCTGCACCTTCTGCAGGGTGTCGTTGGTGTTCGCGCCGCTCACCGCGTTGAACGCCTGCATCACGCGCGTCATCAGCTGGCCCGACTTCTCCATCGGGATGAAGGTGTTCTCGAAGGTCGGCGGCTCCGGGTTGTCGGCGATCTTGTTGATCTCTTCCAGGTGCTGCTTCATGCCCTCTTCGAACGCCGGCTGGTAATCGCCGTCCTTGATCTTGTCGAACGGCGGCGCCTGGAACGGCAAGGTGCTGGGTTCGAGGAACGGGTTCACGGCGCTGACCTCAGGCGTGGTGGCGGCAGTGGACGCCTTGGCCGGCGCGGTGCTGGCCGGAGCCGGAGCCGGCTGCTGGGCCTGCTCGTTCGACTGCTGCGAGCAGGCGGCGAGCGCGATGGACGTGGCGATCACGAGAGTGCGGAGACGAAGCATCAGGGTTCCCCTGGTGGGCGGACAAATGAACCCGGAGCCTAACCACACCGTGGCAGGGGTGCCAAGGGCTGGAAGTCCTGCCTCCGCAAGGGTTGTGTGTAGGAGCGCACCCAGTGCGCGAAAAGCCGACGGAGCGGAGATGCCGGAAGTCCGCGGTCGCGCACTGGGTGCGCTCCTACAGTACGGGGTAGGGAATCAGGCCTTGCGCATATCCCGCAGCTGCCAGCTCGAACCGATCAGCAGATTCAGGCGGTGCCGCACGATGCTCATCGGCAGGTCGGTGATCAGGTCCATGTCGATGCGCAGGTCGTGGACATGGGCGCTCACGGTGGCGGCCGAGTCGGTCGCACCGAGGGCGGGATCGACCTCATCCGGCTCCTCCTGCATGGCACGCCAACGTTCGAACAGCGACGGCGTGCGCAGGGCTACTTGCACTGCAGCAGCGAGGTCGTCGGGGCCAGCGCCGTCGTAGCTCAGCGAAGGTACCGGCCCACGGGCCTGAGCGAGATCGGCAATCGACAGGTAATAGTGGCTACGCATCGCCATGGTGAATCTCCGGTTCGGCCGCCCATGCAAGCACGCGCGGCGTGAATCACTCCAAGATCGCTTCAAGATCCAGGTGGGCCGCGGCCGTTTGCGGCGGCTCGCCATAAGGCAGCACACCGAGGCACGGTGCGGGCAGCAGCTGGCGCAGTGTCGCCAGGTTTTCATCCACGGCCGCCATGTCCGGATCGATGCGGTTGCCGATCCACCCGACCAGCCGACAGCCGTCGGTGGCGATCGCACGGGCGCTGAGCAACGCATGGCTGAGACAGCCCAACCGCATGCCGACCACCAGGATCACCGGCAGCTGCCATTGCCGCGCGATGTCGGAGGCGAGCAGCCCGCGCGACAAGGGCACCAGCCAGCCGCCCACGCCTTCGACCATCACTACGTCGTGCATGTCGCACAAGCGCATGAAGGCGTCGCGCAGCGGGGCCAGGCGAATATCCACGCCCTCATGCGCGGCCGCCAGATGCGGCGACAAGGGCTCGCGCAGCGCGATGGGGTTGATCCATTCATAGGGCATCGGTGCGCTGCTGGCCGCCTGCAGCGCCAGCGCATCGTCGTTGCGCAGGCCTTCGCGTGTTTCGACACTGCCGCTGGCCACCGGCTTCATGCCGCAGGCGTTGAGGCCGCGGGCGCGCACGGCGTGCAGCAGCGCGCAGGTCGCATGGGTCTTGCCTATGCCTGTGTCAGTACCCGCTACGAAGAACGTCGACATGCGCCTGTCCCCTGGTGGCGGCCTGGAACCGATGCGCGTGCCCGTCGTGCCGGCACGAGCCATGCGGGCGCATAATACGTGCTTTGGCAGCGAGGCTCATGCCCATGTTCGAAGTATCCACGCAGGCGTACGCGAGCAAGCGCGAGCACTACGAGGACCTGTGCAACCAGGCGCGCGGCCTGCTCGAGGGCGAGCCCGACATGATCGCCAACGCGGCGAATTTCTCGGCGCTGGTCTATCACAGCCTGCCCGACCTCAATTGGTGCGGTTTCTACCTGTACGACGGCACCGAGCTGGTGGTCGGCCCGTTCCAGGGCAAGCCGGCGTGCATCCGCATCGCCCTCGGTCGCGGCGTGTGCGGCACCGCCGCGCAGATGCGCGAGACCCAGGTCGTGCGCGATGTGCACGACTTCGACGGCCATATCGCGTGCGACGCAGCGTCGCAGTCGGAAATCGTGGTGCCGCTGGTGCGCGCCGACGGCCGCCTGTTCGGCGTGTGGGACGTCGACAGCCCATCCGTCGCACGTTTCGACGATGAAGACCGCGCCGGCATGGAAGCGCTCTGCGCGGTGTTCATGGCGAGCCTGAAAGCCTGAGGCTTACTCGCGCGGCGTCTGCAACAGCGTCACGATCGCCGCGCGCGCCTCGTCCACGCCGGTCGGCGTCTGTGAGGAAAACATCTGCGCCGTGGCCTGCGTGCCGCCTGCCGCCAGCTCCTTGCGCAACGCCGCCAGGGCCTGCATCGCCTGGTTGCGCGAGAGCTTGTCGGCCTTGGTCAGCAGTACATGGCAAGGCAGATGCGTGGCGAAGCAGAAGTCCAACATCATCCGGTCGAATTCCTTCATCGGATGGCGGATATCGGAAATCAGCACGACACCGCGCAGGCTGCGCCGGCGATGCAGATAGGCGTCGATTTCCTGCTTCCAGTGCGCACGCAGCTCCTCCGGCACCTTCGCGTAGCCGTAGCCCGGAAGATCGATGAGGCGCACCGTCAGCGGCGCCTCGCCTTCGTCCTGGGCCAGCGGCGGCAGCGAGAATGCGACCATTTGCTGCGTGCGACCGGGTGTCTTGGAGGTACGCGCCAGGCCCCGGTGACCGGTCAACGCATTGAGCGCGCTGGACTTGCCGGCGTTGGAGCGCCCGGCAAAGGCCACTTCGGCGCCGTCGTCCGGCGGAAGTTGTGAGATTCGATGGGCTGCCAGCACGAACTGGGCCCCTTGCAACGGGTTGGACATGGTTTGACCGGCTAAGGTGGCGCGGAGATAATTTAAGGCAACACTGAATAAGTATCGCCATCGTCACCAGTCCTGTCTGTTCGCAGGCCACAGGGCCGTTGACGAAAGCAGACTGGCTGTCTGTCGAGGCAACGGACCGAAGGCATGCGGACAGACAGGACTGGCCCAACGCATTGAATGTAAAGTGTGGGGTGATGTTTGGAAGGCCCGCTGGCTGTGCCGCGCGTATTGGCAAGACAGCCAGTCTTGCCTGCGCCACGCAACACAGCCAGCGGGCCTTCCAAACGCCATGACGACGGCGATACTTATTCAGTGTTGCCTTAAGAGTTTCTGCCAGTTGCGGACGTGCAGGCCAGCGCGAGCCGTGCAGCCATAGCAGTTTTTCGGGAGACAAGTGTATGAGTTTTCGGCCCGCCGGTTTCCGGCCCGCTGTAGTTGGTTATGCCGTAGCCCTCGTCTTTGCGCTGTCTTCCAGCGTGGTGTTCGCCCAGGAAGCCAAGCCTGCCGCCGCGGCTACCGCCGCGCAGCCTGCGGCCGCCGCCGGCGCCGAACAGGCCAAGCCGGCCGAAGCCGTCGCCGTCAAGCCGGGTGATGCCGCTGCCGGTGCCGGCAAGGCCGCCGCCTGCGGCGCCTGCCACGGCATGGATGGCAATTCCAGCGACGCCCAGTACCCGAAGCTCGCGGGTCAGCAGGAGTCCTACATCGTTCGCCAGCTCACCAGCTTCAAGAGCGGCAAGCGCCAGAACCCGATCATGCTTGGCATGGCGACCCCGCTCTCCGAGCAGGACATGCACGACATCGGCGCCTACTTCGCCAGCAAGGCGTCGCTACCGGGCGTGGCTGACCAGGCGCTGGTCGAGCGCGGCGAGCAGCTCTATCGCCAGGGCGACACCACCAAGGGTGTGCCGGCCTGCATGGCGTGCCACAGCATCGACGGCCGCGGCAACCCGGGCGCCGCGTACCCGCAGCTGACCAGCCAGCATGCGCAGTACATCGAAGCCACGCTCAAGTCGTGGCACGACGGCACCACCTGGGGCGACGACGCGCACGCGCAGATCATGCCGGGCATCGCCAAGAAGCTCGACGCGAAGGACATCGCCGCCGTCGCCAGCTACATTGAAGGCTTGCACGCCGCCGAAGGCGCATCCGGCGCTTCCGCCGCGAAGTAAGCGCCTTCGACACGCCGGCCACCAGGCCGGCGTGTCCGTTCCAAGCCAGACAAAGTATCGAGGATCACCATGCTGAAGCGTCTGTCGTTCCTGTGTTCCGCCCTGCTCGTGCTCGCCGCCTGCAGCCACAACAACGACAACGCCAGCACGGCCCCGCAGCCCGCTCCGGCTCCGGCGGCAACCGCCCCGGCCGCGCAGCCGCCCGCCGCTTCCACCGCCGCGGCGCCCGCCGCTGCCGGCACGTCTGCTCCGGCTGCAGCAAGCACCGCCGCCCAGGCACCGACGCCCGCTCCCGCTCCCGCTCCGGCTGCACCGGCGACGCCGTTCGTCGACGACGGCAAGTGGGTCGAAGGCAAGCAGTACGTGCGCATCGAGCCGGCCCAGCCGAAGATGACCAACACCGACAAGATCGAAGTGCTCGAGGTGTTCTCGTACGGCTGCCCGGCCTGCAACCAGTTCCATCCGACCATGAACAAGCTGGTGCAGGAGCTGCCCTCCGACGCCGTGGTCGCCTACCTGCCCGCCTCCTTCATGCCGCAGGAAAACTGGCCGATGCTGCAGCGCGCCTTCCTCGCCGCGCAGGCGCTGGGCGTGGCTGACAAGGCCAACGACGCGATGTATGACGCCGTGTGGAAGACCAACGAACTCAGCGCCCTCAAGGCCGGTGGCGCGGGCCTCAAGCCGGCGTCGGCCCTCCCCACCCTGGACGACGCCGCCAAGGTCTACACGAAGTTCGGCGCCGATCCGAAGGAATTCGTGGCCGTGGCCAACTCCTTCACCATCAACACCAAGGTCAAGCGCTCGGACGAACTGGTGAAGAACTACGGCATCGAAGAGACGCCCACCATCGTCGTCGACGGCAAGTACCGCCTGACCCCGCGTTCGGCCGGCGGCTACGACCAGGTGGTGGAACTGACGAAGTGGCTGGTGTCCAAGGAAGCGGCCGGTAAGTAAGCCGGGCCTTCAACCGTCCCCCACCCCGCCCACCTGAGAACACCGCCCATGCTCAAGCGTTTTGCTTCCCTGCGCGCGATCGGCCTGATCGCCGGCCTGCTGTTGACCACCGCCTGCACCGCCACCGGCTCCAACGATCCGGCGCCCTACACGGAAGGCACCGAATACGTCACGATCGGTGGCACGCCCCAGCGCTACAGCAACGAGGGCAAGGTCGAGGTCGTCGAGGTGTTCTCGTACGGCTGCATCCATTGCGCCCACTTCGCACCGCTTGCCGAGCAGATGCGCAAGCAGTTGCCTGCAGGCGTGGTGTTCAAGCTGCTGCCGGCCGCGTTCAACGATCAGTGGGTGCCCTATGCCCGCGCCTACTACGCGGCTCAGAAGCTCGGCGTGGTGGAGCAGACCCATCTGGCGCTGTTCAAGGCCAAGTTCGACGATCACTACCCGATCTCCACCCTGGACGAGATCGCCGACTTCTACGCCAGCCATGGCGTGAAGCGCGATGACTTCATGCGCATCGCCAGCTCGGACGAAGTCACCCAGCAGATCCGCAAGGATGCCGCGCTGGTGCAGGCCTGGCAGGTCGACGGCACGCCGACCATCGTGGTCGACGGCAAGTACCGCAGCGCCAACATCAAGACGCTGGACCAGCTGTCGGCCCTGGCCCAGTGGCTGGCCAAGCGCGAACTGGCCGGCGGCAAGTAAGCCTTGCATGGGGAAAGTCCGGCCGGACTTTCCCCACATTCACACCCCGGCGGGCATGCTTGCGCATCCGACGGCGCCCGCGATGGCGCCAGTCACCCTTTGCCACTACCCTGCCGCCCGATGAACCGCGCCGATTCACCTGCCCCTGCCGTCCCGGAGCGCCGTCTACGTCTGCTGAGCTGCAACATCCTGGCCGGCGCCAGCGTGCAGCGCTACAGCGAATACCTGACCCGCAGCATCAACGCGGTGCTGCCCGGCCGAAGCAAGCTCGACAACCTTGATCGCCTCGCCGAGGTGCTGCCGCAGTTCGACGTGATCGGGCTGCAGGAAGCCGATGCCGGCAGTCTGCGCTCGGGCTTCCTCAACCAGACGCGCTATCTCGCCGAAGCGGCGGGTATGCCGTTCTGGAGCCATCAGCCCAATCGCCCGATGGCGCGCCTGGCGCATTCGGCGAACGGGCTGATCAGCCGCCTGGAGCCCACCAGCGTGCTGGACTTTCCGCTGCCCAGCCGCATTCCCGGCCGCGGCGCGCTGCTCGCGCGCTTCGGCGAAGGCAAGGACGCGCTGGCGGTGATGATCGCGCATCTTTCCTTGAGCGCCCCGGCGCGCGCCAAGCAACTCGCCTTCATCGGCGAGGTGCTTCAGGACTACCGGCACGCCGTGCTGATGGGTGATCTCAATACCGAGCTGCGCAGTGCGGAGATGAAGCACCTGTTCGCCAAGTCCACCCTGGTGTCGCCGGAACAGGCGACGCCCACCTTCCCGAGCTGGAAGCCGCGCCGGGCGCTGGATCACATCCTCACCTCCGAGGCGATCCAGCTCGACAAGGTCTGGGCGCTGCCGCAGGCCTTTTCCGACCACTTGCCGCTGGCGGCGGAAATCCGCCTGCCGAACCACATAGCTCCCCAACCCTTTCGATTGCGCCGATGAAGCGAACGCTGACCCTGATCCTGCCCTGGCTGTTGCTGATCGCGCTGGGCACCGTGCCGCTGATGCTTCGTTACGGGCTCGTCGAGTCGCCCGAAGTAGCGCGCGTATGCGAAACAGGCAAGACGCTCGCCTGCGAGCTGCGGCATGTCACCGTGGAAGGGTTCATCACTGGCAACATCGGCGGCGTGCGCATCGGCATCTATGGCTGGGTGGCGCTGGCCGCCGCCGCGCTGGCCTTGTGGCGCAACCGCGTATTCACCGCCTGGCTGGCGGCGGCGACGGGACTGGTCGCGGTGGTGCTGTACTGCTTCGAACCGGGGGCGCTGGCCCTATTGGTAGGCTGCCTGCGGCTCGTGCGCGCCCAGGCGAACGGTACGACGCCACGCGACCAGCGCAGCGCCACCCAGCATGAGGTTGGCGCCCAGCCATGACCACGAGGCCGGGTTCAGGCCGACGTCCTGCACCACCGTCGCCGCTGCCAGCAAGGGCATCAGGCAGGCCATGAAGCGTTCCTCCGCGGTGGGCACCCAGGTCCTGGCCGTGTCCAGCATGGCGGCCACGAAGTAGCCCAGCGCCGGAGGCCAGAACAGGCCCAGCGGGAAATCGCGGTAGCGCCCGTCGAACACCAGCAGCAAGCCGTAAAGCGTCAGAACGAACATCCACGCGAAGCGCACGCGCGGGCTCGGCATCGCGCGGCCCGGCCCATCGCAAAGCCGCGCCGCCACCCAGCGGGCCAGTGCGATCGTGGTCAGCAGCGCCAGCAAGCACAGTGTGCCGGAGACCGCCCATTCGACCACGTCACGACAGGCAAACCACATCTGCCGGAACTGCCACGCCAGCGCGGCGCCGCAGGCGAAGCCGGACAACACCAGCGCGACGCGCGCCCTGCGCGAACGCCATTCCCGCCGCCAAACGGCCGCCAGCACGAACAGCACGGCGCCCAGCACGCCCGCCCACCAGCCCAGCAGCCAGCGCGGCTCCTCGACCACCGGGCCCTGCATCGAAAACTTAGGCCGCGCATCGACATCGAAGATGCCCCAGTAGCCGCCGACCGTGCCCTCCTGCTCGCGCTTCCACGGCTGGTCGAAGGTCTCGATCACGTTGTAGGGCATGTCCACGCTGCCGGCGTAGCGAAGGAATTCGCGCATGTACCGGGCCTCGTTCACCAGGCTCCCGGCGGCACCGCGACGCTGCTTGCCCTGGCTGGGCCAGCCCGTCTCGCCGATCATTACCGTGCGGCCGGGAAATTCCGCCTTCATGTGCGCATAGACGTCGGCCACGTGCTGCACGGCGTCCGCCGGTTGCACCGGCGCGTCTTCCCAGTACGGCAGGATGTGGATGGTGATGAAGTCCACCACCTTGGCCATCTCCGGATAACGCTGCCAGAACTCCCACACGTCGGCGTAGGTGATCGGCACGTGCGTATCGCGCACGGCGTCACGCACTTCGGTCACGTATTGCATCATGGCCGACGGCGTCTGCTCGCCACGCAGCAGCACCTCGTTGCCGACCACTACGCCGCGCAGTACGTCAGGATGGGCCTTGATGGTGGCGATGCCGGACTTGATCTCGTTGTCGTTCAACACCGGATCGCGGCCGATCCATATGCCCATGAGCACTTTCATGCCGTAGCGCTGCGCAATCGCCGGCACTGCATTCAGGCCGAAACCCTGCGAGTAGGTGCGCACGCAATCGAAGCGCTGGGAGAGCGCGCGCAGGTCGGCGTCGATGCGCTCGGGGCTCACGTAGGCGTGGATGTTGAGCGGCGTCTCGCCCGGCTTGCGGAACGGTGCGTAGGACACACAGGCGATGCGCGAAGAAGGTGTTTCGGGCAGCGCCACCGGACGCCCGATCTGCCACCACCAGAGCACGCCCCACAACGCCGCGGCGACAAGCGCCAACCACGCCAGCGGCGCTACACGGGACGACGGCGAGGACGGTGGCGTCATGCGCTTCCTTGAAAGCCAGGTTCATGCGCCGGACGCGGCGCCTCGTGGGCGGCAGATTCTATCAGGCCCGCCCCGCGGCCACGGTCGCGTCGGTTTCACGCCACGCTCAGCGGGCGTTGGCCATGCTGTCGGGTCCGATGCATTGCCTGGCGTTACGATGCACTGCGCGGAACAGGCAAAAAAGGAGCTTTCATGTCCCTCTCCGTGGCACCGCGCCGATTCGCCGGGCGCCTGCTCATCATGCTGGCCGGCCTGTTGCTGGCCGGCACCGCCAGCGCAGCCGAGCCCACGCAGGCACAGCGCAACGCCTTCAAGCAGGCCTATGCGGCAGCGCAGGAAGGCGGCGACGCCTGGCGCGGCCTGGCCAAGGGGCTGGAGGACTATCCGATTTATCCCTACCTGGAAGCGGCCGCGCTGACGCACGACCTGCGGCAGATCGATCGCGCGCAGGTGGAGTCCTATCTCAAGCGCTATCCCGACCAGATCCCCGCGGGCGATCTTCGCCGCGACTTCCTTGGCGAACTGGCGCGTCGGCAGGATTGGGACAACTTCCTTGCGATGTACCAGCCGGGACAGGGCGATGCGCTGGCCTGCAATGCCCTGCAGGCTCAGTTGAGCAAGGGCGCTCAGCTCGATTTCGACCGCGACCTTGCCTCGCTATGGGCCAAGCCCAAATTGCCCGGCGCCTGCGATCCCGTGCTGAATGCCGCGCATGACCAGGGCCTGCTCACGCCGCAACGCCTTTGGGAGCGCATCGATCGCGCCGCCGATGCCGTGCAGCCTGGTTCGATCAATGCCATGGCGGCGTGGCTGCCCGCCGAAGACGCAGAAACTGCCAAGCGACTGGCTTCGGCGCTGAGTGATCCAGGCGCCGCTGCGGTGGCCGCCAACCAGTGGCCGGACACGCCGCGCAACCGCCAGGCCGCTGCGATGGCGGTGGAACGGCTGGCGCGTCGCCAATCCGTGACCGCCGACATCGCCTGGCAGAAGCTGCAGGATCGTTTCGCCTTCACGCAGCCGCAGCGCGATCGCGTGATGTACGCGCTGGCCCTGTTCCATGCGACCGACTACGACGAGGGCGCGCTGTCGCGTCTCGCGGCGTTGCCCGCCGCGCTGCAGACCGACGTGAGCCGCGAGTGGCGCGTGCGCGCCGCGCTCGCTCAACGCGACTGGCGGGCCGTGCTCGCGGCCATCGATGCGATGCCCGCCACGCAGCAGCAGGACGGCGAATGGCGCTGGTTTCGCGCGCGCGCACTCACCGAGCTGGATCGTGGCGCCGAAGCGCAACGCGTGCTGACACCCCTGGCGCAGGAACCCACGTTCTACGGCTTCCTCGCCGCCGATCGGCTGGAACAGCCCTACGGCATCTGCCAGCTCCAGCTCAACAACGATGCGAAACGCGAACAGGTCTTGCTGGCCAACCGCGGCCTGCAGCGCGCGTTCGAATTGTTCGCCGTCGGCCTGCCACGCCAGGCGCGTCGCGAATGGAGCCAGGCGCTGGATGGCGCCGATGCGGAGACACAGCGACTCGCGGTCGCCCTCGCGTATCGACGCGGCTGGTATGACCGCGCGGTGTTCACCTTCAACAACGGCGAAGCCCTGCGCTATTACGAGCAGCGCTTTCCGCTCGCCAGCCAGGACGGCCTCGTGCCACAGGCGCAGGAAGCGGGCATCGATCCTTCCTGGGCGTACGCCATCCTGCGCGCGGAAAGTGCATGGATGAGCGATGCGCGCTCCGGCGCGGACGCGCGCGGCCTGATGCAGCTGCTGCCATCGACTGCGGCCCTCGTCGCCAAGCGCAACGGCATCAGCTGGGGCGGCGGCGATACGCTGTTCGATCCGGTGACCAACATCATTCTGGGCACGCGCTATCTCGCGCAGATGGCGCAGCGCTTCAGCGGCTCGATCTGGCTCGCCAGCGCGGCGTACAACGCCGGGCCCGGCAAAGTCGACCAATGGCTCGAAGCACGCGGCGCGCTGCCGCCGGACCTGTTCGTCGCCACCATTCCCTACAAGGAAACCCGCGAGTACGTGGCACGCGTGATGTCCTTTGCCGTGATCTACGACTGGCGCCAACATGGCAACGCGGTGACGCTGTCGCAGCGGCTGACACCGATCGGCCAAGGCTTCAATCTCGCGTCGGTCAACGGCGAACGCAAGCTGGTGGGCTGCCCGGTCGCGGCGCCGGCGGTACCGGCTGAAGCCGCCACCGCGGCGCCTGCGAGCAGCATGGCGCCGCCGGCGTCCACCTCCAACGGCACGCACTGAGAGAGGCCTGCAAGTGGTTAAGAAACCCAAGCAACTGGTCGTGCTCGGCGGCACCGGCTTCGTCGGTTCGCACCTCATCCCGCGACTGGTGGCCGATGGCCATCGCATCGTGCTGCTCTCGCGCAACCGCGAACGCAAGCGCGAGCTGGGCGTGCTGCCGTCGGTGCGCATCCGCAGCACCGATGTCTACGACGCCAACGCGTTGCGTCGACAGTTCGAAGGTGCCGACGCGGTGATCAACCTGGTCGGCGTCCTCAACGCTTTCGGCAAGCAGACCTTCCATCACGCCCACGTGGAACTGACCCAGCGCGTGATCGCTGCCTGTCAGGCGGCCGGCGTGCCGCGACTGCATCAGATGAGCGCGCTCAAGGCCGGCCAGGGTCTCTCGCAATACCTCAAGACCAAGGGCGAGGCCGAAGCGCATGTACGCAACTCGTCGCTGGATTGGACCATCTACCAGCCGAGCGTGATGTTTGGCCGCGGTGGCGGATTGGTCGACCGTTTCGCCACGCTGCTGCGGCAGATGCCCGTGCTGCCGCTCGCGCGCGCATCCGCGCGCCTGGCGCCAACCTGGGCGGGCGACGTGGCCGAGGCAATCGCGCGCTGCGTGGACGACGACAAGCTGGGCATGGACCGCAGCTTCGAACTGTACGGGCCGGAAGTGCTGACGCTGGGCGACATCGTGCGGCAGATCCGGGAGGTGGCGGGGCTGCGTACGCCCATCCTGGCGCTGCCCGACGGCCTCGGACGCCTGCAGGCCCAGTTTGCCCAGCTGCTGCCCGGCAAGCCTTTCTCGCTCGACAACTTCCGCACGCTGCGCACGGATTCCGTGGGCAAGCAGGATGGTTACGCCGCGCTGGGCATCGTCCCGCAGCCACTGTCGCCATGGTTGCCGTTGCTGCTGCGTGAACCCGCACGCCAGCGACGCCTGTCCAGCGCACGGGTTACGCGCTGAAGCAACGCGACTGTGGCCGCATCGTCGCTGCATGGCAGAATCGACGCATGCGCATCTATCTCGTTGGCGGCGCGGTCCGCGACAAACGCCTCGGCAGGCCGGTCATCGACCACGATCACGTGGTGGTCGGGGCGCGGCCCGAAGAGCTGCAGGCGCAGGGATATCGTCCGGTAGGCAAGGATTTCCCGGTATTCCTGCATCCGCAGACGAGCGAGGAATACGCGCTCGCCCGCACCGAGCGCAAGACCGGACCCGGCTACCACGGCTTCGCCTTCCACGCCGATCCGTCGGTGACGCTGGAGCAGGACCTCGCGCGCCGCGACCTCACCATCAATGCGATGGCGGAAACCGAAGATGGCGCGCTGGTCGATCCCTTCCACGGCCTGCACGATCTCGAGCAGCGCCTGCTGCGGCACGTGTCGCCAGCTTTCGTGGAAGACCCGGTGCGCCTGTTGCGCGTGGCGCGTTTCGCGGCGCGCTTCGCGCCGCTGGGTTTCACCGTGGCGCCGGAGACCATGGCGCTGATGCAGCAGATGGTGCGCAATGGCGAGGTGGATCATCTCGTGCCCGAGCGCGTATGGCAGGAGACCCGCAAGGCACTCGGCGAGGCGCAACCGTCGGCGTTTCTGCGCGTACTGCGCGAATCAGGCGCACTCGCCGTGCTGTTTCCGGAAGTGGACGCGCTCTACGGTGTGCCGCAGCGCGCGGAGTTCCATCCGGAGGTCGACACCGGCGTGCATGTGGAAATGGTGCTCGACATGGCCGCACGCATCGCGCCCGGCAACGATGTGGTGGGCTTCTGTGCGCTCACGCATGACCTCGGCAAGGCGCTGACGCCTGCCGATGTGCTGCCTCGGCACATCGGACACGAACATGCGGGCGTCGCACCGCTGCAGCGACTAGCCGCACGACTGAAGGTGCCGACGGAACATGCGACGCTCGCCGAGCACGTATGCCGCGAGCATCTCAACGTTCATCGCGCCTTCGAACTGAAGGCGGCCACGGTGCTGCGCCTGTTCACTTCGCTGGACGCCTTGCGTCGACCCGAGCGCCTGGGCCTGTTCCTCGCGGCCTGCGAAGCCGACAAGCGGGGCCGTCTCGGCCATCAGGACGACGCCTATCCCCAGGCCGGCTATCTGCAACAGGCGCGCGATGTGGCGGCGGCGATTCGCGCCGAGCCCTTCGTCGCCAAGGGTCTCACCGGGCCGGCGATTGGTGAGGCCATGACCGCCGCGCGAACCACCGCCATCGAGTCGCTGCGCCAGTCGGCTCGCTGAACAGGCCAGGGCCGGAAAGCTGGCAGGAAGACCATTGAGGGTAAAATGGCGGGCTTGGCACCCTGGCGGCCTCCCCCGGAGGCCGTCGCCGTGTATAAAGACGGGTCGCCCCTCGTCGCCCTGGTGAATCGGGCGCCTGCCGTTCCAACCCCCGGAGTCATCCGTGTCCATTGCGTCTCACCCGACCTCGCCGCTGCGCCAGCGGTTCCGTCCCTTGTGGTGGCTGGCCATCAGCTACGTGCTGATCGGCGCCCTCACGCGCATCGTGCTGTTGTTCATGGCCGGCGGCGGCGTGCCGCACAACCCACTGTACTGGGCGTACGCATTCGGCGTCGGCCTGGCCTACGACCTGGTCGCCTTCATCTACATCGCCTGGCCGCTGATGCTGTACCTGTGGCTGGTGCCGCAACGCATCTATGTGTCTCGGGTGGGCCAATGGCTGCTCTACGGCGGTGGCGCGGTGACCTTGTTCGGCCTGCTGTTTGTCGGTGCTTCGGAGCTGGTGTTCTGGGGAGAGTTCGGCACGCGCTTCAACTTCATCGCGGTGGACTACCTCGTCTATACGACCGAGGTGATCGGCAATATCCGCGAGTCGTATCCGCTGGGCACCTGGATCAACCTGCTGGCGCTGGCGACGCTGGTGGTCGTATGGATCAGCCGCCGCGGCCTGAAGGCCGAGGATGGCGGCACGCGCTTTCTCCAGCGCAGCAAGGTGGCACTGGTGTGGTTGGTCATCACGGTGGTGACCGCGGTGGCCATCAAGGGCACCTTCAAGGACCGCACCGACAACGCGTACGTGAACGAGCTTTCCGGCAACGGCGTGTACGAATTCTTCGCCGCGTTTCGCAGCAGCCATCTGGACTATTCGCGCTTCTACCGCACGTTGCCCGAAGACGATGCGTTCCGTCGGGTGCGCGACCTGATCAAGACGCCCGAGGCGACCTACGTCAGCAACGACCCGCGCGACCTCACCCGCGAGATCCGCCACGAAGGACCGGAGAAGCACCTCAACGTGGTACTGATCAGCGTGGAAAGCTTCTCGGCTGATTTCCTCGCGGAATTCGGCGACAAGCGCGGCATCACGCCAAACCTCGATGCGCTGATCAGCAAGAGCATGTTCTTCGACAACCTCTACGCCAACGGCACGCGCACCGTGCGTGGTTTGGAGGCGCTATCGCTGTCCGTGCCGCCCACGCCCGGCGATTCCATCGTAAAGGCGCACAACAACGAGAACCTGTTCTCCGCCGCCAATGTGTTCAACGACCGCGGCTACCAGTCCGACTTTGTCTACGGTGGCTACGGCTACTTCGACAACATGAACTACTTCTTCTCGCACAACGGCTATCGTGCGGTGGACCGCAACGATATCGCCAAGGGCGAAACGATCCATCACGAAAACGTGTGGGGCGTGGCCGACGAAGATCTCTACACGCTGTCGCTGAAGCAGATGGACGAGGCGTATGCGCAGAAGAAGCCCTTCTTCCTGCACATCATGACCACCTCCAACCACCGCCCCTTCACCGTGCCCGCCAACCGCGTGACGCAGAAGAACGGTACGCGCGAAGCCGCCGTGGCGTACACCGACTGGTCCATCGCCGACTTCCTCAAGCGCGCGCAGGGCAAGCCGTACTTCGATGACACGATCTTCGTGATCACTGCCGATCACTGCGCCTCCAGCGCCGGCCGCACCAGCGTGCCAATCAACCGCTACCACATCCCGCTGTGGATCTACGCGCCCAAGCACATCCAGCCGCAGCGCGTGACACGCCAGATGGCGCAGGTCGACATCATCCCGACCGTGATGGGCCTGTTGAACTTCAGCTACCGCAGCCGCTTCTTCGGCGCCGACATCTTCCAGCTGGAGCCGGGCCGCGAACGCGCCTTCCCGGCCACCTACGAGAAGCTCGGCTACCTGCGCAATGACATGCTCACCATCCTGGAGCCGCAGCGCAAGCTCGAACAGGTACGCCCGAACTTCGACAACGGCGACGCTGTGCCGAACAAGCCGATCGACGAGCACCAGGTGGACGACGCCACGGCGTACTACCAGGTGGCAGCTTTCATGTTCAAGCACGGGTTGATGGTGAAGCGGTCGGAGGACAGCAAGGCCGTAGACTGAGTGTCCTCAAGGATGGTGCAGGTCGTGTTCGACGCCTGCACCCACTCTTTTGGCGAAGGTGATCAAGGGAAAAAAAGAGGTCACGCATGGATGGCGAAGCACGACATGTGGCCATGACGTTGCCGGACGGCGCGGCCATTTCATCGGATGCCCCCTTGATATGAAGGTGCCGAAACTCGCCGTTTGCCTGCTGCTGGGCGCGCTGCTGTCCATAGCGATGGGCCAGGATATTTCCTGGGACATCAAGAACTACCATCTGTATAACGCCTGGGCTTTCCTTCACGACAGGCATTCGCTGGATATCGCCGCGGCGGGCCTGCAGACCTATTTCAACCCGCTGCCGGACCTTCCCTACTTTTACCTGGCCACAGGCCCGCTGCAGGACTGGCCACGCTTGCTTGCCGGTTTGCAAGGCCTGTGGTTCGGCGCACTGCTCTTCGTCGTCGTCGGCATCGCGAATCGCTTCGCGACTCTTCAGGGCCGCAACCCGGACTGGACCGATCTTTGTGCCGCGCTGGTCGGTGTCACGGGCACCATGGCGGTGTCTCAAGCCGGCTCGACGAGCAATGAAGTCCCGCTGGCCATGCTCGTGTTGCTCGGCCTCTACCTGCTGATGCCAGCGCTTTCCACGGAGCAGTTCACGAAGCCGCTCAGGCGCGCCACCTTCGCAGGCATGGCATGTGGCCTCGCCGCCGGTTTGAAGCCGACGGCAATCGTCTACGTGCCGGCCACGGCAATCGCCCTGCTGCTTGCGCTCGGTATCCGCAGACGCTCATCGTGGCAGGCCGTCGCCTGCTATGGCTCCAGTGCGCTCGTGGTGTTTCTGGCCGTCTATGGCCCATGGGGATGGCACCTGTACCACGCTACAGGCAACCCGATCTTCCCCTTGTTCAATCACTGGTTCGAGTCGCCGCTGACAGCACCATCATCCTTGACCGATCATCGGTTCCGGCCACGCAGCGTGCTGCAGTGGCTGTTCTATCCGTTCTACTGGGCGACCAGGCAGCACAATCTGGTCACGGAGGTCTATTTCGCCGACCCGCGCTATGCCATGGCGATGCTGGCGTTGTTGATGCTGGCCTTCGGAAAATGGCTTCGGCCTCCGGCGTGGACTGCTGACCAGGGCCGCGCGACGCGTTTCCTTGTCACCTTCGTCGTCGTCGGATATGTGACATGGCTGCTGCTGTTCTCCATTCTTCGCTACGCGATCCCGCTGGAGGCCCTGACGGGCGTCGTCGTGTTCCATGCGATACGCACCTGGGCCGCGCCCCGCTTGCCGAGCAAGCGATGGGTCGCCGTGCTGCTGGTGTTGATATTGGGTGCAAGCATCTATCCGAACTGGTGGCGCGGCTCATACCGGGAACATGTGATCGAAGCCGATCTCCCACGCTTGCCGCCCCAGAGCCTGGTTGTGCTCGCGGGCACCCCTGATGCCTACCTCGCCACGCTTTTTCCCGATGCTCAGACGTTGAAGTTCGTCGGCATCACCTGGTTTACGCGCGCGTCGCAAGACCACGGCATCTATGAGCAGACAGCTCGTCGATTGAAGGAACAGGCTGGACCGATCTATGTCGTGTTGCGCGACGATACGGCCAACGAGAACGAAATGCCGCTACTCAACGAGATGTTGGAAGGGCACAGCACGACGGATTGCATGCAGATCCGCTCCAGCATGGAATCCGGTCGCAACAAGAAAGATTATGCCCTCGGGCTGCGTCTGTGCAGATTGGTGCGAGAGACGCCAGCTCCACAGCGCGTCCAGTCGCCCGCGGCGGCGCAAGGATAGCGTCCGTTGTACGCCTCAAGGCGGCAAGGACTGACGGCGCCCCATCGGAGCGTGGCATGATGGTCAAGCACGAAGCGACGACCCGCCCAAGGGGAACAAAGGCGGCCTTCCGCGCGGCCAACTCCCAAGCGCCCTTTCATACCGGGCACGTCGCGTGTCATCTTCGAAATGCGCGACTCACCGATACTTCGACCAGCCCAGAGGACTGCCACGAGATGGCATCGCCCAGCACTGTAGACCCATGGACGAGAGCCCTCATATGGATGCGGAGGGATATGAAACGCGCGTGGGCAATGTGGCTACCCGTCGCTGCATTCTTCACTCTCGCGCTCGTGCAGGCACGCTTGCCCGGCTTGTACATGGACGCCGTGAATCCGGATTTCGTTGCCGCACAGCTGCTTCATCACAGTGCACGGCAACCTGGCGCAGGCATACCGTCGAAGATCTTTCCTATTCTTGGAGGCCTTTACTACGGCGCCCAGAATCTCTACGTGGGGCTGCCAATCTTTGCGCTGTTCGGATGCAACATCATCACGTTGCGCATAGCCCAGGCACTCTTCGGAGCCATGTTGATTGCGGCTCTCTATCTCGTATCGGTCCGCCTCACACGATCGCGAATGCTCGCGTTCGCCTGCACCCTGGGCATCGCCACGGATCTCGCCTTTACTGCATCCTTTAGGACGCAGTTCTATATCGTCATGAGCGCTGCAGCGTGGCTGTTCGCAGCCCTTGCCCTTGCCCTGCCAACGGGCACGCGGTCTGATTTCGGACGCAAGCGCCTGCTGCTGTCGGGAGCATGCACCGGACTCGCCTGTTACGGCTATTTCGTGCTCGGTTTTTTCATACCCGGCATGTTCCTGCTCATCGTCTGGCGCCGACGTGATGGCTGGCGCGATCTTCCCGTATGGCTGACGGGGCTGATGATCGGGATGCTGCCATACGTACTTGGCTACCTCTCTTTGCTGGTAAAGCTCAAGGGCCTCGAACCGACGCTGGCGTTCGTGCGTTACATGCTGGGGCAGCTACATCCTTTCGATGCCGGCGGCGCCAGCCATGGCAATCTTGCCTATGCGTGGAACATGATCCAGCTGTCCGTCATGGACCGTGGCAACGAGGCGATGATCTTCGGACACCCGCTACCCTCGGGCTGGCCCATGACCAAATACGCCGGATTCCTGATCAGCCTGGCGGTCATGAGCATTCTGCTGGTCGTCCGCGTGATTCGTCGCAGCGACAAGTTGGTCCAGACGCTCCCGGCCCTTCTTCCATGGTCGTTCATCGGCATCGCGTCGTTATTCGGCAATCGCCTGTGGGCGCACCACTTCAGCGTGCTGGTGCCATTTGCCTATCTGCTGGGCACGTTGCTGCTACTCGAGTGCCTTGACGCGTTGCGAGCGTCCCATTCATTACGCCGCGCGATCATTGCCGCTGCCTTGTGCATCGGCATTGGTTGCAATCTGATGCAGCAAACCACGTTCCACCAGGAGCTCGCCAGAACCGGTGGCACCGGCAAGATGCCTGAGGCATTGAATACGCTGGCCGAAGAGGCCCGGGCGTCACCACCGCACGTGGCCTATCTTTTTCCGGAATGGGGTTTCTACGCGTCGTTCAATTTCCTGACCGGCAATCGCGTGCGTTACGCCGATAACGTCGAAGCACACACGCTCACGCAATTGCGTCATCGCGGGTACAGCACCTTCCGCCTGGCATTCTGGGACGAAGCCGACTACGAGCGCTACCGACAAATCATGCTTGATGCCGGCGCGCAGAACGTCACCGAACGCGTGTACACGCGGCGAGATGGCGTGCCCGCGTTCTATTTGATCGAAGCCGAATAGAGCGAGAGTGTCAGAGCCGATCCCCCTGATCCGCTTCCAGCAATTCAGCAGGCAAGGGCAGCACTTCCATATTGCGGGCGAACAGCATGGCCTGGAAGCGTTCGCCCATCTGGTCGGGAAGGGTCAGCTTTTTTACTTCCTGCGCGAGACGGTAGCGCGCGGATTCGTCCGGCGCCGCTTCATAGGCGCTTTCGAACGCTTCCTGCAGGCCGCTGCCGATCAGGAACTGTGCTTGCGACAAGTAGCCAGCAACACCAAAGCCAGCGCCGTTGCCTGCTTCCGCCAGCGCAGTGAAATCCACCGAAGCGGTAAGGTCGTTCAAGCCGGGCAGATACAGCGGATCGCCGTGGGCGCGGTGGCGGTAGTGGGCCATCAGCGTGCCGTCGGTGCGTTCCGGCAGATAGAACTCGCGGCGCACGTAGCCGTAGTCGATGAAGAGCATCAGTCCGGCGGAGAGTGAGCCGGCGATGGCTTGGATCCAGTACGGCAGCTGCGGAAGGATCTCCGAGCGGTAGCCGTCGGGGAAGCTCGTTTCGAGATCCCGCTCCACGTGGCGGACGGCGCCGGACACCAGCATGTCGGCAGGACGGTCCACGCGCATCAGGCGGCCTTCGCCATCCAGCGCCACGTATTCCTCATAAACCTCGCCGGCGCGCATCGCAAAGCGCGTGGTCGGCAGCGCGTCGATCACTTCGTTGGCAAACAATACGCCGCGCCAATCCTGCTCGGGCGGTCGATCCAGCCAGGACACGCGCGCGAAGACTTCGGCGGGCAATGCACCAGACAGGCGTTCACGCTGGCGATCGCGCAGGTCGGCACTGGGCTCGAGGATGAGATAACGGCGAGGCAATGTGCCCGCGACGATGAAGGCGTTCAGTGCGGCTTCGGCGAAGCTGCCGCTGCCCCCGCCCAATTCGAGGAAGTCGGCATCATCGCCGAGCAGCGCGATCACCGGATGCGTGGCGTTCACCACGCACTGGGCGAACAGCTGGCCTAACTCCGGCGCCGTGATGAAATCGCCGGCCTCGCCGAACTTGGTCTTGCCGGCGCTGTAATAGCCCAGCCCCGGCGCGTACAGGCAACGCTCCATGTACTGCGAAAAAGGCATCGCGCCGTGCGCGGCGATCTCCTCGCGCAGATGCGTCAGCAGACGGTCGGAATGGGCGAGTTCGTCGGCGCTCGGAGCGGGGAGTTGGGAGGACATGCGCGTGCATCGGTGATGGAGAACGCGCAAAGAATAACCGATGCCCCGCCATAGCCCCGTGAGGGAAGACGATGGCGGGGCACCGGCCCAGCTGACTTAGAGGCTGAAGTCCTTCTGCAGTGAGAGGTACACCCCGCGACGCGGACCAAACTGCGGCGCACCCACGCCCACGCCAGTACCGTCGCGCAGTTCGTACGTACGGTCGAATGCGTTGATCAATGCCAGCTGCGTCTTCACCTTGCCGAAGCTGCCGACGTTGAAGTCGTGAGCCACGTTGAGGTTGAGCTGGAAGTAGTACGGCAGCGAGGCACCGTTGGGCACGCCCGGCGCCTCCTTGCGCAGGCCGCTGCCGAAGAGGTAGTCGGCGCCGACGCGCGTGGCTTCGGTGAAGGCATAGGTGACGCCACCCGACGAGGAGAGCTTCTGGTCGTGGTCCAGATGGATCCAGTTGTCGTCGATGTAGGCAAGCTCGTCCGGCGCGAAGTTGTACTGCCCTGTCATCACGCGCTTGCCCATGGCCCGACTGTAAGCGAGGTTGAAGTATGCCGAGACAGGGCCGTTGTCGTAGTTGAGCGTGAGCTCCGCGCCGCGGATGCGGCCCTGTGCATAGTTGAAGTTGGAGTAGATCAGCGCCGCACCGAACTGGCCTTCGTCCTGCAGGCGATTCACTTTGCGGTAGTACGCATCCAGGCCAACGGTAAGCGTGGAACCGAACTGCTGCTGGACACCCACGTCGAAGTAGTCGGAGCGTTCCGACAGCGGAAGATTGTTGCCGCCACTGGGCAGCTCGTTGGTGGTGCCGTTGAAGCGTGCGATGTTGCTGTCGTCGATCACTTCAGTGGCCGGCGGCGTGAAGTAGCGCGAATAGCCAGCATGGATCGTCGTGGTGTCGGTGGCCTGGTACACCACGCCAAGGCGCGGGCTCAGCTGGCTTTCGGTGCGGAACAGCTCGTAGCGATCGCCACGCACGCCATAGTTCACCGTCCACTTGTCGCCGATGCTCCATTCGTCCTGCAGATACGCCGACCAGGTGCGTGCCAACAGGTTGGTGGCGTCATAGACGCCGATCGGCGTGGTACTGGCCTGCGAGCCGTCCGGATTGGCCGGAAACACCAACGAGTTGTTGCTGATATTGCCGCGCTCGAATTCGCCATAGATGCCGTAGCGAAGCGTGTGGCTATTGCCCAGCGGCGTGGCGAAATCCGCCTGCAGCGTGCTGGCGCGGTTGGATCGGTTGATGGTGGAGGCGACGCCGTTGAACATCAGGTCGCCGACTTCGTCGGGCATGAAGCCCACCGTGCTGTAGCGCTGGCCGAGCGACACCTGGTAATCCGTCTTGCCCCACTTGCCCTGCAGCGAGAGCACGCCGAAACGCGTCTGCTCCTTCTGCCGCTCGTTGAGATCGGCCGAATTGAATTCGGTCTGATCGAGATAACCGAACTGCGGTTCCTGGTTCGGATTGTTGGGAATCTCGAAACGGTTGTTGGTCGCACCGAACATGAAGCTCACGCGCATGTCGTCGTTGACCAGATAGGAGATATCGCCGAAGCCCTTCACCTGATTGGTATGGTCATGAATGGGCGTGCGGCTGGGCGTCGGGTTCTCGATGCCGACGTCGCTTTCCAAGTAGTTGGCGGTGACGAACCAGCTCCAGCGATCACTGCTGCCCCACAACGAAGCATTCGGGTTCAGCGTGCCGAACGAGCCCCCGGTGATGCCGACGCTGCCGCCGTTCCCGAGGTCGTGTCCGCTCTTGGTGTCGATATCCACCACGGCGGCGGTGCGCAGGCCGTACTGTGCGGGCAGCGCACCGTCGAGCAGCTTTACGCTCTGGATGGTGCGCGCGTCCAGCGTCTGGCCAAAACCGGAAATCGACTCGGGAATGATCACGCCATTGATGCGGTACTGCAGGTTCGCGTGGTCGCCGCGCACATGCACGCCGCCGTAGGAATCCTGCACCACGCCCGGCGCCTGCAGGATCACCTGGTTGAGCGGCGTGGAATCGCCCAGCGGCAACTGCTGGATCGCCTTCTGGTCGATCACGTACTGGCTGCTGCCGGTGTCCGGCGAGAGCGAATTGCGCGATTGGTCGAGCGCGGCCGACACGTCGATGGCGCTGAGCTGCCTCACCTTGTTGCCGGAGGCAGCCACATCGCTGTCGTTGCCGCCAGCGTCGGCGCTGCCGGGAGCCACATCACTCGCGTCGGCAGGGTTGGTTGTCTGGGCGAACGCGACCGGGACGGTACCCAGCGCGACAGCAAGACTCAGGGCAAGCAGGGAACGTTTCATCAGGGGTCCGGGGAAGGGGGCGACGAAGATCTTATTTTTGATACGTTATAACATTGCCATTCTAGCCCAGACCTGCGCCTGCCCCAAAAGTCATGCCTGCCACCGAAACATCTGCAGCCCGGCGCGGTTCATCCGGCTGGCTCAGCGGGATTTCACGGGCGGCTTCTAGACTGGCTGCCGTACGCCGTCTCGAGTCAGGGCCCATGACCACATCCTCGTCCCAGCTTCCCGCCGTCATCACCGACCACAGCCGGGTCACCCAGGCCATCCTCGACTTCGTCAGCCAGATCCCCGACAGCGCCGTGGAAGGCAGCCGGCAACCCGAGCAGGAAGCCCAGCGCCTGGCGACCCGGGCGTCCCAGCGGGCAGCGTTGACCGCCGGCTCGCTCGCCTTGCCGCCCGGCCCACTGGGCTGGCTGACCGTGCTGCCGGAACTCATCGCCATCTGGAAGATCCAGGCACAGATGGTCAGCGACATCGCCGCCGCCTACGGCAAGCATTCGGATCTGGGCCGCGAGCAGATGCTGTGGTGCCTGTTCCGCCATACCGCGGCACAGGCCTTCCGCGACCTGGTGGTGCGCGTGGGCGATCGCCTGCTGTTCCGCCGGGTGACCTACAGCCTGGCCGAGCGCATCGCCAAGACCGTTGGCGTGAAAGTCACCCAGCGCGCCGTCGGCAAGGGCATCTCGCGCTGGCTGCCGGTGGTGGGCGCGATGGGCGTCGGCGCGTATGCGTACTACGACACGGGACAGGTGGCGCGCACCGCGATCGCCATGCTCAACGCCTCCATCGAGACAGAAGAAGCGGGCGAACCGGGCGTCATCACGCCGGCGGGATGACGTTCCCGCGGCTTTGCGGCAAGCTCGCGCTCCAGTCGCGCCACGCAGGAGGCCACGCATGAGTCCACCCCACGAGCGTCCCGTCGTTCTCGTCACCGGCGCAGGCAAGCGGGTCGGTGCCGTCATCTCCCGCGTGTTGCATGCGGCGGGCTATGACCTTGCCCTGCACTATCGCCACTCCTCTGCCGAAGCCGAGTTGCTGGCCACGTCGTTGGAGCGCCAGCGCAGCGGCAGCACGTACACCGTGCAGGGCGAGCTGGCAGACATCGATGCGCTGCCGGACATGGTGCAGCGCGTGCTGGGCCGTTTTGGTCGGCTGGATGCATTGGTCAACAACGCCTCGGCGTTCTATCCCACACCGATCGGCACCGCGACGCCCGAGCAGTGGAACGAACTGTTCGCCTCGAATGCGCAGGCGCCCTTCTTCCTCTCCCAGGCGGCCACGCCCGCGCTGCGCGAGGCACGCGGCGCCATCGTCAATCTGGCGGACATCTACGCCGAACGCCCGCTCGCCAACCATCCGCTCTACTGCATGGCGAAGGCGGCGCTGGCCGCGATGACACGATCGCTTGCGCTCGACCTCGGCCCCGATGTGCGCGTAAACGGCGTCGCGCCGGGCGCGGTGATGTGGCCGAGCGACGGCAAGCCTTACGACGACCAGCAGGCCATGCTCGCTCGCACACCGTTGCAGCGTGCCGGGTCTCCGGAGGATGTCGCAGGCGCCGTGCTGTGGTTGTTGCGTGATGCGCCGTTCGTGACCGGACAGATCATCCGCGTGGATGGTGGGCGGACGCTGTCCGTATAAGCGACACGGTCGCTTTACGCCTGTAGGAACCCATCCAGTGGGCGACCGCAGAGCTTCGTACTCGCCGCTTTGTCGGGCTGTCGCGCACAGGGTGCGCTCCCACAGGGCTTCGCTCGACGTTATGCGATTAGACTGCATCGCTCCGTAGGTTTCCGCGCACTGGGTGCGCTCCTACAAAAGAGATTTTGTAGGGAGCGCACCCCGATAGTGCGACTTACTTCTTCGGCTTGAACGCCTGCTCGAGCATCGCCTGGTCGAAGCCGTAGCCAACCTGGCCCTCTTCCGCGTAGCGATAGAGCGCCGCAGCGTAGATGCCCTGCAGCGATGCCTGGATCAGGCCCAGCAGCGTGATGCCGACGGCCACGATGACCACCGCCACGATGATCGCCACGATGGATTGCGAGACGACCGCCGCCACGATGATGCCGGCCGATATCAGGATGGCGAGGAACATCAGCAGGCCAAACACCACGCCGATGCCAGCGTTGCCGATGATGTTCTCGCCCCAGGTGCGCTTGAGCAGGTCCACGCTGTGCTTGATCGCATCGGTCGGGCCCACGTCCTGGCTGGCGAGCACCGGCACTACCAGGAAGGTAGCCACGGTCCAGGCCAGGCCAAGGAAGCCGGCCACCAGGCGACCGATCAGTCCCAGGCGTTCCTGCAGAGCGCGCAGCACCAGGCCCACAGTGGCGGCGATCAGCGCGTAGCCGAAGATGTTCACGATGCGCCCACGTGCGATCGCGAAGCCGGCGGCGAAACTGGTCGGCTCGCCGCGCAGACGCATCAGCGCCGCGCCAGCCAGCGCGGTGTTGAAGAAGATGATCACGAAGTACTGCACCAGATAGAACAGGAACAGCACGACGTAGCCACCCGTGGACAACGCGCGCCCGTGCACTTCGCCCGCGCCTTCCGCACCGGCGAAGGCCAGGATCATGGGAATGAGGAAACTGGCGGCCACCAGCAGGCAGCAAAGGCCTGATGCCAGCGGGAACATCAACAGCGATTTGTCCGAACGCAGCACCGCTGCGCTGGCCTTCATCAGCTCCCAGCTGCGGGAGAACTTGCCTGCCATAACAACCTCCTTGTGATGGATGGGCGATTTCTAGCATCCGTAGATGACGGGCGACAGTGCCACATCACTTTTTGCGGGGACGCATCCCGTGCGCGATAACCACCCGAGCACACACCTCGAAAAGCGCGCTACAACGCCTCGACCACCAGCGGCTCACTTTCCACAGGAAACGCCGCCCACAGCTCCGTCATCGTCTTGCCGCTCACCGGATGCCTGAGCTCCGGCGCGATGTCTGCGATCGGCTTGAGCACGAAGGCGTGGCGAAGCTCCTTGCGCGGAATGTCGAGATGACCCTCGCCCTGCCGCACCAGATCGTCATAGAGCACGATGTCCAGATCCAGCGTGCGATCGGAGAAACGCGGCACGTCGCGGCGACGGCCGTGGCGATCTTCCAAGGCGTGCAACCAGTCGTTCAGCGCTTCGGGCGCGAGATCGGTATCGAGGCCCACGGCGAGATTGATGAAGTCGGCGCCATCGAAACCCACCGATTTGCTGCGGTAGGCCGGCGACACTGCCAGTGTGCCGAAGCGTTCGCGCAGTTCAACCAAGGCTGCATTGAGGTAACGCGTGGGCTCGAGATTGGAGCCCAGGCTCAGGTAGACGCGGGCCATCGTTATTGCGGACGCACGCCGCGCTCGATGCGCACGCCCACGGCCTTCGCGCCACGCACGGCGCCAGGCTTGGAAAGCTTCAGGCGCACCCACGACACGCCGAACTCCTCGCGAATGATCGATGCGCAACGCTCGGCCAGCGTCTCCACCAGGCCGAAGCTCGACGCACTCACGTAATCGATGAGCCGCTTGGACACATCCTTGTAGTTGAGCGTGAGCCCGATGTCGTCGGTGGCGGCAGGCACGGTGTTGTCGAACGCCATCTCGATGTCGAACGACAAGGTCTGGCGCACGCGGCGCTCCCAGTCGTAGATGCCGATCACGGCATCGATGCGCAGGTCTTCGATGAAAACGATATCCATGGGCGATAGGTTAGCGATGTCTCTGTAGGAGCGCACCCAGTGCGCGACTGCGGAGCCACGGCGTCACCGCTGTGTAGGCTTTTCGCGCACTGGGTGCGCTCCTACAGAAGAGCCGAGATCACATCGCCGGCGGCAGCGTCTCCAGATCCCAGCGCGGAAACACCTGCACCGATTCGTCCTGATGCTGCCCGTGCGCGAGGCGGATGGCTCCGGCCAGCGCGATCATCGCGCCGTTGTCGGTGCAGAACGCCAGACGCGGGAAGTACGCCTTGAAGCCGTCCTTCTCCCCCGCCGCAGCCAGCTCGGCGCGCAGGCGTTTGTTGGCGCCCACGCCTCCGGCGATCACCAGGCGCTTGGCACCGGCCGCCTGCAGCGCACGGCGACACTTGATGATCATGGTGTCGACGATCGCCTCCTCGAACGCGCGGGCGATGTCGGCGCGGGTCTGCTCGCTCTGGTCCGACTGCTGCCAGGCCAGCAGCACCTGGGTCTTGAGCCCGGAGAAGCTGAAATCCAGGCCGGGGCGGTCGGTCATGGGGCGGGAGAAACGGAACACGCCGGGACGCCCCAGCTCGGCCAGCTTGGCCAGCGCGGGACCGCCCGGATACGGCAGGCCCATCAACTTGGCGGTCTTGTCGAAGGCCTCGCCGGCCGCGTCGTCCAGGGTGTCGCCCAAGATGCGGTACTCGCCGATGCCCTTCACCTCCACCAGCATCGAATGGCCGCCCGACACCAGCAGGGCCACGAACGGCGGCTCCGGCGGGTCTTCCTCCAGCAGGGGCGCCAGGAGATGGCCTTCCATGTGGTGCACGCCGATAGCCGGCACGCCCAGCGCCCAGGCCATGGCACGAGCGGCCGAGGCGCCCACCAGCAGGGCGCCGACCAGGCCCGGGCCGGCCGTATAGGCCACGCCGCCCAGATCGGCCGGGGTCAGGCCTGCCTGGGCCAGCGCCTCGCGCACCAGCGGCAGCAGCTTGCGCACGTGATCGCGGCTGGCCAGCTCCGGCACGACCCCGCCGTACTCGGCGTGGAGCTTGATCTGGCTGTAGAGAGCATGTGAAAGCAGGCCCTCGCCGGGTGCCTCCGGATGCCAGCGCAGCAGGGCTACGCCCGTCTCGTCACAGGAGGTCTCGATGCCCAGCACCGGCTTGGTCAACTGGGACTTTGAAAATGTTGTCGTTTCCACGGTATACTTCGCGGCTCACCGTATGCCTACGGCCCGTCAAGGCGGGTCAGTCTAACATTTGGAGTCTCCATGCCCAGCGTAAAAGTCCGCGAGAACGAGCCGTTCGAGCTTGCCCTCCGTCGCTTCAAGCGCACCTGCGAAAAGGCCGGCATCCTGGCCGAAACCCGCAAGCGCGAGTTCTACGAAAAGCCGACCCAGGAACGTAAGCGCAAGCGTGCAGCCGCGGTGAAGCGTCACCTGCGTCGTCTCTCGCGCGACACCTCGCGTCGCACGCGCCTGTACTGAGCCCTCCCGTCCGCCTTGCGGACGACCTGAGGCTCCGGCGCTTCTCGCGCCACAGGTAGCTTGGCAGCTGGCGCGTCCATCCGCTGCCTCTGTCGATGTAGACCTACACTAGCCGGCGTTGCCCAGAGCAGCGCCGGCTTTGTGTGTTTCCGAGGATAGATCATGACTCTCAAGCAGCAGCTCACCGAAGACATGAAGACCGCCATGCGTGGCGGCGACAAGGACCGTCTGGGCGTGATCCGCCTGATCCTGGCCGCGGTCAAGCAGCGCGAAGTGGATGAGCGCATCGAGCTGGACGACGTCCAGACGCTGGCCGTGCTGGAGAAGATGGTCAAGCAGCGCAAGGACTCGATCACCCAGTACGAGGCCGCCAACCGCCAGGACCTGGCCGACGTCGAGCGCGCCGAGATGCGCGTGATCGAGACCTACCTGCCGGCCAAGCTCGGCGACGAGGAAATCGACGCGCTGATCACCGCCGCCATCGCCGAGACGGGCGCCAGCTCGCCGCGCGACATGGGCAAGGTGGTGGCCGTGGTGAAGGAAAAGGCCGCCGGCCGCGCCGACATGGGCGTGGTGTCCGGCCGCATCAAGGCGCGCCTCGCGGGCTGAACACGCCGTCTTCACAAAGCTGTCGCGCCGCCAAGGCGCGGCTGTCTCAAAGGTGAGCGAACCCTACGCTCTGCACGACATGCGAAGGCTTTCCCTGCAAGGCTTTCACAGCCGGCTCCCTAAAACCGGTGATGACCCGTCGACGGCGGGTCTCGTCCAACGACAAGGGAGCGACTCATGCTCAAGTGGGCCATTATTTTCGCCATCGTCTCGCTGGTAACGGGCTGGCTGGGTTTCGGCGCGGTGTCCGGTGTCACCGGCACCATCGCTAAGGTCCTGTTTGCGATCTTCATCATCCTGTTCCTGCTGGCACTCCTCGCACTGACAGGCATCTTCCACGCCGTGTAGCGGCGCTCAGTCGAGCACGCGCTCCATGCGCCGGTGATCCGCCACCCGACCGCTTTCGTTGGCAAGACGCGATTTGCGTTCGACGGTGACCCGGAAACCGTTGCGTTGGTACAGCGCTTCCGCGCGCGGGTTGCTGGTCGCGACATCCAGGGTGATGCGTCGCCGACCGGCATCCCGCGCCTTTCCGATCAGGTGACCGATCAGCGCGCCGCCAACGCCCTGTCCGCGCAGCTCCGGCAGAACCGCCAGATGCGCCAGGTAGTGCATGTCGCCGTCGGGTGGACGGATCACCGATTCCACCCTTAGTCCCCGGGCGATCACGCCTGATCCGCGTCGCCACCCATAGTGGCCGATGATCTGACGGGCAGCCGCCAGGGTGAATGGCCACTTCGCGTCGCCTCCATAGCCCGCGCCCACGGCAACCACGCGATCATCAAGCATGCCCACCCAGTGATTGCGCCAGCCGAACTCGCCGGCGCCGTCCACAAAGCAGTGGCGCAGGAAGGCCTGCGCATCGCCGCCGTCGCGCGTCATGAACACGTAGTCGAATGCGTCCGGGCCGGAGCTGTAGATCAACGGCACCGCGGCATCGGCATCGCCCGGCGTGGCCGGACGAAAACGCACCTGCAGGCCAGACCGGGCCATACCCGCTGCATCCCCCATTTCGCACCCCGAGCGAAACCCTTGTTTCCGCAGCATAGGCCAGCACCCATGGCCCGCGCAGAGGGACTGTCGGCCGCCGTGGGGGTCGCATCGGCCAGAGGCATACTCATAAGCGCAACACCCTCTAAACTAGCGGTCTTATGCGCGGACGTATTCCGGACAGTTTCATCGACGAATTGCTTGCCCGCGTCGACATCGTCGATGTGATCGAGCGGCGCGTGCCGTTGAAAAAAGCCGGCCGCGAATGGACGGCCTGTTGTCCGTTCCACAACGAGCGCTCGCCATCGTTCTACGTGAGCCCGGCCAAGCAGTTCTTCCATTGCTTCGGCTGCGGCGCGCACGGCAGTGCGGTGAAATTCCTGATGGACTACGAGCGCCTGGAATTTCCCGATGCGGTGGAAGAACTGGCGCAGTCCGTCGGCCTCACCGTGCCGCGCGAAGGCGGTGACGATCGCGCGCCGCGCGAAGACAAGACCGACCTCTATGCCCTGCTCGATGCCACCGCTCGCTGGTATCAGAACGAGTTGCCCAAGAGCGCCGAAGCGAAGGCTTACTGCAAGAAACGCGGGCTCGATGCACAGACTATCGAACGCTTCCGCATCGGCTGGGCGCCCGCCGGCTTCGATGGCGTGATCAAGGCGCTCGGTGGCAACGACAAGCGCATGCACCTGCTCAACGAGGCCGGCATGGTCGCGAGCAACGAGCGTGGCAACCGCTACGACCGTTTCCGCGAACGCCTGATGTTTCCCATCCTCGACCGCCGCGGCCGCGTGATCGCCTTTGGCGGGCGGGTGCTGCAGTCGGAACAGGGTCCGAAGTACCTCAACTCGCCCGAAACACCGCTGTTCCACAAGGGACGCGAGCTGTTCGCGCTGTGGCAGGTGAAGCAGGCGAACCCCAACCTCGCCCGCATCGTGGTGGTCGAAGGCTACATGGACGTGATCGCCATGCATCAGGCCGGCCTGCCGATCGCGGTGGCTACGCTGGGCACGGCGACCACGCCGGAGCACACCGAAGTGTTGTTCCGCGCCGCGCCCGACGTGGTGTTCTGCTTCGACGGCGATCGCGCCGGCCGCGCTGCCGCGTGGAAGGCACTGGAGTCGGCGCTTCCGCGACTGCGCGACGGAAGGCAGGCGTACTTCCTGTTCCTGCCCGACGGCGAAGATCCGGACACGCTGATCCGCAAGGAAGGCAAGGACGGTTTCGAGAAGCGGCTGAAGGAAGCCACGCCCTTGTCAGCCTATTTCTTCGGCGAACTCGCGCATGACGTCGATACCGCGAGCCTCGATGGTCGTGCGCGCCTGGCCGAGCGCGCGCGCCCACTGATCGCGCGGCTGCCCGACGGCGCTTTCCGCGACCTGATGGCGCAGGAGCTGGAAAAGCGCACGGGCGCGCGTGCGGTGCTCGATGTCGATGCATCGGCGCGGCGTACCGTGCAGCGGCCGATCGTCGTGCAGCGTTCGCTGGTGCGCAGCGCGATTGCGCTGTTGCTGGCGCAGCCCGGCGTGGCCGATCAGGTGGAGCGCCCTTACGGCTTCCTGCGGATGGACAAGCCGGGCGTCGAACTGCTGGCCGAACTGATCGACCTCGCGCGCTCGCGGCCGGGCATCAATCCGGCCATGCTGGTGGAGCATTTCGCCGAGCGTCCCGAATACCCCGCCCTACAGAAACTGATGGCGGCAATGGTGGTGGGCGAACCGGAAACGCAGCGCGCGGAGTTCTTCGATGCGCTGGCGCGCATGGAGGAGCAGGCCATCGTCCAGCGACGCGACTGGCTGACCGCCAAGAGCCGCGAGGGCACGCTGGACAGCGCCGAGAAGGCCGAGCTTCGCGAGTTGCTGGCGGCCCGCGCCGCTCCTGCCAAGGCACAGTGATCGCCCTCACCAGCGGCCCATGTACCCACCAGCCGCGCCGCGATGCATCCGTCCGCGCCCAAAGAACAGCCTTCTAACTTGCCTGCCCGCAAGATGTGCACCCGATCTCCTCCACGGGATGGAACGAAGGCGTCCGTGCGGTGCCGCAAGCGTGCTGACGCCCTCCTATGGGATCATCGAACCTTACTTGTAGGCATGGGTGCTTGCCCGGGCATGGATGTAGATGGAACTGCTTGAACGACTGGTGACCCTGTTCGCCGAAAACGGCTACCTCGCGGTGTTCATCGCGTTGTTGCTGTGCGGCGCGGGTGCCCCCTTGCCCGAAGACATCACCCTGGTCGCCGGCGGCGTCATCACCGGTCTCGGCTACGGCAACGTGCATGTCATGTTCGGCGTCGGGATGGCAGGCGTGCTGGTCGGCGACGCAGGCATGTTTCTGCTTGGGCACCACTACGGCGCACGCATTCGCCAGTGGCGCCTCGTGGCGCGCGTGCTCACGCCGGAACGCTACGCCAAGGTGCAGGAAAAGTTCGAACGCTACGGCAACCGGCTCATGTTCATCGCGCGATTCCTGCCCGGCATGCGCACCGCGGTGTTCATCACGGCAGGTTCGACGCATCGCGTGTCGTTCCTGCGCTTCTTCCTGCTCGATGGCAGCGCCGCGCTGATCAGCGTGCCGATCTGGGTTTACCTTGGCTACTTCGGCGCCAACAACCACGAGTGGCTGGCCATGTGGATCCGCCGCGGGCAGAACGGCCTGTGGCTGTTCGGTGGCGTGGTGGTGCTGGTGGTGCTGCTGCTGTGGTGGCGACACCGGCGACGGGTGGCGTGCGAGACGGGCACCCGCTGAACCCAGCATTCCACCGATGCGATGGAAGCGCATCGCACCAGCCATCCATCACTCGCAGTTCCTGGCTCAGGTCGGCGCGGGCTCGCGAACCAGGCGATCCTGCAACATGCCAGCACGTTCGAGCGGAAGATAGGCCAGCGCCGCCAGGTGCGAGTGGATGCGCTTGAGGTCGCGCAGGATACGCAGATAGATATCCGCGCCACCGCCGCCGTCACGCCGCTCGCGCAAGGCCTTGATGTGCCGCTCGGAGGCCTCGTTCTCCAACCGCCTCAGTACGTCCTTGCGCGCCACGAGCTGCTGCGCCGCGCGCAGATCGCCACGCAGGAAAACCGTCAGCCCCAGTCGCAGGCTCTCCATGACCTGCGTGTGCATGGCAGCAAGATCCTGGATGTCTTCGGCGGTGAAATCCTGCCCGGCCTGGGCCTTCTTCGCGGCGAACTCCATCAGGTTGTTGGCGGTGATGTCGCCGATATGCTCCAGGTTGATCACGAACGCGAGGATCTCCTGGCTGCGCTCGCCGTCCTCTTCGTTGAGCGCTTCACCGCCAAGGTCGGCGAGATAATCGCGGATGGCCACGCCGAGCCGGTCCAGCCACTGGTCGGCACGGCCGATCGCCGCCGCGCTCGCACGATCGTCCTTGCCGAACACCTTGACCAGGCCCTGCAACATGGCCTCGACCATGTCGGCCATGCGCATCGATTCGCGCACGGCATTGGCCAGCGCCACGTTGGCGGAATCCAGCGCGCCTTCGTCCAGATACATCGGCACGCCAGGATCATTGGGCTTGGGAGGCTCGGGCAGCAAACGGACCAGCAAGCGCGCCAGGCCATCAACCGGACCGATGAACACCAGCGCTAACGCGAGATTGAAGGCGGTGTGGAAATTCACCACGATGCGCGCAGCTGTATCGCCCAGCGGCACCAGCGCATGTGCCAGCCACGGCAACAGCGGCAGGCACACCACGCAGCCGAACGCACGCACCAGCAAGTTGCCCATCGGCAAGCGACGGGCCACCGGCGTGTGCGCCTCCATCAAGGCGGGAATGGTGCTGCCGAGATTGGCGCCCAGCACCAAGGCCAGCGCACCCTGTGCATTGACCACGCCCGCATTCGCCAACGACACGATCAACAGCACCACGGCCACGCTGGAATGGCAGGCCCAGGTAAGCAGCGCCGCCACCAGCATCGCCAGCACCGGTTCGCTCGCCAGGCTCTGCAGAATCGCGCGCAACACCTGCGCATTCTCGACCGGGGCCATCGCGCCCACTAGCAGATGCAGCGCCAACAACATCAAACCCAAGCCGATCGACACGCGGCCCAGGTTCTCGTAGCTCACGTCATCGGTGCGGCGATGCACGATGAAGCCGATCAGGATCAGCACCGGCGCCACGATGGCAATGTCGAACGACATCACCTGCACGATCAGCGTCGTGCCAACATTGGCGCCGAGCATCACGGCCAACCCCGGCGCCAGGCCGAGAAAACCGCTCGCAGCAAAGGAAGTCGCCATCAGCCCGGTCGCGGTACTGCTCTGCAGGAGGGCGGTAACGCACACGCCAAAACCCAGCGCGGCGGAACGATGGCCAAGGTAACGGCCCATCCAGCGGCGCAGCGCGCTGCCATAACCACGCAGCACGCCGCTGGTGACCATATGCGTGCCCCATAGCAGCAAGGCGACATAGCCGGCGATGTCGAGCAATGCGAAGGTGCCCTTCATGGCGGAACCTCCCGAAACAGACGGATGAACGAAGCATCCGCCGACTCCCTTGCGGCAGTCTTTGGTTGAAGGTGAGCGGGGCCTTGGCGGCGCCCGCTGCAAGATGAATAGTCTGGAGGTGCTCCCAAATCGCGTCGCGCCACAACACCCGTCATTCCGGCGCAGGCCGGAATCCAGTCGCGACAGGATGTGATTTTCGTGAGGCGCGGCGGCGTGAAATACCCACTCACTCGCGACAACCCAATGATGCTGTCACTGGATTCCGACCTGCGCCGGAATGACGGGCGTGAGGGGCGTGGCTGAGGATGACGCCTCTGCCACGCCCTCACATCACAACCAGCGCCCGTAGCGCCGGATGTAGATCAGCTTCATCAGCTGCGTGAGCACGCAGTACGTGAGCACCGTCAGCGCGAGCCAGCCGAAGTACACGCTGGGCAGCGGCATCATGCCGATCTTCGCGCCAAGCCCGGTATACGGCACCAGCATGCCGATGATGATGATGGCCGTGGTGAGCGCCAGCACCGGGGCCGAAGCGAAGCTCTGCAGGAACGGGATCCGGCGCGTGCGGATCATGTGCACGATCAGTGTCTGCGTGAGCAGGCTCTCGATGAACCAGCCAGACTGGAAGAACGACTGGTGCTCTGTCGAGTTGGCGCCGAACACGTACCACAGCAGCAGGAACGTGGTGATGTCGAAGATCGAGCTGACCGGCCCGATCCACACCATGAAACGGCCGATGTCGCTGGCGTCCCACTTGCGCGGCTTGCGCAGGTATTCGTCGTCCATGCGGTCGAACGGAATCGACAACTGCGAGATGTCGTACAGCAGGTTCAGCACCAGTATCTGCAGCGGCAGCATCGGCAGGAACGGCAGGAACGCGCTCGCCACCAGCACCGAGAACATGTTGCCGAAGTTCGAGCTGGCGGTCATCTTGATGTACTTGATGATGTTGCCGAACGTGATGCGTCCTTCGATCACGCCCTCTTCCAGCACCATCAGGTTCTTTTCGAGCAGGATGATGTCCGCCGACTCCTTGGCGATGTCGGTGGCGGTATCCACCGAGATGCCCACGTCCGCTTCGCGCAGCGCCGGCGCATCGTTGATGCCGTCGCCGAGGAAGCCGACGGTGTGGCCCTGGCGCTGCAGCGACTTCACCACGCGCGCCTTCTGCAACGGCGACATCTTGGCGAACACGGTGGTGCGCTTGACCAGCTCATCCAGCTCGTCGTCGGTCAGCGGCTCGATGTGCTTGCCCTGCGCGGAGTGCTCGACGTCGAGGCCGACCTCACGGCAGATCTTGCGCGTTACCGCTTCGTTGTCGCCGGTGATCACCTTCACTTCGACACCGTGGTGGTGCAGCGCCGCGATGGCGGTGGCAGCGCTGTCCTTCGGCGGATCGAGGAAGGCCAGGCAGCCGATCGCGGTCAGGCCGCTTTCGTCCGCCACGCCGTAGGCTCGGCCGGCCGGCGGCTGCTGCTTGATCGCGACCACTAGCACGCGCAGGCCGTCTTCGTTTAGACCACGCGTCATCGCCTTGATCTCGGCGCGCATCTCGTCGGTCATCGGCAGGACGTCGTCGCCCGACTTGGCGGACGAGCAGATCGACAGCATCTCCTCGACCGCGCCCTTGCATACCAGCAGTTCGTGGCCGTCGCCGTTGCCCAGCACCACCGACATGCGACGGCGCTGGAAGTCGAACGGAATCTCGTCGACGATGCGGTAATGCTGCGCAACCTCTTCGAGGTCGCGATGCGTCAGCACCGCCTTGTCCATCAGGTTCTTCAGGCCGGTCTGGAAGCGGCTGTTGAGGTAGCCGTATTCCAGCGCCTCGTCCGACTCCTCGCCGTAAAGGTCGAGGTGGCGCTCCAGCACGATCTTGTCCAGCGTCAGCGTGCCGGTCTTGTCGGTGCACAGCACATCCATCGCGCCGAAGTTCTGGATCGCGTTGAGGCGCTTCACCACCACCTTGCGCTTGGACATCGCCAGCGCGCCCTTGGCGAGGTTCGCCGTCACGATCAGCGGCAGCATCTCGGGCGTGAGACCCACCGCCACCGACAGCGCGAACAGGAACGCCTGCAGCCAGTCGTGCTTGTCCAGGCCATTGATCAGGAAAACGATCGGCACCATCACCGCCATGAAGCGGATCAGCAGCCAGCTGACGCTGTTCACACCCTTGTCGAAGCTGGTCTGCACGCGCTGGCCGACGATGGTGCGCGCGAGTGAACCGAGATACGTGCGTGGGCCCGTGGCGACGACCACCGCGGTCGCGCTACCGCTCACCACATTGGTGCCCATGTAGCAGACGGTGGGCAGGTCCAGCGGATTGTCGCCGTGCGCGCCGCCTTCCAGCTCGTCATCACGATGGCTGTGCGCGGGCGCGGACTTCTCCACCGGCAGCGATTCGCCGGTGAGGATGGCCTGGCTGATGAAGAGATCCTTTGCCGACACCAGGCGCAGGTCCGCAGGCACCATGTCGCCTGCCGCCAGATGCACGATGTCGCCCGCCACCAGTTCGCCCACCGGCACTTCGATGCGCTCGCTATGGCCGTCCGATGCGCGGCGCGTCACCGTGGCGGTGTTGCGCACCATCGCCTTGAGTTTCTCGGCGGCGAGCGAGGAGCGGTATTCCTGCGTGAAGCTCAGCACCACGCTGATGCCCACCATCACTGCGATGATGATCGGGCCGGTGATGTCGCTGGCGTCGGTGGCCAACTGCACCACGGCCAGCACCAGCAGCACGATGATGAAAGGATTCTTGAACGCGCGCAGCAGCTGCACCGACCAGTGCGGCGGCTTCTCGTGCGAGACCTCATTGAGACCGTCGCGATCCAGGCGCTCGGCGATCTGCTCTTCGTTCAAGCCAGCTGCGCTGGTATCCAGCGCGGCATAGAGGGCTTCGTTGTGGCGGAACGCTTCCTGCGCCACGGCCACGCGCACCGGGGCGGTGGCGCTCTTGGCTGCCGCCTTGCCGGTGACGGTCTGGGTGGAGTGCTTCAACATGACTCGCTTCCGTGAAATCGGTGACACCTTGGCCGGACCAGCGAGCCGGCGGGATCATCCCGCGCGTGACGCCAAGACCTGCGCTACGGACTTCGTCGCAATCGACGCCACGAGACTGGCGGGGGCCAGCCCTTGGTCGGCATCGCCTGGCGCAACGAAGCGTTCATCAGTGACTGGATACCAGCTGCAGATGACGATGAGCTTGCGAAGCCGCATGTTCACGGCGACGGGCCTGATAGGCCTGTTGCGCGTCATGGGCCTGCTGCGGTTCGAGCGCAGCCGGAGCCTGGCTTTCGTTCAGGGGAGCGGGGACGGTGATCGTCCAGGAACGCGCGTCCGCACGACGGCCGGAGACCGAACGTACAGCGGTACGCAGACGGAAGAAATCGCGAAGGAGCTTCATGGCCCTTTCTCCTCGTTAACGGCGCCAACGGCGCCATCAGAGGAGGGCCGGACTTCCCTAGTCGAGGAAAGCGCCAGCCGACCGCAGGCGGTCGCCGCAGCAGATCAGCTTGTTATGCAATGCCGGCACCCGATGCTCGCGGATGTCGACGTTGCGACTAGGGTAAACGTCCATATGCCTTGGGTTGATAGGACAGAGGCCACTGAGGGCGAAACCGCGCCCGGTGGCGCGCAAATTGTCTTGCTGCGATGCGGTAGTGTCAACCCTGTGGCATGAATTTTGGTGGCGAAAGTTGTTGCGTTTAGGAGCGGGCGCGACATGTCGAATGGGTGTGATGTTGGCGTCATGTGGCTGCGCGGTTCACGCGAGCGCTGTCCACGCCCGCCCCTCCTTTGTAGGAGCGCGCCCTGTGCGCGACATCCTTTCGCCTCGGCCTTCACTGTTCGTCGTCCCGGCGTAGGCCGGACGGAGCGCTAAGCGCGCAGAACGCCCGAAGGGGCGAGCGAAGCGAATCATCCAGTTTCACCATTCTTCGGTTGTAGCGATGTCGCTAGATGGCTCGCCTGCGGCGGGCTTTCGGACCGCTGCCGCGGCCTGGGTCACTTCTTTTTGCGTGGCCAAAGAGAAGTAACCAAGAGAAAGGCCACCCCGATGCCGCGCCCCTGCGGGGTCGCAGCCGGGAGGCGGGGTGGATCGACAGGGCCTCCTGCCCTGACGATCCACTGGCCGGTGTCCTGCCGGCCACCCTTCGGGCGATTCCACCTCCCGCCTGCTCGCGGCATAGGGGAGGAGAGGTCAAAGGCCAGAGCTGAAGAGCGAGTCATCTTCCCTGTAGGAGCGCACCCAGTGCGCGACCGCAACGCATCAACGACCTCTGCGGTCGCGCACTGGGTGCGCTCCTACAAAGAGACTCAAGGCTTCGCGAAGCGATGTGCCGCGTAGGGGCACGAGCCTTTGCCCATCCCCTGGGCGGCGGTGAGGGGTGGACGAACAGGCCCCGCAGGGGTGCCCGACATGGATGTCGGTCACTTTTCGTCCGGGCAGGAGCCCGGTCGAAAAGCCCGGCCGCCCCTCACGGACTGGCTGGGCCGCAGGCCCAGTCAGCGCCATGCGGGGTGCTCTTTCTTTTGGCATTGCCACCATCTCGGTGGTTACTTTTCTTGACTCCGCGCGTCCTGCCCTTCGCCCTTTGGGCCGGCTTCGCCGTTCGCACGCGCTCCTGCGCGTGCGTGAGCAAGTAAAGAAACGTGACCCGGCCTTCCCATGGGGACTAGCTCCGCGTCGCCGGCAGGAGGACGGAAGCCTGCCGCAGGTGAGCCATCTAGCAGAAGCGCGGCAACGAAGCCGCGAAACTGGTGGCTCGCTTCGCTCGCCCCTTTGGCGGTCTGTGCACTTTGGGCGTTCTGTGCGCTTAGCGCTCCGTCCGCCCTACGCCGGGACGACGAGCAATGCAAACCGAGGCGAAAGGATGTCGCGCACTGGGTGCGCTCCTACAAGGGGCGATCTCGGCAATGCAGGGACACCGCAACCCTCTCCCCGAAAGGGAGAGGGAACAAAACGTGCTCAAGCGGAGCGTTCGAACACCAATCCCTGGTGCTGCACCAGCGGCTCCATCACCCAGTGATCCACGAGCAGGAACGCAAACAACGCCATGAGATACACGATGGAATAGTTGAACACCTTCATCGCGAAGAACTCATCCGGCGGATTCAACAGGCGAATCGCGTAGTACAGGAACCCCACGCCGAGCACCACCGCCCCACCGAGATACACCATTCCGCTGTAACCCGTCAGCGCAGGCAACAGCGTCACCAGCACCAGCAGGATCGTATAGAACAACACGTGCCAGCGCGTGAACACCACGCCATGCGTGACTGGCAGCATCGGCACCTGCGCACGCGAGTAGTCGTCGCGGCGGAAGATCGCCAACGCCCAGAAATGCGGCGGCGTCCACACGAAGATGATCAGGCACAACTGCAACGCAAACGGATGCAGCGAACCGGTAACGGCCGTCCATCCGAGCACCGGCGGAATCGCACCGGCGAGGCCGCCGATCACGATGTTCTGCGGCGTGGCGCGCTTGAGGTAGGCCGTGTAGATCACTGCATAACCGATCAACCCGCCGAAGGTCAGCAGCGCAGTAAGCGGATTCACCAGTACCACGAGCACGACCATCGACAGCGCACCCAGCGCCAGCGCGAAAGTCAGGACCTGGTGCGGCTTGAGGTGCCCCATGGCGAGCGGGCGATGCGCGGTACGCGCCATCACCTTGTCGATGCGCTGGTCGATCAGGTGATTGAACGCGGCGGCCGAACCCGAGGCCATCCAGATGCCCAAAGTGCCGAAAACCAGCGCGCGCCACGGCGGGATGCCGGGTACGGCGAGGAACATGCCGATGACGGCGCAGAACACCAGCAACGCGACGACGCGCGGCTTGGTCAGCTCCATGTATTCGTGGAAACGGCTCGCCATCATCAGTGTCCGAGGGAAAGGAACATCGCGTCGTCATGACGCTTCTGCATACGTGCCAGCGTCGCCAGCAAGGTGAACAGCAAGAGCGCCGCCACGCCATTGTGCATCGTCGCCACCGGCAGCGGCAGGCCGAAATGTACATTGCTGATGCCCAGCAGCACCTGGGTGACCAGCACCACGGCGATGAGCAGGCCCAGCGAACGCAGGCCACGACGCGACACGCGGTGCGACAACCAGGCGAGATAGCAGAACACCACCAGCGCGCCGAAGCGATGCGCGATCTGGATCGCGCTGCGTGCCGCCATGTCGAGCACGCCGCCTTCGTAGTTCACGCCGACGCCGCGCCACAGCACGAAGCCCTCGTGAAAATCGGTGGGTGGCATCCATTGGCCAAGGCACTTTGGGAAGTCCGTACCGCAGGCCAGCGCGGCATAGTTGGAAGACGTCCAGCCGCCCAATGCGATCTGCGCGAGCAGCAACACGATGCCGAGCACCACGGCCTTGCGCAGGCCGGTATAGCTGTCGTCCTGCGCGCCTACGCCGGCAAATCGCAGTGCTGCATAGGCAAGCAGCGCGAACGTGGTGATGCCGCCCATCAGGTGTCCCATCACCACGATGGGCTTGAGCAGCAGTGTCACGGTCCACATGCCGAGCATGGCCTGGAACACCACCACAGCCAGCGACAGCACGCTGATGCGCCACGCACCAGGGCGATGCAGCCTGATCGCTGCAATCATTGGCAGGCCGATCGCCACGATGGACAACAGCAACGACCAGTGGTGTTCACCACGTATGTACATGCCTACGCCGATCGCCGCACAGATCGCGCCGACGATGACCGAGTAGCGCGCCCAGCGATCACGCCAGCTCGCGATAAGCGCCAGGGCGAACACCAGCGTGCCCAGCGTGCCGGCGAGAAATCGGTGCACCTGTTCGCGCCATGCCTTGTGCGTTTCGTATGGGCGATCCGGAAATGCCTGGTTGGCCTGCGCGATCTCATGTCGTTGTTCGGGCCAGGTGGCGCGGCCGTAGCACGTCGGCCAATCGGGGCACGACAGACCTGCGTTGGACAGCCGCACGAAGGCGCCGAACATCACCACGCCGAAGGCGAACACCGCGGCGAGCAGCGCAAGGCCACGCAACACTCGGGAAGAACGGGCGGTCATCAGCGAATCACCTTCTGCAGATCCTTGCGCAGACCGGAAGGATCGAAACCGGCGGGATACAGCGACAGCGTCGTGCCATCGGACTCGACCAGCAGGGCGCTCACGCTGTCGGGCTCCGACGGACGGAATGCAGCGAGCGCATCCTTGCTGTCCTGACCCACCTGCCAATAGTTGGCCATGCCGTTGGTCGCCGCATCGGCCGGAGGTGCACCCACATAAAGCAGGCGCAGGCGCGTGGCGTTGCGATTGAGGGTGATGCGTGCAGCGGCAATCTTGGTCAGCGTGTCCACGCAGTGCGACGCGCAGCCTGGACCTGCGAGCGCCACCAGCGTCAGCTGAGGCTCGCTTGCGCGCCATGCCCACGGCTTGCCGTCGGCCAAGGTGACCTGCAGCTGTTCATTCGCGAAGTTGCGTTGCGGCGTGATCGGCAAACCATTCGCCTTGCCGCCCGGTTGCCAGTCCACGGCGGTGAGTACGCCGGCAGCAATGATCGGTGCGGCGAACACCAGCATGATCAACAGCAGTTTCAGGCGGCTCGCGCGCATGGCGCGCTGATCGGGTTGGTTCATGACCTGTCCAACGGTTTGGAGGGGCGGCGACGGTGCAGCACCAGCAGGATCACGACTGCCGCCACGGCGAAGGTGAACCACTGGAAAGCATAGGCACGATGCCGCGCGGGCGGCATCGAGGAAAAGTCGATGGTGTGTTCGCGCACGTAGATCGACGCGGGATCGGCATCCAGCGCCAGCACTTGCGGATAGAGCGTGGCACCGAGGTCGGCGGCTACCTGCGGCAGTTCGAGATAGACGGTGGTCTTGGGCCAACGCGCCTGGCGCACGAGCGCGTTGCCGCCCATCTCGAAACCGACGCCGGGCGCGGGCACATACAGGCCCTGCAGCACCTGCTTGCCTGTCGGAAGCGGCGGCAGCTGCGGCGGCTGATCCGTGCCATTGCCAGGCAGGAAACCAAGATCCACCAGCAGCAAGCGATCGCCATGCTGCGGACGGAAAGGCGCATAGACTTCCGCACCACCGCGCTGGTCGTGCTTGGGGTTGTCCAGCAGGTACAACCGGTCGGGCACGTATTCGCCCTGCACGCTCACGCGCGCAAACGCATTGATGGGGGGCTTTGCGGCCACGGCGGAAAAGTCGCGTGGCGCGGCGTTTTCCGCTGCGGCATACCGTCGCAGAATTTCTTCCTTTTCGTCTGCGCGATGCAGCTGCCACACGCCCAAGCGTATGAACAGCAAGGCACCTGCCGCCGTAAGCAGCAAGGCAAACCATGATGGACGGCGCAACAACTTCACGCAGTGGCACCACGCACGGCCGCTATACTGCGGATGTCAAAAACGTTCGGACCAATCACGTGGAAACCATCTACAAATATGCGCTGGTGATCCTGCTGCTGGTGGTGCTGTTCAACCTTGGTCAGGCCCTGTTTTTCATGATGACCGACAAGGACGGCAGCAAGCGCACGGTATGGGCGTTGACCCGCCGCATCGGTTTGTCCGTCCTGCTCATCCTGATGGTGGTGCTTGGCATCTGGATGGGCTGGCTGCACCCGCACGGCGTGGGCCAGTAATTGTAGCGTTACGGCGTAGCCCGCGCTTCGCTGCGGCATCTGTTTTTCCCAAAGGCCCGCCACTGGCGGGCCTTTGTTTTGGGCGCCACCCTCCCTGTAGGAGCGCACCCAGTGCGCGACTGCAGAGTCATGGTGTCACCGCTTCGTTGGCTTTTCGCGCACTGGGTGCGCTCCTACAGGGGTAGGTCGCGGGAAACAAAAAAACCCGCCTTTCGGCGGGCTTTTTGCTGCGACGCGCAAGCGCCTCAGAGGATGTAGACGAACATGAAGAGGCCGAGCCACACCACGTCGACGAAGTGCCAGTACCAGGCCACCGCTTCGAAAGCGAAGTGGTGATCCTTGCTGAAGTGGCCCTTGGCCACGCGCAGCCAGATGATCGCCAGCATGATCGTGCCCAGCGTCACGTGCATGCCGTGGAAGCCGGTGAGCATGAAGAAGGTCGAACCGTAGACACCGCTCTGCAGCGTCAGGTTGAGCTCCTTGTAGGCCTCCATGTACTCGTGCGCCTGGAAGTACAGGAACGTCGCGCCGAGCAGCACGGTGAGCGCCAGGAACACCAGGATCTTGCCGCGATGGCCGGCCTTCAGCGCGTGGTGCGCGATGGTGACGGTCACGCTGGAGGTCAGCAGGATCAGCGTGTTCAGCAGCGGCAGGCCCCACGGCGCCACCGTCTGGAAGTCGCCGCCGATGCGCGCCGGGCCGCCACCACCGGCGGCACCCCACGACGCTGCGTAATCGCTCCACAGGAACTGGTGAGTCAGCACGCCATGGCCTTCGCCGCCGAGCCACGGCACCGCGAACATGCGGGCGTAGAACAGCGCGCCGAAGAAGGCGCCGAAGAACATCACCTCGGAGAAGATGAACCACATCATGCCCATGCGGAACGAGCGGTCCACCTGGCTGTTGTAGCTGCCGGCGAGCGACTCGCGGATCACCGAGCGGAACCAGCCGAAGAACATCAGCAGGATGCCGACGAAGCCGACGGTGATCACAGTCTTGCCGAAGCTGGCCTCACCCGGAGGCGCGTTGAGCCAGTGCGCGGCACCGAGCACGGTGACGAACATGACGACCGCGGCCACGATGGGCCAATAGCTCTTGGTCGGTACGAAATAAGCGCCTTGCTGCTGACCCATGGTGCGACCCCGTGGATATCTCTGTTTGCTTCCACTCCCGCGTTCGCGGGAGCTACAACCCGGATGCCTCATCGGCACCACGGACGGATACTGCGACGACTACGCGTCAGGAGTACTTCAGTCCCTGCAGCAACGACAGCAGGAAGATGCCGATGGCGATGGCGCCAAACACCGTTACGGTGCGTCGCACGCCCTTCTTGCGCACTTCCTCGATCGTTGCTTTCGACTGGTTCATCTGACTCGTTTCCACCCGCTCCGGCACGAGGCCGGAGCGGTTGAGCATTGCATCAATCTTCGACGTGGCCGTGGGCCAGTTCTTCGTCGTGGATCACCGGCGGCAGTTCGAAGGTATGGAACGGCGCCGGCGACGGCACGGTCCACTCGAGACCCTTCGCACCTTCCCACACGCGATCCGGTGCCTTCTTCTTGGAGAAGAAGCAGCAGTGGATGATCACGCCCACGAAGATCAGCTGCGAGGCGCCGAACAGGAAGCCGCCGATCGAGCTGATCATGTTGAAGTTGGCGAACGCGACGTTGTAGTCCGGGATGCGGCGCGGCATGCCGGCCAGGCCCAGGAAGTGCTGCGGGAAGAACAGCACGTTCACCCAGATCACGCTGTTCCAGAAGTGCATCTTGCCCCAGAACTCGCTGTACATGTGGCCGGTCCACTTCGGCAGCCAGTAGTACGTGCCCGCGATGATCGCGAAGATCGCACCGGTCACCAGCACGTAGTGGAAGTGCGCCACCACGAAGTACGAGTCGTGGTACTGGAAGTCGGCCGGAGCCAACGCCAGCATCAGGCCGGAGAAGCCGCCGATGGTGAACAGGATGACGAACGCGATGGCAAACAGCATCGGCGTTTCGAAGGTCATCGAGCCGCCCCACATGGTGCTGACCCAGTTGAACACCTTCACGCCCGTCGGCACGGCGATCAGCATGGTCGCGTACATGAAGAAGATCTCGCCGCCCAGCGGCAGACCCACGGCGAACATGTGGTGCGCCCACACGATGAACGACAGGAAGGCGATCGACGCGATCGCGAACACCATCGCCTTGTAACCAAAGATCGGCTTGCGCGCGAAGGTCGGAATGATCTCGGACACCAGGCCAAAGGCCGGCAGGATCATGATGTAGACCTCGGGGTGGCCGAAGAACCAGAAGATGTGCTGGAACAGCACCGGGTCGCCACCGCCAGCCGCATTGAAGAAGCTGGTGCCGAAGTACTTGTCGGTGAGCAGCATGGTCACCGCACCCGCCAGCACCGGCATCACCGCGATCAGCAGGAACGCCGTGATCAGCCAGCTCCACACGAACACCGGCATCTTCAACAGATCCATGCCCGGGGCACGCATGTTGAGGATGGTGGCGATGATGTTGATCGCGCCCATGATGGAGCTGATACCCATCAAGTGGACCGCGAACACCAGGTACGCCACGGAGTCACCCTGCAGCGACAGCGGCGGGTACATGGTCCAGCCACCGGCCGGGCCACCGCCCGGCAGGAACAGCGTGGACAGCAGCAGCGCGAAGGCGAACGGCAGGATCCAGAACGACAGGTTGTTCATGCGCGGCAACGCCATGTCCGGCGCACCGATCATCAGCGGGATCATCCAGTTGCCCAGGCCCACGAAGGCCGGCATCACGGCGCCGAAGATCATGACCAGCGCATGCATCGTGGTCATTTCGTTGAAGAAGTACGGCTGCACCAGCTGCAGGCCGGGCTTGAACAACTCCGCGCGAATGACCATCGCGAAGCTGCCGCCGATGAAGAACATCAGCAGCGAGAACACCAGGTACAGCGTGCCGATGTCCTTGTGGTTGGTCGACATGCACCAACGCACGAAGAAGTTGCTGGGCGCACCGTGATGATCGTCGTGGTGATCGTGGGTGGCGTCGTGGGCCATAACCTTACACCTCTACCTTAAAGCGGAAACGTTTGGACGAGCTGAGTAATCAGCCCTGGTGGCCCTGGGAAACGGGTGCTTCGGTGGCCTGCGCCGTCGCCGGCGCGGCAGCGGTGGAAGCGCCAGCCGGTGCAGCCGGTGCCGGCGGATTCGCCTGCGCCTGCTGGTCTGCCAGCCACTTCTCGAATTCTTCCTTCGGCACCGCCTTCACCACGATCGGCATGAAGCCGTGATCCTGGCCGCAGAGCTCGGCGCACTGGCCGCGGTACTCGCCCGGCTCGGTGATATTGGTCCAGGCGGCGTTGACGATGCCCGGGATGGCATCCATCTTCCAGCCCAGCGCCGGCACCCACCAGGAGTGGATCACGTCGCCCGCGGTGATTACGAAGCGGATCTTGACGCCCACCGGCACCACCAGCGGCTTGTCCACGTTGATCAGGTAGGTGTTGTAGCCATCGACCTTCACGGCGTTCGGATCAAGGCCCGAGTTGAGCTGGCGGGTTTCGTCGCTCTCGTAGTCGAGCTTGGACATGAAGCCGACCTTCTCGATCGCCTTGCCCTTGTAGTCGACGTAGTCGTAGCGCCACTTCCACTGGTAGCCGGTGACCTTCACGGTCATCTCGGAGCCGGTGGTGTCGGCGAAGGTGCGCAGGCCGCCCGTCGCGAGGTAGGCCAGCACGATGAGGATGATCACCGGAATGGTGGTCCACACGATTTCGAGCATCGTGTTGTGCGACCACTTCTCGGCCACCGCGCCGCGCGATTTGCGGAAGCGGAACATGGCGATGAACATCGCGCCGAACACCAGGATGCCGATGACGACGCAGACGCCCAGGGCGACGTTGTTGAGGAAATACGCCTCGGGCGACCACTCGCTCGCGCCGCGCGTCATGTTCAACTGTCCTGGCTGCGGATTGGCGAATGCCACGCCGCCGAACATTGCGAGAGCGAAGAGCGCGCATGCCGCGACTGCTCGCTTGATACTGCCAGGCCTGATGCCGCCAGATGTCATGTCTTGCACCTTTGTTGAACCTACTTGCGCTGCTGTTGGTTGAGCTCCGCCAGCAACACCTTGAGTTTCCTTGACAGCTCGGCGCGTTCCTCTTCCCCGAGAAAAGCCCCGATTTCCAGCTCCTTTCCGTGCGACGTCAGCAACAGACGACCCCTTCCTTGACCGGCCTGCAGCTGCACGCGCACCCAATACGTCTGAAAGCGCGCACTGCGCCGACCTGGCAGGGATTGCACCTCCAGCGACGATTCGTCGAGGGTGATGCGCTCGCTGCGGTCGCCGGCCCGCCAGGCCACGCCAAGGGCGATAGCCACCGCGGAAGACTCGACCAATGCGAACAGCGGAGCGAAGACATTCCCCTGCCACGCCCCCAGCACGGCCGTCGTCAGTGCCAGCGCCGCCAGAACTCCGATCAATCGACGCAGGTCACGACGGCTGAGGGCACGATTGGGCTTGAGCCACATGGTCGCGCACGGCAAGCCGGCAGCAGCTGGTCGAAGCACGATCATGAGAACTCGGCGTGCCTGGAACCCGGGCATGATAGGCCGCGACGGTGTCGATGGGCAAGAATGCCGCACCCCCTTGATTTGAAGCGCGCATGAACATGCAGGTATGCGCGCCGTACGCCTGCAGGCGCGTGCGTCGTCAGTTGTTTCCGTGGTTCGTCATGGGTTTGTCTAGGCAAGGATCGCCGCGTCGCGCGAGACTACGGATGCATGCCATGGGGGTGCGACCGTTTGCCACGGGTCGCAGTGCGCAAGCGTCGGACACCCCGGGTTCGCCCAGAGCAGGCACGACCGAGGCTGACTTTGGGGCCTGCCTAGCCCACACCCTACGCATGGCGGCCTCGCCCATACATGTATACGTGGTTGCAGGCCTTATATATGTGGGACCGCACCGACTGCCGCACCGCAACACCCCGTACGGGTGCGTGCGCCCTACCCCACGCGTACAATTCCGCGATTCCCCACCTGTCCTTTCGGCTACAACCTCTGTGACCCAGCCCATTCTCAGCCCCGAACTTCCGACCGGTGTCGAGCCGGCGCGTGCGCGCATTACCGCCAACTGGCTGCGCGACGAAACCGAAGCGGTCAACGACCTGCTTGCGCAGGCCACCCTGCCCCCGGTCGAGCGCGAAAAGGTCATCGACCTCGCTGCCGACCTGGTGACCCGCGTGCGCGCCCGTGCCAAGGACCAGAGCGCGGTCGAATCCTTCATGCGCCAGTACGACCTGTCCTCCGAGGAAGGCGTGCTGCTGATGTGCGTGGCCGAAGCCCTCCTGCGCATCCCCGACAAGAGCACAGCGGACAAGCTGATCCGCGACAAGCTGGGCGACGCCAACTGGAAGAAGCATCTCGGCCAGAGCGAGTCGCTGTTCGTCAACGTGTCGACCTGGGGCCTGATGCTGACCGGCAAGCTGGTGACGCTGTCGGAAGAGACGCGCCACGACTTCACCGGCGCGCTGCGCCGCCTGGTCGGTCGCGCGGGCGAGCCGGCGATCCGCCTCGCCGTGCGCCAGGCCATGCGTATCATGGGCCACCAGTTCGTGATGGGGCAGACCATCAGCGACGCGCTGGATCGCTGCGCGCAGAAGGAATACGCGGTCTACCGCTATTCCTACGACATGCTGGGCGAATCCGCGCTCACCAGCGAAACCGCCGAGCGCTACCAGCAGGATTACCGCAACGCGATCGCCTCGATCGGCTCGCGCGGCCCGTTCGCCAACCACACCGATGCGCCGTCGATCTCGGTGAAGCTCTCCGCGCTGCATCCGCGCTATGAAGTGGCCAAGCGCGAGATCGCCCGCCGCGATCTCACCGCGAAGCTGCTGGAGCTGTCGCAGCTGGCGATGAAGCAGGGCATTGCGCTGTCGGTGGACGCCGAGGAAGCCGACCGCCTCGAACTCTCGCTCGACATCATCGGCGATGTGTTCGCGCATCCTTCGCTGGAAGGCTGGAACGGCCTCGGCATCGTGGTGCAGGCCTATTCGAAGCGCACGCCGTTCGTGATCGACTGGCTGATCGAGACCGCGCGCGCAACCGGCCGCCGCTGGTATGTGCGCCTGGTGAAGGGCGCCTACTGGGACGCCGAAGTGAAGCGCGCCCAGGAAAACGGCCTCGGCGGCTACCCGGTGTATACGCGCAAGCCGAACACCGACGTGTCGTACCTCGCATGCGCACGCAAGCTGTTCGATGCGGGCGCGGAACTGATCTACCCGCAGTTCGCCACGCACAACGCGCACACCATCGCCGCCGTGCATCACCTGGCGCAGGGCCGCCCGTACGAATACCAGCGCCTGCACGGCATGGGCACGGACCTCTACGCCGAAGTGATCGGCAAGCAGAACCTCAACGTGCCGTGCCGCGTGTACGCGCCGGTGGGCACGCATGAAGATTTGCTGCCCTACCTGGTGCGCCGCCTGCTCGAGAACGGCGCCAACACCAGCTTCGTCAACCGCGTAGTCGACGAAACGCTGCCGGTGCGCGAACTGGTCGCCGATCCGTGCGAGACCGTGCGCGCCTTCGCCTCCATCCCCCACCCGCGCATTCCGCTGCCGGTGAATCTCTACGGTGAACTTCGGAAGAATTCCATGGGCGTCAACTTCTCCAACGACAACGAACTGAAGGCCCTCGCCGAGGCAATCCAATCCAAGAACGGTCCGTGGACCGCCGAGCCGCTGGTGCCGGGCGCCAAGAGCGCGGGCGCTACCATGGCGGTGACCAACCCGGCCGATCGCCGCCAGTCGGTGGGCAGCTACGTGGCCGCCGACAGCGCCACGGTGGAGAAGGCGCTGGCGAATGCCGTTGCCGCCCAGCACAACTGGGATCGCCTGCCGGCCGCCAGCCGCGCCGCGATCCTCGAGCACGCTGCCGAGTTGCTGGAAGCGCGCCGCGGCGAGTTCATCGCGCTGTGCGTGCGTGAAGCGGGCAAGAGCCTGCCGGACTCGATCGCCGAGATCCGCGAGGCTGCCGACTTCCTGCGCTACTACGCCACCATGGCGCGCCGCCTGTTCGGCCATCCGGAACAGCTGCCTGGCCCCACCGGCGAGAGCAACCAGCTGTTCTTGAACGGCCGCGGCGTGTTCGTCTGCATCAGCCCGTGGAACTTCCCGCTGGCGATTTTCCTCGGCCAGGTCAGCGCCGCGCTCGCCGCCGGCAACGCCGTGATCGCCAAGCCGGCCGAACAGACCAGCCTGATCGGCTATGCCGCGGTGAAGCTGCTGCACGAGGCCGGCGTGCCGGCCGAGGTGCTGCAGTATCTGCCGGGCGACGGCGCCACCGTCGGCGCCGCGCTGACGCGCGATCCGCGCGTGGCCGGCGTGGCCTTCACCGGCTCCACCGAAACCGCATGGGCCATCAACCGCGCGCTTGCCGCCCGCAACGCGCCGATCGCCGCGCTGATCGCCGAGACCGGCGGCCAGAATGCGATGATCGCCGACTCCTCGGCACTGCCCGAGCAGATCGTCAAGGACGTGATCTCCTCCGCGTTCCAGTCCGCCGGCCAGCGCTGCTCGGCCGCACGCGTGCTGTTCGTGCAGGAAGACATCGCCGACAAGGTGTGCGACATGCTCGCCGGCGCGATGGCCGAGCTGAAGGTCGGCGATCCGGGCCAGCTGTCTACCGACGTCGGCCCGGTGATCGACGAGGACGCCAAGAAGATCCTGGTCGACCACGCCGCGCGCATGGAGAAGGAAGCGAAGAAGATCGGTGAAGTGAAGCTCGATGCCGCCAACACCGGCAACGGCACCTTCTTCGCGCCGCGCGCCTATGAAATCCCGGGCCTCTCGACGCTGACCCGCGAAATCTTCGGTCCGGTGCTGCACGTGATCCGCTGGAAGGCCGACGAACTGCCGAAGGTGGTGGATTCCATCAACGCCACCGGCTACGGCCTCACGCTCGGCATCCACAGCCGCATCAACGACACCGTGGATTACATCCAGGGTCATGCGCGCGTGGGCAACTGCTACGTCAACCGCAACCAGATCGGTGCGGTGGTCGGAGTGCAGCCGTTCGGTGGCGAGGCCCTGTCGGGCACCGGCCCGAAGGCGGGTGGTCCGCACTACCTGCTGCGTTTTGCCGGCGAGCGCACGCTCACCATCAACACCACGGCGGCCGGCGGCAACGCCTCACTGCTGACCATCGGCGAGTAATCGCATCACGGGCCGGTGCCAACGCACCGGCCCGTTTCGCTTCTGGAGGACGCATGCGGATTGCCCGGCTCCTCGCACCGATCGCCCTTGCCTGCGCTTTCCCGCTGCATGCGCGGCCGCAGGACACCACGCTTTCCGATCCAACGCAGCTCGGTGTCACCGCCAACACGCGCTATCTCGATGCGGCCGGACGTCCGCTCGACTACGTGTCATTCATGCGGCAGGTGAACGACGGCAAGCGCTACAGCAGCACGCGCGACACGCAGGCTGGCACGGCCATGCTGCGCATCACGGGCCCTGCGCCCGGGCATCGCGGCATTCGCCTTGCCTTTGGCCGCGGCGACCTGTTTCCGCCGTTCGAACTGCCCGCACTCGCTGGCGGCACGCAACGGCTAGGCGATTGGCATGGCCGCTATACGCTGGTGAGTTTCTTCTTCGCCGACTGCGCGCCGTGCATCGCCGAGGCACCGATGCTGGTGGCCTATGCGCGCGAACATCGCGACATGAACTTTGTGGCGATCACCTATGAAGACGCCATGGACGCGAAGCGCTTCGCCACCGATCGGCACTTCGACTGGCCGATACTGCACGATGGCCAGGGCTTGATCGACGTACTCGGCGTGAGCGTGTACCCGACGCTGATGCTGATCGATCCGGACGGCCATATCGCAGGCGCCGCCGTGGGCATGGCGATGCGCGACGGTCAGGCCAAGCGACTGGCTGATCTCACGGGATGGATCGAACAATGGAAGCGCGCCGAACCGGCCGCGGCGCAACCGAACGGAACGCACTGATTCAAGGCGAAGGTACGGCGAACGGCGGCGCCTCCGGCGCAACCATCCGGCGATCCAGTTCCAGCGCGACATCCGCCACGGGTTGCTTCAACAACAGGTCGCAGTCGCGCTCGTAATTGTTGAGCACGCGCCACGGCACATGACGCCCCTGCCGTGGCAACACCGGCGCGCCACGCTGCACGTAGCCCGACGTCAACGAACCCATGATGGTTTCATCCTGTCGCTCGCCCATGGGAGCACGTGGCGTGACGACCTCCACATCGTGCCTCGCCATGTAGCCGAGCAGGCGGCAGAGGTAGCGCGCGGCGATGTCGGCCTTCAATGTCCACGGCGCATTGGTATAGCCAAAGATGCAGCCGAAGTTCGGCGTGTCCTGCAGCAACACGCCCTTGTAGGTCACCAGCTCGCCCATCACGCGCGGCTCGCCGTCCACCTGCAGCGTCATGCCGCCTAGCGTCTGCATGTCCAGTCCGGTAGCCGTGACGACGATGTCCGCGCGCAGCTCTTCACCCGACTGCAGGCGGATGCCTTGCTCGGTGAAGCTCGCGATGCGATCGGTCATCACCGAAGCCTTGCCGCTCTTGATCGCGTCGAACAGATCCGCGTCGGGCACTACGCACAGGCGCTGGTCCCACGGTTGGTAGTCCGGCGTGAAGTGCCGCATATCGGCACCTGCGGGGAGGTGCTTGCGCACGCCGCCGATGAGGAACGCACGCACCTTGTCCGGCCACCGGCGCGCGGCCTTGTAGATGAGGCGGGTGAGGAAGATGTTGCGTCGTCGTGCCATGCGGAACACCAACGCCTTCGGCAGGAAGCGCCCGAGCACTTCGGATATCTTGTCGAAGCGCGGCAGCGAGAGGATGTAGCTCGGCGAACGCTGCAACATGGTGACGTGCGCGGCGTCGGCTGCCATCGCTGGTACCAGGGTAATCGCCGTCGCACCGCTGCCGATGATGACTACGCGCTTATCGCGGTAGTCGAGCCCGTCGGGCCACTGCTGCGGATGCACGCGCAGGCCGCCGAAGCGTTCCTCGCCGGGGAAATTCGGCAGATGGCCGCGGTCGTAGTTGTAGTAGCCCGTGCAGACGATCAGGAAGCGACAGGTGAAGTCGCGCGTTTCATGGCGCGATTCGTCGAGCGCATGCACGGTCCAGCGGCGTTCGCGACCGGACCACGACGACGACACGACCTTCAGGCCATAGTGGATGTTTTCATCGACACCGTATTGCTGCGCCGTCTCCATCACGTAGTTGCGGATGGAAGCGCCGTCCGCCATCACATCCAGCGCGTGCCACGGCCGGAACGCGTAGCCGAAGGTGAACATGTCCGAGTCCGAACGCACGCCGGGATAGCGGAACAGATCCCACGTGCCGCCCATGGCAGCGCGGCGCTCGATCAGCGCCACGCGCAACTGCGGATGTTCCATCGCAAGATGGCAGGCCATGCCAATGCCTGACAGGCCGGCACCGATGATCAGCACGTCGCTTGCAGACGAAGCGTCCTGGTTCATGCATCGTTCCCCGTGGCCGCCCATACGGGATGAGCGCCGCTAGCTTACGCCCAGCGCGGCAGCGGCATGACCTGCAGGAAATTGCGTGCCGAGTTATGTCAGGCAGTGCGCTTGGCGGGCATGCGGCAGCCCAGTGCATAACCGGCGGTGATGCCTGCGGCCGAGGCGAGTATCAGCATCATCCAGGCGAGCGGATCAGTGAGCACGAGCCAGAGCCGCCACTCGGCCGAAGCCACCATGGCGATGAAGGTTCCGGCCGCGAACACCATGCCGACGTAACGCGACCACAGGCGGAGCCTTCGCGGAACCGGTGGATAGAGGGAACTTATCTCACGGGGATACGGGAAATCGGAGGTCATACGAACAGGCTGGCGGCACAGCGATCGATGGGGAGTCGATAGCCTAGAAATCAGCGAAATCCGACAACATCAGACAAATCCGATAATTGACTGCTGGTCGTACCTACACGGCGGCCGTCATGAGTCCGGCACGACCCGGCGCCGCCACACCCTTCCGCCAAGCCTGGAAAGGCGCTCCGCCATCGGCCGAGATCAATACGGCGTGGTCTCGATCAACGCCTTCTCCGCTGCACACTGCGGACCGGCGCCAGCGGCATTGGACTGGCGATAGGCATCCAGTTCGCGGCGCGCATCGGCCAGGCTGGCCTGGAAGGACGGCGAGGCGTGCAAGACCGCGACGACGGCCGCGCCGTTCATGGCACCCGCCTCGATCGCGCTGAGATTGTGCACGCCGCACACCACGCGGCTGTCGCCGAACGCGCGTGCGCGCAGCAGCAGGTCCGTGGCTCGATCAGGCGCAAGCTCCGTAAGCACCAGGCCCACCGCCCAGCCGCGCGTGGCATGGCCGGACGGATAGTCGAAGCTGTGCGACAGCTGCACGGTGGACTGGCAGGTTGCGCCGGAGTCGATCAGGAACGGGCGCTGGCGCTGATTGGCCTTCTTGGCAGGGCTGGTCGAGGCGTCCGCGGCCTTGCTGGCCAGATCCACCAGCGCCGACAGTTTCGGCAGGCGTGCGGGGTCGAGCGGAACGCCCATGGCACAGCTGAAGTCGGCCATCAGCTTGGGCGTGGCGTAGTCCACGTCCTGTTGAGCCAGCAGCCAGCGCGGCGAACCTTCCAATGCACGGGTCGCGCGGAATACCCCGCGATCGGCCTCGTAACGCGGTGAACCGGCTTTGGGCGCCGCTGGCAGCAATATCGCGGTCTGCAGTTCGGCAGTGGCTGCGGCCACCGCCGAGGTCGCCGGACTCGTCGTGGTTTTGGTCGGCGCGCAGCCGGCGGCGAGCACTAGCGCCAGCAAATAACCGCCATGTGCGACAGGGATCATGGCTCTGTTCATGTGGCTCCCCTCGGTTCGGCCGGGTCCGGGTCGTGGTGCATTGCATAAGGTGATTCGGCGTTCGCCATGATATAGATCAAATCCACGTCCGATCTTTCCGACGTGAGGGGATGGGAGCAGCCACGATGACGTCCGTATCCACGGGCCATCCAATCGATGACACGGTGACGGCGCTGCTGAGTGCCGACCCGCGCTATACGGCGGCTGAAACCCCGCCGAACGTCCTCGTGCACCTCACCCAGCTCGCGTTGGCGCGCGGCATCCGCTGCGATGACTGGTTCGCCGGATCGGGCCTGACGCGCGAACAGCTCAACGATCCGACCCTGCGAGTGAGCTACCGGCAGACACGCTCGGTCATCCGTCGCGCGCTGCTCGCCACTGGCGAGGCCGGCCTGGGCCTGGCCGTGGGCCGCCGCGAGACGCTCGGCAGCTTTGGCCTGCTCGGGCTCGCCATGATGACCTCGGCCACTTTCGGCGATGCCATGACGGTGGGCATCACCCATCACCGGGTGAGTGGCAGCCTGCTGGATGTGACCTTCGAGGAAGTGGGCCCGCGCGAGGTGGCGTTGGCGGCATGGCCGCGCTTCAACGATGCGCCCTTGCTGCCCTTCCTGTGCGAGGAACTGTTCGCCAGCGCGCTAGCCATCGCACGCGAATTGCTGGGTCGTGCATTCAATCCGTCGCGGCTGGAAGTGACCTATGCCCGGCCGGCGCACGCCGACGCGTACGCCGACTATTTCGGCTGCGAATTGGTGTTCGGCGCGCGCTACAACCGCGTCGTGCTCGACGTGTCGTGGCTCGCCCAGCCGCTGCCTACGCACAACCCGCTCACCGCCCAGCAATCGCTGGCCCTGTGCATGCAGCAGTACGACGCCAGTGGCGTGCAGCAGGAAATCGTCGCCTCGGTGGAACGCCTGCTGCGCAGCCATCTGCGCCAGCAACCTCGCCTGCCGGACGTGGCGCGCATGCTCAACATGAGCGAGCGCTCCCTGCGCCGGCGGCTGGCCGAGGGTGGCCGCATCTTCCGAGAAATCCATGACCGCGTGCGCGCCGAACGCGCGCTGGAACTGCTCCACGGCGGCACGCTGAGCGTGGCCGAGATCGGCCTGGAAATCGGCTTCAGCGATCCTCGCGAATTCCGCCGTGCGTTCAAGCGGTGGACCGGCATGGCCCCGCGCAGCGCCCGCCAGCACGCTGCCTGAACCGTCGTCCGCGCACGGGCCGCGACGCGGCGCCCGACGAGATCACCTTCGATCATTAACCCGACTCGGGCACCCGATCGCCTCCCGTACTACCCGGCCAGAAATTCAAACGATCGTCACACTGGCCGAATTACCCCCCTTCGTCGCCACTGCGGCCCTCCCCAGCCCGTCAACAATTCGTGACAGTGGCTCGTCACGCAATCAACCGCTACTGGGGAGTAAGCGATCATGCGCAGGACCCTGCTGTTTCTCGCTCTGCCGCTGGCCTTGGCCGCCTGCAACCACGAAGCACCGCCGGCGCAGAACAGTGCCGATGCCACGTTCGAGTCCAAGCTGCAGCAGCAGTTTCTGGACGCCAGGCCGGGCACGGTCATCGATATTCCTGCCGGCCACTATCACCTCACGCGCGGCCTGAGCCTGCGCACCGACGGCGTGACCATCAAGGGCGCCGGCATGGACAAGACCGTGCTGTCCTTCAAGGGCCAGGTGGTCGGCCCCGAAGGTCTGCTGGTCAATGCCAATGACTTCACCATCGAGAACCTGGCGTTCGAGGACACCAAGGGCGATGCGCTGAAGATCAACCAGGGCAAGAACATCACCATCCGCGGCGTGCGCGTGGAATGGACCGGTGGCCCCAAGACCACCAACGGCGCCTACGGCCTGTACCCGGTGAAGACGCAGAACGTGCTAGTGGAAGACTCCGTGGTGATCGGCGCTTCCGATGCCGGCATCTACGTGGGCCAGTCCAACAACATCGTCGTTCGCCGCAACCGCGCCGAGTACAACGTGGCCGGCATCGAGATCGAGAACTCGGTGAACGCCGACGTCTACGAAAACACCGCCACCAACAACACCGGCGGCATCCTCGTGTTCAACATGCCCAATCTCTCGCAGGCGGGCCACAGCACGCGCGTATTCAAGAACAAGACGGTCGCCAACAACACCGACAACTTCGCCGCCAAGGGCGCGGCGGTGGCCAGCGTGCCACGCGGCTCGGGCGTGGTGGTGAACTCCAACGACAAGGTGGAGATCTTCGACAACGACATCGCCGACAACCAGACGGCGAACGTGATCATCTCCAGCTACTACTCCACCAACTACTACAACACCAAGGGTGTCGCGGCCGACTACAACCCGTATCCCAAGGGCATCTTCATCTACGACAACCGCTTCAAGGGCGGTGGCGATTCGCCGGATGGCATCAAGCTGAAGACGCTCAAGACCGCCGTGTACGGCCTCAGCGGCAAGTTCCCGGACATCCTTTGGGACGGCTATGTGGATGAGAAGAAGCTGGTGAATGGCCTGCCGCCGGCGGAAGACCGTTTCTGCATCCAGAACGGTGACGTGGGCGTGATCAACGCCGATGGCCCGCACGACTACAAGAACCCCAGCACCGACACCAAGCCGTACCAGTGCACGCTGCCCAAGCTGCCGCCGGTGGTGCTCGATCCCGAACCGAAGGCTTGAGGTGCGCGTGTTGATGAAGTCCTGCCTGCGTTTGCTGTTGTTGTCCCTGGTATGTCTGGCAGCGGGATGCCACCGCGATCTCGATCCGGTGGCGTTCCATGCTGATGGCCGTCCGCAGCACCTGAGTGATTGGCACGTGGTGGAAGTGCGTGGCAGCAAGCTGGTGTTGAACCAGGGTGTGGTGCCCTACGACCTCAACACGCCGTTGTTCACCGACTACGCGCACAAGCTGCGCACGGTCTGGATGCCCAAGGGTGTATCGGCCAAGTACGACCCAACCGACACGTTCGATTTCCCGGTCGGCACCATCATCAGCAAGACCTTTTACTACCCGCGTTCGAGCACCGGGAAGTTCAGCGATGTGGCGCGCACGTACGACAGCTCGCGCGACTTCGCCGGCGAAGGCCTGGACCTGACGAATGTGCATCTCATCGAGACACGCATCCTCGTGCATCGCGAATCGGGCTGGGCGGCGATTCCGTATGTGTGGAAGGACGACCAGAGCGATGCAGAACTGGCGCGTACCGGTGCCGTCATTCCGCTGACCCTGGTGGCCGACCACGATGGCCGCGAAGACTTCAACTACGTCGTGCCCGACGAAAGCCAGTGTTCGAGCTGCCACGCGCAGGACTGGGTGACGCGCAAGATCCATCCGATCGGCCCGAAGGCGCGTCACCTCAATCGCGATTACCACTACGCGACCGGCGAAGATAACCAGCTTGCGCACCTGATGAAGGTCGGTTATCTCACGGGCGCGCCTGAACCGGCGAAGGCGCCACGCAACGCGAACTGGATGGATGAGCAGGCACCGCTCGACGCCCGCGCACGCGCCTATCTCGACATCAACTGCGGTCACTGCCACAACCCCAAGGGTGCGGCCAACACGACCGGGTTGACGCTCGATGTCAGTGTCCCGGAGGACCGCCATCTGGGCATCTGCAAGCCGCCCGTCGCGGCGGGTCGTGGTACCGGCGATCATCTGTTCGATATCGTTCCCGGATTGCCCGAGGACTCCATCCTGCCGTATCGCATGGATTCCGCGGACCCGGGCGTGATGATGCCGGAGTTGGGCCGAAGTACAGTGCATCGAGAGGGCGTTGCACTGATCAAGGCATGGATTGCGGCGCAGTCGGGGGGCTGCGTCGCGATTCATTAAGGAAGCAACAAGCCGCGACCCCATGGTCGCGGCCTTTTCTTATTCGAGGGGAGATCTGGTGATGATGATTCGTCCGCGTCCGCTATCCGTCTGTCTGCGCCGCCTGTTGCTCGGCAGTTCCGTGTTGATTGCCGGTGTGCCGCTGGGTGCTTTTGCCGCCGAAGAGTCGCCGAGCGGCACGCAAGACAGCACCGCCAGCGGCAGTAGCACGCAGGCCGATCCCGAGAAGGCCAAGCTGCTCGGCAACATCACCGTGACGGCGCAGAGCCGCAGCCAGGAAGTGCAGTCGGTGCCGATTCCGGTACAGATCGTGACCGCCAAGGACATCGCGAAGTTGGCCGCGACCGATCTCAGCAAGATGGACATCTTCGTGCCGGGCCTGTCCATCGGCGCCGACCAGCCCACGCAGCCGACCTATGAGTTGCGCGGCATCGCAACCAGCAACTTCGGCATCGGCACCGAATCGGCCGTGGGCGTCTATATCAACGGCGTGTACGCCGCGCGCTCCGGCGGCTCTCTGCTGGCGTTCAACGATATCGCCCGCATCGAAGTGCTGAAGGGTCCGCAGGGCACGCTGTTCGGCCGCAACGCTGCGGCGGGCGCGATCTCCATCGTCACAAACGAACCCACCAACAAATTCGAAGGCTCGGCCCGCGTACGCATCGGCAACGACGGTCGCCGTTATGCCGACGCCTTGGTGAACATTCCGCTCAACAACGACATGGCCCTGCGCCTGAGCGTGCTGGACAACCAAAGCGACGGCTGGGCCAAGGACGCCGCCACCGGCAAGCAATATGGCAAGGACGACGACTGGGGCACACGCGCGGTCTATCGCTGGAACATCACGGATGACACTCGCGTACTGCTGTCATGGGACCACGAACAGCTCAAGCAGCCGCCGGAACCGGCCTTCGGCCTGATCCCGCTGTCCAATGACACCAACGAGCGCGCGCCCTTCCCGGCAAACCCTGCCACATATCTCAATCCGCTGCATGCGCCGCTGTACAACGACACCGTCGGCGGCCTGGAGAAGCGTCGCTTCGATGGCGTCACGCTGTCCGTCGATCACTCGTTCAGCTGGGCCAGCTTCACGTCCACCACGGCGTGGCGCGGCTTCGATACGTTCAACAAGGGTGACTACGACGGCACCAACCACATCGTCAATTACCTCGATACGGCCAACATCGAGCACAACAACAGCTGGTACCAGGAGTTCAAGCTCCAGGGCAACACCGATCTGATGGACTGGGTGGCGGGCGTCAGCTACTACCAGGAGCAGGCGCGCCAGACCAGCCAGACCAACATCTTCACCGACAGCCTCGATACGCTGGTGCAGAACGTCTACGGTCTCGGTACGCCACTGACCAACATCAGCCAGATGTACCCGCAGTACAACCTGCTGGGCGATCCGTGGCAGGAGGGCATTAGCAACGACGGCAACTTCAGGGCCTACGCTGCGTTCGGCGACGTGATCTGGCATATCAGCGAGAAGTTCGATCTCACCACCGGCCTGCGCTACACGCGCGATGAAAAGGATTTCAGCTGGTACAACATGCCGCGCAGTGCGCCGCAGTTCGATGCGACCATCGCAGCCATGAAGCAGGCAGGGGTCTACCAGACCCTCCCGTTCATCGACCAGATCGTGCTCGCCGCGGCAGCGTCCAACGTGATCTTCCCCACCACCGTGGGCGTGAAGGTCACCGACAGCAACACCTGGAACAACCTCAGCCCGCGCGTGGTGGGCAGCTACAAGTTCACCCCGGACGTGATGGGTTATGTCTCCGTCACCAAGGGTTACAAAGCGGGTGGCTACAACAGCGTGCAGGTCGGCTCGAAGTTCGCACCGGAAAAGGTGATCAACTACGAAGCGGGCATCAAGACCCTGTTCCCCGAGCACAACCTGCTGCTCAACGCGTCGACCTACTACTACCGCTACGACAACAAGCAGTCGCTGTCGCTCGACCCGAACTACAGCGGCTCGGGTGTGCCGATCTACATCGTCAACAGCACCGACCAGGAGGCCAAGGGCCTCGAGTTGGAAGCGCAGTGGCAGCCGGTCGACAGCCTGCGCCTTGGCATCATGGGTGCGTATATCGACTCCACGTACCGCAAGGGCGTCGCGCCGGACGGCATCGTGCTGACCGGCCAGCCCACCGGCACGCCGAAGTTCTCCGGTTCGGCGACGTTGGCCTACACTTGGCACCAGGTGTTCAACGGCGACCTGGAGTTCGACCTGTCGCAGGGCTATCGCGGCAAGTCGCGCTGCAACACCGACTCGGAATTTCAGGGCGAGTGCGTGATCAGCCCGAATTTCAAGGTCGGTACGAGCCAGCAGCGTACCGACGCGCGCCTTGACTGGCACACGCCGGACGAGCGTTGGGGTGTGGCGCTGTATGGCACCAATGTCTTCAACAAGCGTTACGTGACCGGCGTGAACAACATCACCGCTACTGTGTTCGGCACACCGTTCGCGTCCATCTCCCCGCCCCGCATGTGGGGTCTCGAACTGCGCGCGAAGTTCTGACCATGAAAGAGCCCAGCCCCTCCCTGCACGCCACGCTGTTGCGGTTGCGCGAAGCGCAGGCTCGCGATCCCATGCCAACCTGGGATACGCGCGCCGCGCGGCTGCGTTCGCTGGAGAAGTTGCTGGATGAGCAGCGAGGGGCTTTCGCCGAGGCGATCAACGCCGACTTCGGCCATCGTCCGGTGGAGGAGACCGAGTTGCTGGAGCTGTATCCCAGCATCTCGAACCTGCGTCATTCGCTGAAGCATGGCAAGCGCTGGATGCGTGCCAAGCGTGGCCTCGCCAACCTGGTGTTCCTGCCGGCACGCACCACGCTCATGCCGCAGCCGCGTGGCGTGGTGGGCATCATCGTGCCGTGGAACTATCCGCTGTTCCTCGCCGTGGGCCCGCTGATCGATGCGCTCACCGCGGGCAACCGCGTGATGCTCAAGATGAGCGAATACACGCCACGCTTCTCGGCGCTGTTCGCCGAGCAGGTGTCGCGTTACTTCAAGGCCGACGAGGTGGTGGTCGTCACGGGCGACGCCGAGGTTGCGCAAGCGTTCTCGGCGCTGCCATTCGACCACCTGTTGTTCACGGGCTCCACGGCCGTCGGTCATCACGTCATGCGCGCCGCGGCCGCCAATCTCACGCCGGTGACGCTGGAACTGGGTGGCAAGTCGCCCGCGATCGTCGGCCCGGGCGCGCGCCTGGACAAGGCGGCCGAACGCATCGTGCTGGGCAAGCTGGTCAACGCGGGACAGACCTGCATCGCGCCGGACTATGTGCTGGTTCCGCGCGAGCGCATGGCCGAGTTCATCGATAAGGCGCGCGCCACCGCATCGCGCCTGTATCCCTCGCTGGGCAAGCAGGAGCAATACGCTTCGGTCATTTCCGACCGCCAGTACGAGCGCCTGGCCAAGCTGCGTGATGGTGCACTCGCCGCCGGCGCGAACATCGTGCCGCTGAGCGATGCGCAGGACCTGCCGTCGAAGCGGCTGCTCGCGCCCGTCATGCTGACCGGCGTGAACGACCGCATGGCCGTGATGCAGGAAGAGATCTTCGGACCGCTCCTGCCCGTGCTACCCTACGACACGCTGGACGAAGCGATCGGCTATGTGGCCGCCCATCCGCAACCGCTGGCGCTGTATCTGTTCGAGCAGGATGGCAGCACGATCGACCGCGTATTGTCGCGCACGCATGCGGGCGGCGTGACGGTGAACGACACGCTGTATCACATCGCCCAGCATGGCTTGCCGTTCGGCGGCGTGGGTCCGTCGGGTATCGGCGGCTATCACGGCGAGGCGGGCTTCCGCACGTTCTCGCACATGAAGCCGGTGTTCCATCAGTCGCGCATCAACGGCGCCGGCATGCTCAACCCGCCTTACGGCGCACAGTTCAAGCGGATGTTGAAGTTGCTGATGCGATTGGGTTGAGGCAAGCGTTGCCTTTTCTATAGGAGCGCACCCAGTGCGCGATCGCGGCGTACCGGCGCCGCCGATTCGTGGGCTTTTCGCGCACTGGGTGCGCCCCTGCAAAAAAAACCGAGCAAGAAAAAAGCCACCCCCGGAGGGGTGGCTTTTGTTCTTCTACACCGCTTGCGCGATCAGAACTTGTACTGGGCCGACAGCGCCAGCAGGTTGCCGTAGTCGTCCGAGCTGCCGGTGATCACGTCGCCGGTGGAGCTCGCCGAGTTCATGTGCGCCTGGTTCACGAAGATGTGCGCGTACGAGGCGTTGATCAGGAAGTGATCGCTGACCTTGTAGCCCATGCCGAACGAAACCAGCTGGCGGGTCGAGTCGGGCACGCGCGGATCGCGGGTGGCCGAGTAGGTCGGCGTGGTGTCGATGGCGACACCGGCGCGCAGCGTCAGCTTGTCGTTGACGTAGTAGTCGCCACCGATCGCGGCGTACCAGGTGTTGCGCCAGTTGAACACTTCGGTCGTCGGCGGCTGGGCCGGGTTGCCGTAGTTCACCGTGAGGTTCTTGAACACGTCCCACTTGGTCCAGGCCACATCGATACCGAGGCCGAACTTCTCATCCTGGTGCCAGTAGCTGGCGGTGGCGACGGCCGGCGTCGTGAACGGAGCGGTGCCGGTGGTGTGCTGGAACGGGATACCGCCCAGCTGCGCCTTGATGATGGCCTGCACCAGCGGGTTGCCCAGCAGCGACTGCACGTTGCTCGGCATCGTGAAGTTGCCGGTGCCTTCCAGGGTGTGTGAGATCTTCGAACGGTAGTCGAAGCCGAAGCGATCGTTCTGGGTAGCCTTCCAGTACGCGCCGACCTGCCAGCCGTAACCCCAGTCGTCACCCTTGATGCGGGCGAGGCCGTCGGAACCGGCGGGGATCAGGACGTTGGCGGCCGCCGGGCCGACGATCTGGGAGACGACGGTGTTGTAGTTGATCGCGCTGGTCAGCTCAGCCGAGGTCTTCTGGGCGATACCGCTCACGCCAAGCGAGAAATCATCAGTCACGTCGTAGGACAGCGACAGCGTGCCGTCGAGCGATTCGAACTTGGACTTGATGGCGTTGTAGCGGCCTTTCCAGTTCGAGTCGTACTCGGTCTGGAAGCCGAACGGCACGCTGAAGGCAGCGCCCACGTGCCACTTGTCGGCGAGCTGCGTGGCGAAGAACAGCGCCGGTACCGGCATGGTGGTGCCGGCGTCACCGCCGTTGCCGCCGCTGATGGTGCGGCCCTGCGCGTCGACGGCGGTGCCGCTGAACTTGGTGCCGAAGTTGATGGCGGTGACGTCCGCCTGGAAGTAGGTGCCCTTCAGGTCCGACATGGCGGCCGGGTTGTTCACGACCACGGACACGTCGCCACCAGCAGTGGACGAACCGGCGTAAGCGCGACCCATCGCGGCGGCGCTGTTCTCATGCAGCTGGAAGGCGCTCGCATGGGCGTGCTGCGGCGCAGCAAGCGAACCCAGGATCGCCAGGCTCAACGCAGCAAGCGTGAGCGGACGGCTCGCACGGGGAAATGGACGGAAAGACATCTGCATCAGGGTAGCTCCTGCTTATCGTTGATCTGGCTCGGGGTTGTAACAGGGACTTGACGATCGCGCCTGTTTTTCATACGCGCGTTTGACACCCCTGGCCGGCACTGTGCCGGCTCAACGAGGGGCTTGCAAGTGCGGTTGCAGCATGTATTGACAGCCGATGCGGACCGTTTCGCGCCGATCGATGCTGAATGGCGAAGATAGACACGTGTTGCAGGACTGCAACGCCTCGGGGCTGCTACCCTTGACCACCCGCGCCGTTGCCAGTGCGCCCTCCCCCTCCGCAATCGACGGGTGTCGCCATGCACTGTTATGTCTATGCCAGCCAGCGCAAGCCTGACAGCTACCTGTGGCTCCGCGAGCGCGATGACTTCGCCTGCATCCCCGCCCCGTTGGCGCTGATGCTCGGTGACCTGCGCCTGGCCCTCGAAGTGGAACTGACCGGCCAGCGCAAGCTGCCCCACGAGGACCCGCAGGTGGTGCTCGAACACCTCGAAGGACAAGGCTGGCATCTGCAGTTGCCGCCGCAGGAGACATTGGCCTCGGCCAACCATCCTGAGTACAAGAGCAAGCCGCACGGCGACCAATGATGTTCCCGAGGGGCCGCGGTTAACACGGGATTACCGTCTGGCGCCATCACGATTCCTATACTTCGCGCCATGGCCTATTCAAAAACGCGTCGCCCGCCTCCGTTCCTGCAAGCCCTTGCCTGGTTCATTCCTGGTCTCGTCGCCACGGCGATCGCGGCGTTCGGTGCGCATCCGCTCGCGCTGATCCCCCTGCTGGTCGCCAATGCGCTGACCATGGCGGCGGTGTGCCACGCGATCGGTTTCGACCCGGAACCGCGTTTCGGCCGTACCGTGCTGCGTCGTGGCGCGGCCTATCTGGTGATGTTCACCGGCTACGTGGTGCTGGTGTTCGCGCTGGTGGCCTGGCCGATGCTGCGGCTCAACCAGTCGCCGAGCCTGGGCGCCGCCCTGCTGCTCGCGGGTGCGCTGGTGGTGGCGCTCGCGGCCTTGTGGCGCGTGTGGCCTGCGTTTGGCCTTGTCTACGTGTGGGATGACGCCTATCCGGCGCAGAGCGACGGTTCGTGGATCTTCACCGCCACCGCGCGCAGCCTGGCATTCGGCCGCCACCTTTCGCGCGAAGAGCGCTTCTTCACCCACTTCCTGCCGGCTGCCTTCTCGCTGCTGGTACTCGCTTTCATCGGCATCGCCCTGACCGGGCTCTACGGCGTGATGCCTTCCGAACTGCGCACGGCCGCGCTTGTCGTCTACGGCGTGCTGCTGATGCCGCTCGGCTGCCTGGTGATCGCGAACCGCACGCTGCGCGCCCTGCTCTGCGAAAGCCGTCGCCCCAGCCGACAGCCGGCTGCGGGCATGGTCGAGCCGGCTCCCGCGCCGAAACCGAGGCCCGCGCCCCAACTGAGCGAACAGGAGCGCACGGCCGGCACGCCGGAGCAGGCGCAGGCATTGCTTGCGGCCACGCGCGACGGCGATATCGACCGCGCGCTGGCCTTGGTGGAGGCAGGCGCTGATCCCAACACTGCACCGATCAACGGCGATCGCGACCAGCGTCCGGTGCTGATGCTCGCCGCCCTGCTGCCCGATACCCGGCTGCTGCGCGCGCTGATCGCCAAGGGAGCGGACGTCAACCGCGCCACCGGCGGCCTCACGCCGCTGCTCGCTGCCACGCGCGACAGCTGGCATGGGCGCGCCGAAGCGGTCATGACGCTGCTCGCCAACGGCGCCAACGCGCTGGCCACCGACACCGAGGGCAACACGCCGCTGCATGGCGCGGTGCTGAGCGGCGAACCGATCGTGGCAGCGATGCTGCTGGATGCGGGCGCACCACTCAACGCGCTCAACAAGACACGCCTCAGTCCGCTGACCGTTGCCTGCCGTGCCGCCAACTGGTCTGTGGCGAAATTCCTGCTGGAGCGCGGCGCCAAGCCCGCGCCACCCGATGGCGAACCCGCAATGGTGGCCGCCGCTGGCGTCACCGACGACGATGTGGAAGGCGTGAAGCTGCTGCTGAAGCATCGCGCATCGGCGAATGCCGTCGATTCGCGCCATCGCAGCGCGCTGATGGCCGCCTGCTCCGAAGGCCATGAGCAGATTGCACGCGCGCTGCGCGCGGCCGGCGCCGACGTCAACCTGCTCGACCGCCATGGCAGCACCGCGCTGATGGAAGCCGCCCGCGCTGGCGCCGTCGGCATCGTGAAACTCCTCGCCGAGTCGCAGCCGGACGCGCGCGCACGCGACAGCCATGGCCGCGACGCGCTCACGCTCGCCTGCCAGTCGCCGCGTGCGCATGCCGAGATGGTGCGTGCGCTGCTCGCCCTCGGTGCCGAGCCCAAGACTCCGGGCAGCGACGGCCGCAGCGCACTCGACCATGCCGCTGCCGCCGGTCGCTGGGATCTGGTCGCGCTGCTCGATCCGGAAACGCCGCTGCCGGCCAGCCTCAGCCTCGACGCGATGCCCGAAGGTGCGGACACGCCAGCGCGCCTGCTCGATGCGCTGCGCTTCGGCCACTGGGCCATCGTCTCCACCTTCGCCGCGCGCGTTCGCGAGTGGCCGCAGGCACAGCTCGCCCAGCTCTATCTCGATCTGGCCACGCCAGGCCTGGGCGCGGCCCGACGCTGGCTGCTCGATCACGCGCTCGAACCCGAAGCGCGCCTGCAACCGCAGCTGGTGGATGACGCCGACGTCGACGAACCACGCGAAGCGCAGCTGCCGCCGCTGGGGCGTCGCCTGTTCGATGCGCTGTTGCAACAACTGCCTGCCGCCACCGAAGCGGTGGAAGACCTGCTGCAGGCCGGCGCCACGCCTGCCGGCGCCGGTCTGCTGACGCAAGCGCTGCTTCGCCTGGAGGACAGCGTCCAGGGTGCTGCACTGCCGTTGGCCATGCTGGAGCGCGGCGCCGATCCGTTCGGTGCCGATGCGCGCGAACGCACGCCCGTGCATCTGGCCGCCACGTTCGGCCAGCTGCCGCTGCTGCAGACGCTGCTGTCGCGTGGCTGCGATCCCAACACGCGCGACATCAATGGCCGCACGCCATTGTTCGCCGCGCTGGAACACGGTGAACTTGCACTACCGCTGGTCCGTGCGCTGGTGGCGCACGGCGCCGATCCGGAGGCGATCGATGCCAATGGCGAAACGCCGCTCGGCCTCGCGCTGGAACACGATGCGGTCGAGCGTTGGTTGAACTGGGGTGACTGGAAGCGTCCCACTCGCCCCGTGCGGGCCGACGACCTGCCGCTCGCGGCAGCGGCCGGCGCGCTCACGGCAGTGGATCGTCTGCTCGAACTCGGCTTCGCGGTGGATACGCGCGACCACCAGGGCGCGACGGCGCTGCTGCACGCCTGCGGCGCAGGTCACCGCGAGGTCGCGGCGCTGCTGCTGGAAAAAGGCGCCGACGCCACGCTCGCGGCCAACAACGGCATCACGCCGCTCGCCGCTGCGGTGAGCGCGCGACGCGAAGCCCTGGTGACCTTGCTGTTGCAGCATGGCGTGGCCGTCGACCAGCGATTGCCCGGTGAGGCCACCGTATTGATGGTCGCCGCCGCGATGGGCTATCCGGAGATCGCCGAGCAATTGCTCGATGGCGGCGCCGACGTGAACGCAGTGGATGCACGCGGCCATGCCGCACTGCACGCCGCCGCGCAGTACGGCTTCGACCACAACGACAGCCTGCGCGCACGTCGCCTGTTCGACGCCTTGCTCAAGCGCGGCGCCGACGTCAGCCTGGCCGACAAGGAAGGCAAGACGCCGCTGCTGCTTTTGCTGGGCGCCCATCTGCGACCGGGCAGCGAGTGCGATGCCACGCATATCGGCGCCCTCGTGCCGGTGCTGCTCGACGCGGGTGCGTCGCTCGAACACGCCGACCAGCGTGGTGTCACCGCGCTGCATGCGTGTGCGATGCACGCGCTGCTGGCGCCCGCCCGCGTGCTGTTGGCGCGCGGCGCCGATCGGCAGGCCGCGGATGCCTTCGGACGCACCGCCGCTGACGTGGCGCGCACCATCGGTTATGTCGATATCGCGCACGAACTGGCGGCGCGAAGCACCGGTGCCATTCCCAGCGTGCGGCAGATGCTCCGGCAACCGGCGCAGCCGGCGGACTGAAAGGAAAAGGCCCGCGCAAGTGGGCCTTTTCATGTTCGCGCCGCTCAACTGTAGGAGCGCACCAAGTGCGCGATAAGCCTACGGCGCAGTGAAACGGTGACGTGGCGAAGGCCGAACGGCTCTGCACACAGCGGCGCCGCGGTCGCGCACAGGGTGCGCTCCTACATACAGTGCAGGACTATTTCGTGCGGGCTCTTGTGGGAGCGCACCCTGTGCGCGACGAGCCAACAGAGCGGAAAGGGGTAGCATGGCGAAGATCCATCGGCCCTGCACACGGAAGCGCCGCGGTCGCGCACTAGGTGCGCTCCTACAAGAGGGCGCGCCGCCAGATCAGCGCGTCACGTCCTCATCGTCCGGCGTTACATCCGTGGGTTTCTGGCGCTCGCGTTCGGCTTCGGGCGAGGCGTCGGCCTGGAACAACTGATCGAGGTCGGTCAAGGCTTCGCGCGTCGTCTGCACGATGCGGGCGTCGTCGTCGTATACGAGGTATTGGCGCTTGAGCAGCTCAGCGTCCTGGCGGCGGAAACGCTCCACGCGATCAGCCGCCAATTCCGGCGACAGGCCGATCGCTTCCAGCGTCTGCCGCGTCATCTTGAGGCTGGAATACAGGGTCTCGCGCACCGGCATGTCGATGCCCAGGTCCATCAGCCGCCATACGTGCTGGCGATTGCGTGCACGCGCGATGATCTTCAGGTTGGGATAGATGCGGCGCACCACGCGTGCCGTGCGCAGGCTTGCTTCGGCATCGTCCACTGCAAGCACGAACACCTCGGCCTGATCTGCCTGCGCGGCGCGCAGCAGTTCCGGGCGTGCCGGGTCGCCGTAGAAGATGTTGTTCTGTGCGCCGAAGCGCTGCACCAGATCGATCTGTTCCACCGAATGATCGAGCGCCACGAACGAAATGCCCTGTGCACGCAGCACGCGCGCCACGATCTGGCCCATGCGTCCGTAGCCGGCGATGATGACGCGCGGCGCGTCGGCGACGATCGTGTCGAACTCGCGCGTCTTCTTCGGCTTGGAACCCAGCACTCGCGCAGTCAGCGCCACCAGCAGCGGCGTCAGCGCCATCGACAACGTAATGGCAAGCACCTGCAGGCCGTGCTGGTCGCTGGTGATGAGGTCCTGCTCGCGCGCGAGCTTCAGCACTACGAAGGCGAATTCACCTCCGCAAGCGAGCAGCACGGCGAGGCGCAGTGCGTCGCGGCGATCGAGACTCCCGACCACGCGCCCCAGCGGCCACAGCAGCGCACCCTTGATCAGCATCAGGCACGCCACCAGCGCCAGCACCTTCTGCGGCTGGTCGAACAACAGCGTGATGTCCATCGACATGCCGACGCTGATGAAGAACAGGCCAAGCAGCAAGCCCTTGAACGGTTCGATATGCGATTCCAGCTCGTGCCGGTATTCCGAGTCGGCCAGCAGTACGCCAGCGAGGAAAGCGCCGAGCGTCGACGACAGACCCACCATCTCCATCAGCCATGCCGTGCCCATCACCACCAGCAGCGCCGTGGCGGTGGACACTTCCACGCTGTCGGTACGCGCGACGAAACGGAACACGGGGCGCAGCAGATAGCGACCGCCCACCATCACCGCGACGATGGCACCGCCGGTGCGCAGCACGGCATAGAGATCGAAGCCGTGCGTGCCCGACGCGGTGGCGAGCAACGGTACGGCGGCAATCAGGGGAATGGCGGCAAGATCCTGGAACAGCAGGATCGCGAACGCCTGGCGTCCATAGGGCGAGCCGGCTTCCTTGCGTTCGGCGAGGATCTGCAGGCCGAACGCGGTGGATGACAGGGCGAGGCTGCCACCGACGATGGTGGCTGCATTCATTGTCAGGCCAAACAGGTAATAGGCCGCCGCACCGAGCACCAGGCTGGTCGCCAGCACCTGCAGCAGACCGGTGCCGAACACTTGCCTGCGCATCACCCACAGGCGCTGCGGCGACAGCTCCAGGCCGATCACGAACAGCATCAGCACTATGCCGAACTCGGAAATCGTGCTGACGCCCGCGGTGTCGTTGACCAGGCCCAGCTCCTTCGGACCAATGACGATGCCCGCAAGCAGATAGCCCAGCACCGAGCCCAGCTTGAAGCGCTTGGTAAGCGGCACCGCGATGACCGTCGCCACCAGGAATACCAGCGCCGTCTCCAGAAAATGGTGGCTATCCACTCGCACGCTCCATTCGGGGAACGATCATTATTCCACGCGACCGCTGCGATGGGCCGGTCGAAGCCGGCCATCGACGCCGACGCGCGTCACACCCGTTGCATCAGGCGGCCATCGACAGGCCCTGCCATTGCTGCGCCAGCAGGGTTGCCAGCCGCTGCACCGGCGCTGACGATTCGGCCTCGGCCCGATGCAGGCACAGGGCCAGGCTGCCAAGCGCGGGCAGCGGTGTCTCGTGGGGCGCGAGCGCCTGCACCGTCGAGGGCAGGCCCAGCGGCGTGCGCAGCGATACACCCAGCCCGGCCGCCACCGCGGCCCAGGTGCCGGCAAGGCTGGCGCTGGTGAACGCAATGCGCCACGGCATGTGGGCGCGATCGAGCGCGGCGGTGGCGGCGCTGCGCATCATGCACGGCGCCTCGAGCATCACCAACGGCAGCGGTTCGTTCCCCGGCCAGGGCATCTCGGCACCCGCCGCCGAAATCCAGCGCAACGGCACTTCACCCAGGCGCTCCACGTGCGGGCTGGACACACCCGCGTCCCAGGCAAGCGCCAGATCGAGGCGACCCGAACCCACCCGCTCCAGCAGCTCCGTGTTGCGCGCGATACGCACCTCCACCCGCACGCGCGGATGGGCGCGTGCAAAGCGTCCCAGCACGTCGGTGAGCAGGCTTTCGCCGAAATCCTCCTGCAGGCCGAGGCGGACCCATCCCTCCAGTTCGGTGCCATGCAGCGCCGCCGCGGCTTCGTCGTTCAACTCCAGCAGGCGGCGGGCATAGGCCAGCATCGTCTCGCCCGCCTCGGTCAGCACCATCCCGCGCCCGGATTTGCGCAGCACGGAGGTGCCGGCCTGCTCTTCCAGCTTCTTCAGCTGGGCACTGACCGCGGAAGTGGAACGGCCAAGCCGATCGGCCGCCTTGGCGAAGCTGCCCAGCTCGATGCCCGTGACAAACGTGCGCAGTACGTCGAGGTCGAAGTTTACGCGTCGCATGGGAATCATCCGGTTTTTATGGACTATCCGTCCTATATTTTCCGATTTTCAGAACGGTACTGTCCGCCCTAGGCTGGCGATCGTCAACCCACGCCGGAGATCCCCCATGACGCCCCCTTCCGATCAGGGCCAACGCAGTTTTGGCGATGTCGCGCCCGCCTTGGCCGAACTTACCGACCGCGTACTGTTCGACCGCGTCTGGCAGGATCCCTCCCTGTCGCCACGCGATCGCAGCCTCGCCACGGTCTCGGCGCTCATCGCCCTCGGCCGCACCGAGCAGTTGCCCTTCCACCTGCAGCGTGCGATCGACAACGGCCTATCGCATGACGACTTGGCGGCGCTGATCACGCACCTCGCGTTCTACGCCGGCTGGCCCGCGGCGGCCTCCGCCGTTCCGCGGCTGCGCGAGCTGGCAAGGCCCGCGGCATGATCGCCATGCAATACAGCTTCACCCTGCCGGCCGACTACGACATGGCCATCATCCGGCAACGGATCGCCGAGAAAGGCCCGAGCCTCGACCACTTCGACGGCCTGCGCCTGAAGGCCTATCTGCACGCAACGGCCGGCGAACAGTCCAGCGAGAACCTCTATGCGCCTTTCTACGTCTGGCGCGACAGCGAAGCCATGCAGCGCTTTCTCGGCGGCGCGGGATTCCAGTCGCTCACGCGGGCTTTCGGCTGGCCATCGATCCGCTGCTGGCAGGTGTGGGACGCCTATCTGCCCCCGCACGCGCGGCAGGCACGCTTCGCTTCGCGCGACATCCATCCGATTCTGTCGTACACGGATCTGGAGGGATTGCGCAACGACGCGCGTGACGCCTGGCAGCGCGATACGGAGCGCGGTGCGCTCGCCGCCGTGACCGCGTTCGAGCCCACCACCTGGAGCTGGGTGAGCTTTCGCCTGTTCGATGAAACGCCGCCGTTTTCCACCGCCGGCACACGCCAGTGGTACGGCGTCGGCCATGTTTCCCAACCCTGATCCCCGGAGCTCCCATGCCCCTCGTTCGCATTTCACTTCGCCGCGGCAAGTCCGCCCAACACATCGCCGCCATTCGCAACAGCATCTATCGCGCGATGACCGAGAGCTTCAACGTGCCGCAGAACGATCGCTTCATCGTCGTGCATCAGCACGACGCGGAAGAGTTCGACTACGACCCGAATTACCTGGACATCGCACGCACCGACGACCTGGTGATCATCCAGATCGCCTGCAACAACACGCGCACGGTGGAACAGAAGCAGGCCTTCTACCGGCGTACCGCCGAGCTGCTCGGCAAGGAGCCGGGGCTACGCCCGCAGGATGTGCTCATCAACCTCTTGGAAACCGGCAAGGAGAACTGGTCGTTCGGCAACGGGGTGGCGCAGTACGTCTGAGCGCAATGCGGCGCTGATGCAGCAGCGCATCCCTCTGCATGATCGGCATGGCGGGCAAGCCCAGGAGTGTCCACTTCACCGCGCTGCCGGCTTCTTGCGCGCCGGGCGCGCCTTGACTGCAGCGGCCTCCACCAGCAAACGCCGCGGTCCCGCGCCCTCGACTGCCAGCGTGTCGTAGGGATTGCGCAACCGACAGCGGTCGATGGAAAGACAACCGCAGCCAATGCAGTCATCCAGCGTGTCGCGCAGTTTCCTCAGCTGTGCGATGCGCTCGTCGAGGTCGGCACGCCAGGCGGCAGACAATCGCGTCCAATCTAGCCGGCCTGGCGCCGCCGTAACGGGCAAGGTGGCGAGTGCTGCGGCGATGTCCGACAGTGAGATTCCGACGCGCTGCGCCACACGGATGAACGACACCCGGCGCAGTACCGCGCGCGGATAGCGGCGCTGGTTGCCTGCCGAACGCTCGCTGCGGATCAATCCCTTGGCTTCATAGAAATGCAGCGCCGACACCGCTACTCCACTGCGGCGCGCAACCTCGCCCACGGTGAGCATCGAAGGCATGCCGGCCGGACCTGGCAGCTTGTCCACGGAACACCTCTTGACCTGAAGTTAAGTTGAGGTCGTAGAGTGCCACGAAATTTATCTATGGAGCTGCGTCTGTGTCCTCCCAAGCCATCTACCGCATCGATCGCTTCAACGTACCTGCAAACGCCTTGCCCGCCTTCATGGAACGCGTGCGCTACACGCAACGCACCCTCGATGAACTGCCCGGCTGCCGCCAGAACCTCGTACTCAGCCAGCCGGACCTGGCCGGCGAATACAACGTGATGACCGTGGTGGAATGGAGCGACGAGCACCACCTCGCCGCCGCGAAATCCTTCATGCAGAAGCTGTATGCGGAGGAACGTTTCGACCCCGCGGCTTTCATGCATGACTTGGGCGTAAAGGCAGATTTGGGGATTTATAGGCACGCGTGACGTCGCTCACCATAGGCAGCGCCGCCGCGAGCACCCGCCCCTCACCCCAGCCCTCTCCCCGGTGGGTGAGGAAGAAAAGCGCGGCGGCGTCCCCGGAATCACCCGCTACCCAACGAAACTGCTTTAAGTCCTCTCCGTATCGGCGCGTTGCAGTGTAGCGGCGCCGTTCGAGGTAGTAACGAACACACCAAGGCTGGCCTCGGTCCTCCGACGCCTCTATCTCTCATATCGCTACGAGCCTTGGCTCTGAAGGCGATTTTCTTTGGGTCACTTTTTGACGCGAAGCTAATCCCGTGGGACTTTGACTCCGGGCGCTCCGCCCTCCGCCCTTCCTCGCTCCTCAAAGCCGGCGCCATCCATGGCGCTTCCCCGCGTACGGGCCGGCTTCGCCGTTCGCACGCCAAGAGCGCGTGCGTGGACCAGTAACAGAAATGCGGCTCGGCGGTCCCACGGGACTAGCTTCGCGTCGTCCCACAGGGACTAGCTTCGCGTCGCCGGCAGGACGTCGAAATGCCCGCTCATAAACGGCAACCTGGCGATATCGCCACGTCCGAAGACTGGCGCTACTGGATCCAGGCCTACGCCGGGACGACGAGCGATGAAGACCGGGGCGAAAGGCTGTCGCGCACAGGGTGCGCTCCTACATCATGCGGGCGGGAGCGCGAGGCCTCGTTGGCGTGCAACCGCGATGCACCACCCTCACTCCCCTCGCAACCACCTCGCCGCATCCACCGCAAAGTACGTGAGGATCGCATCCGCCCCCGCCCGCTTGAAGGCCGTCAGCGACTCCATGACCACCGCCTTCTCGTCGAGCCAGCCATTCTGCGCAGCGGCCTTCAGCATCGCGTACTCGCCACTCACCTGATACACGAAGGTCGGCATGCCAAAGGCATCCTTCACGCGACGCAGCACATCGAGATACGGCATGCCGGGTTTCACCATCACGGCATCCGCGCCTTCGTGGATATCCAGCTCGATTTCGCGCAGTGCTTCGTCGCTGTTGCCGACATCCATCTGGTAGGTGTGCTTGTTGCCCTTGCCAAGATTGCCCGCCGAGCCCACTGCATCGCGGAACGGACCGTAGAACGCCGACGCGTACTTGGCGGAATAAGCAAGGATGCGTGTGTGGATGTGTCCGGCGTTTTCCAGCGCCTCGCGAATGGCGCCGATGCGGCCGTCCATCATGTCCGACGGCGCCACGAAATCCATGCCGGCTTCGGCCTGCGCCAGCGACATCTTGATCAACGCCTCGATGGTCGGCTCGTTCATCACGTAGCCGTCCTCGTCGATCAGGCCGTCCTGGCCGTGCGTGGTGTACGGATCGAGTGCCACGTCGCCGATCAGGCCGAGCTCCGGATACTTTGCCTTCAGCGCGCGGGTAGCGCGCTGCATGAGGCCATCGGGATTCCACGCTTCGCGCGCGTCTTCGGTCTTCACCGATGCACCCGGCGAGGGAAACAGCGCCAACGCGGGAATGCCCAGTCGCACGCATTCGCCGGCAAGCTTCAGCAATTCGTCGATCGAAAGACGTGCCACGCCCGGCATCGACGGTACGGGCTCGCGCTGGCCCTCGCCCTCGATGACAAACGCGACCATGATCAGGTCGGTCGCCAGCAGCGTGTGCTCGCGCATCAGTGCGCGGGAGAAGGCATCGCGGCGCATACGGCGCATACGGACGGCGGGGAAGCTCATCAGCGGGCTCTCAGGCAAGACATCCCCCTATTTTAGCGCCTCGTTGCCGATTTTCCCGAGGGCCGCATTGACGCGGCGCATGAGACCCATGAACCGCATGATGCGTGAACGCACCATTTTGCGAACACCCTACTGACACGTTCGCCGGTGCAGTCTCCCCCCGAACCCTCGAAGGAGCCCAGCCCATGAGCATGTCCACCGCCCGGCACAGCCAATGGCCTCTTGGCAAAGACGCACAGTACATCGGCCCGCATCAAGGCACGGAGCCGATCGATGTCACGGTCGTGATGCGACGACGTGGCGCCCACCCCACGCCTGCCGCGTGGCCACATCGGCCACCCTGCAAGCGAGAAGATTTCGACGCACAGTGGGGTGCCGACCCCGCCGATGCGGAAAAGCTGCGCGGCTTCGCGCAACAGCACGGGCTGACTGAAACCGGATGCGAACTGCGTCGTCGCGTCATGCATCTGCGCGGCACGCCGCAGCAATTGCAACAGGCATTCGGTGTGCAACTGGGCAGCTACCAGATGCCCGATGGCGGACCGATCAAGCGCGGATGCCACGGCAAGCCGACGCTGCCCAGCGATGTGTCATCCGCCGTGGTCGCCGTGCTCGGCCTGGACCAGCGCCCCGTTGCCCGCCCGCATTTCCGCCGCCTGGCGGCTGCCGCCGCGGCGACGTCCTATACGCCGCTGCAGGTCGGCGATCTTTACGGTTTCCCCGCCAATAACGACGGCACCGGCCAGACCGTGGCCATCATCGAACTGGGTGGCGGCTACACGGCGAGCGATTTCAGCCAGTACATGCAGTCGCTGGGCATCACCAAGGTGCCCAAGGTCGACGTGGTCTCCGTGGCGGGCGGCACCAGCCAGCCCGGTGGCGATGCGGATGGCGAAGTGATGCTGGACGTGGAAGTGATCGGTGCGCTCGCGCAGGGCGCGTCCATCGCCATCTACTTCGCACCGAACACCGACCAGGGTTTCTACGAGGCCATCTCGCAGGCGGCGCACGACAGCACGCGTAATCCGTCTGTCATTTCGATCAGCTGGGGCGGCCCTGAGGACAACTGGGCCTCCACCACGCTCCAGGCCATGGAAAGCGCCCTGCTGGATGCCACGACGCTCGGCGTCACCGTCACCGCCGCCAGCGGCGACAGCGGGTCCACCGATGGCGAGAGCGACGGCCAACAGCATGTGGACTATCCCTCCTCGAGCGCGTACGTACTCGCCTGTGGCGGCACCAAGCTCACCGGCAGCGGGAGCACGATTTCCAGCGAAACCGTGTGGAACGAACTGACGAAGAACGAAGGCGCGACCGGCGGCGGCGTCAGCGCCAGCTTCGCGCTACCCGCGTGGCAGGCGTCCGCCAAGGTGCCGGCGGGCGCCAACGGCTTCAGCGGCCGTGGTGTGCCTGACGTGGCCGGCAACGCCGATCCGGAGACCGGCTATCAGGTGCTGGTCGACGGGCAGAGCCAGGTCATCGGCGGCACCAGTGCAGTGGCGCCGCTGTGGGCCGCGCTGATCGCACGCTTCAACCAGCAACTGGGGCAGAACGTGGGTGATGCGCACGATGCGCTCTATGGCATCGGCACGAAGGCGTTCCACGACATCACCAAGGGCAACAACGGCGCCTTCAAGGCCGCGAAAGGTTGGGACGCGTGCACCGGATGGGGTAGCCCGAAGGGACAGGCGCTACTGACGGCATTGGCATCATTGAAGGGAAGCGGCAGCGCGAGCTGATCGTTTTTTTGTGGGAGCGCACCCTGTGCGCGACAGCCGGGCGCCGTGGTTGGTCGATGCTCTGCGGTCGCGCAATGGGTGCGCTCCTGCAGTGGAAAAAATCGCGTTTGTCACATCTCGTCGACCACGGTATTGCGCAACGTGCCGATACGTTCGATCGATACCTCGCAGACATCGCCGGCCTTCATGTAGACCGGCGGCTTGCGCCCGTAACCCACGCCCGACGGCGTGCCCATCACCAGCACGTCTCCTGATTCCAGCGTCATCGCCTCACTGAGCAAGGCGATGGTGCGCGCCACGCCGAACACCATGTCGTCGGTGGACGCATGCTGCATCACCACGCCGTTCAGCCGCGTTTCCAGCACGAGGCCCATGCCGCCGGGCGGCAACTCGTCGGCCGTGACCACCCACGGACCGAAGGCGCCGGTGCCGTCGAAATTCTTGCCGACCGTCCACTGCGTCGTGCGCATCTGGTAGTCACGAATGGAACCATCGTTGAACACGGCATAGCCGAATACGTAGCCCAACGCGTCGCGCTCGCCAATGTGACGGCCACCACGACCGAGGATCACCGCCATCTCGCCTTCGTAATCGAACTTGTCTGACACACGCGGCCGCACCAACGGCTGGCCATGGCCGACGAGGCTGGAAGCGAAGCGGGCGAACACGGCGGGATAGCTCGGCGCCTCCGCATCGAACTCGCGCGCATGGTCGTGGTAGTTGAGACCGAGGCATACGACCTTGCCAGGGCATGCGCATGGCGGCAGGAAAGACAGCGCCTCAGCATCAACCGGCTCACCGCTCCGCAAGGCATCGAGCGCACGCGCGCGTTGCGACTCGTCCATGCGTGCCAGCGCCGAGACGTCCCACGGATACCCTGCGTCGTCGTCGAAGCGCGCACGGAAACCATCTCCGGCATCCACCGCCAGACCCGCGCGGCCGCCCTGCTGAAAGCGCAAGAATCGCATGTCGCCCTCCAGGCATGCGGACGGCTGAAGCACGCCCGCCATGGTGGTCTGACGAGCTTACTACGCGTGCACGCTGGTCCTGTCAGCGGCCGGCGCAGGCCATCGCCGCTGTCAGTCCACCGTTGGGCTCGCATGTGACAGCTTCGGCACCGGGCTCCGGCATGGGCAAGCCCGGCCGATAGGAGCCATAGGAAGGAGGCGGCACCGGGTTGACCGTTCCCGTGCGGTTGGCCGCCAGCGAAAACGCCGCCTTGGCCGCGAACCCGAGTGCAGTCGTCGATGCCTGCTCGGCGGCTGTGGGTCCATACGGAAATGCCGGTACGGGGCCATGTGGCGTCACCGGCGGCGGCTCGTTCGCCAGGGCGATGCGTCCGGCGAGTGGCTCGCGGTAGCCCGCGCTGGCCGGGCCGTTCTGCATCGTCGGCGAAAGTGCCGGCCGGCTCCGCTGCTGCGCGAACGCAGGCGGCGCTACAAGACACGCCGTTCCAAGAAGGAATGCCAGGCTGCGCATCATCTGTCGCGTCTACTCTTCATCCATGGCGGGGAATCGACCGCAGCCACGACTGTATCCGGCGGACCGCGTGCGCTCCATCGGTCACCCGCAGCCGCCCCGCGATTCGTTCATGCGGCTGGCGGCCCGCGGAGCACCGCCTTTATGCTGCGGTCATCGGCCGACGTCGCAGGCGTCCCAGTCAATCGCGATCATGGAGCACAAGGCAGTGAACACCCCCTCCTCGACCGGCAGCCTCGCCTGCGTGGGCATCGGCATCACCCTGGGATCGCACATCAGCGCACTGGCGCGCAGCCATATCGAGACATCCGACGTGGTGTTCACGGCCGTGTCCGACGGCATCGTCGAGCTGTGGCTCAAGGAAATGAACCCCGACGTGCGCAGCCTCCAGCCCCTCTATGCCGAGGGCAAGCCGCGTCCGCAGACCTATCGCGAAATGGTGGAGGTCATGATGGCCGAGGTGCGCGCCGGCAAGCGCGTATGCGGCGTGTTCTACGGGCACCCTGGCGTGTTCGCATGGGCGCCGCACCGGGCGATCAAGGTGGCGCGCGAAGAGGGTTACCCCGCGCACATGGAACCGGGCATTTCATCCGAAGATTGCCTCTATGCAGACCTCGGCGTCGATCCCGGCAAGGTGGGCTGCCAGCATTTCGACACCACCCAGTTCATGCTCTTCCGCCGCAACGTCGACCCAAGTGCCTGGCTGATCCTGTGGCAGGTCGGGCTGGCCGGCGAGCAGACCGGGCGCCGGTTCGCCACGGGGCCGGCGTACCGCAAGGTTTTGGTGGATGTCTTGATGCGCCACTACCCCGCCGACCACGAAGTGACCGTCTACCGGGCCGCTACCCTGCCCTTGCAAGCTCCGCGTATGGAGCGCGTGCCAATTTCGGGCTTGCCTGATATCGATCTCAGCATGTCCGATACCCTCGCGGTGCCGCCTTGCCGTGAGCTTGAGGTCGATGATGACATCCGTGATCGACTGACGGCGCTGGACGAAGCCTTCGTGGCCGGCTAGCCGACAGCCCGCAGCGACAGGTGCCATCTAGACATTTTTGCCTTAAAACAGAGCTATGATCGCTTTCTCCCAGTACTCCCCGGGGAGAGGGGAACGGCAAGTCAGAGGGGGGTGCGTCGCACTACACGACCATCAGGGGGAAATCAAAGCCATGTCGAGCGTCATCGAGTTCTTGGAACGCCTGGGTGCGGACGCGCTCCTGCGCCACGCGTCGCAGGATGATATCGCCGTAGCGCTGGAAGAATCGCAGGTCGACGCCAATATCGGCGCCGCCATCATTGCCCGCAGCACGTCTGAGCTTTATGCGTTGCTGGACCAGCGTCCGATGTTCCATGTGCAGAACAATCCGGGCCGAGAAGAGGAAGAGGAAGAAGAAGAAGGCGAGGAAGACGAGGAAGCACCGTCGCAGCGCAAGCTGGCGGGGCAGCCGTCCGCACGACGCACCGCCGTCGCGCAGGGTTAACTCTTCCCGTGCCTCGGCAAGGCCAAATATGCCGTTGGACAGCCGCGGCAATGCTGCTGCTTGGCATGGTCGTGGGCGTGGCGAATGCCACGCCTGCGACGGACGTCCCCGATCAACTGCTGAAGCGCGCCGACGCGATCAAGACCGCCGACCACGGCGCGTTCCTGAAAATCCTCCAGCAACTTGACCAGAATGCTGCCGACCTGCCCATCGACGAGCAGTGGAAGTTGCGCTATCTCGATGCGTGGCAGTTCGCCTTCGACGGCAACTATCCGCGCGCGACCTCTTCGCTGCGTACCATCGTCGAGCAGGCGCCCGACAAGGCGCTTCGTCTGCGCGCGATCGGCACGCTGATCAATATCCTCGGCTTCGGCCATCGCTATGAAGAAGCCTTTATCCAGCTGAACCAACTGTCGGAGCTGTTGCCACAGATCACCGACAAGGAAGCGCGCTATGCGGCCATGGCGGATGCGGCGCAGTTTCTCATCATCGCCCGGCAGTACGAACAGGCGGTGGAGTACGCCGACCGGATGGTGAAGAGCGTGCCCGAAGGCATGAACGAATGCCGGGCCGTGTATTTCAAGCTTCATGCGCTTTTCCACGGCAAGATGGTTCGGCTCTCGCAGAACCAGCTGCAGGAAGGCGTCGATCTATGCATGAGCGCCAACGAATCGCTGTTGGCCAATGCCGTGCGCACGGACATGGCCACGCTCGAGATCGAGCAGGGGCGTCCTGCCGAAGCCGTGCACCTGCTGGAGGAGCACTATGCCGAAGTGCAGGGCTATGAATACCCCGCGTTGATGCAGTACTTCAACGTGCTGCTCGCCAAGGGCTATTACCGCCTGGGCGATTTGGTGAAGTCCCGTCAGTATGCGCTTGCCACGATCGCCAGCGCCGTCGAAAACGAGATCAGCGAACCGCTGGGACAAGCATACGACCTGCTCTATCGCATCGAGAACCAGCAAGGTCACGCGACGGAAGCGCTCGCATATCACGAGAAGTACATGGCGGCGGACAAGGGCTATCTGACCGACGTCAGCGCGGGCGCACTGGCCTACCAGGCCGTGAAGCAGCAGGTGCAGGCCAAGAAGACCGAGGTCGACACACTCAACCGCCAGAACCAGATCCTGCAGTTGCAGCGCGAGCTTGACCACAAGGCGATGGAAACCAGCCGACTTTATATCGCGCTGCTGTTGACCGTGCTCGCCTCCGCCGGTTTCTGGCTGCTGCGCACCAAGCGTTCGCAGTTGCGCTTCAAGCGGTTGGCCACGCAGGACAGCCTCACGCATATCTGCAGTCGCCAGCATTTCGTCGACGAGGCGGAGCAGGTGCTCCGACAGGCGGCCCGTACTACGCGCAGCGTGTCCCTGGTCTTGATGGATCTGGATCACTTCAAGCTGGTCAACGATACGCACGGGCACGTCATCGGCGACCTGGTGCTAAAGCGTGCCGTGGCCGCGTGCCAGCAGCACCTGCGGCGCAACGAGCTGTTCGGGCGGCTGGGCGGCGAGGAGTTCGCCATCCTGTTCCCCGAGTCCACGGCTGCGCAGGCGCAGGAACGTTCCGAGCGGATTCGCCAGGCCATCGCCGCCACGCCGTTGTGGGGCGAGACGCGGCACGTGGTGATTTCGGCCAGCTTCGGCGTGGCCTGCACCGACCGCAGTGGATACGAACTGCGCCAGCTGATGATCGACTCCGACAATGCGCTCTATCGCGCCAAGCGCGACGGGCGCAACCGCGTGATCTACGGCGACGACATGGATGCCGCCGAGTCCGAGGCAAACGCGCTGCACGAAGCCGCGCATCGCGAACGCCTCGCCGATTTGCCGCACTGATCGAGCGGTTCTCCCGCTCGTCGGTTATCAGATCGCCGCTGTCACACACGCACGACTGGATCAGCGCATCACTCGGCGGGCGGCGGGGCCAGTCGATCAAGCAGCTCAGCGTTGGCCTCGACGACCGATGAAGGCATCAATCCCACCCATCCGTTGGCAAGCCTGACGGCGTTCTGCGTTCCTTCCGGAGCCGATCCGCGACCTGCATACGCAAACAGGATGCCGTCGGGATGCTCCTTGGCCCAGGCCGAAGGCCGGGTCGCCTCGGGCAACGGCGCAGGCAACTGCGCAAGGAACGTGATGACGCCCGGGTCGTTCGGCACGCGGGCCACCGGCACGCCTTGTGCCTGCAGTTCGACCACTCGGCGCGCGACATCCCGTGCATCCAGGGCGCCCAGCGCCTGCAGCCTGACCAGCGGCAGCAAGGCCATCGCCAGCAGCAAGGCCGCCAACGAGGTGCGCTGCTCGACGCGCAGGCCGCGGCTGATCATGAGGAAAACGATGACCGCCAGCAGCAGGCCCGCGGCCAGCAGATAGAGCCATACCACCGTGTGTCGCTGCAGGATGCCGCGACCGATGGGCTCGGGACCGAACATCGCCCACGCCAGCACGCCCACGACCACGGCGATCACGGCCCCCATGCGCCGGATGTCCAGGAGGCCCGGCTCACTTCTCAGCCAGGCGCCGAGCAGAATGGCCGCGCCCGGCATCAGCGGCAGCAGGTAATGCAGCTGCTTGCCGCTCACGACACAGAACGCGATCAGCGCCGGCACGCAAGCACACGCGCCGAAGCGCGCGGCGCGCGAGAGCCGTGCGTCGCGCATCGCGCTCGGCACGCGGCGCCAACGCAGCAACATCGGCCATGGCAGCAACAGCACCGGCACCCACGGCAGATACCACCAGACCGGGCGGTTGTGCGCGAAGCTCTGCACCACCCTTCCCGCGGTCTGCCGCAACAGCAGATTGTCGGCATCCGCGGCACTGAGATGATGGACCGCGGCCCATGCCCAGCCAAGCACAGGCAACGCGCCCAGCAGAGCCGTCACCAACATCGCCAGCACGCGGCGCCATGAAGCGCGTTGCCCGCTGGCGGACCACCACGGCGCCAGGACGATGGGACCGGCCAGATGCAGCAGCATCACCGGGCCTTTCGCGAGCAGGCCAAGCGCACTCGCTGCGAACAGCAGCCACAACGCGGCGGGCCTCCCTTCGCTTACGTAATCCGCGATTGCCACGAAGCCGAGCAGCACGCACAGGCACAGCAGCACATCGAACATCACCACACCGGTGAACAGCACCAGGAAAATCATGCCCAGCAGCAGCCAGGGTGCTTGCCCGCTGGCCGCGGGAGAAAGCCGCCGCTCCAGCCGCTGGCACAACGCCACGCAACCGATGCCGCACAACGCCACCAGTGCACGTGAGGACCACAGCGAAATGCCCAGCACGCTCCAGGCGAGGTTCAACAGCCAGAACAGCAGCGGCGGCTTGTCGAAATAGGGTGCGCCGTTGAGATGCAGCGTGATCCAGCTGCCGGTCTGGCGCATCTCCCATGCGATGCTCAGGTAGCGCGTTTCATCGATGGGCACCGGCGGCAGCACCACGAGCAAAGGCAACAGCGCAAGCAGCCATAGCGCTGGCGGAATCTGCAGCTGACCGTCACGACGAAACCTGAAGTCCATGCCGTCCATCTTGCGTGGCGTTGCTTACGGGATTCTTAGGTTCACATGTCATGCCCGTGGCCTCGCGCTGTCGCACGCAGAGGGCCACGTGAAGCGATGCCGTCGATGCCCCTTACTGAAGCGCCTTTGTCACATGCCCATCATCAGGTTGGTGTGAACGCCCAGAGGCAAGCCCGATCAGGGTGGGCAGCACCAGCAGCACCAGCGGGTATTGCAGCGTGAGGCCCGCGATGATGGCGATGGCGAGCGGCTGCTGGATGCCCGCCCCCGCGCCCCATGCGAGCGCCAACGGCAGCAAGGTGAGAATCGCCGCCAGCGTGGTCATGGTGATCGGACGCAGGCGATCGCGGCTCGCCGTGCGCAGGGCTTCGTGCAAGGGCATCGTGCGCGCGAGCGTCACGTATTCGGACACGAAGAAAATGGCCATCTCGGTGCCCATGCCAATGATCATGGTCATGCCCATCATCGCCGTGATGTTGAGGTCGACGCCGCACAACCACAGCGCAATGAACACCGCCGTGGCCGAAAACAGCGAACACGCCATCACGATGACCGCCAGCCCCGGCCGGCCATACAGGAACAGCAGCAGCACGAATTCGGCCACCAGCGCCATCAGGAACACCTTGGTAAGCCCGACGAACGCAATCTGCTGCTGCTGGTAGAGGCCGCCGAGTTCGTAGCGCATGTCCGCATCCAGCATGCCGGGCCGTGCCAGCAGCTTCTTCACGTCGGCGACGGCCGCACCCATACCACGGCCTTCGATGCGCGCGGTGACGGCCACCATCTGCTGCAGGTTCTCGCGCGAGATCTGCGGCTGGCCGTTTTCGGTGGCGATCGTGGCGACGCGGCTTAGCGGAAACACATGGCCGTCCGGCGCTCGTATCGGCAAGGCAAGCAATTGCGGCAAGCGCCACTGCATCGCATCGGGCATGCGTACGCGCACGCCCACGCTCTTGGTCGCCTGCGGCAACTGCGTGGCGACGACACCGGCGAGCGCGTTGTTCACCGCTTGTGTGATGGCGCCCACCGTCATGCCTTCCACGGTGGCTTTGTCCGCATCGACCTGCACGTTCAGCGCATCGCCTGCAAGCTGCACGCCATCCTTGATCTCCACCACGCCGGGAATATCAGCCAGCGCCTTGGCGATTTTTTGCGCCTGCGGCACGAGTTGCGCGGGATCGACGGCATACAGCTTGATTTCGATCGGCTGCGGCACCGCGGTGAGGTCGCCGATGAGGTCTTCCATCAACTGCGCCAGCTCCACCTGCACGCCGGGAACTTCGCTCTCCACATGCTGGCGCACGTCGCTCATCACCTCTTCGGTGGCGCGCGCGTGATCGAGCTTGAGGCGTATGAAGAAATCACCGTGGTAGGACTGCCCAAGGTCACCGCCAAGACCGGTGCCCAGGCGGCGCGAGAACGTGTCCACTTCCGGCATGCTGCGCAGGATGGCCTCGACCTGGCCGATCTGCCGCGCGGTTTCAGGGAGGGACGTGCCGGGCTTGGTGTAGTAGTCCATCACGAAGCCGCTTTCGTCGACGGCGGGCATGAAGCCGGTCGTCACGTGCGTGTAGGCGATGGCGCCGATCACCAGCAGAGGGGCAACGATCAGCAACAGCCATGCAGGACGACGCGACAGCCCGTCGTACAGCCGGCCGTGCCAGCGCGACAGCCACTGGTCGTGCTTGAAGCCCGGATCGTGCCATCGCTTGAAGTCCACCAGCCAGCGCAGCAACGGCGGCACCACCCACGCGCTGGCGAGCCACGACACGGTGAGTGCAGCGGCCATGGTGAGCGACAACGCCTTGGAGAACGAACCCGTCACGCCGCTCAACAGGCCCAGCGGGATGAACACGATCAGCGTGGCGAGGCTCGATCCGGTGAGCGGCGCAAGGAACTCGCGCGCCGCCGGCAGTACCGCTTCCTCGCCACCGCCTTCGGTGGCGCCGGCGCGACGCGCCACGTGCTCCACCATCACGATCACGTCGTCGATCACCAGGCCCACGGCGGCCGCGATGCCGCCGAGCGTCATGATGTTGAAGCTCATGCCGAACACCTGCAGCAGCAGCACGGTGACCGCGAGGGTCAGCGGCACCACCACCATCGCAATGAGCGTGACGCGCAGGTTGCGCAGGAACAGCAGCAGCACCGCGGCGGCCAGCAGCAGGCCGATCAACACCGCATCGCGCACGCTGTGTGCGGACTCCACCACCAGCTCGCTCTGGTCGTACCAGTTCTTCAGCTTGACGCCGGCAGGCAGGCGGAACGCCGCCAGCTTCTGGCGGACCGCACTGGCGATCTGCACCGCGTTGCCGTCCGGCTGCTCGTAGACGTTGAACAGCACCGCGGGCCTGCCGTCCTCGCTGACCTTGACCCACTGCGGCACATAGCCGGCGTGGATCTCCGCGACATCGCCCAGCCGCACCCAGCCATGCGGATCGTTCTTCACCACGACCTTGCGCAGCGCCTCGATGTGCTGCAGCGAATGGTCGGCCACCACCAGGTACAACTGGTTGCGATCCTGCAGGCGTCCCACCGCCTCGAGCTGGTTGGCGCCGGACAGTGCCGACACCAGGTCATCCAGGCCCAGGCCGTATTGCGCGAGCTTGCGCGGATCGGCGTCCACCTGCAGTTCGGCCGTCTCGCCACCCTGCACGTCCACGCGCGCCAGACCATCGACCGAAGCCAGCAGCGGCACGATCTGGTATTGCGCAAGATCGCGCAGGGCCACCGGCGACAGGCTGTCCGACTGCAGCGCGTACGAGATGATCGGGAACACCGTCGGATCCATGCGGCGCACGTTGTACGTGGCACCGGGCGGCAGGCTGGGCAGCACGCGCGCGATGGCCGCATCGACCTGCAGCGTGGAGGCGATCATGTCGCGCCCCCAACCGAAATCGACCGAGATCTGCGCCGAGCCGCGCGTCGTGTCCGAACGCACGTTGGCCACGCCGGGCACGGTGCGGATGGCTTCCTCGACGGGGCGCGTCAGCAGGAGCGCGGTCTGGTCCGCCGGTCGATCGCCGGCATCCAGGTCGACCACCACGCGTGGAAACGAGACTTGCGGGAACAACCCGACCGGCAGCGTGAACGAACTCGCCAGGCCCGCCAGCGCCAGCGCAAAGGCCACGATGACGATGGCACGCGCGTGCCGAGCCAGGACCGACGGCATGCTCATGGCTTGGCGTCCGGCGCCGAGGTGCGCACCGCCATGCCGTCATCGAGTTGGGTGGCGCCGGTGGTCACCAGCGGCCGGTGCGCATCCAGTGCGCCGCTGACCACGCTTACGCTGTCCGATTCGCCGAGCACCTTCACCGGCACGCGCACGGCCTTGCCGTCCGCCACCTGGAAGACCACGCGCTGCGCATCGTCGCCCTGCAACGCGTCGCGCGGCACCAGCCAGCCCTGCCATTGGCCGACGGTGATGTCGGCGCGGAAGCTCTCGCCGTTCACCGGCTCGCCATCGGGCACCACTTCGACGTCCAGCTGATGCGTGTGCGGATTCAACGCGCGCGCTACGCGACGCACGGTGCCGTGCATCGGTGCGGAAGCGTCCAGCGGCGTCAGCGTGACGGCCGCGCCGGAAGACACTCGCCCCATGGCGTCGCGTTCCATGCCCACGGTCACCACCAGGCCATCGCCGCGTTGCAGGGTGAGCAGTGGCGCACCGGGCTGCAGCTGATCGCCTTGTGAAGCGTCCACGCTGACCACCGTGCCATCGAAGGGCGCGGTGATTTCAACGGTCGGGTTGCGACCTTGCTGCTGCACCAGGGCGTCGAGATTGGCCTGCGCGTCCTGGAATGTTTTCTCGGCCTGCTCCTTCTGGTCGCGCGTGGCGAGCTGTTGCGCGAACAGCTCGTCGGTGTGCGCGCGTGCGGCGGCCGCCACCTTCTGCGCAGAAAGTGCCTGCTGGTAGGCCGCGATGGAGGAAGGCGCGAGTGCGAATGTAAGCAGGCGTTGTCCGCGCTTCACCGGCAAGCCCGCCGTTACGTTCCACTGCGCCACATGACCGGCCGCCTGCACGTTCATCACGTGCGACGCGTCCGCCGCTGGGCCGGCCGTGCCGTAGGCCACCACCTCCTCGGGCAGGCTGCCCTGGCGCACCGGCACGGTGGTCACGGCGGCGCTCACGGCGGATTCTTCCGGCGCTTCGCCACCGGAGCACGCGGCCAGCATCATTGCAGCGAGCGCGGGTACGAGCCATGGCTGACGGAACATCATGGTGCGATCACATCCTGTTCGAGTGAGGTCGGCATGCCCCGGCCGACAAGCAGTTCCACCGCGGCCTGCTGTTCGAGCATGGCCTGATCGGTCGCCACCAGCGCAGCCTGGCGGGTAAGCGCGGCGACTTCGAGGTCTACGTAGGCACGCATGTCCACCAGGCCGTCCTGCCATGCATGCATGGCCTGGTCCGCGGCGCGCGTGGCGTCGTCCTTCGCAGGCAGCAGCGCCTGGCGTTGCCGCTGGAGCTGCGCGTACTGGTCGAGCAGTGCATCCACCTCATCGCGCGAGGTCGCCATGCGCGTCGTGTATTCCTGATGGAGCTGTTCGCGCGTGGCCTTGGCGATGGCCACGTTGCCCTGGTTGCGATCGAAGATCGGCAGCGCGAACGACACCGCCGGTCCGCCGTTGCGTACGCGGCTGTTGTCCTGGGAGGCGTCGTAACCGATGGAAAGCGGTGGAAACTGCGCGAGCACCGCCGCGCGCAGCGTCGCCTCCTGCGCACGGTAACCCAGCTGCAGCGCGACCAGATCGGGGCGCCGCCGGCTGATGCTGTCGGCCTGCTCACGGATCGACGCGGCATCGAGATCCGACGGCGCCAGCGGCGTGGCAAGCGGCACGGCGACGCCGGGCTTCAAACCCAGCAGCGCGGCGAGTTGCTGCTGCTGGTCGAGCTGTCGGCGCTGCAGGTCATGCACGGCCGTGCGCGTATCGGCGGCGGCGGCGAGATCCGGTGCCACCGTCACGCGATCGACATTGCCTGCACCGATCGCCTGGGTGATGCGCGATTCGCGCTTGGTCAGCAGGTCCAGCGCCTGTTGCTGCAGCTCAAGCTGGCGTTGCCCTTCGACGAGATCGATCACCAGCAGGCGCGCCTTGCCGATCGTCTGCCACTCTTCCCACAGCAGGCTCGCATCCACTTCGTCGGCGGTCGCCTTGGCAGCTTCGCGTCGTGGCTTGAGCGTGATGAGCGACGTGATGTCCTGGGTGATCGATGCCGTCCACGCGGTGGCATCGCCAGGACCTGACAGCAGGTAGCCGACGCTGCCGCCGACCACGGGATTGGGCAGCACGCTGTCCTGCTGACGCTGCGCCTGTGCCGCCTGGTGGCGTGCGCGCGCACTCCTGAGATCCGGATTGTTGAGCAGCACCAGGCGCTCGACCGTATCCGCACTGAGCGGCTCGGTCGCGGCGTCGTAGCCGCGAAGTTGCGACAATGACGATGCCGACGCCGCCTGCTCCGGCAGCGGAAGGGCGTGATAGGTGGCGCAGCCGGCCAGGCAGGCAGCAGCCATCACCACCATGGCGCTGCCACGGGCCTTCATGAGCGCGTGAGAAAATGCCAATCGCACCGGCTATCCATACCGTTGGGGAGCACACACCCTAACGGTATTGCCTTAGCTTTCTCTTTGCTGCGTGCCGCAAGGCCTAAGCAGCCCAACAGCCGCCGCCGTTTTGTCCCCCGGCTCGACAGCGTGGCCCAGGAGCAAATTCCTGCGATCAGGCCCCGCCACACGCGAGGTGCGATGACAGGTTCAGGCCGCCAGCGGCATCCGCACGCTGACGCGCAGCCCGCGGCCAAATGGGGAATCGAGCAGCTCGATGGAAGCGTCGTGCAACTGTGCCGCACGCTGCACGATGGAAAGTCCCAGGCCGTAGCCATCGCCGCGACTGCCGGCTTCGCGATGAAAGCGGGCGAACACGGCAGCACGACGCTCCGGCGGAATGCCCTCGCCATTGTCGATGACGTCGATCACGGCCTTGCCCTGATCGCTTGCGACGGCGAATTGCACGCGGCCGCCGCCGGGTACGTGCCGCAAGGCATTTTCCAGCAGATTGCGCATGAGCGCGGCGAGCGCGACCTCATGCCCATGTACCGGCACGGGCCGGTCCGGAAGTTCCACGTCCAGTTCCACATCGCTTTCGGCGATCAGCGGCGACAACTCCTCGATCACCGTCCTGGCCACCGTGGGCAAGTCGACGATGCTGCGTTCGCCATCGCGAAAACTGGCTTCCAGCCTGGCCAGTGACAACAACTGTTCCACGCGCCGGGCCAGCGCCGCGAGGCTCTCTCGCGCACCCGCGAGGGCCACGTCGGCCTCATGCGTATCGCGCGTGGCTTCGGCGTTTTCGAGATTGATCATGGTCGAGGCCAAGGGCGTGCGCAGTTCATGCGCCACGTCTGCACTGAAGCGGCGCTCGCGCTCGAGCGCTTCCTCCAGCCGGGCGAACTGGTCATTGAGCGCAGCAAGCACGGGCTCGAGCTCGCGTGGCGCATCGGTGACCATCAATGTCTCCTGACTGCCGGGCTTGCGCGAAGCCAGCAACGAAGCCAGCGCATCCAGAGGCCGCAGGCCGCGCTTCACCGCCCAGCCCACCAGCAACGCCAGCAGAGGCAGCGCGATCAACGGCGGCAGCGCGTATTGCATCCACAGCGCACGCATGATGTCGCGACGGCTGTCGTAGCGTTCGGCGGAGCGGATGATCACGCCTTCGGGCGTCGCCGGCAGCGTGAAGAGACGCCAGCGGTAACGGCCCAGCTGCACGTCTTCATAGCCGACGCGGTCCATGCTGGGCGGCGGCAGGTCGGAGATGTTGCCCGTCACCATCAGCAGGCGACCCTGCATGTCGAACACCTGGAAGCCGACCTCGGATTCGTAGGTCTGCCCATGCAGCAACTGCTCCTGCCTGGACTTGGTCTCGATCGGCACCACCACGCCGCCCTCGCCCGCCTTGCGCCGGATCGCGCCGAGACCCACGTTGCCGATCATGGTCTGCAGCGTGCGTGCCGACTGCGCCAGTCGGCCGTCGGATAACTCGCCCACTTCAAGGAGGGTGCGCTTGAAGCTCAATACGCCCAGCGGCAGCAGCACCACGGCGATAACGCCGAGGATCAGCCAGCGCAGTCGGGATCGCAGGCTGCCGGGCTTCACTTCGGATCCCGCGGGACCATGTAGCCGAAGCCGCGTACATTGCGGACGGTTTCGAAACTGAGCTTGCGCCGCAGCGAATGCACCAGCACTTCCAGCGCGTTGTTGCCCACCACGTGGTCCAGCCCGTACAGCGAGTTTTCCAGGCTTTCGCGACGCACCAGCTTGCCGGCGTTTTCCATCAGTGCCTGCAGCAGCGCGAACTCGCGACGCGTGAGGTCCACCGGCTCCCCGCGGAACGTCACCTCCGACGTGCCCACGTCCAGGCTCAGCGCGCCCACCTCGATGCGGTTCACCGCCAACCCGCGCATGCGACGACTGAGCGAGCGGATGCGCGCGGCCAGCTCCTCCACGTGGAAGGGCTTGATGAGGTAATCGTCGGCGCCTGCGTCCAGGCCATCCACACGGGCGGAGACGCCATCACGCGCGGTCATCACCAGCACCGGCGTATCGATGTGGGCGCGGCGTGCTTCCGTCAGCACCTCGATGCCATCCCGTCCCGGCAGGCCGAGATCCAGCAGGATGAGATCCGCCGAGCGGTCGCGAATGGCGTTCAGCGCCGAGCGCCCGTCGCGCAACCACGACACGGTGTAACTCAGCCGCTCCAGCGCACGCTGGATGGCGGCCCCGAGCTGCGCGTCGTCTTCGACCAGAAGGATGTGCACGAACCGATGGCTCCCATGGGCAGCGCCGACGACAGTCATTATGCGGGAGACGACTTATGAAAGACTTAAACGCGCCGCTGCCTTTCCGCCCGCCCCGCATCAGCGGCGGACGGAAAGACACCCTGAAAAACCTTCAGTCCTTGTCGTAGGCGAACTGGATGCCCGCCGTGCCGCCGGTCTCAATGAACAGGTTGATGAAGGCGGGCACGGTCTCCTTGCGCTGCCAGTCGCGCTGCAGTTCGCAGAACAGCTGGGCCACGCTGATCATCTTGCCGCCAGCCTGCTCGATGCGGCGCAGCGCCATCTCGTGCGCGGTGACCGAGGTACCGCCCACGGCGTCGGCTACCACGTACACCTCGTAGCCTTCGCGCAGCGCATCGAGCGCGGGGAAGGTCAGGCACGCCTCGGTCCACAGCGCCGTCATGATCAGCTTCTTGCGCCCCGTGGCTTCGACAGCCTTGCGAAATTCCACGTCCTCCCACGAGTTGATGCTGGTGCGGTCGTAGGTGGGAAGTTCGCCCAGCACCTTGCGCAGCTGCGGGATCGGCGGTTTGTTGAGGCCGGTCTTCACATTGACGGTGGAATGCACGATCGGAAGGCCATACGTCACCGCTGCCTTCGCGGTGCCGACGATGTTGTTGACCAATAGCTGGCGATCCATCGATGCGATGGAATTCACCTGCACAGGTTGGTAATCGATGATCACGAAGGCCGCGTTCTGCGGCGTGAGCAGTTCGTCCTTGAGGGGATCGCGGATGGGTTCGCTGGCCATGGCCATGTCTCCTGGGGTGAAGGCGCGCGCAAAGGCGCCGGAAGGGGAAGCGCCCGGTTCAGGCGCGTTCGGAATCGAGGATTTCGTGCTGCGTGGCCACCTCCTGCGCTTTCAGGTAGCTCTCGATCAGCAAGCCGTACGGCGGGAATACCTGGGTATAGGTCTCCGCCCACTTTTGCGCATCGTCGCGATGCCAGGTCTGCTGCAGCTCGGAGAGCACGGCGGCGGTGTCGATGGGCACCACGCCGGCCTGCACGATGCGGGCGAGCGTGATCTCCTGCGCCATCTTCGAATACGTACCGGACGCGTCGACCACGGCGAACACGCGATAACCCTCGTGCACCGCGCTGATGCTGGGAAACGCCATGCACACGCTGGTAATGGTGCCGGCAACGATCAGCGTGCCCTTGCCGGTGGCCTTCACGGCATCAACGAAATCGGGATTGTCCCAGGCGTTGATCTGGCCCTTGCGCGCCACGTACCGGGCGTGCGGCGCCATCGCGTGGATCTCGGGAATCAGCGGACCGTTCGGCCCCTGCGGCACCGAAGCCGTGGTGATGACCGGCATGCCGGTCAGCGTGGCGGCCTTGGCCAGCGCAGTGACGTTGGCGCGCAGCGTGGTCATCGGCATGTCGGCCACGGTCTGGAACAGGCCGCTCTGGTGGTCGATCAGCAACATTGCGGTGTCGACGACGTCGATGGTGGGAATCTTGCCGTTGAAGTTCGCGGGAGCGCTCATGGTTCACCTTCTGGTGTGGAGTGAGGACAAAGCCCCGCCGTGCCCGGCGACGGCGTCGCCAGCAGAAGCGGTAGGCGGAAAAACCGTCGCGCCCGGTCAGGCGACGCGACGGGAAGAACTCAGGACGCGCCTTGCGGCGGGATGCGGCCGAAGCGGCCGTTGCTGAAATCGTCGATGGCCTGGTGGATCTCGGCCATCGTGTTCATCACGAACGGGCCGCGCCCGACGATCGGCTCGTTCAGCGGTTCGCCGCCCAGCAGCAGCAAGGTGGCATCGGTGTTGGCTTCGATCAGCACGTCGGTGCCTTCGCGATCGAGCATCACCATCTGCGCCTCCCGCGCCACCTGGCTGCCGTTGACCTGCACGGTGCCGCGCAGGACCACCAAGGCCGCGGTGTGACCGGCCGGCAGCGCCAGGCGTGCATGGCGACCCGCGTTGAGGCGCACGTCCCACACATTGACCGGGCTGAAGGTCTGCGCCGGTCCGCGATGGCCGGCGTAGTCACCGGCGATCACGCGCACCCGGCCGGCGTCCTGCGGCAGGTCCACCGAGGGAATCTCGCCATCGAGCAAGGTCTGGTAACGCGGCGCATCCATCTTGTGCTTTGCCGGGAGATTCACCCACAGCTGCACCATCTCCAGCACGCCGCCGGTGCGCGTGAATTCGGGCGAGTGGAATTCCTCGTGCAGGATGCCCGAGCCCGCCGTCATCCACTGCACATCGCCCGGGCCGATGCGGCCGCCGGCACCGGTGGAGTCGCGGTGTTCCACCTCGCCCTCGTAGACGATGGTGACCGTTTCGAAGCCGCGGTGCGGATGCTCGCCCACGCCACGCGGACGGTCGCCGGGCTTGAAGTGCAGCGGGCCGGCGTAGTCCAGCAGCAGGAACGGGCTGAGATGCTCGCCGTGGCTGTCGTACGAAAACAGCGAGCGCACGGGGAAACCGTCACCCACCCAATGGCCGTGGGGCGCACTGTAAAGGCCAAGCACCTTCTTCATGGAAGTCTCCGGTTTGGGCCGCGCCAGGGGGCGTCGCTCCATTGACAGGAGACGGTACGCTTGGAACGATGAGTCTAGTAGACGGCAATTTTCGCTTCCTGCGTTCCATATTTAGAACGATAGGCAGACATCCATGCGTGACCTCAACGACCTGTACTACTTCGCCCAGGTGGTCGAGCACCAGGGATTTGCGCAGGCCGGGCGCGCCCTGCGCATTCCCAAATCCAAGCTCAGCCGCCGGGTGGCGCTGCTGGAAGAGGAGCTGGGCGTGCGCCTGATCCAGCGCTCGTCCCGCCGCTTCTCGGTGACCGAGATCGGCCAGGAGTTCTACCGGCACTGCCGCGCCATGCTGGTGGAGGCGAATGCGGCAGACGAGGTGATCGCCCTGCGCAGCGCCGAGCCGCAGGGCGTGGTGCGACTGAGCTGTCCCATCGCGCTGCTGCATGCGCGTGTCGGCGACATGCTGGCCGAATTCATGCGGCGCTATCCCAAGGTGACCTTGCTGCTGGAAAGCACCAACCGGCGCGTGGACGTGATCGCCGAAGGCTTCGACATCGCCATCCGCGCGCGCCCACCGCCGCTGGAAGACAGCGACCTGGTGATGCGCGTGTTCGCCGAACGCAGCTGGCGACTGGTGGCGAGCCCGACGCTCATCGCCGAGCTGGGTCGACCATCGGTACCCGCGGACCTCAATCGCTTCCCCACCGTGGACACCGTGCCGCCGGCGGGGCATCACACCTGGGAACTGGACGGCCCCAATGGTGCGCGCGCCACGCTGCACCACACGCCGCGCATGGTCACCGACGATCTCATCGCGCTGCGTGCGGCGGCCGTCCACGGTGTCGCCATCACCCAGCTGCCCAGCATGGTGGTGACCGACCAGCTCAAGACGGGCGAACTGGAGGAACTGCTGCCGGGCTGGTCGCCGAAGCTTGGCATCGTGCACGCGGTGTATCCCTCGCGCCGCGGTATGCTGCCGGCGGTGCGGACCTTGCTCGACTTCCTGGCCGAACGGATGCGCGCGGCGGACGACTAGTGCGCTTCACGTCTCACTGGATGAGACGCCCACCGGCTGCAATGCCGCTCCCTGCCGGATGGAGCGCGCCGATGAATGCCTTGCCCAATCCCCTCGCCCGCCGCGCGGTACGGCAGGACGGCGCCCTGGCCGCGCCCGTGCTCGGGGGCGACGAGTTGGCGGGTCGACTGATCAAGCGGTACGGCGATCGTGTCACCGGCTCGTTCGTGCAGCCGGCGCGCGAGGGGCGCTTCGCACCGCTGCCCGGCGACATGCCAGCCGCGCTCGCGCAGGCGCTGCGCTCGCGTGGCATCGAGCAGCTCTACGACCATCAGGCACAGGCCTGGAACGCCACGGCGGCCGGGAAACATGTGGTCATCGCCACGCCGACGGCCTCGGGCAAATCGCTGTGCTACACGTTGCCGGTGATCAGCGCGGCGATCCGCCAGCGTGCCAAGGCCCTGTTCCTGTTTCCCACCAAGGCGCTCGCGCAGGACCAGGTGGCCGAGTTGCTGGAGCTCAACCAGGCGGGCGGGCTGGGCGTGAAAGCCTTCACCTTCGATGGCGACACACCGGGCGATGCGCGGCAGGCCATCCGCCTGCATGGCGACATCGTGGTGAGCAATCCGGACATGCTGCACCAGGCGATCCTTCCCCATCACACCAAGTGGGCGCAGTTCTTCGAGAACCTGCGCTACATCGTCATCGACGAAGTGCACACCTATCGCGGCGTGTTCGGCTCGCACGTGGCCAACGTGCTGCGCCGCCTGCAGCGCGTGTGCGCGTTCTACGGCGTATCGCCGCAATTCATCCTGTGCTCGGCCACCATCGGCAACCCCGCCGAACACGCCAGTGCGCTGATCGAACAACCGGTCACCGCCATCACCGAGAGCGGGGCCCCGGTGGGTGAGAGGCATGTGCTGCTGTGGAACCCGCCGGTGGTGAATCCCGACCTCGGCCTGCGCGCCTCGGCGCGCTCGCAATCCAACCGCATCGCGCGCACGGCGATCCGCGCCGGCTTGAAGACGCTGGTGTTCGCACAATCGCGGCTGATGGTGGAAGTGCTCACCAAGTACCTCAAGGACGTGTTCGACAGCGATCCGCGCAAGCCGCCGCGCATCCGCGCTTATCGCGGCGGCTACCTTCCCACTGAACGCCGCGCCGCCGAACGCGAAATGCGCGCGGGCCAGGTGGACGGCATCGTCAGCACGTCGGCGCTGGAGCTGGGCGTGGATATCGGTGCGCTCGACGTGGTCGTGCTCAACGGCTATCCCGGCAGCGTTGCCGCCACGTGGCAGCGCTTTGGCCGCGCGGGTCGCCGCCAGCAGGCCTCGCTCGGCGTACTGGTCGCGAGCAGCGATCCGCTGGACCAGTACCTCGTGCGCCATCCCGAATTTTTCCAGGGCGCGCCGCCGGAACATGCGCGCATTGCGCCCGACCAGCCACTGATCCTGCTCGATCACATCCGCTGCGCCGCGTTCGAGCTGCCCTTTCGCGACGGCGAACTGTACGGCCCGCAGGACGCCACGCCGTGGCTGCAGGTGCTGGGCGAGGAAGGGGTGCTGCATCAGGAAGGCGAGCGTTTCGAATGGATCGCCGACAGCTATCCCGCGAATGCCGTATCGCTGCGCTCGGTGGCGGACGGCAATTTCGTGGTGGTGGACAGGACAGAAGGCCGGCAGACCATCGTGGCGGAAGTGGATTTCAGCGCCGCGTCGCTCACGTTGTACGAGGGCGCCATCCACATGATCCAGTCGGTGCCGTACCAGGTGGAAAAGCTGGACTGGACCGGCCGCAAGGCGTACGTCACGCGCACGCAGGTCGACTACTACACCGACGCCATCGACTACACCAAGCTCAAGGTGCTGGAAGCCTTCGACGGCTCGCCTGCGGGACGCGGCAGCGCGCACCACGGCGAAGTGCACGTCGCGCGCCGCGTGGCCGGCTACAAGAAGATCCGCTACTACACGCACGAAAACATCGGCTACGGCCCGGTGAACCTGCCCGACCTGGAACTGCACACCACGGCCGTGTGGTGGCAGCTGCCGCAACGTGCGCTGGAGCAGGCCTTCGACCATCGACAGGAAGCGCTGGATGGCTTCCTCGCCGCGGCGCATGCGCTGCACATCGTCGCCACCGTCGCCGTGATGGCCGAAGCGCGCGACTTGCAGAAGGCCGTGGGCAGTGGCGATGGCGCGTGGTTCGCCACGCCCGACGCCAATGGCCGGGCCCAGGTGCGATCGAGCTTCGGCGACGGCGATGCCGCGCTGCAGGGACCGTTCGTGCCGACGCTGTACCTGTATGACGCGTTTCCCGGTGGCGTCGGCCTGAGCGCACCGCTGTACGAACGACGCGAAGATCTCGTGCGCTTCGCCCGCGAGCTGGTGCATCGCTGCGACTGCCGAGCCGGTTGCCCCGCGTGCGTCGGTCCCGTGCTTGCCGTGGACGAGCAGCAGGAACGCTCGCTCAAATCGCTCGCCTCGCGCGTGCTCGATCTCATCGTCGCGCTGTGAGCGCGCTTGCCGACAAGCTGCGTGGCCTGCGCCGCCAGGCGGGCGTTGCGGCGCCCGCCGTGGCCGAACCACGCCCTGCCCGCCGCGCCGAGCCCTTGCCTGACAACCTTCGCGCCCTGCTCGGCGTTCGCCACCGCGTCACCGCATCGCCGCGCAAGACGATGACGGCACCGTCGTCGCTACCCGGCCGCACGCTCGCGCCAGGGCTGCACCTGTGCGAGGCGAACAGCGCATGGCCGCCTGCGCCGCCCACGTTCCATGCGCAGTTTGCCAAGCTCGATGCATGGATCGAACCCGAGCGCCTGGTGCTGTTCGATACCGAAACCACGGGCCTTTCCGGCGGCACCGGCACGCGCGCCTTCATGATCGGCGTGGGCGATTGGCATGGAGGGCATTTCCGCGAGAGGCAACTGCTGATCACCACGCTTGCCGGCGAAGCAGCCATGCTCGATTGCTTCGCCTCATGGCTGAGGCCCGACAGCGTGCTCGTCAGCTACAACGGCAAGTCCTACGACGCGCCGCTGCTCAAGACGCGCTTTCGCCTGCAGCATCGCGCCAGCCCGCTGGATGGCCTGATGCACATCGACCTGCTGCATCCGGTGCGGCGCCGTTGGCGCGGCGCGTGGGAAAACTGCCGCCTCGCCACCGCCGAACGCCAGTTGCTGCAGGTGGTGCGCGAAGACGACCTGCCCGGTTCCGAAGCGCCGGCCGCATGGCTCGGCTTCCTGCGTGGCGGCTCGGCCGCGCCGTTGCATCGCGTGGCCCAGCACAACAGCCAGGACCTGCGCAGCCTTGGCGGCATCCTTCAGCAGTTCGCATCGCCCCAGGACGAGTTTCGTCCCTGCGAGTGAAGCTCCATCGGCAACTCCGATCAGCCACCCCTATGAAGCGTGACTCTTAAGCACCCCACTGCCTACGAGCCATGCAAAGGCCGCCTTCGGAACTCAATGCTTCAGGCTGAAGAGCCCGAGGTCGATCGCTTCAGCCATCGCCTTGTAACCCGCGCCATTGGGGTGAAGATGGTCGCCGCTGTCGTAGGCGGGGAGCATGCGATCGGGTTGCGAGGGATCGCGTATGGCCTTGTCGAAGTCGATCACCGCGTCGAACGCGCCGCCATGGCGTATCCACTCGTTGACCGCCTTGCGCTTCGCTTCATTGGCGGCGGAATGGTAAGGCCAGGATGCGCCGCGAAAGGGCGTCAGCGTGGCGCCGTAGACGCGAATGCCGCGGGCATGGGCACGCTGGATCAGCGTCTTCATCCCTCCGATGATCTGCTCGACGCTCACGCGATCGTCCGGCTTTGCCTGGGGGCCTGAATTGCCGATGTCGTTGATGCCTTCGAGCAGTACGATCCAGCGCACGCTCGCCTGGTCCAGCGCATCGCGATCGAAACGCGACAAGGCACGGGGGCCGAAATCGTCATGCAGGATGCGATTACCGCCAATGCCCGCATTGGCCACGCCGATGCCGCGGAAGCGCGCATCGGCCTGCAGTCGCGCGGCAAGCACATCCGGCCAGCGCTGCTGCGCATCGGCATTCGAGCCCACGCCATCGGTGATGGAATCGCCGAACGCCACGATCGTCGCGCCCTCCGTCGCTGACGCCACATCGACGTCCGTGAGGAAGAACCGGCTACCGTTCGTCTCCGTACCGGGAAATTGCGCCAACGCGGTGGCATCGCCCTGCTCGGTCAGATAAGCCGTCGCAAGCCCCGCATTGTGGATGGTGGAGGGCACACCGCCATTCCTCGGCACGTATATGCTCACGGCCAGCGCTTGCAGCGGCTTGACCGGCATCTCGATGGGGTCGCTCCACATGGCTTCGCCCTTGCCGAGCGTCGCCGTCGGCTTGCCCTTGAACAGCACGGCGTGATCCGTACCAGGCGCGGTGGAACTACCCTCCGTTTGGGAAGCCACGTGCACGGGCCCGATCGTCAACGGGCCATCGCCATCGAGATTGGACAGGCGCAGGCGCAAGGCCGTGCCACCTGCGCTGATGCGCACCACCTGTCGGATCGTCTGGTCGGACAACACCGGGCCCGGTGCATCGGACGACGCCGACCATGTACCTACCCAGTGCGGTTCGCCGGTAGTCGCCGCGAAGGCCGATGCGAGCCAGAGTGAGCAGCACAAGCCCAGGACGATGCGAAGCAGCGGACGATGCATGGTGTCTCCTCCAATGGCGGTCGGGACGCGTCTTTGCGCTGAAGCGCAAGACCATACCAAACCACGTCGCCACGGACATGAAAATCGCCAGCTATCGGCTGACGTTCTCGCGAGAGCGCTGCAGGAAGCAAACGGACCGCGTACGATTCGCATGCGCGATCGACCACGCACGCTCCAGGTCGCTTCCGGATCAGACGGATGTCTGTCGATGACGCCGCGGGGCACTCGCTTACGTCTCGCATATCCCATGAAATACGGACGCCCAGAGCCCGGCGAGATGCAAGCATCACGGGTACAGCGACAACTCGGCTTCGATCTCCACCGGCATATGGAACGGCAGCTCCGCCATGCCTACGGCGCTGCGCGTATGCGCACCGCGCTCAGGGCCGTACAACTCGAGGATGAGATCCGAGAAGCCATTGATGACGCCAGGCTGCTGCGCGAACCCCGGTGCGGAATTGACCATGCCGAATACGCGATGCCATCGCCGCACCCTGTCCAGGTCGCCGATGGTTCGCTTGATGCTCGCGAGCATCGATAGCGCGACCAGTCGCGCCGCTCGATAGCCCTGCTCTACCGTGAGATCGGCGCCCACCTTGCCGAACGGTTCCGCCAGCGAACCATCCGCGGCCTGGGGCCCATGACCCGACACCAGCACCCTCAGGCCGTCCACCTGCACGACATCAAAGGGCAACGACAGATGCGCTGGCACCGGGAACGGCGGCGGCAGGACCAGGCCCAGCGCTTCCAGACGATGTTCGATATCGCTCATCGGTGCCTTCCTCTGCGTCGGAGGTCAATGGAGAGAGCCGGCCATGTTTGGACGTCCATTCAAACTGGACCTCCATGGCGTACCGCACCCAAGCTTAGCCGAGCCTTTCCTTCCGTGTCTGCATCGGCCAGCTACACGCTGCGCACGGTCCGCACTTCGCTACGGCGACGCGACGGGTAGGATGCCCAGGCTGCTCATCCATGTTTCCGCCAAGGCAGGCCAATGCGTGATTGGCAGCGAAGTGGTCCTCAGGCCAAAGGCGTGGCCTCCGTGTGGATAGATGTGCAGTTCGGCCGGCACGTCCGCATCCTTCAGCGCGTTGTAATAGACCAGCGCCTGGTCCACGCCATCCACGTGATCGTCTTCCGCCTGCAACACGAACGTCGGCGGCGTGTCGTGGGATACCGGCAGATGCGGATTGAACTTGCCGCTGTCGGTCGCCAGGTGCCCCGGATAGATGGCCAAGGCGAAATCCGGGCGACTGCTTTCCTTGTCCGTCGCATCGATCGGCGCATAGGTGCGTCGCTTGAACTGCGTGCTGACTTCCGCCACCAGGAAGCCGCCGGCGGAGAATCCGAGCACGCCGACCTTGTGCGGATCGATGTGCCAGTCCACCGCGTGCGCGCGCACCAGCCTGAGCGCGCGCTGGGCATCCTGCAGGGAGGGCATCGACAGGTTGAGATTGTGCGGACGGCAATCGCAATGCCAGTCATAGGGTGCACTGGGTACGCGATATTTCAGCAGGACACAGGTGACCCCCTTGGCCGTCAGCCAATCGCAGACGTCCGTGCCTTCGAGATCGATGGCCAGCATTTCGAAGCCGCCGCCCGGAAAGACCACTACGGCGGCGCCGGTGTTCTTTCCCTGCGGGGCATAGACCGTCATCGTGGGTTGCGCCACATTCCTGACGCCGGTCACCGTCTTGCCGCCGATCAGGGCCGTGGGATTCGTATCCACCTTCTCCGGCCCTGGCATGGCATGGGCGTCCGGTGGCGTGCCAGGCCACACCGCGAGCTGCGTGTGGCCGGCCGCGGGTTGCCACACCATCGTCTCCGCGTGCGCACCGGCGCAGCCGGCAAGCAGGCACAGTGCCATCGCCCATGACTTCATGGCGCATCCTCCTCGTTGATGCCTCGAACGTTATGGATCGCGAGAAGAACCAAGCCTCCCGCTTCCCGACCGGAGCATGCGGGCGAGATCGGGCGCTTTCGCGCCAGGCCGGGGGAAATCTGCGGGCAAGCCGATTGCATGGCCTTGACGTCGTCCGGGAGAGCACGGGTCCGTCGCGGAAGTCAGCCTGATCGGCCGGGCACGCCACCCGGCTTCGCTTGACGCATGCGACCGCTCGACGTTCCCGCAGGGCGGTGAGTCGCTGCGCGTTTTGCCACATGCGCTTTCTTGCCGCGCTGAACTGATCCAGGCCGCTGTCAAACTTCGTGCTCCCCCACTTTGCCTTCGCGCGGGCGATACCCGGCGACCTACCCATGATGAAGTTCAAGCTCAAGAAGCCCTCCGGCATGGCACTCGTGCTGACCCTGCTGTCACTCCTGTGCATCACCATCTACGGCGCCATCGCCTTCGGGCTGGCGTCACAGATCGGCAAGGCACCCGGCGTCGTGCACGGCGTGACCGCCGACGACTGAATGCCTGCGACGGCGCAGATCAGCCAAAAGGAAGATTGCACGCCTGCCTGAGCGGTCACAGCATGGTGCCCGCGTCGGAGGGGGCGTCATGATCAACTCGTTCTGTTGTGATTTCCTCGGTGCGAAGGTGCGCGTCAGGTACGTGCGTAGCGGCGACGAAGAAGCGATCTGGATCGCCAACGTCGTGCTGGATGGCCGCGCGCGCAGCATCGACGGAGCCACGGCACTGCAAACCACCTGCACGCAGAGCGATATCACGCGTTCCGTGATGCGAGGCCTCGAATGGGTTCGCAAGGCTGACGCAAGCTTGTAACCATCAGCCGCACGCGGCCCGAGTGGCAATGCGTGTTCCTTCAAATTGCGAAGGCGAGCCTACGGTGACCCGATCGCAGGCGCAGGCTTCATACCGGAACTTCTCCCAGCGTTACCGATGCGCCGTCCCCGCACGCGCCGTTTGCCTCGCGCATGTCGATGATCTTCGCCTGGAACGCATATGGACGTCCGAACGCCCGAAGCGCCCCTCATCGTGCACGCCACGATGAAGCACATAAGGTCCGTGACACCGGAAGTCGACGATGCGCGGGGCGAACCTCGCCCAACACGACGACGCCGGAAACGCCGCAGCGTCACCGGACATCGCGCATCGATGGCATGTCGCGAAGGGCGCCAAAGACGCGATGGCAACCGCCTCGCCACCGCCCTCTCTCGCGACGCTTCATCGAGATGGACCGACACGTGCCGTTGGTAGTTCTACTTAAAACTACTCGCTGGATCACACGACCGGCTGCGTGAAGCAACACGCTCGATGCCGCACCGAGCAAGTGGGATTTGTCAGCGACATGACTCGAAGCAGGCCGCGGGATGGCACTCGCCGTGCCACGCGATCGGCGCATCGCTTTCCCGCGCAAGCGCGCTAGGTAAATCTACTTACGACTCACAGAGGGAAGACGACGGGCGATCAGAGGACGATCATTGGCGAAGGCGAAAGCGCACTTCCTACGATGCGTTCAACGGTGCCGATGTCGCGCGACGGCGCTTGTTGCTCGGTGGATGGCGGACCTTCGCCGGCATCCTGCTGTGACCATGCGTGGCAGTCCGGGCTTTCTCGCGGCGAACACGTCGACAGGCGGAGCATCACCCGCCGCATCACCGACATCACCGTAAACGGTCGCCTGATGGCCCCGGCTTGCCGCTCGGATATCTCTACTGCATGTGCAAGGAGATCGTCGATGCTGTCCACGCTCATTTCCGAAAAAACCTTGTCCCGCGGCATGCTCGACGTCCTGATCCGGGCCGGGCTGATCGGGGTACTTGCGGTGTTCTGCTTCCGCATCTTCTATCCGTTCGGAAGCCTGCTGGTGTGGTCGCTGATTCTGGCGATCACGCTCTATCCCCTGCACGTTCGGCTCCGCAAGCGGCTTTCCAACAAGAACGGTTTGACGGCAACGCTCATCGTGATCCTGTCGCTCATCGTCATCATGGTGCCGGCGTATCTGTTGGGTGTTGCCCTGGTCGAATCGGTCGAACACGCGATGGATGTCGCCAAGGAAGGTAACGTCCGCATCCCGCCGCCCTCGGAATCCGTGGCCAGTTGGCCGCTCGTGGGCGGCAAGATCTACGCGTTCTGGTCGCAGGCATCCACCGATCTCACCGGCCTGATCCAGAAATTCACGCCGCAACTGAAGGGCGTCGGCGCCGCGCTGCTCGGCGTGGCTACCAGTGTCGGCTCCGGGCTGCTGATCTTCATCTTTGCGTTGATCATCTCGGGCATCTTCATGGCCTACGGCGAGGAAGCCCGAAACAGCGCAGTGAAGATCGCCTCGCGCCTGTTCGGCCGGGAAACCGGCCCGAAGATCACTGAACTATGTGCCGCCACCATTCGCGCCGTGGCCCAGGGCGTGGTGGGCATCGCATTCATCCAGATGCTGCTGGTGGGCATCGCCTTCGTGGTGAAGGGCGTCCCGGGTGCAGGGCTGCTCGCGCTGGCGGTGCTGCTGCTCGGCATCATGCAACTGCCCGCCACGTTGATCACCATTCCCGTGATCATCTTCGTGTTCGCCAAGGAGGGCTTCACCGTCGGCGCCATCGTGTTTGCCGTCTACGTGTTCATTGCGGGCCTCGCGGACAACGTGCTCAAGCCACTGTTGCTGGGGCGTGGCGTTGACGTGCCGATGCCGGTGGTGCTGATCGGCGCGCTCGGCGGCATGGTGACCGGCGGCGTAATCGGCCTGTTCATCGGCCCAGTGGTGCTTGCCGTCGGCTATCAGCTGTTCTGGCGCTGGGTGGAAGACCAGCCGACCACGGTCGAGGTGCCGATCGAGCCCAAACAATCCTGACGCGCGGGCGACGACCGTGTCGTGCGTCACCGGCTCCCACCGACTTCTGCTGGCGGGCGTGGCCTGCCTCGGCGGCTGCGCGACAGTGGGGCCGGATTTCCATCCGCAGCATGAAGACTGGCCCGCGCACTGGAGCAGCCCGGCCGTCGAAAAAACCACCGCGTCGCAGGCGCAGCCCGATGCGAGCCAATGGTGGCAGGTGTTTGCCGACCCCAGCCTGGAGCGGCTGATTGCCGAGGCCGACGCGCACAACACCGACCTGAAGGTGGCGGGCCTGCGCGTGCTGGAAGCGCGCGCGCAACTGGGCATCGCCTTGGGCGGCCGCTATCCGCAGGTGCAGCAGATCGGCGCCGATGCGGCGTACACCAAGACGCATACCCATCACGAGACCACCGGCAGCGTTCCGGGTTCGTGGCAATACGGTGCGGGCTTCAACCTCGGTTGGGAGCTGGACTTCTGGGGCCGCTTCAAGCGCGCGATCGAATCGGCGGACGCCGCGTACTTCGCCTCGCAGGCGAATCGCGAAGCATTGCTGGTCCTCATGCATGCGCAAGTCGCCGACACCTACTACAGCATGCGCACGGCCGAAGCGCGCCTGCGCATCGCACGCGAGAACGCCGAACTGCAGAAGCGCAGCTTCGACATCACCGAACGCCTGTTCCGCAGCGGCGAAAGCGACGAACTCGATTTCCAGCAGGCCAAGACGCAGTACCTCAGCACACTGAGCAGCATTCCCGATTTCGAAAGCCAGATTGCGCTCGCGCGCCACGCACTGGCCGTGCTGATCGGACGGCCGCCCGGCCCATTGCCCGAGCTGGACGAGCAGGCCGACAAGCAAGGCTTCATCCCGCTGGTCGATCGCGCCGTACTGCAGGACGTGCCGGCCAACCTGCTGCTCCGCCGCCCTGACGTGCGCGCGGCCGAGCTGCAGATGGCCGCGCAATCAGCGCTGATCGGCGTGGCGAAGGCCGACCTCTATCCGTCCGTGACCTTGCTCGGCACGCTGGCGTGGAGCGCCAGTTCGCTGCCTGGCTCGCCCAGCACACTGGGCCTGGCGGTCGGGCCAAGCGTTACCTGGAACGTGTTCGACCACGGCCGCATCGTCAACAACGTACGCGTGCAGGATGCACGACTGCAGCAGTTGGTCGTCACCTATCAGGGCACGGTGCGCGAAGCGGCCCGCGAAGCCGACGACGCGGCCACCGCGCTGATCTCGGCACTGCAGCGCGACAGCATCTTGCGCGACGCGGAGACATCGGCGCGGCGTTCGTTGACGCTTGCCAATACGGTCTATCGCGAAGGCTATTCGGACTTCCAGCGCGTCCTCGACGCGCAGCGCGCGCTTTCTTCCGAACAGGACGCCTATGTCGTCAATCGCAGCAACGCGGTGGGCAGCCTGATCGCGCTCTACAAGGCCGTCGGCGGTGGCTGGCACACCGACCAGCCGATGATCGATCCGGCGACACGCGAGCAGATGCGGCAACGCACCGATTGGGGCGATCTGTTCGACGACGTCGAGTCGCCCTCCGCCGCCGCCCGCGCGCCGACGAGCCCTGCGCGATGAGCGAGACCTCGTCGCCCGCGCCCTCAGCGCCTGCCGCGCCGGCCAGTGCCGAGCCCTCCGGCAAGGGCATCCGATGGGTGCTCGTGCTGATCGGCGTGAGCCTGTTGTGGTACCTGCTGGCGGATCGCTACACGCCATATACGCAACAGGCGCGCGTGCAGGCGTATGTGATTCCCGTGGCGGCGGAGGCCGCGGGCCGCGTCACGCGCGTGTTCGTGCACAACAACCAGCAGGTTGCTGCGGGGCAGCTGCTGTTCGAGATCGATGCGGAGCCGTACCGCATTGCGCTGGTTCGCGCGCGCGCCGACCTGGAGTCGATGCGGCGTCAGATCGGCGCCAGTACGGCGGGCATCGATTCGGCCACCGCCTCGTTGCGCGCGGCGATCGCCAATGAAGTGAAGGCCCGCCAGGACAGCGATCGACTCGAACGGCTCTATCGCGAAGACCAGGGCACCGTTTCGCTGCGCCGGCTGGAAGTGGCGCGTGCCACGCACGAACAGGCCATCAGTCAGGTGAGCGCCGCCCGCGCGGAGGTCGAGCGTGCGAAGGAGCAGCAAGGCGGCAGCGAAGCAGAGAACGCGCAACTGCGCAGCACCGCCGCGGCCGTCGAGAAGGCCGAACTGGATCTCGCCAATACCAAGGTGCATGCGCGCTCGGCCGGGCTTATCACCGATCTGCGCACGGACGTCGGCCAGTTTGCGGCCGTGGGCAATCCCGTCATGACCCTGATCGCCAATCATGATGTCTGGGTGAGCGCGGACATGACCGAGAACAACCTCGGCCACCTGGAGCCGGGCATGCCGGTGGCGATCGCGCTGGATTCGCGGCCGGGCGAGCTGTTCCGCGGACGCATCCGCAGCATCGGCTACGGCGTGAGCGTCGGCCAGAGCTCGCCGCCCGGCACGCTTCCCACCGTGCAGAACAGTCGTGACTGGCTGCGCCCCGCGCAGCGATTCCCTGTGGTCGTCGAATTCGCCGCGGACGAAGCCGTGCCCACGCGTGATATTCGCGTCGGCGGACAGGCCGAGGTGATGGCGTTCCCCACTCGGGGCAACCCGCTCAACCCGCTGGGCAAGGGTTTCCTGCGCGTGATGAGCTGGCTTTCGTATCTCTACTGATGGACAGGGTGATCCACCAACGCCAACTGCTCGGCCGACGCGCATGCCGTCTCGCCTTCGGCACGGCGCTCTGCCTCGCCGTCAGCTTCGGCATCGACCTGCCCATTCCCATCATCGCACCGGTGTTTGCCGTGTTCCTGTTCGCCTCGGTCCCACGCCCGCTATCGCCCAAGGCCGGCCTTGGCCTGGTGCTGCTCGTGGCGCTCACCACCGGCAGCGGATTGCTGCTTGCTCCTTTGCTCCGCTACTACTTCATGGCCGGGGTGCTGTGCGTCGGCCTGGGGTTGTTCCTTGCCTTTCGCTATGGCCTACAAGGAGGCAACCAACTCGTGTCGACCTTTCTTGCCGCGGGCCTCACCATGATTTCCGCCGCGGGGACGGCCGATATCCAGCTCGCCCTCACCGTCGTCGGCGCACTGGTGAAGGGCCTGCTGCTTGCCGTGCTGGTTCCCGGCATCGGGCATGCGCTCTTTCCCGAACCCGTCACCGCGCCCCGACCGCCCGCGCGCGCGGTTGCGACGCCGGAGGAAGCAACGCGCCTGGCCTTGCGCGCCGCGCTGGTGGTGTTGCCCGCGTTTCTATTGGCGCTGGCCGACCCGTCAAGCTACATGCCGATCATCATGAAGTCGGTCAGCCTCGGCAGGCAGAGCTGCACCGCCACGGCGCGAAGCGCGGCGCGCGAATTGCTCGGCTCCACCCTGCTCGGTGGCGCAATGGCCATCGTGTTCTGGTTTGCGTTGAAGTGGTTCGTGCATCTATGGATGTTCTTCCTGTGGATGCTGCTGTTCGGCCTGCTGGTCGCACGCCGGCTGTACCGCCTCGTGCCCAGCCGAGGCACGCCCGGCTTCTGGCTCAACAGCCTCGTCACCCTCGTCATCCTGCTCGGCCAGTCGGTACAGGACAGCGCGGCCGGCAAGGACGTCTATACCGCTTTCATCGTGCGCATGGGCCTGTTCGTCGCCGTCACCCTGTATGCCTGCCTGATGGTGCAACTGCTCGATGCGAAGCCACGTTTGCGAAAGGCAAGCACGCGCGCGCCGGCGCGCAGCGCGCCACAACCACCACGCTAGGCATGGCATATCGAGCCATCAAGCCACATACCATCCAGAGGCTTCCCACATGAGAAGGATCGCCAGGGCCGAGCGCACTCACCTGAAGACCAGCGACGTACTCAACGAATTCAGCAAGACCCTGTGGTATCTGCGCGCCATCATGCTTGGCTTGCTGTTGTTGTTCGCCGCGCTCACGGCGGCCATGTATTACTTCGGTGGCCCGGTGGAGACATCGGATCGATCAGCATCGCCCGTTGGCGAAACCATCTATTACTGCGCGATCACGGCGCTCACGATCGGCTATGGCGACGTGGTTCCCACCACGCCATTCGGGCGACTGGATGCCCTGCTGCTGGGTCTCATCGGCCTGTTGTTGACTGGCCTGGTCATCGCCGCGGCGGTGCGCGCCGTGCAGGAAGCCGCGCGTATCAGCCGTCATCCCCACTGATCCACTGTCCTCTCGCCGCAGCGACGCGCCCGTTACATCAGCAGATCTTGCCAATCCTCCGGCACCTTGCCCTTGGGGCCGGGCACCGGTTGGTCGAGCGGGTGGGACAGCGGCGGATGCAATTCGGGGCCGTCGAAGAACTGCTTCGAGCGGAAGTTGTAAAACCACGTCTCGCCCGGCTCGAAGCTGGTGATCACGGCATGCCCGGTGGCGTGGAAATGCTTGGTGGCGTGCTGATGCGGAGAGTTGTCGCAACATCCGATATGCCCGCATTGCGCGCAGCGGCGCAGATGCAGCCACCATCCGCCCGCATTCATGCACTCGGCGCATCCCGTGCCACTGGGAGCGACGTCGACATTGATCTCTCCGTCATGAACAGCCATGCCTTATCTCCTCACCTTATTGGATGCAATCTGTCATCGGTGAAACGCGATGCGCCGCAGCGCCATCCGTTCGTGATAGCGAATTGCCTGCGCGCATCTCGTGAAAATGCGCGCAAGCCCATGGCTTCAACAGTAGCGATCAGCCAGGCCGTCGGTCGCACTCACCAGCTTGTCGACGATCGCCGGATCGGCAGCACTGTGGCCGGCCAGCACGATATCGAAATGCGCCTCGGGCCACGCCTTGGCGAGGTCGCATGCCGACTTCACCGGGCAGATGATGTCGTAGCGTCCATGCACGATGGCGGCGGGAACATGGCGAATGCGTTCCACGTCGCGCAGCAGCTGGTCCGGCTCAAGAAAAATGCCGTGGCGGAAATAGTGCGCCTCGGCACGCGCCACGCTGATCGCGGCCTGCGGATCCTCGAAGTTGCCCGGCTCGTCGGGGTCATGGATCAGCGTGGTGCTGCCACCTTCCCAGTTACCCCACGCCATCGCGGCCGCGAAACGCACGGCCTCGTCGTCGCTGTCGAGTCGCCGCCAGTACGCCTCGACCATGTTGTCGCGTTCGTCCTCGGGAATATAGGCCAGGTAGCGCTCCCAGCGCTCCGGAAAAATCCATTGCGCGCCGCCATCACGCTCGTTGAACCAGCGCAGTTCGTAGTCGCGTCCGAGGAAGATGCCGCGAAGCACCAGCCCCAGCACGCGCTCCGGATGCTTCTGCGCATAGGCCAGCCCCAGCGTGGAACCCCACGAACCACCGAACACCACCCAACGCTCGATGCCAAAGTGCTCGCGGATGGCTTCGATGTCCGATACGAGATGCCACGTGGTGTTGTCGCGCAGCTCCGCATGCGGCGTGGAGCGACCGGCGCCGCGCTGGTCGAACAGCACGATGCGATAACGCGCGGGATCGAAGAACCGGCGATGGTACGGCGACACACCGGCACCCGGCCCGCCGTGCAGAAAGACGACGGGCAACCCGTTGGGATTGCCGCACTCCTCGATGTGCAACTCGTGGAGGTCATCGACCTTCAGTCGATGCTGGGCATAGGGCTCGATCTCGGGATACAGCTCGCGCATGGGAAGGCTCCGTCTGGTCCCGCGAGCATAACCCCGCGAACGAAGCCCCCGGAAGACGGCTCGGGCGGATGCGCTGCGACATCCGCCCGGGCCGAGATCAGAGCTTGTAGTTCAAGCCAAGCAGCACCGTGCGGCCCCAGGTGTTGTAGTCGAGCGGACGGCCGACTTCCACGTTGTTGGGAAGCGCGGAGATCTGCCGCGTCTTGGCTGCCTCGTTGTTGAGGTTGCTGACCTGGAACAACACCGAGAGGCCCTTCCACTTGCCATCGTCGGGGAAGGCATAGCCAGCCTGGAAATCGGCAACCAGCTCGGGGAGATATTGGATATAGCCGAGCTGGTCGAAGAGTGCGATGGCTTCGCCGGTGTACGAGGAGCGATAGCGCGCGGCGATGCGTGCCGACCAGCCATACTTCTCGTAGTAAAGCGCGAGGTTCGCCACCTTGCGCGAGAGACCCGGCAGCGTTGCCGGACCACCCGGCACCGAGGAGATCGAACTCACCGGAATGCTGCTGTTGGTCAGCGAGAAGTTGGCCTGCGCACCGAAGCCTTCCAGCGCGGGGTTGATCAAGCCGCCTTCGATGGCACCGGACAATTCCAGGCCCTGCATCTTGCCGCCGGTGCCGTTCTCCGGGCGCGTGAACGAACCGATGGGGCTGGTGGGCGTGAGCGTCGGGTTGTCGTTGACATAACCGGCCTGCTCGAAATTGAAGTCGAGCACGGTCTTGTTATAGATGTAGTTGAGCAGGTTCTTGCCGAATACTGCAGCGCCCACATAGCTGGACTGGCCGAAGTATTTTTCCCACGACAAATCGACGCCGACGGCCACGTAAGGCTTCAGCTGCGGATTGCCGCCGCTGCCGGACCATAGCACCTGGCCGGCCGCTGGACCGGAAGTCACCTCCGACACGCCCGCGGAGCTGGCCACCTTCTCGTCATCGATGCGGCCGCGCGCCATGGTCTTGGCGAGCCCAAAACGCAGGTACTGTCGATTGCCCAGGTCGGCGATCAGGTTGAGGCTGGGCAGGACGTTGTTGTAGGTGGTGCCGCCCGTAAGCGTGCCCACCAGCGTGTCGCCATTGGTCTGGTACGCATCAGACGACTGGTCGGTGTGCACGAACTGCACGCCGACGTTGCCGCGCAGCGGCACGTCGCCCAACGCCGTGTCGATGTTGAACTTCACGTAGCCGACCGGCACCTTCTCCTCGATCGAGTAGTTGCGGCTCCAGTCGGACTGGCCGTTGCGCTGCGTGAGGTAGAACTGGTTCGACAACGCGGCGAGCACGTTGTAGTTGAGGATGCCGCCAAGGCCGCCGTAGCCAAGATCCGTTGGGCTGTGCAGATACGCCGGATTCACCGGCACGCCCATCGTGTGGTCGTAGGAACCCGAGTCCGAGCCGTTGCCGTTGAGCCACGCGAAATAGACGTCCGCCGCCTTGGTTTTCTTGCGGTCGGAATAGTCCACGCCCAGGTCGAAGGTGCTGAAGATCCAGCCGACCGGATGCGAGATCTGCAGGCGGATGGCCTTGATAGTGTCCTTCTGCTTGTCGAACTCCTCACGACCGTTGTAGCCGTAGTTGTCCGGATCGGTGAACACCACCGAGGCCGGATCGGAGAGGCTCGCGTCCGTCCTGAAGTTGGGAAAGCCGAAGTTCATCGGCGTGGCGTAGTTCACGGTGGTGGTGGCACCGTTGGCGAGGCCGGTGAACAGGTACGCGTCGTGCAGGTCCACCTTGGCCGTCGAGTACGAGAGGTCGGCCATGCCCTGCCAGCCGCTGCCGAAGTCGTACTGGTTGTTCCAGCCCACCGAGAACAGCTTGTCGTGTTCCTTGTTGTAGTCGTTCTGCAGGATCGGCGCGATGTTGGCCATGGTGCCGGTCGTAACGACGGGATACGGCTGCGACGGCACGTAACCCACGTTGCTGTAGACAGCGGGACCTGCGTTGTCATACGGACCGCTCGCCCACTGCGCACCGTCGGTGTACTTCTTCTCGTTGAACGTGGAGTAGTACATGTCCAGCGTGGAGTGGTAGACGTCGTTCGGCGCCCACTCCAGCACAGCCATCAGGCCGTTGCGCAGCTGGCTCTGCGACTGCGCGCGCAGCTGCATGCCCTGCTGCGAGAGCACGCCATCGGGCATGCCCGACGAATGCGGGCCGCCCCACGCATCCTCGATGCTGCCCGGGCCGTTGTCGATGCTCCACCACCACGCCTGGTACTGCTTCTCCTGGATCGGCGAGTCGAGCTGGGCGAAGCCCACGGCAAGACCAAGTGTGTGGTCGAAGAACTGGTCGATGTACGAGAAGCTGACACGATGACCCGTGTCGCCCACGCCACTGCCCGGGTTGAGCTTGCCGTTGGTGTTGTACTCGCCGCGGATGTTCGCGGCGATCGCGCGATTGGGCAGGTCCAGCGGCTTGATGGTGTGCAGGTCGACCGTGCCGGAAAGACCCTGGCCGATCAGGCTGGCATCGGGCGTCTTGTAGACCACCGCGCCGGTCATCAGCTCGGCCGGATACTGGTCGTATTCCACGCCGCGGTTCTCGCCGACAGTGGCCTGCTCGCGCCCGTTGAGCGTGGTGCCGGCGAAGTCGGGCGAGAGGCCGCGAATGGAGATGAGGTTCGCCTTGCCGTCCGCACGCTGCGTGGCGAGGCCCGGCAAGCGGGAGAGGCTTTCGGCAATGCTCGCATCCGGCAGCTTGCCGATGTCTTCGGCAGAGATCGCTTCGACGATGTCGTCCGCGTTCTCCTTGGCCTTCAGCGAATTCTGGATGCTCGCCGCGATACCGGTGACCACGACGGCGTCGAGGTTCTTCGCGGTGTCTTCCGAGCGCTTCGATGCCGGCGTCGCCTGCTGATTTTTGGCGGCCGGCTTGTTGTCGGCGGGCGGCGCGGCTTGCTGCTGGTTATTGGTGGTCGGGTTCTGTGCGTCCTGCGCGTGGGCCATGCCCATCATGGTGAATGCGAACAGCGCGGCACAGGCAACGGACAGCGGACGACGGCGGCCAAGATCGGAACGCACGATCCGCATCGGCGGTAAGCAACGGTAGCTCATTCCCTTCCCCGTATTGTTGGTATTGGAAGCTGCGCCCCCCGCGCAGCCGGGCACGGAACGCAAGAACTTGCGCCAGCCGATGGACGGCCAGCTCAAGGTCGTCAGTTCCTGAGTGCAGGCGAAGAATGATCGAGAGAAATTGTTGCGTCATCATGCGACGCAGCATCATTCGTTATCACCATTCACGGTGGTGAAGAGACGTCCACAACCTGCGTCACACCTTGCGCGGGTTAAGACGCTCTACTTCGCCTCGCGCGCCATGCAGCCCGCCATGACAGGCGCCGCATTCACGCCGGCCATGGCGTCGTACAGGTCGCCACGCCCGCCCTTGGTCCACCACGTGTAACGACCAGCCATGTATTTCACGCCCGAGGCGGCGATCGTATCGACGAACAGCATCGGCTTGCCGTCCACGGGGACCAGCGCAAAACTCTGCCCGTCCCGGCTGTTCCAGTAGGTGACGGTGAGCGCCTTGCCGCCTTCGCACTGATAGGTATGCGTCGACGTGGAAGCGACCTCGATACCCGGCGCATGGAACGAATCCGCCGTGGCGCATCCGCACAGTACGCATGACACCGAGAGTACCGTCGCCACGCGACGGCCGATGCTTGTCGATAGGGACATGGCTACCTCACCTCGTCGTAGACATATTCGTGCTGGCCATCGCGCAGCGTGAGCTTGCGGCTGTCCGCCGTGCCCGACACCACGAACTCGAAACCGTCCACACCGGGCGAAATGGTCACGAAGGACAGCGATCCATCGTCATTCTTCCGCGAGGCCATCTCGCTATGCCAGGCGCCGAAATCGAACACAGTGGACTTGCCGTTGTGCGTCACCTGGATGCTGCCCACTGCCGGGTTGCGATAGTTGGCGGCCAGCCTGGACGATGCTTCGGCATCGGCAGGCACCGTCAGGCGCTTGCGCTCCGCCGCCACCTGCGCTTTCAGGCGCTTCACGCCGGCATCGATGTCGCCCTGCGCCAATGGCCTGCCATCGAACAGCACTTCGAGCAGGCGCCGCTGGAACGGGCCGCGGATGAACGCGCCAGCATCCGCATTGGTCAGGATCACCGCGCCCACGCCTTGCTGCGGCAGCCAGTACATGTCGGAGTGGAAGCCGGTGAGGTCGCCACCGTGATGCACCACCGGCACGCCCCAGGTGTTGTCGACGATCAAGCCCATGCCATAGGTCGCGGTGGTACCCAGGGCCACGTTGGGTTTGCGGCGCTCCAGCAGCGCGTCCCGGGAGACGTAGCGCGAACCATCCGGCAGCAGTCCGTCGGCCAGTTCCATCTGCACGTAGTGAAGCATGTCGGTGACCGCGCTCCACGCCGCGCCCGCGGGACGGGCGGCGCGGATGGAATCATTGATGCCCATGCCCGCCACGGCCGTATGGCCGTCCACATCCAGCCCATGTGGCGTGGCGTGGTTGCCGAGCAATGCGCGGTCGTAGTCGAACGTCGTCTGCCGCATGCCCAGCGGATCGAATACCTGCTTCTGCATCGCAAGGTCATAGGCCGCGCCCAGATCCATGTCGGGATAGAGCACATGCCCGCCCATGTAACCGGCGGCCGCGGCCATCAGGTTGGAGTACTGGAACAGTTGACCGAACTTGCTGGTCGGCTGCATGCCGGCCAGCGACTTCATCACCGTGTCCGGCGTGGCGTTGCGACTGTTGAGCACCCACTCCATGTCCTGACGCGGCATGCCGGTACACGCGCAGATCAGGTGGCGCACCAGCACCTGCTTCGTGGTGTCGGCGTCGCCCAGCTTGAATGAAGGCATCACCTCCACCACCGGCGTGTCCCAGTCGAACCTCTTCTGGTCCACCAGCCTCGCGAGCATCAGCGTGGTCAACGCCTTGGTGTTGGAGGCGATCATGAACAGCGTGTCGCCATCGATCGGCTCGGATTTGCCGATCTCGCGCACGCCCAAGCCACCGACATACACCACCTTGCCGTGATCGATCAGGCCCAGCGCCACGCCGGGCACGTCATAGGCCTTGCGCGCGCTGTCCACGAAGTTCTTCAGCGTTTCGATGCGCTGGGCATCCAGTGGATGCGCCCTCTTTCCCGCGAAGCTCTCGCGCTTGTAGCCCTTGGGCAACAACCGGTCGGAGATGGCACGCAACTGCGAGCTGCGTTTCTCACCCACGGCGATGGCCACGTCGTAGATCAGCACCGTGAACTGGTTGGCGCGCCGGTAGACGATGGCGAAGACCGAGCGTTTGTCGTTGGCCGATGTCTCGTAGTTGTAGACGCGTACCTGATCCCAGTTGTCGCGCGGCGCGCTGTCGGTGGCCACCTGAAGCGGCCACGTCTTTGCCGGCGCATACGCCTTCCAGGCTTGCGCGACGGCGGCATCCGTGTCGGTCGCCTGCACATCCACCAACACCACCTGCGAACCCGTTTCGGGTGGAACGAGGGTGACCCTGTTGCCGCTGGCATGCATCGTCCAGTCGGAGGGCACGACGAATTGCGTGCCGGCCGAGGTGGTCTTCGGTGTATCCGTCTTGACCGTGGCGCCGGCAGCATCGGGGGCAGGCGTGGCAGCCACCGTCGGCATGACCCAAGCGATCAGGCCAAGGAATACGAGACATCGCAGCAACATGGAGCACCTCGCGAGTAGAGGAAACGCTCGACTGTCGACTGCGCACACGAACCAGAACCGCTCGCGGCGAAGCCGGTGACGCTGGTGGTCAAGGGAGTCTACACGTGTCGGGAAGAGTTGCCAGTGCGCCTGCCGTGATGCAGCGGATGACGGAAACGTTGCCATGTCTGCGGCCGTTGTTCGCTCAAGCAGGCTCGATGCGCCTCGCCTGCAGCACCGCGTTGCGCTTGTTCCTTAAGCGCCAAAGCACGAACACGGCGACGATGGCACAAGCGAGGCGCAACAGATTGTTGATCCACCCCCAACCGCCGCTTGCGCCCGACAAGTCGAACACGCTCCACGCCGCATTGAGCGAGCAGTGGAATACCAGGCCGCTCCACAACGTGTATCCGTCCAGTGCATCGAGCACGGCGAAGACGATGCCGCCCAGGAACGTCATGCAGAACACGGTAAACGCCTGTTCGCTGTCGCGCATGCCGAGCCAATGGACCGCGCCGAAGCACAACGCCTGGATCAGGCACGCCAGCACCGCCGGCCAATGCAACCCGCGGCGCGGAAAGATGAAGCCGAAGCCGCGGAAGACCAGCTCTTCGGCAAATGGAAACAGCAGCGCGGTGAACAGCAGTCCGCGCAGATCCAAGTCTGTGGAGATCGAGCCGGAGATGGCGCTGCTGATCCAGAAGGGCAGTGTGCTCAACAACACGAGGCCAGGCGCGCGCCATCCGCGGAAACCCAGGCCAAGCAAGCGCGCAACCGTCATGCGAACATCTCGCGGCCTGAGCGCGAAAGCCGCCAGCACAGCCAGCAGCACGGCCAACAGGTTGTCCATGCCTGAGCCGGCGTACGCACTCAGAGGCAAGCCGGGAATGGTGATGCCGGCGGACGCCGCGATGTCACGCACGGACAGCGCCGACATCAATACCAGCAGCACCAGGCAGCCCTTGCCCACAGCCAGAAAACGATTTCTCTCCGACATGCTCCCTGCTCCCCCGGCGTGGCTTGTCGCCGGCCTGGCGACGGCCTCACCTTAGCATTGCCTTAGCTGCTGGCAGCGCAGCTTGCTGCCGCGTAACTGGAACCATGAAGGTCGGATTTTTTTCAGTACGCATTAAGCGCAGCAAGCCGAGCATCAGCCCCGAACCAACGGAGGTAAGTGTCATGAGCAAGCGCGTGATGGGTAGTCGGGTACTGATGGGTCTTGCCGTCGCCGCCATGGCAGCCGCGCCCATGGTCGCGTCGGCCCATGATGGCTGGGGGCGCGATAACGGTTACCACCGCGGCTGGGACCGCGGCGGATACCACGATCGTGATGGCTGGCGCCGCGACTACGGTCATCACGAAGGTCACTGGAGCGGTGGCAGGTGGATCGCCGGCGCGGTGGTGGCCGGTGCGGTGATCGGGCTTGTGCAGAGCGCGATGGCACCTGCGCCGACGTACTACGCGCAGCAGCCGACGGTGGTCTACCAGGATCCGCCGGTGGTTTATCGCCAGCCGGGCACCGTGGTGTATGAGCAGCCCAGGACCGTGGTCTATGAAGACGCGCCGGTGCAACCTGGTACGGTCGTCTACGGCTCGGCCTACGGTGACGATGACGGTAATTGATCCGCTCCGCAGAGCGGCGAAGACAAGAAAAGCCCGGCACTCGCCGGGCTTTTCTCTTTCAACGGGTGGCGAAAACGGCGTGCTCAGGTACCGCGGGGCTTCGCCCGATGCGTCGGCGCCGCGGTCCACGGGTCGTCCGGCCACGGATGGCGCGGGTAACGGCCCTTCAGTTCCTTTTTCACTTCGGGATAGGTGCGTTCCCAGAAGCCCTTGAGGTCCTGCGTGACCTGGATCGGGCGGCCGGCCGGCGACAGCAGGTGCAAGGTCACCGGGATGCGTCCGTTGGCAATGCGTGGCGTATCCGCGAGACCGAACAGCTCCTGCAGTTTCACCGCCAGCACCGGCGGCTCGCCTTCCGCGTACTCCAACCGGCGGCTCATGCCGCTGGGCACCGTGAGGCTTTCGGGCACCTGGGCGTCAAGCTGGCGGCGCTGCTCGTAGTCGAACAGGCTGCCCAGGGCCTGCGAGAGTTCGTCGGCACCCAAGGCGCCCAGGCTGCGCTTGCCGTTGAGATAGGGCGCGAGCCAGTCGTCGAGCATGTCCAGCAGCGCGGCGTCGGAAACATCGGGCAAGCCGAGCTCCGGCATCCATGCGCGCAGGGCCTGCATGCGCGCACGCAGGCGATGGGCGTTCTCGCTCCACGGCAGCACGTCGATGCCCTTGGCGCGAACCGCGGCAAGCAACGCCGGCAAGGCATCCTCGGGTTTCACCGGGACGCTGCGGCGATCGAGCACGATGGCGGCGTAGCGCTGCTCCTCGAAGGCTTCGACGGCCTGGCGTTCGTCGTTCCAGCGCAGCACGCGCTCGCGCTTGAACTGCGCGGGATAGTCGCGTTCCAGCACGCGTGCATCGATGGGCGCGGCGGCAAGGATCAAGCTGTCACGCGCCTCGAAGCGCAGGTCCAGCGCGACCAGCCAGGGTTCGCCGTGCAGCGCCGTGCTTTCATGCAGGCGCGCACCGCGGCCATTGGCGAGGGTGTAGCGCAGCGGATTGCTGTCGTCGCGACGCGCGACGCGATCGGGGAAGGCATGCAGCAGCAGATCGCCCACGGCATGACTGTCGGGTACGCCACTGGCTGCGCTGCGCACGTCGAGTCGACGACGCCAACCCTTGCTGGCCTGCTCGATCGCCGCCAGCGCACCCGCATCGGCGCCGGTACGCGCGCCGGCCGTGTGACGGTCACGCCAGGCATGCAGCGCGTTGACGCGCGCGCGGAAGTCATCGGTGCGCGCCTGCTCGCCGCGCAGCGGCGAGCGCGCTTCCATCAAGGCGAGCAGGTCCGCGACCAGCGCGCGCAGTTCCGGTGCGGCACGCAGCGCCGCCGCGCCAAGGCGCGGCGTGGCGCCCAGCTCCAGCATCTCGCGGCCGAGTGCCGTGATGCGTCCATCGGTCGCGAGCGCGCCAAGCTGCGTGAGCAGATCCCGCCCCTGCGCCAGCGCGCCGGCTGGCGGTGACTCCAACCAGGGAAGGTCGACGTCGCTGCCTGCCGTGATGCCCCACGCCGCAAGCTCGAGCGCAAGACCGGAGAGCTCGGCCTGCCCGATCTCCGCGGTTCGCGACGGATCGAGCCGCTTGCTCTGCGGCCATAGGCGATATGCCGTGCCTTCGGCCACGCGGCCGGCACGGCCGGCGCGCTGGTCGGCGGATGCCTGCGAGATGTTCACGGTTTCCAGCCGCGTGAAACCCGAGTTGGGATCGAAGCGCGGCTCGCGCGCGAGCCCGCTGTCCACCACGGAGCGGATGCCCGGCAAGGTCACGCTGGACTCGGCAACGTTGGTGGCGAGCACGACGCGCCGCATGCCCGGCTCGGCCGGACTCAACGCCGTCTGCTGCTCGGCCAGCGAAAGCTCGCCATGCAAAGGCACGACGTCCACGTTCTCGTCGAGCGCGGTTTCCAGCACGGATTGCGTGCGCGAGATCTCGCGTCTCCCCGGCAGGAAGGCGAGCACGTCGCCCGGGTTCTCCTGCAATGCCTGACGCACGACGCGCGCCAGATGATGCTCGGTGCTTTCCTGCACGCGCGCAGGCGGATAAGCCACCGCCACCGGAAAGCTTCGCCCGGGACTGCTGATGCGCGGCGCATCCAGCCATTGCGCGATGCGCTCGCCGTCGAGCGTGGCGGACATCACCACGATGCGTAGGTCGGGTCGCAGCGTGCCCTGCACGTCGAGCGCCAATGCTGCACCGAGATCACCGGCGAGATGCCGCTCATGAAATTCGTCGAACAGGATCGCGCCGATGCTGGTGAGTTCGGGATCGTCCTGTATCAGTCGCGTAAGGATGCCTTCGGTCACCACCTCGACGCGCGTCGCCTTGCCCACTTTCGCTTCGAAGCGGATGCGGTAACCGACCGTATGGCCGACGTCTTCACCCAGTTGCTGCGCCATGAACTGCGCCGCCGCCCGCGCCGCGATGCGCCGGGGTTCGAGCATGAGGATCTTGCCCTCGCCCAGCCAGGGCTGATCGAGCAAGGCAAGCGGTACCTGCGTGGTCTTGCCCGCGCCGGGCGGCGCCTCCAGCACCAGGCGCGGATGCGCGGCGAGAGAAGCGCGGATCTCCGGCAGCAGCGGAGTGATGGGGAAGGAAGGCAATGCACTCATCGCGCCCATGATAACGGTGCGCTGGCAATGACGAGGGCTGTCGGCACTCCAGCAGTTGCCGGGGCGCTTGCGGAAAGGGCGTCACGCCCTTTCCGCAGGAGCAACACGCTCAGTGGGTGGACGGCGGCGCCTCGCTCGCCGCGCGCAATGGCGCCAGCGATTCGAACTTGCGCTGGTACTCGTCCGTCACCTGCTTGGCTTCCTCGCTGCTGGTGATGACCCGCGGCGTGATCAGCACGATCAGCTCGGTGCGGTTGCGGTTGTGATTGGTGGTGCCAAACAGGCGGCCGATGACCGGCACGCGATTGAGGCCGGGAACGCCGGTATCGGTGTTGCCCTCGTTCTGCTGGATCAGGCCGCCGAGCAGCACGGTCTGCCCGCTCTGCACGGCGATCTGCGTGCCCACCGCGCGCTGCTGGATGGTGAAGTTGCCCTGCGAGTTCGCCGCGCCGGTGGTGTTGCTCACCTGCTGCTGCACGTTGAGGTACACCAGTCCGCCCGGATTCACGCGCGGCTGCACGTCGAGGATCACGCCGGTGGGCACATAGCTCACGCTGCTCGCCGTGGAGCCGGCCGTGGTGGCGCCCAGGCCGGTCACGATCGAGGTCTGGTTGATCGGCACCTGGTCGCCGACCTGGATGTGTGCCACCTGGTTGTTCAACACCACCAGCGACGGCGCCGACAGTGTCTTGGTGGTGCCGTTGGTTTCCAGTGCGCGCACCGCGACCTGCAGCTTGCTGTTGCCGCTCAGGAACGAATAGAAGAACGGCTCGCCACCATACTTGTTGCCGCCACCACCCAGCGCGCCCTGATGGAGCATGCCGGGATACGCCGAGGTGGCGCCATTGATGTTGCCGCTGCTGTCATAGGTCGGCGTACTGTTGGCCAGGCCTTGCAGATACCACTGCACGCCGAACTCCAGCTGGCCGGTGAGATCCACTTCGAGGATGCGCATCTCGATCTGCACCTGCAGCGGCACGTTGTCCAGGCGCTTGATGGCCTGTTCGATCTCGGCCCACTGCGACGGCCGCGCGCGCACCAGCAACTGGTTGTTGGAATCCACCGAGCCGATGCGGATGCTGCCGTCTTCGGAGGTGTATTGCGCGCCCGCGGCGTTGCTGTTGCCACCGTTGGCGTTGTTGGCATTGCCGAACGCGCCGGCCGCCCCGCCACCGGTATTGCCGAAACTGCTGCCTGTGTTGCCGAAGGCATTGCCGGTACCGCTGGTGCCGCTGGTGGTTCCCAGGCCACCGGCGCTGCCGAAGCCGCCGCCTACGCCGTTGACTCCGGTGCTGCTGCCGAAGCTGCCCGCGGTGCTGCCCATGCCGCTGGCCGAACCATTGGCATTCTCGTTGCTGCCCAGCGTATTGCTGGTAAGGCCAGGACCGACCTTGCCGTTGTTGGCGCCGCCCGCGCCACCGCCGTTGGTGTAGATCTGCGCCAGGTACTGCGCCAGGTCCGAGGCCTTGATGTTGCGCACGTCGTACACGAACAGGTTGGGTTCGTTGCCGCCACCGCGATCGATCTTGGCGACCCAGTCACCGACTTCCTGCAGGTAGTTGGGCTGCGTGCTGATCACCACCAGCGCATTGGTGCGTTCGATCGGAATGAAGCGCAGCATGCCGGCCAGCGGCGTATCGCCCTTCGGTCCGAAGATCTGGTCGAGCTGCGGCATGAGTTCGGCGACGTTGGCGTGCTGCAGGCTGAACACGCCCACCGACATCCCACGCAGCCAGTCCACATCGAAGGTGCGGACGGTGCGCTGGTAATTGTCGAGTTCCGACGGCGTGCCGGAAAGCACGACCAGGTTGCGCGACGCATCCACCAGCAGGATGGAATCGGCGCGCGCGAACGGCTTGATCAGCTTCTGCATCTCGTTGGCCGAGATGTAACGCAGCGAGAACAGGCGCGCCTGCAGCCCGCCCTGCGGCGCCACCGCGTTGAGGCTGGGCACGAGGTTGCCGGCCACCGCATCCTTGGCGGGCATCACCACGTAGTGCCCGTTTTGCATCACCAGTGCGTTGTTGGTCCAGGACAGCAGCGTTTCCAGAATGGGAATGGCCTGGCTGCTGTCCACAGGTTCAGCGGTGGAGAAGGAAATATTGCCCTGCACGCCCGGCACGATGGTGTAGTTCTGCTTGAGCAGGTCGCCCAGGATCGCCTTGACCACCGCCTGCACGGGCTGGTTTTCGAAGTTGAAGGTGACCGCACCGTCGCCGCTGGCTGCCTTGCGCGGCTGCGCCAGTCCGGTCGCGCGAATGAACTGGCCGCTGCCGCTGTTCACGTCGGGGCGCGGGACCACGGCGCTTTCCGCATTGTTGCCGGCATTGAGGGGCAAGGGCTGCGGCACCGGCTTCTCCGTGCCGGCCATCGCCTCGCGCTGCAGCGCCCCGTCGTCGGGCTGGGGCGGCAAGGTCTGGCAGCCGGCAAGCAACATCGCCATGGCAAGCGTGCCGATGCGGTGAAGCCGCGGTGTGCGGTGGATGGTCATGGCTCAGTGTGCTCCCTCGGGATTCGCTGCCTGCTGTTGGGCGCGACGCTTTTGGATGGCTTCTCGCAGCGCGCGAAGGCGGTCCGCCTGCGTGCTGTTGGGTTGGTCGGGCGCTGTATTCGCGCCGGCAGGCGGCGCGCCCTGCGGCTTCACCGGCCCGATCATCATCTGCATGCCACCCGCTGGTGCAGGCGTGGGCGGCGTATTGGTGGCTGCCTGCGCGGGTGCGGGCGGCGCCGGCGTGTTCTTGGGCATGTCGATCGGTGCGCCGGCCGGCAGTTCCAGCTCGGTGCGTCCGCTGGCCGATTCGAACACTGCCGCGCGCGGCTTGAGCTCGACCAGGCGCCAGCTGCCGTCCGGCAACGTTTCGCCCCGGCGCACGCGCACTTCGCGGTCGCCGCTCTTGTCGTGCAACAAGGCCATATGCAGCGCAGGCGTGACGATGATGCCGGTGAGCTGCATGTCGCCAAGGCTGGCACCGCCGCTGGCGGTGCGCAGGCTCGGCTTGCGATCGGGACTGAACAGCGGCTGCTGCCATACCGCCGAAAACTGGGCCAGCGGCACGGGCGGAGGAAGGCCCTGATCGTGCGTTTCAGGCAGGGGCGCGGAAGCGCGTGGCGCACCCCAATGCACGCCACGGCCCATGCCCGAGAGCAACAGCAGCAGGGCGAGACCGAACACGCCGGCGATGGCGCCGAGCACCGGGGTCAGTCGACGTTGCGCGGCGGCGTTCATGGCGCCTCCTGCGAAGCTTCGCCGCCAGCCGCGCGCGGCTGGCGCACATAACCGGACAGGGTGAACTGCACTTCCAGCGGCGCCGCATTCTGCTGCATGGCCGCCACTGGATTGCGATAGATGCTGAGATCGTCGACGAACAGGTAGGGCGTGCCCTGCTCCAGGTCGTGCAGCGTCTCGGCCAGCGGTTGCACATCGCAGCGCAGGCTGATGCTCACGGCCACCTTGCGATAAGGCTCGTCGGCAGCGGCGGGAGGGTTGGGCACCGGCATCTTCTGCGTCACGTCGCAGGCGCCGCCCGGATGCGCCGCCACCGCGTCGACCACGCGCTGCATCAGGCCGGCGGCGGCCGCGTTCGGATCGTCCTCGGGAAGAAACGCGTGGCTGGCCGCCTGCCCTGCGCCCATTGCAGCGAGGCGCTGCTGCAGTTGCGGCTTTTCGGCGATGGCGGCGGCGAAGCGCGAGTGCGTGTCGCGCAGGTCGTCCATCTCGCCATGGATGGTGCGCAGCGGCGCCACGAACCACCAATGCAGCAACGCGAAGTATGCGATCACCAGCACCACCAGCAGGAGCAGCACGGCCGCGATGCGGCTGTCGCGCGGCTTGAGCGCCGTCATCTTCATGGCGTGCCTCCGGCCGGCGCGGGCTTCGGCTTGGCGTCCGCGGGTTTGCGCAGCTGCGCCACCATGTAGAAACGTTCCTTGCCGGTCGACGGATCCACCTGGATGGTGCCCTGGAAATTCGCGTCGGTGATGACAGGCGATCCCTTGAGGGCGTCCACCAGGCGCGCCGCCTGCGGGCTCTGGCCCTGGAAACCGACCTGGCCGCTGTTGTCGATGCTCAGGCGTTCCAGCCACGCCGTGGTGGGCAGGCGCTGGCTGATGTCCTGCAACACGGCCAGCGCGGACACGGTGCGCGACTTGCGTTGGGCCAGGAAGCCCGCGGCGCCGGCGTTGTCCTGCAGCTGCTGCCGCAACGAGGCGACTTGCTGCGCTTCGGCGCGCATGGCTTCCACTTCGCCGCGCATCTGCTCAAGCGCGGCTTCGCGGTTGTGCAGGAACTGCAACAGCGACAGCACCAGCAGCACGATGGCAGCGACACCGAGCGCGAGGTTCAGCCGCTGTCGCGGGTGTTGGCGGCGCGGCACCTGGTCGGCGGGCAGCAGGTTGACGCCCAGGCGATCGTTGCCGTTGGCCACGTCCACCGCATCGACCTGCAGGCCCGACGATGCGAGCCGCGCGAGCAGCGGATCGAGCGTGGTCCGGGGCACCACCACCAGCTCCGCCGCGAATCGGCCGGCGGGTGCGCCCGCACGCAGTTCGCGCACGCCGTAGCGCACCTGGTCGACGCGGAACGGCGTTTGCCGGTCCATTTCGAAGGCGCCGATCTGCTGCAGGTTGTCGCGCGCCGCCACCGGCAGGTTGAGGCGCGGCCGGAGCACGTCGGCAGCATCGAGGCATAGCGCGATGCGCAGATCTTCGCGATCCACGCCACGCAGGGCGTCATTGAACGCCACCTGCTGGCTGGCGGCGTCGAGCTGGCTGTTCCAACGGGACAAGGGATAGATGTCGCCGGCACGGCGCAGCGTCCAGTCCTCGTCATCACGCTGAAGCAGATGCCAGGCGAGGCCACCGCCGAAGCGCGTGCGCCAGCGCGCCGGCAGCAAGGCGAACAGTTCACCGCCCCACCACGACAGGAATCGCGGCAACGGCGAACCCCGCCATGCGCGGCGCACCCGGTCCAGCTGCAATTGCAACGGCTGCGTAGCCCCAGAGTCTGTCTTCATATGCCAGGTGCCTCGCGCCGGGATCTGTTTGCGCGCAGGACAAGGAAGAACGAAAGAGCGTACGTCGGTACGTGACTGAGTGATGACGCCGTCCTGTGGGCAAACAGGCCCGGCCCACAGGGTTGCGTTTGAACGGCTCCCTGGCGGTAGCGCGCGACTTGACCTGCCAACCAGGCAGGCGCTGCGTCACGCACTACCGCCAGGGAGCCGTTCAAACGCAACGCGAGGCACTTGGCATATGAAAACAGACTCTTTGTCATTCCCCGTCTCCCTCCTGCCAGCGCAGCACCGCGTAAGGCAATGCGCCCGGGCGTATGCCCTGTAATCGCACCGTCGCCCGCAGTATCGCGCGCGTGCCGTCGGCCAGCGTGGCCTCTGCGCGAATACTATGCGTTACTCCCTGCATCGCAGCCAGCGCGGGTTGCGGTTCGCCCGCGGAACGGGCTGCCACTACCGCCTGCGCCTGCTGCGGCGTCATGCCGGGCACGGCGGCCAGCGCCAGCGCCTGCGCCGTGGTGGTGTCCGGGCTCTGCCGACCCGACCACAGCGTGACCTGGGGCGCCAGCGTGCGGTACAGCGCCGGCTGCATGCCCAGCACCATCTGCAACTCCTCGACGGTGGCGAAGGGGCCGTGCCGCGGGCCGTAGTCCCGCCCGGCCTGCGCGTAGGCCGCGTTGGGCACGTTGCTCGGCGGCGCGGCGCTGAAGGTGCGCCAGTCGACCACGTTGCGGGTCAGCGACTGGGCGTCGTTGTCGGCCAGGCCGGCAGCCTTGAACAGGTTCTGCAGCACGTCCGGAGAGGCGGCGTTGAGGTCGACCTTGCCGTTCTCGCTGACGATGCTGACCTTGACCTTGGCGCCATCGAAGTCGAACGGATAGATGCGCCCGTCAGGCATCCAGCGTTGCTGCAGCTGCGGATCCTGCAGGGCATAGATGGCGCGCATCAGGCCGGCCTCGGCCGCGTAGTGCGCCTGGGTCTGGGCGAACTGGTAGCGCGCCTGCATGCCTTCAGTGCGCGCCAGCATCGCGTAACCGCCCACCAGGATCGCCAGCAGCGTGCATGCCCACAGCACCACCAACAAGGCTACGCCACGCTGCGCACGGACCGGAGCGCGGTTCATTGCACGCTCCGGCGTTGCAGGCCCTGCAGCAGGTCGACCTGTCCCTGCATGGCCGAAGCATCCACGCGCAGCGGCGCTTCGAGTCGTGGCCACGCCGTGGTTCCATCCAGTTCGAGCGCGATGCGCACGATACGCGGCATGCTGCGGCTGCCGTCCCAATGATCCTGCCAGTCGCCTTTCGCCTGCTGCGTGTCCGGGGCGCGGTAGCTGAAGCTGCCGTTGCGGATGTTGTCCACCAACACCTCAGGCTCGCCCAACGGACGCGCCGCGCTGCCATCAGGCGGCATCAGCGCGAAACTCGCCTCCAGCCGCGAGCCGCCCTTGCCGTTGGGCACCAGCTTCAATTGCTGCAATTGCGGCCCGAGCCGGCCCAGGTAACCCGGCAACGGCGCTACGAAGCGCAGCTCATGCGCATCGCCGGTGAAGAACAACGGATCGCCCTTGTCGGTATGTGCGATCGCCACCGCCCGAGCCTGCGCCAGCTCGCGCCGCAGGAACTGCTGCGCCGAACGCACTTGGTCGAGCCGCTCGATCGACGTCTCACCCGAATGCACCGCGTGCGTCGCCGTGCGCACGCCCGAATAGATGCCCAGCAGCAGCAGGGTGAACAAAGCCAGCGCGCCCAGCACTTCGAGCAGGGTGAAGCCGTGCTCCGACGCCGCAGTGCCGGCATGCAAGGATGCTGCGCGAGGGCCTGTCATGGCGTTCCCGTGGCGGGCGGGCCGAGCAGGCGCAAGGTGCTGAAGTGCGCGGAGCGTTCATGCGATCGGGCGCCCCAGTACACATCGAGATCGAGCTTCACCATCCGCATCGGATTGACGGCCAGCTCCGGCGCGGCGAACGGTGCGGGGACCTGCGCCTGCGGCGCCGTCCACGGCGTCACCACCAGTCGCCAGCGGTAGTGATCGTCGAAACGGCCTTCGCTGGCGCCTGCGCGCAACGGCGAGGTGATATCCACGGTGTCGAGCAGGCTGCGCGCCCATAGCGCCGCCTGGCTGTGATCGTCCGCGTTGCGGGTCAGCGCAATCGAACCGCCGGCCACCTTGAGCAACGCACTGAACGCGATCGCCAGCAGCAAGGTCGCCGCGATCACCTCCAGCAGGCTGAAACCCCGCACGTGATGCTTCATCGATGACTGCTCACGTCGGCCACGCTCACCGCGCCAGTAAGCCACGACACGTTCACGCGCCATTGGCGCTGGTTGCGTTGCAGCGTGATGTGTCCGCCGGTGGAACTGCCGTCGGGAAAGAAGCGGATGCGTCCGGTGGTGGCGCTGACCTGATCTTCCTTCGCACTGGTGATGCCGATGCGCATGCCCGAGGGCAGCCGCACCGTCTTGCCTTGGTCGGCGCGATACGTGTTGGCGCGCGTGTCGACATCGAAAGTATGTTCGTTGCCATGCACGATGGCCTGGGTGCGGGTGGCGCGCAGCGCGGCGGCGAGTTCGCCGCTGGCCGCCGCCACGCGCGCGCTGGCCAGGCCCTGCGTCACCGACACCGCCACGGCCGCCGCCGCGATGCCGATCAGCAGGATCACCGCCAGCATTTCCAGCAATGTGAAGCCACGCGAGCGCCCGCCCCCACCGATGCATCGGGCAGGCAGGGACAGCACGCGTGGCCACATCGCCGGCATGCCTGTTACTGCCAGTTGCCCACGTCGGCGCTGTAGCCGTCGCCGCCGGGCTTGCCGTCCTGGCCGTAGAAAATGAGGTCGAAACTGCCGTGGTCGCCCGGGTACTTGTAGCCAAACTCATGGCCCCACGGATCGTGCAGCTCCGATTCCTTCGCATAAGGACCCTGCCAGTTGCGCGCGTTGGCGGGCTTGGTCATCAGGTCCTGCAGTTGCTGCGGCGGCGAGCCGTTGTCCAGCGCGTAGTTCTCGATCTTCTGGCTCAGCGTGGTGAGTTGCGCCTTGCCCGCGCCGTACTTGCCCTTGTCCACGTTCTTGCCGACCTGGGTCACCACCACTGCGCCGATGATGCCGATCAACACGATCACCGCCAGCATTTCCAGCAGGGTAAAGCCACGGTTGGCGTGATGAGGGCGGAGTGTCCGTTGTCGCATGGCGTACCTCGTGGTCGTTCGATGGAAAAGAATCATTGGATGTTGCTGGTGAGACTGAGCAGCGGCAGCAGGATCGCGGCCATGATGATCGCCACCAGCACGGTCATCACGATGGTCAGCGCGGGCACCAGCGCCGCCAGCAGGCGATCGATCGCGCGCCGGCTCTCCAGCTCGAAGGTGTCGGCGACCTTCAGCAGCATGGTGTCGAGCTGCCCGGCCTCCTCGCCCACCTGCACCATCTGCAAGGCAAGACGCGGGAATCGCTGCGACTGCGCCAGTGCCAGACTGAGGCCGGTTCCGCCCTTCACCTGTTCGGCCGCCTGTTCCAGCGCCTCGTCGAGCGCGCGATTGGCGGTGACCTGGCGCGCAATGCCGAGCGCGGAAAGCAGCGGCACGCCGTTCTTGAGCAAGGTGCCCAGCGTGCGTGCGATGCGCGCTGTCTGGATCTTCAGCAGCAGCGGGCCGACCACGCGCATGGTGAGCAGGCGCGCATGCCACGCCAGCAGCATCGCCGGATCGCGCAGGCGTGCACGGACGATCAGCACACCCAGCACCAGCAAGATCAGCAGCGCCCACCACCAGTTCTGCAGGATGCTGCCGACGGCGAGCACGGCCTGCGTGATCCACGGGATCGGCACCTGCATGTCTTCGAAGATCGGCACGAACTGCGGCACCACATACGCGAGAAGCAACAGCAGCGAACCGAGCACGCCGACCATCAGGAACGCCGGATAGATCAGCGCATTGATGATGCTGCCTCGCAGTTGCTGCGAGCGTTCCAGGTAATCGGCCAGGCGGCGCAGCGTGTCTTCGAGCGAGCCGCCTGCTTCGCCGGCGCGCACGAGGCTGATGTAGAGCTTGGGAAACACGCCGTGCTCGTCGTCCATCGCCTGCGACAGCGGCGTGCCGCCACGCACGCGATCGCGCACGCGTTCGATCAGCTGCTTCGCACGTTCGCCTTCGGGCAGATCCATGAGGATGCCGAGCGCACGATCGAGCGGCTGCCCCGCGCCAAGCAGCGTGGCGAGTTGGTGGGTGAACTGCGCAAGCTGGTCGCCAGTGAACGGGCCACGGCGGAACAACGCCGCAAGGCCGCTCCCGCCGGCTTCCGCATCGGCGGCGCGTGCATCGAGCGGCGTGTGGCCCTGGTCCTGCAGGCGGCTGACCACCTCATCGAGGCTGGCGGCTTCCATCTGGCCCTGCAGCACTTCGCCCGACGCGGTCACGGCGCGATAGCGGAACTGGGTCATGGCGCGCTTCTCTTCCTCTCCCCATTGGGCGACGCGAAGCTAGTCCCGTGGGAGAGAGGACCGAGGTGAGGGGTCGGTGCTTGCGGGAGCACAGCAAAGAGCGACGAGGCACTAGCAGATGCGCTCGCGAGCACCCACCCCTCACCCCTACCCTCTCCCCGCAGGGGAGAGGGCGCAGTTTTCGCGGCGTCAGCCTTCCTGCGTGACACGCAGCACCTCCTCGATGGTGGTGATGCCGGCCACGGCCTTGGCGATGCCGTCCTCGTACATGGTGCGCATGCCTTCGACGCGCGCGAGCCGTTCGATTTCGCCGGCGTCGGCGCGCTGCATCACCATGCGGCGCAGCGGGTCGCTCATCACCAGGAATTCCATGATGGCCTGGCGCCCGCGATAACCGCTGGGATTGGCGGCGCTGCTGCCTGGCTTCCACAGGCGGATCGGGCGCTCGTCGGTGTACTTGTGCAGCTCGAACTGCTCGATGACTTCGGGCAGCGCCTCATACGGCGTCGCCGTCTCCGGATCGAGGCGGCGCACCAGGCGCTGCGCGAGGATGCCGTTGACGGTGGAACCCAGCAGGTAATCCTCCACGCCCATGTCGAGCAGGCGCGTGATGCCGCCGGCGGCGCTGTTGGTATGCAGCGTGGACAACACCAGGTGGCCGGTGAGCGCGGACTGGATGGCGATGCGGCAGGTTTCCAGGTCGCGCATTTCGCCGATCATGATCACGTCCGGATCCTGGCGCACGATGGAACGCAGCGCGCCGGCGAAATCCAGCCCGATCTGTGGTTTCACCTGGATCTGGTTGATGCCTTCGATCTGGTATTCGACCGGGTCTTCGACGGTGATGATCTTGACGTCCGGCGTGTTGATCTTTGACAGCGCCGTATACAGCGTGGTGGTCTTGCCCGAACCTGTCGGGCCGGTGACCAGCAAGATGCCGTTGGGGCGTTCCAGCACATCGACGAAGCGCTGCTGGAAATTGCCGGTGAAACCCAGCGAGGCAAAGTCGAACACCACCGACTCGCGATCGAGGATACGCATCACCACCGATTCGCCGAAGCTGGTCGGCACGGTGGAGACGCGAAGGTCCAGCTCCTTGCCCTGCACGCGCAGCTGAATGCGGCCGTCCTGCGGCAGGCGGCGTTCGGCGATGTTGAGCTTGGCCATGATCTTGACGCGCGAGATCACCGCGGCGGTGGAACTGGCCGGCGGGGCTTCCACTTCATGCAGCACGCCGTCGATGCGGTAGCGCACCTTCAGGCGGTTCTCGAACGGCTCGATGTGCACGTCGGAGGCGCGTTGCTCCACCGCGCGCTGCAGGATCAGGTTCACCAGGCGGATCACCGGCGCCTCGGAGGCGAGGTCGCGCAGGTGCTCCACGTCGTCCTCCACGGCGGCGCTGCCGTCGAGGTTCTCCACGATGGTGCCCATGGCCGAACGGCCGGAGCCGTAATAGCGCTCGATCAGGTCGTCGATTTCCGAACGCAGGCCGATGCGCAGCGACACCGGACGCCCCGCCGCCAGCTGGATCGCCTGCAGGGGATAGGGATCGGCGGGATCGGAAACGGCCAGCGCCAAGTCGTCCTCGCCCACGCGCACCGGCACCACATGCTGTTGCTTGAGGAAGCGCACGGAGATGTCGAGTTCGGTGGGCGGCAGTTCCGGCGCCTCGCGGGCGACCAGCAAGGGCGTCTGCAGCAGTTCGGACCAGGCCTCGGCCAGGTCACGCTCGGACACCAGGCCGAGCCGCGCCATCAGCGCGGTGAGTGTGCCGTCAGGCGACTCCTCGTGGAGCCGTCGCGCACGCGCGAGATCCGTATCCTTCAGCCGCCCACGGGAGACCAGCAGCGCACAGACCGCTGCTTCGCGGCCATCCATCGCCGCCTCCTCGTTGGCCGCCGGCTTTGCGACTGCCGACATGCGTCACCCCGCTTCAAATCGATGCACCACCGGTGTCGCCCCCTGAACGAGACCGGTGAGGCCGCCATTGGTAGCACACCCATTGTCTGCCACGCGAGCACGGTTTCTCACCGAACGCCCTAACTTCCGACCACGTGCGAAGCGTCACGTTCAACCTGCCGGAGGCTAGGCAGGGCGTATGACGGTTCCTTTGCGATCCCGATGGGCAGTCAGCGGCAGGTCCGCCCTCCCCTCTGCCCGCGATATCTTGCGCCCATGGGGTTGCCACCGCGGCCCCGGCTGGGACAATGCATGCTTTGCCCAGCCCCAAGCCCCACCATGCAACTGATCGATATCGGCGCCAACCTTACCCATGAGTCGTTCCATCACGATTTCGACGACGTGCTGGCACGCGCCCATGCCCATGGCGTGATGTGCCTGGTGGTCACCGGCGCCTCGCGCGACGGCAGCACGCACGCGCTGGCGCTCGCGCAAAAGCACCCCGGCGTGCTGTACGCCACGGCGGGCGTGCATCCCCATCATGCGATCGATTACGACGACGCCACCGAAGCGCTGCTGCGCGAACTGGCCACGCACGAGGAAGTGCGCGCCGTGGGCGAGACGGGCCTGGACTACAACCGCAACTACTCGCCGCGCGACGTGCAGCTGGCGGTGTTCGAGCGGCAGTTGCAGATCGCGGTGGATGCGAAGAAGCCGCTGTTCCTGCACCAGCGCGACGCGCACAGCGACTTCATCGCATTGCTGCGCCGCTATCGCGACAAGATCCCCGGCGCCGTAGTGCATTGCTTCACCGACACCGGCGAGGCGCTGCGCGACTACCTCGCGCTGGACTGCCACATCGGCATCACCGGCTGGATCTGCGACGAGCGGCGTGGCACGCACCTGCGGCAGCTGGTGAAGGAAATCCCCGCCGACCGCCTGATGATCGAGACCGACGCGCCCTACCTGTTGCCGCGCACGGTGCGCCCGCAGCCGTCCCACCGACGCAACGAACCGATGTACCTCAAGCACATCTGCGAGGAGATCGCGCGCGACCGCGGCGAGCCGGTGGAGGTCACGGCGGCGAACAGCACGGCGACAGCAGCGGCGTTCTTCGGCCTCGGCTGAGCGCCCTGCTCTTCTTTTGTAGGAGCGCACCCAGTGCGCGAAGAGCCTACGAAGCGTTGAGGCTGCCTGTTGCATCGAGACACAGAGGGAACAGCCTGCGCTACGGTCGCGCACTGGGTGCGCTCCTACAGCGAACAAAGGAGCATCACCGCAACATGGGCCCGCACTTGTGGGAGCGCACCCTGTGCGCGACAGGCCCACGAAGCGCGGAAGCGTCGACTGGCGAAAAGCCGATACAGAGGAACACCATCGCGCCACGGTCGCGCACAAGGTGCGCTCCCACAGCGAGCAAGGGAGCACTAACCCTCACCATGGCCTTCATTTGTGGGAGCGCACCCTGTGCGCGACAGGCCCACGAAGCGCGGAAGCGTCGACTGGCGAAAACCGATACAGAGGAACACCACCGCGCCGCGGTCGCGCACAAGGTGCGCTCCCACCGTTCAACGCGAAGCTTCACCCAACCACGCGCGTCTCGCCCGGCGCCAGCCCATCAAGCGCATACGGCCCGATCCGCTCGCGAATCAGCCGCAACGTGGGAAAACCCACCGCCGCCGTCATGCGCCGCACCTGGCGGTTGCGGCCTTCGCGCAGGGTGATGCGCAGCCAGCTGGTGGGTATGAGCTTGCGGAAGCGCACGGGCGGATCGCGAGGCCACAACCACTCCGGTTCCGCGGCGTGCTCGGCGCCGGCGGGCAGGGTCGGCCCGTCGTTGAGCGTCACGCCGCGCCGCAACGCGGCGATGGCTTCGTCGCTGATCTGCCCGTCGACCTGCACCAGGTAGGTCTTGGGCTGCTTGTGCCTCGGGTCGGTGAGCTTGTGGGCCAACGCGCCGTCATCGGTGAGCAGCAGCAGGCCTTCGCTGTCGTGGTCGAGGCGTCCAGCGGCGTACACGTCCTTCTGGCGGACGTACTCAGCCAACGTGGGCCGCCCGTCCGGATCGCGGAACTGGCAGAGCACGCCATAGGGTTTGTTGAGGGCGATGAGCATGCGGACGATCCGCGCGCCTCTCGGCGCGCGGTCTTGCGTGGAGGTTACGGCGACGAAGCGGCGGCGGGCTTCACGAAGCGCAGCGTCATGCGGTCCGACTCGCCGATCGCCTGGTACTTTGCCTTGTCCTGCTCGCCCAGCGTGAGCGTCGGCGGCAAGGTCCACACGCCCTTGGGATAGTCCTTCGTGTCCTTGGGGTTGGCGTTGATCTCGCTCTTTTCCTCGAGCGTGAAGCCCGCATCGGTCGCGAGCTTTACCACGTAGTCGGTGGGCAGATAGCCGCTATCCTTCACCGCATCGATGCTGGCGTTGTCCGCCGCGCGATGGTCGACCACGCCGAGCACCCCGCCGGGACGCAAGGCAGCGAAGAATGCCTTGAACATCAGCGGCGCCGTATCGGCTTCCACCCAGTTGTGCACGTTGCGGAAGGTCAGCACCACGTCGGCCGAACCCGGCGCACCTAACACCGGTGCCTTGGGATCGAACTCCAGGATCTGCGCCTTGCCGTAGTGCGCAGCGTCGGCCGCGAACTTGGCTTTCAGGCCCGTCTTGTCCCGGCTGGCCTCGCCGTCGCCCGACGGCTTGGCGATGGCGGCGATGTAATGGCCGTTGTCATGCAGCAGCGGCGCGAGCACTTCGGAGTACCAGCCGCCCCCCGGGGTGATCTCGATGATCGTCTGGTCTGGACGCACGCCAAAGAACTGCAGCGTCGCCTTGGGGTGGCGGTAGACGTCGCGCGCCTTGTGCTCCGGCGAGCGCCAGTCGCCCGCCAGCACCTGGTCGAGCTTCGTCGCGGTGAAGTCGCTGGCCGTGGTCGGCGGCACCAGCCCGCCCGCCGGCTGGTCCTGTACCTGCGCATTGGCCGGCGTGGAACTGCTGCTGCACGACGCCAGCAGCACGGCTGCCAGCCCCAGGATCACACGGCTTTTCATCGATTACCCCTAAAAGCGAACGTCAAAATGGCGTGTAGAGCATAGTGGCCCCAGCTTGCCGGCCACTACGTATACAAATGGTGGATGGACAAAAGAAAGGCATGCCTCTGCGGCGAGCAGAGCATGGCAAGCTGGAGGCAGGCTTTCTCGCATGCCGCTCGCTGTCGGTTGTAGGAGCGCACCCAGTGCGCGACCGCGGCGCAACGGTGTTTCCTCTGTTCCGGCTGATGGTGTCACCGCTTCGTAGGCTATCGCGCACTGGGTGCGCTCCCTACAAAAAGAATTGGGGGAGTGGCGCTAAGCCGTGGCGCTTGCAGCCTGCGACATAGCCTCCGAATACTTGCCCGCTTCGCACAACAGCCATTCCCGGAAGATGCGCAGGCCCGCGTGGTCCTTGGCGTGCTCGGGGTACACCAGGAAATAGGCCTCCGGAATCTGCTGGTAGCGATCGCCCAGCACCTTGAGCAGACCGGCCTCGACCAGCGGGCGGGCCATCACCATGCGGCCCAACGCGACGCCCATGCCTTCGAGCGCGCCGCGCTGCAGGGCGTCGGTATTGTCGAAATGCGCGACATAACGGCCCGGCGGTTGCCCGCCGGTCGCGGCGAACCAGTCGGGCCAGCGATCACCCGGATCACCCAACAACGGCCATTGCCCCAGATCGTTGGGATCGGCGTCGCCCATGCGCTCCAGCAAAGCCGGCGAAGCCACCGGCGCGATCCACTCGCCGAACAAGCGCTCAGTAACCAGGCCCGGCCAGGGCCCACGCCCATAGCGCATGGCCGCGTCCACCGGGTCGCGCTCGAAATTCACCAGTTCCACGCTCGACTGCAGGTTGAGCTCCAGCTCCGGATGCGCGGCGACCAGGCGCGCCAGGCGCGGCACCAGCCAGCTCGACATCACGCCGGGTATCGCGCTCAGCGTCAGCGCGTTTTCGCGCCGGCAGCGGAAACCGGCCATGGCGCGGTCGATGCCTTCGAAGTGATGCCCCACCGCTTCCAGCAACCGGCGCCCTTCGGCGGTGAGCTGCACGCCGCGCGGGCCGCGTTCGAACAGTCGGCGTTCCAGCCGCTGTTCCAGCTGGCGCACCTGATGGCTGAGCGCGCTCACCGTGAGGTTGGCCTGCTCGGCGGCACGCGACAGGTTGCCCAGACGGGCCACCTGCACGAACTGTTGGAGGAGATCCAGCGAGACGCGTCCCATTTGAATTTTCCTCAAGGCTGGCTTGCGAATATATCGCTTTTTCGCCCTATGAGAGGCGTCTATCTTGAATGCCTGACGATACACGGGAGGATGTCATGAGCTCGCTCTGGACCAACCTGCTGTTCATGCATGGCCATATCACCGACCCGGCCCTGGCCCGTCGGCTGGCGGAAACACCCAAGCCGCCCTCACGCCCTTCTGGCAAGCGCCTGCGCAATGAGACCGTGGCTCGCGACCTGCAGCGCAAGAGTGCAGCGGCGCCCCTCGCCCAGGGCGGCTGCGCCTGACGAATGTCCCCGCGGTACCGACCGGCGCCGACCGCATCGCGGCGGCGCCGGCAACGGTCAGAGGCTGCCGGCCGGAAGCTGCACGGTGACCGGGGTGCCGAGGTCCTCGGACGAGCGTCCTTCGACCACTCTGTAGTCACCGCCATGGATCACCCAGGCGTGCTTGGCCGGATCGAAATCGGCAAAGAGGCGCTTCTCCAGCGGAATATCGAGTTCGCGCTGCTCGCCCGGCTTGAGCGAGATCTTGGCGTAACCGGCCAGACGCTTCGCCTTGGCGTCGGGTACCTGCACATAAACCTGCGCAACGTCGGCACCGGCGCGTGAACCGGTGTTGCGCACGGTCACCGTCGCATGCAGTTGCCCGTCGCGCGAGGCGACCTTCAACGCGCCATGTTCGAACGTCGTATAGGACAGGCCGTAGCCGAACGGGAACAGCGGCTTGAGGTCACGCGACTGCAGCCAGCGATAGCCGACGTCCGCGCCTTCGATGTTGTAGTCGACCGACTCCGGCGGCGTGCCGCCCGCTGCGCCCGGAATGTCCGCGCGTGGCAACTGCGAGGCGTCGCTCACCCAGCTCATCGGCAGACGGCCCGACGGGTTCACCTTGCCCGATAGCAGGTTCGCGATGCCGTTGCCCGCGTCGCCCCCCGGATACCAGACCTCGAGCACCGCGCCCACCTTGTCGAGCCAGGGCAACTGCACCGGCGCGTTGTTCTCCAGCACTACGATGGTGCGCGGATTAGCCTTCGCCACCGCGTCGACCAAGGCATCCTGGCCGTCGGGCAGCGCGAGATCCGCCGCATCGAACGATTCGGCCGCCCACTTCTGCACGAACACCACCGCGACCTGCGACTTCGCCGCGAGCGCGGCGGCGGCAGCGACATCGTTGCCGTCCGCGTACTGCACGTTCGCTTTCGGCGCCGCAGTGCGGATCGCCTTGAGCGGCGGATACGGGTGATACATCACCGGACCCGGCCACGTGGTTGGCGCCAGGCCCGGCACGGCGTTGCCGCCCATCGCCGTCACCAGCGAGGAACCGCCGCCGGCCAGCACGCCCTTGTCCGCGTGCGCACCGATCACCGCCACCGATTCCAGCTTGGCGAGATCGAGCGGCAGCAGGTGGTTCTCGTTGCGCAACAACACCGCGCCCGCCTCCAGCGTTTCGCGCGCGACCGCGAGGTTGGCCTTGCTGTCGATCGGCGCTTTCTTCGCCGGATGCTCGAACACGCCTGCGGCGAACATGCTGCGCAGGATGCGCTGGACCATGTCGTCGACACGCGCCTGCTTCACGTCGCCCTTGGCGAGCGCCTGTCGCAGCGGCGCATCGAAATACACTTCCTTGTCGAACACTTCGCCCGCCGATTCCTGGTCGAGGCCGGCGTTCACCGCCTTGGCCGCGCTGTGCGCGCCGCCCCAATCGGACATCACGAAGCCCGGGTACTTCCAGTCGCGCTTGAGCAACTGGTTCATCAGGTAGTCGTTCTCACAGGCCCAGTCGCCGTTGACCTTGTTGTACGAGCACATCACCGAGCCCGGCTTGCCGCGCTCGATGGCGATCTCGAAGGCGAGCAGGTCCGATTCGCGCATGGCCTTCTCGCCGATCTGCACGTTGATGGTGTTGCGCGCGGTTTCCTGGTCGTTCAACGCGAAGTGCTTGATGGTGGAGATCACGTGCTGGCTTTCGATGCCACGGATCGCCTCGGCCACAATGGTGCCGGCAAGCAGCGGATCTTCGCCCGCGTATTCGAAGTTGCGGCCGTTGCGCGGATCGCGCATCAGGTTGATGCCGCCGGCCAGCAGCACGTTGAAGCCCTTGTTGTGCGCTTCGCCGCCGATCATCGCGCCACCACGATAGGCGACCTTCGGATCCCAGCTCGCCGCAGTGACCGGACCGGCCGGCAGCGGCGTTGCGCTGTCACCGGGGCGCATGCGGTCGGAACTCGCCACACCCAGGCCGGCGTCGCTTTCTTCCAGCGCGGGAATGCCCAAACGCTCGATCGGCGGCACATAACCTGCCGACGCGATGGCTCCCTTGGGGAAGGGCTTGTCGGAAGGACGATCCGGGCCGGCGTAGTAGCTGCGGATCAGCTGGAACTTTTCGTCCTGCGTCATCTGCGCCACGAGCAGCCTGGCGCGTGCGTCCGCCGACAGCGTTGCGTCGCTCCACGGCCGCGCATTGCCTTGCTGAGCCGCCGCCACGCCCATCCACGTGCACAAACCCATCACGATCGCGCACCGCAATGCACCCATCGCCTTGACCTTCATTCGCGTTCCTCCGCTGTTGGCATGGCTACGCGCTCGCCTCGGCATCACGGAGGTGGCGCGTATACTTCGGCCTCTCGATTTATCGAGTATGCACGAAGCCCGCAGCCCATTCACCGCATACGGAGCACATTCATGAATCTTCGCCCCCTTGGCCGCTCGTCGCTTTCCGTCGCACCGCTTGCCTTCGGCGGTAACGTGTTCGGCTGGAGCGTCGATGAGCAGCGCTCGTTCGAGCTGCTGGATGCCTTCGTCGACGCCGGCTTCAACCTCATCGACACCGCGGACGTCTATTCGGCGTGGGTGCCCGGCAATCGCGGCGGCGAATCGGAAACCATCATCGGCAAGTGGCTCAAGCGCAGCGGCAAGCGCGACAGGGTGGTGATCGCCACCAAGGTAGCCAAGTGGGCCGAGCATCCGGGCCTCTCGCCGATCAACATCAACCAGGCCGTGGAAGGCTCGCTCCAGCGACTGCAGACCGACCATATCGACCTGTACCAGGCGCACGAGGATGACGCCACGGTGCCGCTGCACGAAACACTGGGCGCATTCGGCAAGCTGATCGAGCAGGGCAAGGTTCGCGTGATCGGTGCGTCGAACTATGGCGCCGACCGCTTCGGCGAAGCCTTGAAGGTATCGGCCGAACATGGCCTGCCGCGCTACGAAACGCTGCAGCCCGAGTACAACCTGGTGAGCCGCAAGGGCTACGAAAAGGAACTGGAACCGCTGGTGATCGCCGAGAACATCGGCGTCATCAACTACTACGCGTTGGCCAGCGGCTTCCTCAGCGGCAAGTACCGCAACGAGGACGATCTGGCCAAGAGCGCGGCGCGCGGCGGATCGGTTCGCAAGTATCTCAATGCGCAGGGGCTTGGCGTGCTTGCCGCATTGGATACGGTAGCCAAGGCGCACAACGCAACGCCTGCGCAGGTGGCGCTGGCATGGTTGATCGCGCGCCCGAGCGTGACAGCGCCGATCGCGAGCGCGACGAGCATTCCGCAGTTGAAAGAGCTGTTCGGGGCGGTGGAGCTGCAACTCGGCAAGGAAGAGATCGCGTTGCTGGATAAGGCGAGCGGCTGATTGATGTACTGAGGCGGGTTGGATCGCGCACTGGGTGCGCTCCTACAGGGACGCGCTTTTGTAGGAGCGCACCCAGTGCGCGATTCCCGCTCCCTCAGGGTTGCGCCGGCGCCGCACCTTCCGCATCGCTGCCATCCGGCGCTTCCACCTGATAGCCCTTTGCCTTCAGCCGCGCGATCAGTCCGCGCGGCGACAGCAGCTCCTCCATCGGCAACATCGCGAAGGTCTGCGCGTTGGCATTCAACGCCTGCTCGGCAGCTTCCATCCAGATGCCTTCGGCCTTCTGCTTCACGTCGCTGAAACCCAACTGTTTGGCAAAACCTGCTTCCGTCACGGCAGCGATGCACGCTTCGCGCTGGTCGTTCATCGGCAGGCTGCGCAGCAGGTCGATGTCGCCGGTGGCCCAGGCGTTGGCGCGTTCGGTGATGCGGCCGAGATCGCGTTCCACCGTATCCAGCGTGCGGCCAAAGCATTCGCGGTCATCCATGGGCGACGACTTGAAGGTCTTCACCGCATCGCGCGGCTGTTCCACCAGCATGGTGTAGCGCGCAGTCACGAACTTCACGTTGTGCTTCTTGGCGAGATTGCGCACGGTGTCCTTCACGCCGCCGGAGGCCGTCATGCCGTGGCGCTTGATCGCCTTGTCGTACAGTTCCACCGCAGCGAAGATCGGACGCCACTCCTCGATGCCGCGGTCGCTGCCGATGTACTGCTGCTTGAGCGTGAGCCAACGTGCGTAATCGGGCGCCGGCACCACCTGCTGCAGCTTTTGTCCGTCGGGGTTCTTGCGCGCGCCGATCAACGACGGCAGCAGGAACAGCTTGCCGAAGAAATTGGTCTTGGGCTTGAGCGCAATGGACGGCGGCCCGAGCACTTCCTGCGAGCTGGCGATGGTCTGTTCCACGTCGTTCGTCTTCCACTGCATGCGGTCGGGCAGCGGCGACAGCGTGCCGAGCACCCACATCACGTGATCGCCCTTGCTCACGCGCCACAGCCCAGGCCCCGGCTGCTCACCGCTGACGGTCACCGCTTCGAGATTGGTGACCTGCGAGGTGGATGCGGCTGGCGCCGGCGCATCCTGCGCGCTTGCCGGCAAGGCAAAGACCAGCATGAGGAAGGCGGCGCCAAGGAGGCGATGACGCGGCTGACGAAGAACAATGGGGTCCATCGAATGGGTTCCTTGCTTGGGGCCGCTTTGTGACCATCACGAACCAGCGCGGTTCCGCGCGCCTCGTCGCCTTGTTCAGTGAACCAGGGCGTGACCCGCCAGCGTCGCCGCCACGCACCACAGCACCGCCACCCACGCCGGCTGGCGCGCCACCACCAGCATCAGGAAGCCGCATGCGGCGATGAATACATCCGCCCAGCCGTGCACCGTACCGGTCCAGACCGGATTGTAGAACGCGGCCGCCAACAGGCCGACCACCGCGGCATTGATTGCCGCCACCACGCGCACCGCATCCGGCCGCGCGGAAAGCCGCTGCCAGAACGGGAGCACGCCGCTCAACAGCAGGAAGCCCGGGAGGAAGATCGCCAGCAAGGCCACCGCTGCGCCTGTGATGCCGCCCTCGCCGTCGAACATGCGGCTACCCAGGTACGCCGCCAGCGAGAACATCGGGCCCGGCATCGCCTGCGCTGCGCCATAGCCAGCGAGAAAGCTGCCCTCGTCGACCCAGCCCGGCACCACCAGCGCCTGACGCAGCCACGGCAGCACCACATGACCGCCGCCGAAGACCAGCGCACCAGCCCGATAGAACGCGGTGCCGATCTGCATCAGCGGATGGCCGCCCGTCACGATGGCGAAGGCTGCCACCAGCAGGAGGCCATAGCAGGCAAGCAGAAGCGTTGCCGCGCGCCGCCCATAGCCAGGCGAAGGAACCACGTCACGATGCGGCATCACGCTGCGACACAACCAAGGTGACAACAGTGCCGCGACGACGATCACCAGCAACTGCAGCCACGCCGACGGCTGCCACAGCAACACCACGGCGGCGGTGATCGCCAGCAAGCGTCGCGGCGTGTCGGGCGCCAATGATCGCCACATGCCGAGCACACCCTGCGCCACCACCACCACGGCGACCAGCTTCAGGCCATGCAGCAGCGACTGTCCCCATGGACCGTTGAGATAGGGCGCCCACCACGCAAAGGCGAACATCAGCACGGCCGAGGGCAAGGTGAAGCCCACGAACGCCGCCAACGCACCGCGCCAGCCCGCGCGCTGCAGGCCGATGGCAAAACCCAGCTGGCTGCTCGCCGGTCCCGGAAGGAACTGGCACAGCGCGAGCAGCTGGGAGAAGTGCGCATCATCGAGCCAACGCCGCTGCTCGACGAATGCGCGGCGGAAATAACCCAGGTGCGCGATGGGGCCACCGAACGAGCGCAGGCCGAGCGAGAGGAAGGCGAGGAAGACCTCGCCCACGCGGCGCGGCGGTGTTTCGATGTCGTTCGGCGATGCGCTCATGCGGCGAAGCCTAGCGCAGCGATGCGACAGGTGGATGCATTGGCAGCGAAGCCTTCTGTGGGAGCGCACCCTGTGCGCGACAAGCCAACGGAGCGACACATTCAAGCGCTGCGGTCGCGCACAGGGTGCGCTCCCACAACAACATCGCGCCTGCCGGAAAGAAAGAAGGCCGCTTTCGCGGCCTTCTTCAAACCACTTGCGCGCTTCCGATCAATCAACCCAGCGATGCCAGCGCATCGTTGAACGTCTTGCTCGGGCGCATCGCCTTGCTGATCAGGTCCAGGTTCGGGTGGTAGTAACCCTGGATATCCACCGCCTTGCCCTGCGCACCGTTCAACTCGCCGACGATCTTGTCCTCGTTCTCGGTCAGGACCTTGGCGAGCGGTGCGAACTTCGCCTTGAGCTTGGCGTCGTCATTCTGCTCGGCCAATGCCTGCGCCCAGTACATGGCGAGGTAGAAGTGGCTGCCACGGTTATCCAGCTCGCCCACCTTGCGCGCCGGCGACTTGTTGTTGTCGAGGAACTTGCCAGTGGCCTGGTCCAGCGTCTTGGCCAGCACGCGGACATCGGCGTTGTCATAACGGTTGGCCAGGTGTTCCAGCGAGGCGGCCAGCGCGAGGAACTCGCCCAGCGAATCCCAACGCAGGCAATCCTCTTCCAGGAACTGCTGCACGTGCTTGGGCGCCGAACCGCCCGCACCCGTTTCGAACAGGCCGCCACCAGCCATCAGCGGCACGATGGAAAGCATCTTGGCGCTGGTGCCCAGCTCCATGATCGGGAACAGGTCGGTGAGGTAGTCGCGTAGCACGTTGCCGGTCACCGAGATGGTGTCCTGGCCCTTGCGGATGCGCTCCAGCGCGTGGCGCGTGGCTTCCACCGGCGACAGGATGCGGATGTCCAGGCCGGTGAGGTCGTGGTCCTTGAGATAACGCTCGACCTTGGCGATGACCTGCTTGTCGTGCGCGCGATTGCTGTCGAGCCAGAACACCGCCGGCGTGTTGCTGAGGCGTGCGCGCGTGACGGCGAGCTTCACCCAGTCCTGGACCGGCGCGTCCTTGGTCTGACACATGCGCCAGATGTCACCCGCTTCCACCGGCTGCTCCAGCAGCACGTTGCCGGCTTCGTCGATCACCTTCACCACGCCGTCGGCGGCGATCTGGAAGGTCTTGTCGTGCGAGCCGTATTCCTCGGCGGCCTGCGCCATCAGGCCCACGTTGGGCACGCTGCCCATGGTGGAAGGATCGAACGCGCCATTCGCCTTGCAGTCCTCGATCACCACCTGGTACACGCCGGCGTAGCTGCGATCGGGGATCACCGCCTTGGTGTCCTGCAGCTTGCCTTCGGTGTTCCACATCTTGCCGGAGTCGCGGATCATCGCCGGCATCGAGGCGTCGACGATCACGTCGCTGGGCACGTGCAGGTTGGTGATGCCCTTGTCGGAATTGACCATCGCCACGGCCGGACGCTTGGCGTACTCGGCCTTGATGTCGGCGAGGATCTCGTCCTGCCTGGCCTGCGGCAGCGAGCCAAGGCGCGCGTACAGGTCACCAATGCCGTTGTTCGGCTCGAAGCCCACGCTCTTCAGCGCGTCGGCATGCTTGGTCAGCACGTCCTTGTAGAACTCCTTGACCACCACGCCGAACATGATGGGATCGGAGACCTTCATCATGGTGGCCTTCAGGTGCAGCGAGAACAGCACGCCCTGGTTCTTGGCGTCCGCGATCTGCGCATCGATGAAAGTGGCCAGCGCCTTGCGACTCATCACGGCGGCGTCGATGATCTCGCCGTCCTTCAGCGCGGTCTTTTCCTTGAGCACCTTGCTGCTGCCGTCCGTGCCGAACCACTCGATCTTGACGTTGGTGGCCTTGGCGACGACGGTGGACTTTTCGCTGCCGTAGAAGTCACCGCCGTCCATGTGCGCGACGTGCGACTTCGAATCCTTGCTCCACGCGCCCATCTTGTGCGGATGCTTGCGCGCGTAGTTCTTCACCGAGAGCGGCGCGCGGCGATCGGAATTGCCTTCGCGCAGCACCGGATTCACCGCGCTGCCCTTCACCTTGTCGTAGCGCGCCTTGACGTTCCACTCGCTGACGTCTTTCGGGTCTTCCGGATAGTCCGGCAGCGCGTAACCCTGCGACTGCAGTTCCTTGATTGCCGCCTTCAACTGCGGCATCGAGGCGCTGATGTTGGGCAGCTTGATGATGTTGGCATCCGGCGTGGTCGCCAGCTGGCCCAGCTCGGCCAGGTCGTCGGCGATCTTCTTGTCGTCGGGGAGGATGTCCGGGAACTGCGCGATGATGCGGCCGCCCAGCGAGATGTCGCGCGTTTCGACAGCGACGCCCGCGGTGGCGGTAAACGCTTTGACGATCGGCAGCAGCGACTGCGTGGCGAGGTACGGCGCTTCGTCCGTGAGCGTGTAGATGATCTTCGGCGTGTTCGACATTGTTGCTATGACCTCGCTGGCATGACCTGGATGGCGGGCGCCGGGGCGCCCCGCGCGGACGCAAGATTCGTCCTGACCGGTCGACATGGGGTCGGAAGCCGCGGACGAAAGCCCCTCATTGTCACGATTTCGGCCAGATGGGGAAAGCGCGCCGCGCCACGATGCGCGAACGTATGGAGATTCAGGGCCTTACGCTTTTCTGTAGGAGCGCACCCAGTGCGCGATCGCAGAGTGGCGGCGTCAGCGCTCCGTCGGCTTTTCGCGCACTGGGTGCGCTCCTACAGTGGTGCCTTTAGACAGCCTCGCCCGCCGGCAACCGCTTGGGCTGGCGACGCCTCGCGCGCCAGGCGCTGAAGCGGTTGGCCAAGCACGAGAAGATCACGTAGAGCGCCGGCGTGCTGAGCAGGGTCAGGCTCTGCGAGATGATCAGGCCGCCGATCAGCGCGATACCCAACGGGCGACGCAGGTCAGAGCCTTCGCCCAGGCCCACCGCGATCGGCACAGCGGCGAGGATGGCCACCATGGTGGTCATCATGATCGGGCGGAAACGCACCATGCACGCCTCGTAGGCCGCATCGAACGCGTTGAGGCCGCGCTCGCGTCGAGCCACCAGCGCGAAGTCGATCATCATGATCGCATTCTTCTTCACGATGCCGATCAGCAAGACCAGGGCGATCTGCGCGATCACCGAAAGCTCGGTGTCGGTGATCCACAGCGCGAGCAGCGCGCCCACGCCCGCGGCGGGCAGCGTGGAGAGGATCGTCACCGGATGGATGAGGCTTTCATACAGCATGCCGAGCACGATGTAGACCACCACCACGGCACCGAGCAATAACCACAGCATGCCGCTCTGCGACTGCTGGAATCGGCGGAAGTCACCGCCGACGTTGATGCGGATGTCGCCCGGCAGTCGCATCTGCTTGCCGGTCGCCTGGATGATCTCCAACGCCTCACCCATGCTCACGCCCGGCGCGAGATTGAAGCTCACGCTCATCACCGTGTACTGGTTCTCATGTGTGATCTGCGTGGGCGCAAGGCCGGCTTCCTGATGGGCGAACGCGGTAAGCGGCACCATCGCGCCGCTGTTGCTCTTCACGTACACCGCATTGATCGCTGCAGGCGTGGCCGTCTGGTTCGGCAACGCATTGACCACCACCTTGTACTGGTTGAGGTCCGAATAAATCGTGCTGATCTGGCGCTGACCGAACGCGTTGTAAAGCGCACCATCGATGGTACCGATGCCCACGCCCAGGCGTGCGGCCTTGTCGCGGTCGATCACGATGTTCTGCTGCAGACCGGCGTCATCGATGTCGCTGCCGACATCCTTGAGCTTGGGATTTTTCTTCAGCTCGGCCACCAGCTTGGGGATCCATGCCTGCAGTTCGTCGGAGTTGTCGCCCTGCAGCGACACGTCGTATTGCGCACCCTGGCTGGAACCGCCGCCACCGAAGCTCGGCAGGTCCTGGATCGGGCGCAATCGCACGTTGAGGTCGGGGTAGCGCGCGGCCTTCGCACTGAGGCGCCCGAGCACGGTGAACGTGTCGTCCTTGCGGCCCTGCGCGTGGGTCTTCAACTCGATGTCGAAAGTGCCGGCTGCACCCTGGCGGCTGCTTCCCAGGCGGGCGCCCACGCGGGCCACGTCGTGATCCTTCAGCAGCATGTCGATCAGCCGCTGCTGCCGTTCGCGCGCATCCTGAAACGACACCGTGGCGCCGGAGGTCGCACGACCACGGATCAAGCCCGTGTCCTGCGTTGGGAACAAGCCTGTCTTCACCATGCCGAACAGGAATACGGTCGCCACGATCAATGCCAGCGGCGTGAGCGAGAACGCCAGCGCGTGCTTCAATGAGAACCTCAGCGCGCGCGAGTAAAGACCGATCAGCCCGGACTGGAACTTGTCCAGCGCCACGCCGATGCGCGTGGTCGGTTTCACGGAATCGTGGCCGACCAGGAACTGCCCGCACAGCGAAGTGGTGAGCGTCAGCGAGACCAGCGCCGAGACCATGATGGCGGCCACCAGCGTGATGGTGAACTCCTTGAAGAACAGGCCGGTGATGCCGCTCATGAACAACAAGGGGATGAACACGGCCACCAACGACGCGGTGATGGACACGATGGTGAAGCCGATTTCCTTCGCGCCGGCCAGCGCCGCCTGCATGCGCGTCATGCCTTGGTCGATGTGGCGCACGATGTTCTCGATCACCACGATGGCGTCGTCCACCACGAAGCCGATCGCGATCACCAGCGCGAGCAGGGTGAGGTTGTTGAGCGTGAAACCGAGGATGTACATCACGATGGCCGCGCCCGCGAGCGACAACGGCACCGCGGCAGTGGCGATCAAGGTCGGCGCGAGGCGGCGCAGGAACAGCGCCATGGTCAGCATCACCATGGCCAAGCTGATCAGCAGCGTCGCCTGCACCTCATGCAGCGAGGCGCGAATCGTCGGCGTGCCGTCGAAGTACGGCGTGAGCGTGGTGCCCGGCTGCAGGTAATCGCGCAACAGCGGCACGGCGTCCTTCACACGATCCACGGTGCCGATGATGTTGGCGTTCGATTGCCGGTATACGTACATCAGCACGGCCGGCTTGCCCTGGAACCAGGCCGCCTGGTACGCGTCCTGCGTGCCGTCGTACACCTTGGCCACGTCGGAAAGACGGATCGGCACGCCCTTGTTGGATGCAATCACCAGGCTGGCGAAGTCGTCGGCCGTATGCAGCGAATCGTTCGCCGTCACCGACATGACGGTCTTGCCGTCAGAGAGGAAGCCCTGCGGCGAGGTGACGTTCGCCGCGGTGAGTGCGTTGCGCAGCTGGTCGGGCGACAAGCCCAGCGCGTTGAGCTGCCGTACGTTCACGTCGACGCGAATAGCCGGCGTGGCGGCGCCTAGGATGTCCACTTCCGATACGCCTTCGACCTGCCGCAGGCGCTGCGCGAGTAGTGAATCGGCGACGTCGTAGAGGTCACGCGCCGATTGCGTGTCCGAGGTCAGCGCGAAGGCAATGATCGGGTCGTCGTTGGGGTTGGCCTTCTGGTAGCTGGGCGGTGCATTGAGGCCAGTGGGCAGATCCGACTGCGCGGCGTTGATGGCCGCCTGCACGTCGCGCGCGGCGGCGTCGAGATCGCGGCCGGTGTTGAACCTCAAGAACACAAAGGTACTGCCCAGCGAACTGGACGAGCGCATGGTGTCGATGCCCGCCACCTGGCCGAGGTGTCGTTCCAGCGGCGCGGCCACGGTGGATGCCATGGTGCCCGCGCTGGCGCCCGCCTGGCTGGCCTGCACGAAGATCACCGGGAACGTCATGTTCGGCAGCGCGGCCACGCCCAGCAGCACGTAGCAGATCAAGCCAACCGCGAACACACCCATCGCCAGCAGTGACGTGCCGATGGGGCGGCGGATGAAGGGACCGGAAATGTTCATGCCATCAACAAACCAGGGAAGTCGCTCGAATCAAGGAGCTGTTCGGAATGCACCACACGGGCACGAGGATATGGACGTATATACCGCACAACGTCTACACAACGCATGACGGGCGGATTGGTTGAACCGCGCAAGCTTTTCTGTAGGAGCGCACCCAGTGCGCGATCAGTCCTTGCGTGAACATCGCGATATGCCGCTCTCGCGAAGATCCGGGTTGCTGCTTCAACGCTTCGTCGGCTTTTCGCGCACTGGGTGCGCTCCTACAGAAACGGCCGATCCCGGAAACGCCGAAAGGGGCGCGCCGTGTCGGCCGCGCCCCTTCGGGGGTATGCATGAGGGCCCGGGTTATCCCGGGCCCGGTCGTTCGTTTCACATCGCTCCCCGCGTCTGGGCCTTGGCGAGTGCGCGCTGTTCGCGGCGCTCGCGCAGCCAGTCGGAGAAACGTTCCATGTAGAGATAGATCACCGGCGTGGTGTAGAGCGTGACCAGCTGCGAGAGCAGCAGGCCGCCCACGATGGACACGCCCAGCGGGCGGCGCAATTCCGCGCCGATGCCGTTGCCCAATGCCAGCGGCAGTGCGCCGAGCATGGCGGCTGCCGTGGTCATCATGATCGGTCGGAAACGCAACAGACACGCGCGACGGATCGCTTCGTGCGGCTTCATGCCTTCGCGCTGCGCCTCGATCGCGAAGTCGATCATCATGATCGCGTTTTTCTTGACGATACCGATCAGTAGCACGATACCCACGATGCCATCCACCGACAGGCTCATGCCGCAGAGGATGAGCGCGAGCAGCGCACCGACACCCGCTGGCGGCAGCGTGGAGATGATGGTCAGCGGGTGGATGTAGCTCTCGTACAGCACGCCCAGCACGATGTAGATCACCACGATCGAGGCGACCAGCAGCAGCACTTCGTTGGTCAGCGAAGTGGAGAACTCCGCCGCCTTGCCGATGAACTGGCCGCGCACCTGCGGCGGGAAGTTGAGCTGCTGCTCCACGTCGTGGATCGCCTTCACCGCTTCGGACAGCGAATAGCCCGGCGCGAGGTTGAAGGAGATCGTTACCGCCGGCAGCTGCTGCTGGTGGCTCACCACCAGCGGCGCGTTGGTCACTTCGGCGGTGGCCAGCGAGGCCAGCGGAATGGTGCCGCCCGCGCCGATCACCACGCCGGTGTTCGCCACGCCCAAGCCGGTCGAGGTCGAGGAGTTGCTCGACGCCACCTGGCCGAAGCTGGTCGCGTTGCTGCCGGTCAGCGCGCCGCTGCCGTTGCTCTTCACCGTGAGCTGGTTGAGCAGTGCGGTGCTGGAGCGGAACTGCGGCGCCACTTCCAGCACCACGCGATACTGGTTGAGCTGGGTGAAGATCGTGGATATCTGGCGCTGGCCGAACGAGTCGTACAGCGTGTCATCGATGGTCTGCACCGGCACGCCGAGGCGGCTGGCCTTCTCGCGGTCGATGGTGAGCTTGAGCGAGGTACCCTGGTCGGCGAGGTTGTTGTCCACGTCGGCCAGCTCGGCACGCTCGCGCAGCGCCTGCGTCATCTGCGTGGCGTACTTGGAAAGCTCCTCGGAGTTCACGTCCGACATCGAGTACTGGTACTCGGTGGCCGCCACGCGGCTGTCCAGCGTCACGTCCTGCACGGGCTTGAGGTACAGCGCCACGCCCGGGATGTCGGCCGCTTCCTGCTGCAGGCGCTTGACCACTTCGTCGAGGCCGTCGCGATCGCCACGGTCTTTCAACACGATGCTGAGCTGGCCCTGGTTGAGCGTCGGATTGATCGAGCCCGCGCCGATGAAGGCCGCCACGCCGGTCACCGCCCTGTCCCGTTGCAACGCGGCCGCCACGGCCTTGGTGCGCTGCTCCATCTGTGGGAAGGCCACGTTCTGGTCCGCCGCGACGACGCCGGTGATGAGGCCGGTGTCCTGCTCGGGCAGCAGGCCCTTCGGGATGATGATGTAGAGGAAGATGGTGACCACGACGGTGGCGCCGGCGATCAGCATGGTGAAGCGCTGGTGGCCGAGCACCCAGTCGAGCGAGCTTTCGTACACGTTGACCAGGCGCGACCACCAGGTCTTCTTGCCGGCGGCAGCGTGGCGCTCGTGCGCGTCGTCGCCTTCGGGCAGCGCGTCGGGCTTGAGCAGGTAGGCGCACATCATCGGCGTCAGCGTCAACGACACCAGCATCGAGATGGCGACCGCAATGGTCAGCACCCACGCGAACTCGTGGAACAGGCGACCGGTAACGCCGGGCATCAGCAGCAGCGGCAGGAACACGGCGATCAGCGAGACGGTCAGCGACAGCACCGTGAAGCCGATTTCCTTCGCGCCGATTTCGGCCGCTTCCTTGCCGTCCTTGCCCTGCTCGATGTAGCGCACGATGTTCTCGATCATCACGATCGCATCGTCCACCACGAAGCCGGTGGCCACGGTCAGCGCCATCAGCGAGAGGTTGTCCAGCGACATGCCGGTGAAGGCCATTACGCCGAACGTGCCCATCAGCGAGAGCGGCACCGCCACCGACGGAATGATTGTCGCCCACAGGCGGCGCAGGAACACGAAGATCACCGCCACCACCAGGCAGATGGTGAGGATCAGCGTGAACTGCACGTCCTCCACCGAGGCGCGGATGGTGATGGTGCGGTCGGCGAACACGTCCAGATGGACGTCCGCGGGCAGCACGGCCTGCAGCTGCGGCAGGATGCTGCGGATCTGCTGTACCGTCTGCACGATGTTCGCGCCCGGCTGGCGACGGATGTCGAGCAGCACGGCGGGCTTGCCGTTGGCCCACGCGGCGAGCTGGTCGTTCTCCACGCCGTCGACCACGCTCGCCACGTCGGACAGGCGCACCGGCGCGTTGTTCTTGTAGGCAATGATGGTGCTCTTGTACTCGGCCGCATCGACCAGCTGGTCGTTGGTGCCGATGCTGTAGGACTGCGTGGCGCCGTTGAGCGTGCCCTTGGGCGCGTTGACGTTGGCCTCGGTGAGCGCGCTGCGCACGTCCTCCATGGTGAGACCGAGGTTCGCCAGCTGCGACGGGTTCACCTGCACGCGCACGGCGGGGCGCACGTTGCCGGCAATCGACACCAGGCCCACGCCCTGCACCTGCGAGAGCTTCTGCGCCAGGATCGAGTCGGCGTAGTTGTTGACGTCGCGCAGCGGCAGGCTGTCGGAGGTGAGCTTGAGCGTGATGATCGGCGCGTCGGCCGGGTTCACACGGTTGTACACCGGCGGATACGGCAGCGTGGCCGGCAGCGTGCCGCGCGCCTGGTTGATCGCCGCCTGCACGTCCTGCGCCGCGATGTCGATGTCACGATCCATCGCGAACTGCAACACGATGGTGGACAGGCCCGCCGACGAGTCGGAGGTCATCATGGTCAGGCCAGAGATCTGGCCGAAGTTGCGTTCCAGCGGCGTGGTGACCAGCGACGCCATGGTCGAGGCGCTCGCCCCCGGGTACTGCGTGGTGACCACCAGGCTGGGCGCGTCGATCTCGGGCAGCGCCGACACCGGCAGCTCGCGATAGCCGAGGATGCCGAGCAACAGCACCGCCACCATCAGCAGCGAGGTGGCGATCGGTCGGCGAATGAAGAGTGTGGAGAAGCCCATGGGGTTAGCCGTCGATGTGTGTGGCGAGCGCCAATCCCGCGGCGCCTCGTGTTGTTGCTGCAGGGGTCAGGGACGCGTGGCGGGGGCGCATGCTTGCGCCACCCTGCCACCGGGATGAATGGCGATCGGTCCGCTTCTCGCGTCGTCGCCCTTCACCCATCGTCCCGCGCCTCGCGTCGTCAGCCGCCGCGGCGACCGCCCTGCTTTTGCGCGTTCTTCTTGGCCTTGTCCATCTCGGCCGCCGTCGGCGTCGCCGGCACTTCACCCGGCTTGAGCGCCTTGACCTTGCTGCCCGGCTTGAGGCGGAACTGGCCTTCGGTCACCACGCGGTCGTTGAGCGCCAGGCCCGAACCGATCATCACGTGGCTGTCGCCCACTTCGCCGGCAACCTTCACCGGATTCATCTTGACCGTGTCGTCCTGCTGCACGAGGTACACGTAGTCGCCATCCGGACCACGCTGCACCGCCTGCGACGGAATCACCAGGCCACCAGACACCGTGCGCACCTTCAGGCGCACGTTGACGAACTGGCCCGGCCACAGGTCGCCCTTGGCGTTCTGGAAGATCGAGCGCAGCTTGAAGGTGCCGGTGGTGGTGTCGATCTGGTTGTCGACCACGTTGAGCACGCCGTCGTCGGCGATGGTGTGCGCATCGGCGCGGTCCAGCGCCAGCACGGCCAGCGGATCGCCCTTGCCAGCGGCGCCGCGCACCATCTCCAGGTTCTGCTCGGGCAGGTTGAAGGTGACGTAGATCGGATGGATCTGGGTCAGCGTCACCACGGCCGTGGTGGTGGTCACCACGTTGCCCGGGTCCACGTTGCGGATGCCCGCCACGCCGTCGATCGGCGAGACGATGCGGGTGTAGTCGAGGTTGACCTTGGCCGAACGCACGGCGGCCTTGTCGGCGGCCACGGTGGCGGTCAGGTTGGCCACGTTGTTGCGGAACGTATCCATGTCCAGCTGGGCCACATAGCCCTTGGCGACCAGCGCGTCGTTGCGCTTGAGCGTGCTCTGCGCGGTGGAGAGCTGCGCCTCGTCCTGCTCCTGCTTGGCCACAGCCTGGTCATAGGCGGCCTGGAAGGTGCGCGGGTCGATCTGCGCCAGCAGGTCGCCCTTCTTCACTTCCTGGCCTTCCTTGAAGTTGATGCTCAGCATCTGCCCGCTGACCTGCGGGTTGATGGTGACGGTGTTGAGCGCCTGCACGGTGCCGAGCGCGGTGAGGTACACCGGCACGTCCTGCTTGACGACAGGCTCGACCGTGACCGGCACGGGCGTGTCCTTATCCTTGTCCTGCCCCTGGCCCTTGCGTTGACCGCTCTGCTCGCCCGCCTGGCCACCCTCGGCCGGCTTGTGCAACAGACGGAAGCCCACTGCTCCCACCACGATCACGGCCACAACGACCAGCGCGATCTTCCAAAAACGCGACATGAAAAAAACTCCCAGAATATAGACGGCAGGCCCACCCGACCTCACCGGCGCCGCAGGAACATCGCCCTTGCGCCTGACTTGTACGTCGGATGAAAGGATAGGGTCAGATCAACGAGAATAGACAATGCCAGTTGACATGGGTGCCCCATGACCGATGGCAGGGTTTTTACCGCGTGATCGCGTCAAAACAAAGAAAACTGCGTGAAATGGCCGCGCCACGCAACCGTCAAATCGGGCGATTGCCGCCCTGAAACTTGGCTCGGGGTTCGTCTATACTCCCGTCCTTGTTGTCTGAACCTGTGCCTAACCCGGCTGCAAGGCCGTCCTAGAGATGGAGTGATTGCGTGAGCGGTTCCATGACCAAATCCGACCAGAGCTTCATGCGCAGCTTCTCGTTGCTGATCGCGGGCCTGGGCGTGCTGACCCTGCTGCTGATCGGCGGCGCCTGGCTCATCTACGATCACGAGCCGAAGGAAACCAATCCGGATACCGCCAAGCAGGTGGCCGAGCGCATCGCGCCAGCGGGTGCGGTCTACGCGGGTGACACAGGCCGTGCCGCCATGGCCGCCGCGCAGGAAGCCGCCGCCAAGGCCGCCGCCTCGCAGGTCGCCTACGGTGGCACCACCGACGGCAAGACCATCTACGACAACCTCTGCCACAGCTGCCACACCGCTGGCGTGGCCGGCGCGCCGAAGCTGGGCGACAAGGGCAACTGGGGTCCGCGCATCGCCCAGGGCATCGACACCCTGGTCAAGCATGCGATCGAGGGCTACAAGGGTCCGGATGGCAACATGATGCCGGCCAAGGGTGGCAACCCGGCGCTCACCGATGAGCAGGTGAAGAATGCGGTGCATTGGATCGTGGATCAGGCCAAGTAATCGGCTGCTCCACCTCTGATATCGACGAAGCGCCGCCCTTGGGCGGCGTTTTTCGTTGTAGCGGCCCTGTCGGGATGCGCCTTCCCTTGTAGGAGCGCGCACAGTGCGCTCCCACACCGAACGATGCGCCCAATCTCCGCAACGCGATGTGCCGCGCAGCGGCACGAGCCTTCAAACATCCCCTGTGTGGCGGTGAGGGGTGGACAATCAGGCCCCGCAGGGGTGCCCGACAGGACGTCGGGCACTTTTCGTCCGGGCAGGAGCCCGGTCGAAAAGCCCGGCCGCCCCTCACGGACTGGCTGGGCGCAGCCCGGCCAGCGCCACGCGGGGTGCCTTTCTCTTTGGTTACTTTCTCTTGGGCAAGCAAGAGAAAGTGACCCGGGCCGCGGCAGCGGTCCGGAAGCCCGCGGCAGGCGAGCCAGCGGCGGAAGCGGCGCAACAGAAGCGAATGTCACTGGACTCCTGCCTTCGCAGGAGTGACGAACGGGAAGGACTGCGGCGAAAGGCGATCGCGCACTGGGTGCGCTCCTGCAGAAGAGCTGACAGCCGGTTCCCCCGCATGAGGCAGCCACCTCGCAGGTGACGGAGCACGGCGCGACCGCCTACCGCACCGGCAACTCCGCCTCCCGCCACCGCTTCGCGAATGACTGCAACTGCGGATAAAACGCCTCGAAATGCGCCTGCAGCGGATGATCCAGTCCGACAAGGACCGGCAACGCTTCGGCCACCGGGTTGGCGCGGCGCAGGCGGTGGGAGATGCCGTCGAGGGCGGCGGCGATTTCTTCGGGGCGGGCGTAGCCGCCAGGCAGGGCGTGAGCTTCCATGTAGTGGCGAAAACGCTGCAGGCCGATGGGAAGCAGCGGGGTGTGGCGGTCGAGCAGGTCGCGCACGCCGAGCGAGTAGGTTTCCAGACGCTGCTCGCTCCAGCGCGGAAAGTCGCGCGCCAGCAGATGGTCGAACCACATGTCGAGGAGGATGCCGCCATAGCGGCGAAATGGGGTCGGCAGCAGTGCGCGCGCGGCGGCTACTTCCGGATGGCTGTCGGTATAGACGTCGATCGCTCGATGCAGGCGGATACCGGCGATCAGGCCTTGCGGCAGGCCCGGATCGGGTTGGCCGTGCACGAAATCTCCCATCAAACCGCCCAGTTGCAGCAGTTCGTCATCGCCCGCGAGCAGCGTGTGCGCGAGGTGGTTCATGCGGTTGGCTCCGCTCGGCGCCTACGACAGGCACAGGTGCCGGTTATCATCTTGTCCATGAACCCCGTCATGCTGCCTACCCAACCCGACCATTTTCCCGAGCAGGCCGCCAGCTTCGCGCTGGAAGGACCTGCCGGCAAGCTCGAAGCCATCAGCGACGTGGCCCTGCCCGAAGAGGCACGCCGCGGCACCGCCATCATCTGCCACCCGCATCCGCTGCAGGGCGGCACCATGCACAACAAGGTGGTGACGATGGTGGAACGCGCGCTGCGCGAAGCCGGGCTGGACACCGTGCGTTTCAATTTCCGTGGCACCGGCGAATCCGAAGGTATTTACGATCATGGCAACGGCGAAGGCGACGACCTCGCTGCCGTGGCGTCGTGGGTGCGCCGTCTGCGTCCGGACGATGCGCTGTGGCTGGCCGGCTTCTCGTTCGGCAGCTATGTCTCCATCCGCAACGCGGTGCGCCTGCATGCCGACGCGCTGGTCAGCATCGCGCCGCCTGCCGGCCGCTGGCCGTTCGAGGGCTTCGAGTTGCCCAGCTGCCCCTGGCTGGTGGTGCAGGGCGAGGAGGACGAAGTGGTCGATCCGCAGGCCGTGTTCGACTGGATCGATGGCATGGCGAAGAAGCCCGAGCTGGTGCGCATGCCCGAGACCAGCCACTTCTTCCATCGCCGCCTGATGGACCTGCGCGGCGTCATCAAGCACGCCGTGCAGCCCTGGCTGCCGCCGCTGCGGCAGGACTAATGCCGCACGTTCTCCCCACGCCCGCCCCCACGGGTGCAATGTCCCCCCGAATCTGCCGTACCCATGAGTGATACCCCATTGCTCGCGCCCAGCGCGCGTTACCAAGAAGGCGTTGCCGCGCACCGCTGGGAGGCTGACCCGGCCCAGCAGGCTCTGCTGCCCGAGTTCGATCGCATGCATGCCGCGTTGGTGGCCAGCGCCACCAACGGCAACGGCGGCGGGCTGTTTGGACGTCTGAAAGCCTTGCTCGGCAACGACGAGCGCGAAGCCGTGCCGGGCCTGTACCTGTGGGGCAGCGTGGGTCGCGGCAAGACCTTCCTGATGGACTTGTTCGTAGCCAGCCTGCCATCGGGCATGGCGCTGCGCCGCCACTACCACCGCTTCATGGGCGAAGTGCACGAACAACTGCGCGCGCTCGGCGAGCGGCAGGATCCGCTGCTCGAAGTAGCCGCCAACCTCGCCTCGCGCTGCCGCGTGCTGTGCCTGGACGAATTCCTGGTCAACGACATCGGCGACGCGATGATCCTCGGCACATTGCTGCAGGCCCTGTTCGAGCGCGGTGTGTCGCTGGTGACCACTTCCAACACCGCGCCGACCAACCTCTACAAGGACGGCCTGCAGCGCGCGCGTTTCCTGCCTGCCATCGCGCTGATCGAAAAACATTGCCGCGTGGTGCAGATGATTTCCTCCCACGACTGGCGCCTGCGCGCGCTGACCCAGGCCCACGTGTACCAGACGCCGCCAGGACCGGAGGCCGAGCGCGCGCTGGCGCGGATCTTCTCCAGCCAAGCCGAAGGCCAGGTCGAAGAAGGCGGCGAGATCGTGCTCAACGATCGCCCGGTTCCGGTGCGCAAGCGCGCGGCCAACATCCTCTGGTTCGACTTTGCCGCCTTGTGCGAAGGACCGCGCGCCGTGTCCGACTATATCGAGCTGGCCAAGGCCGGCCCGGCGGTGATCATCTCCAACGTGCCGCAGTTCACCGTCTATACCGACGACGCGGCGCGCCGCTTCGTGCTGCTGGTGGACGAGTTCTACGACCGCCACGTGAAGCTGATCCTTTCGGCAGCCGCGCCGATCACCGAGCTGTATGACGGCGAGCGCCTGCGCGCGGAATTCGGTCGCACGGAATCGCGATTGATCGAGATGCAGAGCGAGGAATATCTCGCGAGCGAACACCTAGCCTGACGCCAGGCTCGCCACTTCGCTTTTGTGGGAGCGCACCCTGTGCGCGACGTGATCGAAGCGGAGGCACCATCCAAGGCCATGCCTCGCAGGCCTGCGGTAACGCGGGCCTTGGTTACGGCGTCACATACTCTGCTGCGTCGTCAGTCGCGCACAGGGTGCGCTCCCACAGGGGATGCAATAACGTAGCGGTTCAAGGAATGCACGGAGCCCCCATGTCCATCCTGCTCGCCCTCGCCCTGCAGACGATGCCCGCCGCCGGCGCCGATTTTCAAACACGGGTGAAACAGGCCAAGCTCGCCGAAGGCGCGGCCACCGGGCCGGCTTATCAGAAGAAGATGTGGGATCGCATCGGCAACGCCACCACCGATGCGTACAAGGCTTGCCTGGCAAGCAATACGCCGGCCGACAAGTCGCCTTTCACGCTCGTGGCGAACGTGGGTGCGGACGGCCGTCTGTCCGACATCGCCGTGCAGCCGGCCACGCCGGTCGCCAACTGCATGGCCGGCCAGTTCGCGAGCTGGGTGCTGCCCGCACCGCCTGCGATGCCCGCGCCCTACCCCGTCGAGATCGATTTCAGCATCAAGGAGTAGGCCACCCGGCCGATGGCCTCTGTGGAGCTGACGGGGGCAAGATGCCCGTGCCGGCCTTCCATATGTCTCATTGCGGACCGTTACGGGGCTGCAGTAGCCTCGACGGACGGAGACGTCGAGCCGTTCCTCACAGGGGTGAGATCGCGATGCGCACGACCACGGGAGACAACCCGGGGCAGCACTCGGGCGGACATCCGGACGCGCTGGAAAAAGCCGTCCAGACATCCGTCAGCGGCACGTCTTCCGAAGGGTTCGCCGTACCCGGCTTCGACGCCGTCGTGCGATTGGTGTCGCGCTCGCTCAACGTGCCGCTGGTGGCGCTGGTGCTCAACGGCGGCACGGCCTACTGGTTCGCCAATGGCAGCGCACTGCCGTCGCATGAACCACGCATGCTGCATCCACTCTACATGGATGCCGCGCGCAGCCTCGATCCGATGGTGGTGCTCGACACCCAATCCGATCCCCGCTTCAAGGACGTGACCCCGGCGCCGGGTGCCACTGCACCCATCCGCTTCTTCGCCAGCGAACCGGTGTGCAGCCTGACCGGCCAGCAGATCGGCGCGCTCTGCGTGATGGACCTCGCCCCGCATGCGGAACTGAGCGAACACGAGCGCACCTCGCTGCGCGATGCGGCGTCCCTCATTGGCGCCGGCGTCGTGCTGCGCAGCTATCTGGGACGCACCGACCCGATCACGCAGTTGCCGCATCGCTATGCCTTCTTCGACGACCTGCGCCGGCATTTCCAGGATGGCCCACCGCTGGCCTGGGTAATCGCCATCGATGTCGCGCCGGTGCAGCGCTTCAACGCGTTCATCCGCGCGATGGGTCATGCCTACGCCGACGAACTGATGCGGGCGGTGGCGCAGCGCACGTTGGCGTGGATACCGCCCGAGACGCGGCTGTACCAGGTGGGCGCGACACGCTTTGCGGCCGTGCTTCCCGACCGGCATCTGGAAGCGGACACCACGCGGCTGGATGAACTGGTCGCGCGTCTGCGCGAGCCGTTTGATTGCCTGGGCATCCCGCTCACCATCCAGCCCGGCGTGGGCTTGCTGAAGATCGGCGAGAGCGAGTTGCGCGGCGGCGATCCGCTGCGGCTGGTGATGAATGCCTCGTATGCCGCGCAACACAGCGTGCGGGGCTGGGCTGTCTACGACCAACGGCAGGATGAACTGCATCGCCAGGAATTCTTCCTGGTCACCGAACTGGCGGCAGCGCTCACCGATCGCACCGAACTCGATCTGCACTACCAGCCGCGCGTGGACCTGGACAGCGGCCGCTGCGTCGCGCTGGAGGCACTGGCACGCTGGCACCATCCCACGCTGGGGCTGATTCCACCCAGTCGTTTCATCGGGCTCGCCGAACGCGCCGGCCTGATGCGCTCGTTGACGCAATGGGTGCTGGAGCACGGCGTGGCGCAACTGGCCCATTGGCGCAGGAAAGGCCACGACATCAAGCTGTCCTTCAATGTGTCCAGCACGGATCTTGGCGCCGACCTGGTCAATCGCGTCCGGCAGGTGGCCGAACGCCACAAGGTCAGCCTGGATTCGCTGGAGCTGGAATTCACCGAAAACACCTTGATGGAGCACAGTGCCACCACGCGCCGCCACCTCACCGCGATACGCCAGCTCGGCGCCGGCATCGCCATCGATGATTTCGGCACGGGCTACAGCAACCTGTCCGCGCTTAGGCAGATGCCCGCCACCAGTCTGAAGATCGACCAATCGTTCGTGCGTGGCATGGGCACCAGCCGCCATGACGAGGCGATCGTGCGCTCCGTGGCCGATCTCGCGCGCAGCATGGGCTTTCGCGTGGTGGTGGAAGGCGTGGAGACCCATCATCTTTACGACAGCGTGATGGCGATGGCCTGCGACGAAGCACAGGGATTCCACATCGCACGCCCCCTGCCCGGCGCGGACGTGCTGCCCTGGCTCGCCGCGCATCGCGGCATGCCATCGCGCCGCGCGGTCTAAGGCGTCCCTACCCTTCTGTAGGAGCGCACCCAGTGCGCGACCGCAGAGATTGGCGTCACCGCTCCGTAGGCTTTTCGCTTACTGGGTGCGCTCCTACAAAAGAAGTTCTTCGGCCATCGCCTCGCGCATCAGGTATTTCTGCACCTTGCCGGTTACCGTCATCGGAAACGCGTCGACGAAACGCACGTAGTGCGGCACCTTGAAGTACGCCAGGTGATGACGGCAGTAGCTCTGGATCTCCGCCTCGGTGGATTCGCAGCCTTCACGCAGCCGGATCCATGCACACACCTGCTCGCCAAACTTCGGATCCGGGACGCCGAACACCTGTACGTCCTGCACCTTCGGATGGCTGTAGAGGAACTCTTCGATCTCGCGCGGATACACGTTCTCGCCGCCACGGATGATCATGTCCTTGAGCCGGCCGACGATGGTGCAATAGCCGTCGTCGTCGATGACCGCGAGGTCGCCCGTATGCATCCAACGCGCTTCGTCGATGGCTTCACGCGTGCGTGCGTCGTCTTCCCAGTAGCCGAGCATCACCGAATAGCCTCGCGTACACAGCTCGCCAGTCGCGCCGCGCGGCACGATGCGGCCCTGTTCGTCCACCAGCTTCACTTCGAGATGCGGATGGATGCGACCGACGCTGTCCACGCGGCGCTCCAGCGGGTCGTCCGGCGTGGTCTGGAAGCTCACCGGGCTGGTCTCGGTCATGCCGTAGGCGATGGTGACCTCGCTCATGTGCATCTCGTTCACCACGCGCCGCATCACTTCGATGGGGCACGGCGAGCCGGCCATGATGCCGGTGCGCAGCGAGCCGAGATCGAAGCGGCGGAACTCCGGATGCTCAAGTTCAGCGATGAACATCGTCGGCACACCGTGCAGCCCGGTGCAGCGTTCCTCCTGGACCGCTTCCAGCGTAGCGAGCACATCGAAACCTTCACCCGGAATCACCATGCAGGCGCCGTGCGTCACGCAGGCGAGGTTGCCCAGCACCATGCCGAAGCAGTGGTAGAACGGCACCGGGATGCATAGCCGGTCCTGCTCGGTGAGGCGCATGGCCTCGCCGATGAAATAGCCGTTGTTGACGATGTTGTGATGCGTGAGGGTCGCGCCTTTGGGTGCACCCGTGGTGCCGGAGGTGAACTGGATGTTCACCGGATCATCGAAGCCCAACTCACGTTCGACCTCGTGCAGATGGTCGATGGCTTGCGCATCGCCAAGCGCCGCCACCTCGCTCCACATGCGCGTGCCCGGGGCGGGCGACTCGTCCAACACGATGACATCACGCAAGGCAGGCAATCGCGCCGATGCCAGTTGTCCCGGCGGACTGTCCGCGAGCTCGGGCGCGAGCTCGTCCAGCATGTCGAGGTAGTGCGAGCTCTTGAAGCGACGCGGCAACACCAGCGCCTTGCAGCGCACCTTGTTTAGCGCGAACTCCAGCTCATGCACCCGGTACGCCGGATTGATGTTCACCAGGATCAGCCCGGCCTTGGGCGCCGCGAACTGGAGAAGCACCCATTCCGCACGATTGGGCGCCCAGATGCCGATGCGATCGCCACGCTGGAGGCCCAACGCCAGCAAGCCCGCTGCCACGCGCTCCACTTCGGCATGGAACTGGCGGTAGCTCAGGCGCACCTGCTGCGAACGGACCACCAGCGCGGGGCGGTCCGGATGCATCGCCGCGATGCGATCGAGCAATGAGCCCACGGTATCGCCCAGCAGCGGCTGGCGGCTGACACCCTGGACGTAGCTCGGTGCGCGCATGATCGCGTCCTTCATGTTCGGTGGCCGAGCATAGCATCGGCGTTCGGCGCGCCAGATGGGTGTTCGACCTTGGTAGGTGCGCGCGCTGTATGCGATCGACGCAACATCCAAACAGAGCCTGTCCACTGTGGGAGCGTACCCTGTGCGCGACGGGTATGGCCTCAGTCTCGCTCTTCGTTGTGTCGCGCACAGGGTGCGCTCCCACAAACAGCGGCGTGCGATCGCGCTAGGATCGTAGGCACTATCCGGGGAGACCTTCCATGCGTCAGACCGTGCTTGCCCTCGCCCTTGCCGTCGCCGCCACCGGCTCCGCTCAAGCCGCCGACACCACGCAACTGGTGCAGAACGAGTTGCCACAGGTCACCAGCTGGCGTCGCGACATCCACCAGCATCCCGAACTGAGCAACCGCGAGACGCGCACCTCTGCCCTGGTCGCTGCGCAGCTGAAGAAGCTTGGCTTGGACGTGCACACCGGCATCGCGCATACCGGCGTCGTGGGCATCCTCAAAGGCGGCAAGCCCGGGCCGAAGCTGGCCATTCGCGCCGACATGGATGCCTTGCCGGTCACGGAAGAAGTGGACCTGCCGTTCGCCTCCAAGGCCAAGGGTGAATACCGCGGCAAGACCACCGGCGTGATGCACGCCTGCGGCCACGATGCGCACACGGCCATGCTGCTTGGCCTCGCCACCGTGCTGGCCGGCATGAAGAAGGACCTGCCTGGCGAAGTGATGTTCGTGTTCCAGCCCGCCGAGGAAGGCGCCCCTCCCGGCGAGCAGGGCGGTGCGTCGCTGATGCTGAAGGAAGGTGTGTTCCGCGACTTCAAGCCCGATGCGATGTTCGGCATGCACGTGGTGAGCGCGCTCAATGTCGGCACGGTGGCGGTGCGCCCGGGCGCAACCATGGCTGGCTCGGATTGGTTCAGGCTGGTGGTGCATGGCCGCCAGACGCATGGCGCGACGCCATGGAACGGCATCGACCCCATTGTCACTGCCGCGCAGATCATCACTACGGCGCAGACCATCGTGAGCCGTAAGCTCGACATCAGCGAGCTGCCCGCGGTGCTCAGCTTCGGCATCATCGAAGGTGGCTCGCGCTACAACATCGTGCCGGACAAGGTGGAGCTGCAAGGCACGCTGCGCACTTTCGATACCGGCATGCGCCAACAGGCGTTCGACAACCTCAAGTCCATCGCCGAGCACGTTGCCGAAGCCAACGGCGCCACCGTGGAGACGCAGATCCCGGTGGGCGACAGCAATCCGGTGCTGGTCAACGACCCTGCGCTCGCCGCTCGCGTGCGCGCCAGCATTGGCAAAGCCGTCGGCGCGGATCACGTGATCGAAGCGCGCCCCTGGATGGCCTCAGAGGATTTCGCATACTTCGCCAAGGAAGTGCCGAGCGTGTATTTCTTCGTTGGCGCCACGCCCGCGGGTCAGGACGCACTCAAGGCGCCCACCAACCACTCGCCGAAGTTCTTCATGGACGAAGGCGCGTTGAAACTCGGCATGGAGTCGATGCTGCAGGCCACGCTGGACTATCTCAACACGCCAGCTGGCTGACGGATCGCTCAGAAGCTGAAGCGCGCGCCGAACAGCCAGGTGCGCCCCGGCGCCGGTTCGTAGTAGCGGCCGTTGCCGTCGTTGACGATCACCGAACCGACGTAGCGGCGATCGGTAAGGTTGTCGACCCGCGCGCTCAGCTGCAGGCGCTCCTTCTCACCTAGCACGAAAGTGTAGGCCACATCGGCATCGAACACGGCATAACCCGCTGCCGCGGCGGTGCCGATGTCGTTCGCCGTGGTCATGCCCGCGCTGCTCAGCGTGAGCCCTTCGCGCCAACCGGTATCGCCGCCATGCTGCAGGCGTAGCGAACCGTAGTCCTCAGGCACGCCCGGCATGCGTGAACCCGCGGCCACCGGCACCGTGGGCGTCGTGCATGGCGTGCCGACGCAAGTGAGGAAGCCGCTGCGGAATTGCGCCTGCAGATGCGTGTAGCCGGCGATGAGGTGCCAGTCAGGCGCGAGCTGCCCGTCGAAGGAAAGCTCGATGCCCTGTCGGCGCGTGTCATGCACGTTGCGGTAGGTGGTGCGCCCGTTGACGCTGGTGGCGATGGCCAGTTCGTCGCGCGTGTCGGCGCGGAACAGCGCCGCATCGACTTCCATCGTCGATGCAGGCTGCCACTTCAGGCCCGCCTCGTAGTTGTGGCTGCGCGCGGGCCGCAGGTTGAAGGCGAGTCCCGGTTGTCCATCGCTGCGATAGCCAAGCTCGTTGTAGCTGGGCGTCTCGAAGCCTTCGCCGTAGCTCGCATACAACCGCAACGTATCGCCGGGGCGGTACTGCAGCGCGAGCACCGGCGTGGTGGCGGAATAGTCCACGCTGCCACTGTCATCCGGATTGCGTGGCGTGACGTAGTAGTCATGCTCGTCGAAGCGAACTTCGTCGTGGCGCAGGCCCAACATCAGCGCCCAAGAAGGCGCGAAATGCCAGTACCACTGCGCATAGGCATCCACGTCATCGACGTTGTCGTCCTCGTCTCGGCGCAGCCTGCCCTTGACGCCCAGCGTGGTGCCCACGAAGTTCTCGTAGCCCAGGCGATGCTGTCGCTGGTAGTCGCCACCCGCACCCAGCACGAACTCGTAGTCACCACCGGCAAGCTGCCCGCGATGCGACCAGCGCAGGTCGGCGCCACCGTAGTGCGTGTTGGGCTCGACCACGCCACCGGGCTGCAGCGGATTGAGCTGCGTGGCCACGGGAATCGACTGGTACTGGGTGATCTCGCGTTCGCCGTAATACACCATCGCACGCCACTGGCCGTCGTCGCCGGAAGGCCGTTCGTAGATCACGCCGACCTGGTCCTGCCGCGTACTCTTGCGTGTGTCGAACTGCAACGCCGCGGGCGACGCCTGCCGCGGATCGGCCGCCGCCTGCGCCTTGGTGAGGCCCATCGGATCTTCCGCACGCGGCTGGTTCAGGTGATTCACCACCACCGTCAGCGATTGCCCATGGCCGAGGTCGAAACCCAATCGTGCATGCGCCGATTGCCGATTCACGCGACTGTGCTGTCGGTAGCCGCCGGAAAGGAATTGCGACACCGCCACGTTGTAGTCCATCACCCCCACGGTGCCACGCGTGTCGGCGCCGTAACGGAAGCTGTCAAAGCTGCCGCCGTACACGCCCAATGTGGTCTGCGGCGTCGGCGTGCCCGGCGCGCTCCACATCTGCACCACGCCGCCGGCCGCATTGCCGTAGAGCACCGAGAACGGCCCGCGCAGCACCTCCACGCGGTCGGCGGTATCGAGCATGAAGTGCGAGACCTGCCCCTGGCCGTCCGGCAATGTCGCGGGCACACCATCGAGATAGAGCCGGATGCTGCGCACGCCGAACGTACTGCGCGAACCGAAGCCGCGTATCGAGATCTGCTCGTCCTGCGCATAGTTCTGCCGATCGCGCGCCAGGATGCCGGGCACGCCGACCAGGGCTTCGGAAAGATTGACGCCGGCCTCACCCGATTCCGACGGTGCGACGCGCACCACACTCAACGCCGCCGGCACATCGATCGGCGGCATGCCCATGCGGCTCGCGTTGACCTGCACGGTGGAAAGCGTGGTGGCGTTTCCTTGCGGCACCGTCTGCTGCGCGAACACTGCCGCACAGGGTGAAGTCGCGACGATCATCACGCTGGCCATCCTGCGAAGGCTTCGCGAGGACATCGGCGGTCTCCGTGGCGTCGTGGGGTAGCGGTGCATGATCACGATGTGGGTGGTGGTGATGCAAGTGCGGTGTGAGTGATCGCGCGCCTGGTTGCATGGGTGTGCTTCGATGTTGGATCTTGTCTGCTTCGTAGGCTTTTCGCGCACTGGGTGCGCTCCTACAGGGAGAGCGAAGAGGAACTGCGCCAGTTCTGCAGCAGGCAGTGTGGCGTTATGGGGACACTCGCTGCGCGGGCGTACGCTTCGGCAGGCCGCAGAAGTCTCATAGATCGATGATTGTTAGGCCATTTTTCCCAACATCGGGAACTGGCACGTGGGCTGCTACATGCACGATGCAGTTACGTGTGCCGATGCTCGCGCAGCCTTGCGGTCACCGGTGCGTCCTCGTTCCACGTGCCCGGGGAGAACCATCATGCCCAGTCCGTCCGTTTGCCGTTGGCGACACCTCAGCGCCATCGCGTTCTTGAGCCTGGCGTTGCCGTGCATCGCATCGGCCGACGACCAGTTGGACAAGCTTTCGCAAGACCACAACCAGTGGGTGATTCCCGCGGGCAACTATGCGGGCCAGCGTTACAGCGGCCTCAACCAGATCACGGCCGACAACGTGAAGAACCTGCATGTGGCTTGGACGATGTCCACCGGATCGCTGCGCGGCCACGAGGGTCAGCCGCTGATCATCGGCGACACGATGTACTTCGAGAGTTCATTCCCGAACTACGTGTATGCCGTTTCGCTGAAGGAGCCGGGTCGCATCCTGTGGAAGTTCGCCCCGCAGCAGGACAAGTTCGCGCCCTCCGTGGCGTGCTGCGACGTGGTGAACCGCGGCGTGGCGTATGCCAACGGCATCATCTACGCGAACGCGCTCGATGGTTTCCTCTACGCGCTGGACGCCAAGAACGGCAACGTGAAATGGAAGGTGCAGAACGCCGATCCGAAGATGGGCCAGACGCAGACGATGGCGCCGCTGGTGGTGAAGAACGTGGTGATCACCGGCGTATCCGGCGCTGAATATGGCGTGCATGGCTACGTGACCGGCAACGATGCAGCCAGCGGCAAGCAACTATGGCGCGCCTACAGCACCGGTCCCGACGACCAGCTGATGTTCGATCCCGACAAGACCATCGACGGCGCCACGCAGAAACCCGTCGGCAAGAATTCCAGCCTCGCCTCCTGGCAGGGCGACCAGTGGAAGCTCGGCGGCGGCACGACGTGGGGTTGGTACACCTACGACCCGAAGCTCGACCTGTTCTATTACGGCACCGGCAACCCCGGCACCTGGAACCCGACGCAACGCCCCGGCGACAACAAGTATTCGATGTCGATCATCGCGCGCAGCCCGGAAACCGGTAAGGCGAAATGGGTGTTCCAGATGACGCCGCACGATGGATGGGATTTCGACGGCGTCAACGAAAGCATCCTCACCGACAGCACCATCGACGGCAAGAGCGTGCCGACGCTGACCCACTTCGACCGCAACGGCTTTGCCTACGTGCTCGACCGCCGCACCGGCAAGCTGCTTTCCGCCAAGAAATACGACGCGGTGGTGAACTGGGCCGACCACATCGACATGGCGACCGGTCGTCCCGTGCTGAACGACGCGATGATGACCAAGGAAAACGTCAACGTGAAAGGCATCTGCCCGTCCTCGCAGGGCAGCAAGGACCAGCAGCCGGCTTCGTACGATCCCAACACCAAGCTGTTCTACGTGCCCACCAATCACGTGTGCATGGACTACCAGGCGTTCAACGTGAAGTACAAGGCCGGCTTCCCGTATGTCGGCGCGCTGGTGAACATGTATCCGGCCGATCACGGCGATGTCGGTGGGCGCTTCATCGCGTTCGATCCGATCAGCGGAGAGACCAAGTGGGAGATCAAGGATCGCTTCCAGGATTGGGGCGGTGCGCTCACCACGGCCGGCGGACTGGTGTTCTACGGCACGCTCACCGGTGACTTCCGCGCGGTAGACATCAAGTCGGGCAAGGTGCTTTGGCACTTCAAGACGCCGTCGGGAATCATCGGCAACCCGATCACCTACACCTATAACGGCAAGCAGTACGTGGCGATCCTGAGCGGCGTCGGCGGCTGGGCGGCCATTGGCCTGGCCGAGAACCTCACCAAGGCGACCGAAGGCCTCGGCGCGGTGGGCGCGACCGCGAGTCTTGCGGATTACACGAACCTCGGCGGCACCTTGCTGGTGTTTGCCCTCGATTGAACGGGAGGACGGCGGCGACCTCGCCGCCGTCTCCGTTTCCACGCCACCGGAGCCAAGTCCATGCGCACGTTTCCCGCATCCGCGTTGTTCGGCCTGATGCTGGCGCTTGCCGGCATCACGGGCGCACATGCCGCCGGCAAGACCCTGAAGGTCTGCGCCGACCCCGACTACCTGCCGTACTCCAATCGCGCTGGCGAAGGCTTCGAGAACGCCGTGGCCGAGACCGTCGCCAAGGCGATGGGCGCCAAGCTCGAATACGTCTGGGACAACCAGCGCGCACATGGCGGCTATGCCGAATATCTTTCGCGCAACCTCGACAGCGGCAAGTGCGATGTCGTGATGAGCATGCCTTACGGCAACGAAGAGGAGCTGACCACCGACCCGTACTACGTCTCCTCCTATGTGTTCGTGTTCAAGAAGTCCAGGAACTACAGCCTGGAGAACATGAACTCGCCCGACCTGCGCAAGCTGAAGATCGGCTTCGAGTCGGACACGCCGGTGGAGTCGGGGCTGCAACTGCGCGGCATGGTGCAGGCGGCCACCGCGTTCGACGTAGCCGAAATACCAGGCAAATCGCCACGCAGCATGTTGCAGGCGGTGGAGGACGGCACGGTCGACGTGATGATCACCTGGCAGCCGGCGATCGGCGCGTTCCTGCACGACTACCCCGACCTCACCACCGTGGCGTTGCCCAATACGCGCGCCACCGGTTCGCCCGAGATGTATTCGTTCCCGATGTCGATGGCGGTGCGCAAGAACGACGAAGCACTGCGCAACGCGCTCAACCAGGTCATCAAGCAGCAACAGGCCACGCTGACCGGCGTGCTGCACCAGCACGGCATCCAGATCTTCGGCGACAGCGATGGCTCGTCGTCGTCGCATCAGATGGCCAACCTTTAGCAAAGGAGGATCGAGCGAATGCGAAGTGCATCGATATGTGTGTGGCGGGCCGTGGTGTCGGCGTCGCTGTGTGTCGCCGCCACCCTTGCGTCCGCCGCCGCACCCGATGCTGGCAAGGGCGAAGCCGTGGTGAAGGGCAGCGATTGTCTTTCCTGCCATGCGATCGACCACAAGGTGGTCGGTCCCTCGTACCAGGACGTGGCAAAGAAATATGCCGCGCAGAAGCAGCAGGCCATCGCCACGCTGTCGAAGAAGATCAAGGTGGGCGGCAGTGGCGTGTGGGGCGACGTGCCCATGCCGCCCCACCCCCAGCTGAGCGATGCCGATCTGCAGGATGCCGTGGCCTGGGTGTTGTCGCAGAAGCCGGGTCAAGGCGGCGCGGCAACGACCGCCGCGGCCGGTGGTGGCTCGCATACCTACAAGAATTCGGCCGGCAAATCCGTCACGGCCGACTTCCAGGTCTATCTCAACGACAAGCCGCCCAAGGTCACCGACGACGTGTTCAAAGGCTACGAGAACTACAACTCCTACTGCTTCCGTTGCCATGGCGGCGATGCCGTGGGCGGCGATATCGCGCCTGACCTGCGCAATTCGCTGGGCCAGGGAATGACGTGGAACACCTTCCTCACCACTGCGATGGCGGGGCGGCCCGACAAGGGCATGCCGGCCTGGGCGGGCTTCTTCCAGGAGCAGGAAGTCCGCCAGATCTACGACTACATCAAGGCGCGCCAGCTCGACCTCGTGCCGCCGGGCCGTCCACCGTCAAGCCAGGACTAGCGCCAACTTTTTCAGGAGTCGCCATGAAGTCGCGAGCCGCCGTTGCCTTTGAAGCAGGCAAACCCCTGGTCATCGAAGAAGTTGACGTGGAAGGCCCGAAGGCCGGCGAGGTGCTGGTCCGCATTGTCGCCACCGGCGTGTGCCATACCGATGCCTTCACCTTGTCCGGTGCCGATCCGGAAGGCCAGTTCCCCGTCATCCTCGGCCACGAAGGCGGCGGTGTGGTGGAGGAAGTCGGCGCCGGCGTCACCACGCTCAAGCCCGGCGACCATGTCATCCCGCTGTACACGCCCGAGTGCGGCGAGTGCGAATACTGCCGCTCGAAGAAGACCAATCTCTGCGTGAAGATCCGCGCCACGCAAGGCAAGGGGCTGATGCCCGACGGCACATCGCGCTTCTCGCTCAACGGCAAGCCGTTGCTGCATTACATGGGCTGCAGCACCTTCAGCAACTACACCGTGCTGCCGGAGATCGCGCTCGCCAAGATCAACAAGGTTGCCCCGCTGGACAAGGTATGCCTGCTCGGTTGTGGCGTCACCACGGGCATCGGCGCGGTGCTCAACACGGCCAAGGTCGAGCCCGGTTCGTCGGTGGCGGTATTCGGCCTCGGCGGCATCGGCCTGGCCGTGGTGCAGGGCGCCGTCATGGCCAAGGCGGGCCGCATCATCGCCATCGATACCAACGCGGACAAGTTCGACATGGCCAGCGCCATGGGCGCGACGGATGTGGTGAATCCCAGGGACTATCCGGACACGCCTATCCAGCAGGTGATCGTCGATCTCACCCATGGCGGCGTGGACTATTCGTTCGAATGCATCGGCAACGTGCAGGTGATGCGCGCCGCGCTGGAATGCTGTCATCGCGGCTGGGGCGAGTCGACCATCATCGGCGTGGCCGGCGCGGGCCAGGAAATCAGCACGCGCCCGTTCCAGCTGGTCACCGGGCGGGTATGGCGCGGCACCGCTTTTGGTGGCGTGAAGGGCCGCAGCCAATTGCCGGGCTATGTGGATCGCTACATGTCCGGTGACATCAAGATCGATCCGTTCATCAGCTTCACCATGGGCCTGGAAGAGATCAACCGTGCCTTCGACCTGATGCATGAAGGCAAGAGCATTCGTTCCGTGATCATCTACTAGCGCGCTACGGCGCCATCGAGAGGGCAAGGCCATGAGCATCGCCATCCATCCGTCGGTCGACCAGGGCGTCAAGCAGGGCTCGGCGAATTTCGCCGGTGGCACCCTGGTATGCAAATGCAAGGACAAACCGGTCAAGGTCAGCGTCGGGACGCAGTCGGCGCACAACCACGTCTGTGGCTGCACCAAGTGCTGGAAGCCGGACGGCTCCCTGTTCGCGATGATCGCGGTTGCTCCGCGCGACAAGGTTAAGGTGACCGACAACGAAAACAAGCTGAGGATCGTCGACGACAAGGCGACCATCCAGCGTCACGCCTGCACCGGTTGCGGTGTGCACATGTTCGGGCGCATCGAGAACAAGGCGCATCCGTTCTATGGGCTGGACTTCATCCACACGGAGTTGTCGCCGGAAAGCGGTTGGTCGGCGCCCGAGTTCGCCGCCTTCGTGTCTTCCATCATCGAGTCCGGTGCCGATCCGAACAACATGGATGCGGTACGCGCGCGGCTGCGCGAGCTGGGTCTGCCTCCGTACGATTGCCTGTCGCCGCCGTTGATGGATTTCATCGCCACCAAGCTGGCCCAGGCGTCGGGCGTGCTCAAGGCGTGAACTCCATGGAAGCCGGCCGCGGAGAAAACACCGTGGCTGGCTTCTTGCCGAACGCTGCCTTCGCATGCCGTCGCTCGCTTATCGCGGGTGTGTTCGCGCTGTCTTGCGCGATGAATGTCGTGCGCGCGGATGACGCGCCGCAAGTCACCAATCTCTCCCCGGTATACGTCACGCCGGCACCACTGCCCGGCATCGGTCTGGACGCCGCCACCCTGCCCTATCAGGCGCAGACACTGCGCTACGACGAGCAGCGTGACAGCGCGAACAATCTGGTCGGCGTGATGAGCAACCGCCTCACCGGGGTGAACACCAACGAGGTGCAGGGCAGTCCGTTCCAGACCGACGTGACGTTCCACGGCTTCCGCGCCTCGCCCACGCTCGGCGCGGCGCAAGGCATCTCGGTGTACCTCGACGGCGTGCGGGTGAACGAGCCGTTTGGCGACATCGTGGCCTGGGATCTCTTGCCGGAATTCGCCTTCGATTCGGTGATGCTGCTGCCGGGCGCCAACCCCGTGTTCGGCCCCAACACGCTCGGTGGCGCACTGGTGCTCACGACCAAATCCGGTCTCACCTCGCCCGGCTTCGATGCCGATGTGTCGTATGGCAGCTACGCGCGCAAGCGCACCGACCTGTCCTATGGCGCCAGCAACGCACAAGGCTGGCATGTCTACGTCGCCGGCACGTACTTCAACGAGAACGGTTGGCGGCGCGATTCTCCGGGTCAGCTGAGCAACCTGTTCGTGAAGTTCGGCCAGCACCGCGAGCGCAACGACTGGGATGTTTCCGCCATTCAGGGCAGCAGCCGCCTGACCGGCAACGGCCTGCTGCCCGGCACGCGTTACGACGGTGACAGCGGCAACTTCGAACCTGGCCTTTACCAACAGGACCGGCGCGCTATCTATACCGTGCCCGATGTCACGCGCAGCCAGGTATCGCAGCTCGCCTTACACGATACCTACCGCTTCGGCGAAAACACCGAACTCACTGCTCTCCTGTATACGCGCCATACCCGGCGTGACACCGTCAACGGCGACGTCAACGACGACTACCAGGATTTCATCGACCACTGCGGCTCGGGCTATGACAGCGACGGCGCGCCGCTGGACGCCTCGTGCGATGTCAGCCGCAGCCAGGCGAACGCCTTGCCCACCGGCGTGCTCAACACCACGCAAAGCCGGCAGCAAGGCCAAGGAGCCGGCTTCAATTTCAGCACGAAGGCGGGCGAGCACCAGATCGCGCTGGGCGCCACCTTCGACCGAAGCAGCGTGCGCTATGCGCAGTTCACGCAGGATGCGTGGATCGCTGAAGGCAACCGCACGGTCTATGGCGATCCTTCCGCACCGGTCGAGTTCTTCTCAGGGGTGAGCGGCGATAGCCGCGGCACTGGTCTCTACGCCACCGATACCTGGGCCATCGGCACATCCACCCACGTTACCGGCTCGCTGCGCTGGAACGACCTGCGCCTGCGCAGCCGGCTCGCGAGTGCGGATGGCGAACAACCTTCGCAGCGCGACACCTTTCGCAAACTCAACCCGTCGCTAGGCTTCACGCAGGCGTTCGGCCGCTGGGTGTTGTTCGCGAACGCCTCGCAGAGCAACCGCGCGCCGTCGGTGATCGAGCTTGGCTGCGCCGATCCCGAGCAGCCGTGCCGATTGCCGACCGGCCTGCAGGCCGATCCACCGCTGCGCCAGGTGGTATCGCGCAATGGACAACTCGGCGCGCGCTGGCAGGAGGGCGAACGCCTGAAGGCGAGCGCGGAGCTGTACCGCACCGACAATGACGACGACATCCTCTTCCTGCGCGCACCGAATACGCAGCAGGGCTATTTCGCCAACGTGGGGCGCACGCGCTACCAGGGCGCCGATGTCGATGTCGACGGCCACGAAGGTGCGTGGTGGTGGCACATCGGCTACAGCCTGCTGCTGGCCACCTACGAATCCACAGGAGCACTGCAGGCCGGCGAGCGTGTCATCGACACGCATCCAGGCATGCGCATCGCCGGTCTGCCGCGACATCACCTGAAGGTTACGCTCGACTGGAACGCCACCTCCCGACTCACCGTGGGCGGTGATCTCTCTGTGGCTTCGTCCAGTGTCAGCAACGGCAATGAAGATGGCCGCATCAACGATGATGCCCCCAGTGTGCGCGCCGACTGGAGCACGCCGGGCTATGTACTGGTCAACCTCAGGGCAAGCTATGCACTCAACGCGACGTGGCAGCTCTATGCGCGCATCGACAACGTGTTCGACCGCCGCTACGAGACTTACGGAGCGCTGGCTGATGATGCGCTTCCCGGCGGCCGGTTGATCCGCCCCCAGCTTGTCCCTGGCAACGCGCCGTCCACGCTGTTCGTTGCGCCTGGCGCGCCACGCTTGTTCACCGTCGGCGTGCGGATCCACCTTTAGGCAAGCATCGTCAATCCGGCAGCGCGATGCCGTGCTTGTGCAATTTGCGATACAGCGTGTTGCGGCTGATGCCTAGCGTGGAAGCGGTGCGGCTGATGTTCCAGTGACTGCTCTCCAGCTCGCGCAGCAGGGCCGCCCGCTCGGCGGTGCGCAACGGCGTCTGCGCCTCGATGCCTGCATCCAGTCGCGGCTCGGCGCCATGGCCGCCAACGATCTCATGCGGAAGATTGCAGGCGTTGATGATGCCGTCGCTGCATAGCGCCGCAGCGGTGCGCAGCGCGTTACGCAACTGGCGGATATTGCCGGGCCACGCATAGCCGACGATCAAGCCCAGGGCGTCATCGCTCAGCCGCGGCCGCACATGGCCCTGGCACTCGTCGTCGAGGATGGCCTCCACCAGTGCTTCCTTGTCCGTGCGCTCGCGCAACAAGGGAAGCTGCAGGGTGATGCCGTTGAGGCGGTAGTACAGGTCTTCGCGGAACTCGCCGGCCTGCACCATCTTCTGCAGATCCTGGTGCGTGGCGCTGATGACGTGAAGATCCACCGGAATCGCCCGCTCCCCACCCAGCGGCATCACTTCGTGTTCTTCCAGCACGCGCAACAGGCGCGTCTGCATGTGCAGCGGCATGTCGCCGATTTCGTCGAGGAACAAGGTACCGCCGCTGGACTGGCGGATCTTGCCCAGATGACCGTCACGCGAGGCATCGGTGAATGCACCGCGCGTATAGCCGAAGAGTTCGCTTTCTATCAGCGTTTCCGGAATCGCGGCGCAATTCACCGCCACGAACGGCTTGTCCGCCCACGCGCTGGCCTGGTGCAACGCCTTGGCGAACGCTTCCTTGCCGGTGCCGGTCGCGCCCTGCAGAAGCAAGGGCACGCGCCGACCGAACAGCTGGCGCGCACAGTTCATGCAATGCTGGATGTGCGCATCTTCGCCGACGTAATGGCGGGCGCTGCCGCGTTCCTGCCGTCGCGAGGCAGTACCGCCTACGCCCGGCGGGCGAACCATCGCGAAGAACCGCCTTCCATAGGCCACGTCGCGTACCGGCCACAGCGTCGTCGCATCGGCGTAAGCGCGTTCTTCCAGCGTCTGGAAATCGAACGGAAATACCTTGTCCAGCGCCAGACCGACCAGATGTTCCCGCGGCACACCCAACTGGGCCAGCGCGCTCTCGTTGACCGCGCGCACGATGCCTTTGTCGTCCACCGCCAGCAGCGCCTCATGCAGCAAGCCCACGAATTCGGGCCGGCTGTGGAAGCGGAGCACCCACTTCTCGCGACACTCCGCCAGGAAGTGGTAACGCGAAATGAGGTTCGCCGACATCGCGACCAGTGCCATCGTGTGACGCTGGATCAAGCGGGTATCCGCGGCGTTGACGGTGGATGCGTCGAGCACCGCCAGCACGTTGCCTTGAGTATCGAGCACGGGCGCGCCCGAACACGAGAGATCGGCATGGAAATGGCGGAAATGCTCCTGCCGATACACCGTCACCGGACTGCGCTCGGCCACGCAGGTACCCATGCCGTTGGTGCCTTCGTAGCGTTCGCTCCAGATTGCGCCCGCGCGCAAACCCGCCTTGCGGAACTCGCGCTTGAGCGTGGGATCGGTGATCGCCCCGAGGATCGCCGCCTCCGCATCACACAGGATCACGGCGTAGCCGGAACCCGCGATCTGCTCGTAGAGGTTTTCCATCTCGGCGCGCGCCACGTTGAGCAACTCACCGAAGCGTTGCTGTCGCTCGACGAGCGATGCGTTGTCGAGCACCGGCATGGGACGCGGACCATCCACTTCCAGCCCGTATTCCTCGACGCATCGCAACCATGAGCGCGTCACGTGTGGCGCGACGTCGATCTCACCGAAGCGCTCCCTGAGCAAGCCCTTGATCAGGGGCGAAGACGCAGTCTGCAAGGCCTGGCCCATGCGCAACTCCATCGTAGATGGGGTGCTGTGGAAGGCGTGGGGTGACGCGCGAATCGCACGCTCCGCAGCATCCTCCATGAGGCGGTCAGTCGAACCTACTGCCGCGCGTGGCTCGACGCAAACCGCAGTGCAACATGTGGCGCGCTGTGTCACCACCGTTGTCCCGGAACAGCAACAGCATTCACAAAAGCACGACAAAAGAAGCGCCGCCGCGCGTGGTTTTCACCACCTTCCGCCTTGGCTTGGCTCTTGCCTGAATTCCAGGGAACGTGGACACGCGCGAGCGCGCACGCGGAGGGTCTCCATGCCGGAAATCAAGGTCGCACAGAGCTTGTCCAGCCGGGCCGACGTCGTCTGGGCGCTCATCGGCGACTTCGGCGCCATGCATCGCTGGCATCCCGCGGTAACCCGCCTGGACCTCTCCTGGGAAGGCCGCATCCGCACACTGCATTACGTCGACGGCAGCCGCGCCGTCGAACGCCTCGAAGCCCGCAACGACCTCATGCGCCGCTACGTCTACGCCTGGGTCGACGGCGCCCTGCCCATGCGCGAGTGCCGCGCAACCCTGCAGGTGGACGCGATGGAACATGGTTGCAGGGTGGTGTGGTCGAGTGTGTACATACCGGCGGAAGCACAAGAGCACGTCGTGCGAGATGCGCTGTCGCTGCTCTACTCCGAAGGACTCACTGCGCTTGCGGCGGCGTTGTCCGTATAGGGCACGGAGCAAGCAGATCCACCCCGCATCCGGCGGTTCTTTCAGCAGTACTCCCCACCCGTCACCTGGCTGAAGATGCCGCACCGCAACAGCGACTCTGCACACATACGCCGACGTATTGCGCAAGCGAGCGAGAAACGCGATCTTTAGCGTCCGGCAGCCGTGCTGCAGCAGTCGTTCGAACGAGAGACATCGATGAACCAAATGCGCCCAGCCTCCCTTGGCACCGCTTCGGTCGCGGAGGCCGTGGAAGGGGTGGTCGACGGTCTGGAAGGGCACACCCTGCGGGGTTGGGCCTGGCATCCCGAGAACCCTCGCCGCACTGCGAAAGTGACGGTGCGCGCCGGCTCGACCGTGCTGGCGGAAGCGGAAGCCATGACCTATCGCGGCGACCTTGCCGCCGCCGGCAAGCGCGAAGGCCATTGCGCCTTTGCCGTGGCGTTGCCTCCCATGCCTGACGGAACCACGAGCCTGTCGATCTCCGTGGAAGACGCTGCACTGGCGGGCAGCCCATTGAGCGTCCCACCCTCCTCGGCAACGCCGTCCGCATCAGCCGAGCCTGATGTACTGCCACTGCCACTGGGCACGGGCCAGTTGCGCGGCTCGCTGGACGCCTGTGGCCCCTCTCGCATCCGAGGCTGGGTGCACTGGCTGGACGCCACCCACCCCGTCACCTTGCGTCTGCTGGAAGGCGAGCACGAGTGGTTGCGCATCGAAGCGAGTCAATGGCGCGCGGACTTGGCCGAACTGCGGCAAGGTGATGGCAGTTGCGGCTTTGATGTCGACCTGCCCGAAGCGCTGTGTGATGGTCATCTGCATACGCTGGAATTGCGTGCGCTGGACCACGATGAACCCCTGTTGGCAGGCCCGTTCCGCATGCGGGCGGCTGCAGCGCATGCAGAGGCTGCGTCATTGGTCAGGGCGACGCCCGAGCCCCTGCAGCGCAAGGGAGAGGTCGGGGCGATCACGCTGTCGGTGATTGTCAATTTCTACAACATGTCGCGCGAAGCGGCCCGTACGCTCACTTCGCTCAGTCGCCAATACCAGGAAGGCATTGGCGAGCTCGAGTACGAAGTATTGTGCATCGACAACGGTTCGCAGCCACCGTTGGACGCCGCGTGGATTGCCAGTTTCGGCCCGGAATTTCGCCTGATCCGCCCGACGCGCCTGCATCCTTCGCCCTGCTCGGCACTCAATGCAGCAGCGCTGGAAGCACGCGGACGCTACCTGGCGGTGATGATCGATGGTGCGCACCTGCTTACCCCCGGCGTTTTCCGCGAAGCGCTGCAGTCTTGGCGCGAAGAACCGGAGGCGGTGGTCGCCGTGCGCCATTGGTTCATCGGCGGTGACCAACGCTGGCTGGCGATGGCCGGCTACAGCACGACACAGGAAGATCGCCTGTTCGATCGCATCCGCTGGCCCAGCAACGGCTATGAACTATTCCGCATCGGCGCGCCGATTGGCGAGAACCCGGAGCCGTGGTTCGACGGCTTGAGCGAAAGCAACTGCCTGATGCTGCCGACGGAACTCTACGATCGCATGGGCGGCATGGATGAGGCATTTGATGATGCCGGCGGTGGCTTTGCGAATCTCGACTTGTGTCGTCGCGCGCATGCCATGGCCAGTGGCCCCATGGTGTCGCTCGTGGGCGAAGCCAGTTTTCACCAGTTCCATGGCGGCACCACCACCAACGTGGATGACGCTGCCAAGGATGTACGTGTGCGTGGCTATGCGCGCGCCTATCGCACGCTACGCGGAGAGGAATTCACCAGCATCCATCGCTCTCAGCTCAAATACCGCGGCCGCATGCCTTCGGAGTTCGCCACCGGCGTGCGCCAACGCGCGCTGGTGCCGATGCGACTCGAAGTAACCGACGCCGTGCGACCTGGCCAGCTTGCGCTGCACTTTGACGATGGCGCACAGACTTACCTGCAGTCGGTCTATGCCGAAGCCGGGCTGCATCAGGACGTACGCTGGCTTGGACAGTCCGTCGGCGTGGCGCCGGCCGACCTGGCCAGCCTGCAGGAAATCATCCATCAGCTTCGGCCCGACGCCATCGTCACCATTGGCGTGCAATCAGGCATGGCGCAATTCATCGCGGATGCGTTGCGAGCGGCGGGATGCGCTGGCGCCCGCCTTCTACACTTGAACCCTGGCGATGGTACCCGGCCAGTACCTGATGCCACGATCCTCCAGGGACATCCTGGCGATGCGGGCCTGCTCGCCACCGTGCGCCATTGGACCGGCTCGGCCGAATGTGTGCTCGTCTTGCTCAGCACGACACCGGCAGCGCACTTCACCACCGAGACGCTGCAGGCTTATGGTGGCTTGGTGTCGTATCGCTCCTACCTGATCTGCCTGGGCACTGTGCTGGGCCAACCCTGGCTCGGTTACTCGCGACATCAGCATCTGCGCACGGTGCGCGAGTTCGTCGATGGCGGACATGGATTCGCCATTGATCGCAGCCACCAGCGCCAACTCCTCACGGCATGTCCGTCCGGCTACCTTCGCAAGGTCGGCGGTGTCGTGACGGCGGCCACCTATGATCCTGTGCTCGACGCCGTCGAGCCGTCCACATCTTCGGAGACCTCGGCGTGAATCGCTTCTGGCATCGCTATATCAGGCCCCTGATCGAAACCGCGCAGCCACGACGCCTGATCGAGATCGGCGCGGATCGTGGCTGGAATACGCGCAACATCCTCGAATACTGCCGTCAGACCGGCGCGCGTGCCGACATCATCGATCCGGCGCCCCAACCCAGCCTGCACCAGGTGCTGGCGGACTTTGGCCCTGCCGAATACCGCTATCACCCACTGAAGAGCGTGGCTGCGATTCCGCAATTGGACACACCGGATATTGCGCTGATCGATGGCGACCATAACTGGGCCACCGTCTACAGCGAGCTGACGTTGCTGCACGCGCGTGCCGAGCAGCAGCAGCTTCCTCCGCCCATCGTGCTTGCCCACGACGTGGCATGGCCGTACGCACGACGCGACATGTACTACAACCCCGATGATCTCGAAGCGTCGCAGAAGCACGCTTATGCCTATCGCGGCATGCTTCCTGGCGTCAATGAACTGGTCGAGCATGGCATGAACGGCGTGCTTGCCAATGCGTTGCATGAAGGCGGGCCGCGCAACGGCGTGTTGACTGCCTACGAGGATTACATCGCCAGCTCGGGCGTCGAATACACGTTCCGCAAGCTGCCCTTCTTCAACGGGTTGGGCATGCTTATCCCCGCTGCCCGCATGACGCCCGCCCTACAGGCACTGGTGGACAGCTTTTTCACCGCAGAAAGCCTGCTTGAGGCGTGCATGGCCGTTGAAGCCGATGGCATGCATCTGCGGGCCATCCTCGCGCAGACCGAGGCGTGCCTTACTCGCCGCACCTCGGCGCTGGAGCGCGCTCGCGAGGCGATCGAGGTGCAGCATCGCCGCATTGTCGAACTGGAGCAGCAGCTCGGCATGCGCGGCGCTGCCTGATGCCTACAGGCGCAGCGGCACCTGCTGCGCCGGATAGGCCGAGGGAGCGAAGAACCACGACTCGATGGCGTAGCGATCCTTGCTGATGCCGGCGGGTACACCGGTGCGGTGCAGGAACAGGTGATCAAACAGCAAGGCGTCGCCGGGAGCGAAACGCGGGCTGACGGTAGGCATGCCTTCAGCCGCCTCCTGCACCATGCCCGGCCCGACCGACCAACCAAAATTGGCGCCATGCGTACCGGTGGGCAGCACATGGCCAAGGCGTCGCGGCAATAGTTCGAGGCCCGCCGCATCTTCGCCGCATTGTGAAAGGCTGAGCCACAGATTCACGCTACGAATGTCTTCACCCATGAAGGCACCGTCCTGGTGCCAGTCCGCCTCGCGCTGGCTTGCCGGTACGCAACGCAGGGTGGACTTGCCCACGGAAAGCATCGGGCTTTCCCCGAAATACCCACCGATCACGTCGATCACGCCACTGTCCTTGTAGAGGCGGATGATGTCGTGCAGGAGACGCGGGGAATCGGCTGTCCACACACCACCGGCGCCCTCGATCCAGTAGCGCGCCTCGGCAAGCTCGCAATCGTCGCGCAACGGCAGGCGCGCATACCACGGCGATGTCGGCTCGCCACCGCCTCGACGGTGCCAGTCCATGCAATCGTCGATGGCCTGCCGGATTCCCCTAGCCAACTCTTCGGCCACGCCGGTGGCCAACAGCCCGCGTACCAGCAGCGCGCCATGGCGGCGGATGCCCGCGACCAGCTTGGCAACATCGAGTTCATGCGCCTGAATTTCGGGGATACCGACCATGCCGACGAACGGATCAGGCAGTGCGCCGGACCACGGGTCCGTTGCCTGCGAATGCGGCGGCTTGCTCACATAGGCGAGATAGCGGCTCTCGGCAAGCAGGCGCTCCGCCGATATGTCTCGCTGTCGACGCAGGGAATCGTCCAGGAGGTCGATCACTTCGCCGTAGCGTTGCTCGCGCATCAGGCGCCGCGCGCTCACGAGCACGTCTTCAAGCGCTTCATTGCCCGCCATGAAAAATCTCCCGCCACGCCACACCGCGGCACTTCCCACGCCGATCGCTCATGTCGACTGCTCCGCGACGGAGAGATCCAGCCTTCCGTCTTGCGCGGGCGCGGATGCCTCCCGATCACCCGGGTGCCAATGGCGAGGTGGAAAGGCCAATGAAAACGGTTCACCGGCCAGGGTCAGATTCGGGTTGTAAGCGGGATCTCGTTCCAACGCGACGCCCCATCTCCGTTTCATCAGTTCCACTTCGCGCATGAATCGCTCGTGCTTCTCTGGCGTGTTCTCTGTGCCCCGTGTGGCGGACTCATGGTGATAAAGCTCTGCAAAAGGCGTCCAGATATTGGTATAGCCCCGCTCGCGCAACCTCAGGCAGAAATCGACATCGTTGAACGCGACGGCCAACGTCGTATCCAGGCCGCCGACCTCGTCGTACACATCGCGGCGCACCACCAGGCAGGCTGCGGTCACCGCGCTCATGGCCTGCGTCAACCGTGCACGCGACATCTGGCCGGGGAACCCCCTCGGCATGCCGCTATAAGGGTGTGCGGCCACACCGTGTACACCCGTTACCACGCCAGCATGCTGGATGGTCCCATCGGGGTAGTAGAGCATCGCACCGACGGCCCCGACGTGAGGTCGCAGCGCATGGCTGACCAGCTCTTCCAGCCAGTCCTCCGTAATCACTTCGATATCGTTGTTGAGCAGGCAGATGAATTCGCCGCGGCACCATGCAACGGCCGTATTGTTGATCTCCGAATAGTTGAACGGCTTGGCATGCGGCAGCACGCGCACGCGGCCGTCGGCGACGATCCGGGCGAAGTAGTCCCGTGTTGCCGGCTCGACCGACTGGTTGTCGACGATGACTATCTCGTAATTGGAATAGGTCGTGCGCGAAAGAATGGATTGGACGCATTGGCGCACGAGTTCCACGCGGTCGCGCGTGGGAATGATGATGCTGACGAGCGGCAGGCTCGCGGGCAAGGCATGGCGTACGCGGAACATGCCCAGGTGACCATCAATCTCCATGACCAAGGCCGAGGGGGGCCCAATACGACCAAAATGCTCGCGAACAGCCCTCAGACCCGCATCGTGTGCATAGCCCTTCTCGCCCACGCCCTGTGCGGTGGATCCCTGTACGGCCCGCCAGTGATAGAGCACCCTGGGAACGTGGCCGATCTGGTCCGGCCGCAAACGCTCCGCGCAACGCAACGCGAGATCCCAGTCCTGGCTGCCTTCCAGGCCTTCGCGAAAACCTCCGATGGCATTCAGGAGCGTTCGCTCGTACACGCCAAGATGACTGACGCAGTTCTGGCCATGCAGCAGATCCGGGTTCCAGTCAGGCTTGAAATAGGGGTCGTAGCGGCGACCCTCGGTATCGATCTTGTCCTCGTCGGAATAGGCCATGCGCCACGCGCCATGCCGTTCGAAGGCGTCGGCCATCACCTCCAGGGCCTGCGGGTGCAATTCGTCGTCATGGTCGAGCAGAGCAACATGCTCGCCACGCGCCATCGCCAACGCAGTGTTGGATGCCGCCGAAATGTGTCCGTTGCTGTCGCGCCATGTCACGCGGATGCGACCGTCGCGTGCCATGTACTCTTCGATCACGCGTCGCACCTGCGGTTGCGTGGAAGCGTCGTCCGCGATGCACAGCTCCCAATGCGGATAAGTCTGCTCAAGCACGCTGTCGAGACAACGGCGCAGCCATGGCTCCGGCGAATTGTAGGTGGGCAAGAGGACTGAAATCAGACGTTCGCCACCGGCTGCTCGCGAGAGCGACATATGTCCGTAGAGATCGAGCCAGCGCTCGTACACCGGCAAGGGTGTGCCCTGGCGTACATAGCAACCGTGAAGCCACGAAGCGAACCCGTGGAAACCGCCTAACCGCAAACGACGCCAGGCTTCGACGAAGACGCCGTCGGGATAAGCCGTGGGTTCCGTGCCGTGGCGCGTCACGTCGAAGAGCATGCGGGCGGCGGCGCCCGCGCGACTGAGCGGCATCAAGGCAAGATGGCTGATGCGAAAGCTGCAGACTGCTTCGGCAGGGTCGAAGCGCAGGCCTTTCACCTCTCGCGGAAACAGCACCACGCCCGAATGCCTGCGACGTCCTGCGCGGATGAAACCCAGCTGCGCCGACCATGCCTCGTGCATGCCCTGGCCAAAATCCATGTACAGCCTCGGCGTCATGCGCTTGTGGTCGTGTCCCTCCATGTCGACGGAGAGGCGATACCAACCCGCAGGAAGAGGCAGCATCGAGGTATAGCAGGCGAAATTCGGGTCGTTTCCCGTGGCCTGCCAGCCGTTCGCTTCCAAGGGTTCGAGATCGTGGATCGGGTGCATGCCCAGTCGGCCACCGGACACGGGCCAGAGCACGCGATGCAGCAGACGCCGCCAGGAGGCGGGAACTAGACGACGCAGATCCATCAGCCCGTTCCCCCACGCAGCGTGGCCCAGACACCCCTGCTCGCCAATTGCCTCACGACTTCTTCGAGCTGCTGCAGCCGCTGTGCCATTTCAGCCTGATGCCGCGCATGAAGGCCCGCGAACTCGTGCAGGTCCATGCGCTGCCTGGAAAGTTCGGCCATGTCGTGGATAGACGTCGTGTAGCGCCCGACAAACTGCGAAACGGCCGGATCGTCGAGAACCAGCTCATACCCCACCCTCACCGTCACTTCGATGACGTCGCCTTGCTCCAGGCGTCGAATGGCGTCGCTCGCATCAAACTCGAGGTAAGGGTCATGGTCGAACCCGACCAGTCTTACATCGCTCTCATGCAAGGTCTGTAGAAGCTCCCCATGCACATAGCCGAGCCGCCCACGCAGGTCTTGCAACACCTCCTGATCGCCGGCAAGCCCTCCCACGCTAACGCGCTGAAGACAATAGATGCCGGGGAAATCCGCGAAGTCGAGCCTCAGGTAATCGGGCGACACCCCGCGAGGCAGGCGGAACCGGACATCGAGCACGCCGTTGGAGATGTCGAGCACGGTCGACACGGAGCGCTCATCGTCGTAGCCCTCGTCGCGCCCTCGATAGTAGAGGCGACAAACGACAGCCAGCCGCTCGGCATGCATCGCCGCTGCAAGGTTGCCCTCCGCATCCACCAGCGTGCCTGCCAGCGTTTCGAAGAAGCGACGGATGTCGGCAGGCTCGGCCTGTGCGCGGCACAGGAATGCGAGAAACGCTTCCGGCACCTCATCACCCACCGCCACGACCCCCAGCCCGTTGCTGTGGTGGAAGTCGAAGCATGGAAAATCGGCTGAAAGCTCGGCGTAAAACTTCCCTACGCCAAATCCGCGGCCTTCGACGTGGGTATCGTGCAGCAATACGACTGCGCGGCGGCTCAGTTTGCCGCGCCATGTCTCGAAGTCATGACGCACGGCCTCGTAGGTATGCAGGCCGTCGATGTGCAGCAGATCGATGCTGGCGTCCTCGAATTGGCCCGCGGCCGTATCGAAATCCATCCGAAGCAGCCGGGAGAAGTCACCGTAGAGAGGGTCGTGCCTTGCGCGCAGGGCATCGAAAACTTCTTCGCCGTAACGCGATGCGTGCTCGTCTCCGCGCCAGCTGTCGACAGCTCGGCAGCGGGATGCCAATCCGAGCTGCTTCACGGCCTGGCAGAACGCCATGTACGAGTTGCCCGAATGCGTACCCAGCTCGACGATGCAGGCAGGCTTGAGCAGGTCTACCGCCAGATAGGCAAACGGAATGTGGCCAACCCAGCCGTACGGTGCGACGATCCGGGGTTTCATCAGTACGGCCGGATGCGCCTCGAGGCGGAATTCCTCACTCATGAACGAGATGCTCCAAGCGGATATCGAGCATGGGCAATCCGACCAGGCCGGTCACGTAGGAACCGCCGATGGCCGAGAAACGCAGCGCCTCATGCAGCCAGTGCTGTATGACGTGCTGATCCTGCGTGCCTTCGGCCACGCCCACTGCGACGAAGTAGTCCCCATTGCCAAGCCGCGGCATCTCGAAGCGGAATACGCCGCGGAACGACTGGCCGGCGACCACGGGAAACCCTTCTTCATGCACGAACACGGTGTTCTCACCGAACAACAGCTGGCCGAGTCGGTCCTTGACATAGAAACCCACGATGACGCTTTCCACATCGCTTTCGGCAAGAAGCTCGATGTCCAGCTCGACGCACTCACCAGCGCGGACCGTCTGCACGGAGTCGCCGCTCGTGTCGCACAGCTGCGCATGCACCACCCTGATGCGGCGTTCGCCGAAGCCTTCCAGCGCGGGATCGAAAGGAAACACCTGGATGTCGTTGCGAAGCACGGTGCGATCGATGGTTTCCTGCCGACGCCGCACCTCACGGCTTCGCCGCGCGAATACCGGCTCTGCCGGACTCGCCCTGCGGCCGCCCACATGGCCTTGCCGCTCGATCAGGGCGGCCTCCAGATAGGCATCCATCACGGTCCTTGCCTCGCCGATGCGCTGCATCCTGCCGCGCTCAAGCCATACGGCGCGATCGCACAGACTGGTTACGGCGCCACCATCGTGGCTGACGAACAACATGGTGCCGCGCTTGCGGAACTCGCGCAGGTAACGCATGCACTTCTGCATGAAGAAAGCGTCGCCCACGGCCAGTGCTTCGTCGATGATCAACACGTCGGCATCCACATGTACCACTACGGCGAAGGCCAGGCGCATCACCATGCCCGTGGAGTAGTTGCGAACAGGCTGGTCGACGAACTCGCCGATATCCGCGTAAGCGAGGATGTCATCAATGCGCGCATCGATCTCGGCACGACCAAGCCCCAGGATCGATGCGTTGAGGTAGACGTTCTGCCGCCCGGTGAACTCGGGGTTGAATCCGCTTCCCAGTTCGAGGAGCGCGGCCACTCGGCCATGCACGGCGACGCGGCCTTCGGTCGGCTTGAGCGTGCCTGCGATGAGCTGCAGCAATGTGGATTTGCCCGCCCCGTTGCGACCAACGATGCCCAGCGTTTCGCCTCGGCGCACCTCGAATCCGATATCGCGCAATGCCCAGAATTCCCGGTAGAAGCGATGCTTTCCGCCAACCAGGCTCTGCAACATCCGGTGAACCGGCTTTTCGTACAGCTGATAGCTCTTTCCCAGTCCGGCCACCTCGATCGCGAGATCGGCAGGGGCGGCTTGCGTGCCTACCTGGATCGGATCAGAGGACATCGGCAAATCCATCCCGCGTACGCTGGAACCAACCATAGCCGAGCATCAGCACGAGCACGGCGGCCACGCTGTAGTAGGCCAGCGCCTGCCAATCGGGTGCATGTCCGAACAGCACGACGTTGCGCGTCTGCTCGATGACCAGGGTGAGCGGGTTCCAGTGCAGCCAGCTGCGGTAAGGCTCGTGCAGGCTCGAAGCCGGGTAGAACACCGGGCTGAGAAACATCAGGATCGCCGAGATCACGCCGGCGACCTGGACGATGTCCCGGATGAACACGCCCAGCGATGCCATCAGCCAGCACACGCCGCACAACAGGACGACGTAGGGCGCAAACACGAAGGGAAGGTAAAGCACGCTCGGATGCAGGCCGTGCTGAGCAAGCAGGACGAAGCACAGCAACACGAGCATGCTCAAGAGCGTATTGAACAGCGAGGAAGCCACCGTGACACAGGGAAGCAGCGCCAAAGGAAACACTACGCGCTTGACCAGGTTGCTCTGCGACACGATTACCGTGGGGCCACGGAGCAGGCATTCGGCCATCAGGGAATGGACGATCATCCCGGAAAAGATCATCAGCGAGAAATCCGCACCGTCCGCGACGTTCGGCCAGCGCATGCCGAGGAACTCGCGGAACGCCAGCGTGTAGACGCCCAGCATCAACAGCGGATTGAAGAATGACCAGAACAGTCCAAGGAAAGAGCCGCTGTAGCGACTGGCGATGTCGCGCTTGAGCAATTCCCAGAAGACATCGCGCCTCACCCACGCGCGTCCCCACAGGGACCTATGTGCCATTTCCATCATCATTCCAATCTAAGGCCGGCCCTGCATCGGCACCGGCACGCTAACGCCCGACTATTTACCCAGCAAGGTTCCCTTGGCACCTCGCATGCCTACCCGATATCACGCAACGCGCCCTGCTTGCCCAACTGCAAACCGCAATGGCGTGGATCGCTCCCCCGCGACACCACCCGCACACATGCGCATGCGTATTGCGCGGCCAGTATCCCGAAACCCTCTGGGGAAGTACACACAACTTGACGCAGCCTCATGTCCGGGGCAACCGTCCGTCACGGCTCGCGATGATCGCCTCACCATCCGTGGTGGCCCCAGCCTTGCGGTTGCCGGCCTACTCGCCGCTCAGGAAACGGCGCGCCTCCTGCGTGCAGCCAGTTCGCGAAGCAGGCCCCCAATCAGCACGAGCACACCACAGGCAAATCCCGCCAGGATCACGGCGTAGTGAGTCGGCCGGTAGCGGAACACGATATCGTGCGGGCCTGGTGGCAGCGCCAGCGTTTGAAACAGTCCCTGCGAGCGCTGCAGCGTTCTTGTCACGCCGTCCACGTCGGCTGTCCAGCCGGGATAGAACGCCTCCCGGCGAAGCAGGAGTGCAGGCGTGGCGCATTGCACGCTCACGTGTTCGCGCCCGTTGGCATGGACGTCGCAGTCGCCATGGAGAATGTCGAAATAGGGCCTCGCGCCCGGCAGCTCATAGATGGCCATGTCTGCGCCCTCATACACGGCTCGCGGCAGCTCCGCAGCCTTCGATTCCCTATAGGCGAGACCGAGTACCGGCGCCGTGCCCTTGGGAGCACCCGCCATCCAGATAGCGTCAGCGTGGCTCGCTGGCACGCCGTCCACCCACAGCGCCACCGGCCGCTCGCCACCGGCATGCGTGAGGGTGATGACCAGCGGAACCACACCGTCATTCGCTCCGGTGGGAAATGCCAATGCCTCATCCAGGCGGATCGTGAATGGCATGTTGTCCGCCGATCCGGCGAGTAATCGGCGCCCGCCGGTGCAGACGCCCCCCTCCACGCAGATGCGAGCCTCCAGCGCGCCGTCGGACGCCCCCATATAGTTTCCGATCAACAGTGAAATCGCGCCGATCTGGTGATCACTCTGGCCGACGGGCGCATTCCAGTGAATGACGACGCCCTGGCCTGGCTCCAGCGCCAGTGGCGCATGGCGGATCGCCGCATCGGTCGGTGCCACCAACGATCGCTCGAAGGGGTTCACGCCGGGCTTGGCAATCACATATCGGACGCCGACCTCCGCGTACGCCGCCCTGTTTTCACTGAGCTGTTCGATGGCCGTACCGTGCCCATCGGATCGGTTGTCGCCGCCAAGAAAGGTCACCTCGTTCGTTGCGGGGTCCAGTCGCGTCTGAACATAGCCCAGCCAATCGCTCGAAACCGGCAGGTAATTGTGGTTGATCTGCGGCACCTGGAAGTACGCCCCGTAGTTGGGCGCGAGTGGGCCAAGGGAATAGGTCCGCTGCAAGCCCACGTGCTCCTGCAGGTAGGTGACACCGGGGTGCTGATAGCTCGCATGATGGGCGCCGCTCCTGATCGGCCATGCAAAAGTCACCAGCGCATCGGCGGCGAGCAGAAGCACCAACCCGTTGGTGCGCCAGCGGCCGCGCCCCATCAACAACACGCCCGCTCCGCACAGCAGCGACAAGGCCAGCCATAGGAGGGCCATGCATGTTGCATGTGCCGAGACATGCTCACCCCACAACGAGCGCAGCGGAGCCCGAGCAAGCCACAGTGCACCCAGTACGCTGCCACCTGCCACGGCCAGTGCGATCAAGACCTGGCGATAGCGCAGGGCCACCCCACGCTGCATCGCGTCAATGGCAAGGCAGACGAGGAAGACGCCAGCGAATTCCCAGGAAGGCGGTGCATATCTATGAAAGGCCGCCGAGGTAACCATCGGCAACAGATTCATCAGGTCGCTGACCGGACGGACATCGAAGGTCTTGGCGAGGCACAGCAGCATCCACAACAGCGGAGCCCAGACCAGCCGGCGTGGTGCAACCTGCACCGCGAGCAGCAGCACGACGAGCTGCAGTGCCGTCTGGTAGCCGCCGATATCGCCCCAGATCGTGCGTATGACGCTTGCCGGATCATCGAACCGGAAAATCGGACCGAAGAGTCCCGGCGCAAGGCTCAGCGCAGCTGCCGCACCCGGCAGCGAATAGTGGACGAAGTAGCCTTCATGGCCCCCCACGTACGCATTCGCCACAAACTCAATGAACGGAACGATCTGTGGAAGACTGAGTGCGAGACCGGCGCAGACCGACCCGGCCAGGGTGGCGATGTATGGCCATCGCTTTTCCGCCGGTAGATCCCGCAGCCGAAACAACACCCAGAGCGCCACGAAAAGGCCGTTGATGTACGCTGTTTCCGGGAATCCCGCATAGATGGACCATGCCAGCGCCAACGGTATGAGCAGCCATCCGCCAGATCGACCTTGGCTCATCCGCGCATGCAATTGCTCCACGCCAAGCAGCAGCATCGGCAGGAAAGCGATCGGCCCGATGATCGGCGCCCCGTGCCACGCAAATGTGCCGTTGAACTCATACAGCAAGCCGCCCGTCGTGGCTGCAAGCGTCGTCAGCCGCATTCGCCGCAGCAAGGCATACGTGCACAGGCCCGCAATCACCTGCAACAGCAACTCTGTCCAGATGATGCCGCTACGAAAGTGATAGAGCAGCACGAACGGCAAGAACAGCGATGCCGGCTGCGCTTCCGCAGCAAGCGGCAATCCCACCCCGTTATAAGGGTTCCACCAGGGCAAGCGCCCTTCGAGGAGCTGGTCAGCCGACGCCTTCCCCAACGCCTGGGCCTGGAAACCAACGTTGGGATCGATCCATGGATATCCCGCTCGAAACTCGGCCTTGTCCCCGATGGAGCCCACGAACAATAGCGGATCGGCATCGTAGCGCCCCGACAGCACGGGCAACTGGAGCAGCAGGGGCAGGAGCATGATCAGCAAGACGGCAGGCGACAGACGCCACTTCGAACTGCGACTCAACACTCCCCCTCCGGCCTGGCGACCTTACCGGCAATTGGATGCCATCATGTTCTCGGGCGGCGCCCTGACGGCAACCACGTATCCGATTCTACCCACACGAAACCTGATGCGTGTCGACAGCCCCCGACTCTACGCATCGCCCACGATGTACATCGCCGGAGGCTATGCGTCTGCCGCAGCAAGCTCGCCCGCAAGACAAACGGTGATCTCGGTATTGGGCAGCCAGCAGCGCCCCTCAACCACCAATTGCAACGTTTCCATGCCACGCCTCTCCGCTGGCGATGTAGTAAGGAAGCGGAATGTCGCCGTCCCTCCGGGCGACACCGTGTCTTCCGTTGCGCGACAAAGCCGGTTCCTGCTGATCCACGAGGCATGAAGCAGCCGACTATCGCGATCCCTCGGCCGCGCGGTACCCAGCACGACCTGCACATCGCCTCCCCATGCATCATCGCCGACATTCCTGACAGTAATCAGCGACGCGTCGCCCACGCGGATATCCACAGAAACGATTTCGGCGGCATATCGGTTGAACGGATGCGCACCCGTGGGCCGCCTCTCGCAATTCCTGCATGCGACCTGGCTCCCCTCGAGAAGCTCCTTGCGGAATTGCCTCAATCGCGCCCCATACCAAACCTCTTCGGCGGCTTCGTTCGCCAGCGAACCGACCGCGCCCTGCAGATGATAGGCCTCACAGGGATAGACATCGCCGCGACGCGTGACAAAGAACTTTTCCCACGGGTCCATGCAGATCTTCGTGGTGGCCGTCCTCGCGTGCGCGATCTTGTGGTCCAGGTAGCGCCGCATGCCCTCCGGAAGCGGCTCGTCGCGATGGAAGAACCTGGTACCGCCACGCCTGACCAGACCGGCCAACTTCGCGCGCAATGCAGGCCAGGCATGGGGCCGCGCTTCCTGGACACCAGCATGCCACCCATCGTGCGGCGCCGGAGCGCCGGCATCACCGGGACTTTCCTGATCGGCCTGGGGCATCTCGTCTTCGTGATCACCCTGCCTGGCATAGATCAGTTCACGAGGAAGCGCCGGAAGCATGCTCACGGTGATACCCAACAGTTCCGCTGCGTGCCTCGTCGCCAGCAAGCTGTCGCGCTCCCGTGCCGTGTACTCCGGAACCAGATCGCGCGTAGCGTGCTTCGTATTGTTTACCCCGCGAATGTCCAGGCAACGGATACCGATTTCATTCAGCAGCGCAGGAAACCCGGAAAGGCTGTACAAGTTGTTTCGCATGACGACGGCATGGACGCGCGCGACATCCGGATCACTGACGTATTCGAGGGTGCGCCGCATGCCATCGAGAGCGCGCGCCAGCGGCTGGCCGCGAATCGCGGAATAGATGTCCGGATCGGGGGAGTCGATCGAGAACGTCACGACGCGGAGGTTCTTCAACCCTCCCAATCTCCTGGCACGCGCTTCGTTGATCAAGTCCCCGCTGGTGGTGATGTAGATGCCGGCGCCGCAGGCGTCGATGACATCCAGCCAATCCAGGAATTTTGGATGGGTCCACGGCTCGCCCGTTCCCAGGATATTGACCTGGTCCACCGCCGGAATGAGCGTGGCAATGCTTTGCCAAACGTGGTCGGTCATGTGTTCGGCGAGGCCGCCGGACCGCGCCGATCGGGAACACATGACACACGCCAGATGACAGGCCGTACTCACTTCGATCTGCATCATGATCGGCGGAGCATTGGGAGGCACCTCCCGGCGCGCCACTTCCCGCGTGGCACGGTTCTTCCCGTGCGCAGGCTCGCACGTGATGCCTGTCAGGCCGATGCCGAGCGACCTGCCATCGGTCGAGCCAGCGTCGTGCTCGCTCGGCCGAAATACGTCGACAAAGAGGTAGACCTCATCCGCATCCGCGCATGGAATCGCCAGTGTCTGGGCACCGCTCGACAGCGCATGCCGGCTTCGCAGCTTCCCGTTGCAGACAACGACCAGTTGTTGCGCCTTGCCTATGACATCCTCATAGTGTGTGAAAAAGCTGAGGACGATCAGGTCGAGGCCTACGGTCCTCAATTCAAATACGTCCCTCGACCAGTACCACTGGCAATCCCCCGCGACTTCAGCGCCATACCATCCGAATCCGAGCAATGCATCATCGATCATTGTTTGTCTTCCGGTCTCGGGCGCCATTCTCTTGATGCTGTGGGCGATGCGCTGGTCGGGTTCGAACGATACTGCGGTTCATCCGACTCCGCAGCCCGGATCAAATGCTCCAGGAGCATACCTATGGTGACCCGCAAGTGGATTCTTCGAACCGGACTGGTGGCATCGCTGTCCTGCGCCGCGTTGGCGCCTGCCATGGCCCAGGATGAAACGACAGGTATCGTCACCGACCCATGCACCAGCCAGAAGACACCCGAGCAGATGCCGGATGGCCAGTGGGTGCCGTACATCCTTGCGCATGATTTCGGGCAGCTTTGTCATTACCGTGCGAAGAATGCCTCGCTGCCGCCAGCTGACAAGGCATCGCCGCGGGTCGTCTTCATGGGCGATTCGATCACGGAGGGTTGGCAGAAGCTGGATCCGGACTTCTTCACCGGGGGCAAGGTGGATCGCGGCATCAGCGGGCAGACCACCTCGCAGATGCTGCTGCGGTTTCGGCAGGACGTGATCGAGCTTCATCCGCAGGTCGTGCATATCCTTGCCGGCACTAACGACGTCGCCGGCAATACGGGGCCGGTGTCGCTGTCGCAGGTGGAGGGCAATATCGCATCGATGGCGGAAATGGCGCAGGCACATGGCATCCGCGTGGTGCTCGGCTCAGTACCACCGGCGGAAAAATTCCCCTGGCGCTCCAACCTCGTCATCGTTCCCACCATCAAGACGCTGAACGCATGGATCAAGGCCTACGCGGCGAGCCATGGCTACATCTACGCCGATTATTTCTCGGCCATGACCAACGCATCGGGTGGCATGAAGGAGGGCCTGTCGTCGGACGGTGTGCATCCGACGCGCAAGGGCTACCAGGTGATGGAGCCGATCACCGACGCATCGATCAAGCACGCGCTGGACGCATCAGGCACTGCGCGCTGAGCGATCGTTTCATAGCAGGCTATCGAGGGGCAGCAGACGCAACAACGTTACCTCGGTGCGTCTCTTGGTGGTGGCGCCGGGTTCGCTCTGGTAGATGACCGGCTTGCCGTCTGACGTGGTGAGCCATACCAGTCGGTGCGAGGCAGGATCGACCATCACCTGGTACGCGTTGGACGGCAAGGTCGCGGTCCGGAAAAAGTCACCGATCGCCTTGGCCAGGCCCGGCGAATCCACGATCACGCCCATCTCGGTATTGAGCAGCTTGGATCGTTGGTCCATGTTCAACGAGCCGATGAAGACCTGCCGGTCATCCACCACGATGGTCTTGGCGTGCAGGCTGATGCCCGAGGATTTGCCCAGCGTGGTCGACGGCTGGCTCTGCCCCCACGAAGGCTTCAGTTCGTAGAGCTGCACGCCGCCTTCGACCAACGCCTTGCGGTAATGCACGTAACCCGCGTGCGCCGGGGTTTCGTCGGTCGAGGCGAGCGAGTTCGTGAGGATCTTGATGGACAAGCCGTTCTGCGCCAGGGACGTCAGGTGCTTGGTGCCGGCATCGCCGGGAATGAAATAGGGAGTGGTCGCCAGGATCTCGTGCTGCGCACCGTCGATCATGGTCTTGAGCTTGGGACCGATGCGAAGCGCAGGCACATCACGCGAGGTCTCGATTTTCTCAGGCTGATCGGCCACCAGCTCGGCATCGCCCCAGAACCATGCGCCGCGCGCGTCCGCCGTTGGGCCATCGGGGAGTTCATTGATCACGGCCTGCGCGTAATCCGACTGGGCGAATGCACGCACTTCCTTCTGGAGTATCTGGCGCGCGGCGGCTAGGCGCTGGCCGGAGCCATCGGTCTTCTTGAGCTGGTTGAGCGGATACGCGGCATCGCAGTTCCAGTAGGCATCGAATGCTTCGGATGCCTGTTGCACGACCGGACCAATGGCCACCACGTCCAGGTCGCGAAAATGCGTATCGCTGCCCGCATCGAAGTACGGGTCGCCGATGTTGCGTCCACCAATCACCGCTACGTTGTTGTCGACGATGAACGATTTGTTGTGCATGCGCCGGTTGAGCCGTCGCCACTCGAGCATGAACTGCGTCGCACGCGACAGCAATGTGGGGTCGCGCGTCTGGAAAGGGTTGAACAGGCGGATCTCGATGTTCGGATGCGAGTCCAACGCCTCGAACAGATGATCCTTGTCGTCGAAATTGTTGTCGTCGATGAGCATCCTCACGCGCACGCCGCGATCGGCCGCGGCCAGCAGATGCTGCAGCATCAGGTGCCCGGTCATGTCGTTGGCGAAGATGTAGTACTGCAGGTCGATCGAGTGCGCGGCCTGGTCGGCCAGCGCCACGCGGCTGAGCAGCGCGTTGGTGCTCAACGTCAACAACCGGAACCCCGACTGGTTCTGGTGCTTGTCCACCTCGGCATGCGCATAGCGCGCCGCCGCCGTATCGTTGGCGGGAGGCAGATGATGCGTCTCTTCCTTCGCCGTGCTGGGCGGAAGCGTGGAACACGCCTGAAGAAAAAGACAAAGGATTGTGAATGCAAACGCGACGACCCAACGATCTGTCCGCATGTCCACACCTCGATGCAGCCGGACAACAACGCAACCGGATGGCATCATCCATTTAACATAGCCAAGCCCTATCACGGCTGACTGTCGCCTCTCCGCGACGGGGCGCGCACCGCCCTCGCACATGTTCCGTACAGCTTGCCTATCCGTCATTCTCGAAATAGCCGTCCGAACGCCCATGGCCATCGTGCGCATCACGTTTTCGTGATCGACAAAGCGTACGGTTGCCACCAACCTTGCGATACCCATCGCACCGCGGAAACATCATCGTGTCTTCAATGCGGTTTCTCGCCAGCATGCTCGGCCTCGGCTGCTGCATCGCGTACCCAACGATCGCGCGCGCCGACCTGGATGCCGCCGGCCAACGCGAGGTGCAGGCATTGCTCGCCTTCGTGGGGAGCAGCCATTGCACTTTCATCCGCAATGGCAAGGCCTACGGCGCCACCCAGGCCCGAAGCCATCTTGAGTACAAGCTCAACTACCTGGTGCAGCGGCACAAGGTGAACTCCGCGGAGGAGTTCATCGAACGCGCGGGCACCGAGAGCAGCTTCAGCGGCGAGCCCTATCAGGTGAACTGCGATGGCAAGGAACGTCCCTCCGCGGATTGGCTCATGGAAGAGCTGCATCGCCTGCGCACGCCCGGCCTCTAGGCTTGGTGAGGCGATTCTCCTTCCCGGCCGGCACGGGCAAAGGGCCAGGATCGGTCGTCACACACCGGCCTGGAAAATTGCCTACCATCGGCCGATGACCGACCACCTCCCTCTCAAAGACACCGCCCGCGGCAGCCTCGCCTGTGTCGGCTTGGGCATGACGCTGGGCTCCCACCTCACGCCGCTGGCGCGCAGCCATATCGAGCAGGCTGACGTGGTCTTCACCGCGCTGGCCCATGGCGCCGCGGAGATGTGGCTGCAACGCATGCATCCGGACGTGCGCAGCCTCCAGCCCTATTACCAGGAAGGCAAATCGCGGCAGAAGACCTACCGCGAGTGGGTCGATCTGATGATGACCGAGGTACGCGCCGGCAAGCGCGTATGCGCCGTCTTCTACGGCCACCCCGGCATCTTCGCCTGGTCGCCGCGCACCGCCATCGAACGGACCCGCGCGGAGGGCTATGTCGCACACATGGAACCCGGCATCTCCGCGGAGGACTGCCTCTACGCGGACCTGGGCATCGACCCCGGCCGCTTCGGCTGCCAGCACTTCGAAGCGAGCCAGCTGCTGTTCTACGAGCGCCGGATCGACCCCGTCGGCTATGTGGTGCTGTGGCAGGTGGCACTCGTCGGCGACTGGTCGCTGACGCGCTTCGAAACCGGCCCCGCCTACCGGCAGGTGCTGGTCGACGTACTGGGCGCGGATTATCCGCTCGACCACGAGATCATCATCTATCGTGCCGCGACGCTGCCGATCGAGAAGCCACGGGTGCGCCGCATCCGACTGGGCGAACTGCCCGACATCACGCTTACCGGCGAAGACACCGTCGTGTTGCCGCCCGCCGCGCCCTTGAAGCCGAACCTCGCCGTGCGCCAACGGCTGCAGGCGTTGGACAAGGCGAGCGCTCTCGCATGAACTTTTCCGCGGCCCGGTCCATCCGCGACGTCGCGCGTTCGCGTGAAGACATTGGCATGAGCATTGCTTGCATCGGAGATACCTGAAACATCACAGGGAACAGGGGAAAACCATGTCGGACACGATCGATTTGCTGGAAGCCATCGGCAAGAACGCAGCCTTGCGGCATGCGGCCACGGAAGAACTGGCGGAGATGCTGAGCGAGGCCGACGCCTCCGAGGCCCTGCTGGCTGCAGTAAAGACCGGCGACAGTTCGTTGCTCGCGGCCGAACTCGGCCACAGCCCGCTGCGAGTCAATCATGACTACCACACCGGCGGGAACGAGGATGAAGAACAACCCGACGGGGAGCCCGGCGAGGAAAGCCCGGGCGAAGTTCCTGCCGACACGTTGCTCGGCTGACCGGCGACATCAGCATGCCACGCCGGTGGCACCGCTTTTCGCCATGGCCCGCGCTTGCGGCCATGGCGTTTTGCGTCACCATTCGACCTTCGTTTGCCGAAATAACCGCAACGGATCTCGGCAGGCAGCTTGAGCAGGCGGAGAGCCTGCGCACGGCAGACCATCCCCGCTTTCTGGAACGACTGGAGCAGTTGCGCCCGCAGACGCCCGCCATGTCCATGGCCGAACGCTGGCATTTGCGCTACCTCGATGCCTGGGAGGCCTCGTTCCAGGGCGACTACGCCACGGCAGAACCAAAACTGCAGGATGTCATAGAACATTCGGGCGATCCTGCGCTGGTGGTCAAAGCGTCGGCCATCCTCATGGATGACTGGGGCAGCAATAAGCGGTATCAGGAAGCATTCGAACTTGCCAACCAGCTGGTGGAAAAGCTTCCTGGCACCCAGGACAAGCTCGCTCGCTTCGTAGCGCTGTCTTATCTCTCGCAGCTGTTGCGTTCGGCCGGTCAGTACGAACTGGCCGCGAGTTATGCGCATGAAATGGGGCAGGATCTGCCCGCAGGCGAAACGGCCTGCAAGCCAATGACTGCGGAAATCACCGCACTCTACGAAACGCACAAGCTGCTCTCGACCAGCACGCAACTGCAGAGTGCGCTCGAAGCCTGCCAGGCGGTTCACGAATCCGTGTTCACCAATACGCTTTGGCTGGTCAAGGGCAGTCTCCATCTCGACGAAAACCAGCCGTCGAAGGCAATCGAACTGCTTCAGCACATTGCCCCGGGCATCCGCTCGGACCAGTACTACTCCAACATGCTGACCTTGCAGGTGGAGTTGGCGCAGGCAAACCTGAAACTGGGCAAGGACGAGGCTGCCCGCAAGGCCGCGCTCGCGGCACTCGCCCTCAGCGACCCCAGCGACATCAACGAGACGCTCAGAGACGCCTACCTTGTGCTCTACAACCTCGACAAGAAGCAGGGCAATACGGCAGCGGCGCTGGCGAATTACGAGCACTACGTCGCGCAGAATGTCGGCTATCTCAACGACGTCAGCGCAAGGGCGCTGGCCTATGCCATGGCCAAGCAGCACGTTATCGTGCAGAAGCTGGAAACCGAGAAGCTCAGTCGCCAGAACAATATCCTTCGCCTGCAACAGGCGCTTGACGCAAAGGCGGTCGAGACGATCCGGCTCTACATCATCCTGCTACTGATGGTGCTCGCCTCGGCCATTCTCTGGATGCTGCGTCTCAAGCGTTCGCAGCTCCACTTCAAGAAGCTCTCCTCGACCGACGGCCTGACCGGCGTCTACAACCACCAGCATTTCATGGGCGAGGCCGGCAAGGCTCTGCATCTGCTGGAGCGAAGACAGGGCATCGCGTGCCTGTTCTTCATCGACCTCGACAACTTCAAGCAGATCAACGACACGTACGGCCACGCCATGGGCGATGCCGTCCTGCGTCGCACCGTGACCATCTGCCGGCAGCAATTGCGTCCGACGGATCTGTTTGGACGCCTCGGCGGCGAAGAGTTCGGCATCCTGCTGCTCGATTGCACGCGCGAACAGGGCATCGCGATTGCCGAACGCATTCGTCGCGCCATCGACGTCGCCAAGGTGGAAGGCGATGCCCGGATCGTCACGTTCTCCGCCAGCGTTGGCCTCGCATCCACCGAATACTGCGGCCATGACTTGCAGCGGCTGTGCAGGGAGGCGGACGCGGCGCTGTATCGCGCGAAGCGCGCCGGCCGCAACCGCGTCATTTCCGATACCGAAGAAGACGGGCTGGTCGAAGCCTGATCCGTGCGATGCGTTCCGCCGGGTTGTGCGCCATGCCATGCCCGCCGTACGCGGGCATGGCACGCATCCAACGTTACTTGATGCCGATCACCATCGAATCAGGCCCCAGCAGCGGTTCGACCCGCACGTCGCGGAAGCCTGCGGCCGTCATCCATTCGCAGCATTCCTCGCCCGTGTAATCGAAGCCACCGGGTGTTTCGATGAGCATGTTGAGGCTCATCAGCAGGCCGAAGGCATTGTGCTTGCGCTCGTCGTCGATGATGGCGTCATACACGATCAGGCAACCGCCCGGCGGCAACGCCTCGTAGCACTTGGCCAGCAGGGCCTGCTTCTGGTCGTAGTCCCAGTCATGCAGGATGTGGCCCATGATCAGCACGTCCGCCGACGGGCACGGATCGTTGAAGAAATCGCCAGGATGGAAACTCAGCCGCTCCTGCAGGCCATGGGCCGCCACGTAGTCGTTGAATACCGGCGCCACGACCGGCAAGTCGAAGCCGCCACCGCGCAGATGCGGATGTGCCAGCGCGATCTGCACGGGGCACGCGCCCTGAGCCGCGCCGATATCGATGAAGGTGCGGTAGTTCTCCCAGGGAAATTTCTTCGCGATGGCCTGCGCCGCGCCCATGCTCACGCCGGTCATCGCCTGCAGGAAACTGCGCAGCGATGCCTCATTGCGATAAAGCTCGTCGAAAGGCGACGCGCCATCCTTCGTCCGGTTCTGCGGCAGGCCGGTGCGCAGTGCGTCGGTGAGCGATCCCCAATCCGCATACAGACGCGTCTCCATCATCTCCAGCAGGCCGCCCACGTAGCTCGGCTTTGCGCGGTCGAAGAAGAGGTCGGCATCCGGCGCATTGCGGTACTGGCCGTTGTCGCGCTCCAGCGCGCCCAACGCCACCAGCGTATCGAGGAAATCGCGGGACGACCTGGGATGCAGGCCGAGCGCGCGCTCGAGTTGTTCCTTGCTGCGGCCGCCGCCCGCCAGCTGCGTGAACACGCCGAGTTCGACGGCCGATAGCATCGCCTTGGATGCCCAAAAGCCCATGCCCAGTTGAAGCAGGCGATCCGGCGAGAGCCCATCGGGAGCGGGAACCGCCACGGGCGTTTCATGAACTGCGTTTTGCGAGACTTGCATAGGTCCTCCGGGGTTGACGCGTCGTACAGCGCCAGCCCCTGACCTGAGGCGCGTTCCGTATCACGTGCGTTGTTGTGGAGCGCAGAATCTATCGCCAGGTTCTTGCGCAAAAAACACAACTTTCGACGGTCAACGAACGTCATAGGTCGCAGGTCATGCTCCAGGCGACCCCGTTTTCATGGATGCCATGGCAGCCATGTCTATGGCATGCCATGGCACCCTCGCGCGGTTTACGGCGCCTTGCCGCCCTTCAACTGCTCCACGATGGCGAGCGACTTCGCCACGTGTTCCTGCGGATGCAGGTGATCGGCTTCCGAGTCGAATACCGCGGCGATCTTGCCGTCGCGACCGATCACGAAGGTGGTGCGCGAGATGAAACCGTGGTCGATCACGGCGCCCTGCACGTCCTTCGCGCCCGGTACGGCCGCCGACATCTTCAGGTCGTACGACGCGGCGATCTTGCCTTCCGGATCGGACGCGATCGGGAACTTGCCCGCGCAGAAGTTCGGGTCTGCCGAGAACTTGTTGAGCCGCTGGATGCTGTCGGCCGACACGCCGATGATCGTTGCGCCCGCCGCCTGGAACTTGGCCGCCTCGGTGGCGAAGGCGTGTGCCTCGACATCGCAGCCGCCGGTATAGGCGGACGGGAAGAAGTACACGACGACCGGACCCTTCTTGAGGGCTTCCGCCAGCGAAATTTCGGAGGCCTTGCCGTCCTTGCTGGCCTGCGCACTGAAGGCGGGCGCAGCCGTGCCCTGGCTCAATGCGGCGAATGCGGGCGACGCCACCAGCGCGCCAGCCACCAGGGCTCCCGTCGCCAGCGACAACACAAGACGCTTGTTCATTGCTTCATCCTCGAATGCTTATGGAATGGAACTGCGCGAAAGCTTTATCCGGCGGGCCATCCTGGCTTCCGGCCGGGCCGCTCCATCGGCCTCGTTGGGACTGACGCGTCCATGGCAGCGAATCGTTCATGGGCCACTGATCCAAGGTGGGTGCCTGCGCAGCCCGCAAAGGTTGCATCTCCCGATGCCGCCGGGCGCCGCGTGAACACACATCGCTCGGCGAGCATGTGCCTCATCGGGACCGGAAGCAATCCACGGCGGGAAGCGTCACAGGTCAGTTCGCTGGCGGCGCCGGTCTGGTTACGCTCAGCGCCGTGCCGGCCGCCGCCACGATGATGGCGAGGATGGCCAGCCATTGAAGCGAGCTGAGTCGCTCGCCCAGCAGGGTGACACCCGCCAGCGCCGCCACTGCGGGCTCCAGGCTCAACAAGGTGCTGAAGGTGCGGGCCGGCAAACGGGTCATCGAGACCATCTCCAGCGAATACGGCAGCGCCGAACTCAGCAGCGCCACGCCGAGCGCATAGGGCAGCAGCGCCGGCGACAGCAGCGTGGCGCCGGCATGCGCGACACCGAACGGAATCGCCACCAACGCGCCGATCGACGTTCCCAGCGTCACCGCGTCGGCGCCGTAGGTCGCGCCAGCCTTCTTGCCGAACACGATATACAGCGCCCAGCCCACGCCGGCTGCCAGCGCATAGGCCATGCCCGCCAGATCGAGCGCATGCACTTCCCCGCGCAACGGCAGCAGCAACAGCAGGCCGGCAATCACCAGGGCGATCCATACGAAATCGACCCAGCGACGCGAGGTGAACATCGCCAGTGCCAGCGGGCCGGTGAATTCCAACGCCACCGCGATGCCGAGCGGAATCGTGCGCAGCGACAGGTAGAACACCAGGTTCATCACGCCCATCGAGAGGCCGTAGCCCCACAACGCCCATCGGTCCCGATGGCCGCCCCAACGCCGCCATGGCCGTCGCCACAGCACGAGGATCAGCGCGCTGAGCCCCAGTCGATACGCCGTCGCGCCTTGGGCGCCCACCTGAGGAAACAGGTGCTTGGCCAGCGAGGCGCCGCACTGGTACGACACCATGGCGATCAGCAGCGAGCCGATCGCAAGCGCCATCTGGGCAACGTTGGAACGTGACGACATGGGCACGGGGCCGCAACAGGGTCGGGCCTTCCATGATGCCAGCATGTGCGCCCCGCACCTATTACCGCCCGTGCGGTGGCTTCACATGGCTTTTCGCTATGCTCGGGACACTGGCCGCTGCGCCATCGGCACCTTGCAGGAGCTCGCATGACCTCCGTTCGTCTGACCGACCTCGCCCACGGTGGCGGCTGTGGCTGCAAGCTCGCACCTTCCGTGCTGCAGCAACTGCTGGCCGACAAGATGGCCACGATGCCCTTCGCGGGATTGCTGGTGGGCACGGAAACAGGCGACGACGCCGCGGTGTGGCAGGTGGACGAACGCACCTGTGTCATCGCCACTACCGACTTCTTCATGCCCGTGGTGGACGACCCGTACGACTTCGGCCGCATCGCCGCCACCAATGCGTTGTCGGACGTCTATGCGATGGGCGGCAAGCCCATCATGGCGCTGGCCATCCTCGGCATGCCGCTGGACAAGCTGGACGTGGAGACGGTGCGCAGGATCCTTGCCGGCGGCGACGCAATCTGCGCGGAGGCCGGCATTCCCGTCGCCGGTGGCCACTCCATCGACTCGGCCGAGCCGATCTATGGCCTCGCCGCGATCGGCTTGTGCGCGCCATCGCAGCTTCGCCGCAACGCCACGGCACACGCCGGCGACGCCATCATCCTCACCAAGGGCATTGGCGTCGGCATCTACTCGGCCGCCTTCAAGAAGCAGGCGCTGCCCGCGGATGCGTACGACGAAATGCTGGCCTCGACCACCCTCCTCAATCGCATCGGCCATGAACTGGCGAAAGACGACGATGTGCATGCCATCACCGACGTGACCGGCTTCGGCCTGCTCGGGCATGCGCTGGAGATGGCGCGCGGCAGCGGCGTGCGGCTGCGCATCGAACAGTCGGGCCTTCCATTCTTCACGCAGGCGGAAGCCCTGGCGCAAGCGGGCTACATCACCGGCGCGTCGAAGCGGAACTGGAACAGCTACAGCGACGGTGTCACCCTGCCCGCCGACCTGCCGGAATGGCGCCGCGCGCTGCTCACCGATCCGCAGACGTCTGGCGGCCTGCTGGTGTCATGCAAGGCGGAAAAGGCATCAGCCCTTCGCGACAGGATCGAAGCCGCGGGTTATCAAGGTGCGCGCATCATCGGCGGGGCAGTGGCGGGCACGCCGGGCATCGATGTCGTTTGAGCGAGCCGCCAGCGAATGGCGGAAGAGAGTGGGAGTCGAACCCACCCGAGACAGTCTTACCTGCCTCACCCGGATTTGAAGTCCGGACGTCCCACCGGAGACGATTCTCTTCCTTGCGGCAAAGCGGTTACGGGAACGGGCCCGAATACGTCGAGGTATCTCGCCTGCACCCTGCGCAAGGTACCCCGGTTGAGCGTGACACCCTGGCGGTCGAAGAATTCTAGTATCTGGATGGCGACCTTTCGACCATTGTCGAGGCGGTCGCGGAACTGCGCGGCGGTAAACCGCCCGTCCGCTGCCTGCGCCGCGATGTCGGTGGCGACCAGCACCATCTCGTGCGTGGTCGTGCGCAGGAAGAAATGATCATGCGCCACCTCATCGACCAGCCCCAGTCGCGCGGCGAACTTGAGCAGCTGCCGAACGTCCTGCTCGGGACGCTTGAGCACGCCGGCAATGTCGCGCACGCGCGGCGGACGAAAACGCACGTCGCCGCCGATCAGCGGCGCCATCAGGCACCACTGCGCCTCACGCTCCGGGCCCAATTGCACGGCATGGCTGGCGAGCCTTACGAACCCGCCATCGCGAACGATATGCCCGGCAAGATCGGGATGCTGCAACGCCAGCGAAAACGCGGCAGCAGGCAGTCGAGGCTGCAGCGCCAGGCGCAGCTTCTCGCGCACCACGCCCTGCACATCCGGATGGGATAAGTGGAACGCTTCCAGATACTCGACCAGGCGCGTCACCAGACGCTCCCAATGCGGTTGCGCCATCGCCATGCGCTGGTCGTCGGCATCGAACAGCAGCGGTGAAAGTGCGGCCACCGTGTCCTCGATCCACACGTCGGACAAAGCGCGATCGCGCGCAAAGGCCCGCAGGTCCCACGCATGCGGCGGTGCGTCGAGCAGGGCGGCGAAGGCGCGCTGAGGATCGTCGATCGCCAGTGCCGCACGCTGCGCGACGCGCGCATCGGTACGGCGTTGTCGCGATGGTGCGCGCAGATCGATGAAGTGGCCGCCGCCCATCGTGCGCTGGGCCGACACGTCGCGCAGCACGAAGCGATCGAGCACCGCGGCGGCAATCGGCCGCTCGAGCACGAGCTGGACGTCCGCCATGTCGCCCGGTTGCAACGTGCCTTCTTCGAGCAACACGATGCGCACGCCAACTTCTGCCGCACCGTGGTGCAGTCGCGCGGGAAACCACTGGCCGATCGGCCTGGGTTCGCCAGCCAGAAGATGCAGCCGCGCATCGATGCGGTCGGTGGGTGCGTGCAGCGAAGGATCGACCACCATGTCGCCGCGATGGATCGCCTCCTTGCCGATGCCCTCGCCCACGAGGTTGAGTGCGCAGCGATCGCCAGCACGACCGATCTCCATCGGCTGGTTCTGGGCATGCAGCGAACGGACGCGTGCGGTCAAACCCGACGGGCTGAGCATCACCTGATCTTTCATGCGTACGATGCCCGACAGCACGTTACCGGTCACCACCACGCCAATGCCGGCCAGGATGAACACGCGATCGACGGCGAGGCGAAAGCGCCCTTCCGCCGCGCGTTCGCCCAAGGTGTGCGCCTCGACCGCGAGACGGTCACGCAACGCCTCGATGCCAGCACCGGTCACCGTGGACACCGGCAGGATATCCGCGTTTTCCAGCACCGTTCCCGCGGTGGCTCCGCGAATCTGTGCGGTCACTTCGGCGAGGCGCTCTGGCGTGGCGAGGTCGGCCTTCGTCAGCGCGACGATGCCACGGCGGATATGCAGCAGGTCGAGGATCGCCAAGTGTTCCCACGTCTGCGGCATCACGCCGTCGTCGGCGGCGACCACCAGCAACGCGACATCGATGCCGCTGGCGCCGGCCACCATGGTGTGCACGAAACGCTCATGCCCGGGCACGTCCACGAAACCCACCACGGAACCGTTGTCCATCGGCAGATAGGCAAAGCCGAGGTCGATGGTGATGCCGCGCGCTTTTTCTTCCTTCAGCCGATCGGTGTCGACACCGGTCAGGGCTTTGACCAGCGATGTCTTGCCGTGGTCGATGTGCCCTGCGGTGCCGACGATCATGGGATGTCCGCCAGATCGGTGGCGTCGAGTTGCGCCAGCGAATCGAGGAATGCGCCTTCGTCCGCCTCGGCAAGGCAGCGAAGGTCCAGCCGCAAGGCACCCTCGGCGATGCGACCGACGATGGGACGCGCCAGCACGCGCAGCGCCGCCGCCAGTTGCTCCAGCGCGCGCTGGCTGCTGCGCGAACGAATCAGCAGCGCGCTGCTGGCCAGGGTGTCCAGCGGCAAGGCGCCCGAACCGACCTGGCTGAGGCAATCGCCCACATCGATCGCGAAGACATCGCCGAGACGTTCGGCCACGGCCGGCTGAAGCCGGTGAGCCTGCGCTTCGATGTCGGCCTTGTCCCGCGCCAGGAAACGCAGCGTGGGCAAGCGTTCGGCCAGCCGATCGGGGTCGCGATAGAGATGGAGCGTCGCTTCGATGGCAGCGAGCCGCACCTTGTCCACGCGCAGCGCACGCTTGAGCGGATTGCGATTGATCTGCTCGATCAGCGCGCGATCGCCCACGATGAAGCCCGCCTGCGGACCGCCCAGCAGCTTGTCGCCCGAAAACGTCACCAGTCGCGCGCCCTCTTCCACCGCTTCGCGCACCGTGGGTTCCTTCACGAGGCCGTAGACGGAGAGATCGACCAGGCTGCCGGAGCCCAGGTCGTTCAGCAGCGGCACGCCCAGCGCTTCGCACATCGCCGCGAGTTCGCGCGCGCCGACGTCGGCGGTGAAACCCTGGATGCGGTAGTTGGACGTATGCACCTTCAGCACGAGTCCGGTGTGCTCGTTGAGCGCGTTGCGATAATCCGCCGGATGCGTGCGGTTGGTGGTGCCCACTTCCACCATGTGTGCGCCGGCGCGCGCCATGATGTCCGGCATGCGGAACGCGCCGCCGATCTCGATCAGCTCGCCGCGCGACACCACCGCTTCGCGTCCGAGCGCGAACGTGTTGAGGCACAGCAGTACGGCCGCGGCGTTGTTGTTGACGACGGTGGCGTCTTCCGCGCCGGTCAACTCGCACAGCACGCCGCGCAAATGGTCGTCGCGTTCGCCGCGCACGCCATCGACGAGGTCGAACTCCAGCGCCACCGCGTGGCGCATCGCTTCCACCGCCGCCTCGATCGCCGTCTCGGCGAACACGGCGCGGCCAAGATTGGTGTGCAGCACCGTGCCGGTGAGATTGAACAGCGGGCGCAGGCCCGGCAGGCACGCTTGCAGCAGTTCGCCGGCACGCAGTGCGAGATCGGCCGCATTGGGTGCCTCGACCGGAGCGATGCGCAGGACTTCACGCGCCTCGTCGATGACCTGGCGAATGGCATCGGTGGTAACGGCACGTCCGTGGCGTTCCACCAGCGACGCAGCCTCGGCGGTCGCCAGCACGGCGGCTACCGCAGGCAGGCGGCGCAGCAGGTTGACCTCGGATTCGGCCATGACGCTCCATCCATTGCATCGCCGCATCGTGCGGCAATGCCGACTATGCTGCGTTGCCGACCAAGCAAGGGTCAAGGCAGGCGCGGGGATGACGCCGCCTTCACGCGGTCGCATGCTTGGATGCGCCAGGCGGCACTCGCGGCCGCTCAGAAACCCTGCCCCTCATGCAGTGCGTCCGGCCTGCAGCGCGTGGGCGATCTCGTGCCCTGTAGGGCCTTGATATCCCGCACCTCCGCAGGGGGATCCATGCCCGTCGCCACCGTGTCGTCCGCGCGCACCGTCCGCTGGTCGGTCTTCGCGCTGCTGGCCATCGCCGGCCTGTTCTACGTGAAGTGGTATCCGTACTACGGACGCGCCTTCGTCGCCGCGAGCCAACACTCCATCGGCCATTCCATCCTGATGGGCGACGCGGCCAGCGCACCGGCGCCTTCGTGGAGTGCGGCGCTCGGCTATGCCCTCGCCTATGGCAAGGCCATCTGGCAGGCGATGGTGCTGGGGTTGTTGCTGGGTTCGGGCATCCAGGCCTTGCTGCCGGTGAACTGGGTACAGCGTGCGCTGGGCGGCCGCGGCTTCGGCAGCGTGCTGGCCGGTGGCTTGCTGGCGATCCCCGGCATGATGTGCACCTGTTGCGCGGCGCCCGTGGTCGTCGGCCTGCGCAAACACCAGGCGGCGCCCGGCGCGGCGGTGGCGTTCTGGCTGGGCAACACCACGCTCAACCCCGCGACGCTGGTGTTCACCGGCTTCGTGCTTGGTTGGCACTGGACCTTGCTGCGCATCGCGCTCGGCGTACCGATGGTGTTCGGGCTGGGCTACCTGGTGAACCGCATGGCTCGCGCGAACGCACCCGCCGTGGACCTGCCGTCGCTGGAAGCCGAGCCACGCTCGCTGGCCGAGGTGGCGCGGCGCTGGCTGCGCATCTTCGTGCAGATGGCCGTGCGGCTGATTCCCGAGTACGTGGTGATCGTGCTGCTGCTTGGCGCGGTGCGCGCATGGATGTTTCCCCATGTCGGCCCGGATATCGGCAACGAGTGGCTATGGATCGCGGCGCTGGCGCTGGCCGGCACGCTGTTCGTGATCCCCACCGCGGGCGAAGTGCCGATCGTGCAGGCCATGCTGGCCCTGGGTCTGGGAGGCGGGCCGGCGGCGGCCCTGCTGCTGACCTTGCCGCCGGTCAGCCTGCCATCGCTGGCGATGCTGGGACGCTCGTTTCGCGTGCGCACCCTGGTCGCGATCGCCGCGGCGGTAGTCGGGTTCGGCGTGCTGGGCGGCGCAATCGCGGTGTGGCTGGGCATGCACTGACCGGCGCGGTTATTCCTCCACCGCTTCGCCATCGCCCACCAGCAGCAGCGGGTTGGGCGCATGCCGCGCGTAACCCGCCTCGGCCACCAGGATGTCCAGGCCGAGCGAGGCGAGATCGTCCGCGTACGGATCGACCTTGGTGTCCTTCACCTGATAGAGCAGCTTGGCGTAGGTGTGGCATTCGCCGCAGGTCTCGGCCTTCACCACGCCGGCGTCGCCTTCGATGCCGTGCAGCGACAGGCGGCGCGTGCCGCCGCAGGTGATGCATACGGCACGCACATGGTTCCACGCGGTGGAGCACAGCGAGCAATAGAGGAAACGCGTGCCCGGCGTGGTGCCGGTGGCCGTGATCAATCCATCGACCGAGGGCGAACCACAGCAGGGACACAGGCCGCGTTCTTCCAGCAGGCGAAGGTCCGCCGCCTTCAGCCGCGCCGCGGAACCGGTGAAGTACACCTGCAGCGCGGCGGCCACATAGACGGCTGCGGCGGCGTCGCCGGCGGAGAGGCCGCCACGGAGGAATTGATCGGCGAGCTTCTCCAGCGTCGCCGCATCGCTGCCACGCAGTTGCTCTATGGCGTCTTGTGCTTCCGTCGGCAGCGCGTGGCTACCGATCTGATCGAGCAGAAGGGCCAGCCCTTCGCGCCACGAGGCGTCCCGCCCATGGCCATCCGCAGCCAGCGGCGGCAAACGTGCTTCGACCGCCTGGCTCACGCTGACATCGCTGGGCGACGCCGCCGGTGCGAGTGTCGTCGCCACCTCATGCTGCGCCCGCGAAAGCAGCGCCATGAAGCGCAGCCACGCGTCCATCGGATGCCCGTTGGCGAGCTGCTCCAAACGCTGTGCCGTGGCAGCAAAACGCCGAGACGGATCGGGCAGCTGAATCGGCTCGACGGCCTTGACGCCCGCGTGGTTGGGGCCGGTCCATTTGCCGGTGGGTGGTGCTTCCGCTTGCCTCACGGGCGCTTCCTGATCAGGTCTTTGTCTTGCCGGTTGGATGCCAGCTCCTTGAGCCACTTGCGATGATGGCGCCACGCCCAACCCGGCGTCACGTAACCCTGGGTCATGGCGCGCACCGAATCGCGCACCCAGATGCCGGCATACACGTGCACGATCCACACGATGATCGCCGCCACCGCCGCAAGACTGTGGATCAATGCGGCCGCGCGCTGCACCGGAATCGGCGTCGCCTCGCCGAAATAGACTTCCCAGATCACCAGCCCGGTGAGGAACAGCACGGGGATCAGGAAGGTCATCGACCAGAACACCATCTTCTGGCCGGCGTTGTTGCGGCCGACCGGCGGCCCGTGTTCTTCGTCGTTCTCGACGACCTCGCGAATGGATTTCACCCACTCGGTATCCTCGCGGTGCCACAGGTTCTCGCGCCAGAACTGCACGATCAGCCCGAGATAGCTCAGCAGCAGCACGCAGCCGATCCACGGGTGTACCGCGCGCGTCCACTGTCCTCCGCCGAACAGGTCGGACAGCCAGTACAGCATCGGATGGAACATCGCGAGGCCCGACAACACCATCAGCACGAAGCAGATGGCGGTGAGCCAGTGGTTCACGCGGTTGACGGTGGTGTAGCGGACGATGACGGTCTTCATGGCGTCTTCTCCGTTTCATCGAGCGCGCGCGCACCTTCCGCCTCGTCCGCCTCGGTGACTTCGTTCGGCCCCTTGATCATGTAGTGGAAGAAGCCCACTACGGTCGCCAGCGCGATGCCCGCCAATGCCAGTGGTTTCATCACGCCCTTCCATGCCTCGACCATCGGGCTGATGCCCGGCTTGTCGGGCAGACCCGAATACAGCGAGGGCTTGTCGGCGTGATGCAACACGTACATCACATGCGTACCGCCCACTTCCGCCGGGTCGTATAGGCCGGCCTTGTCGAAGCCGCGCGACTTCAGGTCGACGATGCGCTCGGCCGCCTGATGCTTCATGTCGGCCTTGGTGCCGAACATGATCGCGCCGGTGGGGCAGGCCTTCACGCAGGCCGGCTCCAGCCCGACCGTGACGCGGTCGGAGCACAGCGTGCACTTGTACGATTTGTGATCGGTCTTGCTGATGCGCGGGATGTCGAACGGGCAGCCCTTCACGCAGTAGCCGCAGCCGATGCACTTGTCGCTGATGAAGTCGACGATGCCGTTGGCGTACTGCACGATCGCACCCGGCGCCGGGCAGGCCTTGAGGCAGCCCGGGTCTTCGCAATGCATGCAGCCATCCTTGCGGATCAGCCATTCCAGGTTGCCCTGCTCGTTCTCGTACTCCGCGAACTTCATCAGCGTCCACACGCTGGGGCTCAAATCGTTGGGGTTCTGGTACGAACCTTCGAAGTGGCCGACTTCCTGGCGAAGATCGTTCCACTCCATGCACGCCGACTGGCAGGCCTTGCAGCCGATGCAGCGGCTCACGTCGATCAGCTTGGCCACCTCGTCCTCATGACTGCGCGCCGATGGCGGCGTCATCGTCGAGGCGGAACGGCGGATGTAGTCTTGCGATTGCAGATCTGACATGTCCGTTCCTCAGGCCGTCATGGGCGGCGCACTGGTCTTTTCCACATTGACCAGGAATGCCTTGAATTCGGGCGTCTGCGTGTTTGCATCGCCCACCGCCGGCGTCAAGGTGTTGGCGCCGTAGCCCTTTCTTGCCTGACCCGTGAAACCCCAGTGCAGCGGCACACCGATCACATGCGTGGGCTTGCCGTCGACGGTGAGCGGCTTGATGCGCTTGGTCACGTACGCCTTGCACACCACCTCGCCACGCTTGGACGACACCTTCACCCAGCCACCCTGCGCAATGCCCTTTTCCTTCGCCAGCGCCTCGCCGATTTCCACGAACTCCTCCGGCTGCAGGATCGCGTTGATCAGCGCGTGCTTGGTCCAGAAATGGAAATGCTCGGTGAGGCGATAGGTGGTGGCCACGTACGGAAAGCTCTTGGCGTCGCCGAACATCGCGCGATCGTCGGGGAACACACGCGCCACCGGGTTCGACTTCACCTTCGGATGCAGCACGTTGTCCACCGGCGATTCCAGCGGCTCGTAGTGCTCGGGGAACGGACCGTCGCCCATCTGGTCGCGCGCGAACAAGCGGCCCATGCCTTCGGCATTCATGATGAAGGGGCCGACGCCGTCGGACGGTTTCACCGTGGGGCCATAGTCAGGTGTGTCGATGCCCACCCAACGCGTGCCGTTCCACGAGATCACCGGCTTGGCCGGATTCCACGGCTTGCCTTCCGGGTCGGCACTCGCGCGGTTGTAGAGGATGCGTCGGTTGGCCGGCCACGCCCATGCCCAGTTGGGCGCAATGCCCTGCTCGCGCGGATCGGTGGCGTCGCGACGCGCCATCTGATTGCCCTTCTCGGTGAAGCAACCCGAGAAGATCCAGCAGCCCGACGCGGTAGTGCCGTCGTCGCGCAACTGCGCGAAGCCGTCCAGCAACGTACCGGCCTTCGTCACCGCACCCGTGGTCGCGTCGGTGAGATCGGCCAGCGCGCGGCCATTCATTTCCTTGGCGAGTTCTTCCGGATCGGGATCGACCGGATTGGTGTACTTCCAGGTTACGTTGAGCAGCGGATCGGGGAAGGCGCCACCTTCCTTGCGATACAGCTCGCGCAGGCGGTGGTAGATGCCGGTCATGATCCAGATGTCCGACTTCGCCTCGCCCGGACCATCCGCCGCCTTCCAGTGCCATTGCAGCCAGCGCGCGGAATTCACCAGCGAACCGTTTTCTTCGGCGAAACACGTGGTCGGCAGCTGGAACACCTCGGTCTGGATCTCGGACGGCTTCGCCGGATTCTGCGGACCGAAGTCCTGCCAGAAGCGCGAGGTCTCCGTATCGAGCGGATCCATCGTCACGAGGAACTTCAGCTTGCTCAAGCCGCGACGCGTGCGGCCACGATCGGGGAACGCCTGCAGCGGATTGAAACCCTGGCAGATGTACCCGTTCATCTGCCCGTTGTTCATCATCTCGAACGCCTTGATGATGTCGTACAGCGGGATATCCAGCTTAGGCAGCCAGTCGTAGGCCCAGTTGTTCTCCTGCGTGGCGGCATCGCCGAACATGGCCTTCTGGAAGCTCACGAAGAACTTGCGATAGTTCTGCCAATAGCTGGTCTGCCCCGGACGCAGCGGCTTGAACAGCTTGGTCGACATGTAGGTGTCGAGGTCGGCGTCCTTGTCGTTGGGCAGGGTCATGTAGCCCGGCATCAGGTTCGACAGCAGGCCGACGTCGGTGAGGCCCTGGATGTTGGAGTGGCCGCGCAAGGCGTTCATGCCGCCACCCGCGACGCCGATGTTGCCCAGCAGCAGCTGCACCATCGCCATCGTGCGGATGTTCTGCGACCCCACCGAGTGCTGCGTCCAGCCCAATGCGAACAGGCTGGTCATCGCCTTGTCCGGCGCGGCGGTGCTCGCCATCAACTCGCACACATGCAGGAACTTGTCCTGCGGCGTGCCGCAGATGCGCGACACCATCTCCGGCGTGTAGCGCGACACGTGCTGCTTGAGCAGGTTGATCACGCAGCGCGGGTCCTGCCAGGTGTCGTCGGACTTGGCGAAGCCCTTCTCGTCCAGCTCGTAGTCCCAGCTCGACTTGTCGTAGGTGTGTTTCTCTTCGTTGTAGCCGCTGAACAGGCCATCCTGGAAGCTGTAGCCTTCCTTCACGATCAGGCCGGCGTTGGTGTACGAGCGCACGTACTCGTGCTGGATCGCGTCCTTCTCCAGCAGGTAGCGGATCACGCCATTCAGGAACGCGATGTCGGTACCGGGACGGATCGGTGCGTAGTAATCAGCGACGGAAGCCGTGCGCGTGAAGCGCGGGTCGACCACGACGAGCTTGGCGCCGTTCTCGATCTTCGCCTCGATCACCCACTTGAAGCCGCACGGATGCGCCTCGGCGGCGTTGCCACCCATCACGACGACGACATTGGCGTTCTTGATGTCCTGCCAGGTGTTGGTCATTGCACCGCGACCGAATGATGGGGCCAGACTGGCCACCGTCGGTCCGTGTCAGACACGCGCCTGGTTGTCGAACACCACCATGCCGAGGGAACGCACCACCTTCCAGGTGAGGTAGGAGGTTTCGCTGGACGATGCCGACGCGGCCAGCATGCCTACGGTGGTCCAGCGGTTCACCGTGGTGCCGGCCGCGTTCTTGGCGATGAAGTTCTTGTCGCGATCGTCCTTCATCAGTCGCGCGATGCGATCGAGCGCGAAGTCCCAGGAGACTTCCTTGAAATCGGTGCCCCCTGGCGCGCGATAGCGCGGCGCCTGCAACCGCGTGGGCGCGTGCACCACGTCGAGCAGCGCCGCGCCCTTGGGACACAGCGTGCCGCGATTCACCGGATGATCCGGATCGCCTTCGACATGGATGATGTTGGAGCGCGCGTTCTTGGCGCGATCCCCCATGCTGTAGATCAGCAGGCCGCAGGCGACCGAACAGTACGTGCAGGTGTTGCGCGTTTCCGTCGCGTGGGTGAGCTTGAACGGTCGCACGGCAGCGGCTTGCGCCTCTCCCGCGGCCCCGAAACCAAGCATGCCAAGGCTCGATGCGGCCAAGCCCAGGCCCGTGAACTTGATGAACTCGCGGCGAGTGAGTGCCATCGCTTGCGCTCCCGGAACATCTGGCTAGACATACCGCCCGCTCAGGGCGGTGGACGTTGCTCGAACATCTCCGTGACAGCGGCGGACTTGGCCCGCAGCTTGCTCAAAAATGTAGCACAGCACCCCCTCAGCATCGGTGACGTTTTTGTGATGAGCGCCGCCCTCCCCCGCCGCCCCGGGCGGTTTTGTGACAGCGACCCGGCCTCGCTCCGGCACGGCATCATGTCGATCCGCAATCGCTGAAATAAGCCCGCGCCTCTGTTTCCCCTGACTGGTCGCGAATAGCCTGCGAATGCACTGCTCGCCCATAGAGGACTCCCCCATGCAGTTTCGCTTTCGTCGTTTGGCCTCGGCCCTGTTCGCCCTGGCCCTTGCCGTGCCGGCCGCCCACGCAGGCATGCCGCAGGAAAAGAATGCTTCCGCCGGCGCGGCGGCCATGGCCGACACCGCCGAGGTCCCCGCCTGGCTGGTCGGCACCTGGGCGCTCGTGCGTTGCGACAACGTCTATCCCGATGGCCATCGGGTCGAGCTATACGGGCCGCATCCGCAGGGCTTGTGGATGATCGATGGGCACGGGCATTACCTGATGCATATCGCCCGCGTGCAGCGCACGCCGTTCGCTGCTGGCGACAAGTCCAAGGGCACCGCCGAGGAATATCGGGCGGCCTCGCTCGACAGCAACTCGCATTTCGGCAGCATCCGCGTCGAGGACAACCGCATCGTCACGCACATCGACCAGGCGTCCTTCCCCAACTGGAACGGCCGCGACGGCAAGAGCAGTTTCACGCGGGATGGCAAGCAGCTCACCTATATCGTGGCCAAGCCCAGCAGCGGCTCGGGCGACGGCGCCCATGGCGAGGTGGTCTGGCAACGCGTCGATTGAGCACTGGGCACGCGCGCGTTTCCAGGCGCGCGCTGCGCCTCAACCGGTCGACAGGCTCTTGAACGCCGTCGCCAGCGTCTGCAAGGCATGGCGCGAGCGAGGGTCGTTCAGCGCCGAATACAGCACCACGTCCTGGGTGGGGAGTTCGGGCAGCGACAAGGCCGGGCCGACGTCCACGGTGCCGGTCGGCGCCGTGCGGGTCGCCATCAGGGCGATGGCGAGGCCGGCGGCCGCCGCGGCGCCCACCACGGCGGCGCCCTTGCCCACGAACACTTCGGTCCAGGCGATGCCGGCCTGGTCCAGCGCCTGCACGGCGGCAGCGCGGATGCCGCACGACTCGCCCTGCGTCGCCAGCGGCAGCGGCTGGCCGGGCATCGGTTCCCAGCCGGCGGCGGCGATCCACGCGAAGCGTTCGGTGAAGAGCGTTTCGCCGTCGTGCCGACGATGTTGCGGCTGCACCACCATGGCGGCGTCCAGGGTGCCCTCTTCGTAGGCCTGCATGACATCGCGCGAACCGGCGACGCGCATTTCGATCACCAGGTTCGGATCGTGCTCGCTCATACGGCGAAGCAGGGACGGTAATTCGCTGCCGACGATCAGGTGGCTCACGCCGATGACCAGGCGGCGCTGTTCGACGAAGAAGGATGAAACGGCACGTTCATGCGCGCCGATAAGCGTGCGCGCGGCATCGAGGAAGACCGCGCCATCGGCCGACAGGCGCACTTGTCGCGGCGTGCGTTCCAGCAGGCGTCGGCCGAGATGTTCCTCCAGGCGGCGCAGCTTCAGGCTGATGGCGGACTGGGTGGTACCCATCGCCTGCGCTGCGCGCGTAAAACTCTGCAGATCAGCAACAAACACAAATGCGTTGACGGCGTCGAGATCCAGGGCCTTCATCCGTAAATCCTGCCTTGCGGCGGTCGTTGCAGCGTCGAAACGATATGGTTCGAACACGCAGCGTACACGCAGGGCCCCGGGAGAGGACAGGGAATGCCCCTGTCCTTTTTAGCCGTTGTAGCCGGCCGAAGCAGCAGCATTCTGGGTGGCGACGGCGCTCGCCACGGAGGCCGGCGTGGTGGTGATCATGGCGCCGACGGTCAGCACGCACAGTGCAAAGCAGGCGACGTACAGGCTATTCAGGATCAGGTTCTCGAATTTCATGACTGCTCTCCAGGCGGGTGGGTTTTGCTCTCGATGTAGATAGAGCAATCGCCGTGCCAACCTGAAAGACTCCTGGAAAACCGCGCCACCAAGCCATTTTCCATGAAGCGCGTTCACGCATGCACTGTCCGCGGACGATGTCCGGACAGTCGCGCCGGTGTCCACGGACGTTCGCACAGGAAGGCCCCGCGCTCGCGAGGCCTTCCCGCGTGACACGCGTATTTCAGTGCACGGGCGTCGCCACGAACCCGTGCTGGTGATGATTTGCGTCGGTGTAATAACCGGACACCACGCCGAAATTGTTGATGGTCGTGACGAGTGTGCTTACGGCACCGGGCATGTCCAGCGTCTGGAAATGGCCGTTCGTTTCCACAAACGAGTGATCGGGGCCGTGCGCGCTCCAGTAGTAGCCGGCCTTCTGGCCCACGTCGTTGATCGCGAACACCACGGTGTTGTCGGCGCCTGGCACGTCGATGGTGGTGATCTTGCCGTTCGCGTCGCGATAGAAGCCATGCGGCGCAGGCGCCTTCGGGTTGGTGTCCCAGTAACCGACGGATTCGTTGAGATCGTTGATGCCCAGCGGATAGGTTTCCGTCGAGCCTTCAACGTCAAACGGCGTATCCCAGTGCTTGCCGCGACGAATGATGCCGTGGAATGCACCGTCGGCATCCCAGTACACGCCGAGGATGGTGCCGAATTCGTTGTAGCCATCCACGTTCGAGCCAACATGGCCGGGGAAATCCACGTTCTCGAAATGATGGCCGCGCATCACGAAACCATGCTGCGTGCCCGAAGCATCGGCATAGGCGCCATACGTCCAGCCCATGTCGTTCGGGCCGCCGGCGGCGCTGAAATACGTGCCCAGCATGGCGGGATCGAGCGGTTCGAAATGACCACGGCGGTACACCATGGCGTGCGGCACGCCGCCATTCACCGCGAACTGGCCCGCCAGTTCGCCGAAATCGTTGATGCCCCAGAAGATCGTCGACGACGAACCGGGCACGTCGAGCGTCTGATAGGTGTAAGTGGTTACGGATTCGGCGTTGCCATCCGCCATGGCAACACCGGTCAGGCCTGCGAAAGCGAGCGCAAGAAGACCCGCGGCCCTTGTGAGCCGGCCATACGTAGCGCGATGATTCGACATGATCTCTATCCTCTTGTGGATGCGACGGGCGATGGCATTCCCTGGGTCTGCGTCGGTTTCGAATTGCGCCATCTCCTCTTACAGCGCAAAAGGGATGCGGGTACCGACACGCGCGCCGAGGCACCGGCGCGCATGAATGCGGAGACGCAGATCACCGAGGTGCTTTCCCGCGCCGCCAACGGCGACGCCGCCGCGTTCGATGCGCTCATCCCGAAGGTCTACGCCACGCTGCGCCGCCTCGCGCGTCACCAGCGCGCGCATGAAGCCGCGCATACGCTGGAAACCACGGCCCTCGTGCACGAGGCCTACCTGAAGCTGGTCAGCCACGACGGTCTCGTCTTCACCGACCGCGCGCACCTGTACGCCTACATGAGCCAGGTGATGCGCCACCTGCTGATCGACCATGCGCGCCGCAAGAAAGCGCAGAAGCGCCAGGCGCCGGAGATGACCGCGCCGGAAGATCCGTCGGACATCCTTGATGTGCTCGCCATCGACGAGGCACTGGAGCGTCTGGCCGACACCGACGAACGCCTCGCACGGGTGGCCGAACTGCGCCTGTTCGCGGACCTGTCGAGCCCGGAGATCGCCGACGCGCTGGGCGTCAACGCGCGCACGGTCGAGCGGGACTGGCTGAAGGCGCGCACCTTTCTCTCCGCCTGCCTGATGCCGGGCAGCTGAGCCGTGTCGCTCGCGGCCAGCCCTTTGCGCTATACAGGCATGCGAGCACGAAACCTGCGCTGCCGATGATCTTCGCCTTCTCCCAGCGATGGCACGAGATCGAACCGCTGATCGACCAGCTGTTCGATGTGCCCGTGGCCGAGCGAGCCGAATGGCTGCGCGCGCATTGCACGGACCCCACGCTGCGCACCTTGGTGGAACAGGCACTCGACAACGCGCCGGGCGTGGCCGCACTCGAACGCGGCATCGGCCAATGGCTGCCCACGCTGGACGATGCGCTGCCCACCATCCCGGGTTATCGCGTGCTGCGTTTCGTCGGCGCCGGTGGCATGGCCAGCGTGTTCGAAGCCGAACGCGAGCTGCCAGGCGGTCCGCAGAAGGTCGCGCTCAAGCTGCTGCGCATCGATGTGCACGATGCGGACGAACGTCGTCGCTTCCTGCGCGAGCAACACATCCTCGCGCGCCTGCAACATCCGCACATCGCGCAACTGCTCGACGCTGGTTTCTCGCCCACCGGCACGCCCTTCCTCGCGCTGGAATTCGTCGCCGGCGAAGACCTCGTTTCGCACGCGGCACGCCAGAACCTTTCCATGCGCGCATGCCTGGCGCTGTTCATCGACGTGTGCTCCGCGGTGGACCACGCGCACCGCAGCCTGATCGTGCATCGCGACCTCAAGCCGAGCAACGTGCTCGTGGGCGCGGACGGCGGCGTGAAGCTGGTGGATTTCGGCATCGCCAAGCTGCTGACCGGCGACATTGAACAGACCCGCACCGAAGCGCGACGCCTCACGCGCTCCTACGCGGCACCCGAGCAACTGACGGGCGACGTCGCCACCACCGCCATCGACGTCTACTCGCTCGGCGTGCTGCTGGCCGAACTGCTTTGCGGGCGCCATCCCTATCGCACCGACGACCATGCTTCGGCGAAGGACGTCACCTTCGACGATGAAGCCTTGCGCCGCACGCTCGGCATCGATCTCCACGCCATCGTGCAGCAGGCGACGCGAGCGGAGCCTTCCCGTCGTTACGCGAGCGTGGCGGCCCTCGGTGCGGACATCCAACGCTATCTCGACGGCATGCCACTGCAGGCACGCCCGGACACTCTTGCGTATCGCGCATTGACCTTCGTCCGACGACACGCGCTGGGCGTATCCCTCGGCGCCTTAATCGCCGTACTGCTCGCCACCGCCACCATCGTCGGCTTGTACGAGGCGCGCCGTGCGGGACACGCGGCGCAGGAAGCGCAGGCACAAGCCACCGCCGCCGAAAGCGAAGCGCAGCGTGCCGACGCGCTCAAGACCTTCATGGAAGGCTTGTTCGACAGTTCCGCGCACGGCACCGAGGCCAACGAAACCGCGGAAGAACTACTGGCGCGCGGCCGCGAACGCGCCGAGCGCGATTTCGCCATGCAGCCCGCGCTTCGCGCCGAGATCCTCGCGCTCGTCGGCGACCTGGACCGGCGCAGCGGCCATCCCGAACGCGCGTGGCAACCACTGGAAGAAGCCGCCACGCTGGCGAAGTCGCAATTCGGCGCCACCGACCGTCGCACCTTGCACATCGAATACCTGCTCGCCAAGGAAGCCGACGAACTCGGCCGCGTGCGCGACGCCACCGCGCGCCTGCAGGGCGCCATCGATGCCTTCGACACCGGCCCGAACCGCGACTCGCCCGAAGAGGTGCAAGCGCTCGCATGGCTGGCCGGACTGGACGAACGCGCGGGTGAATCGCACAAGGCCATCGACCTCGGCGAGAAAGACGTAGCGCTGGCGCGACGCACCCTGCCTGCCGACAGCGAGGCGCTGACCGAGGCCGTGCTGAATCTCGGTTGGATCTACCAGGACGCCGGCCGCTCCGACCGCGCCGAACCCCTGCTGCGCGAAGCGCTTGCGCGCAAGCGCATGCAGCTTGGCGCGCGACATGCCGACGTCGCCGACACCATCGCCATCCTCGTATCGGCACTGACCAAGCTAGGCCAATACCGCGAAAGCGAACAGCTGATGCGCGACGCGCTGGACATCGATGCCAACGCCTACACGCACCCGAACGCCCACACCGCCTGGCACCTCAACGACCTGGGCGGCGTGTTCACGCTCGAAGGCAAGTTTCCGGAAGCGGAAGCGTTCTACACGAAATCGATCGCCGTGGATGAAGCGCTCAAGCCCGCCTCGGCGCTCAACGAAGCGGTGAGCATCAGCAACATCGCCAAGATCCGCTTCCGCCAAGGCGCCTATACCGACGCCGAAGCCGGCATGCGCGACGCTATCGATCGCAAGCAACGCCTGCTCGGCGCCGACTACGCCGACAACGGCCGCAGCTACGATCGCGCCGTGCTCGCGGAAATACTGATCGCTCGCGGCCAACTGGACGAAGCACGAACGCTCATCGACGGCGCACTGGCCGAAGCACGTCGCCGCCACCACGACGCACACCCCGACACCGCGTTCGCACTGACCGTCGATGCCGAACTCATGGCAGCCAGCCGGGAACCGGAACATGCCGCCATGCTCGCCGGGCAAGCCGTCGCCATGTATGACGCACTGGCGGACCAGAGCTCGGAAAAGTCGGTTCGCGCGCGCCTGTTATATGGCGACATCCTGCAATCACTTGGACGCAACGAAGAAGCCGCACGCCACCTCGACACCGCCCTGGACGCCGCCAACACCACGGTGCCGAAATCGGCCGCGTTGATCGCACGCCTCGGCGCTGACTTGGCACGCGTCGACACCGCCCTCGGCGACAAAACCTCCGCCGATCGCCTACGCGCTGAAGCACGAACATCCTTGGCCGATACACCGGCTGGCCCGAATACCGATCGTGACTCAGCGCTGCGCTTACTCGCCAACACAGCACCGCCACGCCACTGATGCACGACGCACAAATTGCGGGGAGATCGAACGCACTCACTCTCGACGTGGATGTGCTTTCGATCCCCTGCTCCACACGGCTTCCAGGTCATAGCGCGCCTGCAACACCAACCAGTAAGCCGGCGTCGGGTCCATCACACTGGCAAGGCGCAACGCGAACTCGGCATTGATGCGTCGCTCGCTCCGGGTAATCTGTCGGAGGGTCGACACCGAGATGCCGGTACGACGCGCCAGCCATGCGAGCGACATGGTGCGAGCCCGGAGGTGGTCGTTCAACAACACGTCGCCGGGGCTGCGTAACAGCTCGGATGAATTGAAGTCCATCAGCGGATCGAGCTTGATAAGGCACATAAGGCTTCCTTTCCTGTCAGGCACGGCCCAACAACGGATCAAGCCCTACAGGCTTCCGGGTCGGCGCATGCCGTGGATGATGTAAGCGATCGCCTAGATGCGGCGCACCAGCTGAGCGGCCGATGCGCCACGGAAGCGATCACGGGGCGCGGGAAATGCTCGCTTCGGGCTTGCTATCAAGCCCTACGACGAGAGGCGCGAGATTTATGTGTGACCGATGCCGGTTGTCGGCGTACGCCGACAGATGCGACGACACGCCGGCCGGCTCGCAGGGTGCGAGCCGCCGGACCAGGAAGTGAAGGTGCCATCGAGAGGAATGGACGGGCGAATGTGTCCCGTATGATCGCGGACAGCCATGATCAACTCCGAAGGTTGGTGATGGTCAGCGGGTCGTTTGAGGTGCAACTCACTCGACCCGCGCTCCTCGACATTGCTGCCGAGACCACACGCGGTAACGGACTAAAGACACCGCTCGTGGCTTTGAAACCGTAGCAAAAGCAAACACCAACGCCTGTCAGCGATGCTCTCGCACCATCATCAGCATCCTACGTACTGGCACGGGGGCGAATATCCCCGATAAATCACCGAGCGCATCACCGCAGAAAGACATTGGTCCGGTGATAAGCGAGATACGTCGACTGCTTCGGGTGAAACACACCACAGCCATTTGCACAGGCTCCGCTCAAGCCAAGTCGATCCAAATCGATGTGTTCGAGCTTGCGCGACAACAATACATCGCCATCGTCTTCAAAGCTGATCAGTCCTCGATCGAACAGCCTGTCGACATGCGGCGTGAGCAACAGACCATTAGCACCGTCCAGTCGCTCATTGGAGTCCTCACACAGCCGCCACGGCTTGATATGACTTGCAATCAACAGCCTATCCTGCTGACATTGCCGTATGCAGAGGAGCCAACCTCTAGGAACGCGGCCGCAGCGAAAGTCTCAAAAGCCAAAGAATTTATCGCCAGTGACCATGGAACAATAGAACTTCACGACCTCTTGATTGCAGAAGTTCGGCATTTCTTGGCTAGCACTGCTAACGACTCATTTTCGCTTTCCGATTCCTTTAGCCTTGAGGAACTAACGAGACGCCTTGATCGGTACGAGGCGGCAACCATGCCGCTAGCGCTCCCGCTGGCATGCGTCGCGTACTGGGGTCTTGAGCAACACCAAAGCATTACCCAAAAATGTTTGGCGCGCGCAACCGATGGGCTAGATGTTGCTGCCGGACTCACCACATGGATCGCATTCAGGTGGTATCCAATCGTCCTGTTGATCTACACAGCTGGCATCGCAGCGGTCGATACGGGACGATACGAAAACCTTGTCGCCATCTTTCAAACGCCCGTTGCAGCAGCCGAGTTTCGTGGCACGAGTGTTCTCGCGGACGCGGCTTCGCACGGGCTTCTTGAAATAGTGCGTCATGAAATCTTTAAGCGTCTTCCCGGGCATGATCGGCAGCACGTTCCGCTAAGCGAGTACCTGTTTAAGAATCTACAACCTTCGCTCGACGACACTTTCTTTCTGGGAAGAGGGTATGAACCGTCCTTCGATAGATTTGAAGTATTGCTTTGCTTGAGCGCTATGGATTTGCGCCTGCAACGTGGCGGCAGTGCATGGGGTCCAATCGGACGCTTCTACTGGAAAGCAAGGCACGATCAAGGACCGGCGGCCCGCTTAATTGCAGAAGCTAGAGCTCAGAAAGATGGCTGGGCTCCGATACGAGCAGGGCTCTTTGGGCAGAGCTTCGAGCGATTTGAGATGGCCGCTAAAGAACTAGAAGGACACCTCGCACGCGCACCCTTCTAAGCTCGATTCGATTTCGATCGCAACTGCAAAGGCCAGGCAACAGCTTTGCTCGCTCACATACCCGACCATCAAGACTGCTAGGCGGTCGTGCGCTTAAAGTAGCCAAAAATTGGACTTCACACCTCATAGCATGGCCAAGCTAGCCAACCCATGATCTCAAGCACATCCTTGATGCGCGATCTCACATAGCTTAGCCGCGCGCCGTCTCGCATAGTTTGGCCACAACGAGCTAATAGAGGCCAATTCACTGAAACTGCTGGCGCCTTGCGCAAATCCATAGCTTGGCGGGTATTGGCCAGGGAGAGCTGCGACGACGCAGCCACCTTCCTGCCATTCATTCGTTGCTTCCTGCAGGCAATCGGAAGGACCGCGTGATGGCGCGTACGCTGGTCGACGCGACGTTACTGCACCTCCTCAAGACGATGTGCATGTCTGCCGATATGGCAGCGGAGATGTCTCAGGCTTCTCATGGCGGCTCTAAGATGAGCAGAATCGCCAGCAGCACCATCGTCATTCGGAGAGACCATGGAATGGATCGCGGGCTTAGTGCATGCAGGCACGCTGCTGCTGATCAATGCGTTGCTGGCGGGCCTGTCTTCTGCGCTCTTCTTTGCCTTGTACCTGGGCCACCCCCGGGTCAAGCGCCTGCCCGGCGTGCTGTGGTGGGGCCTGAGCTACGCGGCCTTTGCGGCTGGCTTCGGGGTGCTTTTCCTGCCGGCTTTCCACGTCAGCTTCCCGGACCTGGGGCTGGTGGGCAATCTGTTGATCGATATGGGCGCTGTGCTGGCGTTGCTTGCGGTCAACGTCTACCTGGAGCTGCCCCGACGGATGCTGTGGGTGCTGGTTCCGGTGGTGGTGATCGCTCTGGTCGAAACCTGCGTGGTGCTGCTCGAAGGCGAGAACCTCCGCCAAATGGTCATCCTGGGCGGTGCGTTGACCGCCTTGCTCACTGTCGCCACCGGCACGGCGTTCTGGCAGTGCAAGGACGAGGCGCAGCGGCCGGTCGCGCGCCTAGCGGCCCTGTTCCATTTTCTGTGGGCGGCCATGCTGCTGGTGCGGATGTGGTGGTGGATCGCCCAGCCTGTCGCGTTTGCGGAGCGGGACCCCACCTCGACCTTCGGCCTGCTCTCGCGCATCGTGCTCACCTGGGTGATTACGCCGAGCCTGCTGTGGATGCTGACGCGCAAGCTGGACGCGGAACTGATTCGCCATGCCAGCCAGGACCCGTTGACCGGCGTCGCCAATCGACGCGTCATGTGGGAGGAAGGGCAGCAGCGGATCGCGGCATCCAATCCACGCGGCGCCTCCGTGGCCACGCTCATGATCGACGTGGACCGGTTCAAGTCGATCAATGACCGATGGGGCCACGACGGAGGCGACCAGGTGCTCGTCGCCATCGCCGGCACGCTGAGGCGGCATATCCGCGAGAAGGACATCCTGGCCCGGGTGGGCGGCGAGGAGTTCATGGTGCTGCTTCATCAAGCCGAAGCACCCGCGGTCAAAGAAGCGGCGGAGCGATTGCGGCAGGCCGTGGAGAAAGAAACGATCACCCTGCCATCCGGCGAGACGCTGCGTTGCACGGTCAGCATCGGCTACTGCGTATCCATGCGAAAAGAAATGAGCTGGCGCGACGTGGTTGTCGCGGCCGACCAGGCCCTTTATGCGGCCAAGCAGGCAGGCCGCAATCGCGTCGTGGGTGCCGGCGATTGAACGCATCCGGCACGAGGGTCCTCAGCAATCGGCGCGTGCGATAAAGCGCCCACAACGCGATCTCGGCTCCCTGCACTCTCCCTGGTGCACCAGAATCGAAAAGGGTTCAGAGACCTTTTTCGCGCTAGGCGGCAGTTTCGGACAACACCAGAACTGCGCCACCGATCGACTCACTTGGCGTTGGAATCGAAAGCCTTCCGCACACCCGCAAATCAAGTGTTCGTTAAAGCATAAAGTGGCTCAATCGACAAAGCATAAAATGTCCGTACTTTGTGGGGCGATTTTCCTGTTGTCTTCTACGACGCGACACCTGCGGCAGATTGAGTACGAACATTTTTCGCATGCCACGCTCGTCTTCGTCACAGGTACTTGCGAGCCGGCATCAGGGGCAAGTCTGATCGAGAGCAGAACGCAAAGTTCACTGCGGACAACATCGACAGCACTTGTTCTTCAATCTCGAAGAATTCAAGGCGTGGCTGACGAATCATGGATATTCCAAAACCAGAAAGGGCTTCGATCAACCGATTCTGATGTTCTACAAACCTGAAGCGTTCACGAGAGGGGTGGCTTGCCAGCTCATTGGATATTTGAATCGCCGCAGCCAACCCCTTTAGGAGTTCGACATAGTTGTTCGACACTTCGAGGTCGCCCTTTCCCGCATCATTAAATATCGCTCTGTACCAGTAGAAGCTATCGACCGACTGAGGGGCGATGCGTGGGCGCTTCGAGATCTCACCTGCAACATAGTTTAGGAATGCATTCAATTGGGAAATGTGGTTGCTGAATGCGGTTGCCCTTACATTTGCGACATAACTTTGCAGGGCAACAAAAATGCCCCCCACCGTCGCCACCGACGAGAGGACAGTTAAGGTGCCGGACGCAATCGCGACAGGGGCTTTGTATATATAGAAAATATTCTTGAAGCACTCTCGCTGAAAACAGATCCGCCGCGAGAAGGCACCGTCGTCAATCCCAGCGAACAGCACCGTAGCGATGACCAGCGACACCCCTAAGAAAAAAAGGGAAATGGTCAATACGGCTAGAGCGCGAAGGTATTTACGAGCATCCGTTTTAGGCGCCAAAGATGCAGCCGTCACGTTCTTCCTCATAGCGGCAACAGCTCTTTCATCTGATAGCGAAAGTTGTCTGCTTCCCTTGTGAAGGTTCGCTGGAGGATGTTTAAGCGCTCGTGGACAGTGTAAAACCTTGCCCTGTACCAGAATGTGTTGCGCTTGGATCCATAGTCGCGCTTGAGACGGGAGATCATGTCGCGGATTCGCTCTATGTCTTTCGGCGAAGGAAGCGGCTCAACGTCTCTAAGCCTTCTTACCAGTGACTTATGTTGGGTGTGACCGACGCGCGCAAGCTTGTTGACCCTGCCCATACACCTGTTGAAATCCTTTCGATACCCGAATGCAGTGCGATAGTTTGGCTCCTTTGCCAAATTTTCAACGCGCCGTACAGCGGCGCGTATTCGACTTAACTCCGCAATCTGTAAACGTGGCTGCGATGACGAAATACGCAAGCCATGCACAACTAGAGGTGCAGTCGAGGAGCGATGCACGGCGGTCTTCGCTGTATTCAGAGGAAGATCCTTTGACTCGACCATTTCTTTGATGATGCTGAGCGCGAAATCGAAATTTGCCGAAGGGTCAGCGGATGACACAGTGATGTCGTCCACGTAGCGGGTGTAGGTCAACCTTTTGTGCCCCAGACGGGCAACTACTCTGCCTTCTACGTCGTGAAACGCTAAGGCAGCGAGGTAGCTCGACGTGAGAGCGCCCTGCACGAGGCGCCCCTCGTAGCAGCAGATATTGGATAGAGCTTCACAGACCGGCGATGGGTATTTGAAAACTTCGGAAAAAATTTCTTCGACTAGTGGCTGCGTGACGTTGTCGAAAAAGTCCTTGATATCGACTTTGAGCATGCTCCTTGCGCCTACATGTCGTCGCGCGCAAGCAATGTAGTCCCGAAAGTCGATACGCCCGTCGGCCAATTGATTTGGCAGGGAACCGAAGACGAAGGAGGGCCACGAGAGCATTCCGCCAGCTCTAAATAGGCGCGAGTTAATGCGACCTTGGACTCTACGTAGCAAGCGGCAAGGGCTGAACACTATGCGTTGAGAGCCATCCGCTTTCGGGATATGGCGCTCCTTATAACGAGCTCGCTCCTCAAGCCAAAGAGCCTCTTCAAGCTCGTCCGCACTCAGACCAAGTGCGTTCGATAGAGCGGCGACGCTGCCGACTGAGCCAGCTGCTAGTCGATAGGGACGCTCGTAAATCACATCTCCTCCACTGAGATTTTAAAGTGTAGGTCAGATCAGCCCAAACAAAGGGCGCCGGGACAGGTGTCACATTCGCAAACACACATCGAAGAATCACCCATCCCGTGATCTGACCTACCGTCGAAAGCTCCTCCGAATGGAGGGCCGGAGGGTACTTATATCCCTCCCACGAAGCTCACCTAGGTGAGCGCTCTTGCGAGCCGGCACTCGATGTGTCCCCTGTGATCAAGCGATACGCTTGAACGGCGTAACGGTAATACTGATTAAGGGACACCGCAAGGTAGGCACATTTGATGAAAAACGAATCATCTGGGCAATCACCTAACTCCACGCAGATTGGCGTGAGTCGATCGATCGGTATGTAGTCGACCTCGCGCTTGATGTAATCGGGCGAGCATCGCTCTGCGGCCCCATGGCCACTTAATGCTTTATTTCAACCATAAAGTGGCCGAAACGGCCAACTTATGCTTTAGAGAACACAAGCTCAAAAGACTTACCCAAGATGGTGGGCCCACCAGGATTCGAACCTGGAACCAAGGGATTATGAGTCCCCTGCTCTAACCGTTGAGCTATAGGCCCATTGCGTGCCGGCGTTGCGCTGGCGTGGGGCGGGCGGACATGGTAGCGGGAGCGGGGGTGGGCGTCGACCTGGCGGGTGCTGCCGTTGGGGCGGATTTCGGCTTGGTGGCGCGGGTGACGTAGACTTTCGGCCGACGCGCCGGGTGATGGCGCTTGTGGATAAAGGATGCGTCATGCGCGAGCTGATCGAGCGATACCTGGCTGCCTATAACCGCATGGACGTCGACGGCATGCTGGCGACGATGCATCGTGAGGTGGTGTTTGAGAACTACACGGCGGGCGTGATGAGCGTGCGCACGCAGGGGGCCGATGAGTTGCGGCACCTGGCGCAGAGTTCGAGTTACCTGTTTTCCGCGCGGCGGCAGTTGATCCTGGCTTATGAGGAGCGGGATGGGACGGCGACGGCGCACATTCTGTTCGACGGGACGTTTGCGGTGGACCTGCCCAATGGGGTGCGGGCCGGGCAGTCGATTACGTTGAATGGGCGCAGTGAGTTTCGGGCGCGGGATGGGTTGTTGGTTTATATCGGGGATTACAGTGAGTGACGTCTTTGGGGCTTGTTTTTAAGGGCCGGACGGACGTCTTGCGATAACCGATAGCTGGGGCGCTGGGCCCCGGCCTGCGCCAGGGCGACGAGCTAGAGCGCACGGGGCACTTCTCTACGGACTTAGGCTGGCGGCTTGGGAGTCGGCGGTGGTCAGGTGGTGCGTGTCGGTTCGGCGCAGCAGGGCGTTGCGCCAGTGTTGTTGCTGGGCGCTGGTGGAGTCGATCAGCCATTGCGGTTTGTTGGCGACCCAGGCGGCAACGGGCACGCCGTCTTCGTAGAGCACGCGGGTGCCGGCGACGGCGGGGAGTTTGTTGCCGGCCAGTACGGTGCCTACGAGGTTGAGTGGGTCGGAGCCGCTGACGAGTACGAGTTCGCCTTGGGGTTCCTGCTGGCGTACGGCGCGCAGGCGGGCGATGGCTTCGGGGAGGGCGAACTGTTCGCCGACCAGGCCTTCCACGAAACGGCCGCCGCGGATTTCGCCGCGGGCTTCCAGGCGGTGGTAGACGCGCAGCAGTTCGCGCCAGCTGGGGAGCCAGGGGGCTTCGCGTTCGAGCAGCTTCCAGAAGATGACGCCGTAGCGGCGTAGGAGGGTGCGGGCGATGTGTTCGAGGGTGTCGGGGTCGGGTTTTCCCGCACTAGGCGATACCTTCGCGAGCACCCGCCCCTCATCTGCCCTGCCGGGCATCTTCTCCCCGGAGGGGAGAAGAGTGGGCATGTTGGAGCGCACTATCGACCAGCGACCGGCGTCCTCTACTCCCGTCAGCATGTGGCGGCGTAGGCGGCGGTGGCGGTGGGCGTCGCGTTTGGCGGCGGGGACCAGCAGGGCGCGCAGGCCGGCGAAGCTGTCGGCGGTGATGCGGCCGGCGGCGACGAGTTCGCCCAGGGCGTCTTCCAGTTCGGTGCGCAGCAGGTGCGTGGCGTGCATCAGTTCGTCGAAGAACAACGCGCCTTCGTCGCGCAGGGTGTCGAGCACGGCCTGGGCGCGCGAGGACACCGGGGTGTCCTGCACTTCGCCCGCGCTCGCGGCGGTGCTGGCCCATACCGGCACGCTGCGGCGCGGCAGCAGCACGATGGGTGTGGCGCGCACGGGGCCGCCACCACCGCCGTTGCCGGTGCGCAGGCGGCTCCAGCTGATGCGGCCGGCGCGGCACAGGTCGTCCAGCCAGGTGATGGAGTAGTCGTCGATGCGTGCGGGCAGCACTTCGGTTTCCCAGGCGCCGGCAGCGGCTTCGTAGCCTTCGAGTTGGGTGAGTACGGCGGGCAATGCGTCGGGGCCGGTGAGGCGCGCGCCGGGCGCGGCGTGCTGCCAGTCGAACAGGAAGCGCATGAGGTCGCGGCGGCTGACCGGTTCGATCTCGCGGCGCAGGCGGCCGATGGTGTAGCGGTGGATGCGCGCGAGCAGGTGGCGCTCGCACCATTCGATGTCGCGCGTGCCGGGGGTGAAGTGGCCCTGCATGACGTAGCCCTCTGACTGCAGGCGCAGGAGGGTGAGGTCGATGTCGGACGCTGGGACGTGTAGCGAGGCGGCGAGTTGGGGGACGGTGACGGGGCCCAGGCCGGTCAGGCGGCCTCGGACTAGTTCTAGTAGAGCGTCTTCGCGGGACCATGCCTGCGCGGCGTATTCCGCGGGGGCGGTGATGGGTGGGTGCAGTGCGGCATCCGGGTGGACGGATTGCCATTGGGGGAGTTTTTCGGCGGTGGTCCAAACGTTGGACTGAGGCGAGGCTGGCCCCTCACCCCGGCCCTCTCCCCGGAGGGGAGAGGGAGCAAGGCGCGTCGCCCTGTGATTCTTCGCTAGGGCTTTTAGCCAGTCGTTCCAACCACTGTTGGTGTCGGCTTCGTGTTGGGTGATGCCGCCGAGGATGACGAGGGCTTCGTGCATTTCGTCGGCGCTGCGCACTTGCGGCCACGCTTCTTCGCGTACGGAGGCGATGGCGTCTTCGTCCAGGCGGCCGAGGTCGTCGGCGCTGTCGGCGTCGGTCCAGCGGCGCGATTGCACGGCCTGGGTGCGGCGTTCTTCCAGCGGGGCGTCGTCGAGGTAGGCGTAGGGCGCGGCGTTGAGTACTTCGGCGGCCAGCGGGCTGGGTGCGGCGAGGTCGCGTGCGACGACGCGGATGGAGCCTTCTTCCAGCCCACGCAGAATGTGCAGCAGGCCGTCGACGTCCATCGCTTCGCGCAGGCAGTCGTGCAGGGTCTGGTTGACCAGCGGGTGGTCGGGGATCTCGCGCTCGCCCACGATGTTTTCCAGGCACGCCACCTGGTCGGGGAAGACGGTGGCGAGCAGGTCTTCGCTCTTCATGCGCTGCAGTTGCGGCGGCACCTTGCGGCCGCCCTGGAAGCGCGGCAAGGCGAGCGCGGTGACGGCGTTCCAGCGCCAGCGTGCGGGGAACAGCGGCGCGTCGAGCAGCGCCTGCACCAGCACGTGCTCGGCGGAGTTGGAGTGCAGGTAACGCGACACTTCTTCCAGCGGGAAGCTGTGGCTGGTGGAGAGCGACAACACGATGGCGTCTTCGGTGGCGGCGGCTTGCAGTTCGAAGTTGAACTGGCGGCAGAAGCGCTTGCGCAGCGCGAGGCCCCACGCGCGATTGATGCGGCTGCCCCACGGCGTGTGGATGACGAGTTGGGTGCCGCCGGATTCGTCGAAGAAGCGCTCGAACACGATGGTGTCCTGCGTGGGCAGCACGCCCAGCGAGGCCTTGGCGCCGGCCATGTAGTCGGCCAGCTGCTGCGCGGCGGCTTCGTTGAGGCCCAGTGTGTGCATCAGCCAGTGCATGACGGCGGGCACGCCGCCGTCGTCCAGGTGCGTGGCGATCTCTTCGCGCAGGCGCGATACGCCGTGCGACAACTCGTTGGAACGACCCGGCGCTTCGCCCAGCCAGAACGGGATGTTCGGCGGCACGCCATGCGCGTCTTCCACGCGCAGGCGATCGCGCTCCACGCGGATGATGCGATAGCTGGTGTTGCCCAGCTGGAACACGTCGCCGGCCAGGCTTTCCACGGCGAAGTCTTCGTTCACTGTGCCGATGATGGTGGCCTGCGGTTCGAGCACGACGAGGTAATCGGCCGTATCGGGAATGGCGCCGCCGGAAGTGATGGCGGTGAGTCGCGCATTGCGACGCGCACGCAGTTGCTTGTGCACGGCGTCGCGATGGATGTACGCGCCGCGTGGGCCGAGACGCGTGGTGAAGCCGTCGGCCAGCATGCGCACCGATGCATCGAACTCTTCGCGCGTGAGGTTGCGGTAGGGATAGGCGCGACGCAGCGTGTCGAACAGCGCGTCTTCGTTCCATTCCTGGCAGGCCACTTCGGCGACGATCTGCTGTGCGAGCACGTCGAGCGGTTGCGGTGGCTGGATCAGCGTGTCGAGTTCGCCGCGGCGCACGCAGTCGAGCAAGGCCGTGCATTCCACGAGATCGTCGCGCGTGGTCGGGAACAGGCGCGCTTTCGGCGTGCCGTTCACCGCGTGACCGGAGCGGCCGGCGCGCTGCAGGAAGGCCGCGATGGAACGTGGCGAGCCCATCTGGCATACGAGATCGACGTCGCCGATATCGATGCCGAGTTCCAGCGATGCGGTGGCGACCAGTACCTTGAGGTCGCCGCGCTTGAGGCGTTGTTCGGCGTCGAGGCGTTGCTCCTTGGCGAGGCTGCCGTGGTGTGCGGCCACCGCCTCTTTGCCCATGCGTTCGGACAGATGTCGTGCGACGCGTTCGGCGAGTCGACGCGTGTTGACGAAGACGAGCGTGGTGCGATGGGTTTCGACGAGGTGTGCGAGCTGGTTGTAGACGAGTTCCCAGCAATCGTTGGACATCACCGATTCGAGTGGGACGGGCGGGACGACGATGGCGAGGTCGCGTTCGCGGGTGTGGCCGACGTCGATGATGTTGACGACATCTTCCTCTCCCCTGCGGGGAGAGGATTGAGGTGAGGGGGCGGGGCTTGCGGTGGCGGTTGGAAGAGCGGGGTTTCGCTTTGAACGGCCGGTGTCGCGAGAGTGGCCCCTCACCCCAGCCCTCTCCCCTGAGGGGAGAGGGAGAACGGCATGGGAGCCCACTAGGAATTTGGCGACTTCTTCGATCGGCTTCTGTGTCGCCGACAAACCAATGCGCAGCAGCCGTCGCTGGCAGAGCGACTCCAACCGCTCCAACGACAACGCCAGATGTGCACCACGCTTGCTCGAAGCCAGCGCGTGGATTTCATCCACGATCACCGTGCGCGTGCCCGACAACATGCGACGGCCCGATTCGGAGCCGAGCAGGATGTACAGCGATTCGGGGGTGGTCACCAGGATGTGCGGCGGTTGCTTGCGCATCCAGTTGCGTTCGGCCTGCGGGGTGTCGCCGGTGCGTACGGCCGTCCGGATGTCCACATCGGGCAGGCCCATGGCGGCGAGTTGCGCGCGGATGCCTTCGAGCGGCGCTTCGAGGTTGATGCGGATGTCGTTGGACAGCGCCTTCAACGGCGACACGTAGACGATCGAGGTGATGTCTTCGAGCGCGCCGTTGTTGTCCACGCCTTCGCGCACCAGCGTATCAATGGCGGCGAGAAACGCGGTGAGCGTCTTGCCCGAACCTGTCGGAGCGGCCACGAGCGTATGCCGGCCGGCCCGAATGGACGGCCAGGCGGCTTTTTGCGGCGCCGTGGGCTCGCTGAACGCGCCCTGGAACCAGGCCGCAACGGCAGGATGAAAATCGTGCAGTGGCATGGACTTAGATGTGGATGGCAAGCGGACCCAGACTACTCCCAGATGGGGGCATCGAGGGCGTTTGCCAGTCTCACGCGAAAAGTTTTGCTTTCGTTAACCACCTTCTTTCGATGACAATAACGTGACGTCGCCGTACGCATAGGTATGTTCTTGCGACGTACTTTGTTTGCGTTGCCTTCCTAAATTTCCGGGGAAATTCCAATGACCGCCGCCAGCCCGACGCGCTTCGCCGTGCTTGCCCTTTCCATTGCCAGTGCTCTCGCGATGGGTGCTGCCTCCTCCGCCCACGCACAGGACGCGACGGCACCACAAAACGCGCCCGCCAAGAACAGCAAGCCTGTCGAGCTGGCCACCGTGAACGTGACCGCCGAAAAGCGCGTCGAGAACCTGCAGAAGGTGCCGGTGTCGATGAGCGTGCTCACGCCCGAGCAGCTGAACAACTACGGCCAGTCCGGCGACACCGTGCTCCAGCTCGCCGGCCGCGCGCCGAGCGTGTACGCCGAAACCTCGTATGGCCGTGAGTTCCCGCGCTTCTACATCCGCGGCCTCGGCAACAGCGACTTCGACCTCAATGCATCGCAGCCGGTGTCGATGGTGTACGACGACATCGTGCAGGAGAACCCGATCCTCAAGGGCTTCCCGCTGTTCGACCTGCAGCAGGTGGAAGTGCTGCGCGGCCCGCAGGGCACCATGTTCGGCCGCAACTCGCCGGCCGGCGTGATCAAGTTCGACTCGGTGAAGCCGAGCCAGGACACCAGCGGCTACGCACGCGTGTCGTATGGCACCAAGGGCACGGCGAATGCCGAGGCCGCGCTGGGCGGTTCGCTCGGCGGTCATTGGTCGGGTCGCGTGTCGGCGCTGGCGCAGCATCGCGACGGCTGGATCGACAACGCCTACACCGGCGAGAAGGATGCGCTGGGCGGCTATAACGACCGCGCCATCCGCCTGCAGGCGATGTACGACAACGACGGTTTCAACGCACTGCTCAATGCGCACGCGCGCTGGCTCGACGGCAGCGCGATGGTGAACCGCGCGAACGCGATCCCGCTGGGCAGCGACAGCTTGGTGCCGGGCTTCCAGCGCGACACGGTGTACCAGGACGGCCGCAATCGCCAGCACCTGTTCTCGTGGGGCAGCAATGCGCACCTCACCTGGAACCTGGGCGACTACACGTTCACCTCGATCACCGGTTTCGAGAAGGCCACCACGTACAGCCTGGGCGACGTGGACGGCGGCATCGCCATCCCGCTGAACCCGAGCCAGGACAAGTACGTCACGCCGTTCCCGTCGGAAACGGCCGATGCGCTGCCGCACGATAACCAGATCACGCAGGAATTCCGCCTCGCCAGCAATCCGCAGGATCAGCTGAACTGGCAGGTGGGCACGTACTACTTCTACGAAGACATCGCGATCGTCAATTACGACTACGCGACGCTCAACAATCACGCGATGGACGGCTATGCGCAGCAGAGCCAGACCACGCGCGCGTGGGCGGGCTTCGGTTCGGTGGACTATCGCCTCACCGACAGCTTCGACGTGCGCGCCGGTGCGCGTTACTCGCATGACTCGCGCGACTTCCACGTGGACCGCATCCTGTCGCCGATCGGCGGTGGCCCGCTGTCGCTTAGCGCCAACCCGCATGACGCGCGTTGGAGCGGCGACCTGACCGGCACGTGGACGCTCAACCCGAACGTCAACGTGTACGGCCGCATCGCCAACGGCTTCCGCGCGCCGAGCGTGCAGGGTCGCGTGCTGTTTGCCGACTTCATCTCCCAGGCCAAGCCCGAGACGATCACCTCGTACGAGCTGGGCGTGAAGACCACCGGCATGGACAACCGCCTGCGCTTCAATGCGGACGTCTACAACTACATCATGCATAACGAGCAGCTCACCGCGGTGGGCGGCGACATCAACGTCACGCGCCTGATCAACGCGAAGAAGACGGAAGGCTACGGCGCCGAGTTCGACCTCGAAGCCTATGTCACGCCGAACTTCATCCTCACCGCCGGCGGCAGCTACAACCACACCGAGCTGAAGGACCCGACCCTGGCCGTGGCCGTGTGCGGCTCGGGCTGCACGGTGACCGACCCGCTCAATGCGCAGGGCAACGCGCTGGTGGACGGCAACCCGCTGCCGAACGCACCGAAGTGGATCGGCAACCTGACGGCACGCTACGGCATCCCGTACGGCGAGAGCGGCGAGTTCTTCTTCTACACCGACTGGAGCTACCGCAGCGACGTGAACTTCTTCCTGTACCAGTCGGAAGAGTTCCGCGGCAAGCCGATGCTCGAGGGTGGCGTGCGCGTGGGCTACAACTGGGATTTCGGCAAGCGCGAAATCGCCCTGTACGGCCGCAACATCACCAACAAGCAGTACATCACCGGTGCGATCGACTTCAACAACCGCACCGCGTTCGTCAACGACCCGCGCATCCTCGGCGTGGAGTTCCGTGCCGACTTCTGAGGTCGCGGACGACGATCGTCCCTGGAAGGGAGCGGCCTGGCCGCTCCCTTCTTTTTTGCGCCCCATGCTCCACGGCGCATCGGCTTGTTGCAGAATCCGGTTTCTCCAGAAGGGGCCACTGCGTGAACCACCCAGGCGACCATCGCAATGACGGCCAGTTCGTCACCATGCCCGACGGCCAGGCGCTGTTCGTGCGGGACTGGCCGCATGCGCGTGCGCATGACGCGGTGCTGATCGTGCACGGGCTGGGCGAGCACAGCGGCCGTTACGAGCGGCTGGCCCAGTGGTTCCACACCCGCGGCTACGCGGTGCGCAGCTACGACCAGCGCGGCCATGGCCGCACGCCGGGCACCCGTGGCGGCCTGAGCCATGCCGACGACCTGCTGGAAGACCTGGCCACGGTCTACAACGGCTACGCCGCCACCCTGCCCCGCCCGCCGCTGCTGCTCGGCCACAGCATGGGCGGCCTGGTGGCCGCGCGCGCCGTGCTGGACCGCCGCGTCCGCCCGCCGGCCCTGGTGTTGTCGTCGCCGGCTTTGAGGACCTTGGAATCGAAGTTCATGCAGCGCCTGGCCGGGATGCTGGCGAAAGTGGCGCCGAACCTGCCACTGCCGAACGGGTTGCCCTTCGACAAGCTCTCGCATGACCCGCAGATCGAACCGACCTACCGTGGCGACCCGCTGCGGCACGGATGGATCACGCCGAGGCTGGCGGATTTCATCTTCCGCATTGGCGATGCCTGCATCGGCGACGCCACCCGCCTGGCCGTACCCACGCTGTTGCTGGTGGCCGGATCGGACAAGCTGGTCGATCCTTCCGGCAGCCGCGATTTCTCCGCCGCCGCCTGGGCCGGCAACCACCTCACCACCCGCTATTTCGACGCGCTGTACCACGAGCTGTTCAACGAAGCCGAGCCGGCGAGAAGCCAGGTGCTGAAGCAGTTGGGGGATTGGTTGCAGAAGCGGGCGTGAGGCGCACCGTCTCTACCCTGTAGGAGCGCACCCTGTGCGCGAAAAGCCTACGGAGCAGTAACGACGAAACTCTGCGGTCGCGCACTGGGTGCGCTCCTACAAGAGAGCCGAACCGCCCGCACCACGACCTGTTTTCTCTCTGTAGGAGCGCACCCTGTGCGCGAAAAGCCTATGGAGCGGTGACGACGAGACTCTGCGATCGCGCACTGGGTGCGCTCCTACAAGAGCGGGGTCCCTATCACCGAGGGGCATCTCTCTGTGGGAGCGCACCCTGTGCGCGACAAACCTACAGCGCGGTACCGACGAGACTCCGCGGTCGTCCACAGGGTGGGCTCCCACAAAGTCGACATGATGTACGCACGGCAGAATCCCTGCCTTTGTAGGAGCGCACCCAGTGCGCGAAAAGCCTACGGAGCGGTGACGATGATGCGCTGCGATCGCGCACTGGGTGCGCTCCTACAAGGAGATTGCGTCGCCTACGTGATGACATAGAGAAAGGACCGGCGCGTTACAGCCACTCCCGCTTGCCAGTGAACACGATAGTGAGCCACTCCACCCGGATATCACTGCCGAGGCGATGCGCAATCTCGCTGCGCACTTCGTCGATGCCGTCCATCGTGCCCAGCGGTCGTGATGGGTCCACCAGGATGTGGATGTCGATGAACCGCATGCGGCCCATCTTGGCCACGTAGCTGGAGAAGTCCAGGTAGCCGCGTTCGTGCACCATCGCCTGCATCACGCTGCGCACGCGCTGGTCCAGCGCATCGGGCGCCAGCTGCAGCACTTCGAGCAAGGCCTGCCACAGGCTGCTCAACGGCAGCGGCAGCAGCACGATGACCAGCAGCAGCAGGATCGAGGAATCGATGTAGCGCGTCCAATGATCGAGCGCGCCACCCTTGATCACCGCCGCCAGCGCGAAACCGATCAGCACAGCGATGCTGATGCACCCGCCAATCAGCCAGCCGCGCGCATCGAGCTGCACCAGTACCGAACCCAGCAACTTCGATTGGCGATGCATCTGGTACGCCATGCCCATGCTCACCACGCCCATCACGGCCGCCCATGCCGCGCCGAGGCCAAAGGCGAGTTCATGGCCGCCGGTGAGCAAATCGTGCAGCGCGGTGAAGGCGGCGTAGCTGCAGATGGCGGTGAGCACGGTGGCGTTGAACACCACCATCAACGGTTCGAGATGCCAGTAGCCGAACTGGAAGCGCCGACTGCCTTCGCTGGACACCAGGCGCGACACCAGCAACGACCCGCCAGTGAGCACGACGTCGACCAGCGAATAGAAGCCGTCGAACGCAATGGCTTGCGAACGCATCAACAGGCCGACCGCCACGCACGCGACGCCGACGACGAATGTGACAAGGATCGACAGGCGCAGCTGGCGTTGTTCGCGAGTGGTGTCCATACGAGAGCCAGCCCCAAGGAAGTCAACGGTTACCACAGCACCGCCAAACACCGGCGCGCAGGCCGGCGGCTTCGTCGCGAATTATAGGATGCACGCCGCCGTCAGCGCTCCGTGAAAGTCGCCATAGGCGCGGTCTGATCCCTTCACGTTTTGCTTCCACAGCGCGCGCCAGCATGCCCGAAGTCTCTGTGTCATCGCCCGGGTATCGTCATGTCGAACAAGCCCAGTTCGCGGTCACGTCGCGACTTTCTGCGTCAGTCGATGGTGGCCGTACCCGCGGTCACTTTGCTGGGCGGCTCGACCCTGGCGCAGCCGCAACAGGCGGCAACACCCGCGGCGGGTGCTGCCTACACGCCACGCTATTTCAATGCCGCGGAATGGGAGTTCCTGCAGGCGGCCGTGGATCGGCTGATTCCGCCGAACGAGGATGGACCCGGCGCGGTGGAAGCAGGCGTGCCCGAGTTCATCGATCGGCAAATGGAAGACACCTACGGCCACGGTGGCTACTGGTACATGCAGGGTCCGTTCGCACCCGATACGCCGCCGACGCTGGGCTACCAGCTGCGCTTCACGCCGCGCGACATGTACCGCACGGCCATCGCCGCCATCGACGACTGGTGCCAGAAGCAGCACAGCAAGAAGTTCTCAGCGCTGTCGCCGGAGGAGCGCGATGGCGTGCTGCACCAGCTGGAAAAAGGCGAGATCAAGCTCGACCAGGTGCCCGCGAACGCGTTCTTCACGCAGCTGCTGACCAACACCAAGGAAGGCTATTTCGCCGACCCGATGTACGGCGGCAACAAGCACATGGGTGCGTGGAAGATGATCGGCTTTCCTGGTGCACGCGCCGACTACGCCGACTGGATCGAACAGCCGGGCAAGGTCTATCCGTTCGGCCCCGTATCCATCCAGGGAGAGAAGTCATGATGCGCATGAAACCGGTCGACGTGGTGATCGTCGGCTTCGGCTGGACCGGCGCGATCATGGGCATGGAACTCACCGAGGCTGGCCTCAACGTGCTCGCACTGGAGCGCGGCACGTATCGCGATACCTCGCCGGATTTCACCTATCCGCACAATGCGGATGAACTCGCCTATGGCATTCGCGGCAACCTGTTCCAGCCACTGGCGAAGGAAACCATCACCATTCGCCACGCGCTCACCGAGACGGCGGTGCCTTATCGGCAATACGGTTCGTTCCTGCTCGGCAACAACGTCGGCGGCGCGGGCATCCACTGGAACGGCCAGCACTATCGTCCGTCGCCGGAAGACCTGGTGTTCGAAAGCCACAACCGGCAGCGCTACGGTGCGAAGTTCATGCCAGCGGACATGCAGATCCAGGACTACGGCGTGACCTACGACGAGCTCGAACCGTTCCTCGAACAGTTCGAATACCTGTGTGGCACGTCGGGGCGCGCGGGCAACCTCAACGGCGAGATCAAGGAAGGCGGCAACCCGTTCGAAGGGCCACGCAAGCGCGAGTATCCCAACCCGCCGGTGGTCAGCAACTATGGCGCAAAGCTGTTCGCCGATGCGGCGCGCTCACTCGGCCACAAGCCTTTTCCGCAGCCGTCGTCGAACGCTTCGCAACCCTATACCAACCCGCATGGCGTGCGCCTGGGTCCGTGCAACCTTTGCGGCTATTGCGAGCGTTTCGGCTGCTTCATGTATTCCAAGGCGTCGCCGCAGACCACGATCCTGCCGGTGCTGATGCGCAAGCCCAATTTCACGCTGCGCACGCAGAGCCACGTCATCAAGGTCAACCTCGACAACACGGGCAAGCGCGCCACCGGTGTCACTTACATCGATGCGCAAGGCCAGCAAGTGGAGCAACCGGCCGACCTGGTCATCGTGGCCGCGTTCCAGATGCACAACGTGCGCCTGATGCTGCTCTCGGGCATCGGTACGCCGTACGACCCGAACACCGGCAAGGGCGTGATCGGCAAGAACTACGCGTACCAGATGATGAGCAACGTCAACGTCTTCTTCGACAAGGACGTGGCGATCAACCCGTTCATTGGCGCGGGCTCGGGCGGCAACGAGATCATCGACGACTTCAACTCCGACCACTTCGACCACGGACCGCACGGTTTCGTCGGCGGCGGTTACATCCTCGGCGGACAGACGGGCGGCCGCCCGATCCAGCAGTTGTTGCTGCCACCGGGCACGCCAGGCTGGGGCGAGAAGTGGAAGCGCGCGGCGAAGGACAGCTATCTGCACACCACCGGCGTGCAGACGCATGGCTCGGTGATGTCGTATCGCGATCGCTATCTCGATCTGGACCCGACCTACAAGGACAGCTTCGGCCTGCCGCTGTTGCGCCTCACTTTCGACTGGCACGACAACGAATACAAGATGACGCGCTTCCTCACCGATCGCGCACAGGAAATCGCCGATGCGATGAAGCCGAAGCAGACGTCGCAGACCATTCGCAAGGCGGGCGATCACTACGATGTGCGGCAATACCAGACCACGCACACCACCGGTGGCGTGATCCAGGGCGCATCGCCCGAAACCAGCGCGCTCAACCGCTTCCAGCAGAGCTGGGACGTGCACAACGTGTTCGTTACCGGCGCTTCGGCGTTTCCGCAGAATCTCGGCTACAACCCGACCGGCCTCATCGGCGGCCTCACGTACATGTCGGCCAAGGCACTGCGTGAGACCTATCTGAAGAACCCCGGCCCGCTGGTGCAGGCATGAACGCCGCGGCCCGACGTCGGCGTCGACGCGGCGGCGGTGGCGTGCTGCGCGTCATCGTGGTGCTGATCGTGCTGGTGGTGCTGGCATGGTTCGCGACCGTGGTCTTCCAGGGCGGTGGCGGTGACGCGTCGGCTGCGGCGCCAGCGCCCAACGACGAGCTGATGAAGCAAGGCGAATACATCGCGCGCCTCGGCGATTGCGCGGCCTGCCATACCGCGCCCGGCGGCAAGCCGTATGCGGGCGGGCTCGCCATTGCCTCTCCCATCGGCACCATCTACAGCACCAACATCACACCCGATCCGCAGACGGGCATCGGCAACTACACCTATGGACAGTTCGAGCGGGCGGTGCGTCGCGGCATCAACGCGTCGGGCCACACGCTGTATCCGGCCATGCCGTATCCCTCGTATGCGAAGGTGAGCGACGGCGACATCCAGGCGCTGTACGCGTATTTCATGCATCGCGTGGCACCGGTGGAGCAGGCCAACCATCGCGAGGACATTCCCTGGCCGCTTTCGATGCGCTGGCCGCTCACCTATTGGCGCTGGCTGTTCGCGCCGAAAGTCGCGCCCGTGGAAACGGCGGCGACCGGCGATGCTGCGCTCGCCCGCGGCCAATATCTGGTGGAAGGTCTCGGCCACTGTGGCGCATGCCACACGCCGCGTGCCTTCACGCTGCAGGAAAAGGCGCTGTCGCCCAGCGACGGCAGCGCGTATCTCGGCGGCGGTGTCAACGACAACTGGGTAGCGCCCAGCCTGCGCGGCGAACTGGCCAGCGGACTGGGCAGCGTCGACCAGGAAGAACTGGTGGCGCTGTTGAAGAACGGTCGCTCGGCGCGCAGCGCCATCTTCGGCGGCATGACCGACGTGGTCCAGCACAGCACGCAGTTCATGAGCAACGAGGATCTCGCCGCCATCGCGCATTTCCTCAAGTCGCTGCCCCCGGCTCGCGACGAAGCGGCCATCACCTATGACCAGTCCTCGCGCAGCGCGCTCTACGCCGGCACCACCGACAAACCGGGCGCCCTGCTCTATGTCGACAACTGCGCCACCTGCCATCGCACGGACGGCCACGGCTATGGTGAAGTCTTTCCCGCGCTAGCCGGCAACCCCGCGGTGAATGCGACCGATCCGACATCGCTGGCGCGACTGGTGCTGCACGGCGGCACCATGCCCTCCGGTCGCGACGCGCCTGCGCAGTTCAGCATGCCCGTGTTCCGCGATCGCCTGAGCGACCAGCAGATCGCGGACCTGCTGACCTACGTGCGCTCCAGCTGGGGCAACCGGGGCGCGGCCGTCACCGCTTCGAAGGTGTCCGATCTGCGCAAGCTTCCCGCGCATCAGCAGACCCTGATGACCGGCTACGATCCGCGCGCGAGCGCGCAGCCTGCCCAGCCCTGACGCGCTTTCGACATCAACGTTGCGCCACAGCGTTGGTGCCGTTGGCGCTGCCTGCCCAGCCGCCACCCAATGCGCGGAACATGGCGACCGCGGCGCGCGCATCGTCTGCGTGCACGCGGGCTAGCTGGTCGCGTGAGCTGAGCAACTGGCGATCCTCGTCCAGCACTTCGAGCAGGCTGACGGCTCCGCCCTTGTACGCATCCTGCGCAGCGTCGCGTGCCTGCTGGTGCGCCGCGACTTCGTCGGTGAGTTCGCGGTGCTGCGATTCCAGTTCGGCCAGTGAGACGATGGCGTTTTCCACGTCTTCAGTGGCGCGCAGCATCGATTGTCGGTACTGCGCCAGCGCTTCAGCATTTGCACCCTTGGCCTGCGCCACCTCGGCATCGACGCGGCCGAAATCGAACAGGCGCCAGTGCAGGCCGAGCATGGCCTGCGGTTGGAACGCGGAGGAGGAGAACAACGAACCGCTGTGCAGGCTTTCGAAGCCTAGCAGCGCACCCAGCGACACCTTGGGGTAGTACTCGGCCGTAGCCACGCCGATACGTGCATTGGAGGCGGCGAGCTTGCGTTCGGCAGCGATCACGTCGGGACGACGGCTTAACAGCATCCGCGGGCCGCCTTCCGCGCCGACCGCGGGCACGGTGTACGTGGCGCCGGGCGCCTGCAATTCGGCGGCGTAAGTGCCGGGCGCCGCGCCCATCAGCACATCGAGACGATTGAGCTGTTGCGCGAGCGTGATGCGCAGCGGCGGCAAGGTGGCCCGCGCCTGCAGCAGCAGCGCCTGGGCTTGCGCGAGTTCGCGCGAGGTGGCGAGACCGCCGGCGAGGCGCACCTTCACCAGCTCCACCAGCTGCGCTTCGGTATCGATCTGCTGTTGCGCGAGACGCAAGCGCTCCTGTGCACCGCGCGCCTGGAAGTAGCTGTCGGCCGCTTCGGCGGCCACCATCACGCGTATGCCGTCCTGGTTTGCCTCGGCCGCCTCCGCCTCGGCTTGTGCGGCTTCGGCACCGCGATGCAGGCCACCCGCCAGATCCAGCTCCCAGCTAGCCCCCACGCCGATGTTCTCCAGCGTCTGCGTGCGCTTGTAATCCGGCGTATGACTGGCGAGCTCGCCGAGCGGACTCTGGGTGGACTGGTACTGCCGCGCCACCTGCGCATCGAGGCTGCCTTGCGGCATGAGCTGCGCGCCGGCTTCGCGGGCGGCCGCGCGCGCCTGGTCGACGCGCGCGATGGCGGCGGCGAGATCCAGGTTCTGCGTCATCACACGACCGATGATGGTGCTGAGTTCGGGATCATCGAAGCCGGTCCACCAGGCGTCGAGCGCGGGTGCAGGACGCGGGGCCTCGCGCGCTTCCAGCATCGACTGGCTCGCGTAGCCCGGGTTGGCTTTCACTTCGGGACGAACGTAGTCGGGGCCGACCATGCAGCCGGCGAGTCCCACCATGGCGGCGACCATGGCCGCCATGCGAAGGGTGAAGCGACGCGACGTCCGCGACCACGGCGAACGGGCGACCGAAGAAGGCGACAGCGTGGTGTTCATAAGGATGTCCTGAGCCACAGGCTCGGCTAACAGAGGGGATGGGAAAACGTTCGGATCAGTGCGAATCCGCGGACGGGCCGGCCGGCGGCGCAACCTTGCGCATCAGCGGCACCAGCGCCGTCGCGACGACGAAACAAACCATGATCACAAGGAAGGCATCGGCGTAGGACAGCGTCTGCGCTTCGCGATACGTGAGCTGCCACAACTGGTGCAGCGCGCTGTTGCCGGCTTCGCTGGCGTTGGAGCCGAGCTCGGCGAGATGCCCGCCGGCTTGCGCCAGCCACTGGTTCATCGCCTCGTTATCGGCGTTCAGATGCTCGGCCAGGCGATAGAAATGCAGGTTGGTGCGATCGTTGAGCACGGTGGCGCACACCGCGATGCCGATCGCACCGCCCAGGTTGCGCATCAGGTTGAACAGGCCGGAAGCGAGCTTGAGTCGCGCCGGTGGCAGGCCACCCAGTGTCAGGATGACCGTCGGAGGCACCGCCAGCTGTTGTGCCATGCCACGCAACGCCTGGGGCAGCAGCAACTCGTTGCCACCCCAATCGTGCGTGATGGGTGCGAAGTCCCACATCGACACGGCGAACAAGGCCAGACCCGCCATCATGATCCAGCGTAGGTCGAAACGCTGCGCGAGATACGAGTACAACGGAATGGTGAGGATCTGGAACACGCCGGTGGAAAAGATCGCCTCGCCGATTTCCAGCGCGCTGTAGCCGCGCACGCGGCCGAGGAACAGCGGCGTGAGGTAGATGGTCGCGAACAGGCCGATGCCGGTGACGAAGGAGAACAGGCATCCCAGCGCGAAGTTGCGATCGCCCAGCGCGCGTAGATCCACCACCGGTTGATCGTAGGTGAGGCTGCGAAATACGAAGCCGACGCCCGCGAGACCCGACAGCCACGCCGTGGTGAGGATGGTCTGGTCGCTGAACCAGTTCCAGCGCGGGCCTTCTTCCAGCGTGTACTCAAGACAGCCGAGGAAGATGGCGAGCAGCACCATGCCCAGGTAGTCGGCGCGGCGCAGCAGCGAGAAGTCGTGCGAGTCGATATTCACCAGCAACGGCACGGCGATGGCGACGAACAGGCCGGGCACCAGGTTGACGAAGAACAGCCAGTGCCACGATGCGTGATCGGTGATCCAGCCACCGAGCGTCGGGCCCAGCGTGGGCGCGAGCGATGCGATCGCACCAATGGTGGCCGCGGCGATCACGCGCTGCTTGTTCTGGAAGAACACGAAGGCCGTGGTGAACACCATCGGGATCATCGAGCCACCGAGGAAACCCTGCAGCGCGCGGAACACGATCATGCTCTGGATGTCCCACGCGGCACCGCACAGCAGGCTGGCGATGGTGAAGCCCAGCGCGGAAGCGGCGAACAGCCAGCGCGTGGAGAACACCTTCGACAGCCAGCCGGACAACGGAATCACCACGATCTCGGCGATCAGGTAGCTGGTCTGCACCCACGCGGTCTCGTCCGTGCCGGCGGAAAGGCCACCGCCGATATCGCGCAACGAGGCGGACACGATCTGGATGTCCAGCAGCGCGATGAACATGCCCACGCACATGCTGGCGAACGCGAATATCTTTTGCGCCATGCCCAGCGTCGCCGGATCCACCGGCGCCGCAAAACGCATGGCGGATGCCGTGGCGTTCATGGCGTGCGGGTCTCGCCAGCGGTACGGGTATCCACTTCCGCCACCACCGACAGGCCCGGACGCAGCACGCCGAGCGTGTCGTCATGGCCATCGAGAATCACGCGCACCGGCACACGCTGCACGATCTTGGTGAAGTTGCCAGTGGCGTTCTCCGGCGGCAGCACGCTGAACTGGGCACCGGTCGCCGGCGCGAGGCTGGCTAGATGCCCGTGGAACACACGCCCCGGCATCACGTCGGCGCGCACGTTCACGGCCTGACCCGATTGCATGCGGGCTAGTTGGTCTTCCTTGAAGTTGGCATCGACCCATAGGCCATGCGCCGGTACCACCGACAACAACTGCGAGCCCGCCGCGGCGTACGCGCCGACACGGGCGCGGCGGTTGCCGATGACGCCGTCGAACGGTGCGCGCAGCTCGGTATAGCCTTCGTTGAGGCGGGCGATATCGAGCTCTGCCTTGGCCTGCTCCAGCGCGGCGCGTGCCTGCAGCTTCTGCGATTCGATCACGTCGATCTGCCGCTGCGCGGCCATCAAGGCCGCTTGCGCCTTGGTCGACGCAGCCTTGGCGGTCTTGAAGGTGGCGTCGGCGCGCTGCGCGCTTTCGATGGATACGGCAGAGCGGCTGGAGAGATCGCGATAGCGCGCCTCATCCTGCTGCGAGCGCAAGGTTTCCGCATCCGCGGCGAGTACGCCGGCCTGCGCCTGGTGGATCACTTCCTGCTGCAGGCGCTCGTTGGCGTCGAGGTTGGTCAGCAGCGCCTGCTGCGCGGCGACGGCACCTTCGGCCTTGGCGACGGCGGCGCGATAGTCGCGATCGTCGATCTTCACCAGCAGGTCGCCCGCATGCACGACCTGGTTGTCTGTGACGGCGAGCTGCGCGATGTATCCGGACACCTTCGGACCTACCACGGTGATGTCACCGCCGACGTAGGCGTCGTCGGTGTCTTCGATGAAGCGACCGACGCTCCACCAATGCACGCCATAGATCACGGCGGCGACCACGGCGATGCCCGCCAGGGCGCGCGCAATCCGCTTTCGCTTGTTGCGTGGTTCGGCGATGGGAATGGCAGGCGTGTCCGCCCGCTCGACGACGATGCTGCTCATGGGAAGAACTCCAGGGAGAGGTGGGGATAGGAGAGTCAGTGCCGGTCCGCGGCGAGATGCGCGTTCCTGAATTCGACGTTGGCGCGCGTGCGCTCGTTGGCGACGGCGCCGGCAGTGATGGTGTGGCGACCTCGCGAGATCGGTTCGCCGGTACGCAGGTCCACCTGTGCGAGTTCCACCGGTTCACCGGTCAACGTATCGGTCAGCACGATGCTCAGCCCTTCGGGTGCGAAGTGGCGATTGCCCCAGGCCATGAGTGCCAGCAGTACCGGGCAGAAATCGCGGCCTTGGTCGGTGAGCACGTACTCGTAGCGCGCCGGGCGCGTGCTGTATGCGCGGCGCTCCAGCAAGCCGGCCGCCACCAGTTTCGTCAGGCGATGGCTGAGGATGTTCGGCGCGATACCCAGGCTTTGCACGAAGTCGTCGAAGCGGCGGATGCCGTAAAAGGCATCGCGCAGGATCAACATGCTCCATCCATCGCCGACCCGCTCCAGGCTTCGCGCGACAGGGCATTGCATGCTTTCCAGGCTCTTGCGGTTCATGAAGAGGAGCCTCGCTCCGTCTTTAAATGATGGTCATCATATAAATGCTGACTTGCAGAATGCAAGGGACTTTTTGTGACGATGGCGTCAAGGTCGCGGCGCAAGGCACGCAGACGGCCTCAGCCGCCGGGGCCGGCGGCGGCGAATGAAAAGCGGAGGGCGGAGTGTTTAGCTGGAGGGAACCAGCGCCAGCGCGGCCTTGCGCCCCGCGGCGAGGATGTCATCCGATGCGTCGGCGTCGGCCACGGCTCGCGCCATCGCCAGCGTGCCGACCAACGTGGAGAACAGCGCCATCGCCGTCGCGCGCCGCTGTTTGGGCTTGAGTGTCTTGGGCAAGGCATCGGCCAGCAGCGACACCATGCGCTCGACGCCGAGGGTGAATTCCGCACGCACCACGTCGGCGCCGCGCGCAATCTCGGGTGACAGCGCAGCGGCCACGCAACCTTCGGCCATGGCATCGCGATGTCGCGCGCTGAGGTAGTTGTTGATCACCGCCTCCACGCCGCCACGCTCGGGATCGTGCAGCACCTTTTCCAGCCGCTCGTAGGTGTTGTTCCACGCCTGGCTGACCGCTTCGCGGGCCAGGTCGTCCTTCGATTCGAAATGGTTGTAGAAGCCGCCCTGCGTAAGGCCGATGTCGCCCATGAGATTGGCGACACCCACCGCGGCGATGCCTTCACCGCGAAAGCGTGCCGCGGCGGTATCGATGATCCGCTGGCGCGTGGCTTCCTTGTGACCTTTGCTGTAACGCATGGAATTTTCCCGCCGACTTCTGATCGGCCATTGAAAACCGTCTTGTCGATCATATCAAATTACGACCATCATTCAAAACCGGCGACGCCGGCCCTCCCTCAGCAAGGTCACCCCTCATGAATATTCAAAATTCCGTTGCCCTCGTCACCGGCGCCAACCGTGGCCTCGGGCTCGCTTACGCCAAGGCGCTGCTCGCGGCCGGTGCGCGCAAGGTCTATGCGGGCGCTCGCGATCCGTCCACGGTGACGCTGCCCGGTGTGATCCCAGTCAAGCTTGATGTGACCGATCCGCAGGATGTCGCGGCAGCGGCCGCGCTGTGCAGCGACGTGAACCTGGTGATCAACAACGCCGGCATCACCGGTGGCGCGTTGCTGCTGGACGCCGCGGACGGCGAAACCACGCTGCGTCGCCTGCTGGAAACCAACCTGCATGGCATCCACGCCATGGCCGTCGCGTTCGCACCGGTGCTCAAGGCCAATGGCGGTGGCGCCTTGGTGAACATGCTCTCTGCGCTGAGCTGGCTTAGCCTGGAGTCGACGAGCGCGTACTCGGTGTCCAAGGCCGCCGCATGGGCGCTGACCAACAGCCTGCGCAATGAATTGCGCGCGCAGGGCACGCAGGTGTTGGCCGTGCACGCGGGCTACATCGACACCGACATGGTCAGCCACATCGATGCACCCAAGAGCAGCCCGGCGGATATCGCCGCGCGGACCCTGGAGGCCCTGGCCAAGGGCGAGCTGGAAGTGCTGGCCGACGAGACCTCCCGCCAGGTGAAGGCCGGCTTCGGTGCCACGCCGGCGGCCTACCTCGGCGCGGCCTGATAGACGGCCATCCGGCGGCCCCGAAACGCGCCCTCGGCTCGGGGCCGCCAAGCCATTCGTCATCGAATGGTCAAAAATCCGGGTGCGTTGCAGCGCACCACTGGACGAACGCGCTCAAGGGAGTCACCCTTACCGTCTCCCCCGCTTCAGGATCGTCCATGAGAACGCCAACCCGTGCCGCCGCCACGCTGCTTGCTGATCTTGGCGGCACCAACGTGCGATTCGCGCTGGCCGATCCGGGTCGAGCCAACCCGCTGATGGACGACAGCGTTCGCCGCTACCGCGTCAAGGACCACGCCTCGCTGGCCGAAGCCATCCGCCAATATTTCGAAGACACCGGCCACACGGCACCGCGCGCGGTGATTGCTGCCGCCGGTCGCGTGAGCGAAGGCGAGACGGTCAAGGTCACCAACAATCCCTGGCAGGTCGCCGCGCATTCGCTGCAGGCCGAACTGGGCATGGAGTCGGTGCACCTCGTCAACGATTTCGCCGCGCAGGCCATGGCCGTGCCGCTGCTCGCGCACGACCAGCTCTCGTCGGTAGGCCCGCAGGCACTGCCGCACCTGGGCCAGCGCGAACAGCAGACGTTCGTGGTGATGGGCCCGGGCACGGGCCTTGGCGTCGCCGGCCTGATGCGCCGCGAAGGCCATTGGATCGTGCTGGAGACCGAAGGTGGCCACGCCGGCTTCGCCGCGCATACCGCGGAAGACGTGGAGATCCTGCATCGCCTCAACGATCGCTTCGGCCGCGTTTCCAACGAACGCATGATCTGCGGCAACGGCCTGGTGAATCTCTACCTCGCGCTGGCCGACATGGCCGGCCAGCCGGCCGAGGAATACACGCCCGAAGACATCACCGCGCGCGCCGAAGCGGGCAGCGATCCGCTGTGCGTGCGCACCGTGGAAACGCTGGCCGGCATCTTCGGCAGCGTCGCCGGCGACCTCGTGCTCAGCCTCGGCGGCTGGGACGGCGTGTACCTCACCGGCGGCGTGCTGCCGATCCTGCTGCCGTGGATCAAGCGCGGCGGCTTCCGCGAACGCTTCGAGTCGAAGGGCCGTTTCCGCGAAACGATGGAACAGGTGCCGACGATTGCAATGATGCATCCGGAACCGGGCCTGCTCGGCGCCGCCGCACTCGCCGTACTCGACGCCGGCAAGCCGCTGGTTCCGGGCGCCTGAGGCGACCATCAGCCGTGGTCTGCACTCAACGGTACTGCCGCGTGAGTGCGAACCTGGCATCGCCCTTCGTTCGCTCAAGGAAGTAATCGAGCATCGCGCTATCGGCAGCTTGCGCAGCCGGCGTCAGGCGCTCCACATCGATCACACGCGCATCGCATCCGACGTGTTCCTCGGAAGCTGATGGCTGGTCGGCACCGCAGGTCGGCTGGACGACGCGGCCCTCGAAAATCAGCCGGCCAGTCGCACCTTGCGCTGCTGCCGTGCCGATACATACGGCACATGCCACAAGAGCAAGCAGACGTTTGCGTTTCATGACGTTTTCTCCGACGGAATGATCGTGCGTCGTACGGGCCATTCGTCGAGGTCGCGGTTGGCGACATGTCGTTTCCGGCGAATGCGCTCGGTCGACGGAGACAGCGTGCGCCGTCTGCGATGCGATGTCTGTCAGGCCCACGATGCGCCTACAGTGCGATGTGCTGCGAATCACAGTGACGAGGAAGCACCTGCACGGGTGCTACTCTGTGCATCCCCATTCGATCGAGCCATTCGCCATGCCTCGCGGTGACACAGCCTTCCTGTTCGATCTCGACGGCACGCTGGTCGACAGCGTTTATCAGCACGTACTGGCGTGGAAGGAAGCACTCGACCGCGAAGGCGTCGAGCTGTCGGTGTGGCGCATCCACCGCAAGATCGGCATGAGCGGCGGCCTGTTCACCAACATCCTGCTGCGCGAAACCGGCCTGGAGATCACCGAGGAACGTCTGACGCGCCTGCGCACCTGGCACGCCGAGGCGTACAACCGCCAGGCCACGCAAGGCTCGGTGCGGCCATTGCCCGGCGCGCGCGAATTGCTCGCCTTTCTCACCGAGGAAGAAATCCCCTGGGCCATCGCCACCAGCGGACGCATGCAGACGGCGGCGCACAATCTCGAAGCGCTTGGTGTCGATCCCTCGAAAGTACCGGTAGTGACGCGCGACCAGGTGCGTTACGCCAAGCCCGATCCCGACCTGTTCGTCACCGCCGCGCAACGCCTTGGCGTGGATATCCACTACAGCCTCGTGGTTGGCGACAGCATCTGGGACATGCTGGCTGCGCAACGCGCACGCGCGCTCGGCATCGGCCTGCTTTCCGGCGGCTATGGACAGGAAGAACTGGAAGATGCCGGCGCGTTCCGCGTGTATGAAGACCCCGCCGATCTGCTCAAGCACATCGATGAAGTCGCCGCGCGACGTTAGCGCGAAGTAAAAAATGCGCGCGATGGCGCGTTGTCAGGCATGCATGTCAGGCGCGATTCATCGCGACGAGAGCGGTTGTTGCTAGTCTCGAAGACCTCTACCGATCGGAGGCCGACATGCGCCGATACCTCGCCATGCTTCCTCTCGCCCTGCTCGCAGCGTGCTCACCCGCCTCACCACCGCCCGACCAGAAACCACCCAAGCCCCAGGCCGCACAGAGCGTTCCCGACAACGCGATGCTGGGCTCCGCCGAGTGGTACGCATGGGTCGACGAACGCCTGCACATCACCGACGACGGCCACGGCCCCGATCGCGGCTCTCCCGAATGGAACCGCGCAGTGCAGCACAAGCTCGGACAGGAGGCGCCGCAGTCGCCTGTGGGTTCGCCGCAGTGGCAGCAGGCGGTGGACGCGTTGTTGAGGACCAGGCCGGCGATGTGAGGATGACGGGCGTGTTGTCGTTGAGCGGCGTACGCCAGCGCGATGTGTTCACGACATCCGATCTCGCGCGCGTCTCGCTCGTTTTCTGTAGGAGCGCACCCAGTGCGCGATAGCCTTTCGCGGCGGGCTCAATGTTCATCGCTCCAGCGAAGGCCGGGCCCAAGGCGCCAGTTCTCCGGCTGCAGAGATGCAGCTAGATGGCCCGCCTGCGGCGGGCTTCCGTCCTCCTGCCGACGACGCGAAGCTAGTCCCGATGGGAAGGCCGGGTCACTCTCTCTTGCTTGCCCAAGAGAAAGTAACCAAAGAGAAAGGCACCCCGCGTGGTGCTGTCTGGGCTGCGCCCAGCCAGTCCGTGAGTGGCGGCCGGGCTTTTCGACCGGGCTCCTGCCCGGACGAAAAGTGCCCGATATCCATGTCGGGCACCCCTTCGGGGCCTGATCGTCCACCCCTCACCGCCACACAGGGGTTGTTTGCAGGCTCGTGCCGCTTCGCGGCACATCGCGTTGCGGAGATTGGAGGCATCGTTCGTTGTGGGAGCGCACCCAGTACGCGACCAAGGACTGGCATGGTTGCCTCAATTCGAGATGATTGCGATGGTGCAGGGCGAGGTACGCCGCAGCGCTGCGGTCGCGCACTGGGTGCGCTCCTACAGAGGTAGGTGGTTCTATCGCGAGTACCCGCCCCTCACCACCGTAAAGGTGGCAATGCCCCGGCCCTCTCCCTGGAGGGGAGAGGGAGAAGGCACGCGGCACCCATGCATTCCTCGCCATCCAGCGAAGCTGCTTTAAGTCCTCTTCGTTTCGACGCGTTGCGGTGTAGCAGCTTCGTGTGAGGTAGTAACGAGCGCATCCCGGCTAACCTCGGTTCTCAGGCTCTATTCCTCATATCGCTACGGGCCTTGGCTCTAGAGGCCGTTTTCTTTGGGTTACTTTTCTTTGACTCCGGGCTGGCGCCCTCCGCCCTTCGGGCCGGCTTCGCCGTTCGCACGCCAAGAGCGCGTGCGTGGGCCAGCAAAAGAAAAGTGACTCGAGCGTCCCACGGGACTAGCCTCGCGTCGTCCCACGGGGACTAGCTGCGCGTCGTCGGCAGACGATCGAAACGCCCGCTGCGTCCCACAGGGACTTCCTTCGGTCGTAAGCGGCCCGTTGGCGGCTGCGTCACATCCGAAGACTGATGAAACTGGATGATGCGCCCTCGGCTGCTGTAAAGCGCTTCCAACCCCGTCGAGACGACGAACCCCAAGACCGGGGCGCAAGGCTGTCGCGCACGAGGTGCGCTCCCACAGAAAAGCAGCGGCGTGAAGACTGGCGCGAAAGGCTGTCGCGCACAGGGTGCGCTCCTACAGAGGTGAGGTAGGCAACGGTTGTTGGGTAACGCCAAGTCTCGAATGCATCATCCTCTCCAAGAGGACGACGAAAACCAGCAACCGATCAACCCGGCGCCAACAACGCATCCAAATCAGCCTGATCGAAACTCAACCTCTCCCGCGTACCACCACCCTCCAACACCGCCTCCGCCAACTCCGCCTTGCGCGCCTTCAACTCCTCGATGCGCTCCTCCACCGTGCCGCCGGTGATCAGGCGGAACACGAACACCGGCTTGTCCTGGCCGATGCGATGCGCACGATCGGACGCCTGGGCTTCCGCAGCAGGATTCCACCACGGGTCGTAGTGGATGACGGTATCGGCGGCGGTGAGGTTGAGGCCCACGCCACCGGCTTTCAGCGACAACAGGAACAGCGGCACTTCGCCTTCCTGGAACTGGCGCACTGGTTCGGCGCGGTCGCGCGTTTCGCCGGTAAGCGTGACATAGCGGATGCGACGGCGATCCAGCTCGTGCGAAATGAGCTTGAGCATTTCGGTGAACTGCGAGAACAGCAGCACCTTGCGGCCTTCGGCGAGCAGCGCGGGCAGCATGTCCATCAGCAATTCGAACTTGGCCGAATCGCGCACGCCGCGCGCGGCTTCCAGCTTCACCAGGCGCGGATCGCAGCAGACTTGGCGCAGCTTCAGCAATGCGTCGAGCACCACGATGCCGCTATGCGCGATGCCGCGCTGCGCGATCACCTCGCGCAGTTCGTCCGCCAGCGACAGGCGCAGGCTTTCGTAGAGTTCGCGCTGGCGCCCTTCCAGCACCACGCGACGCGTGATCTCGGTCTTGGGCGGCAACTCGTTCGCCACCTGCGACTTCGTGCGGCGCAAGATGAAGGGCGCGAGGCGGCGGTTGAGGCGATCCTGGCAATCGGTATCGCGGTGACGCTCGATCGGAATGCGGTAATGACGACGGAAGGCACCTTCGTCACCGAGCAACCCGGGCACGGCGAGATCGACCTGCGACCACAGTTCGCCCAGATGATTTTCCAGCGGCGTGCCGGTAAGACAGACGCAGCGCGGTGCACGCAAGCTCAGCACGGCGCGGCGCGCCTGCGTGCGCGGGTTCTTTACCTGCTGCGCTTCGTCCAGCACGATCAGCGCGAACGGCTGCTTGCGCAGCGTCACCACGTCGCGCGGCAGCAGCGCGTAGCTGGTGAGCACGATGTCCTGCGCGCCGAGCTGGGAGAAATCGCCGCCGCGTTGCGGGCCATGCAGCGCGAGCACACGCAGCGACGGCGCGAATCGCGCGATTTCCGCCTGCCAGTTCGGAATGAGGCTGGTAGGCACCACGATCAGCGCCGGCTCGGTGAGCGCGCCGCGCTCCTTCAGAGCCAACAAGTGCGTGATGAGCTGCAGCGTCTTGCCCAGGCCCATGTCGTCGGCGAGCACGCCGCCCACGCCGGCTTCGGCGAGTGCGTTCAACCAGCGCAGGCCTTCGCGCTGGTAGGGGCGAAGTTCGACGGTGAGACCTTCGGGCACCGCATCGCTGGCGCGTTCGGCGGCATCGCGCAGGCGCGCGGTGAAACCACGCAGCACTTCGGGTGCGACCAGTTCACCACCGCTGGGCAACGCTTCGACCAGCTCTTCGAGTCGACCGGCCTGCACGCGCGGCAGATGCAGCTTGTTGCGCGGGCGTTCGAGGTATTCGGCCAGCGGCGCCAGCAGGCCGCGCAGTTCCTTCAGGCGCACGGGCACGCGGCGGCGCTCATCCACCGGGGCGTACCACACGGCATCCTCGGGCTCGTTCGGTACCGGGCTCAGGTTCAACTGGTGGTCGGCCAGCGCCTGCGCCACGGCGGGCAGCAGGTTGTGGCGCTTGCCTTCCAGCTCGATGCCGATTTCCAGGTCGAAGGCATGGTCGTCGGCGTCTTCCACGGCGTTGCCGTACCAGCGCACCGGGCCTTCCAGCACTTCGAACGGGAAGCTGGGCGCGTAGTCGAGCACGAAGCCTTCGGCCTCCAGCTTCGGGCGCAGCGCGAGCCAGCGTGCCGGCGTGTTCACTTCCAGCGCGCCCGCGTAACCCTTGCCTGGGAATAGCCAGGCGTCATCGGGCAGGGTGTCGGCGAGATCCCAGGGCAGGCCTTCGGTGTCCACGCCCGGCGTGAGGCCGGCGCGTTCGAGCTGTTCCATCGCGGACAGTTCTTCGGCGCGGCGACGGGTGATCTCCACCAGATGGCCATTGCGCACGCGTCGCACCAGCGGTTCGCCACCCCGGCCAGGCAGGCGTTCGCCGGCGTAGTCGAAGGCCAGACGCGCATAGGCCAGCGGCGGCGTGCCGGCGGCGAGGCGCGCATGACGGGTGAGGGCGTGCAGGGTCAGCACCGGCTTGGGCGCCAGCTCGGCGCGACGCATCTCGCCCAGCACCTGCGGCAGCGGCAGGCGGTGCGAGAGACGGCTGCTCGGCAGTGCGTTGCGCAGGGTCTGGCTGTATTCGTGCTTCAGCGGCGGCAGGTCCAGCCACTGGGTTTCTTCCAGCGGCGCTTCCAGATGCCCCATCTCGGCGCGCTCGGCGTCCAGGTACCACAGGGCGTCGATGCGCAACACGCGATGGTTGGTCGGCAGGCACGGCTGCAGGCGTTGGCTGCCGTCGTTCTCCAGATGCCATTGCCAGTTGAGCTGGTGCCCCTTGCCACGCGACAGGCGCAGGCCGGCCAGGCCGCCGAGGAAGCATGGTGCGGTATCGAGGATCTCCGCCAGCAGCGCATCGCCGACGTGACCGGCGAGCCGCGCATAGCTGCGGCTCTTGCGCAGGCTCTGCGGCAGGCCTAGCACGGTCGCGGCCAGCCGCTGCTCGTGCGGCTCCAGGGGGTGTTGGCCGAGATGCTTGCTGTCCAGCGGCGCGGGACGCACGAACCGTCCCTGCTCGGCCACGGCCAGCAGGACCGGCGCGACATCGACGTGCGCGTAGGACGCCCCCTCCTCCGGAACGACTTCGAGGAAGAAGCCCAGCACGCCACGCTCCTGCGCTGCGCCAGTCGCTGACGAAGCCAGCAACTTGCGCCAGACGCCGGGCAGCGTCGCGTCGCCGCTCTCGCCGCGTTGCTGGGTCTGACGGTCGTGCCGTTTATCGTCCGGTGACTGCATGCATTCAGTCCGCAGGGGCGACCAAAAGATTCAGCTTAGCAAGGCTCTTGCACATGTGCGCGTCTCAACGCCGGTTTTTTCATACCCGGCGTTCAGACGTGGAAAACGGAACCTTGGGACGAAACTTACACGGCGGGTGTGAACAAGCCCTTGGGATATTCCGGCTTCTGCTCGCGGCTCATGAGCATCTTGAGCCCCTCGGCCGGCGTGACCTCGCCGTGCAGCACGGCACGCACGCCACTGCTGATGGGGAGATCCAGGCCGTGCTTGGTGGCCAGGCGCATCACTTCGTCGGCGGTGAGCACGCTTTCGACCACCTGGCCGATCTCGCGCACGGCCTCATCGATGGCTTTGCCCTGACCGAGCGCGAGGCCGAGGCGGCGGTTGCGCGACAGGTCGCCGGTGCAGGTGAGCACCAGGTCGCCGAGACCGGCGAGGCCCATCAGCGTTTCCGGACGGGCACCAAGGGCGACGCCCAAGCGCAGCATCTCGTTCATGCCGCGGGTGATCAGACCGGCGCGGGCGTTGAGGCCCAGGCCCATGCCATCGGCAACGCCGGTAGCGACCGCAAGCACGTTCTTCATGGCACCGCCCAGCTCCGCACCCAGCACGTCGCTGCCGGAATACGCACGGAAGTTCGGCGCGTGCAGCAGCAGGGCCATTTCGTGCGCGAACGCATCGTCATCCGAATGCACGGTGACGGCGCTGGGCATGCCGGCGGCCACTTCCTTGGCGAAGGAGGGACCGGTCACCACCGCGGCCGGCCGGCCGGGGAAGCGCTCGTCCACCAGTTCATGCAGGAAGCGGCCCGTGCCCGGCTCGAAACCCTTGGTCGCCCAGGCGATGCGGGCGTTGGGTTCCAGGTACGGGGCGATCTCCTCCAGCATGGAGGCGAAGGCATGGCTGGGCACCACGATCAGCACGACCTCGGCGCCGTGCAGGGCGGCAGCGAGGTTGGCTTCGTAGTTCAGCTCGGAAGGCAGCTCGACGTCGGGCAGGTATCGCTGATTGCGATGGGTCTGCGCCATCGCGGCCAGCGCGGAGGCATCACGCCCCCACAGCCGGGTCGGTACCTGATTGCGGGCGGCCAGGGCCGCCAGCGCGGTGCCCCACGAACCGGCACCGAGGACGGCAAGGGTCGGACGCTCAACCATGAGCTTGGCCCTTGCGGATCAGCTGTTGAGCGTCGGGGCGGCGCTGCCGCTGAGGATGCGGCGCTGCTGTTCGGCGTACAGCGCGTCGAAGTTGATCGGCTGCAGCAGGAACGGCGGGAAGCCGCCCTCGAGCACCAGCGAGGACAGCATCTGGCGCGCGTACGGGAACAGCAGGTTCGGGCAGTAGCTGTTGAGGATGCCGGCGAGGTCTTCCTCGGCGAAGCCGGCGATGCCGAACACGCCCGCCTGGTGCACTTCGGCCAGGTAAGCCGTGCGCTCGCCCAGGGTGCAGGTCAGGGTCAGGCTGAGCACTACTTCGTAAAGTTCGTTGCCCAGGTCCACCGACTTCTGGCCGAGGTTCAGCTGCACCTGCGGCTGCTGCTCGGTCTCGCCCACTTCCTGGAAGATCTGCGGCGCATTGGGGGCCTCGAAGGAGACGTCCTTCACGTAGATCTTCTGCAGCACCAGCTGCGGCGCATTGGCCTGGCCGTTGGAGGCGACGTCTGCCATGGGGTATTTCCTCTTCGAAAAGTGTGCGGTGCGTGAAAACGCAAAGAGCTGGATTGTTCCACACATCCCCGCGGGCCGCCATGCGGCCGGGGGCCCTAGGTGAGCAAAACTTGCGCACAGCGCTGTTTCTGGGCGAGAATACGCGGCTCGACCATGCCGACCCGATCCATCGGGCAAGCCCGCAACGCGATGCGGTCCTCACGGCAGACGCGAAACGCTCCATCTCCAGCATCGCGTGGCGCTTGCGCCGCTGGGCCGATGCCGCCCTGGCTAACGGGTGGCAAACGCGCCTCAGGGCGCCCTACAGGAGGTCATCATGGCCCGTATTTGCCAAGTCACCGGAAAGGGTGTGCAGACTGGTAACAACGTCTCGCACGCTAACAACAAAACCCGTCGCCGCTGGTTGCCGAACCTGCACGAGCGCCGCTTCTGGGTCCCGAGCGAGAACCGCTGGGTGAAGCTGCGCGTTTCCAACCACGCCCTGCGCACGATCGACAAGAACGGCATCGAAGCCGTCCTCGCCGACCTGCGTGCCCGCGGCGAAAAGATCTGAGGATTGAGCCATGGCTAACAGCAAGCAAGACAAGATCCGCCTGATCTCTTCGGCCGGCACCGGCCACTTCTACACCACGCAGAAGAACAAGAAGAACACGCCGGAAAAGTTCGAGTTCAAGAAGTACGATCCGGTCGTTCGCAAGCACGTGATCTACAAGGAAGGCAAGATCAAGTAAGCCCTCACCGGCTTGCTGCTTCCTCGAAAAACCCGCCGCAAGGCGGGTTTTTTTGTTGCCCGCTCTGCCACGGCAATCATGGCGGCGTGGCGACAAATGGGGCACGAAGGTTGCGTGCGGGATGCAGTAACGATCGGCGCTGAACAGGCATGCGATGCCTCGTGGAAATGCGCTATCACTGCACGCTCGTCATTCCGGCCTGCGCCGGAATGACGGCAAAAACTTGCCGCGTGTCGCGAGGCCAACGCATGATGACGCCATGCCACCCGCCCTGTTCCCTTCCCTGCTGGATGCCGCGGACTGGGCGCAACTCGCGCCGCCGGTGCAGCGCATGCACGGCGAGGGCACCGTGCTTGAAGCCAGCGGCACCGCACAGGTCGACGGTGATACGCACATCCTTGCGCGCCTGCTGCGTCGGATCCTGACGCTGCCCGAACCGGGCGCGGACCAGACCATCGCCATCACCATCGAACGCGATGGACAACGGGAAACCTGGACTCGCCGCTTCGCCCGCGGCCAGATGCGCTCCGTCCTGCAACCCGGCAGCGCGATGGCACTGCGCGAACGACTGGGTCCGGTGTCATTGCACTTCTCGCTGCGTCGCGACGGTGACGCGATCGACTGGCAACTTCGGCGCATCACCTTGCTGGGTGTGCCGTTGCCGCGCGCGCTTTGCGGCCGCGTGCTGTCGCGCAGCGGCGCGCACGAAGGTCGCTATGCCTTCGACATCGACACGCGCCTGCCTGGCATTGGCCGCCTGATCGCCTATCGCGGCTGGCTGGAGATCGACCATGTCCGCTGATGTTGGCCATCCCGTGATCGTGTTCGACGGCGTCTGCGTGCTCTGCAGCCGCTGGGTGGATTTCATCCTGCGCCACGATCGCGACGGCCGCTTCCGGTTGGCCGCCATGCAAGGTATGGAAGGACGCGCCTTGCTGGCTGCGCATGGCCTGTCGCCGGACGATCCCTCATCGTTCCTGCTGGTGCAGGAAGGCGTGGGCTACAGCAACACCGATGCGATCGCGCGCGTGCTTCGCCAGCTCGGCGGTCGCTGGCGTCTCGTCGGTTCGTTGATGCGCGTCGTGCCCAGGGCCTTGCGCGATCCGCTTTACCGCTGGGTGGCACGCCATCGCTATCGCCTGTTCGGCAAGCGCGACCAATGCCGGCTGCCCGCACCGGACGAGGCCTGGCGGTTCATCGACTGACGGTTTCGAGACCCGTACGCAGCGCAAATCCGTCAAAGCCTTCGACGATCTGCTCCAATGTAAGCAGGCCCACGCAAGGCATCGCGCCCTTCGCGTCGATCAGGCCATCGGCCATGCGGCGCGCCAGCACGATCGCCGGCGTCACCGGCACCTGCGGACCATCGCCCGCATCGGCATCAAGCCACCATCGAAGATGCAATGGCGCGCCTTCGCGATCTTCACCACGCAATTCCACCGCCATGCCGCCGACGTCGGAGCCGAAATCCACGAAGCGTTCGCTGAGACGGCGCAGCGTCGGCGCGTGATGGGCAAGGTCGCGGATCACGCCCAGCCGCACCAGCACCGCCATGCTCCAGGTCGCCCATTGCAGCAGCGGCAACTCCAGCCCGGCGCGGAACAACACCGTGCGCACCTGCGGGTAGCGCGCCGGAAACAGTTCCAGGTCGGGAATGTCACATATGCCGACGCGTCGCTGGCCGAACGGAAAGACCTGGCGTCGGCTGTCCATCCAGCCATGTGCTTCATCCCAGCCGCCATTGCGCCACACACGAATAGGACGGCCGCAATAACCGAGGATCGAGGCCACCGTGGCGTCGCCGCGAGGCGTGCGATTGCCGGGGTTGATGGCGTGCTCGATCGCGTCGAGCGAGGCGAAGCGCGGCAACAAGGCATCGACGACCGCCGCGCTGAGCGCAGGCACGCTGGATGCGCCACTCACCAGCAGACAGGCCGCGCGTCGCGCTTGTGCATCGAGTTGCTCGAAACCACTGACGAAGCCGCGTCCGTCCGCGAGATCGATGTAATGACTGCCGCAAGCCATGCAGGCTTCCGCGACGCGATAGTCCTGCCCCTGGAAAGGGCCGGCGGCATGGATCACCAGTTGAGGACGCAGCGCTGCCAACGCGTGACGGAAGTTCGGATGCCCAGCATCGAGCGTCGCGACCTGCACGCGTGCGTCGCCGATGGAGGCATACAGCGCTTCCAGCGACTCCGCGCGTCGGGCGGCCAGGATCAGCTCGAAGCGCGCATCGTGGGCGAGCCGTCGCGCGATGCGCGAACCGAACACGCCGGTCGCGCCAATCACCACCACCCGAAGACTCATCCGCGTGCGTGCTCCCGTCGTTGGCTTTCCCGATTAAAACCGAGCCGCGCGCATATGGGAAACACCGTGCACAAAAAAAGCCCGCCTTGCGGCGGGCTTCTTTGTTTCATTGCATCACGCCGTTCAGGCGTTGGCGACCGAGTAGCTCTTGAGGCGCGCGGCGAATTCCTGCAACGCGCGGATACCGCTCTGCTCGGCCTCGGCGATCCACTGCTGCAGACCCTTGAGCGCCTGGTCCGCACCACGCTGCTCCATCAGAGCGGCAAGGCGAGCGCGGAAATCGCACACGGTGTTGAGCGTCGGACGCTTGGCCAGCACGGCCTGCATGCGATCGCGACCCTCGCTGTCCAGCCAACGGCCGCCATCGGCCAGCGCGCGACGCATGCGGCGCGGCACCGCCTTGATGTTCTCGCCGGCATGCTGCGCTTCGTCGCGCAGGGTCGGCATGATCACGTTGCGGTAGTAGTCGGTCATCGCGGCGAAGCGGTGCGTCAGCACGCCCTTGAGCGTCTCGGCATCCGGCAGGTGCACGTTCGGACGGACGTCGAGCGTCGGCGCCACGCGCAGCACCTTGGCCAGGCCGACGGCGCGCAGCGCGCAGATGGCGGCCCAGCCGATGTCGAACTCCCACTTGCGCAGCGCGAACTTCGCCGAGCTCGGGAAGGCGTGGTGGTTGTTGTGCAGCTCTTCGCCGCCGATCCAGAAGCCCCACGGAATGAGGTTGGTCGCGGTGTCGGCGCTTTCGAAGTTGCGGTAGCCCCACCAGTGGCCGATGCCATTGACGAAGCCGGCGGCCCAGAACGGGATCCAGATCATCTGCAGCGCCCACAGCGCGGCGCCGATCACGCCGAACAGGGCGAGGTTGATGATGAGCATCAGGGTCGGGCCCCAGTACGGATGGCCGGCGTAGAGCTTGCGCTCGATCCAGTCGTCCGGCGTGCCGCGGCCGTACTTCTCGAGGTCTTCCTTCACTTCGCTGGCGTCGCGGTACAGCGACACGCCATCCCAGAACACCTTCTTGATGCCGTAGATCTGCGGGCTGTGCGGATCTTCCTCGGTCTCCACCTTGGCGTGGTGCTTGCGATGCACCGCCACCCACTCCTTGGTGACCATACCCGTGGTGAGCCAGCCCCAGAAGCGGAAGAAGTGCGAGATCGACCAGTGCAGGTCCACGCCGCGGTGGGTCTGGCAGCGATGCAGGTACAGCGTCACCGTGAAGATGGTGAGCTGGGTCATGATCAGCATGTAGATGGTCATGCTGAGCCAGCCGGCATGCGTCAGGCCGTTGGACAAGAAGTTGAGTACTGCGTCGAGCATCTCGAAAACACCCAGGTGTATGAAATTTCAGTCTAAACGAGGGGTTTCCGTACCCGCCAGCATGGACAGCGCAAAATATTGTCGCATCTCAAGGAAGCGACGAAGTTAATGTGCTGTGTCACGCAAATGACGGCCTCACCCCGTTGTGTGAAGGTGGGGGCGCCGTGACAATCATGCAATGACCGCGCCGACCGCCGTACTGGAACTGGATCACATCACCCGACACCGAGCCGGACGACCCGCCGTGTCCAGTCTCACGCTACGCCTGGATTCGGGACAGGTGCTGGGCTTGCTGGGGGTCAACGGGGCCGGCAAGTCCACCACGCTGGCCATGATCGCCGGGGCCCTCGCACCCGATAGCGGCGCCATCAAGCTGAATGGCAAGGACTTTCTCGAGCACCCCGAACTAGCGCGGCGCGTCATCGGCTGGCTGCCGGAACGTGCCCCTCTGTGGCCAGAACTGACGGTCAGCGAACATCTGGAGGCGCACGGTCGCCTGCGCGGCCTGCGCGGCGCGGAACTCGCCCAGGCACGCCGGCGGATCGTCGAGCGGCTGGAACTCGGAACGCTGGCGCGCCGGCTGGCCGGCGTGCTTTCCCAAGGCCAGCGCCAGCGGCTTGGACTGGCCTGCGCCCTGCTGCATGGCCCGCATCTGCTGGTGCTGGACGAGCCGGCCAACGCCCTCGATCCGGTGCAGGTGGCGGCGCTGCGCGGGGTGATCCGCGAGCAGGCGGCGGCCGGCACCGCGATCATCCTGTCCACGCATCTGCTTGCCGAAGTCACCGCCGCCTGCGATCGCGTCGCGATCCTGCACGAAGGCCAGTTGCGCTACGACAGCGCCATCGAGGGCGGCGACCACAAGGCGCTGGAGCAGACCTTTTTCGACATCGCCATGCGCGGCAACGGGAGCAACAACAGGATGCAGGCTGCATGAGCGTGATCGCCGTGACGCGGCTGGAGCTGCGCCGCCTGTTCGTACGCCCGCTCGCCTGGGTACTCGCCGCGCTGACGCTGGCGCAGCTGGCGTGGCGCTTCACCCTGCTGCTGGGCGGTTTCCTGGCGGGACAGATCAAGCTCGCCGCACTGCCCGGCGGCCCGGGTTACACCGACCTGGTGGGCGTGCCCATGCTGAGCAGCATCCTCACCGGCGGCGCGCTTCCGTTTGGTGTGGTGGAACTGGCGCTGGTGATCGTGCCGCTGCTCACCATGTCCTCGATCGCCGGCGAACGCAGCAACGGCACGCTGCCGTTGTGGTTCGCCGCCGGCCTGCCCGCCTCGCGCATCGTGCTGGGCAAATACCTCGCGCTGATGCTGTGGCTGGTGCTGTGGCTGGCGCTCGCGCTGGCCATGCCGCTTAGCCTGGCGCACGGCGTCACGCTGGACTGGGGCAAGCTCGCCTCGGCATCGCTGGGCCTGCTGCTGACACTGGCCGCGCTCGCGGCGATCGGCGTGGCGTGTTCGGCCTATGCCTCGCATGCCTCCATTGCGGCGAGCGTGGCGCTGACGCTGGGGCTCGCGCTGGCCGGCGTGGACATCGCGGCGCAGAAAGCCGGCGCCACCAATGGCGTATCCGGCTGGCTGGCGTTGAGCAGCCATCTCGAAGCCATGCTGCGTGGACTGGTATCCACCGCCGACATCGCCTGGTTCCTGATCGTGATCGTGGTGGCGCTCGCGCTCGCCACGCAGCGGCTCGCCGCCGAAAAGGAGCGTGGCTGATGGCACGCTTTTTCCGGCATTTGAATGGATGGCTGTTCGCGCTTGCGCTGCTGCTCGCGGCAGGCGCGCTCGGTTACCTCACCTCGCGCTACGACCACGTCGCAGACTGGACCTTCGGCGGACGCGCCAGCCTCTCGGCGGAAAGCCGTGCCGTGCTCGCGACGCTGAAAGGCCCGGTGGAGATCGTCAGCTACGCCAATCCCCAAGGCGATCTGCGCAACACGGTCGCCAACTTCATGGAGCGCTACCGGCGCGTGAAGCCGGACCTGACGCTGCGCTTTGTGGACCCGCAGCAGGATCCGGCCGCGATGCGCGAGCTGGGCATCACCGTGGATGGTGCGCTGATCCTGCATTACCAGGGCCGCGAGCAGCGACTGGACGAACTCTCCGAACGCAGCCTCACCAATGCGCTGGAACGCCTCGCGCGCGGTGGGGAACGCATCGTCGCGTTCGTCTCCGGCGATGGCGAGCGCCGCCCCAACGACAAGGGCAACGCGGACCTCGGCGCGTTTGTCGCGCAACTGGAAGGCCGCGGCATGCGCGCGGTGCCGCTGAATTTCGCGCAGGTCACTGCCGTGCCTCAGCACACGGACCTGGTGGTGCTGGCGAGCCCCGAGCTCGCGCTCCCCGAAGGTGCCGTGAAGGCGCTGACCGATCACCTCGCCAACGGCGGCAACCTCTTGTGGCTGACCGAGCCGACCAACGACGACCTGCATCTGGCGCCGCTGGCCGATGCGCTGGGCGTCCGTATCCTGCCGGGCGTGCTGGTGGATGGCCAAGGCGCCGCGCTGGGCCTGAAGGATCCGCGCATGCTCGCACTGGGCGACTATCCCAAACACGCGATCACCCGCGGCTTCACGCTCACCACGCTGTTCCCGCAGGCGTCCGCGCTGGCGCTGGCCGCGCGCACCGATTGGCAGGTCGCGCCGTTCCTGCGCTCCAGTGCGCAAAGCTGGACCGAATTCAAACCGATCGATAACGAGCAGGCCGCCACCATCGCCTACGACGCGAGCGCGGGCGAATTGAAAGGTCCGCTCGACTTCGGCTTCGCGCTGAGCCGCCTGTCTCCCAGCCCCGACAAGGCCGAGCAGCGCGTGGTGGTGATCGGCGACGGCGATTTCCTCTCCAACACCTTCCTCGGCAACGGTGGCAATCGCGCGCTGGGCGAGCGTATCTTCGACTGGCTGCTCGGCGACGACGCGCTGGTGCAATTGCCACCACGAGGCGCGCCGGATCGCGTGCTGCAGATTTCCCAGACGCAGCTCAGCACGGTGACGCTCGGCTTCCTGGTGGTGCTGCCGCTGCTGCTGCTCGTGCTGGGCGGCTGGATCGCGTGGCGGCGTCGCCGCGCATGAAACGCGTCGCGCGGCAGCGCCTGACCATGCTGGCCGTCGCCGTCGTGCTCGTCGCAGCGGCCGCATGGCAGTGGCAACGCGACCGCCACGATGCGCCGGGCACCCTGCTCAAGCTAGCGCCCGCCGACGTAACGCAGATCGAGCTGCGCATCGGCCATGGCCCGACAGAGCATTACGCCAAGCGGGACGGGCATTGGTGGCGCACCGACGACACGACCGCGCGCGCAGACGACGGTCGCCTCGCCGAATTGGCCGACACCGCCGCCGCCAGCGTGCTGAGCTGGCGGCCAGTCAGCGACTTCGACCCGACACGCATCGGCCTTGCGCCGCCGGTCGCCGTGCTGAGCCTCGACGGCCAGCGGCTAGAGTTCGGCGAAACCTCGGTGACCGGGCCGCAACGCTATGTGCGGGTCGACGATCGCGTGGCGCTGGTGTCCGTGCGCTATACGCCGCGACCGGCCACGCAGGAAGCGACCAAGGCCCGCTAGCCTCACGCCGGCATCGCGTGCCTCGCATCAGCATTGACTTTTGCGTCCGCGGTAGCACTTGCACGGGGCAGGGTCCTCCCCATATCAAGACGCATCCCTTGGCAGGAGCGACAACATGAGTCAGCAGGCAATCGGCGTCATCGGCATGGCGGTGATGGGGAGCAATCTGGCCCTCAACATCGAGAGCCGCGGGCATGCGGTGTCCATCTTCAATCGTCACCGCGAGCGCACCGATGAGGTGATGGCGCAGAACCCGGGCAAGCGCCTGGTGCCGAGCTACACGCTGGAGGACTTCGTCGCCTCGCTGGAAAAACCGCGCCGCATCCTGCTGATGGTGAAGGCGGGCGAGCCCACCGACGCCACGCTGGCGCAGTTGAAGCCCCTGCTCGACAAGGGCGACGTGGTGATCGACGGCGGCAACACCTTCTTCAAGGACACCATGCGCCGCGAAAGCGAGATGCATGCAGCCGGATTGCACTTCATCGGCACCGGCGTGTCCGGCGGCGAGGAAGGCGCACTGCACGGTCCTTCGATCATGCCGGGCGGCCCGCGTGATGCCTACGATCTCGTCGCACCCATCCTCACCGAGATCGCCGCGCGCGCGCCGGACGGCGAACCGTGCGTGGCCTACATGGGCCCGAACGGCGCGGGCCATTACGTGAAGATGGTGCACAACGGCATCGAATACGGCGACATGCAGCTGATCGCCGAAAGCTATGCGGTGCTGCGCCATGTGCTCGGCCTGTCGAACGACGAGCTGGCCGAGGTCTACGCGGACTGGAACAAGGGCGAGCTGGACAGTTACCTCATCAGCATCACCGCCGACATCTTCACCAAGAAGGACCCGGAAACGCACAAGGCGATGGTCGACATCATCCTCGACCGCGCGGCGCAGAAAGGCACCGGCAAGTGGACCAGCCAGAGCGCGCTGGATCTCGGCGTGCCCTTGCCGCTGATCACCGAGTCGGTGTTTGCACGACTGCTGTCCGCACTGAAGGAAGAACGCGTGGCGGCGAGCAAGGTGTTGCCGGGTCCTGGCCCGCGGCATTTCGATGGCGACCGCAAGGCGTTTATTGAAGCGGTACGACGCGCACTCTACTTCAGCAAGATCGTTTCCTACGCGCAGGGCTTCGCACAGTTGCGCTCGGCTTCCGACGAGTATCAGTGGGATCTGCCCTACGGCACCATCGCGCGCATCTTCCGCGCGGGTTGCATCATCCGCGCGCGCTTCCTGCAGAAGATCACTGACGCGTACGAGCGCGATGCGCAGCTGAATAATCTGCTGCTCGATCCCTATTTCCGCGACATCGCCGCGCAGTACCAGAGCGCTTTGCGCGAAGTGGTGGCGGCCGCGGTGAATGCAGGCGTGCCGGTGCCGTGCTTCTCCTCCGCCATCGCGTACTACGACGGCTATCGCGCCGAGCACCTGCCGGCGAATCTGCTGCAGGCGCAGCGCGATTACTTCGGCGCGCATACGTTCGAGCGCGTGGACAAGCCGGGAAGCTTCCACAACGACTGGAGCTGAGCTGACAGCTCTTGTGTAGGAGCGCACCCAGTGCGCGATCACAGCGCCGATCAGCGCCAATCGCGCACTGGGTGCGCTCCTACAGTGAAGGCTTTTGACCGAGACACCTCGTGCCCGAACTCCCCGAAGTCGAAACCACCCGGCGCGGCATCGCTCCCCATCTGATCGGTCGCAATGTCACCGGCGTGACGTTGCGACGCCCCGATCTGCGCTGGCCCATACCGCCGGAGATCACCGATCTTCTGCCCGGCCAGCGCATCCTCGACGTGGAACGCCGCGCGAAGTACCTGCTACTGCATACGAAGGTCGGCAGCGCGCTGCTGCACCTGGGCATGACCGGCGTGCTGCGCGTGCTGCCGCCGGATGCACTCGTCGGCAAGCATGATCATGTCGACATCGCATTGGAGCCCACCCGCACCGAAGGCCCGCGCGTGCTGCGCTTCACCGATGCGCGTCGCTTCGGCTGCCTGTTGTGGCAGCCGCCGGGCGAGACGCACGAATTGCTGGCTTCGCTCGGACCTGAGCCGCTCACCGACGACTTCGATGGCGACCTGCTCTGGCGTCTATCGCGCGGCCGCACCGCCGCCGTGAAATTGTTCCTGATGGACAACGCCATCGTCGTTGGCGTCGGCAACATCTATGCGAGCGAAGCGCTGTTCGCGGCGGGCATCGATCCGCGCAAGCCGGCCGGCTCGGTATCACGCGCTCGTTATGCGCGACTCGCGGCGGAGGTGAAGCGCATCCTCGCCTGGGCCATCGAGCGCGGCGGCACCACGCTGCGCGACTTCATCAATCCGGATGGTGCACCGGGCTATTTCTTCCGCGAATTGCAGGTGTACGGGCGCGAAGGCGAGCCGTGCCGGGTCTGCGGAACGCCGATACGGCAGGTGGTGCTGGGGCAGCGCTCGACGTTCTGGTGCCCGAAGTGCCAGAAGTGAAATGAACCTACTCCCTCTCCCCTTCGGGGAGAGGGCTGGGTCATTGCCACCTTTACGGTGGTGAGGGGCCGCACTAGCGACGAACTATATGGTTGGACTGGCTCTAAAGCCGATAGGCCCAGGTAGGGCCCTTCGCGCACTGGGTGCGCTACTACAAAGAGCGGCGTGGAGCGCTTAATCCGGCCAGCGGAACTCGACGAAGGTGTTGTTGAAGTCCGGGTCTTCATCGCCACCGCCCAGGTGCGCTACCAGGCCACCGTGCAGGCCTTCGGCGTCGAGTGATTGGCCTTCGATGAAATGCGCGCCCAGCGCTTCCAGTTCCACCAGACGCTCACACAGCATGCCGGCGCGATCGATATCGCGTTCGGGAATGTTGCGGATGCTGATGTCGGGACGACCGAACTTGCGCATGCCGCGCGTGTGCACCCAGAGGCGGCCCGACTGCTCTTCGCCGTCGCAAAGGATCAGCAGGTGATTGCGGATGGGCGCGCCATCGCGCACGACGTAGCGCTGCCGCCAGGTGTTCGCATCGAACAGCGTGAGGATCTGCGGATCGAGGATGGCCGTGCCGCCCACGTCCAGCAGGGCCGCGAGCACGCCCAGCGTGTCGCGCAGATAACCCGTGTCGCCGGCATCGGGCAGGCGCCCGCGTACAACCAGCACTTCCGGCGCATCCAGCGCGAGCTTGTAAGCCTCGGGGGCATCTTCCTTGAACATGCGGCCCACGGCGCCCTTCAGCGGGTAGCCTTCCCACTGGCGCAACGCGGTGTGGTGATGACTGGTGAGCTCCATGCCTTCGGGCAGGCCTTCGCTGCCGTAGTCGACGGACGGTGCGCGACCGGCCTGGAACTTACCGAACACGTAGAATTGCAGCAGGATTTCCTCGCTGCCCGGCTGCCAGTGCGGGCGTTGCCAGGCGGGAAATGGGATCTTGGACATACCGTTCCTTAGATGCGTGCGAGGGGCTCAATGCCCCTCGCCCAGCGGCAGCACCGTCTGCTGCAACTCTATCCTGCCGCGCCCTTCCGTAATGTTCTTGAACTCGGCGCGACTCACCGAGACATAGCGGTCGTTGCCGCCGATCTCAACCTGCGGACCTTCGGTAACCGCGCGGCCCTGTTCGTCCACGCGCACCACCATGGTGGCCTTGCGGCCCGTGTGGCAGATGGTCTTGATCTCTTCGAGGTTGTCCGCCCAGGCCAGCAGGTAGCGACTGCCTTCGAACAGCTCACCGCGGAAATCGGTGCGCAGGCCATAGGCGAGCACCGGGATGTTCAACTTGTCCACCACATCGCTGAGCTGCCAGACCTGCGTCTTGCTGAGAAACTGCGCCTCGTCGACGAACACGCAGTGCAGCGCACCGCGCTCGGCCATGTCCGCATGCACCAGAGCCAGCAGGTTTTCTTCCTTGGCGAAGCGCCGGGCATGGGCCTTGAGACCGATGCGCGAAGCCACCACACCTTCGCCGAAGCGGTTGTCCAGCGCCGGCGTGAGGATGAGCGTGCGCATGCCACGCTCGTGGTAGTTGTACGCGCTCTGCAGCAGCGTGGTGGTCTTGCCGGCATTCATTGCCGAGTAATAGAAGTAGAGCTTGGCCATGGATTGCCCCGGGAACAAGCGCACATAGTACTGTGCCGCCGCTTCCTATAGCCCTTGCCTACTTGCCCGGAGGTGAACCGGGAGGCGCCACGTTCTGCAGGTTGCCCACCTCGACCGTGGGCTTGGACTCCACCTGCACCTTCCACTGCAGGTCCTTCATCTTGGTGTAGCTGTTGATGTTCCAGACCGAAGAGCGATAGAACTGATCCAGCGTCATCCAGGATGGGGCATTCGCGTTGTATGCGCTGGTGACACCGGCGCCCTGGATCGTGCCCCAACCGATCGAACCTACCCTGCTGCCCGTAACGTTCCTGCGCACGTACTCCAGCTCCATCTCCAGGCGGTGGAGCGCCACCTTGTCGTCGTACTCGACAAGAATCTCCTGGCCAACGCGGAGCGCCTGTGCGCGCTCGGCTTCGCTCAGCTGGCTCCAGTAATACTCGCGCTGTGCAATGAAGCGGCTGTATCCGCGGCTGGAGGCAAGATCCATCCATGCGTAGGCGCGCGGGCGGTCGACCGGCGTACCCACGCCCTCCCAGTACATGTTGGCCACCGCCGCCTGCGAGGGTTTGTCCGCAAAGCTGCCTGCGCGCATGAACATCCTCAGTGCACGCGCCTTGTCGCCATGCTTGTAGGCAGCCATGGCGAGGTCCCGATAGCGCAGGTCCGGATGCTGGTTGACGATCATCGGGTTGGCCATCATCTCGTCGAACCTTTGCAGCTCCTTCAGCGCCCTGGGATCGGTGGCGGCACGATCCAGCACCGCCGCCGGATCGGGCGCGACTTCCTGCGCGAAAACCGCTCCGCCTGCACCAAGCCATAGGCCGAGCACCCAAACTGTCGTTCTTGTCGCCATGCCGTTCGCTCCCTGACAAATCCCTTCATCGATGCAGCGGGTGCGTCCGCCCGGCGTGGCACCCCATCCAGGCCATCATAGGCTGACCCGGATGGAGCCTTCTGACGTTCTGGCAGCGCGCGCTGCTTTTCATGATCACTTGGCGGGCGGCGCCGCCACGTTCTGCGCCTCACCCACGTCGACCGTTGGCCTGGACTCGACCCGCACCTGCCACTGAAGGTCCTTGAACTTGGCGTACTCGTTGATCTTCCAGACCGAAGGGCGATAGAACTCGGTGAGGCTCGCCATGGAAGGCCCCATCATGTCGAATCCACCGTTCGCGCCAGATGCGCCGCCTCCACCAGGCTTCGGCATACCCGTGCTGCCGCCACCCGTGAATATCGTCGCGCCGCCGAAGCCCATGACCTTGCCGTTCCCCTTGAAGCCGACGTGGCTGCCGATGGGATTCCTCCGTATGAATTCGAGCTCCATCTCAAGACGATGGAGCGCGATCTTGTCGTCATATTCGGCATAGATGTCCTCGCCCACGCTCAGCGCCTGTGCACGCTCGGCTTCAGTCAGCTGGCTCCAGTAGTACTCGCGTTTTGCGATGAAGCGGGCATAGCCGCGGGAGGCGGCAAGATCCATCCAGGCATAGGCCCGAGGACGATCCACCGAGGTGCCGATACCATCCCAGTACATGTTGGCCACGGCCGCCTGCGAGGGCTTGTCCGCGTAGCTGGCGGCGCGCATGAACATCTTCAACGCACGTTCCTTGGCTCCGTTCCTGTAGGCCTCCATCGCCAACTCACGGTAGTAGATGTCCCGGTGCTGCGTGGCCACGCCCGGCAAGCTCATCATCTCTTCGAATTTATCCAGCTCCCTGAGATCCTTGGGATTGGTGACCGGTTGACCTGTGGTCGCCTCCTGCGCAAACGCCGCGTGACTCGCGCCAACCAGCAGCCCGAGAAGCATTGCCATTGTTTTTCCAGCCATGTCACTCGCTCCCTGATGAATCCCTTCTTTGACGCACCGGCATGCGTCCATCCGGCGTGATATCCATGCAGGCCAACATTGACGGACCCGGACGGAGCGCCTCGACCTTCGGACCGCACGCCCTATGTCATTCGCGACTATTTGGCAGGCGGCGCCGCCACGTTCTGCAAGTCACCCACGTCGACCGTTGGCGTGGACTCGACCCGCTCCTGCCATTGGATGTCCTTGAACTTGGCGTACTCGTTGATCTTCCACAGGGAGGGACGATACAGCTCGCTCAGATTGGCTATCGGGATGCCGAGATCCTGGTCATTCGCAGATGTAGACATGCCGCTACCACCGGGGCGAGGCAGACCCGTGCTGGCGTGTCCCGTGTTCATCGTGTGGGTATAGCCAACGACGTTGCCCGGCCCCACGAAGCCCACATGACTGCCGACGACATTTCTCCGCGTGAATTCGAGCTCCATCTCAAGGCGGTGCATCGCGATCTTGTCATCGTATTCGGCATAGATGTCCTGGCCCACGCGCAGCGCCTGTGCACGCTCGGCTTCGGTCAGCTGGCCCCAGTAGTACTCGCGCTTTGCGATGAAGCGGTCGTAGCCGCGTGAGGCGGCAAGATCCATCCACGCGTAGGCCCGAGGACGATCCACCGAGGTGCCGATGCCATCCCAGTACATGTAGGCCAAGGCCGCCTGCGAGGGTTTGTCCGCATAGCTGGCAGCGCGCATGAACATCTTCAACGCGCGGTCCTTGTCGCCGTTCTTGTAGGCCTCCATCCCCAGCTCACGGTAGAGGATGTCCTTGTGCTGCCTGGCCACGCCCGGCATATCCATCATTTCTTCGAATTTGGCCAGCTCCCTGAGCTGCTTCGGATCAGCCGCCGGTTGACCCTTTGGTGCCTCCTGCGCAAACGCCGCGTGACCCGCGCCGACCAGCAGCGCGAGAACCACTACCATCGCTTTTCCAGCCATGTCACTCGCTCCTTGTGGGTTCCCTTCACCACGACGTGCGATGCATCAGCTCACTGGGTACCGAATCGCGAGTCCGTGCATCTCACGCTCCTCTGAGGCGGGCGGTCGCCGGCGTCGGCGGCGTCCCTGGCCTGACCGGCCGAGCATACAACGGGTGGATGTGTCGGACGGGTGGACGGCCTCTGCTACCATCGTGCGCCGCTCTCGCCTCTGCGCACACCATGCTCAACCCCCAACAATTGGCCGCCGTCGAACACTGCGACGGTCCGCTGCTGGTATTGGCCGGCGCCGGCTCGGGCAAGACCAGTGTGATCACGCAGAAGATCGCGTACCTGATCGCCCGCAAGAAGCTCGCCCCGTCAAAGATCGCCGCCATCACCTTCACCAACAAGGCTGCGAAGGAAATGCGCGAGCGCGTGGCCAAGCTGATCAGCAGCGAGGACGCGGCGTCGCTCACGGTGTGTACGTTCCACGCGCTCGGACTCAAGTTCCTGCAGATGGAGCACCAGCGGGCCGGCCTGCGCAAAGGCTTCTCGGTGCTGGATGCGGACGACAGCGAAGGCATCATCAAGGAGCTCGCACCCAAGGGCGTGAAGCCCGATGTGCTGTTCGGCATCCGCAACCTGGTAAGCCGCGCGAAGAACGCGGGTCTTTCGCCGGAAGAGGCGCTGGCCGCCGCGCGCAGCCCCCGCGAGCTGGATGCGGCCACCATCTACGACCTCTACCAGCAGCGACTCTCCGCGTTCAACGCGGTGGACTTCGACGACCTGATCCGCCTGCCGCTGCGCATCCTCGAAAGCGACGAGGAATGCCGTATGGCTTGGCGTGAGCGCCTGCGCTACCTGCTGGTCGACGAATACCAGGATACCAACGACGCGCAGTACCGCCTGCTCAAGGCGCTGGCTGGCGAGCGTGGCCGCTTCACCTGCGTGGGCGATGACGACCAGTCGATCTATGCATGGCGTGGCGCCAACCCCGAGAACATCGACCAGCTCGGCAAGGACTGGCCGGCGCTGCGCGTGATCAAGCTGGAACAGAACTACCGTTGCGGCAAGCGCATCCTTCGTGCCGCCAACAAGCTGATCGCGAACAACCCGCACCTTCACGAGAAGAAGCTGTGGAGCGAGCATCCGGAAGGCGCGCAGATCCGCGTGCTGGAATGCAAGGAAAACGAGCACGAAGCCGAACGCGTCGCCGCGATCGCGGTCACGCTCGCTGAAAAGCACAAGGCGCGCTGGCACGACATAGCCATCCTGTATCGCGGCAATTTCCAGGCACGTCCACTGGAGAAGGCCTTGCGCCTCGCGCGCGTGCCGTATCACCTCACCGGTGCGTTGAGCTTCCTCGATCGCGCGGAAGTGAAGGACCTGCTCTGCTACCTGCGTCTGCTCACCAACCCCAGCGATGACGCCGCGTTCCTGCGCGTGGTGAACGTGCCCAAGCGCGAGATCGGCTCGACCACGCTGGAGAAGCTGGGCCAGATCGCGCAGACGCGCCACGCATCGCTGCTCGACGCTGCGCGCAGCGACGCCGTGCTGCGTCAGCTCACGCCGCGCCCCGCCGCCGCACTGGCTTCGTTCACCAACCTCATGGACGAATTGCGCAGCGCCTCGCTGCACAACAGCGCGGCCGACCTGGTGGAGATGGTGCTCAAGCGCACCGGCTATGCCGAGCAGATCGCCGCCAGCACGACCGACCCTGCGCTCCGCGAGCGTCGCCTGGGCAACCTGCGCGAACTGGCCGACTGGTTCCGCGCCATGCAGCGCGGCAACAACACGGCGGGCGATCTCGCCGCGCAGCTCGCCTTGCTCAGTCACGCCGACCGTGACGAGCCTGGCAACGCCGTGCGCATGATGACGCTGCATGCGGCGAAGGGCCTGGAGTTCCGCTTCGTCTTCATCGTCGGCTGCGAGGAAGGCACGTTGCCGCACGAAGGCGCGATCGACGAGGGGCGCATCGACGAAGAACGTCGCCTGATGTACGTAGGCATCACCCGCGCCAAGGAAATGCTGACGCTGTCGTGGTCGTCCAAGACCAAGCGCTACGGCGAGATCAACAGCAACCAGCCCAGCCGCTTCCTGCACGAACTGCCGCAGGACGACCTCCATTGGCAGGGCAAGGACCCGGAGGCGGACAAGGAAGTGGTGCGCGAGACGGCCGAATCGCACATGGCAAAGATCGCCGCCATGCTGGCGGGCAACTAGCTCAGATCAGCCGCTCGGCTTCCAGTTCGGCCTTGAGGTACGCGTAGTAGATCGGCCCGGCGATGAGTCCGGGCAGGCCGAACGCCGCCTCCATCAGCAACATCGCCACCAGCAGCTCCCACGCGCGGGCACGTATCTGGCTGCCCACGATGCGCGCGTTGAGGAAGTACTCGAGCTTGTGGATGAGGATGAGGAAGCCCAGCGCGGCGACGCCGACGCCGAGCGAGATGGACAGGCCTGCGATGGTAATGGCGGTGTTGGAGATGAGGTTGCCGATCACCGGCAGCAGGCCGACGATGAAGGTGACCACCACCAGCGTCTTGGCCAGCGGCACGTGGATGCCCAGCAGCGGCAGCACGCCGAGCAGGAAAATCGCGGTGAACACCGTGTTGATCAGCGAGATCTTGATCTGCGCGAACACGATGTTGTGAAACGCCTCGGCCAGACGCTGGCAACGCAGGCCAAGCGCCGCGGCGAGCGGACCGACCTGATGCGCGGGACGCGTGCGGCTCAATGCGACGATGGCGCCGAGCACCATGCCGATGAGGATGTGCACGAAGACGCGCGCCGCTTCCTTGCCCACGGACTGCAGGCTCACCGAATGCTTGCGGGTGAGTTCCAGCGCCATCACGCGCAAGTCGTCCACACTGTCGGGCAACCAGCCCACCACGGTCGACGGCAACTGCTCGCGCGCTTTCTCCACCAGCGGCATCAGCTGCTGTTGCCACAGCACCTCGGGGTTGCCGATCTCGTTGCGCAAAAAGCTCACCGCACTGAGGATCAGCAGCACCAGCAGGCCCACCACGATGGTGCCCAGCAAGGCCACCACCAGCACGCGCGCGCGATCACCCGGGATGCGCTTGCCCAGCAGCGGCGCAGTGGACTGCACCAGCTCGTAGACGAGCAGGCCGGCGAACAGGGCCGGCAACAGGCGCAACCCGAGCACCAGCACCAGGGCGGCGGCGGCCAGCACATAGCTGGCCGTGCGGATCGCCGTCGACGGAGGGCGCACGAGGGACGGGGCGGTTTCCATGCAAGTTCATGCGGAGGGTGGGGATGCCTCCGAGTCTGTCAGTCGAGCGAGGTGTTAGCCAGCCCTTGCAGCCTGTTCCCCATCGCTGGATGACGCGCGCCGGGCCCAGAGGAACGACATGTGGCTGTCGTAAACTTCCCCGATCCTGATCGTTCAGTCTCACAGGGAATCCCTTCATGTCCGTTCGTTTGCCGGCGGCGTTTGCCGCCCTGATCCTGCTTGCCGGTTGTTCCAGTACGCCTGGCAAGGCGCCCGCCCCGGCCGTGCCCGCGCCGACGCCCGCTTCAGCACCCGCTGCGCCTAAGACGCCTGCCGACGACAACCTCAACGCAGTGGCCTGGAGCCAGACGGCGATCGAGCACGACCTGATCTACCTGCAGACCTACCGCGACGCGCAGGCACGCCTGCTCGCCGCCAAGGCCGATGCCAACTGGGACGCGCTGCCCAAGGGTGACCGCGTCGCGCCGGCCAAGGGCCTGCAGCCAGCCGTGGTGCTCGACATCGACGAGACCGTGCTCGACAACTCGCCCTACCAGGCGCGCCTGATCAAGAGCGGCGGCGAATACAACGAGGCCGACTGGGCGGCGTGGTGCAAGGAACAACGCGCCCGCGCGCTGCCGGGCGTGGTCGCGTTCACCCAGTTCGCCGCCAAGCACGGCATTGCGGTGATCTACATCTCCAACCGCGCCAAGGACCTGGACCAGGACACGCTGGCCAACCTGCGCAAGGAAGGCCTGCCGGTGTCCGGCCCCGAGGCCTTTCTGGGCCTGGGCACCTTCGTCGAGGACTGCGACCAGGTGGGCACCGAGAAGAGTTGCCGCCGCCAGCTGATCAGCCACAAGTATCGCGTTTTGATGCAGTTTGGCGACCAGATCGGCGATTTTGTCACCGTATTGGCGAATAACGCGGAAGGTCGCCAGAAGGCCATGGCGCCGTACATGGACTGGATCGGCACCCGCTGGTTCACCCTGCCGAACCCGACCTATGGCGCATGGGACCCGGCTTTGTTTAATAATGACTGGACCGCGCCGCGCGACGAACGCCGCCGCCAGAAGATCCAATCGCTGCGTTTCGATTGATTATCGAATTATAAAAATCAGTAACTTACGCAGCATAAGCTAAAGTATTGCTTTAACTTTAACGGGGAGATAAGATCCTCCCCGCCAACACCTGCTGACCTTGATAATTCCGCAGGCAAGGCCATTTCCCTTCCGGCTCTGCCGGATTACCCCGCGAGGCCCAACGCCCGCGGGGTTTTCTTTTTGGGCGACTGAAAAGCGCTTGACCGAGCTCTCAGCTCCGTGCTCCGCCCCTTGTTCGGGCGAAGCCACGCCCCTTACCCTCCGCCGACCGCCCCAGACCTTGCAGGTCAACCGGCGCCACCTATCAGAGATTCCATGCGTCGCTCATCCGTCTTCTATGCCGTTGGCGCGTTCGTCGTCCTGCTGGTGCTGGCCACCGCTGCCGCCCTGTTCATGACGACCACGCACAAGCCAGGCCCAGCACCCGTGGTGGCCGGCGGCGAAACGCCGGAGGCCTCCGTGCAGCAGTCGGTAGCGCTGATCAAGACGGGAGACTTCGCCGGCTTCTGGAAGCACGCCCTGCCCCCGGCCGACTACGACACGCTGCGCACCGACTGGACCCGCCCGCGTCCCGACGATCATCCGATCACGCCGGAAGACCGCGCAGACTTCATCAAGAACATGCAGCAGCTGACCGAGCCCGACGCGGAGACCAAGCTCTACGCCCTCGCCCGCCCCAAGCTGGCCCAGCTGCACGCGCAATACAGCGACCAGGTGCCGGTGATGATCGGCGTCATGCAGGCCATTGCCGCCACGGGCGTTGCGCAGAGCAAGGAACTCACCAACCCGCAGAAGCAGCAGGCCACCGAGGTGATCAACGTGCTGGCGCCGTGGGCGCAGCAGGTGCCCTGGTTCGACCAGGCCCGTGCAAAGCAGGCGATCGCCGTCGCGGTGGCCACGGCGCGCAAGCTGGACATCAAGACGCCCGAACAGCTGCGCACGATGGATTTTGACACCGCCATGCAGAAGTACAGCGCGGGCTTCATCGGCATCAAGCAGATCCTGGCCGTCTATGGCCTGTCGATCGACGACGTGCTCGATTCGGTGAAGGTCACCACGCTGGAGAACCGCAACGGCCACGCCCGCGTGCGTGTCGACTACGTATTGCTGGGCAAGCCGCTGTCGACCGAGTCGGACCTGATCCAGCAGGACGGTCGCTGGTACAGCGCCGACATGCTGCAGAACGTGCGCGAGTCACATGACCGCCTGCTGGCAGCGCCTGCTCCGGGCAGCAGCGCGCCGGAACCGGCGCCGATGCCGGCGCCGGCGACTACCTCCGCGTCGCGTGCGAAACCGGCGGCGCTCAACGCACCCGCCCAGGCCGCGGCCACCAAGCACTGAGTCGGTAAGCCGGTTTAACCGGCTCACCGGTTACAATCAGGGGATGCTGAATATGTCGACCACGGACACTCCCGCCCGTAGCCGCGCGCCCTGGTGGTTCAACCTGGCCGGGCAACTGCTCGAACCCTGGGTGCGCATCCGCCGCGAACCCGCCGAACCCGCCGCCCTGCTGCAGGCGGGCGTGCCGGTTTGCTATGTGATCGAGCGCGATGGCTTTTCCGATGGGCTGATCCTCGAGCGCGCCTGCCGCGAGGCCGGCCTGCCCTCGCCCATGCAGCCGCTGTCGGGCACGCGCCGCAAGCGCTCGGTGTTCGCGCTCGCGCGCCGTGACGGCTGGCTGTTCGGCCGCAACCGGCAGCGCTCGCCGAACGAGCCGCTGGGCCAGCTGGTGCGCTCGCTCGAGGGCGATCCGGAACGCGACATCCAGATCGTGCCCGTCTCGATCTACGTCGGTCGCGCACCCACCCGCGAATCGGGCTGGTTCAGCGTGCTGTTCTCCGAAAACTGGATCGTGGTGGGTCGCTTCCGCCGCATGCTGGCGCTGCTGCTCAACGGCCGCGACACCGTGGTGCACTTCTCCACGCCGGTGTCGCTGCGCACGGTGGTGAACGAAGCCGGCGAAATCCGCCCCGAGCGCCTTACCCGCAAGATCGCCCGCGTGCTGCGCACGCATTTCCGCCGCATCCGTGCGGCGGTCATCGGCCCCGACCTCTCGCATCGCCGCACCGTCGTCGATGCGGTGTTGAACGCCGAGCCGGTGCGCAATGCCATCGCCGCCGTCGCCGCGAAGGAAAACATCAGCCACGCCAAGGCCTGGCGCCGCGCGCACGACATGGTGATGGAAATCGCCGCCGACTATTCGCACCCGGTGGTGCGCTCGGTGTCGTTCCTGCTCTCCAACTTCTGGAACAAGCTGTACGACGGCATCGCCATGCACCACTTCGAAAAGGCGCGCGCCGCGGCGCCCGGCCACGAAGTGGTGTACGTGCCCTGCCATCGCAGCCATGCCGACTACCTGCTGCTGTCCTACCAGCTGCACATGTCCGGCGTTGTCGTGCCGCACATTGCGGCCGGCGTGAACCTCAACCTGCCCGGCATCGGCCCGATCCTGCGCCGCGGCGGTGCGTTCTTCCTGCGCCGCAGCTTCAAGGGCAATGCGCTGTACTCGGTGGTGTTCAACGAATACCTCGCGCAGCTGATCGACCGCGGCGTGCCGATCGAATACTTCATCGAAGGCGGCCGCTCGCGCACCGGTCGATTGCTGGCGCCGCGCGCCGGCATGCTGGTGATGACCGTGCGCGCCTTCCTGCGCGCGCCGCGCCGCCCGGTGCTGTTCCAGCCGGTGTACATCGGCTACGAGAAGCTGATGGAGGGCAAGAGCTACATCGGCGAACTTTCCGGCAAGCCGAAGGAGAAGGAATCGCTGCTCGGCCTGCTGCGCGGCCTGAAGGTGCTGCGCCAGCGCTACGGCCACGTCGCGCTCAACTTCGGCGAACCGATCGAGCTCAATCCGCTGCTCGACGCCGCCAGCCCCGACTGGCGCGCCGCCACCGCCGATCCCGACGCCAAGCCCGAATGGCTGGGCCGCGTGGTGGATGACCTGGCCGAGCGTATCCAGGTCAACATCAACCGCGCCGCGGACGTGAACCCGATCAACCTGCTCGCGCTGGCGCTGCTCGCCACGCCCAAGCACGCCATGGCGGAGAACGACCTGCTGTCGCAGTTGGAGCTGATGAAGGCGCTGCTGGAAGAGCAACCCTTCTCCGATCGCATCACGCTCACCTCGATGGATCCGGCCGGCATCATCGCCTACGGCGAGCAGATGGGCTGGATCCGCCGCGTGCGTCACCCGCTGGGCGACGTGCTGGTCACCGAGGACGAGCAGGCAGTGCTGCTCAGCTACTTCCGCAACAACGTCCTGCACCTCACTGCCACGGCGGCGTGGGTGGCGTGCTGCTTCCTCAACAATCGCCGCATGTCGCGCGCCTCGGTGCTGCGCCTGGGCCGCATCATCTATCCGTTCATCCAGGGTGAGCTGTTCCTGCCGTGGGACAAGGACGGCTTCTGCGAACAGCTGCAGGCCACCATCGACTTCTTCGTCCGCCGCGGGCTGCTCGAAGCCACCGGCGACGGCCGCGTGCTGGAGCGCGGTCCGGGCCAGGACGATGCCGCCTACCAGCTGCGCATCATCGCGCGCAGCCTGATCCAGGCGTTCGAGCGCTACTACATCACCATCGCTGCACTGGTGAAGAACGGCCCGCATACGCTCACTTCGGCCGAGCTGGAGAATGCCTGCACGCTCACCGCACAGCGCCTCAGCCTGCTCAACGAGTTGTCGGCGCCGGAGTTCTTCGACAAGGCGCTGTTCCGCGGCTTCATCCAGAAGCTGCGCGAAAGCCGCATCGTGTGGACCGACGACGCCGGCAAGCTCGATTACGACAGCGCGCTGGAAGACATGGTGCGCGACGCACGCGTGATCCTTGCCCGCGAAGTGCGCCACTCGATCCTCAAGATCACCCCGGGCGGCGACGGCGACAAGGACGGCGGCGGCAAACCGGTACCGCCGGATGCCTCCAGCGAGGCCTTGCACGAGCGGCATGTGGCGGCCGAGCACCATGCCCACGCGCCGGTGGAGGCGACGCCCGTCGAACCCGAGCCCGCAGCGGAAGAAGAAACGCCTGGCGACCTCGCCGGCAAGCCATGATGTTCCCGAGGGGTGACGAAAGTCACCCCTCTTCGTATCGGCCGCTCCCCTAAGATGGCTGCTTCCACCCGGGGAGCACATCATGACCACTCGCGTTGCCTTCGCGATCGCCGCCGCGCTCGCACTGCCCGCCGCCAATGCGGCCGAGGCACCCACCGCCAACCACGACGTCACCGTGCTGCACTGCGCACGCATGGTCGATCCCGCGGCCGGCAAGCTGCTGGGCGAAACCACCGTGGTGATCGAAGGCAGCCGCGTGAAGGAGATCAAGAGCGGCAACGCCGACGACAAGCCCTATCGCGATGCCGCCAGCGCCGCCGGTGGCCGCTTTACCCAGGTCAGCCTGGCCGACGCCACCTGCATGCCCGGCCTGATCGACTCGCACACGCATCTCTCGTTCGAAACCAGCCCCACCAGCTACTCCGACCAATTCCGCTGGAATGTCGCCGACTACGCGGTGCGCTCCACCGTGTTCGCGCGCCGCACGCTGATGGCCGGCTTTACGTCCGTACGCAACCTGGGCGACGGCAACAACGAGACCATCGCGCTGCGCAACGCGATCAACGCCGGCATCGTGCCCGGCCCACGCATCTTCACGGCGGGCAAGCCCATCGGCACCACGGGCGGACACGCCGACCCCACCGACGGCTACCGCTCCGACCTGGCGGGAAATCCCGGTGCGAAGGACGGCGTGATCGACAGCGTCGAAGACGCCTACAAGGCCGTGCGCCAGCACTACAAGGACGGCGTGGACGTCATCAAGATCATGCCCTCGGGCGGCGTGCTGGATGAAAGCAGCAGCGCCGACAACGCGCAGATGACCATTGAGGAGATCAAGGCGGTGGTCACCGCCGCGCACGACTACGGCTTCACCGTCGCTGCGCATGCGCACGGCGCCGAAGCCATCCGTCGCGCGGTGCTGGCCGGCGTCGATTCCATCGAGCACGGCACCTTCATGAACGACGAGGACATGAAGCTGATGAAGGAACACGGCACCTGGTACGTGCCCACCATCATCGCCGGCAAGTACGTGCAGGAAATGGCCGCGAAGCCTGGCTACTACCCGCCGCAGGTCGCCGCCAAAGCCATGCAGGTCGGCCCGATCATCCAGGCCACCGCGGGCAAGGCCTACAAGGCGGGCGTGAAGATCGCCTTCGGCACAGATGCAGCGGTATATCCGCACGGCCAGAACGCCAAGGAGTTCGAATACATGGTGCAGGCCGGCATGCCCGCGATGTACGTACTGCAGGCCGCGACCACGCACGCCGCCGAACTGCTGCACAAGAAGGACGAACTGGGCCAGATCGCCGTGGGCCGCCGCGCCGACGTGATCGCGGTGCCGGGCAATCCGCTGGATGACATCACGGCGATGCAGAAGGTGTCGTTCGTGATGAAGGATGGCGTGGTGTACAAGCAGGATGGCAAGGTGGCGCTGTAACGCTGTTGCGCATCTTGGCGTTTTGCCTCTTGGTGATGGCAGGGACGCCCTTGTGCGGACACGCGTTGGATGGAAGGCGAGTGCTCACAAAGCCTCGCCCCTTGTAGGAGCGCACCCTGTACGCGACCGTCACGCATCAACGACCTCTGCGGTCGCGCACTGGGTGCGCTCCTACAGGGAGAAGACCCGCTCTTCAGCTCTGGCTTTTGATCTCCCTCCCCTATGCCGCGAGCAGGGGGAGGTGGAATAGCCGGTAGGGACGCCGGCCAGTGGATCGTCAGGGCAGGACGCCCTTTCGATCCACCCCGCCTCCCGGCTGCGACCCCGAAGGGGCGCGACATAGGGGTGGCCTTTCTCTTGGCACTGCCACCTTCTCGGTGGTTACTTCTCTTGACTCCGGGCATCCTGCCCTACGCTCTTCCTCGCTCCTCAAAGCGGGCGCCATCCATGGCGCCTCCCCGCGTGCGGGCCGGCTTCGCCCTTCGCACGCGCTCCTGCGCGTGCGTGGCCAAACAAAGAGAAGTGACCTGGGTCGCGGCAGCGGTTCGGAAGCCCGCCGCAGGCGAGCCATCTAGCGGTATCGCGACGACCGAAGAATCACGCTACTGGATCACGCGCCTCGCTCGCCCCTTCAGGCGTTCTGCGCGCTCCATGCGGCCCGTGTCGGGACGACGGGCATGAAAGCCGAGGCGAAGGGTTGTCGCGCACAGGGTGCGCTCCCACAGGACTTAGGACCGGAAGGAGGCTCGTGGCCAACCACTTCGCAGCGAACGGGGCGACTGTCAGTGAGCCCGCCACCCCAATCCGCTACCATGCACCGATGAACGAACAGTCCCAGACCACCCACTTCGGCTTCCGCAACGTCCCCGTCGCCGACAAGCAGAAACTCGTCGGCCAGGTATTCACCTCGGTCGCCGGCAGTTACGACCTGATGAACGACCTGATGTCGTTCGGCATCCACCGCCTGTGGAAGCGCCACTTCGTGGCGGTCAGCGGCGTGCGCCGGGGTGACCGGGTGCTGGATCTGGCAGGCGGTACGGGCGACATCGCCGCGTTGCTGAAGCCGGTGGTGGGTGCCGAAGGCGAAATCGTGGTGGGCGATATCAACGCCGCCATGCTCGGCGTGGGCCGCGACCGGCTGACGGACCGCGGCCTGGTCTCCGGCCTGCGCTGGGCGCAACTCAACGCCGAATGCCTCCCGTTCCCCGACAACAGTTTCGACGCGGTGACCATGGCCTTCGGTCTGCGCAACGTCACCGACAAGGACAAGGCACTGGCCGACATCTGCCGCGTGCTCAAGCCCGGTGGCCGCGCCCTGGTGCTGGAGTTCTCGCGCGTGAAGAGCGATCTCTTCAGCAAGCTCTACGACTTCCATTCCTTCAAGGTGCTTCCCAAGCTCGGCCAGCTGTTCGCCGGCGACGCGGACAGCTACCAGTACCTGGCTGAGTCGATCCGCAAGCATCCGGACCAGGAAACGCTCAAGGGCATGATGGAACGTGCCGGCTTCGGTCGCGTGGACGTACGCAACCTGACCAACGGCATCGTCGCCATTCATCGCGGCTACAAGTTCTGATATCCAGGCGCACAGGCGCCGCCAAGAGGTCAGGGAGGACCGATGAAATATCTGGCGCTTGTCTGTCTGCTGCTCGCCACACCCGTCTGGGCCGACATCTACAAATGCGTGAAGAATGGCCAGGTCGCCTATCAGGAGATGCCATGCGATGGCGCCTCCCAACAGGCGCACGTCACAACGTCGTCGGCCAATGAGTTCGTCGGTTGCTTCGCGATGGACACTGGCTCGCCCTGGACCAACGGTGAGCACCACAATCTGGCCGAGATCCGCGCAGTCAACGGCGGCTATGCGCTGACGATCGACGGCGAGCCCAGTCGCGATCCATTGATGCTCAAGCGCGCCACACCGGAGGCACTATCCGCTGTGGGCGAGGCCTTCCATCTGCAGGCGACTGACGGCGTCACCATGGTCTGGCGACCAGGCACGCCGAATACGAAACCCATCGGCATCTACAAGGTCAAGGATCGTACCGGCCACGAGGGTTACCTCGTGTTCCTGTTCGTCGCCAATGGCTTGGCGCATAAGCAGGCCTGCCCGGCCACGCACAGCTAAACGACGGAAGAGCTGACGCGCCGCCAGCACGCCCATCGCCGATGCTACCGTTTCACCACGCCGCACTTGCCCGCCAGGGAATCCATGAGCACAAACGCTTCGCAACTCGAACGACTGACGTTTTTTTCCGACGCCGTGTTCGCCATCGCGATCACGCTGCTGATCATCGAGGTGCACGTACCGCATCTGGAAACGCGCGATGACCAGGCCTATTGGCTGGCGCTGCAGGCGTTGCAGCCGAGCTTCATGGGTTTCGTACTCAGTTTCCTGGTGATCGGTGCCTTGTGGGTGGCGCATCACCGGGTGTTCGGCATGCTGGCCGACTACAGTCCGTCCATCATGTGGCCCAACATGCTTCTGCTGATGGTGGTGGCCTTCATGCCCTTCGCCACGGCGCTGATGAGCTCCAATGCGCTCGCTCGCGTGCCCGAGCTGTTCTATGCGAGTACCTTGCTGGTTGCCGGCTTGCTGCAGCGCCTGCTGTTCGCGCGGGCTTTGCAGCCGCCGTTCGTCAAATCGGGGATTTCACCTGAGGATATCGCCGCGACGCGCTGGCGATCGTTGGGCCTGCCGACCGCGGCGGCAATGTCCCTGGTGGGGGCGTGGTTCGCGCCGGGCTGGAACAATTTCCTGCTGCTGGGCATTCCCCTGCTGGTGCGCGCGTATGCTGGGCTCGGTCGCCGCCGCGTCCAGCGCCTGCAGGCTGTCCCGGCGGAATCCTGAAGCACCGGATACGTCAATGCCCCGTTATCGCTCGCTTGCCGCCTTCGGCTCCCTGCTCGGCTGGTTCGGCCTGGTGCTGCAACTGTGGTACTCGATCCGTATCACCGAGGCCAGGGGAGAAGGCCTACTCGCGGGCGTATGGCTGTACCTGGGCTTCTACACCATCCTCACCAACATGCTGGTGGCCAAGGCCCTCGCCGCCGCCGCGCTCGGGCCCGGACACGGCCCGGTGGTGCGCTTTTTTTTACGGCCAGGCGTCCAGACGGCTATTGCGATGAGCATCGCCATCGTGAGCCTGATCTACAACCTGATGCTGCGCCAGCTGTGGCATCCGACCGGCGGCCTGTTGCTGGCCGACCTGATCGTGCACGACATCATGCCGCCGCTGTATCTCTTGTACTGGTGGATCGCCGTGCCCAAGCACGGCTTGCAGTGGCCGCAGGTACTGGTGTGGCAGAGCTATCCGGCAGGCTATTTCTTCTACGTCATGCTGCGCGGTGCGGCGAATGGCTGGTATCCGTACCCCTTCTTCGACGTGAAGGCGCTGGGTTATCCGTACGTGCTGCTCAACGCCATCGCGGTGCTGATGGCCTTCGTGGCGGTAGGAATTGTCCTGGTGGCTCTGGGACGGTGGCAGGCTCGTCGGCAACGAGCGGCCGGGCTGCGTACGGCTTGATCACGCCGTGCGGAAATCCTCGGTGAGCTCTCCATAGCGCAAGGTTTCCTCCTCGTATTTTTCCTCGCGCCAGCTCTCCTGCAGTGAGGCGTCGTACCAGCGGCGCATCGACGGCAGCGCAAGCAGCCGTCGTGCATAGGCCGCTGCCGGATCGGGCAGCACCAGGCCATAGGTCTGCACGCGGAAGGCGACGGGTGCGAAGAAGGCATCCACGGCCGTAAACGTGTTGCCGGCCAGGAACGGCCCACCAAAGCGATCCAGGCCTTCCAGCCAGAGCTCGCCGATGCGATCGATGTCGGCCTTCAACGGCGCGCCAACCTCGTGGAGACGAATCCGTATGCCGCAGATCATGCCGCACTGCGTACGCAGTGCCGCAAAGCCGGAATGCATTTCAGCCGACGCGCTGCGTGCCCAGGCGCGCGCCGCACGATTGGACAGCCAGACGGCCGGATGGTCTTCGGCAAGATACTCGGCGATAGCCAGCGAGTCCCACACCACCGCGTCGCCGTCGTGCAGGCAAGGCACGCGACCGCTGGGTGAAAAGCTACGGAAGGTATTGCCCGTTGCCCCCTGGCCGAACGGCACCAGCGTTTCCTCGAACGGAATACCCAGCTCGCTCATCAGCACCCAGGGGCGCAACGACCACGACGAATAGCTCTTGTTGGCGATGTAGAGCGTGGGCACGGTACGGCTCCTTTGGATCAGGTGTCGAGGATCAGGAGCGTACCCCGACTTCCTTGCTCCACACTGTGAGGCACGCCTGCCGGCACGACACACAGTTCGCCACTGCGGAGATGTACTTCCTCGCCGTCCAGCCTCAAGCGCAGCTCGCCATCGAGCACCAGCAGGCCTTCGGCGTAGTCATGGCTTTCCTCGGGGTACACCGTGCCGTCCATGCGCAATACCTTCAGGCGCGCATCGCCGAACTGCGCAAGCACGCGCGACGACCATGCTTGAGGCAGCTGGCTGGCGACCTCGATGAGATGGCACGGTTTCATGTCAGCTCTGTTTGGCCGCTGCGCCTACCACCGACGACGGTGTCCGGCGGCGCGCGTTGGCCAGCACCACGCCGCCCACCGTGATCGCGCCACCCAGCAAGGTCAGCAGGGTCGGGCGCTCGCCCAGCCACACCCAGCCGATCAGCACTGCGATCGGCGGCGAGAAGTAGATGAAGCTGCTTACCTGCGACGCCGACGCCCGATGCAGGGCCGCATTCCACGCGATGTAGCCAATGAAGGTGGGCGCGATGCCCAGCCACAGCAGCGCGCCGATATGCGAGGCCGGCGCATTGGCCAGCGCATGCGGCAAGCCCAGCCCGAACGGCAGCGTGCCAAGCGTGCCGGCGAAGAAGGTGAAGGCGGTAACGCCGATCATGCCGTTGCGGATGAAGAAAGGCTTCTGCCCCACGAAGAAGATCGCCGAGGCCAGCACGCTCACCAGCACCAGCGCCGCCATCGGCTCGATTTTCACGTCCTTGCCACTGGTAAGGACGACCAGGACGACGCCCACCAGAGCGACCGTCAGGCCGATCAGCGTACGCGGCGACAGCCGCTCGCGCAGCCAGATCGCCGACAGCGCCGCCGTGGTGGCCGGCACCAGCGAAATGAGGATGGCGGCCGTGCCGCTGGCCACGCGGGTTTCGGCCGTGTTGAGGCACAGGTGATAGACGCTCAGGCCGATCACGCCCAGGACGGCCAGCGACAGCCAGTCGCGTCTGGCCGGCAACGGCACCCGCTTGACCGCCAGCAACACCGCGAAGCAGAGCGAACCGATCGCGAGGCGCGCCAGCGCCACTTCGCCCGGGCTGAAGGAGGCCAGCGCGTAGGCGATCGCGGCATAGGCCGACGACCAGGTGAGCAGGGCGACGCCGATATAGGCAAGGGCACGCCCGTCCAGGCGCTCCTGGGTATGCATGGGGAGGATTCCGGTGGAGGGAAACGTGCGCATCGTAAGGCGGACCATGCTGCGCATGAATGATGAATCAGCGTACGATGCCGTTGTTTCGCCAACGATCAAAATGTCCATGAACGCAGCGACCTTTGAATCGAAACCCATTTGGGATGCCACCGATTGGCTGTTGCTGGAGGCCCTGCAGCAGGATGCGCGGCTTGGCTACGCCGAATTGGGACGCAAGGTGAAGCTCTCGGCGCCCGCCGTGGCCGAGCGAGTGAAGCGCATGGAAGAGGCCGGCGTGATCGCCGGGTACCGGGCCGTGGTCAACCCGCGCAAGCTGGGCTACGAAATCGACGCGATGATCCGCCTGCGTTGCGACGGCGGCATCTGCGCGCGCGTGGGCGTGCTCGTGGCCGACATTCCCGAGGTGCTGGACTGCCGCCGGCTGGCCGGCGAGGACTCCGCCCTGCTCCGCGTGGTGGCGATGTCCATCCCTCATCTAGAGGCAGTGCTGGACCGGTTGCTGAAAATCCACTCGAGCATCAGCACCACGACCCTGGTGGTCCTGCAGACGCCGCACGAGAACCGCCCGCTCACTCGCACCATGTGGAACGCAGCGCGGACTTTCCTCGGCGACTGACCGCCGGCGGCGGGCAATCGGGTCGCCCGTCACATTTTTTATGTGAGATGGATCACATATCCAAACACTGTGCCCTCCGAGAGGCACAGTTATTGCCTTGCTTGTCGATGCAGGAGATCGCCAGCCAAAGGCGTTTGGCGCGCCAACCTCAGGCTGCGCAAGCTTTTTCGCAAGTGGCTGCGCTTCAATTGGGTTAGGATGTTGTGTGCATTGGGGGGCAAGCCGACGACTCGGGGGCCCCAATCTGTTCGGTCGGCAGGAGCGGCGATCGTGAAGGGACGCTCCATCCAGCGGGGGTTGGATATGCAAAAGGGAACAGGGGTGGCGTCGTGGCTTCGTCAGCTGGCGGTGGTCGCCGGCTACGCAGTACTCGTGTCACTCGTCAGGGAGTTGTCCTTCTCGCATTGGCTGCTGCTGGGCGGACTGCACATGTCGGCATTGCTGCTTGTGCCTTATCGCTATTGGGCATCGCTCGTCGTCGGTGAGATGGTGTCGCTTGGTTATCTCAGCATCACCTGCGTAGACCAACTCGGATTGACGTGGTCGCTGATCAACGCATTCCCGTCGAGCCTGTGCATCATGCCGGCCGTCTACGCCTGTCGTGAGCGGTGGCACATCTTCCCGTCACGCACGGACATCAACATGGGTGTCCTGCTCGCCGGGGCCTTGTTGGTCGCAATCATCAGGACGAGTTTCAGTCTGATACTCGTCTCGACGGCCAAGGTTCCGGCCGACTATCCAGCGCTGCAGTACGGTTTCCTGGCAGGACAGTGGATGCTTGGCAACTACATGGGCATCTTGACGGTGCTGCCCTTTGTACTGGTGGTTCGCGAAGCACTGCAACAGAGCAACTGGCGCGACCTCGGCCTGCACTTCATCAAGAGCCGGCTTGCGTTGGAGTGCGTCTTTGTCCTCATTCCGACATTGGCTTTCCTGGTCGGTCTTGGCCTGAATTCGTCGACCACCGCCAATACGCGCCAACTTGCGCAGCTGATGATGTTCTTGCCCGTGCTGTGGCTAACGTTGCGTTACGGCTGGCAGGGCGCCGCCGTGGGCGGCCTGCTGGCAAGCTTGGCGGTCGTACTGCTCATGCCCCGCCTGTTCGATCACGACACCTTGAACGCGCAGGTGTTCATCGCGTTCATCATTTCGACCATGCTGATCATGGGTGCGCGCATTGGCGCCCTGAACCAGCAGGCTCAACAGGAGCGCAGCGACCTGCGCCTCGCGCTTGCCCTGGCCCAACGCAACGTACGCATGGGCGAAGTGCAATTGCACATGACCTCGCAGGCGCTGGAACAGGTTCGCGAATCCGTGCATTCGGTCTACAACATGATGTTGGGCCGGCTACGCAATGTCGCGCCGGTCATTGATGACCGCAGCTATCGTCGGCAGGCGCTCGTAGCGCAGGACCAGCTGTATCGGCTCGCCGACAGCCTGTGCCCCGTTACGCGAGAGCGTGGACTGCCTGCAGTGCTGCGCGAGGGGCCCATTGCACGCATGTTGGACGAATCGGGCATGTCGTATTGGTGCGACCTGCGCGGACCGGTGAGCCTCTTGTCGGCCACTATCCAGCTGGCGATCTATCGCCTGGTCTGCGAAGCCATCGCGGACGGTTGCACCCGGCGCGATATCTGCGATATCCGCGTACAGGTGCGTTGCGGTCATCGTGGCCTTCGCCGCTGGAGCGTCGTAAGGGTCAACCTGCGTTCACGCTCCGAGCGCATGAGCGATGTCCGGTGGGACGAACTGCTGCCCCGCGTACTACGTACAGCGACCGGACTGGGCTGGCCGGCCATCGAAGACCGCGCTGCCACGTTCGAAGGACGGGCCCGGGAGCACATGATCAGCAGTGGGCGCTGCATCAGCGTCCTGTTGTTCGACCCAGAAAACCCTGGCGGCGAGTGACGCCGCCAAGGCGTGATTCATATCCTTACTGGACGTGCCCGCTGCACTGCACTGGATCGCAAGCCGACGTCGCCATCAGCTGCACCGTGCCGTCGGTCTGTGGGGTCGCGGTGACCTGGACGGCGGTGTCGTTGTAAACCGTGGTCGGAGCAGTCGCCGGCTGGGCGGTCGGCGCCACGGCAGCGGGCTGCTGCGGGGTCGACACCAGCTGCGAGAAAGCGCCGATCGGCAGGGTGATGAACTGGCCGTTGGAGGTGCCCACGGCGCCGATCACGTTGCCGTTGGCGTCGTTCACCTGGATGTACTTCACGCCCCCCATGGTGAAGACATAGGCATGCCAGTTCGGGCTTGGGCTTACATCCGTGGTGTTCGGCCACGCCTGGCCAAGACCGGAAGCCGCCGGCTGAGCAGCCAGGGCTGGGCCTGCGGCGCCGGCAAAGAGCAACGCCGCAAGCGCGACACTACGCAGACGTGTGTTTGACATAGTCATTCCCCTTTCTCGATTTTGGCGGTAACGCCCCTTGTGGCGCCTTGGGACTGTAGCACCAGGCTGCACTCCGGTAAGGAATATGGCCCCGAATCCAGCGGCTTAATGCGCACGGCCGCACGGATGGCGCACGCCACGGGCACCTTGACCAGTACTTTTGTCACGGTCGCCTCGTGGCCGCGTTACGCATACTCCAAGGCCAGTTATATCGATTCAGCCGTCGCCCTGGGGAGCACAATGCGCCGCTTTATGTCCCTGCTGCTGGCCAGCAGCGTTGCCTTTTCGCCCTTCACCCCCTCGCTGGCCAAGGACGCGCCAACCGACAAGAAGGAGGCCAGCAAGGACGAGGACGTCAAGGCTCCCACCACCGAAAACGCGGTGCACACCAAGCACAGCGTGGGCATCGCCGGCCGTTCGGTGGCTTATACGGCCACGGCGGGCAACCTGATCATCCGCGACGAGAAGGGCGAACCGCAGGCCAGCGTGTTCTATGTGGCCTACACCGTGGACACCGGCAAGTCGGAAAAGCGTCCCGTCACCTTCCTCTACAATGGCGGCCCGGGTTCGTCCTCGATGTGGCTGCACATGGGCTCGTTCGGCCCGGTGCGCATCGAAACCGCCAGCCCGGCGGCCACTGAGCCCGCGCCGTACAAGCTGGTGCCCAACAGCGACAGCCTGCTGGACAAGACCGACCTGGTCTTCATCGATGCGGTGGGCGCCGGCTATTCGCGCCCGGTGGGCAAGGCGGAGGGCAAGGATTTCTGGGGCGTGGACCAGGACGTGTCCGCGTTCAGCCGCGCCATCCAGCGCTACGTGACCATCAACAACCGCTGGAACTCGCCCAAGTTCCTGTACGGCGAGAGTTATGGCACCACGCGCTCGGGCGCGCTGGTGGATGCGCTGCAGGACAAGGGCATGGCCTTCAACGGCGTGATCCTGATGTCCTCGATCCTCAACTACGGCGTGCGCATGCCGGGCTACGACGAGATGTACATCGGCTACATGCCCAGCTATGCCGCCGCCGCGTGGTACCACAACAAGCTCGCGAACAAGCCGGCTGACCTCAAGACCTATCTCGACCAGGTGCGCGCGTTTGCGCGTGGCCCGTACGCGACGGCGCTGGCCAAGGGCCAGGATCTCCCAGCCGGTGAAGCCGATGCGGTGGCGCGCCAGCTCGCCGCGTTCACCGGTCTCTCGCCGCAGTACGTGAAGGAAGCGAACCTGCGCATCGAACCGGCGCGCTTCCGCAAGGAGCTGCTGCGCAATGAGCGCCGCACCATCGGCCGCTTCGATGCGCGCTTCGAAGGTGTGGACGAGGATGCCGCCGGCGAAGTGCCGGGCTATGACGCGTCCGACACCGGCATCAGCGGCGCCTTCATCACCGCGTTCCACGACTACATCAGCAGCCAGCTCAACTACCACTCCGATCTCGACTATCGCCCGACCTTCGGCGACATCGGCAAGGATTGGGACTGGAAGCATCAGGCGGCCGGCATCAAGCGTCCGCTGCAGACGGCCTACGTGGCCGGCGACCTCGCGCATGCGATGCGCACCAATCCGCATCTGCAGGTGCTGTCGGTGAATGGCTACTACGACTTCGCCACGCCGTTCTTCATCACCGAATACGACCTCTCGCACATGAACCTGGAACCGTCGCTGCGCGGCAACGTGCACTTCCTGTACTACCCCTCGGGTCACATGGTCTATCTGAACACCGAGGCGTTGCGGCAGCTCAAGGGCGACCTCGCCCGCTACTACGACGACACCAACCACTCCTGATTGCACGCCGTACCGGAGATACCTTCCATGCGCCACATGCCACTCGCCTCGCTCGCCCTCGCCACGCTGCTGGCCCTGGGCAGCCTGCCGCTGCACGCCGCCGATGAAACCAAGGACGCGCCCAAGGCGCAGTCGGATAAGGGCGACAAAGACAAGGACAAGAACGAGAAGTCCGACGAACAGCCCACGCCCGCCGATCGCACCGTGGTGACCAAGCACAGCGTGCGCGTGGGCAACCGCACCATCAACTACCAGGCCACTGCGGGCCGCATGCTGATCCGCGACGACAAGGGCAAGCCGACGGTGAGCTTCTTCTATGTCGCGTACACCGCCGATGGCGGCAAGGGCGGCAAGGGCGGCAAGCGTCCGGTGACGTTCTTCTACAACGGCGGCCCGGGTTCCTCGTCGATGTGGCTGCACATGGGCTCGTATGGCCCGGTGCGCGTGGCGAACGACGGCGACAAGCCGATTCCGCCGGCGCCGTATCGCTTCGTACCCAATGAATACAGCCTGCTCGACAAGAGCGACCTGGTGTTCATCGATGCGCCGGGCACCGGCTACTCGCAACTCGTGGGCAAGACCGAAGGCAAGGATGTGTGGGGCGTGGACCAGGACGCCGATGCGTTCACGCGCTTCATCTCCCGCTGGGTGAGCACCAACAACCGCTGGAACTCGCCCAAGTTCCTGTTCGGCGAAAGCTACGGCACCACGCGCTCGGCGGTGCTGGTGAAGTCGCTGCAGGAAAAGGGCATGGAGTTCAACGGCGTCGTGCTGATGTCGTCCATCCTCGATTTCACCGTCGCCGCGCCCGGCATCGACCACGGCTACATCGTGAACCTGCCCACCGAGGCGGCGATCGCGTGGTACCACAACAAGGTGCCGAACAAGCCGGCCGACATCGGCGCGTTCCTCGCCGAGGTGCGCCGCTTTGCTTCGGGCGAATACACGCTGGCCTTGTCCAAGGGCGACAACATTGATCCGGCCGAAGCCGATCGCGTCGCCAACCAGATGAGCCGTTATCTCGGCCTCTCGCCGCAATACATCAAGGAAGCGAACCTGCGCATCGGCCCCAGCCGCTTCCGCAAGGAGCTGCTGCGCGATCAGCGCCTGACGGTTGGCCGTCTGGACGGCCGCTTCCAGGGCATCGATCCGGATGCGGCCGGTGAAACGCCTGATGGCGATACCGCCAGCGACGCGATCACCGGTGCGTTCGTGGCGACGTTCAACCAGTACATCGCGACCGAGCTGAAGTTCACCGAAGACCGCCCTTACCTGCCCAACAACTACGCCGCCATCGGCAAGAACTGGGACTGGAAGCGCAAGAAGAACGGCGGTTGGCTGCAGGCCACCTACGTGGGTGACGACCTGGGCGATGCGATGCGCCGCAACCCGCACCTGAAGGTGTTCTCGGCCAACGGTTACTACGACCTTGCCACGCCGTTCTACGCCACCGAGTTCGACCTCTCGCACCTGGGCTTGGAGCCGGCTGAGCGCAAGAACATCACCTACGGCTTCTATCCGTCGGGCCACATGATCTACATCGACCAGCAGTCGCTGCAGCAGAGCAAGGCGGACTTGTCGCGCTTCTACGACGACGCGGCACCGTGAGTCAGCTGCCGCCCTTCGACGACGCGGAAGAACAACCGCAAGACCCGTCGCGACGCCGCCTGCTGGGCGGCCTCGCGGCAGCAGGCGCTGCGCTCGCCGTCGGCGGTGCGCCGCCCATGGCCGGCACTGCAAGCAAAGCGGTCGTTGGCAACACTCCGCTGGACGCCGCGCTGCGCAAGCACATCCAGCGCGTCGTGGTGATCTACGCCGAGAACCGCAGCTTCAACAACCTGTTCGCGAATTTCCCCGGCGTCGAGAAGCCGCTGGGCGCGCTCAAGCCGGCCGACTACCAGCAGCGCGATCGCGACGGTTCGCTGCTGAAGACATTGCCGCCGGTGTGGCACGGCCTCGCGCCACACAAGCAGGTGGTGAACCATCGCAGCTACCAGGTGATGGAAGACGATCTGAAGGGGTTGCCGAACGCACCGTGGGCATTGCGCACGGGCGATGGCGAACCATTGCCGCATGGCGTCGTTACTCGCGACCTGGTGCATCGCTTCTACGACAACCAGCTGCAGATCAACGGTGGCCGCAACGACGGGTTTGTCGCCTGGGGCGACACCGGCGCGATGGTCATGGGTTATTACGACGACAGTGCCGCGAACCTGCGCCTGTGGCAGCTCGCAAGGCAGTACACGCTCTGCGACAACTTCTTCATGGGCGCCTTCGGAGGCTCTTTCCTCAACCACCAGTACCTGGTGGCGGCGCAACCGCCGTATTACCCGAATGCGGATCAGAGCCCCGCGCGCTTCAACATCGCCGTGACCGAAAGCGGCGAAGCCACAGACATCCATCTCAAGCTCGCCGAGGATTCGCCACGCAGCGCAATGGATGGCAAGCCGAAGTTCGCTTCGCGCAGTTCACTCACGCCTGACTTCCATGCGGTGAACACCATGTCGCCGCCGTACGCGCCCAGCGCGACGCAGTCGGGTCGCGATCCCCTGCTGGCGGACGAGGAGAGCCCGAATACGGTGCCGCCGCAGATGCACAAGACGGTTGGCGATGTGTTGTCCGCTGCAGGTGTCGAGTGGGCGTGGTATGCGGGCGCTTGGCAGCTGGCGCTGGAAGGCAAGGGTGACGGCGACGAGAAGCAATTTCCGCAGCGACCGAATTTCCAGTACCACCATCAACCGCTCAACTACTTCAAGAGTTTCGCGCCGGGAACCGAATCACGCGCAAAGCACCTGCGTGATGCGGGCGTGGGCGAGACCGCGCAGACTAACCGTTTCCTTGCCGATATCGCCGCAGACAAGCTGCCGGCGGTGAGCTTCTACAAGCCGCAGGGCGATCTCAACATGCACGCCGGTTATTCGGACGTGGATGCGGGCGACCGGCACATCATGGCCGTCGTCGACGCACTGCAAAAGTCGCCCTCGTGGCAGCAAACGCTGGTGATCATCACGGTCGATGAAAACGGCGGCTGGTGGGATCACGTGGCGCCACCCAAGGGCGATCGTTGGGGGCCGGGCTCGCGCATTCCCGCGATCATCGTGTCGCCGTTTGCGAAGAAGGGGCACGTGGACCATACGATCTACGACACCGGCTCCATCGCGCGTTTCCTCACGCGGCGCTTCGGGCTGGAGAAGCTGCCGGGCCTCGTGCTGCGGGAGCAGGCGATGGTGGCGGCGGGTGGGCCGGCACCGGGGGATTTGACCGACGCGCTGGTGTTTGAGGCCTGAGGCCAGGGCGATCGCGCACTGGGTGCGCTCCTACAAGAAGACCGCCCTGTAGGAGCGCACCCAGTGCGCGAACAGCCTTTCAACGAAGGTCAACCGAACGAACCGCTCACATCCCCGGTGCCATACTCCGCACACTTGTTCAGGGAGAGAAAACCATGCGCCACGTCCGCCCGCTCGTCGCTGTCTGCGCCCTTGCGTTGGCCACCGCAGCCCAGGCCCAGATCGGCGCCGGCTACCTGGCCACCCAGATGGATGTTGCCGTCAAGAATTTCGATATCGCCGACAAGAACCATGACGGCGTGCTGAGCAAGGAAGAAGCCGCGAAGGGGCCGGTGCCGTTCATCCGCGCGCATTTCGACGAGATCGACAAGGCCAAGCGCGGCGCGGTCTCCAAGCAGGACGTCTTCGACTACATCCGCTCGATGCAGAACCCCTCGGCGCAGAAACCGGCACCGGCGGCCGCCAGCTCAAGCCGTTGAGGCAGCCCTGGATAACCTCCCCGTCGCCGAACTGAGCGGTGTCGGGCGATAGGCAGCGTGTCGGCCACGGGGTGACCATCCGCACCCGCGGCCGCCTGCCCGGCGATGGCATACTCCGCGCTCCTGCTGATGGAGCTTTTCCCATGCGTCCTCTCCACGCCCTCGCCGTCGGCGCCCTGGTGCTGCCGCTCAGCGCCTTTGCGGCCGATCCCCATTCCTACGCCCAGCCCGACCAGGTGCGCGTCACCCACCTGGACCTCGACCTGAAGATCGACTTCCCCCACAAGCGGCTCGATGGCACCGCCACGCTGAAGCTGGACTGGAAGGATCCCAAGGCGCAGTCGCTGGTGCTGGATACGCGCGACCTGAAGATCGCCAGCGTGGAAAGCGTCGACGCCGCCGGCAAGGCGAGCGCGCTGAAGTACGCGCTGGCGCCGCGCGACAAAGAGCTGGGCAGCAAGCTCACCATTACCACGCCGCAGCATCCGGCGCAGGTGCGCATCGTCTACTCCACCGTGCCCACCGCTTCGGGCCTGCAATGGCTGACACCGGAACAGACGGCCGACAAGAAACTGCCCTTCATGTTCTCGCAGTCCGAATCCATCCATGCGCGCTCGTGGGTGCCGCTGCAGGATTCGCCGGCGATCCGCTTCACCTACAACGCCCACGTCACCGCACCGAAGGACGTGCGCGTAGTGATGAGCGCACTGAACGATGCGAAGCATCCGCTCAACGGCGACTACTCGTTCGAGCAGCCGCATCCGATCCCGTCGTACCTGCTCGCCATCGGCGCAGGCGACATCGCGGCCAAGGAAACCGGCCCGCGTTCGGCCGTCTATGCGGAACCGAGCGTGGCGGGCAAGGCCGCGAAGGAATTCGAGGACACCGAGAAGTTGATCGCAGCGACCGAGAAGCTCTATGGCCCGTACGCCTGGGGCCGCTACGACCTGCTGGTGCTGCCGCCGTCGTTCCCGTTCGGCGGCATGGAAAACCCGAACATGACCTTCGCCACGCCGACGCTGCTGGTGGGCGACAAGAGCCTGGTGTCGGTGATTTCGCATGAGCTGGCGCACTCGTGGTCGGGCAACCTGGTGACCAGCGCCGCATGGCGCGACATCTGGCTCAACGAGGGCTTCACCACCTACGTGCAGGGCCGCATCACCGAGGCGGTGTACGGCAAGGCGCTGGCCGACGAGGAGGCGCTGATCTCGGCACGTTCGCTGCAGAAGCACATCAACGAGATGCCGGCCAACTCGCAGAAACTCGCACCGGAGCCGCGCGGCACCGGCGCCGACGATGCGCTGTCCGACGTGGCGTACGACAAGGGCTCATGGTTCCTTCGCACGCTGGAGCAGCGCTTCGGCCGCGAAACCTTCGACGCCTATCTCAAGGGCTACTTCGCGCACTTCGCGTTCCAGAGCATCGACACCGAGCAGATGCTGGACTACCTGGAGGCGAATCTCTTCGACAAGAACCCGGGCAAGATGAGCTGGTATGAAGTGAAGCAGTGGGTGTACCAGCCGGGCATCCCGAAGGATGCGCCGCTGCCGGATTCGCCGCGCTTCAACGCGATCGACAAGGAGCGCGCCTCGTTCCTCGCCGGTTCGCTGGCTGCGGACAAGCTCGACGCCAAGGGCTGGAACACGCAGGAGTGGATGTACTTCCTCGACGGCCTGCCGGACGTGACGCCGCTCGACAAGATCAAGCAGATCGACACTGCGTGGCACCTCACCGGCACGCCCAATGCCGAGATCGGCATGCGCTGGTACAGCCACGCCATCGCTGCCGGCGACAAGGACGTGTGGAACGCCGCCGCCGAGCACATGACGCGCATCGGCCGCCTGTACCTCACCATGCCGCTGTACAAGGCCTTCGCGAAGACGCCGGATGGCCTCGCCTATGCCGAGCAGGTGTATGCCAAGGCCAAGAGCGGCTATCACCCGATGACGCAGCAGGCGGCAGAGTCGGTGTTCGCCAAGGCGAAGAAGAACGCCAGCAAGTAAGCGCCACGCGCGCCTCCTTGCAAAAGGAGGCGCGCGCCGCCATCGACGGTTGCGACCTTTACACACGAGCTCTCCATGAAGCCGACTTCCTCCCCGTCCAAGACCGCCGCCGCACGACCGCTGTGGCAACGGCTGCTGATCCGCCGACTCAAGTTCCTCGCCTATGTCGCGCTGGTGCTGGTCGTGGGCCTGGGCGGCTCCTACCTCTTCGCGCCGCAGTGGCTGATGAGCGCCGACATCAAGCGGCAGATGATGGCCGCGCACGTCGAGAAGCATTCGGTGCAGGCCGGCGACACCACGTGGGTGTACTTCGAAGGCGGCCAGGGCCCCACCCTCGTGCTGCTGCATGGCTTCGCCGCCAGCAAGGAAGTGTGGCTCAAGCAGATGGAACAGCTCACGCCGCACTTCCACGTGATCGCGCCCGACCTTCCTGGCTGGGGTGAGTCGACGCGCGTCGATGGCGCCAGCTACAACATCGACGCGCAGGTGGCGAGGCTGCAGGGCTTCATCGACACGCTGGGCATGCAGAAAGTCGTGCTGATCGGTCACTCGATGGGCGGCGCGATTGCGGGCGTCTATGCGGCCGAACACCCTGACCATGTGGCCGAACTTGCCCTGCTCGATTCGTTCGGCCTCAAGGCCAACGAAAACGACTTCGCGCGCCTTGCGCTGGCCGGCAAGAATCCCTTCGTATTCGACAACCGCGACGAGTTCGCCAAGGCAACCGCATGGGCCTTCGCCAAGCCGCTGGATATTCCCGGCCGCTTCGAAGACGTGCTGATCAAGCGCAACCAAGAGAACCGCGCGTTCATCGATCGCACCTTCAATGAGTTGCGCGAACCGTCGCAGTACCTGTCGGTGCAGAACCGCCTGGACCGGCTCGGCATGCCGGTGCTGGGCCTGTGGTGCCATGACGACAAGATCACCGACATCTCGGCCTTGGACAGCCTGCGCAACGGCCTGAAATCGGCCCAGGCGATCAGCACCAGCACGCTGAACGGCTGCAATCACATGCCGATCCTCGAAAAACCCGAAGAAACCGCACGCATCCTGACCGGTTTCGTCATCTCCCACTGACGCTGTGCGTCCCGTCCTGACGGCCGTTGCCTAGGCCGTCAGGCTGCGTTTGCCCCGCTCATCGCCTGGTGTAGGCTTGCCGAGGGGAAATCTGGGATGCACCTATGCGTTGGCTGCTTGGCGTAGTCATCGCCTCGGCGCTGCTGGCCGCTCGGGCCGTGTCGGCGGGGGAATGGTCGATCCATGTCCAGGACGATGCCCATCGTCCTGTGGGCGATGCCGTGGCCACGCTCGTGCCCGATGTGCCTGCGCCCGCATCCGCGGCAGCGAGCTCAACCAAGATCATCGACCAGAAGAACGAAACCTTTGTTCCGTACGTGCAGGTGCTGCGTCCCGGTGACGCCGTCGTATTCCGCAACAGCGACGCCACGCGCCACCACGTCTATTCGTTCTCGACGCTGAAGTCGTTCGAGCTGGTGCTGGCACCCGGCCAGAAGTCCGATCCGCTCACGTTCGACAAACCCGGCATCGCGGCCGTCGGCTGCAACATCCATGACCACATGGTGACCTACGTCTACGTTTCCGACGCGCCGTATATCGGCATCTCGGGGCCGGATGGCGTGATCGCCTTTTCGTCGCTTCCGCCAGGGCGCTACACCTTGCATGTGTGGCACCCGCAACTCCACCCCGGTCGCGCGGAACTCACGCAGGTGGTTCAGATCAGCGACAGCGCACCGCCTGCCCCGCTCAGCGTGACCCTGTCGCTGCTGCCGGACCCGCGCACGCGCATGGACCGCGAGCACATGGAGTACTGACGGCCTATGCCTGCGCTCGGGTTCCGCATGCGGCTCACCCTGTTCGTCGTGACGACCATCGTCGCGATACAGCTGGTGACGGCCGTGCTGGTGACCCAGATCACGCGCCACCAGCTGATTGCCGAAGGCAAGCATCAATTGGCTGTATCGGCCGATGCCTTCGTCAGCCAGCTCGATGACATTTCCGCCCGCGTGGCGGAGAGCGTGCAGATTCTCGCTCTCGATTACGCATTGCGCGCCGCCATCGCCCAACACGACCAGGACACCGTGCTGTCGGTGCTGCGCAATCACGGCCGTCGCGTGGACGCCTCGCGCATGCTGATGGTGGGCCTGGACGGCGCCATCCAGGCCGATACGGCCGGCACCGCCACGCTGCAGCGGTTCCCCTTCCCCGACATGCTGGATCGTGCCTTCAGCCAGCGCACGGCCGCCGTGGTGGCGCTCGATGGCAAGGCGTACTGGATGGTGGTGGTGCCCATCTACGCGCCGCAGCCGGTCGCGCTGGTCGCGGCGGGCATACCGATCGACGACGCCTTCCTTACGCGCATGCTGCGCCGCTCCACGCTGCCGACCGACATCCAGCTCATCGCGCCGTCGGGCAGGTCGCACTGGCAATCGCTGGCCCGCAGCAGCACGCGTGCCGATCTGCTCGATGGCATGGCGGAACAACCGCCGGGTGGCGAGCCTGCGCTGGAAAAGGTGGATGGCCACGAGTACCTCGTGCTTTCGCGGCCACTGAGCCTGCAGCCGCACAGCGCGCCGGTGCAGGCGCTCATTGCCTATTCGCTGGACGACGCCTTGCGGCCTTTTCGCTCGGTGCTGTCGACCTGGTTCGTGCTGCTCGCGCTGGGCCTCGTCGTTGGTCTGATCGGCGCCTGGTTGATCGCGCGCGGCATCTCGCGGCCGGTGGAGGCGTTGGCCGCTTCCGTGCGCCGCATCGAGCGAGGTGATTACAGCCTGCCGCCACGCGTCGATCGCAGCGACGAGCTGGGCCAGTTTGCCGACGCCTTCAACACCATGACCCAGGCAGTGCGCCAGCGTGAGGAGCGCATCCGCTTCCAGGCGCTGCATGACGCGGTCACCGAGCTGCCCAACCGCAACGCGGCCGAGGCCACCATCCAGCAGAGCCTTCAAGAACAGACCGGCGGCGCGCTCCTGATGGTGGGCCTCACGCGCATGCCCGAGATCATCAAGACGGTGGGCCATGCGCTGGGCGACCGGCTCATGCGCGACGCGGCGCTGCGCATCGGCGCCGCCACGCAAGGTCTGGTGGCGCGCGCATCGGATACCGCTTTCCTGGTCTGGCTGCCCGGCGTCGACCGCGGCGGCGTGGTCGCGCAGGCCCTGCATCTGCTGGAAGTGCTCAACAAGCCCTATCAGGAGCCCGACATTTCGGTGGATGCGACACCGGCCGTGGGCATTGCGGAGTTCCCCTTCCACGCGCACACCGCCAGCGCGCTGCTGCAACGCGCGGAAGTAGCGTTGCTGGCCGCGTTGCGTGCACCGGAAGCCGTGGCGTTCTACGACGCCGGCAACGATCCGCATCGCCCGGAGCGCCTTTCCTTGATGGGCGACCTGCGCGCGGCGATCTCGCGCAACGAACTCGCACTGCACTACCAGCCCAAGCTCAACCTGCGCCATGGCACGGTGGAAAGCGGCGAAGCGCTGCTGCGCTGGCGCCATCCACGGCTCGGGCCGGTGGCGCCGGACGCCTTCATCACGCTCGCGGAGGAAACCGGCAATATCCACCGCGTGACGCGCTGGGCGCTCGCCAATGCCGTGGCACAGCTGCAGCGCTGGTCCGCCGAGGGACTGCACGTCCAGGTGGCCGTCAACCTCTCGGCACGCGACCTGCACGACCAGGACCTGCCGCGCCGCATCGCCGACCTGCTGGCGCTGCATCGGGTGCGGCCACGCTGGCTGCGGCTGGAGGTGACCGAAAGCGCGGTGATCGGCGAACCGGCCATCGCCATCCAGGTGCTGAGCGAACTTTCGGATCTGGGCCTTTGCATCGCCATCGACGACTTCGGCGTGGGCGAATCCTCACTGGCTTACCTGCGTCGCCTGCCGGTGCACGAACTGAAGATCGACAAGATGTTCGTGCAACGACTCGGCACCGATATCGAAGACCGCCTGATCGTGCGTTCGATCATCGAGCTGGCGCATCGCCTGGGCTACAGCGTGACAGCCGAGGGCGTCGAAGACGAAGCGGCGCTGGCGTATCTCGTCGAAGCCGGCTGCGATTACGCGCAGGGACATTACATCGCCGCCGCGATGCCGGCCGACCGCTTTGCCAGTTTCGTAGCGGAATACACGGTGGGATCCATTCCATGAGGCGCCGCGTTCGCGCGGCGCTCATGCTCATCGCGCTCACGGGTGGATCGGTAAACGCGCAGGACATCGCCGTGCATGCTTACATCGACGCGCGCCTGGTGGCCGCACCGGATACGCAGAGCTGGACGCAAGGCGGCGGGGGCAAGACGCGTTATGGCTCAGGCGATGATGGACTGCAGTTCGGTAGCGCGGCATGGGCGATCGCTTGGCAGGCAACGCCATCGTGGCTGCTCTTCGCTGACGTGCAGTACCAGAGCACCGATCGCCACACGCTCGATGTCATCGAAAGCTATCTGCGCTACCGGCCCGTCTCCACCACACCGTGGCGCGCATCCGCCAAGCTGGGTGTCTTCATGCCACCCGTCTCGCTGGAGAACGACGCCGTGGGCTGGACCAGCCCGTGGACACTCACGCCGTCGGCCATCAACAGCTGGGTCGGCGAAGAACTGCGCACGAAGGGCGTGCAAGGCCAGCTTGAATGGCGCGGCCATTGGCAGACCGTGGAGATGTCTGGCGCGTTGTTCAAAGGCAACGACCCCACCGGCACGCTGCTTGCCGATCGCGGTTGGTCGGTGAGCGATCTCATCTATGGACCGGGCAGCACGCTGCGCGTACCCGACGCGTACGCGCGCGTCTTCGGCGACCCCGACCACACGCGCTACAACCCGTTCCAGGAAATCGACGGGCGTTGGGGCTGGTACGCCCATCTTGCGTGGCAGTCGCCTGCTTATGGACGGCTGCAGCTCATGCGGTACGACAACCGTGCCGATCCAGCGGCGCACACACTGTATGAGGGTTCTGCCGACGTATTCGCGTGGCACACGTATTTCTGGAGCCTGGGTGCACGTACCGACACCCGCGCCGTGACATGGATAGCGCAAGCCATGGACGGTGGCACCCGCATCGATCCCTTTCCAGGGCTTGGCGTGGAGACCCGTTTCCGCTCCGCTTTTCTGCTTGCGGGCTGGAATCAGGGCGATTGGCGTCCTGCACTTCGCGTCGAGCACTTCAGCACCGGCACGCGCGTCAATGGCGCGAACACCGGGCGAGGCGAAAGCGGCAACGCCGTGACAGTCGCACTCAACTGGCGCCCACGCACGTGGCTGCGCATCACCGGTGAAGTACTGCGGGTGATCGGCGATCGTTCGGAACTGAAAGCGCTCGGGCTTCCTGCACATTTCGCCGCGACGCAGGCGCAGCTGAGCGCGCGCCTGCTTTACTGAGCGCGGCTCGCACACTGAAAGCGAGCCGCTTCGACACTCAGTCCTTGAAGCCCAGGTTCACCGGCGCGGCTGGCAATCCATACGGACCGGCGCTGGTCGTCGGCGTCTCATTGCTCACTACGTCGAGCTTGATGCCGTTCGCCCACACTTCGCCCTTGTACGCGAGCAGGAAGCCGAACGCGATGTCGCGCGCTTCGGCGGGCACGTCCAGCACGATGGCGAAGTTCTGCCACGCGCTGTCACCCTTTACCGCGCGCTCTTCCATGTTGTCAAAACCCAGTGGCTTGCGGTCGCTGCCGTCGATGCGCAACCACAGCTGCCCCTTGCCGGCATCCTTGGTGCGCAGGTTGCCGGAAAGGCGCACGCGCTTGCCGCGATAGGCCGAGGCATCGATGGTCTGCATCAAGGTGGCGAAGCCGCTGCTTTGCGACTTGGCGCGAATGAAGGCATCGCGCCCCGTACCCTGCGACACCGCTTCGGCGCCGACGTCGAACTCGGTGGGTGCGGAACCGGCGACGAACCAGCCCTTGGGCACCTCGGCATAGGCCATGCCTGTTGCCATGCCGCCAAGCACCAGCAATGCGAACAGCCATTTCTTCATGGAAAAGTCTCCTTGTTCTCGTCGTCAGGAACGATCGCCGTCCCCGTCAGGTAACGCGCCACGTCCGAGGTCGGTGGCTTCACGTCCATCTGCAGCAGGTCGGCGCGGATACGTCCCGCGCCGTAGCCAGGCATGAGTTCTCCCGCGGCGCCTTGCGGCGCCTGCGACAGGCCATGCACGCTCGCCCAGAGCACTATCGACGCCGCGGCGGCCGTGGGCCAGAGCCAACGGCGGGAGAGCCGATGCAGCTTCGCCTGCGTCGCCGCGGCACGCAGGATGCGCGTATCGATTCGCTCGGTCGGCGCCTCGCGTGCCGACTGGCGATACAGGCGCACGAGATCGTCCATGACGTCTTCGCTCATCGCCATGGCTCCAGGGCGTCACGCAGTTTGCGTTGCGCGTAGCGCAGCCGGCTTTTCACCGTTTCACGGCTAGTGCCGGTCGCGGCGGCGATGTCTTCCAGACTGAGTCCGCCCTCGGCCTTCATCAGGAAGGCTTCGCGTTGCGGCAGGGGCAGCGCCTTCACCGCATCAAGCAAGGCCTTGCCCAGCGCATCGTTCTGCGCGCGATTCTCGGGCGCATGCATGGGCAGCGCTGCATGCTGTTCGTACGCGTCGTCTTCGTTGCGCTTCAACAGTGCATCGGGCGCATGGCGACCAAGCGCACGCCAGCGATCGGTGGCGCGCCGATGTGCGATGCCGAACAGCCAGGCCGCAAAAGGCGCGTGGGGTTCGTAGCGATCCTTGCCGTGCACGACGGCCATCCAGACGTCTTGGAAGAGCTCTTCGGCTTCGGCGGATCGCTCGGCGAGCCGCAATGCGTAGCGATGCAGCTTTTCGCGGTGGCGTGCATAGAGAATGCGGAACGCCTGCGCGTCGCCCTGGCGATAGCGCTGCATGCATTCGGCATCGCTCATCTGCGATGCCTCGACCATGCTGGCGGCCGGCGAAGAAAGGGAGCGCTGGAAATGCGCCAGCGCTTCCGCGCAGGCCACAGACCAATCCTGGGTCAACCCGATGGCGGCCGACATGGCACCCCTTCCGTTGGCGATACATGCATGATCGCCGGGAACGGCCGGATGGGGTCAAGGCACTTTCAATCGGCGACGTCGGCGACCAGCCGATCCAGCTCCGTCTTCAGCCATGCACCGTTCAAGCGCAGCCAGTCGCGCTGCTCGCGCCAGTCGGGGAAGAGGTTCTCCACCTGCGCCCAGAAGCGCGGCGCATGGCTGCGCACCTTGAGGTGACACAACTCGTGCGCCAGCACGTACTTCAGTGCATTGGGCGGTGCGAGCGCGAGGGCGAGATCGAGGTTGATGCGATCGCGCGTATCGAGGCTGCCCCACAGGCTCTTCATCGGACGCACGCGCAAGGCAGTGGGCGCGAGTCCGAGCATGGGGACGTAGGTAGCGAGCCAACGCGAGACATCGCGGCGGATCTGTCCTTCGAAATACGAGGCGAGCAGGCCGCGCGCCACCGGCAACGCGCGCGTGTGCGGACGCGGGATCACCAAGGTGAGCATGCCCTCGACGGCATCCACGCGTGGATAGGGGCCATCGGCCCAATCCAGCTGCACGGTTTCGCCACGAAAGGGAAATTCGGTGGCCACTCCCACGCGCAACGGCGGCAACGGCTTGACGATGAGGTGCAACTCATCGAGCTTGCGCTCCAGCCAGTCGGCGTGATGGCGAAGAAAGGCGCTGACCTGCGCCGGGTGCGTGCCGTGCGGATACGACACGCGTGCGCCCTTGGGCGTCACGGTGAGCCGCAGGCGACGCGCGCGCGGATGCGCGGCCTTGAGCACGCGGATAGTGCTACCGCTTGCGGTGGCCAGTTCCAGCCAATCGCCTTCGAGATGCTGCGTCATATCCCCGCCTTACTGCAAAGAGCCTGCGGGTAATCTCACAGGCTCGGTTGGCGTCCAGGCCGACAAGTGTCCCTCACCAAATGTGGGGGGAGCATGCAGGCTTCGCAAGACGAGTCGGTGACCGTTTGGCAGGCGGCGGTCCCTTTCCCGTCTCAGCGGGAAAGGGACTGGCAAGGGGCTCAGCCCTCGGCGGGTCGGGGCAGCCCGAACCACTCTTCCAGCTTGCCCAGCAGGCGCTCCAGCTCCAGCGTCAGCAGGGCAAAGGTCGCGTCCGCCTCGGCGGCAGCGTCCGGGTGACTGTCGCCCAGTTCGTCGGTGACCACGTCCAGGAACTTCAGCTTGCGGACGATCAGGTCCTCGCCCAGCACGAAGCTCATGCGCTCATCGAAGGTGAGACCCAGCTGGAACACCTGCTTGCCGTTGCGCAGGTGCTCCTTCACCTCTTCGCTGTCCAGGTCCTGGCGGCGGCACTTGGCGATGGCGCCGGTGGCGCTGGCGGGGTCGCGCAGCTCCACCTCGTCACCCAGGGCCAGGCCGGCCGGGAGGTTGCCGGTGGCCAGCCAGTCGGTCATCAGCACGCGGGGGCCTTCCTCCGGCGCCAGGGGCACCGCCGGGAAGCTGCCAAGGGCTTCACGGACCTGGGTCAGCGCGTTTTCGGCCGACTTGCGACTGGAGGTATCCAGCACCAGCCAGCCCAGCTTCTTGTCCACGTAGGCGCGCATGCGCGAGCTGCGGATGAAGGCGCGGGGCACCAGCTCGTTGAGTACGTCTTCCTTGAGGCGCTTGCGCTCGCGACCGCCGACCTTGCGGCCTTCTTCTTCGGCGATCTTCTGCACACGGCGCGCAAGTTCGTCGTTTACCACGGAACCCGGCAGGAGCTTGTCCTCGCTGCCGACGGTGACCATGGTGCAGGCGTTGACGGCGTGGGTGAGCGGCGCCTCGTCGCCACGACCCACCGGCGGCACGAAGCCCTTGGTACCCATCTCCATGGGGCCGCAGGGACGCAGGCGATGGTCGCCCAACGCTTCATCCAGGCGGTTCAGGTCTTCGGCAACGGCGGGGGAAAAACGGAACAGCGTGAGATTGCGAAAAAACATTCGGTATCCGGATGGTTGTGCTTCGTCGTCGCCCCGTGGCGAGCCGGGAACCCAGGGCGGGAAGCATCGAATGATGCGCTCCCGCCTTCTCACCCCGTGAGGCGATGGATCCCGGCCAGAGCCGGAATGGCGATGGTTCGGTGTAGGGACTGATCAGCGACTGACGGCGGCGACGGCGTTCACCACGGTGTCGAGGTTGGCGCGATTGAGCGCCGCCACGCAAATGCGGCCGGTGCCGACCGCGTAGATGGCGTACTCCTCGCGCAGCCGGTCCACCTGGGCCTTGCTGAGGCCCGAGTAGGAGAACATGCCCGCCTGCTCCTGGATGAAGGCGAACTGCGGCGCACCCGCCGCGGCCAGCTTCTCCACCATGCCGGCGCGCATCGCGTGAATGCGTTCGCGCATCTCCGCCAGCTCCTGCTCCCACATCGCCTTCAGCTCGGTGCTGTTGAGCACGCCGGACACCAATGCGCCGCCGTGCGTAGACGGGCTGGAGTAGTTGGAGCGGATGGTGCGCTTCACCAGCGACAACACGCGCGCGGCTTCGTCGCGATCCTTGCCCACCACCGACAGCGCGCCCACGCGCTCGCCGTACAGCGAGAACGACTTGGAGTACGAATTGGCGACCACGAACGCGTCGATGCCGGAGGCCGCGAAAAGGCGCACGGCGGTGGCGTCGGCGTCGATGCCCTCGTCGAAGCCCTGGTAGGCCATGTCGATGAAGGGCAGCAGCTTGCGCTCCTTCACCAGGTCCACCACCTGCTGCCACTGCTCGGCGTTGAGGTCCACGCCGGTCGGGTTGTGGCAGCACGCGTGCAGCAGCACCACGGTGCCCGGCTCCAGCTTGCCGAGGTCGGCGAGCATGCCGGGGAAATCCAGGCCGTGGGTGGCGGCGTCGTAATAGGCATACGTCAGCACGTCGAAGCCGGCCGAGCCGAACACCACGCGGTGGTTTTCCCAGCTCGGGTTGCTGATGGCGATCTTCGCGGCGGGCAGCACCTGCTTGAGCAGATCCGCGCCGATGCGCAGCGCACCGCTGCCGCCGATGGTCTGCGCGGTGGCCACGCGGCCAGCGGCAAGCAGCGGCGAGTCCTCGCCGAACACCAGTTTCTGGGTGGCGACGTTGTAGGTGGCCAAGCCGTCGATCGGCAGGTAGCCGCGCGGTTTCGCTTCCAGCGCCAGCGCCTGCTCCACTTCGCGCACGGCGCGCAACAGGGGAATGCGGCCTTGTTCGTCGTAATAGATGCCCACGCCCAGGTTGACCTTGCCCGGACGGGGATCGGCCACATAGGCCTCGGAAAGTCCCAGGATCGGATCGCCAGGAACCATTTCAACAGCTGCAAAGTGCGACACGGCGTTACTCGACTGGTAGGTGGGGGTCACGGCTCTTCCGGCGATCCGGCGAGCCACTGATGCGCTTCGGCGCGGGCGACACCTTCGCGCGCGCCCAGCGCGGCGAAGTCGAACAGGTTGCGGTCGGCGAGCTGGGACGGCGATACGTTGCCCAGCGCGCGGAAGATGTTCTCGGCACGGCCGGGCTGGGTCTTCTCCCAGTCCTCCATCATGCGCTTGACCGCCTTGCGCTGCAGGTTTTCCTGCGAGCCGCAGAGATTGCAAGGGATGATCGGGAACGCGCGCTCCTCGGCGTATTCCGCGATATCCGCTTCCTTGCAGTACGCCAGCGGGCGGATCACCACATGGCGGCCATCGTCCGAGCGCAGCTTCGGCGGCATCGCCTTGAGCTGCGCCTGATAGAACAGGTTGAGGAAGAACGTGCCCAGGATGTCATCGCGATGATGCCCCAGCGCGATCTTGGTGATGCCGTTGGTCGCCGCCCAGCGGTACAGCGCGCCGCGCCGCAGGCGCGAGCACAGGCTGCACATGGTCTTGCCTTCCGGAATCACCCGGGTCACCGTGCTGTAGGTGTCCTGCTCGATGATGTGGAACGGCACGCCGCGCGCAGTGAGGTAGTCCGGCAGCACATGTTCGGGAAAGCCCGGCTGCTTCTGGTCCAGGTTCACTGCAATCAGCTCGAAGCGCACCGGCGCCCTGGCCTGCAGCGAAAGCAGGATGTCCAGCAACGTGTACGAATCCTTGCCCCCGGACAGGCACACCATCACCTTGTCGCCGTCTTCGATCATGTTGAAGTCGGCGATGGCCTGGCCCACCTGGTGACGCAGGCGCTTGGCCAGCTTGGCGGCCTCGTAGTGCTGCTTGCGGATGGCGTCGGGCTGGGCGGCGGACATGACGGTATCGGGCGGAACGGCCCCCCATTGTAGCGGCCTGGGCGCCTCGGGTCCGGCAGGAGTAGACTTCCAGGCTGTCTTTCCAGCACGCGCCCGCCGTCATGCAGGTCCAGGACCAAGCCGAAATCGCCCACCTGCTGGCCGAGTTGCGCGTCGAGCACCGCGATCTCGACGTCGCCATCGAGCATCTCGCCTCGTCGATGAGCCGCGACGAGTTGCAGATCACCCGCCTGAAGAAGCGCAAGCTGCTGCTCAAAGACCATATCGCCCGGCTGGAAAGCCGACTGATTCCCGACCTGGACGCCTGAAGGCTCGCCGACACGCCAACAGGCGACCCGAAGGGGCCGCCTGCCGGCAAACGAGCTTGGGAACGCTACCCCGAAGGGTCGCAAGTAAAGGAAAGAGGGGTGACGCGGTTCGCCGAATCCCGGGGTGTCATGCCTTCCTGGCAGGTATGCGACGAATTCCCTAACACCGCGACACGAGCGAAAGTCTAGGTGGGCGTTCCCTGTCATCCCATCAGAGAAGTCTGAGAAGCTCGGCTGTTCTCCGGGCGCCGGACACGCGCCACTGTCGCCCAACCGACGCGGCTGCTTAAATCACCGTTCCCCGAACGCCGGAGCCACCATGTCCACGCTCACCCCGCTTCGCCTGGAAGACGACCACGTCGTGCTCGAGCCGCTCGAAGCGGCGCACGCACCGGTGCTGGAAGCCGCGGCAGCCGATGGCGAGCTCTGGAATTTGTGGTTCACCAGCGCGCCGGCACCGGGTGAAGCGGCGGACTACATCGCCAAGGCGCTGAAGGGCCAGGCCACCGGCGCCATGCTGCCCTTTGCGGTACGCGAAAAAACCAGCGGCGACATTGTCGGCACCACGCGCTACTACGACTTCGTACCTGACCTGCCGCGCGTGGCGATCGGCTACACCTGGTACGCGAAGCGTTGGCAGAAGAGTCACCTCAACACGGCCTGCAAGCGCCTGTTGTTCCAGCATGCCTTCGAAACGCTGGGCTGCGTGGCGGTGGAGCTGCATACGGACCACCGCAACCTCGACTCGCAACGCGCCATCGAGCGGCTCGGCGCGCAGCGCGAAGGCGTGCTGCGCAATCACAAGCGCCGCCCGGATGGCGGCCTGCGACACACGGTGTGCTACAGCGTGATCGACAGCGAATGGCCGGATGTGGCGCGCTGGCTGGCGATGCGGCTGGAGCGCCTGGCGGGCTGAGTGGCCGTCACCCCTCTTCTGTAGGAGCGCACCCAGTGCGCGATAGGCGCTCGCGATAGCCGACCGTCAATGCATCGGCTGCGCTGCGGTCGCGCACTGGGTGCGCTCCTACAAGGAGAAAGGGTGGCGTTACAGCAACCGTCCGATCAACCGATCCAGCCGCACGCGCCGCAACCGCTTCAGCATCTTGCGTACTTCCGGCGGATAACTGCGGGCGCCCTGCAGATCGTGATAGTGATCCAGGCGCGTCGCGTGGCGGCGTAGCGCCTGCCATTCGGCTTCATGTTGTTCGTGCAAATGCCGTGACGGGTCGCGCAACAACAATCCATTTTCCAGATCCAGCGCCCATGCACGCGGGTTGAGGTTGTTGCCGGTGAGCACGGCCCATTCCTCGTCCACGAACAGGCCCTTGAGGTGATAGCTGTTGTCGCGGTCGCGCCACAGCCACAGGTTGAGCTGTCCGCTGTCGATGGCACCCTGGTGCAGGCGCGCGAAGCGGCGCAGGTTGCTCTCGTAGAGATACGGCAACAAGCCGATGCGGCTGAACGGCTGGTCGGGCGGTATGTAGAAATCGTTGGCGGTCTTGTCGCCCACCATGATGTCGAGGCGACAACCACGGCGCAGCAACTGGCCGATCGCCGCGCGCACCGGCCGTGGCAAGTTGAAGTACGGCGTCAACAGGATCACGCGCTGGCGAGCCTCGCGCAGCAGCGCCAGCAAGGTGTCGTTGAGCGGATTCTCGCCACGCCCGAACCCCGCGAGCGGAATCACCGTAACGTCGCCCTCGCCCGGGGTTTCGCTCGCGCCTTCGTAGCGGGCCTGCTGCAACGACTGGCGCAGGCGCCGGATGGGTTCCTGCATGTCGCGCGGACGCGGCAACGGCAGGCGGTCGAAACGCGGCACGGCATCACTGTCGCGAAACTGGCGCGCGACGAAATCGACCATGCTGTCGGCCAGCGCGCGATGGCGGATCAGGTAGTAACGATCCAGTCGGTAGCGCTCGTGCTTCGCCAGATACACGTCGTTGAGGCTCGCACCGCTGTAGAGCACGGCATCGTCGATGATGAAACCCTTCAGGTGCAGCACGCCGAACAACTCGCGCGTCTGCACCGGCACGCCGCGCACGACGACACCCTCGCCCAAGCGCTGCGCGTACTCGCGATACATCGCCGCGTTGCCTTCGCTGGCACGCTTGCCGATCAGGCCGCGACGCGCGCGATGCCAGTCGACATAGACTTCGATGCTCAACGACGGGTTGGCGGCACGTGCGGCATACAGCGCATCGAGTATTTCACGACCCGCATCGTCGTCCTGCAGGTACAACGCCACCAGCACGATGCGCCGCTGCGCCTTGGCGATCAGCGCAAGCAACGTCTCGCGGAAGGCCGCCGGCCCGCTCAGCGTGGTGATGGCCGATGGTGGCACGGCGAAGTTCGGATGGCCGGACAGATCCAGGCCGCGACGGCGCCGCAGGGACAACAATCGGCGGGCAAGGCCGCGCGGCGAGGGCAGGGATCGATTCATGGGGCGCCATGTTAAGGCAACACTGAATAAGTATCGCCGTCGTCATGATGCCTGGAAGGCGTGCCAGGTGTGTCGTGCGGCGCCGGGAAGACTGGCCGTCTTGCCAAGCCGTACGGCGCAACTGGCGGGCCTTCCAGGCATCACCCTAGCCTTGAAGTTCAATGTTGGGCCTACCCTGTCTGTCCACAGGGCAGGTGACGACGGCGATACTTACTCAGTGTTGCCTTGATCAACCCGGCGCTCCGGGTGGAACGCGCGGTAAGCGCACCCTTCAATGTCGGGTGTGACGGCGCCGTCGTTTTCAGGCAACGGCGCATGAAGCGCGTCAGTCTTCCTTGTCCAGCACGCGCCGCGGCTTCACGTCGATGCTCGCCGTCATGCCCGCCGCCAGCACCACGTCCTTGGGCACGCTGGCCTCGTCGATCGCGATGCGCACCGGCACGCGTTGCGCCAGGCGCACCCAGTTGAAGGTGGGATTCACGTCGGCGAGCAGATCCTTGCCCGTCGGGTTGTCGCGATCGGTGATGCCGCGCGCCACGCCGATGATGCGGCCCTTGAGATGCGTGCCGCCGCTCATCAGGCGGATATCCACCGGATCACCCACGCGCAGATGCGGCAGCTTGGTTTCCTCGAAATAGCCGTAGATGTAGTAGCTGTGGCGATCGATCAGCGCGAGGCGCGGCGAGCCGGTGGGGGCATAGTCACCCACGCGTACGTCGAGATTGGTGACGTAGCCATCGACCGGTGCGCGCACTTCGGTGCGCTCCAGGTCGAGCTTCGCGCGGTCCACCGCCACCTGTGCCTGCACCACGGCGGCCTCGGCCTGCTCGCGCGCGGCGTTGGCTTGGTGGCCGCTGGCCTGCGCCTGCTGCCAGACGGCGCGCGCGGTCTCGGCGGCGGACTTGGCGTCCGTGCGCTCTTCCTTCGGGACGACTTCGGCCAACTTCTCGCGGCGCGTCGCCTGCTCCTGGCGCATGTCGTACTCGGCCTTGCGCGCGATGGCGCTGGCCAGCACGGCGTCGATGTTCGCGCCGGCCGCGCGCGCGCTTGCCTTCGCTGCGTCGAGGTTGGCTTCGGCCTGCTGCACGGCGATGCGGAAGCGCGTGGGATCGATCTCGAACAGCACGTCGCCCTTCTTCACTTCCTGGTTGTCGATCACCGGCACCTTGGTCACCAGGCCGGAGACGTCGGGAGCGATACGCACCACTTCCGCGCGCACGCGGCCATCGCGTGTCCAGGGCGAATACATGTAGTGCCGCCACAGGGCATGGCCCAGCAGCAGCGCCACGATGACGACGACGGCGGTGATGGCGAATCGGAGCAAGGCTTGGGGCTGGATTTTCATGAAGGTCACTCAGGGATACAGCAACAGGCCGACGGCGCCGAACAGCACGAAGAACACGGCCACGCGAAACAACGATGGATGCCAGACATAGCGGTACAGGCCATAGCGGCCGACGATGGTGTCGATCACCCACAACACCAGCAGGCAGCCGAGGTAGACCAGCAGGATGCTGGGCACCAGCGCGTCGGCAAGGGCGATTTCACGTGGCATGGGGAATCTCCGTTGCCTTCACGATGTAAGGTCCGAGCGCGGATTCGTCGTCGCGCAATGCGGTGCGCAGCTGCAGCAGATGCGCCAGCGCCGGCTGGCAGGTGGCACGCATCTGCGGCAATGTCTGCATGGTCAGCGTGATGGCGTGGTCGACCGCGCCATCCGCCTCCTTCCAGCGCTGCCGGTCGGGGGCATCGTAGAGACGCGCCAAGGCGTCGACGGCGCGCTGCATGGCTTCGCACAACGGCGGCGGCAAGTCGGCGTGCCGGATGTCCTGACGCAGTTCGATGATCGCGCGACCACTGTCGTGGACGGCCAAACCCCAGGCCAGCAGAGTGCGCGACTCCGCGCTGTTGGGCTGGGTGAACTGGACGATCTGGTGGAACAGGTCGCGGTTCGTGCTTTCGAAGCGATACAGCAGGCCCTCCATCGGCGCGGTGGCAACGAACGAGACCTGCCGCCGCAGTTGCTGCAACTGACGGCGGCGCAGCCATTCGGTGCCGATCACGGTCGGAATGATCATGAACGCGACACCGCACATCATCAGACCGAACAGCGAAGCGATGGCGTCGTTGAAGAAGTGCTCCGGGCTGTACACCATCGGATTCTTCAGCGCGAGGATGTATACGTACCCCAGCGTGTAGCCCGCACCTATACCGGGCAACGTCGCGTTGCGCGTGGTGAGGTACGGCCCGATCAAAAGCAGCGGCATGGTGGTCAGCACCATCATGGTGAAGCCGTCGCTGCCCGGCATCAGCCCGAACACCACGAAGTACGCCGCGATCATGCCCGCCGCGTAACCGATCCAGGTGTTGGCCGTGGCCACCAGCGGCGTCGGCGACGTGGCCATGAGACCGCTGAAGATGGTGGCCAGAAGCATCGCGCTGGGGCCGAACGGCCAACCCGTCCATAGCCAGAACACGCTCAGCGCGATCATGGTGAGGAAGGTGCGTATGACGGCGATCAGCGGCGCGGCATAGTCGTTGGCGCGCTTGAAATCCACGCGCTCCGCGCTGCCCTTGAGGCGCCCCTGCGTCTCGCGCAGCGCGGCCTCCAAGGCGGCGAAGTCGCGCAACTCGCTCACGAAGCGATAAAGCAGCGCGGTGCCGCTGTCGAATTCCAGCAGAAGCTCGGGATCCTGTCGCAATCCTTCGCGCAAGGTAGTCGCCAGCGGCGGCAGCTCCGCTTCGCATGCCTCCAGGCGCGTGGCCAGCGAGCGCGGCGCCGCGCGCTCCGCGGCCGGCGGCGACAGCGCCTTGCCGACCGGCGCATACAGCTTGATGAGCGCACTCGCCGTGCGCGGATGGTTGTTGCGTTGCAGGCGGTTTATCAGGTGATGCAACGACTGGAAGCTGGTGGCCGCCGCCATGTAGCGCAGGTTGAGCAGCTGCATGCGGCTGCTTCGTGCACGCGCTTCCGGGTCTTCGAAGATCACCGAGGCGCGCAGGTCTTCCAGCTGCACGGCGGCACGCACGAAGTGCAGATGCGCCTCTTCCATCTTCGCCCGCGGGATCGCGCCGCCCAGGCTACCGCGCGCGAATTCGATGAAGTGCGCGTAGTGCGAGCGCGCCGCGTTCCGCAGTACCTGGCGCAATCGTTCGGGCAACACCGTGTCGCTGATCAGGCCCGCCACGATGATGCCGAGCATCACTTCGCTCACGCGCATCATGGCCGAATCGAACACGTTGTACGGGTTGTTGATGGCCGGCAGCGCCACGATGGCAGCCGTATAACCGGCGAGCACGAAACCGTAGGACATGAAGTTGCGGTACAGCACCGCGCCACCCGCACAGATGCCCACCCACAGCGCGAGCGCCGTCAGGAACAATTCGCGCTGCTGCGGAAACGCCGACATCAGCAGCAAGCCCACCAGGCTGCCGGCACAGGTGCCGATGGCACGATAGAAACTCTTGGCCAGCACCATGCCGCTGTGCGGATGCATCACGATGGAGACCGTGATCATCGTGGTCGAGGGTTGCTCCAGCTGGAACAGCATCGACAGCCATGCCGCGATGTAGAACGCCAGCATGCACTTGAACACGAAGATCCACGCCTGGCGCTCGGTCGCGAGAAATTCGCCCAGCCACGGCAGCGAGCGCTTCGTGGCAACGTCGGAGGGCACCGCCGCCATGGCTACTGCTGCTCCAGTTGCGTCAGGAATTTCTTGAGGAGGCGCTCCAGCTGCGCCATGTCGCGCGGCTGCATGGTGCCCACCTGCCGTTCCAGCAATTCGCACACGTCAGGCAGGAACCCTTCGATCATCGCTACGCCGTCCAGCGTCAGCGAGAGGGCCACCTTGCGACGATCCTCGTCGCTGGCGTTGCGCGCGATCAACCCCTTCTCGCACAGCTCATTGGTGAGCCGCGTGATGTTGGCCAGCTTCTCCCCCGCCGCTTCCGCCAGCTCGGTGGCGTGCATGGTGTAGCCCTCCGTGCCGTACAGCATCATCAGGAGGTTGTATTCCGGGTGATTGATGCCGTAGGGCCGCAGCATGGCATTGGCGTCGTCATGCACGCGTTTGTAGATGTGCTTGATCAGTCGCACGAGCACGGCCGGATCCCGCGGAAACGCAGGATGCCGCTGGCGCGTGATGGCCAGTCGCTGTTCGGTTGGGAGGAAGCTGTTCATGGCGCGCGGCCCAAATAGTACATATATGTAATATATACATGTGTATTTTAGGCTCGCGCGGCGAGGACGTGCAAGAGCGTCATCCTGCAGACGTGAAAAAGGCGCCACGAGGGCGCCTTTCATGGGGTGCAGCGTGAACCTGTGGGAGCGCACCCTGTGCGCGACCGCAGAGTTTGCCGTTACCGCTCCGTAGGTTTGTCGCGCACAGGGTGCGCTCCCACAGGAGGTTCCGGCTTAGCTCAGTTGTTTCCCTTGATCGGATACGTCTCGAAACCACCCGGCGTCGCCTGGTTGGGCTGCTGCTGGTTGGGGTTGGCCGGATTCGCCTGGCGATTGGCCGGAGCCAGCTGTGCGTTGCCGCACTGATAGGCGCCCCACGGCTGCGAGCCGTCGGTCGGTTCGCCCAGCGGCTTGATGGTGTCGGCGTGCATCTTGGCCGCTTCATTGCGCGCCATGACTTCCAGTTCGTCGCGCACCTTGATGTCGTTGCGATTGACGGGGCCGACGTGGTCCATCACCGAAACAGTGACCTTGCCCAGTTCGCGGCACGACGAGAGATCGCCGCTCCAGGCCGTGCGTACGCCCTTGCCGGCATCGTCCAGCGTGATGCCGTAGGTGCAGGCGCCGAGCAACGCGATGGGAACGAGCAACAACAGGGTCTTGCGCATGGATGACTCCGCGACTTGAAAAGTAGAAGGCCGGGCGCTGTCCGCCCGGCCTCCATCCTAACCCGGGGACGTGAACAGGTCCCCTAATGACATCAACGATTACTTGGCCGGCACTGGCTTGCCGTCACCGTCGATCACCTCGATCTCGCCCAGCTTGAGCGCGCGCACCGGCTGCTCGATCTTCTTGAGATCGCCGACGATCACCCACGTCAGCGCCGAAGGCTTGATGATTTCCTTCAGCGCCTGCTCGGCATCGGGCTGACGGATGGCCTCGGTGCGTGCCTTGAGCGTCTGCACGTAATCGTCCGGACGGCCGTACTGCACGATCTCGGTCATCGCGCCAAGCACTTCCGAACTGGTCTCGAAGCTGCCCGGCAGGCCGCGCACGTTGGAGTCCTTGATCTTGTCGACCTCCTGCTCGGTCAGCGGACGCGCACCCACCACTTCGTTGGCTTCCTTGAACACCTCGTTCGCGGACTCGGCGGTCTTGTCGGTCTGCACCGGCGCGTACATCAGGAACGGGCGCTGGCCGACCGCATCGCGCATGAAGCTGAAGGCGCCATAGGCCCAGCGCTTGTCCTCACGCAGGTTCATGTTGAGGCGCGAGGTGAAGCTGCCGCCGAACGCACCGTTGGCCACGTCGATCGCCAGCTCGTTCGGCGCCTTGCTCGACGGTGCGAGCAGGCCGGCGAGGATCAGCGACTGCGGCGCATCCGGCTTGTCGATCAGGAACACGCGCGGCTTCGGCTGCACCGCCACCGTGGCGATGTTCTTCTTCGGCAACGGGCTGGACGGTGCCGTCCAGTCGCCGAACGCGGCTTCGAGCTGCGGAATGATCTGCTGGAGCGTGGTATCGCCGGCGACGAGGATCCTCACGTTGTCCGGGCGCAGCCAGTCGCGCTGGAACGCCGTCAGGTCCGATGCCTGCATCGACTTGATCGCCGCCTCCGTGCCCGAACCGGTGAACGGGATGCCGTAGGCGTGGTTGGCGCCATACAACAGCGGCGGCAAGGTGCGCAGCGCCAGCGCGGTGGGCTGGGTCTTCTCCTGCGCGATGCCGGCCAGCCACTGGCCGCGCACGCGTTCGATGTCTTCGCTCTTGAAGGCAGGGTTGCGCACGATGTCGGCGAACAGCGCCAGCGACGGCTGCAGCTGGTCGTTCAACGCATTGAGTGCCGCCGAGCACGCGTCGAGGCCGCAACCGATGCGCGTGATCGCGCCGAGGCGCTGCTTGCGCTTGGCCACTTCCACCGAGTCGAGATCCTTGGTGCTCTCGTTCATCAGCGTCGTGGTGAAGCTGGCGGTACCGAGTTTGCGACCCTGGTCCGCGGCGTAGCCCGCATTGAACAGCAACTGCACGTGCGTCACCGGCACGGTATGACGCTGTGCCAGCACGACTTCGATACCGTTCTTCAGCTTGCCGCGCTCCAGCGCCGGGAAGCTCAAATCAGGGAACGTGGCCACCTTGGGCACGCCCTGGCTGCGGTCGAGCTGGCTCTTGGCCACGCTGAAGTCCTGCTTGGCAGGCATCTTCGGCACCGGCTTGCCGTCGACCGGGCCGAGCGCGACCACCTTGGCGTCTTCCTGCTCGCCGTTGAAGTCGTCGCCGGCAGGCAGCACGGTGAGCAGGTAGTCGCCATGGCTCAACCACTTGTCGGACGCGGCCTTGACGCTGGCCTGCGTGGCGGCATCGGCGCGCTGCAGGTCCTTCTTGTAGGCACCCGGATCACCACGATAGACCTGACCTTCGGCCAGGATCACCGCCTTGCCGCCAAAGCCGCCGACCTTTTCCAGGCCACGCACGAAGCCGGCGCGGTTGCCGATCTTGGCGCGCTCCAGCTCGTCGGCATTGGGGCCGTCGGCGAGGAATTTCTTCAGCTCGTCGTTGATCGCCGCTTCGACCTTGGCCGGGTCCACGCCATCCTTCACGTCGGCCTGGATCTGGAACTGGCTGGCCAGCGCGAACGGCGAAATGCTTGCCGACACGTCGTCGACCAGCTTGTCCTGATAGACGAGGCGCTGGTACAGGCGCGAGGTCTTGCCGCCTCCAAGCACGGTGGAGGCGAGATCAAGCTGGATCGCATCGTCCGTGCCCAGCTGCGGCACCACCCAGGTGCGGTAGATGCGCGGCTGCGCCACGTGGTCGTGCTGCACGCCACGGGTGGACTTGGTGAGCGGCGTGATCCACGCCTGCTGGCGCGGCACCGGCGGACCGGCCGGGATGTCGCCGAAGTACTTCTCGGCCTTGGCCTTGGCTTCTGCGACGGTGATGTCGCCGGCCAGCACCAGGGTGGTGTTGGCGGCGCCGTAGTAGTCGTGGAACCACTGCTTCACGTCGGCCAGCGAGGCCGCGTTGAGGTCGGCCATCGAGCCGATGGTGTCGTGCTGGTAAGGGTGGTTGCCCGGGTAGGTGTTGGACAGGATGTTCTGGTCCACGCGGCCGTACGGGCGGTTCTCGCCCTGGCGCTTTTCGTTCTGCACCACACCGCGCTGGGTGTCGAGCTCCTTCTGGCCGATGGCGCCCAGCAGGTGACCCATGCGATCCGATTCCATCCATAGCGCCATGTCCAGCGCGGTGGTCGGCACCGTCTCGAAGTAATTGGTGCGGTCGAACCAAGTGGTGCCGTTCATGTCGGTGGCACCTGCCAGCTCGAACGGCTGGAAGTAGGTGCCCTTGTGGTTCTCCGAGCCGGAGAACATCAGGTGTTCGAACAGGTGGGCGAAGCCGGTCTTGCCCTTGGGTTCGTCGGCCGAACCGACGTGGTACCAGATGCTCACCGCCACTACGGGCGCCTTATGGTCCTCATGCACCACCACGGTGAGGCCGTTGGGCAGGGAGAAACGGGTATAGGCGATGTCGGGGACGGCGGTGGCGGCGGATTCCACCGCGGCATGGGGCGCAGCGACCGCCGGCAGACCGGCCGAGACGCTGAGCAATCCTGCGACGAGCAGGGCGAGGGGCTTTCTTGCCATCACGACACTCCTGTTGTTTCGACTTGTGAACGCCGGAGGCTAGCCATGCCTCCGGGGCTTTGGCAAATGACCAATGGCAGGGGTTTTAGTGCCCGGACCGCTGTCCGGACGACTGTCCGTCCGGCTGTCCGGCCGCGCCCGGTCGCTGTCCGCGGACAGCCATCGTGCGCAGAAGGCTTTGTGCAATTTCCAACAAACACAGTCACTTGAAGGTGAATAGAGGGTTGGCACGGCGCTTGCCATATCTACCGTGCAGGACTTACCCACTTTTCATCGGAGACATGATCATGAAATTCGAAGCCTTGATGCTGCGCGGCCTGTTCGTTGCCTGCCTGCTTGTTTGTGGACTCGTGCTGGGTGCCATGGTGAACGCTTCGCCGGACGCCATCCGTCTCGCCGCTGCCGGCAGCGCCGGCCAGCTGATCGCCACCCCGGTCGCTTGTGCGCTTCCGCCCGACGGCGTGGTCTGCCCGCGCTCCAACAACGGGTGAGCAAGGACGCTCACCGTTTGGCGGGTCGCGGGAGAGACCCGATAATGGCTGGATGCTGCACGTCATACTTTTCCGACCAGAAATACCGCCGAACACTGGCAATGTGATCAGGTTGTGCGCCAACACCGGCGCCACGTTGCACCTGATCCGGCCCTTGGGGTTCGAGCTGGACGATGCCCGCCTGCGCCGCGCAGGCCTGGACTACCACGAATACGCGCAACTGGCCGTGCATGACGACCTCGCCAGTTGCCTCGAGGGCATCGGCCAGCCACGTGTGTTCGCCTTCTCCACCCGCGGTCGTGTCGCCCATGTCGATGCGCGCTTCACCGAAGGCGATGCCCTGTTGTTCGGCTGCGAAACCGCCGGCCTGCCCGGCGACGTACTCGACGCGATTCCCGAGGCACAGCGCCTGCGCCTGCCCATGCGGCCCAACAGTCGCAGCCTGAATCTCTCCAACACCGTCGCCGTGGCGGTGTACGAGGCATGGCGGCAGCTGGGTTTCACCGGCGCCGCCTGAGCCACCTCCCCTGTAGGAGCGCACCCAGTGCGCGAAAAGCCAACGAAGCGGTGACGAGGGAACTTGATGCCCTTTGGCGATCCCAGCGCGTCGCCCCAATCCGACACCGTGATCGCGCACTGGGTGCGCTCCTACAACGGCACACAACGGGTGGGCCAACCGCCCTCACCCGCTACAATCGCAGCATGACCGCCTCTCCTAGCTCCCTGCTGCCCCGCCCGCTGCGCGCCCTTGCCGGCCGCGCGCTGGAAACCGCGCTCAACCACACGCTTTCTCTCGACCCCGAAACGGTCGCGCGACTGTCCGCACTGGACGGCCGCAGCGTGCAGCTGCATCTGCGCGGCCCCGAGTTCGCGCTGTCGGTGACGGTGGAAGGCGATCGCCTGAAGGTCGGCCCGGCCAAGGACGACAACCATCTGCGCGTCGCCGCCACGCCGGGCAGCCTGCTCGGCATGCTGGTGAAGCGCGATGACGAAGGTGTCGCGCCGGGCAAGGTGGAGATCGCCGGCGACGCCGACCTCGCGCGTCGCCTGGAAAAACTCGCCAGCAAGTTCGCCCCGGATTTCGAGGAAGCCTTCGCGCGCACCTTCGGCGATGTGCTGGGCGTGCCGCTCGCCAAGGCCGTGCGCAACGGTCTCGCGCACGCGAAGGAAACGGCGAGCCATCTCACCACCGACACCGCCGACTGGCTGCGCGACGAGATCCGCGTTGCCGCCGCACCGGGCGAAGTGGAAGGTTTCCTCGATGGCGTGGACGAACTGCGTGAACGCAGCGAGCGCCTGGAAGCCCGCCTCGCACGCCTCGAACAGCGCCTGAAGAAGGGACCCGCCGCGTGACGATGCCTTTGAAGGTCGTACCGCGCGTGATGCGCGTCGCCTCCGTGCTGCTTGCTTACCGGCTGGATGAACTGGTCGACGCCGCCCACTTGTTCCGACCGCTCAAGCTGGTGCGTCCGCTGGTGGCGAAGCCGCGCGTGAACGTCGATGGCCTGTCGCGCGGCGCACGCCTGCGCCTGGCGCTTACCGACCTCGGCCCGATCTTCGTGAAGGCCGGCCAGGTGTTGTCCACGCGCCGCGACCTGGTGCCGGCCGACATTGCCGACGAACTCGCGCAGCTGCAAGACCAGGTTCCGCCGTTCCCCGGCACCGAGGCGCGCGCCATCATCGAGCAGGAATTGAAGGCGCCGATCACCACGCTGTACGCCGCTTTCGACGAGACGCCGCTAGCCTCCGCATCCATCGCACAAGTGCACGCCGCCACGCTGCATGACGGCAGCGCCGTAGTGGTGAAGGTACTGCGCCCGGGCATCGACAAGCAGATCGAGCGCGACGTGAAGCTGCTGCGCTCGCTGGGCGAACTGGCCCAGCGCTGGCATCCCAACGCCGACAAGATCCGCCCGCTGGACGTGGTGGCCGAAGTCGAGAAGATGCTGGAAAACGAGCTGGATCTGCAGCGCGAAGGCGCCAGCGCCAGCCTGCTGCGGCGCAATTTCGAAAGCGGCGTGGACATGTACGTGCCGGCCGTGCATTGGGATCTCACCGCGGCACGCGTGCTGACGCTGGAACGCGTCTACGGCGTAAGCTGCGACGACATCGCCGCGCTCGATGCCGCCGGCGTGGATCGCAAGGCGCTCGCGGTGAAGGGCGTGCGCCTGTTCTACGAACAGGTGTTCCGCGACAACTTCTTCCACGCCGACGCGCACCCTGGCAACATCTGGGTAGACACCGCGCGCCCCGGCGAGCCGCGCTTCATCGCGCTGGATTTCGGCATCATGGGGTCGCTGCCGGAAGAGGATCAGTACTGGCTGGCGCAGAACTTCATCGCGCTGTTCGAGCGCGATTACGCACGCATCGCGCAACTGCACGTCGACGCCGGCTGGATGCCTTCCACCGTGCGACTGGACGAACTCACCGCCGCCGTGCGCACCGTGTGCGAGCCGTATTTCACGCGTCCGCTGTCGCAGATCTCGCTGGCGGAGCTGGTGGTCAAGCTGTTCCAGACCGCGCGCCGCTATGAACTCACGCTGCAGCCGCAGCTGATCCTTCTGCAGAAGACCCTGCTCAACATCGAAGGCGTGGGCCGCATGCTCGATCCGCAGATCGACATCTGGGCCGTCGCACATCCGGTGCTCAAGCGCATCCTGCGGGAGCGTTACAGCCCTCGCCGCACGCTGCGCGAAATGCGGCGGCGCCTGCCCGAATGGTTCCACGCCGCACCGCAGTTTCCCGAGCTGATGCGCGACGCGCTGCGCCAGGTGGCCAAGGGCGAGCGCCAGCATGTGGCCGATCCACGCGAGTTGGCGCAACGTCATGAAGAAGCGCTGCGTACGCGTCGCTCACTGACGTTCGGATTGCTGGGCGGAAGCCTGCTCATCGGCAGCGCGATGTTGTGGACGCAGGCCGCCGAATTGGGTGTTTGGCAGGCCGTTGCCGTAGCGATCGCTGGCGTGCTGGCGTTCATGGCAGGCTGGCCCCGCCGCTGACTTTTCCTGGCGATCACCCCGGCGCAAACGGGATGATGCCGAGTTTCTGAGCGAGCGGAACGCTCGCACTTGCCGTTGCCCTCTTCATGCTCGACATCCTCTACCAAGACGACGCCCTCATCGCGGTCAACAAACCCGCCGGCCTCGCCGTGCACCGCTCCAAGATGGTGGGAAACGCGGAGGAATTCCTGATCGACGTGCTGCGCGAACAGGTGGGCGGCATCACGTACCTCGCCCATCGCCTCGACCGCGCCACCAGTGGCGTGCTGCTCGTGGCGCGATCCTCCGAGATCGCTGCCGCACTTGGCGAGCAGTTCATGGGGCGCGACGTGCACAAGCAATACCTAGCCGTGGTACGCGGCTGGCCGGAGCCGGAAGCCGCCCAGATCGACTATCCCCTGCCCGGCTCACGCGAAACCGGCCCACGCCGCGAAGCCAGTACGTCGTACCAGCGGCTGGCCACGGTGGAAGTGCCCATCGCTCTGGGTCGCTATCCGCAGCAGCGTTACGCTCTTGTGCTGGCCGAACCGCATACCGGCCGCTTCCGCCAGATCCGCAAGCACATGGCGCACATCCATCATCCGATCATCGGCGATTGCCAGCACGGTCGCGGCGATCACAACCGCCTGTACAAGCAGTACTTCAGCTGCCACCGCATGCTTCTGCACGCGTGGCGACTGAGCTTCGCCCACCCAGTCTCCGGCACCCCCATGCGCATCGAGGCACCGCTGGACGCGGCCTACCGCAACCTGCTCGAGCGCTTCGACTGGTCGCTGCCGGCGGCGTAATGCGGCAGCGCGCGATGGCGGCGCCTCCTGCGCGCCCGCTAAACTTGTCCCCATGCTCACCGTCAGCCGTTCCATCGTCCTGCCAGAGACCGAGCTGACCGAGCGCTTCCTGCGTGCCGACGGTCCCGGTGGGCAGCACGTCAATCGCACCGAAAGCGCCGTCGAGTTGCGCTTCGATGTGGCGCATTCGCCCTCGCTACCTGATCCCGTGCGCGAACGCCTGCTCGCCCGCCGCGATCGCCGCCTCACCGACGAGGGCGTGCTGGTGATCCAGGCGCGTCGTTTCCGCGACCAAGGCCGCAACCGCGAGGACGCGCGCGAGCGTCTGGTCGAAGTCATCCGCGCTGCGCTGGTCGTTCCCAAGGCCCGGGTCGCCACCAAACCCACCCGCGCTTCGAAAGAGCGCCGCCTCGCCGGCAAGCAGCAGCGAGGCAAGATCAAGCAAACGCGTTCGCGTGACTGGAGTCGTGAATGAGTACCCGGATGTTGCCATCCGCCCCGCCCGAAGCCCCGAAGCTCAACAGCCGTTTCTGGCCGTGGCTGGCGCGCGTACTGCTTCGCCTGAGCGGTTGGCGCCTGCTCGGCGAGCTGCCAAACGAGCCCAAGCTCATCATCATCGGCGCGCCGCATTCGTCCTATTGGGACGGCTATTACGGCCTGCTGATGAAGATCGGCCTGGGTGTGGACATCAACATCATCATCAAGCGTGAAGTGCTCGACGGGCCCCTGGGCATCATTCTGCGCCCCATTGGCATGATCGGTATCAATCGCAGCGCCGCGCTCAACGTGGTCGGCCAGATGGTGAAGCGCTTCGCCGAAAAGGACCGCATGTGGCTGGGCATCACGCCCGAGGGTACGCGCAAGAAGGTGAAGCACTGGAAGTCGGGCTTTCTGCGCATCGCGCACGAGGCCAACGTACCCATCCAGACCCTCTTCCTCGATTACCCGACCAAGACCTTCACCTTCGGCCCCGTGGTGCGCGCCACCGGCGACCACGACGCGGACATGACGCGGATCCGGGCGCTGTTCGCGCCCTATCGCGGCAAGCACCGCAACGCTTGATGGGTGCGGTTATCCATGACCGCGACGATCAAGAAGCAGCCATCCATGAGCGCACTTCTCAAGAGGTGCAGTCATACACTTGCTGGGAGATCCCTGTGACGTCGCTAGGCATCCAGCATTTCGACGCCTTCCTGCTAGCCTGCATCGCACTCAACCTGACGCCGGGCCTGGATACGTTCTACATCCTGACGCGCAGTGGCCGCGAAGGCCGCGCGGTAGGTGTCATGGCGGCGCTCGGCATCAATGCCGGCTGCATCGTGCATACACTGGCCGCGGTGCTGGGCATCTCGGCGATCCTGATGACCTCCGCGCTCGCCTTCAGCGTGCTGAAGTATCTCGGCGCCGCCTACCTCGTGTGGATCGGTCTGCGCATGCTGCTGACACGCGGCAGCACGCGGCAACCCACGGTGACGCGCGGCAAGGGCCTGGGCGCTGCATTCCGCCAGGGCATGCTCACCAACGTGCTCAACCCGAAGGTGGCGCTGTTCTTCCTCGCCTTCCTGCCGCAGTTCGTGTCGATGCAGGCGGTTCATCCGCAGCTCGGACTGCTGTTGCTCGGCCTGAGTTTCATCGGCACCGGCACGATCTGGTCGATGGTGCTTGCGCTACTGGGCGGACACATTCACCACTTGCTCGACACACGCCCGCGCTTGGGCCAATGGATGGACCGCGTGTGCGGCACGGTGCTGCTGGGCTTTGGCGTGAAGCTGGCGCTGCAGCGGCAGGCCTGAGTCGCCCGAACCCACTCTGTAGGAGCGCACCCAGTGCGCGACCGCAGCCTAACGCTCGGCCCCAAATCCCGGCTTTCGCCGCATAGACGTCCAGGTCATCCAGTGCGCCTATCGCGCACTGGGTGCGCTCCTACAGTGGGCGGTTTGGTTCAACGTTCGGAATGCCCCGACTCGTCGTAATCGCGATGCGTCAGCAACCCCGGCCGCACCAGATCCACGAACGCCCTTGCCTCTGCGCTGAGGAACTTGCCCTTGCGCATCACCACGCCGTAGCTTCGCTGCGGGAAATACTGCTTCATGTTTCGGACGGCCAAACGCGAACGATCGGCCTCGGTGATGCAGATGCCGGTGACGATGGAAATGCCCAGCCCCATCGCGACGTATTCCTTGATCACGTCCCAGCCACCCACTTCGATCGCCACGCGATAAGGCACCTGGCGCTGCTGGAATACCAGGTCCACCAGCCGGTACGTGGACAAACGCTGCGGTGGCAGGATCAATCCATAGGGCGAGAGATCCTGCAGCGTCAGCGAGCCCTTCGATGCCAGCGGATGATCCAGCGGCGTGATCAACATGGGGTCGTAGTGATAGACCGGTGCCCAGGCGATGTCGTTGGGCACATCCAGCATCGAACCTACCGCGAAATCCGCCTCGTCCGCACGAAGCAGCGCCAGGCCATCCTTGCCGGTGACGTTGGCCAACTGCAGCTGCACTTCGGGGAATTGCTCGCGATAACGCCGCACCAGGTCAGGCAGCAGGTATTGGATGGTCGAGGTGCCCGCCGCGATGGTCAGTCGCCCGCCCTGCAGGCCCTTCACCTTGGCCTGGAAGTCGCGGTCGAGGTTCTCCCAGCCCTCGACCAGCGGGCGGGCCAGCTCGTACAGCGCCTCACCGGCGTCGGTGAGGTTGATACGGCGTCGCCGGCGCTCCAGCAGATTCACGCCCAGCTCCCGCTCCAGTGCCTGCAACTGCAGGCTCACGGTCGGCTGAGACAAGTACAGCGCCTCGGCTGCGCGGGTCAGCGTGCCCAGCTTCACCGTGTAGACAAAGGCGCGCATCTGCTTCTGGCGGTTGCCCTTGTAGTAGTAGCGGCCCGTTCCCGTCCCTTCCTCCCGGTCGCCTTTTCGGCGCATTGAAGGGCCGACGCGAGCTTTTTTCGGCTTGTTCAGCCGTTTTCCGGTCGTTTTCATGCCTTTCAAATCAGTCATTTGAAGCATCTATTAGGTTTAACAATATCAAAAATTGAAACATTTGCTTTGTCAAAGCAAATCCACGTGACCTAGTGTCATCCCATCGTCATCGTGGAGATCGGTCATGGCTGTCCCCAAGGAACGCATCATCCCGTCGCCGGCCCAGGTCGAGGGCTCGGTCGGGCGCGAGCACAGCGCCATCCTTACCCAGGAGGCCCTCGCCTTCCTGGCGCAGTTGCACCGCCAGTTCGACGGTTGCCGCCGCGTGCTGCTCGCCGCGCGTCACGCCCGGCAGGCCCGTTTCGATGCCGGCGAGCTGCCGGATTTCCGCGCCGACACGGTGGCCATCCGTGAAGGCAACTGGACCGTTGCCCCCATCCCGGCCGCCCTGCGCGACCGCCGCGTGGAAATCACCGGGCCGGTCGAGCGCAAGATGATCATCAACGCGCTGAACTCCGGGGCGAAGGTGTTCATGGCCGACTTCGAGGATTCCTCGGCGCCCAGCTTCGCCAACCAGATCGATGGCCAGATCAACCTGCGCGACGCCGTGGACGGTTCGATCGAATACACCTCGCCGGAAGGCAAGCACTACCGCGTCAACGACAACCCGGCCGTGCTGATCGTGCGTCCGCGTGGCTGGCATTTGCCGGAGCGCCACATCACCGTCGACGGCGAGCCGATGTCCGGCGCCCTGGTGGACTTCGGCCTGTTCGCCTTCCACAACGCCCACAAGCTCACCGCGCGCGACCGCGGCCCGTACTTCTACCTGCCCAAGCTGCAGGCGATGGAAGAAGCCGCGCTGTGGGACGAGGTGATGGCCGCGACCGAAGCCGCGCTCGAGCTGCCGCCGGAATCCATGAAGGTCACCGTGCTCATCGAGACGCTGCCGGCGGTGTTCCAGATGCACGAGATCCTGCACGCGCTGCGTGGCCGCATCGTCGGCCTCAACTGCGGCCGCTGGGACTACATCTTTTCCTACCTGAAGACCTTCCGCGCATACCGTGACCGCCTGCTGCCGGATCGCGGCCAGGTGCAGATGACGGTGCCGTTCCTGAAGGGCTATTCAGAACTGTTGATCCAGACCTGCCATCGCCGCGGCGCGTTCGCCATGGGCGGCATGGCCGCGCAGATTCCGATCAAGGGTGACGACGCCGCGAACGAAGCCGCACTGGCCAAGGTGCGCGCCGACAAGCTGCGTGAAGTGCAGGCGGGTCATGACGGCACGTGGGTGGCGCATCCGGCGCTCGTGCCGGTCGCAAGGGAAATCTTCGACAAGTACATGCCCTCGCCGAACCAGCTCAACGTGGTGCGTGCCGACGTCGACGTGCAGCGCGACCAGCTGATCGCGCCGTGCAGCGGCACGATCACGCGCGAAGGCTTCGACAACAACGTGGAAGTGGCGCTGCGCTACACCGCGTCGTGGCTGGACGGGCAGGGCTGCGTGCCGATCCATCACCTGATGGAGGACGCCGCCACCGCGGAGATCGCACGCGCGCAGCTATGGCAGTGGCTGCACCTGGGGCCGCTGGAATTCACGGATCACGCGCCGATCGATTTCGCATTGTTCGATCACTCGCTGACCAAGCACACGCATCGCCTGATCGAAGCCAACGGCCCGTATGCGCATCGCGCCGAACAAGCCGCCTCGCTGCTAAGGCAACTCACGCACGCCGACGAACTCGGCGATTTCCTCACCCTGGCGGCCTACGAACAGATCGACTGAGAACCGGCCAGCTCTCTGTAGGAGCGCACCCAGTGCGCGAACGCGGCGTCTCCGCTGCATAGGCTCCTCGCGCACTGGGTGCGCTCCTACAAACAAACGCATCCGCACACGCAACGGAGTCACGTCATGAAGAACACGCTGCCCACCGCCGAACAGATCGCGCTCGACTGGAAGAACAATCCTCGCTGGAGCGGTATCCAGCGCAACTTCAGCGCCGACGACGTGGCCCGCCTGCGGGGCACGGTACCGGTGGAGCATTCGCTGGCCCGCCGCGGCGCCGAGCGCCTGTGGAAGTCGCTGCACAAGGAAGATTTCGTCAACGCGCTTGGTGCGCTCACCGGCAACCAGGCCATGCAGCAGGTGAAGGCCGGTCTGCAGGCGATTTATCTCAGTGGCTGGCAGGTCGCCGCCGATGCGAATCTCGCCGGCGAGATGTATCCCGACCAGTCGCTGTATCCGGCCAATTCCGTGCCGCAGGTCGTGAAGCGCATCAACAACACGCTGCTGCGTGCCGACCAGTTGCATCATGCCGAAGGCACCGACGAGATCGATTGGATGGTGCCGATCGTGGCCGATGCGGAAGCCGGCTTCGGCGGCGTGCTCAACGCTTTCGAGCTGATGAAGGCGATGATCGAAGCGGGCGCCGCCGGCGTGCATTTCGAGGATCAGCTCGCTTCGGTGAAGAAGTGCGGCCACATGGGTGGCAAGGTGCTGGTGCCGACCCGCGAAGCGGTGGACAAGCTCAACGCTGCGCGCCTTGCCGCCGACGTGCTTGGCGTGCCGACGCTGATCGTCGCGCGCACCGATGCCGATGCCGCGGACCTGCTCACATCCGACATCGACGACAACGACAAGCCGTTCATCACCGGTGAGCGCACGGTGGAAGGTTTCTTCCGCGTTCGTCCCGGTATCGACCAGGCCATCAGCCGCGGCTTGGCTTATGCGCCGTACGCCGATCTCGTGTGGTGCGAAACCAGCAAGCCGAACCTGGAGGAAGCGCGCAAGTTCGCCGAGGCGATCCACGCGACATATCCCGGCAAGCTGCTGGCCTACAACTGCTCGCCCAGCTTCAACTGGAAGAAGAACCTCGACGACGCCACCATCGCCACCTTCCAGAAGGAACTGGGCGCGATGGGCTACAAGTTCCAGTTCATCACCCTGGCCGGCTTCCACAGCCTTAACTACGGCATGTTCGATCTGGCTTATGGTTACGCCCGTCGACAGATGAGTGCGTTCGTGGAGCTGCAGGAGAAGGAGTTCGCCGCCGCCGAACGGGGCTTCACCGCGGTGAAGCACCAGCGCGAGGTCGGCACGGGCTACTTCGACGCCGTGACCCAGGCCATCCAGCAGGGCCAGTCGTCCACCACCGCGCTCAAGGGTTCCACCGAGGAGGCGCAGTTTCACGCCTCTCGTCACGCCAGCGCGGCGTGATGCGGTAATTCCCGTCGCGTGAGCCGGCATGGATGCTGGCGCGTGCGCGGGGAGCGCGGCCCTGTCCTGCGCTCCCTGCGCGCGCCGCGCAGGGAAGGCGCGCGCGTCAGTTGACCGGACGCAGCGGTTGCGGTGGTACCAGCGCGGTAACCAGCCAACCCGGCTTGGGCTCGAGCTCTCGTTTCACCGAAGCAATCCGCAACGCACCTTTTTCCTCGACGCCGAACAGCAGCACCGTGTTCGAACCGTATTGCTCGATGAAGTGCGGCCAGTCGAACGTCGCCGTCAATCGCGTGGACTTGATCGTCCAGCCCTCGGCGAGGCGTTCCTCGAACCGCTCGTGTGTCATCGCGGCGTCGAACAGCGCCGGCGCCAGCAGATGGCCGCCCAATTGCGTGCGCTCGTGCGCCTGGTGCGTGTCTTCCACAAGCAGCCGATAAACACGGCCGCGCCCGAATTCCTGGCGGTAATACACGCAGGCGAGTGCGTTGCGCTCCCGATTGGCCGACATCGCCAGGAGTCGCCCGATACCGGACAGATCGAGGTGGCGCTCGGCATACGTCGTCGCCGGATGACCGTAGAACGTGTTCAGGCCTTCCATGCGCGCCAGGCGAATGCCTTGCCACTGCTCATCGGCAATGACGACTCGAAAGCCTGCATCGACCAAGGCGTGGGCGATCTGGCGTGCCGCGGCGTCCGCACCGTAGATGAGCACGCCGGTCGGATCGGGTTCGGCAACCTTCAGCCAACGCGCCAAGGGCCGTGCGGTCGCACTCTGCAGCAACACCGTGCCGATGATGATCAGGAACACCAATGGCACCAGCTGTGCGGCTCCCGGTATGCCCAATTCGCCCAGGCGCAACGCGAACACCGCAGACACCGCTGCCGCCACGATGCCGCGCGGCGCCACCCAGCCAATCAGCGCGCGCTCGCGCCAGTTCAGCGCGCTGCCCGCCGTCGCGATGGCAACAGTGAGCGGACGTACCACCAGCTGCGCCACGACAAAGATCGCCACGCCCGACCACAGCACATGCCCCGGCAACGGCCAGGTCAGTCGCGCCGCCAGCAGGATGAAAAGACTGGAAACCAGCAGGGTGGTGAGGTTTTCCTTGAAATCGAGGATGTCGTCGATATGCACGTCGCGCATATTGCCGAGCGCGATGCCCATCACCGTCACCGTCAACAAGCCGGACTCATGCGTGACCGCGTTGGACAACGAGAACGCCAGCAACACCGTCACCAGCGCGGCATAGTTCTGCAGGTATTCGGGGATCATCTGGCGACGCAGGAAAAACGCCAGCAGCCACGCCGCCACCAGGCCGACCACGGTGCCACTGGCCAACACCGCGAGGAACACACCGATCGTGCGACCTTCCTGGTGGGACGCAATCGCCTCGAACACCAGCACGGCGAACAAGGCGCCGAGTGGATCGATCACGATGCCTTCCCAGCGCAACGTATTGGCGATGCGCGCATTGGGCCGCACAGTGCGCAGCATCGGCGCGATCACCGTCGGTCCGGTCACGCAGGTCAGCGCACCGAACAGCAACGCGACCTGCCAGCTCAGGCCCGCCAGGTAATGCGCAGCGATCGCGAGCAGGAACACGGCGATCACCGCGCCATAGGTCACCAGCCCACGCACGACGCTGCCTATCTCGCGCAACTCGCTGAAGCGCAAAGTCAGGCTGCCTTCGAACAGGATCAGCGACACCGCCAGCGACACGATCGGAAACAGCAGCGGCCCCAGCAGTCGATCGGGCTGCAGCGCGCCCACCACGGGACCCATCAGGATGCCGGCCAGCAACAGGAACAGGATCGCCGGCAACCGAACCCGCCAGGCCAGCCATTGGGCGAGAAAGCCGACACCCAGCATGCTCACCAGCAACAGCCCCAGGTCAGCCGACATGCGCGATCCTTCGAGCGACCAAACGTGGCTATCGGAGCATGCACGCCGTCGTGGCGTCTACCGTTCGTTTTGCAGGCTGTGAGTGAAACAGGAAAGGGCCAAACCCCGGTATCGGACGGGGGAGGGGGAGGGAGTACCGATACCGGGGTGGCAGGCATAGTTCAATAAAGAACTAGCGGGTACAGATAATACGCTCCGGCCCCGACAAGTCAATACCCGTCAGTTCAAAAATTGCCCCGGCAGCGGCGCCTCCCATAGGAGCGCACCCGGTGTGCGATCAACGAAAACCGCCCACATCACCCCTGGGCGAGGCCTCAAAACCGGCGATAGGTCAGGGCTTCAGCCAAATGCGTGCGGTCCAGCAAAGCTGCACCGCCATCCAAATCAGCGATCGTGCGCGCCACTCGCAGCGTCCGGTGATAGGCCCGCGCCGACAGGCCCAGGCGTTCCAGCGCGGCATCGAACCAGCGCCGCTCAGCCGGCCCCAACGCGCAGTCGCGCTCCAGTTCCCGCGTGCTGATCTCGGCATTCGGTCGCCCGGCGCGCATCAGTGCATGCTGCCGTGCCTTCACGACTCGCGTACGTACGGTCGCCGAGTCCTCATCGTTGGCGCCCCGCGGCGCCCCCAGCTCGCCCAGCGGCACGCGAGGCACGTCAACACCGAGATCGATACGGTCCAGCAGCGGCCCGGAAATGCGCGCCCGGTAGCGCTGCACCTGATCGGGCGTGCAGTTGCACGAATGGCGCGGATCGCCCGCATAACCGCACGGGCACGGGTTCATCGCCGCGACCAGTTGGAACTGGGCGGGAAACGTGGATTGCCGCGCGGCGCGCGACACCACGATATGGCCCGACTCCATGGGTTCGCGCAGCACATCAAGCACATGCCGGCCGAACTCGGGCAGCTCGTCGAGAAAAAGCACACCGTTGTGCGCCAGCGAGATCTCGCCGGGCCGCGGAACCGCGCCACCACCCACCAGCGCTACCGCCGAGGCGGTGTGATGTGGCGCCCGAAACGGGCGTCGTCGCCAGTACTGGGGATCCACGGTTTGCCCCGCCACCGACAGCACGGCGCAGGTCTCCAGTGCCTCGGACTCGGTCAGCGGCGGAAGAATGCCTGGCAGGCGCTCCGCCAACATGGTCTTGCCGGTTCCAGGCGGGCCGCTCAGCAACAGGTGATGTCCACCTGTAGCGGCGATCTCCAGGGCACGGCGCGCCTGCAACTGGCCGCGAACATCGGCGAGATCCGGTCCGATCCCCTCGATACCAGGCGGCGGCGGATCCGTCGGCAAGCCCAAGTCTTGCGCGCCACGCAGCCAACCGCACACCTCCGCCAGCGTATCGGCGACCAGCACGTCGGCGTCGGAAACCAGGGCAGCCTCGGCCGCATTCGCCCGGGGCACCACCACGCGCCGGCCGCGTGCACGCGCACGCAGCAGGGCGGGCAGCACACCGGAAACGCCACGCAGGGCGCCGGACAGCGCCAGTTCGCCGAGGAATTCGCAATCGTCGAGCTTTTCGCGCGGCACCTGGCCGCCAGCAGCCAGGATGCCCAGGGCAATGGCCAAATCGAAGCGGCCACCATCTTTCGGCAATTCCGCAGGCGCCAGGTTCACCGTGACCTTGCGGTTGGGATATTCAAACGAGGTGTTCTGGATAGCGACGCGAACGCGGTCACGCGCCTCGCGCACTGCCGCTTCGGGCAAGCCAACGATATTCGTGCCCGGCAGGCCGCCGGAGAGGTGCACCTCGACCATCACCTGGGGCGCAGCCACACCTTCCTGGGCACGGCTGAGCGTGACGGCAAGGCTCATACGGAACGGGTTTCGGAGCGGCTGCCCGGTTGAAACATGGAGCGACTCCCTCGCGCAGCCTGCGATGAAAATAGCCGCCCCCGACCGTTCTCGGGGTGAGGGTGACAGATCGGGGGCGGCTCCCGGGACGTGGGCCGCGCTACGCCCCGTCAGGTGGCAGCACTGGCCTCGAGTTCTGCGATTCGCTTTTCCAGAGCCTCGACCTTGGCACGCGTACGCGCCAAAAGCTGCGTCTGGACTTCAAACTCCTCGCGGGTGACTAGGTCGAGGCGGCGCAATCCCTGCGCCAGGACATCGCCGAAGTTGGTGCGCAGATCCTGGTGCGCCTGGGCCAATCCTGTTGGAACCAACGAAACTAGACGCTGGGCAAGTTGATCGATGTCCTGCTTATCCATCATGGATAGCACCTCGAACTTGTCGGAAGTAAGTGTAGATTCATGTCTTTAAACGCCACCATCGGCCTGCTCCACTTCAATCTGTAGGCATTGTCCTACACGAGACCCACCCAGGCGACAGCGATAGGGCCGGGCAGGCAAAATGCCACGTCCCGGCACCCGGCCGGACAACCCACGATTTCGAGGAAGACCCATGAAGCTGGTGGTAGCGATCATCAAGCCGTTCAAGCTGGACGATGTCCGCGAGGCGCTGGCCGAGGTGGGCGTCCAGGGCATCACCGTGACCGAGGTCAAGGGCTTCGGCCGCCAGAAGGGTCACACCGAGCTGTACCGCGGGGCGGAGTACGTGGTCGACTTCCTGCCCAAGATCAAGCTTGAGGTCGCCGTGGGCGACGAGCAGCTGGATCGCGTGGTGGAGGCCATCCAGCAGTCGGCGCGCACCGGGAAGATCGGCGACGGCAAGATCTTCGTCACGCCGCTGGAACAGGTGATCCGCATCCGCACCGGCGAGCTGGACAGCGACGCACTCTGAACCACTTCAGGCCGCGGCCTGCGCTCGCTCGAAGCGCCGGTGGTGCACCAGCAGGCCGGTGAAGTAGCAGACGTAGTAGCCGATGACGAGGCCGAAGATGGCCAGCGTCAGCGGACTGTTGCCGAAGGCCGGTGCCGAATGCGCCATGGCCGGATCCTGCAGCTGCGGCATGACGACCATGAAGCGCCATGCCAAGCGTCCCACCAGCAGCACGGTGAGGATGCCGCCGATCCAGGCGTTCGGGATGTAGAGATCGTTGCCGCCGGCGTCGCGCTCGAAGCGCGTCAGGCGCAGGCCGATCGTGCCCAGCGCTACACCGAGCAGCGCCCCGCCGAGCAGGCCTTCCAGCAAGCGGGGATTGTGCAGGCCGCCCAGCACGATCAGTCCGCCGATCAGGCTGAGGAATGTGATGCGCGCGATCATCCGGCGGCGGCGTACCGGCTGTCGACCGAAGCTTCCGCGCACGCGGCGCCAGATGCCGAAGGCCATCAACGGGATCAGCAACGCGTAGATCATGTTCGGGGTCATGCCGGCATCTCGCATTTGGGATGCCGGGAGCTTATCGGCTCGATCCGGCGGCGGCGACTGACGGCACGCAACCATCGCGGATGACGGCTGTCACCCGCGATGGCTTCTTCCGGTTTACTTCGCCTTGCCCTGGTTGGCCACGGCGGCCATCTTCGCGGCGATGGCGTCGGCATCGCCCAGGTAGTAGTGGCGAACAGGCTTGAGGTTCGCGTCGAACTCGTACACCAGCGGCACGCCGTTGGGGATGTTGAGCTCGACGATCTCCTCGTCGGAAATGTTGTCGAGGTACTTCACCAGTGCACGCAGCGAATTGCCGTGCGCGGCGACGACCACGCGCTGGCCGGAGGCGACTGCCGGCGCCAGCACGTCATGCCAGTAGGGCAGTACGCGATCGACCGTATCCTTCAGGCATTCGGTGTCCGGGATCATCGACGGATCGAGGTTTGCGTAACGCGGGTCGTGCACCGATTCGTTGCTGGCGCGATCGAGCGGCGGCGGCGGGATGTCGTAGCTGCGGCGCCAGATCTTGACCTGGTCTTCGCCGTACTTGGCTGCCGTTTCGGCCTTGTTGAGCCCCGTGAGGCCGCCGTAATGACGCTCGTTGAGGCGCCAGTCGGTGACGACCGGGAGCCACATCTGGTCCATCGCATCAAGTACGCCCCACAGCGTGCGCACGGCGCGCTTGAGCACGGAGGTGTGGGCGATGTCGAACGCATAGCCTTCGGCCTTGAGCAGGCGGCCGGCTTCGGCGGCTTCGGCCATGCCCTGTTCGGTGAGGTCCACATCGGCCCAACCGCTGAAGCGGTTGTCGAGGTTCCACTGGGATTGGCCGTGGCGAATGAGTACGAGCTTGTACATGGCGGGAATTCGCGGCGAGAAACCTGGCATGGTGAGGCCGCGCCCCGGGCTCGTCAAATCGGCCGCCCCTGTCGAAGGTCATGCTAAACCCGGGGCAGTGCTGGCGCATCCTAGAGGGGTCAATACCCTCATGGAGTTCGTCATGCATCGCCATCTGCTAGCCCTCGCCCTTGCCCTCGCGCTGCCCCTGGTTGCGCAGGCCGCGGACAACGATATCGACAAGGTCAATGGCGCTGCCCGCGTCGAGGCCGGCCAGCATGCCGGCAACGTGAGTACGGTGAATGGCTCCGTGCACGTCGGCGACAATGCCGTCATTCAAAAGGCCAGTACCGTGAATGGCTCGGTGGAGCTGGGTGATCACGTGCAGGCGACTGCGGCGGACACTGTCAATGGCGCCATCACCGTGGGCGCGTCCAGCCGCGTGAGCGGCGCGGTGACCACGACCAATGGCGGCATTCATCTCGAGAAGGGTGCGGACGTGACCGGCAAGACCGGTACCGTCAACGGCGGCATCAATCTGGATGCGGCACATGTGGGCGGCGGCATTTCGACGGTGAGCGGTGACATCACCGTCGGCGCCAACTCGCGCGTGGAAGGTGGCATCCTCGTCGACAAGCCCGGTGGCTGGTTCAGCTTCAACACCAACAGCCGTCTGCCGCACGTGGTGATCGGCCCTCACGCCGTGGTGCAGGGCACGCTGGAGTTCCGCCGCGAAGTGGTGCTGCAGGTGAGCGACACCGCGCAGATCGGCCCGGTGAAGGGAGCGACGCCGGTGAAGTTCAGCGGCGACGTGCCGACGAACTGAGTCTCTCGCTTGACTCGGCTTTCCAGCGAAGACTGGCGTCCTGCGGCTTCATCCCCCAGGGCCGTCGGGCACCAGCTTTCGCTGGGAAGGCGAGCCACGCGACAGGGCGTTACACCCAGTCGCGTGGCTTGAGGTAATCGCTGAGCCTGGCTTCGGCCGAGCCGGCTTCCGGCTGATAGGCATATTCGAAACGCACGCGAGGCGGCAGGCTCATCAGGATCGATTCGGTGCGTCCTCCCGACTGAAGGCCGAACAACGTGCCGCGGTCGTACACCAGGTTGAATTCCACGTAGCGTCCGCGGCGATAGAGTTGGAACTCGCGTTCGCGTTCGCCGTAAGCCTCGCTCTTGCGGCGCTCGACGATAGGCACGTAGGCGTCGAGGAAGCCCTGCCCGACGTCACGCGTGAAGGCGAAGCAGCGCTCGAAGCCACCTTCGTTCAGATCGTCGTAGAACAGGCCGCCGACGCCGCGCGTTTCGCCACGGTGCTTGATGTAGAAATACTCGTCGCACCATTGCTTGTAACGTGGATACACCTCTTCGCCATACGGTTTGCAGAGGTCGCGCGCGACCGTATGCCAATGCACGACGTCCTCGTCATGCGGATAGAACGGCGTGAGGTCGAAACCGCCGCCGAACCACCACACCGGGTCGACGCCTTCCTTGCTCGCTTCGAAGTAGCGCACGTTGGCGTGCGTGGTGGGCACGCGCGGGTTGCGCGGGTGAAGCACCAGCGACACGCCGGTGGCGATGAAGCTGCCGCCGGCAAGATCGGGGCGATGTGCCGTGGCGCTGGGCGGCAACTGGTGGCCGTAGACGCGCGAGAAGTTCACGCCGGCCTGCTCGAAGATCGCGCCGTCGCGCAGCACGCGCGTACGTCCGCCGCCGCCGGCTGGACGCGTCCAGGCGTCTTCTTCGAAACGTGCCTTGCCGTCGAGCTGTTCGATGGCGGCGCAGATGCGATCCTGCAGTTCGCGCAGGAAGGTTTCGGCTTGGTCGGCTTGCTGGCTCATCACGTCACTCGTGCTCGATCGAGAGCTGCAAGCTTAGCAAGCATGGAACGCATGGCTGTGCGGCGAGGGGTCGCGCATCCGTTTACGGTGGTTTGGGTGGGCTGCTCTTTTCCCTCTGGGGGACATCCTGTGCGCAACAAGCGTGCGGAGAGGCTGGGTTGGAGGCTGCGGTCGCGCACTGGGTGCGCTCCTACAACGGAGAGGGCTGGCAGCAAGGAATGGGCGAGCGCTCGGTTTGTGGCGATGCATGCACCGGGCCGACTTTCCATGTGGGAGCGCACCCTGTGCGCGACAAGCGTGTGGAGAGGCCGGGTTGGAGGTTGCGGTCGCGCACTGGGTGCGCTCCTACAACGGTGGGTGCTGGCAGCAAGGAAGGGGCGAGCGTTCGGTTTGTGGTGGCGATGCATGTACCGGGCCGACTTTCCATGTGGAGCGCACCCTGTGCGCGACAGGCGTGCGGAGAGGCGGGGTTGGAGGCTGCGGTCGCGCACTGGGTGCGCTCCTACAAGAGAAGGTGTGCTCAGCTGATGCGTCGGGCCATCCGCTGGTGGCCGATCAGCCTTGCCCAGCGCACGCCGATGTCGATCCACATGAGGTAGCCGGACTCGGTGAGCAGTCGGGCCAGGCAACGACGATTGAGTTCGAACGCGGGTTCAGCCGCTACCACCACGCTGTCGAATCCCAACCGGCGCGCCAGCAGCTGGCAGCGCGCCAGGTGATAGCGGCTGCTGACCAGCGCCACCGGCGGCAATACGCGCAGCACGGGTCCGTCCTCCTGCAACAGGCTGCGCGCATGGCGCAGGTTTTCCAGCGAGTCGATGGAGGCCTGCTCCAGTTGCAAAACGATGCCGGGAGGCAGCTCGCGATCGGCCAGCCACGCCCTGCCCGCGGCCGCCTCGCTGATGCTCCCGCCACTGCGGCCGCCCAGCAGCAGCACATGGTCGGTAAGGTCCGCGCGCATCAACGCCAGGGCTCGCCCGAGGCGCAGCTGGTAGTCCGCCTCGGGTTGGTCGCGCACCAGCCTGCGACCGAATACCAGCACCGTCATCGGTCGCGACAGGGTCAAGGGGCTGCGCGCCGCCACGTGCCAGACGTGGACGAGATAGCCGAGCCAGACCAGACCGAGGCTCAGCACCACGGCGACCAGGGTGACCACGGCGGCATGCAGCACATCACGGTCGCTGAGATAGCGCCAGGGGCCGCGTTTCAAGGGGGCGACGGAGGACACGACAGGGCAGGGCAGTGGAGGCGGGCGAGAGGGAAGTGTGCGCAGCGGACTCTGCCCGCGCAATCCGTTCCATGGGCAAGATGAACGCCGCTTCGACCGTTCCCGGGGCGGACTAGGCAATGCGCCGGGTGCTGGTTAGGCTGGCGTGATGCCAGTACCGATTCAACCCCTGGCCGTCAGCGCCTACACGGCCACTTCGGCGCTCGGCCACGGTCTAGAAAGCCATCTCGCCGCCCTGTCCGCCACCCGCGGCGGCCTGCGCCCCAACGATTTCAGCAGCGCGCCCTTGGCGTGCTGGATCGGCCGTGTCGAAGGCGTCGAAGACGCCGCGCTGCCCGCCGCCCACGCCGTATGGGAATGCCGCAACAACCGCTTGGCCTGGCTGGGCCTGCGGCAGGACCGCTTCCTCGAGCGGGCCCTCGACGTGCGCCAGCGCTACGGCGCCGCGCGCGTCGCGCTGGTGCTGGGTACGTCCACGGCCAGCATCGGCGCCACCGAGGAAGCCTATCGCCGCCTCGACGACGACGGCCATATGCCGCCCGACCTGCGTCGCCCGCTGATCCATGCGCCCCACTCGCTCGCCGGTTTCGTCGCCGAAGCGTTGGGCCTGGAAGGGCCCTGCCTCACCGTCTCCACGGCCTGCTCTTCGAGCGCGAAGGTGTTCGCCAGCGCCGAGCGATTGATCCGGCTCGGGCTCGCGGATGCGGCCGTGGTCGGCGGCGTGGATACCTTGTGCGACAGCGTGCTGTTCGGCTTCAACGCGCTGGAGCTGGTGTCGCCCGATCCCTGCCGTCCGTTCGACCAGGCCCGCCGTGGCATCTCGATCGGCGAGGCCGCCGGCTTTGCCTTGCTCGAGCGCACCGGCATGGCGCCGCACGCGCCCCGGCTGCTCGGCTATGGCGAATCCAGCGATGCCCACCACATGTCGACGCCTCATCCGGAAGGTCTCGGTGCGGAGCTGGCGCTGCGCGATGCACTGGCCCGCGCCAACCTGCACGCCGACCAAGTCGACTACATCAACCTGCACGGCACGGCCAGCCTCAAGAACGACGAAGTGGAAGCGGCGCTGGTCACGCGCGCGTTTCCCACCACCACGCGAGCAAGCTCCACCAAGGGCTTCACCGGCCATACGCTCGGCGCCGCCGGCATCCTCGAGGCGGCGTTCGCGCTGCAGGCAATCGAGCATGGGCTGGTTCCGGCCAACCTCGGCTGCACCGCGCCGGATATCGCCTGCGGGCCTCAGTTCGCCTGGGAGGTCGAGCAACGACGTGTTGACACGGCCGTCAGCAACTCGTTCGGCTTCGGGGGCAACAATGCTTGCCTGGTCTTCGGGAGAGCACCCGCATGAGTGCGCTACAGGTGCATGTCGAAGGGATCGGCCTGTGGTCGGCGTCGCTGGCGGATTTTGCCGCGCTGAAGGCGCAAGAGCGCGGCGAACCGGTAACCCCTCCACCTGCGCGACCGGCCGCGTCCACCTTGCCTGCGAACGAACGCCGGCGTGCTCCGGAGAGCGTACTGCTGGCGGTGGAAGTGGCGGGTCAGGCGGTGGCGATGAGCGGCCGTGCGGCTGCCGAACTGGGGTGCGTCTTCAGCTCGGCCTACGGCGACCAGCTGATCTCCGACTACATGTGCACGACCCTGGCCCACGCACCCACCGAACTCTCGCCCACGCGCTTCCACAACTCGGTGCACAACGCGCCCGCCGGCTACTGGACCATCGCCACCGGCTGCCATGCGCCCTCGAACGCGATCAGCGCCGGCCATGCGAGCTTCGGCGCCGGCCTGCTCGAAGCGGCCACGTTGTGCGTTAGCGAGCAACAGCCGGTGCTGCTGGTGTGCAGCGACATCGCCGGTCATGGGCCGGTGGGCGACATGAGCGGCTCGCAGCTGTCCTTCGGATGCGCGCTGGTGCTGTCGCCCCAGGTGAGCGAACGCAGCCTCTTGCGGCTGGACCTGATGCTCGAACCGCATGCAGGCCCAATGTTGCATCCCGCGCCGCGTACCGGCGCCTGGCAGGAAGCCAACCCGATGGCCTCGGCAGCCTGGCCGTTGATGCAGAATCTGGCTCGTGGAGCCGGCGAGTGCACGGTGGCCGCCGCTGAAACGTTGGCTTTGCGTGTTGTCATGGAGACCGCTGCTTGAATACATCCGATGTCCGTTGGTGCGTGCTGATCCCCTGCCTCAACGAGGAGGCGGCGATCGGCGCGGTGGTGCAATCGGTGTTGGAACTGGGCGTACCGGTCATCGTCGTGGACGACGGTTCCGACGACCGCACGCCCGACATCGTGGGCGCACTGCCGGTGACGCTGCTGCGCCACCGGCAACGCAGCGGCAAGGGAGAGGCGTTGCGCACCGGCTTTCGCGAAGCGTTGCGCCAGGGCTTCGACGCGGTGCTCACCATGGACGGCGACGGACAGCACCTCGCCAGCGATATTCCGCGCATCGTAGCCGCCGCCAAGCGGTATCCGAACCACATCGTGATCGGGGCGCGCCTGATCGATCGCGACCAGCAACCCAAGGGGCGCCGCCGCGCCAACGCAGTCGCCGACTGGGGCATCTCCTGGGCCTGCGCGCAGCCCGTCGCCGATACGCAAAGCGGCCAGCGCTGGTATCCGCGCGCCGCGCTCGACCTGGTCGATCTCCCGGCGGAAAACTTCGTGTTCGAAGCCGCCATCCTCATCGCGGCCACGCGCGAACGCGGACTGGATGTCGTGTCCGTGCCGATCGCCTCGCGTTACCAGGGCGAGTTCCGCATCAGCCACTTCAGCCCGGTGCGCGATGTCACGCGCATCACCCTCTACACGGTCGGACAGGTGATCCGCCATGGCGACGTCATGGCGAGCTATCGCCGTTCGCGCGCGTCGCAGCCGATCGTGTTCGACGCGGCGGTGACGGGTTAGTCAGAGGAACCCGCAAGCGGCTTTGGCGATCACTTCACGCCATGCCGCCGTTGACGCCGATGACCTGGCCGTTGATGTACCCGGCCGCCTCCGAACACAGGAACGCCACCAGCGCCGCTACTTCCTCGGGCTTGCCGGCGCGTTGCGCAGGAACGATTTCGCGGATGCGCTCGGGCGGAAACTCTTCGCCGATCATGCGTCCCTCGATCACGCCCGGCGCCACCACGTTAGCCGTGATGCCACGCGAGGCCATCTCGCGCGCGAGTGAACGGGTGGCGCCGTGCAGGGCCGACTTCGCCGCCGCGTAGTTGGCCTGCCCGCGATTGCCCAATTGGGCCGCCACCGAACTCACCGACACGATGCGACCGAAACGCGCGCGTGCCATCGGCAGCAGCAATGGCTGCGTAACATGAAAGAAGCCATGCAGCGAGACGTCGATGACGTGGCGCCAGGCTTCCTCCGAGAGACCCGCCATCGGGCCATCGGCGTGCACGCCGGCATTGTTGACCACGGCGTGGATCGTGCCGTCGGCGAGCAGCGCTTCGATGGCCTGACGCGTAGCGCCGGCATCGGTGACATCGAAGGCGACAGACTGCGCGCTGCCTCCGGTATCGCGAATGGCGGAGGCCACATCATCGGCGCGTGCCAGCGAGGCGTTCGCGTGGACGATCACGTGGTAGCCGCCCAGTGCCAGCGCCTGGCAGATGGCTCCGCCCAGATCGCCGCTGCCACCGGTGACAAGTGCGCGTCGGGAAGCGTTGGCCTGCGACATGGAGAACCTCGCGGTCAGGAGAGGGGGTGGATGACGGCAGCGCGACCGGATGCCAGCAGACGGCCGTGCTGCTCTACGCGAAATGCATACTGCGCTCCGGCCTCGTCGGCGTACAGGCACTCGGCATGGACGTCCAGACGGCCGTCGGTGGCGTCGACATATTCCACGGCGAGCGCCACGTCGCGCAGGCTCACGAGCCGACCCGGGCGCGCCTCGGCGATACCGCGTTCACGCGCCCGCAGGGCACCATGCACGGCCATCGCCTGTGCGCCGTACTCGGCCAGATGCACCGCGTGGAGGCCATGTTCGCCACGCAACGGATGCTCGGCGTGCGCATGATTGTCGCTCACCGCATGGATCGTGGCGTCATCCCATGCGAGCACGGCATCGAGCAGGCACATCGCACCCTGATGCGGGATGAGATGCGCCCAATCAGTCTTGGCGAGCATGTGGAGCCATCAGGATCGAAAGGCAGAAGTGGAACGCCACGCCGAGGCTCACGGTGAGCCCGATGGCGCGCAGAACCGGGATCGAACTCCAGGCCAGCATGCCGAATACCAGCAGGGCGGACAGCACGCACACCAGCGTCGCGTGCAGCGTGCGTCGCTGCTCGGCGGCATCACCGGTATCGCGCTCGAAGAACAAGGCGTAGTGGAGGCCCAAGCCGGCCGCCAGGATCAGTGCAACCAGATGGAACAGCGAAACCTCCACGCCGGCCACGCGTTCCACCGCCAGCACGAGGAAGGTTGCCAGCGTCATCGGCGCCAGCACATGCCAGGCGCGGCGGATGCTGCGCAACGCCACCGTGATCGCCAGCACCAGCAGCAAGGTCGCCGCGAGCAGCGCATGCAGGATGCGGGTGCGATAGGCGACCACCATCGACTCCGCGGTCTCCTTGAGATCGAGCAGTCGGACAGCGCCATCGCTGCCCTTTGCCAGCGCCTGCAGCGCCGTCACGTCATGCACGCCGCTGAGCGTGCCCAGGCCCACCCAATGATCGCCACGCGACATCAGCATCGCCGCAACGCGTTGCCCCAACGGGGATGCGGCGAAGCGTTCCTCCGTCAGCAGCGGCAGGCTGCGTGCCTTCTGCACGTCATCGATGAACGGGGCAAACAAGCCGGCCTGGAACGGCATGCCCTGTTCGGCTTCCGCCAACGCGTGCTCGAGCGTCGCGCGGTCCGGCAAGCGCTGCTGGCGCGCGCGCTGTACGGCTTCGCTGGGCAGGTAGCGCGAGGGCAACTCGATGGCGTCGACGGCGTGCCTCGCGACCAACGCATCCGCCGTCGCCTGCAATCGCTCGGACAAGGCGAGCACGCCTTGTTCGTCGTGCGCCTCCAGCACCAGCAGATAACGAACGTCCGGCGCACCCAGCGCTTCGCGCAGACGCGCATCCTCGCGCAACAGATCCTGCGGCAGCGGCGTCAGCGCGGAAAGGTCGTTCTGCCAGAACGCACCTCGCGCGAACAGCAGCATAAGCACCGTGGCGAGCGCCACCAGCACGGGAACCCAGCGCGGACGCCGCAACGCATCGACCCAACGCCGCGCGCGTACCAACCAGCCCATCCCGGCCACGTCATGCACGCGTTCGGGCAACAGGTGCGGCAGCAGATAACGCGTACTGAATCCCGCCACCAGCAGGCCGGTGATGGTGAACACCGCCAGCTGCTTGAGGCCGTTCACGCCGGAAGCGTAAAAGGCAAGATAAGCGATACACGCCGAAGCGATCGCGGTGAGCAGGAGCGGCCACAGGTCGCGCACGCTTTGCACCGCGTTCTCGCCGGCGCGACGATGGCTGAGCACGCGGATCGGGTATTCCTGCGCCACACCAAGCAAGGTGAAGCCAAACGCGAGCGTGATGCCGTGCACCTGCGGAAACAGCACGATCAACGCTGCGATGCCCGCAAGCGCCGCGCTGGCGATCGGCAAGGCCGACAACAGCAGCGAGCCGACGCTGCGATAGGCGAGCAACAACAGCAGGATGAAGCCCACCGTCGAGATGCGGCCGATCCATTCCGCCTGCCCGCGCGTCTGCGCGTTGGCCACCACGCTGAAATAACCCGGCCCACTGACCTTGAGCGTCGTGCCTTCGTGTCCCGGCAACGCATCGAAAGCCTTGTGGATGCCATCGATCGCCACGGTCTGCGCGTCCGGATCGAAGCCGGCGGCCTGCGTCTGCACCAGCAGCAGGGCTTCGTTCTGCGGGGAGAACCACACGCCCTCGCGCACATCGGGCGACTTCGGCGGCGTCCAGCGTTCGGCGAGCTTCAGCACCTCCAGCGTGGGATCTCGCGGCAACAAGCCCTTGAGCAGGCCTGCGGCCGGCGAGGACAAATCTTCCAGCCGCTGTTCGAGTTCGTCGCGCAGAAACGGCGCATCCATCGCGTGTGTATCGAACGTCGGCGACAGCAGGTAGCGATACGGCAGCAGCTGCTCATCGAGCGCGGCGATGTCGAAGCTGCCATTGAGTACCTGGCTGTAACGCTCGTCTTTGCGCAGTGAGGCGGCAAGCTGCTGGCTCAGCGCCGCGAGCTGCTCATCCGGTTTGCCGGCGATGGCGAGCAGCAGCAAGCGCGAACCCGGTCCTTCACCGACCTGCTCCATCAACAGGCGCTGGTCCGGCGTGGTCGGCGCGGGCATGAAGCTGCGCAGGTCGGTGCTGACGCGCAAGCGCTGCGCGACGCACACACCGAGAGCGGCAAGCACCACCAGCCACGTCGCCAGCAGGATCCATCGACCGCCAGGCCGCATGCTCAGCCGCCCCGGCAAAGGGCGGCAAGCGCGTCGCGCGTCGGCACTGCCGGCATCTTCGCGGCCAGGTTGCCGAGCAGATCGACGGCAAGATCGCCGTCGGCTTCCTGCATGCGCATGCAATGCGGTTCGTTGCCGGCGCCATCGATGTCGATACGGCTGACGGTGCGCACGAGCTTGGGATCGCGTGGCGTGAGCGTGAGCGTCCAGCGCCGTTCGTCGATGCTGCTGTACTGGATGGCGAACGCCTGCTCCAGGCGCGTGGCATCGCCGCCCAGCATGGCCACGAAGCTGTCGAGCAGGATCTGCAGCTGCGGCGCTCGCTTGAGCGAGAAGCGACGCGGCTCGCGTCCTTCGCGCTGCTGGCTCACTTCGCCGTCGGTGATGGTCGAGACTTCCGGATTCGGGTGTTCGACGCGACGCTCCAGGCGATCGCCACCCAACCATGCGAGTTCGCCGGAGACCACCAGCGGCTCGTCCAGCATCTTCATGAAGCGCGCTTCGGCGAAGGGCGTGCGGGCGGGCGCCGGGCGCCCCAGCGAGGCCACAAGCGCGCGCGCCGTGGCCGCTTCCTCAGGCGCCGACGCGTTCGCGCACAGCGACAGCGCCAGGCCGCACAGCAGTAGCCACGTCTTGCTGCCAGAAATCATAGAAGTTGAACCAGTTGTAGGGAGCCACGTGCACGTAGTGTTCCACGCGTGCCGCGTAGCGGGCTATCCAGGCGTCCAACGCCTGGGCGCGATCCTGGCGCGGGATGTCCACCTGGTCAGCGAAGCGTTCGAAAACCAGGCGATAGCGGTTGCCGCCTTCGTACAGGCCAAAGCACAACATGACCGGCACGCGCAGCGTATGGGCAAGCAGCCACGGGCCGACCGGAAACGGCGCCGGATCGCCGAGGAACGGCGTGCGACGCAGCACTTCATGCTCGCGTCCGCGATCGGCGAGCAGCGCCACCATCGCGCCTTGCCCGCAGGCCTCGGCCATGGCGAGCGTGATGGAGGCACCGCCGAGCGACGCATCGATGACGTTGGCGCCGATGTCGGGAGCAAGCGCCTCGAGCAGTTCGGTCATCGCCGGCGTCTTCTGCTTGTCCAGCACCACGCGCAGCGCAATGTCCGGGCGACGCGAGCTGATCGCACGCAATGCCTCGAAGCTGCCCTGGTGCGAGCCCATCAGCAGCAGGCCTCTTCCTTGCGCGAGCGTGGATTCCAGCGCGTCGAGGCCTTCGACCGTGATGGCGAAATCCCTCTCACCGTGGGCGAGCAGGAAGATGCGATCGAAGGTGATCGCGGCGAAGGCATGCAGGTGTTTCATCACCTGCCAAGCGCTGACCGGGCCGCCCAGCACGCGTTCGAGGAAACTGCGCGACGCGTCGCGTTCCGGCCGTCGGCGCAGGTAGAAGTACAGCGTTATCGGATACAGGAGCACACGCCCCAGCGGCCGCCCGGCATGGAGCGCGATGCTGCGGATCAACCACAGGGCGAAATGGCCGCCACCTTCGGGACGACTCTGCCAGTGCTCGCTCACGCCACGCCCTCGATCATGCCGCGCGCGAGCAGTTCGTCCTCGCGGCGGATTTCGAAACGCAGGCGGCCCTGCGTCTCCGTCAGCGTGACGTGCGCCGATTGGCCCGGCAGCAATGGCGCCACGAACTTGGCTTCCGGCACGCGGGCCAGCCGCTCGCCGCGCCATGCGCGCAGGGCCAGCGCGACCTGCTCCAGCAGCATCACGCCAGGTACCAGCGGCGAACCCGGGAAGTGTCCCGGCAAACTGGGGTGTCCTGCCGGCACCTGAAACTCGCGGTGAAACGTGGGCTGACTCATGACGATGCAGGGTCCTGCCCGCGCACCAGCTGCGGCCAGCGCGCGGCGATGCCGAGCGCCAGCTCGTGCAGGCGCGGATGGGTCAGATGGCGCAGATGCCAGCGGCGGTAGACGTGTTCGAGCAGGAAGGCGGCGCCGATCACCACATAACCGCCGACGTGCGCATAGGATTGTGCCCAGTCGGCCCGCACCGGCCACGGCGAAGCGATGCCGAGCGAGGCGAACAGGCCGCCGGGTTCGGCGCACAGCAGCAATACTGAGAGTACCGTCGCCTGCAGCGCCGTCAGCAGCGTCCAGAACCAGGTCAGCTGACGCGCATAGCGCATCAGGCCCGGCACCTGCAGACGCTCGCGTCCTTCCACGGCTTCGATGAAGCGGGCGATCAACGGCGTAGCGCCGTGCCGCAGGCTGCGCCCGAACAGCGAGGCGACCAGCACGTTGATGGCGATGGGCACGCATTCCAGTAGCAGGCCCACGAAGCCGCGCATCCACAACCAGCCCATCGCTGCCAGGGCCAGCGTCCAGAGCGCCCATGCCCCGGCGCGGCGCGCGGCGAGGGCCGGCCCCATCAGCAGGGTGAGCAGCAAGGCGCAGGCGGCCAGCGAAAAGCCCTGCCGGTGGGTGATCACGCCCGCCATCGCCAGCACCGGGTAGCCGAACATCAGCGGCAACCAGCGCCGCGACGAGGACTTCGATGGAGTGGCGGAAACCGAGGACATGCGTGATTCGGCCTGTTCGCTGGGCGTCATGGCAACGGCACCAGTGTGCCGCGTGCCGATGACATCATGCCGGACGTCGGTTAAACGGCACGGTGCCGTTCGACATGCTCGGACAGCGTGCGGAGGCTGGAAAAGATCTGGCGGTTTTCGGGGTTGTCCGAGCGCAGCTGAAACCCGTAGCGCTTGGATACGGCCAGCGCGATTTCCAGCGCGTCGATGGAGTCGAGGCCCAGATCGCCGCCGAACAAGGGGGCATCAGGGTCGATCTGGTCGGCCGACACGGTTTCCAGATTGAGGCTTTCCACGATCAAAGTGGCCAGTTCGTGTTGTGCGGTGCTCTGCTCGGCCATGCCCGATTCCGTACCCTTTCAAGCGCCTCTCCCCCGGAGGCGGCGACCGGCGAGTGTAACATAGCGACCCCGATTGCCCGGCTTGTTTCCCATGGTTCAGGGTTGTGAAAACGCAAGGACCGCGCTGCGCCGCGCGCCCCAGGTGTCCTATCGCCATGTCGACCCGGCGACGGTATTGGCCGAACCCGGCACGCTGGCCGTCTTCGGCTTCGGCGCTGGCGCCCCGGGCAGCGACGACCCGCGCTGGCTGGGCGTAGACCTGGAAGGCATGGACGCCCCGGTACCCGTGGAGATCTGGCAGGTCGATGGCGCCGTGATGCACGGACGCGAGGGAGACGTGCAATGGTCGGCGGGTGACGGCTGGCTGTTCGCGGCGATCACGCTGGATGAGCGCACCCATGGCGGCCCGCGCGATACCGCCCATGAAGCCTATGGGCAGCTGTGCCGTCTGCTGGCCTCGCGCCCCGAGCGCCATGTGCAGCGCATCTGGAATTACCTGGGCGACATCAACGAGGGCGAAGGCGACACCGAACGCTACAAGCGGTTTTGCGACGGTCGCGCCACCGGCATGGGGACGTTCTTCGCCGAGGGTTTCCCTGCGGCGACGGCGATCGGGCATCACGCCTCCGCGCCGCGCTTGCAGGTCTATCTGCTCGCCTGCGACGAGGCTGGCTCGCGCGTCGAAAATCCCCGCCAGGTGAGCGCCTGGCGCTATCCCCGCCAATACGGCCGTACGCCGCCGAGCTTCGCACGCGGCATGATGCTGCCGGCGGGTGACGCGCTGGCGATCTCCGGCACGGCGGCCGTGGTCGGCCACGCCTCCGCCCATGAGGACGACCTGCTGGCCCAGCTCGGCGAAACGCTGACCAATCTGGAAACGCTGCTGCAGAACGCGGGCATGGCAGCGGGTTTCGACACGCAGTCACCCCTGAAGGCCTACGTGCGCCAACCCACCGACGCGCCGCTTGTGCATGACTTCCTGCAGCAGCGCCTGCCCGGCGTGCCGGTGCTATTGCTGCACGGCGACATCTGCCGCCAGGAACTGCTGGTCGAGATCGACGGCTGGCGCTACGCATAGCCCGCCTGCCGGGTGCGATCAGCCGGCCTTCTGCGCGCCGGTGCAGTGTGCGTCGTACGCCGGGTACAGGCGTACTTCCTCGCGGGTCCAGCGTTTGTTGAGCGTGCCCAGCAGCTTGCCGAAGCCACGTGCGAACACGAGGTCGTTGCGCTCGTTCTGCATGCCATCGAAGAAGGCCAGGATCTCGCGCGACAGCTCTTGCATCTCGTTGGCGTAGTTATCGGCCAGCGCCTGGGTTTCGCTGCAGCCCCGCAGCGCCGGGTACAACAGCGCATCTTCGCGTTGAAGGTGCTCGACGATCAGGCTGCGCGCCTGCTGGAGGTACTGCTGGCCCTGAGCGGTGGCTATGCCGTGGCGACGCACGGTTTCGAGCAGCTCGCGCATGCGCGCGTGGTCGTGCAACAGAGCGGGAATGAGATGGGTCGGGGACATGACGGGGCTCGTGGGGGAAGGACGTCCGCGCGACCGGTTCTACATTTTGGCTTGCCCCATGCAAGTCCACGGAACCGGTCATGGCGTAGCCGTCAGCCACGAGCATGGTCATTCGCCTGCGCCTGATCACTGACCTGTGTCAGGGCACCGCATTGCAATGGGATCGATGGTGGAAGGGCCGCATGGACGCGACCCTCGGCGAGAGCCTGGCGGACTCAGCCGGGCCAGCCATTGGGCGAACGACAGGCCGGGAACGCCTGCCTGAAGTGGCCAAGCAGGTAGTCCGCTGCGCCTGACTTGCCGGTCGGCAGCGCGGCATAGACGTCCGCCACCGCGAGGTCGCCCTTCTGGCCGTCCAGTGCCGAGATCGGCACGCTGCTCAGTACGACGGCATTCACCGTGAGCCCACCGGTCCGATAGCGGAACAGCGCGGTGCATTCGTCAGGACGCGACTGCCAGCTCATCACCGGATTGGTCTGGCCGAGGTTGGATTCTGGCGACCCGGTGAGCATCGCCAGGCGTTCTCCCGCACCCGGCAGCAAGCCGTTGGTTTCATCCAGCATGCAGCCCACGCAGGCCGGGATCACCGTATAGGTGATCCATCCCGCCGACGCGCCTTCGGGCGCTGCGTAGGTGTAGACGGTGCCACCGTCCATGCCAATTTCGGCGCGCTGCAGACGCCAGCCGGCCGGCACGGGCATCCAGCCCGCGATGGCACCGTAGAACCATTGCAGCGGGGACTTGCCCGCAACTGGGACGTCGCTCGGAAACGGCGGCAGCTTCGCCGGATCGGAGCGCAACCAGTCGCCGCCACCGGCATGGACGTCGATCAGCGTGACGGAAGCGCCGCCGTAGCTCGCTGCGTGCAATGCGTAGTCGGCATCCGGTGCCGAACGCATATCGGGTGTGGATCGGAGCTCGCGAACACCGGTGGTCGCATGCAGCGCCGACAGGCACAGCGACCAGAACACGACGACGACGATGAGCTTGAAGATGCCCGGACAACGCATGGCCCCCTCCCTTGGCGAACGCGGCGCGATTTATACGCCGCGACGGGCCAGGCTGGCATCAGACCATTCGGACTATGCCGATCATTTCTGCTTGACCGGCCGGTGCCAGCCGTGGAGCGTCGTCTGTCTCGCACGGGCGATCGTCAGTTCACCCGCCGGCGCATCCTTGCCGATCACCGATCCCGCGCCGATGGTGGCCTGCGCGCCAATCGTGACCGGCGCCACCAGCGCGCTGTTGGAGCCGATGAAGGCGCCGTCGCCGATGGTGGTCAGGTGCTTGTTGGCACCGTCGTAGTTGCAGGTGATGGTGCCCGCGCCGATGTTCACGCCGCTGCCGATCACCGTATCGCCGAGGTAGCTCAGGTGATTGGCCTTGCTACCTTCGCCGATCCGCGCCTTCTTGGTCTCGACGAAGTTGCCGATGTGCACACCGGGGGCCAGCTCGGTGCCCGGACGAAGGCGGGCGAAGGGCCCGATGATGCATGGCCCGTGCGTCACCACGCCTTCGAGGTCGCAATGCGCCAGCACCACGGTGCCCGCCGCAAGGTTCACGTCTTTGAGCCGCGTGAAGGGGCCGATGCGCACGTCATCACCCAGCACGACGTCGCCTTCGAAGATCACGTTGGCGTCGATCTCCACGTCCATGCCCGCATTCACCGTGCCACGCACATCGATGCGCGCGGGGTCGACGATGCGAACGCCCTCCAGCGCGAGCGCCTTGGCGGCGCGTTCGCGATACTGCGCTTCCAGCTCGGCCAGCTGCCAGGGATTGTTGGCGCCCGCCGCCTCGAATTCGTCCGCGCATTCCACGCAGCTGGCGGCGCGATTCTCGCCGGCGGCCATCGCGAAGATATCGGTGAGGTAGTACTCGCCCTGCACGTTGTTGCGATCGAGTTTGGACGTCCAGCGCTTGAGCGCAGCCGCCTCGGCCGCCACGATGCCGGTGTTGATCAGGTTGTTCGCGCGCTGTGCGTCATCGGCGTCCTTCTCTTCCACCACGGCGCGCACGTAGCCATTGCCATCGCGCAGCACGCGGCCATAACCGGAGGGATCGTTCACGCGGGTGGCCAGCAGGCTCACCGTGCCCTCGGCGCGCACCAATAGCTCCAGCGTCTGCGGACGGGTCAGCGGCACATCGCCGTAGAGCACCAAGACGGTAGCCTCGTCGGGCACGTCCAGCAGGGCTTCGCGCACCGCGTGGCCGGTACCCAGGCGCTGCGACTGCAGGACCCAGCGCAGGTCGGTGTCATGTTCGAACGCCGCGCGCACCTGGTCGCCGCAATGCCCGTAGACCAGATGGATCACCGCAGGCTTCAACGCGCGCGCCGCTTCCAGCACGTGGGCGAGAAGCGGACGGCCAGCCAGCGGCATCAGTACCTTCGCCTTCTTCGACTTCATGCGCTTGCCTTCGCCGGCGGCGAGGACGATCACGTGCAGCGGAGCGTTCTTGATCATGGGCGGGTCCGTCGTAAGTGGCGAGGGAGCATAACAGCCGCTGCCCGAACGACTTCAGTCGTCCGTATGGCATAAGCGGGGCGAGTCATGGCGACATCGCACGCGCCTCGACCACGGGCGCATCGCCGTTCATCGCAAAGCGAAATAGATAACCCACTTCGAACGGCTGGGCGTGATCGCCGACTGAATGCTCGTCGCCGTTGGCGTCGGCCGCCCATTGCCGCGTCCGCCAAGGCACGAAGGTCCAGCGCATGGCTGCCTCTCGCACGGCGTCGATGAACTGGCGGTGAGACGGATCGGCCTGCGCTTCGCCCATCACACGCACTTCGTCCACCTTGCCCTGTGCATCCACCACGAGCCTCGCCGCGATTTCCTGTGGCGGCATATGCAGCGCCTGCAACGCTGGCGGGTAGACCGGCAGGGGTTGCTCCAGCGGTGTCGCGCCAGTGGACGTCTGCCCCAGTGCGAGCGGAACGTGGCGCATCGCCTGCGCGGATGACGACTCCGCCTTCACCTGTGACACCGGCGCACTGGCGCAGCACGCAAGCACGATGGCGGCCGCAGCCACGCACACCGCACGGCACAGATGGCGAAGGCGCAGTCCCATGGAAGGCACGTCTCGGCTCACTCTCGGGTCGCCGACCAGATTAAACAAAAACGCCGGCACGAGGCCGGCGTTTCCATGCCACGTTGCCGTGGACTCAGTGCTTGAGCGTCTTGCGCAGGCGCTCGAGCGCCTGCAGCTGGGTGATCGCTTCGGCAAGCTTGGCCTGCGCTTCGGCGATTTCCACCGCGTCGGTGCGGTTGGCCAACGCGTCTTCGGCTTCCTGCTTGGCGCGCTGGGCAGCGGCCTCATCCAGGTCGGAGGCGCGGGCGGCCGTATCGGCCAGCACGGTGACAACCTGCGGCTGCACTTCCAGGATGCCGCCCGACACCCAGAACTGCTGACGCTCGCCGTTGCCCAGCACCACGTCGACGTGGCCGGCCTTCAGGCGGGTGATCAGCGGCGCGTGGCGGGGCGCGATGCCCAGTTCGCCCATCTCGCCGGTGGCGACCACGAGCTGCGCGTCGCCCGAGAAGATCTCGGCTTCGGCGCTGACGATGTCGACACGAAGGGTATGACTCATGACGGTATTCCGGTGCGTTCGGTGAAAAGCAGACGATGCTGTGTGGAGCTAAGTGAAGCGCGACGATCGCGCTTCACCATGATGCCTCACACCGATCAGGCCGCCTTCTTGGCGCCCATTTCCTCGGCCTTCTTGATGGCCTCGTCGATGCCGCCGACCATGTAGAACGCCTGCTCCGGCAGGTGGTCCACGTCGCCGTCCACGATCATCTTGAAGCCGCGGATGGTTTCCTTCAGCGGCACGTACTTGCCCGGCGAGCCGGTGAACACTTCGGCCACGTGGAACGGCTGCGAGAAGAAGCGCTCGATCTTGCGCGCGCGGGACACGGCCAGCTTGTCGTCTTCCGACAGTTCGTCCATGCCCAGGATCGCGATGATGTCCTTGAGCTCCTTGTAGCGCTGCAGGGTGCCCTGCACGCGACGGGCCACGTCGTAGTGCTCGGCGCCGATCACGTTCGGGTCGAGCTGGCGGCTGGTGGAGTCCAGCGGATCCACGGCCGGGTAGATACCCAGCGAGGCGATGTTACGCGAGAGCACCACGGTCGCATCCAAGTGAGCGAAGGTGGTGGCCGGCGACGGGTCGGTCAGGTCATCCGCGGGCACGTACACGGCCTGGATCGAGGTGATCGAACCGGTCTTGGTCGAGGTGATGCGCTCCTGCAGCACGCCCATTTCCTCGGCCAGCGTCGGCTGGTAACCCACAGCGGACGGCATACGGCCGAGCAGCGCGGACACTTCGGTACCGGCCAGCGTGTAGCGGTAGATGTTGTCCACGAACAGCAGCACGTCCTTGCCCTTGCCGTGCTCATCCTTCTCGTCACGGAAGTACTCGGCCATGGTCAGGCCGGTCAGCGCCACGCGCAGACGGTTGCCCGGCGGCTCGTTCATCTGGCCGTACACCATGGCCACCTTATCGAGCACGTTGGAGTCCTTCATCTCGTGGTAGAAGTCGTTGCCCTCGCGGGTACGCTCGCCCACGCCGGCGAACACGGACAGACCCGAGTGCGCCTTCGCGATGTTGTTGATGAGCTCCATCATGTTCACGGTCTTGCCCACGCCGGCGCCGCCGAACAGGCCGACCTTGCCGCCCTTGGCGAACGGGCACACCAGGTCGATGACCTTGATGCCAGTTTCCAGCAGGTCGTTCGCGGCAGCCTGCTCGTCATAGCTCGGGGCTTCGCGGTGGATGACCCAGCTGTCGTCGTTGCCGATCGGGCCAGCTTCGTCGATGGGGTTGCCCAGCACGTCCATGATGCGGCCGAGGGTGGCCTTGCCGACCGGCACCTTGATGCCTTCGCCGGTGTTGCGGGCCACGAGGCCGCGCTTCAGGCCGTCGGTGGAACCGAGGGCGATGGTACGGACGATGCCGTCACCGAGCACCTGCTGGACTTCCAGCGTGATGTCGGTGCCGTCGATCTTCAGCGCGTCGTAAACCTGCGGCACCTGATCGCGCGGGAATTCCACGTCGATGACCGCGCCGATGATCTGTACAACTTTGCCCTGACTCATGGATGTGCTCCGGATGGATCTTTTTAGGTTCGTTACAGCGCCGCCTGGGCGTCGCTCTTTTTGAGTAGTGCAACCATGGATGGTTGCTTCTTGAATCTGGCGATCATGGATGATCGCTTTAATCATTCGCGGCCATGGATGGCCGCTTTTTGACTTTTGCGGTCAGGGATGACCGCACTTACACAGCCGCTGCGCCGCCGACGATTTCCGAGATTTCCTGGGTAATCGCAGCCTGACGCGCCTTGTTGTAGATCAGCGTCAGTTCGCCGATCACCTTGCTCGCGTTGTCCGACGCGCTCTTCATCGCCACCATGCGCGCGGCATGTTCGCTGGCGAGGTTTTCCAGCACGCCCTGGTACACCACGGACTCGATGTAGCGACCGAGCACGTGCTCGAGCACGGTGGCCGGATCGGGTTCGTAGATGTAATCCCAGTCGTGCTTCTGCTCGAGCTTGAGGCCGGCCACCGGATAATCCGGCGAACCCGTCTGGCCCTCGGCCATTTCACCAGCCACCACGGGCAGCGGAAGCAGCGCATGGACCGCCGGCTTCTGCGTCATCGTGTTGATGAACTCGTTGTGCGCGAGGAACACGCGGTCGAGCTTGCCGCCCATGTAGGAGTCCAGCGCGATCTTCATCACGCCGATCAGGGCTTCCAGCTTGGGACGCTCGCCGAGGTTGCTGGCGGTGGCGACCAGGTTGATGCCCTTGAGACGACGGAAGAACTGGATCGCCTTCTGGCCCACTGCCACCACGTCGACCTGCACGCCCTTGTCCTGCCACTCGCGGATGGCCGGGAGCAGGCGGCGGAACAGGTTGGCGTTGAGGCCGCCGCACAGGCCGCGGTCGGTGCTGATCACGATGTAGCCCACGCGGGCCACGCCCTCGCGTTCCACCAGGAACGGATGGTTGAAGTCCGTGCTGGCCTGGGCGATGTGCGAGATCACCTTGCGCATCGCGCGCGCATAGGGACGCGAGGCCTTCATCAGATCCTGCGCCTTGCGGATCTTCGAGGCCGAGACCATCTCGAGCGCGCGCGTCACCTTGCGCATGTTCTGCGTGCTCTTGATCTTGGTTTTGATTTCGCGTCCGCTTGCCACGTTTGCCTCAACCTTGTGGGTTATTGCGATCCCGGTGGTTAGACCGGAGTGCGGTACGGCCGTCTGGACGGCCGTACGCCCTAGTTACTGCTTACCAGCTGCCGGTCTTCTTGTACTCGTCGAGCGAGGACTTGAAGACGCCTTCGATCTCGTTGTTCCAGTCACCGGTGGCGACGATCTTCTTCATCAGGTCGCCATGGTTCTGGTGCATGAAGGCATGCAGGCCCTTCTCGAACGGCAGCACCTTGTTCTGCGGCAGGTCGTCGAGGTAACCCTTTTCAGCGGCGTACACCGACAGCGCCAGCTCGGCGATCGAGAGCGGGGCGTACTGCGACTGCTTCATCAGCTCGGTCACGCGCACGCCGCGGTCCAGCTGGGCGCGGGTGGCCGGATCGAGGTCGGAAGCGAACTGCGCGAACGCGGCCAGCTCGCGGTACTGCGCCAGGGCGAGCTTCACGCCGCCGGACAGCTTCTTCACGATCTTGGTCTGGGCGGCACCGCCCACGCGCGACACCGAGATACCGGCGTTCACGGCCGGACGGATACCGGCGTTGAACAGGTCGGTTTCCAGGAAGATCTGGCCGTCGGTGATCGAGATCACGTTGGTCGGCACGAACGCGGACACGTCACCGGCCTGCGTTTCGATGATCGGCAGCGCGGTCAGCGAACCGGTCTTGCCCTTCACTTCGCCGTTGGTGAACTTCTCGACGTACTCCTCGGAGACGCGAGCGGCGCGCTCGAGCAGGCGCGAGTGGAGATAGAACACGTCGCCCGGATAGGCTTCGCGGCCCGGCGGGCGCTTCAGCAGCAGCGAGATCTGGCGGTAGGCCACGGCCTGCTTGGACAGATCGTCATAGATGATCAGCGCGTCTTCGCCGCGGTCACGGAAGTACTCGCCCATGGCGCAGCCGGAATACGGCGCGATGTACTGCAGGGCGGCCGACTCGGAAGCCGAAGCCACGACCACGATGGTGTTGGCCAGCGCGCCGTTCTCTTCGAGCTTGCGCACCACGTTGGCGATCGACGAACGCTTCTGGCCGATCGCGACGTAGATGCACTTAATGCCGGAATCTTTCTGGTTGATGATCGCGTCGATAGCCAGTGCGGTCTTGCCGGTCTGACGGTCGCCGATGATCAGCTCGCGCTGGCCACGGCCGATCGGAATCATCGAGTCGACGGACTTGTAACCGGTCTGCACCGGCTGATCGACCGACTTACGCCAGATCACGCCCGGCGCGACCTTTTCGATGGCCGAGCTGGTCTTGGCGTTGATCGGGCCTTTGCCGTCGATCGGGTTGCCGAGTGCGTCGACCACGCGGCCGAGCAGCTCCGGACCGGTCGGCACTTCGAGGATGCGGCCGGTGGTCTTGGCGGTGTCGCCTTCACGCAGGTGCTGGTACTCGCCCAGCACCACGGCGCCGACCGAGTCGCGCTCGAGGTTCAGCGTCAGCGCGTAGGCATTGCCCGGCAGTTCGATCATTTCGCCCTGCATCACGTCGGCCAGGCCGTGGATGCGCACGATGCCGTCGGACACGCTGATGATCGTGCCTTCGTTGCGTGCTTCCGCGCCGAGCTTGAACTGCTCGATGCGGCTCTTGATCAGTTCGCTGATCTCAGACGGGTTCAAGGTGGAGCTGGACATGGGTCGATATCCTGAATTTTTGAGTCTTTTTTGAAGAGTCCAGCCAGGAATTGGCCGGTTTTTGCTCTTCGCGAAATGGACTTCGCTTAAATCTTTGAGTTGTCCGGCCACGGATGACCGGTTTGCTCTTTCGCGAATGGACTTCGCGTGAAAACTAGTGCGTCAGCGCGCTGGTCAAGCGCGACAGGCGCCCGCGGGCGGAGCCATCGATCACTTCGCTGCCGGTGTCGATCACCACGCCGCCAAGCAGCGAAGCGTCGACGCTGGTTTCCAGCTCGATCTCGCGCTTGAAACGGCGCTTGAGCGACGCCTTGAGCTGCTCGGCCTGCGCGGCATCCAGCGCGAACGCACTGGTCACCTTCACCAGCAGCTGCGACTCGGACTCGCGCTTGTACTCTTCGTACAGGTCGGCGATTTCCGGCAGCAGCGCCATGCGACGATGCTCGGCCAGCTCGCCCAGGAAACGGGCGAACGGCGCATCGGCGGCCATGCCCTGCGGAAGGTGGATGGCCACCAGCTGCTCGGGCTGCACGCGCGGATCGTTGCCGAGGTTGGCAACGCGCGCATCCTTCGCCACTTCGGCGGCGAACGCCAGCGCCGGCGACCATGCGCCAAGCGAGCCGGCCCCATGGGCCAGCTCGAAGGCTGCACGTGCGTACGGGCGGGCGAGGGTGATTGCCTGGGCCATGGCTTAGATCTCGGCGACGAGCTGGTCGAGCATGGCCTTGTGGGCCGACGCGTCGATCTCGCGCTGCACGATCTTCTCCGCACCCTGGACGGCCAGACGGCCGACCCAGCCACGCAGTTCTTCGCGCGCACGCTGCTGCATGCTGACGATTTCTTCCGCGGCGTTGGCCTTCAGGCGGTTGGCCTCGGTGGTGGCTTCGGCACGGGCCTTGTCCACGATCTGGTTGGCCTGCTGCTGGGCGCGCTCGACGATCTCGTTGGCCTGCTGACGGGCCAGCTTGATCTCGTTGGCGACCTTGGCGTCGGCGTCCTTCAGTTCGGCGCGCGCCTTTTCGGCGGCGGCCAGACCATCGGCGACCTTCTTCTGGCGCTCTTCAATCGCATGATTGAGCTGCGGCCAGATGAACTTGGTGGTGAACCAGACCAGGATGGCGAAAGAGACCATCTGGCCCAGGAAAGTCAGATTGATATCCATGAGCTTTCCAATTAACTCCGGTAACGCGTTAAACCGCCGATCGCCGCAGCGCGATCACGCTGCGGCGACACTTCTCCGCCGATTAGCCGCCGACGGCGGTCTTCAGGGCAGCGATGAGCGGGTTCGAGAACGCGAACAGCAGCGCCACGGCCAGGCCGATGATGAACGCCGCGTCGATCAGGCCGGCGAGCAGGAACATACGACCCTGCAGCAGCGGGACCAGTTCCGGCTGGCGGGCAGCGGACTCGAGGAACTTGGAACCCATGATGGCGATACCCAAGCAAGCGCCCAGAGCGCCGAGGCCGATGATGACGCCGATGGCGATGGCGGTGAGGCCCTGGACGTGAGCGACGAGTTCGACGAGGTTCATGGAAATCTCCTGATGAATCTTTCTAAAGAGTGATTAAGGCGAAGCGGATTAAAGCGAAACCGGATGGAACAAGAACTCAATGATGCTCACGCGCCGTGGCGATATACACGATGGTAAGCATCATGAAGATGAAGGCCTGCAGCAGGATGATCAGGATGTGGAAGATCGCCCATGCGGTGTTGAACAGCACACCCGGCAGGAAGCTGATCCAGCCCGCGAACAGACCGGCGATCAGCATGAACACCAGCTCGCCGCCGTACATGTTGCCGAACAGTCGCATGGCGAGCGACACCGGCTTGGACAGGTACTCGATGACGTTGAGCGCCAGATTGAACGGCATCAGGATGATCTTGACGACCGTGTTGTCCGCATGGAACGGGGCCGTGATCAGTTCCCAGCCGAAGCCACCCACGCCCTTGGACTTCATGCCGTGCGCGAGCACGATGAAGAACACAGCCAGGGCCAGGCCCATGGTGGTGTTGATGTCGGCGGTGGGAACCCAGCGGAAGAAGGTGTGATGCATGGCTTCCGCGCCGGCAATCGACTTGACGCCGAAGCTGGGCGCGTCGAGCGGCAGCAGGTCCATCGTGTTGAGGAAGGTCACCCACATGAAGATGGACAGCGCCAGCGGCGTGACCGTACGACGGTCGCCGTGGAAGGTGTCCTTCACCTGGGTGTCGACGAACTCGACGATGATCTCCACGAAGGCCTGGCCCTTGGACGGCACGCCCGAGGTGGCCTTGCGGGCCTTGAGCCAGAACCACAGACAGAACAGGGCGCCCAGCACGAAGGCCACCAGGATCGAGTCCAGATGGATCTTCATGAACGGGCTGTCACCCAGGCTCACCGTGTTGTGGTGAAGGTGATGCTGGATGTATTCAGTTAGTCCGCCCTGCGGCTCGCTTGCCATGTGTTAGCCCTTGAATCTGAACGCCAGCAAATTTATTGCGTAAGCAGCCACCAGCCCCGTGATGGCAGCTAGTGGCGGTAATTTCCATTGACCCAGGATCGCGATCAGCCCTCCGAAGATCACGATCCACTTCAGGACCATGCCTGACATCACGCGCCACATCGTCATGCCGCCACCACCCAACCCGGCGAAGGTACGCCACGCCAGAAGCGCGGTACCCAGCGCCACGACAGTGGCGCCCGCAGCGGCCGCCAATGCCTCGCGGCGCCCCTGCAGCAGGAAGGTGAGACCCACGGCCGCCGCCACGGCCAGCTGCAGCAAGATAATGCGCAGCGCCAGGCGTCGACCGGAAGCAAGACTATTGAGCACGTGACGCTCCCGCGCGGTTTCGCCCTAGGCGGCACCGAACCATCTGCGGGCCACGGTCCAATCTGAAAAAGTATATCAGCGGGGCATTTACAGCGACAAGCCGCGCTTGATGCGACAACTTGTCCAAGCGCTCGCCCGTTCACAAATCCTTCGCGAGATTTCACGAATCGGGCAAAGAAAAAGGGCCGGACTATCGTCCGGCCCCGTGACGCAACTGGGGGGAAGAGGCGTTGCGCCGGTAAAGCGGTATTACTTGGCGGCAGCCGCGGCCTTCTTGACCGGCGCGACGACGGCGTCGTTCGCGGCCTGCTGCTGCTCCTGCGCCAGCGCGCTAAGCGACTCGGCGGTCTTCTGGGTCACGGCGATGATTTCCTGCGTGACGGCGACGGCGCGCTCGGCGTTCTCGCGGCTGGCGGCGGTGGCCTTTTCCCACAGGGAGCGCAGGCCATCGATGTCGCGGGTTTCGAAAGCATCGCTGATGAAGCTGGAAGCGGCTTCAGCCTGCTTTTCGAGCGCCTTGATCTGCAGCTCGGCGACCTTTTCCAGACCCTTGAGCGCCACCGACTGGGCCTTGAAGGCGCTGTCAGCCAGCTGCTTGGCGTAGGCAAAAACCTGGGTGTTGAGTTGCTGCGTCATGACTTGGTCCCTCGAAGGGAATGGGGGTAGTGGCAGGAAGACTACCAAGTCATTTTGTGCGGTGCAATATATTTTTCCTGAACAGACCGCCGTGTCACAAAAATTTCAATTGAAACTGTCGATTACGTCAGTACGAAGAAATTTTGCGATGCGTCAAAAACTGTCACGGCTACAACTGGCGCCCGACGTGCAGGTCTCATGCACCACAACCTTGTCCAGGCCCGGCAGGGCCGGCTCCAGGCGACGGAAGATCCAGCGCGACAGCATTTCGCTGGTCGGGTTTTCCAGGCCTTCGATGTCGTTGAGGTAGTGATGATCCAGCTGGTCGTACAGCGGCGCGAAGGCGGCTTTGACGTCGGCAAAGTCCATGACCCAGCCCATCGCCGGATCGGGCTCGCCGGCCACATGGATTTCAACCTTGAAGGAATGACCGTGCAGGCGCGCGCACTTGTGGCCCGGCGGCACGTTGGGCAGGCGGTGCGCCGCTTCGATATGGAAGACTTTGAAGATATGCATGGCGCCATTCTACCGCCTGCCGCCAGGTCGGTTCCCCGCAGACGCCAGGCATGGCCTTCCAGGTCGGCCACTTGCCGCGTTCCCGCAGCCCATCCGGTGGTCGATGCCGCGGCAGGAATGGCGAGCCGCCTCCGCTCGCCCAACCATCGCGCGGGCCGTGCGGCGTGGCCGATATCAGGGCATGTACTGCCCAATGATCATCGCGTTGAGCTGCCGGCCCTTCCAGAACATGTGGTGGATCCGCTCGCTCAACTTCTCCAGCGATTTGGAACTGATGTCGCCGAAGCTGAGCATCACCGCCGGCCGCGAGCCGTCGCCGGGCACATGCGCGATGTCGTCCCATGCGGGAAAACCGTACTTGGTGAGGAACTCGCCCAGCTCCTCGTCCGAGGTCCCCGGTTCGATGTTGCCGATCAATAGACGCAACATGATGGCTTCTCCAGCCGGCATCCACGCCGGCGCGGCGATCGCGACGGTCGTCAGTACTTCTGCGGGATGTAGCGGAACGGATAGTCGGGATCGCGATAGCCGCCGCGTTTCTGCCGTTTGGGCAGCTCGACCTTGGGCCGTTCGACTTCTTCGTACGGAATGCGGCTGAGCAGGTCGGCGATGATGTTGAGGCGCGCGCGTCGCTTGTCGTTGGAATTCACCACGAGCCACGGTGCGAACTGCGTGTCGGTGGCCTTGAACATGTCGTCGCGGGCGCGCGAATAGTCGTACCAGCGGCTGTACGACTTCAGGTCCATCGGCGAAAGCTTCCACACCTTGCGTCCGTCGTGGATGCGGCCCTTCAGCCGGCGCGTCTGCTCCTCTTCGCTCACTTCAAGCCAGTACTTCAGCAGGATGATGCCGGACTGCACGATGCCGCGCTCCACCAGCGGCGTCACGCGCAGGAAACTCTCGACCTGCTCTTCGCTGCAGAAGCCCATCACCCGCTCGACGCCTGCACGGTTGTACCAGCTGCGATCGAAGATCACGATCTCGCCGGCCGCAGGCAGATGCGGCAGGTAGCGCTGCACGTACATCTGGCTTTTCTCGCGCTCGGTGGGCGCCGGCAACGCGATCACGCGGAACACCCGCGGACTCACGCGCTCGGTAATCGCCTTGATGGCGCCGCCCTTGCCCGCGCCATCGCGGCCCTCGAAGACGATGCATATCTTCGCGCCCGCCTGCTGCGCCCAAAGCTGCAGCTTGACCAGTTCGACGTGGAGCCTGGCCAGTTCCTTGGCGTACTCCTTGCCGCTCAGCCGGGTGTCTTCAGGCGGCGCGGCCTGCTCCGGCGGTTGCTCCTTCTTGCCTTTTGCCTTTGCCATGGCATGGCACCTCCCGCAGTTGAGAGATCACGCAACGACCCGGTCGAATCACCCGGCGAAGACCACGCACGACAGCGCCGCCCGACGCGAGGCGGCACCTCCCGGCCAGCACGGCCGGCTTTCCTTCCCCAAGGACGATTAGCCTGACAGCAAGCCCATCAAGCCTTCGTCAAGCGATCGCGGCCGTGCTGCGCCCGGACCCCCAGCCAACGTCGGCTAGAGCCACTCGATGCGGAACCAGGCGGAGAGCGTCGCGCCCGCCACCAACGGTGCGGCCAGGCCGAGGTTGAATGCATCCGGCGGCCCGGTTTGCGGCTCGACGCAGGTGGCGTGGCGGGTTTCGTCATAGACGACCCAGTGGTTGCAGTCGGACGTCAACCGGATGCGCTGCCCGCCGCGATGAAGGATCACCGGTCGATCGTTGATGAAGCAGTCGTCCCACGGCGGAGGCGGTGGATCGATCAGCGGCAGATGGGCGATGCCTTCGGCGTCACGCGGATAGCAACGACCGGGTTCGAATTCGAGGTGATCGGGCTTGCGAAACCAGGGGTGCCAGCCAATCACCACCGGCATGTCGGATGCACCAGCGGTGAGCGCCAGCTCCATGCGCAGTTCCCGCTCGCCGACCTCGATGCGTTGGCGCGCGCGACCACCGAAGGGCCAATGCGCGTCCTGCGGCAATGCCAGCGACATGTCGAGGTGGCTGGTCGAATGCGCCTCAACCTGCCACGGCAAGGCGAAGCCCACGCCGTGGATGGCGTGACCACCGAGATTGGAGGGCAACGCGTAGCTTTCGCCACGCCACTCGAAACGACCGTTACGCACTCGACCCGCCCACGGCACCATCGGATAGCTGCCCCAGGCGATCATGGCCTGTGTCTGCTCGTCGTGGCCCACCAGCCAGTCGAGGCCGTCATGGCGGATCTGCGCGATGCGTCCACCGGCGGCGGGCGCCACCACTACTTCCAGGGCCCCGCGCGCAAGCCCGACCAGCGGTCCTGGCGCCATCGGCGTCAATGCAGCGTCATGCATGGGCCGCTCCTGCCGGCTCGCCATATGGATGCAGGCAGACGATGCGCCCGTCGGCGTCGTAGGTCAGCTCCGTCATCTTGATCGAGCGCAGATGCGTCACGCCGCCCGACAAAATCGAGTCGTGATAGAAGAGGTACCAGCGATCACCCACGGCACAGATGGAGTGATGCGTGGTCCAGCCGACCACCGGCGTGAGGATCTGTCCCTGATAGGTAAACGGACCATAGAGATTGTCGCTGGTCGCATAGCACAGGAAATGCGTGTCGCCGGTCGAATACGACAGGTAGTACTTGCCGCGGTACGCATGCATCCACGGCCCTTCGAAATAGCGTCGGTCGTGATCGCCGGCGAGCAGTGGCTGGCCGTGTTCGTCGATGATGCTCACCTCGCGCGGCGCTTCGGCAAACGACAGCATGTCCTCCGAAAGCTTCGCCACGCGCGGCCCCAGCGCGGGCTCGTTCGCCGCGGGCTCTTCGTGTGCGCTGGCGTAAACGTTGTCACGATACTTCTGCAACTGTCCGCCCCAGATGCCGCCGAAATACATGTAGAAGGCGCCGTCGCGGTCTTCGAACACGGCCGGATCGATGGAGTAGCTCCCGGCAATCGCCTCGGGCTCGGGCGCGAACGGCCCTTCCGGGCGATCTGAAACAGCCACCCCGATCTGGAACAGGCCATTGCTGCGCTTGGCGGGAAAATACAGGTAGTAGCGCCCGTCTTTGCGGGCCGCATCAGGCGCCCACATCTGGCGCTCGGCCCACGGTACGTCCTTCACGTGCAGCGCCACGCCGCAATCGACGGCTTCGCTCTGGGGCGAATCCATGCGGAAGACGTGGTAGTCCTCCATGCAGAAGTGATCGCCGTTGTCGTTGAACGGCACGCCGCCCTCGATGTCGTGCGAGGGATAGATGTAGATCCTGCCGTCGAACACGTGCGCGGACGGATCGGCCGTGTAGATGTGCGTCACCAGCGGCGACGAGACGGCGCGCGCCGCCAGCACGGCGAGATCAGGGGAAGGCGTGTCGTCCGACATGGTGAATCCTGTGGCTGTGCTCGATGTGCGCTCAGGCGGCGTGGCCGGCGGCGAGGCGGCGTGCACCGAGTTCATGCTCGATGCGCAGCTCCATCGATTTGTTGATGCGATAGAAGAACAGCAACCCTACCGCAAGCAGGAAGGGCAGCGAGCAGAACAGGCTGACGGTGAGGCGGATGCCATTGACCACGCCCGGCGATTGCGAGGCCGCTTCGGCCACGTAACCGTAATGCGCCAGGATGCCGGCAACCAGCGCACCGCCAACGCTCAGGCCCACCTTCAATCCGCACAGCATGGCCGAGAAGATGATGGCGGTGGCGCGACGGCTGTTCTTCCACTCCGAATAGTCGGCGACGTCGGCGATCATCGCCCACAGCAGCGGAATGGTAATTCCGTAGAAGAAGCCGTGCAGGATGTAGGAGCCCACCACCAGGCCGATCGAGCCCGGCGTGTACACATAGAACGCCAGCAGGAACACCGTGGATGCGAGCAATGCGCCGCCGAACACGTCGCGCTTGCCGAAGCGGTCGGCAAGACGCTTGGAGAAGCCTATGCCGACGATCATGAAGATGATGCCCAGCGCGTTGAACAGGCTGAAGGCGGACGTGGGCGCATCCTTCGGCCAGCGGAATTCGGTCAACCCCACATGGGTGAGCCCGCTGTTGAGCGCCGCGATGAAGCCGTTGAAGCCCACGCGATCGAGGAAGGCCGAGAGCTGCGCTTCGTCGAGGTAGTACTTGAAGTAGTAGATGTACATGCCGCCCTTCAACGCGAGGTTGATGAACAGCAGCACCGTCACCGCCAACATGATCTGCCAGGGACGGTTGCGCAGCAGGTCGGCGAGGTCGTCCCGCACGCTCGATGCCTGCGCATTCACCGGCACGATGCGCTCGCGCGTGGTGAAGAAGGTGACGAGGAAGAACACCGTGCCCACGATGGCGAAGATCGTCATCGTGTTGTGGAAGCCGCGCGCCTTGTCGCCATCGCCCAGGATCAGCACCAGCGGCAGCAGCAGCACCTGAATGATGAACTGCGCCACCATCACCGCCACGAAGCGATACGACGAAAGACTGTTGCGCTCAGCCATGCTGCCGGTTAGCACGCCACTCAATGCCGAGTAGGGCAGATTGTTGGCGACATAGATGAAGACCAGCGCCGTGTATGTCGCCATGGCATACACGACCTTGCCTTCTTCGCCCAGCGACGGTGTGCTGAAGGCGAGCAGGGACAATGCGCCGAACGGAATAGCCGTCCATAACACCCAGGGCCGGAACTTGCCCCAGCGCGTGCGCGTGCGGTCGGCCACCAGGCCCATGATCGGCGTGAACACGAAGGCGCCGAGCATGCCGACCACGAAGATGAGCGTAGCCGCCGTGCTCGCGGGAATGCGGAACACGTCGGTGTAGAAAAAGGCGAGGAAGGTCACCAGCGTCTGGAAGATCAGGTTCGCCGCCAGATCACCGAGGCTGTAGCCGATCTTCTCGATGACCGGCAGGGTCTGCGAAGTGTTGTTCATGCGTACCGTTCGAGCCGCTGCAGCTGGACCAACGTGACGCGCCGCCCGAAGGCACGCCCGTCACACGTCGCGGCCCGGCCGGTGATGGCCGGCCGGGCCGCGGATTGCACATGCGAAACCGATCAGAACGTTCCGCGCACGCCCAGCATGATCGTATAGCCCGGGGTGTAATAGGTATACGCCGCGTTGTTATACGTGAGCGTCTGCCGGAAGTTCGCCTTGGTCATGTTGATGACGTTGAAGGTGATCATCGGCTTGGACATCACGCTGTCGAACTGATAACTCGCCGACAGGTCGAGCTGGCCACGCGCGTCCGTCTTGATCTGCGCAAACGGCAGGCCGTTCTGGTTGGCGGTGGAGCTGATCTGCGCCGAGTTCCAGGTATAGGACAGGCGCACCATCGCACCGTAGTTTTCCCAATACATGGTCGCGTTGTAGGTGTGTGGCGAAATGCCGATGGCCTGCGCCGATACTCCGCTGCCGATGCTCTTCTGCGAGGTGACCGTGTAGTTCGCCTGCACGCCCAGGCCCTTCACCACGAAGTCCAGCGGCTGCACCCAGTTCGCTTCGGCACCCTTGATGAACAGCGTGCCGTCGGCGTTGACCTGCTGCGTCACCTGCACCTCGGCCGTCGACGGGCCGCCACGCAGGTTGATCGCCTGCTGCTGCGTGTCGGTGAGCGAGGAGAACGGAATACCCATCTGGGAGAACGGGATCAGGTTGGTGCCGCTCACCGTGAAGCCCTTGATGCGCTTGCCGAACAAGTCGAGCGCGAGGTAACCCTCGTGGCCGGTATACCACTCACCGCCGAAGTCGAGGTTGGTCGACAGGTACGGCGCCAGCTTCGGGTTGCCCTGCGTGGCGATTTCCGCGGCCGGATCGCTGAAGTTGGTGTTGGGCACCATCGCGCTCGGATCGGGACGCGTCAACGAACGCGACGCGGCAAGGCGCAGCACCACGTCATCGGTGGCATTGAATGCCGCATTGAGCGACGGCAGGTAGTAACCGTAACTGTTCTTCAGCGTGACGTATTCCAGCACGCCGCCGATGCTCGACGGGCCGGCGATGGTCTGGTCGGTCGACGCATGGCGCACGCCGCCATTGAGGCGCAGCTCATGGCCGCCCAGATCCCACTTGCCGTTGCCTTCGAGATACCAGCCCCAGGTCTTTTCCTGGATATTGCCTGCATTGGCGCCACTCGCCGCGGCAGTGCCGAGCGGCGCCGTGGCATTGAGGTAGTCGTAGTTGGTGGCCGCCATCAAGGCGGCAGTGTCCATCGTGATGAAGCCGCCCTTGCCCGGCCTGATGTACTGGGCCCAGCCATTGGCACCCACCGCCGCCTTCACTGCGTTCGCCCATGCCGTGCTGTTGTCGTACGCCTTGATCTCGCGGTTGATGTCGTCGTACGCAAAGCCCCCGCGCAGGTTGTTGCTGTCGTCACCCCACTGCAGGTCCCAGCGCGTGCCCTTGTTGTCGGTGGTGCGGGTCTCGTTCTGGATGTTGACGCGATAGTACTGCCAGCCCAGGTTGGGATCGTTGAGGTTCACGCTCGGCGTGATGGCGGGATAGTTGCCGCCGGTGTTGGCGTAGTTCACCGAGATGTTCTGGTTCATCGGCGTCTGCACGTCGATCGACGGTGCATATTGGCGATACCAGCTGCGCTGCGAGTAGCCCTGGAAATCCAACTTCCAGTTATCACTGGACCCGAACAGCAGCGTGCCGCCCGGATTGATGTTGTAGAACTTGGTGTGTTGGTCGTACGGGCGGTCTTCGAGGAAGTACTGCGCGTTGGCGAAGTTCGCCTGGGTGACCACGTTGTTCTGGTCGACCTGCATGTTGGTCGGAATCAGCTGGCCGCTGCGGCCGATCAGGTTCATGTCCAGGCGGTCGAAGTGCTTTTCTTTCTGCGAGAACAACGTGTCCAGATAGAAATGCGCCGCTTCGCTCGGACGCCACTCCAGCGATGCCATCGCGGACTGGTGGTCATTGGTGCCGTCGGTATACGCATCGCGGCCCAGACGCGGAATGAGCGCATTGGCGACCTGCGCGGTGGTGAGGCCCGGGTTGTGCGCGAGCAGCCATGCGTTGTTGATGACCTGGCCTTGCGTGAGGCCCAAGCCCGCGTTGGCAGGCACGGTACCCGGGATCACCCAGCTGCCGCCCGCCGGGCTGCAATGGCCAGCAGCGGTGCCGCACTGGGCGGCGGTGAGCTGCGGCGTGGTCCAGCCGATGGTTTCGAAACCCTGCACGTTGTAGTCGCTTTTCGACGCGGTGTAGCCCACCGTGGCGCCGAAGGTGCCGTCCTTGTTCGTCCAGCTGCCGATCAGCGAGCCGCGCGGCTTCACGTCCTTGCCGATGGAGTTGTACTGGCCCTGCAGCGAATACGTCAGATGCGTGCCCGGGTTGTCGAACGGACGCGTCGTGCGCATGTCGACCACGCCCGCAATGCCGCCTTCGGTCATGCTCGGCGTCGGCGTCTTGTTCACGGTCAGCTGCGTGAAGAACTCGGTCGGCAGCAGGTCGAGATCGACCTCGCGATTCTGGTTCTGCGAATTGAGGCCGCCGGCCGACGCGACGGCGAGCTGATCGCCGTTGAGCATGATCTTGGTGAAGTCGGTGCCGAGGCCGCGGATCTGGATATTCACGCCCTCGCCGTCCACGTCGCGGGTCAGCTGCACGCCCGGCACACGGGTGAGCGACTCGGCGATGTTCGTGTCCGGAAACTTGCCGATGTCTTCGGCGAACACCGAATCGGTGACGTTGGTGGCGTCACGCTTAGCGTCGGTGGAGAACTGGATACTGCTGCGATAGCTGCCGCTGACGTTCACGGCACCCAGCGTCTTGGTCGGACCGGCCTGGCCGGTATTGCCTTGCGTCTGGTCGCTGCTTTGCGCGTTCGGCTGCGTCGGCGTTGCCGCGGGCTGGGTCTGTTCCTGTGCTTGTGCGGCCCCCACCGCGCCAAACAAGGCAAGACTCAGAGCGCTCGACAACAGGGTTTTTGCGAATTGGGTCTGCACCATACTCCCCTCTCGATTCTGGTGGCGTATTCCTCCCCGAGGCGCCATGGCAGGCACCTGCGGGTGATCGGCTTTTTTGCTTGAACAGCTACGCGGTCTTGCGTCCTCCCCGCGATGTCGTCGAAAAGGTAGCGCTAACAATTTGGTGGTGCACGCTGCAGGGCAGCAATCAATATGAACGCGCTAGGAGATGCTGAAAATGAGCCTGTTTTCCGCGGTTTTCTTGCTGAACGCAGGCGTGCTGCGGACGCTCGTGACTTTCGCGATTTGTCGCGCCAATAATGGTAGCGCTATCACCGAGCGACCCATTCGCAGTCACGGTGACGAGGGGAGACATCACGATGCAAAGCAGTCCACGCAGCACCGGCTCCGAACACGCGCCCACGTCGCGCGTCGGTGCAGCGTCCATGCACGGCGAAGTGGCCGCCTCGCCGGTCAGCCGCTACCGCTGGCGCGTCTGCGCCATGCTGCTGGCGGCGACGACGATCAGCTACATCGATCGCCAGGTGCTGGGCGTGCTCGCGCCGTTCCTGCAGGAGAAGATCGGCTGGAGCGAGCTCCAGTACAGCAGCATCGTCACGGCATTCCAGGCGGCCTACGCCCTGGGCCTGTTGTGCGCGGGCGCGGTGATCGATCGCTTCGGCACGCGCATCGGCTACGCGCTGGCCATCGGCATCTGGAGCCTCGCCGCCATGAGTCACGCGCTGGCTACTGGCGTGCTGAGTTTCGCGGCGGCGCGCTTTGCGCTGGGCCTGGGCGAGTCGGGGAATTTTCCTGCGGCCATCAAGGCCGTGGCGGAATGGTTTCCGCAGCGCGAGCGGGCGTTCGCCGCCGGCATCTTCAATTCGGGCTCCAACATCGGCGCGATCGTGGCGCCGATCATGGCGCCCTTGGTGGCGGCTCGCTGGGGCTGGCAGGCCGCTTTCCTGTGCACGGGCGCATTGAGCGCCACCTGGTTGGTGGTGTGGCTGCTCACCTATCGCACACCCGACCAGGAGCCGAAACTTTCTGCCGCCGAACGCGCCCATATCGGCAGCGAGCCGACCGTTCCTGGCGCACGCGTGCCGTGGTCCCAACTGTTGCGGCACCGGCAGGCCTGGGTAGTGGCCGCCGCGAAGTTCATCACCGATCCCATCTGGTGGTTCTTCCTGTTCTGGCTGCCCAAGTTTCTGCACGCGCAATACGGACTGAGCCTGCTGGAACTGGGACCGCCACTGATCACGGTGTTCCTGCTCGCGGACTTAGGCAGCATCGCCGGCGGCTGGCTGGCCGGGCGACTGATCCGACGTGGCTGGACCATCAACCGTGCACGCAAGGGAGCCATGCTGTTGTGCGCGCTGCTGGTGGTGCCGATCGTGTTCGCGGCGAAGGCGAACAACGTGTGGCTCGCCGTCGCCTTGATCGGTCTCGCCACCGCGGGGCACCAGGGCTGGTCGGCCAATGTCTACACGCTCGCATCGGATCTATTTCCTCGCCGTGCCGTGGCCTCGGTCGTCGGCATCGGCGGTTTTGCCGGTGCGGTGGGCGGCATGCTGATCTCCACCGTCATCGGACTGCTGCTGCAACTGACCGGCAGCTACGTGCCGGTGTTCATGCTGGCCAGCGGTGCCTACCTGGTCGCGCTGGCCATCGTGCATGGACTGGCCCCGACGCTGGAGCCGGTGCATCTGGGCGTCCAAACGAAACTTCAGGGGGAGTGACGCGTGAAAGCAGGACTTGCAGGATGGTTGACGTTCGCGCTTGCGTTGCTTGCATCGCAAGCGGTAGGCGCGCCGCTGGCCGCGGGACAGCAGAAATTTCTCGGCAGCGCCTATAGTGCGTTGCAGACGGAAGGCTTCGCCGACTACTGGAACAAGGTCACGCCCGAGAACGCCGGTAAATGGGCCAGCGTGGAAGCCGTGCGCGGCACCATGAACTGGTCGGCGCTGGACGAAGCCTATCGCTTCGCCAAGGACCACGGTTTCCCGTTCCACCTGCACGTGCTGGTGTGGGGCCAGCAGCAGCCCGCATGGGTGCGCACGCTGCCGCCGGACGAGCAGCGCAAGGCGGTTGAACACTGGTTCGACGCGCTCGCCGAGCGCTATCCCGATGCCGATTTCGTCGAAGTGGTGAACGAGGCGCTGCACCATCCGCCGATGGGCACACGCAAGGACGGCGGCAACTATGCGCGCGCGCTCGGTGAAAAGGGCAGCACCGGATGGGACTGGATACTCACGGCCTTCCGGATGGCCCGCCAGCGCTTTCCCCACGCCAAGCTGCTGATCAATGACTACAGCATCACGCGCAGCGCGAAGAGCACCGGCCAGTATCTCGCGATCATCGTGCTGCTACAGAAGGAGCACCTGATCGACGGCATCGGCCTGCAGGAGCATGCCTTCGAGACGACGCCCGACGTGCCCATGACGGTGCATCACGCCAACCTCGACCGGCTGGCGACCACCGGGCTGCCGATCTACATCACCGAACTCGACATCGACGGGCGTAGCGATGCGCAGCAGCTCAAGGACTACCAGCGGGTGTTTCCGGTGTTCTGGGAACATCCCGACGTACGCGGCATCACGCTGTGGGGCTTTCGCCCCGGTCTGTGGCGCGATAAGCAGCGCGCTTACCTGATCGACAAGGACGGCAGCGAACGCCCCGCGCTGACCTGGTTGCGCGAGTATGTGCACGGCACGCCCGTCGTCTTCCCTCACTGAATTCAGTCACGCCATCGAAGCCCTGCCATGACCACCGGACCCCAACCCCTGGCGCTGCACGACGATCGCCTGTTCTCCTCCGATCCTTTGCAGCGCGCGATCGCGCGTCGCCTGTATGCGCACGTGGCGACGCTGCCGATCATCAGCCCGCACGGCCATACCGACCCTGCGTGGTTTGCGCACAACGCGCCGTTCGCCAACGCGACGGAACTGCTGCTGGTGCCGGACCACTACGTGTTCCGCATGCTCTACAGCCAGGGCGTGTCGCTGGATACGCTGGGCATTCCGCGCGCCGACGGCTCGCGTGCCGAGGTCGACCCGCGCGAAGCGTGGCGCGTGTTCGCGGAACGCTTTCACCTGTTCCGCGGCACGCCTTCGTCGATGTGGCTGAACCATGTGTTCCATGAGGTGTTCGGCCTGCGCGTGCGACTCAGTGCGGATTCGGCCGACCTCTACTTCGACCACATCAACGACGCGCTGCGCCAGCCCGGCTTCCTGCCGCGTGCCTTGTTCGAACGCTTCCGCATCGAGCTGATCGCCACCACCGAATCGCCGCTGGATCCGCTGGAGCACCATGCGGCCATCGGCGACAGCGGCTGGCAAGGCCGCGTAATCACGGCGTACCGCCCCGACGCCGTGATCGACCCCGAGCATGAACAGTTCCCCGCCGCCCTGCAGCAGTTCGGCGAAATCACCGGCGAAGACGTACACAGCTGGAGCGGCTACCTGCGCGCGCACCGCCAGCGTCGCGCGTACTTCGCGAGCATGGGCGCCACTTCCACCGACCATGGGCATCCCACCGCCGCCACGGCCAACCTCTTGCCCGCCGAGGCCGCCCGCCTGTTCGACACGGTGGTGCGCGGCAAGGCGTCCGCTGCGGAGGCCGAGCTGTTCCGCGCGCAGATGCTTACCGAAATGGCGGCGATGAGCGTGGAAGATGGCCTCGTGATGCAGCTGCATCCTGGCTGCTTCCGCAACCACAACCTCGGCCTGTTCGAGCGTTACGGGCGCGACAAGGGCGCGGACATCCCGCTGCGCACCGAATACGTGCATGCGCTGAAGCCACTGCTTGACCGCTTCGGCAACGAACCCAACTTCCAGCTCATCCTATTCACGCTGGACGAGAGCACCTACAGCCGTGAACTGGCTCCGCTGGCCGGCCACTATCCGTCGCTGTTCCTCGGCCCAGCCTGGTGGTTCCACGACGCGCCGGAAGGCATGTGGCGCTTCCGCGAGCAGACCCTGGCCAGCGGCGGCTTCTACAACACCGTTGGCTTCAACGACGACACGCGCGCCTTCCTGTCGATTCCCGCGCGACACGACGTGGCCCGCCGCATCGACTGTGCATTCCTCGCCAAGCTGGTGGCCGAGCACCGCATGGACGAAGACGAAGCGGTCGAGGTGGCGATCGATCTCGCCTACCGTCTGCCCAAGAAGGCCTACAAGCTAGGCTGATGCGCGTATGAGAAGCGTCCCATCCACGCCGGATGGGACGCCCGGCCGTCAGCGCTCGATCGCGTGCACCCGCACGCGATACACGTGCGCATTGTGCGGATCCATCATCAGCTGGCGCCCCTGGTTGCTCTGGTCGCCGTTCAAACGGCGCAACGTCTGCCACGTGTCGCCCTGGCGGGATACCTCTTCGATGCTGTCGATGCCCGCCACGCGCGTGTCCACGTCGGGATCGCGGCGGATGTTGACGGTAAGCCCGGTGCCGACGAGGTAGAACTCGTCCGGCGACGACTGCAGCACCAGCATCGCGCCGTCCTGGGTTTCCAGCGTCCTGGTCGGCCAGGAGCGCGACAGCGTGCCCTCGAACAGATAGCCACCCAGCGCCACCGTCTGCGTCGGTCGCGGACTGGTCGCATGCAACACCAGTCCACGCGTGCGCCCGTCGGCCTGCGCCTTGGGCAGCATGTCGCCCAGATCGCGCAATTCGCCGTAGACCTGCATCAGCAGCGGCGATGACGCGGCATCGTTCCCCGGCGCCGGCAGGCTGTCGATATCGAACGGGCTGAAGCCGAAACCACGCGCTTCGCCGTACAGATAGAGCGCGTTGTACGGCCCCGCCTCCAGCCTCGCCTCGGGCACGAACACCGGATTGCCGAGCGCCTGGTAGCGCTGCACCCAGTACGCAAACTCCGGCCAGTAGATATCCGGCGAATAGAAGTCGATGTGGCCGGCAACGGCCTGGTACACCTGCTGGAAATACGGATGCGAGCCGCCGCTGGGATATTCACCGGCACGTTCCTGCGGCGCGGGCAGTTGCACGTTGAGATACATCGGCAATGCGTACTGCGCCTTGCCCGCAGCCGCTACCGCGTCGATGTAGGTGGCATAGCGCCAGGCCATGAAGACTTCGTCCGCGGCGTCACCAAAGACGTCTTTCCACGTGTGCCCTTGGGGGTTGAAATGCGCGGCCAGCTCCGGCGTCATCGCGTTGCGGCGAGCCTGCAGGGCCTGCACCAGGCTCGCAGGCACGTCGGCGTCGAATGCGCGATTGGCCGGTTCCGAGCGATCGCGACGCTCACCGAGGACGCCCACTTCGTTCTCCACCTGCACCATCAGCACGGTCTGCTGCTTGTCCTTGGCGCGCAGATGCGCCATCAGCGCGGCGAACGCCTTGCTGTCCAGGCGCAGCGTCTCCTCGCCGAAGGTGGAGAGGATCTCCAGCGGCGCGCCGTCGATGCCGCGCACGCGCGGGAACCGCCTCACATCGGCTTTCACCCAACCCGGCGCGTACTCGGAGAAGCTGTTCTTCCAGCTGCCGAACCACAGCAACACCAGATGCATGTGCTGGGCACGCGCCACATCGATCCAGTGGTCGAGCAGGCGGAAGTCGTAGCTGCCTTCGCGCGGCTCCAGCTGATCCCATGCCACCGGCATCAGCACCGTGTTGACGTGCAGCGCCGCAAGACGCGGCAGGACGGCGTCCGCCTGCGCTTCAGTACCCGCCGAGGAATTGCCCAGCTCACCACCGAAGATCACATACGGCTTGCCGTCCACGATCAACTGGCTGGCACCTTGGGTGCGTGCCACCCGCGGCAGCTCTGCCCCCTGCGCGGCTCCCGCCCATAGCACCAGCACGCCGACCCAGGCGACCAGGCGATTCACGCGCTTCTTCATCCGCGTCTCTTTCATCCGTTTCCCGAAGGCTCTGCTAGACCGCTTTCAGCACGCGCGCCACCGTCGCCGGCCTGGCGTCGCCCAGGGCGCCATAGGCGCGCAGCAACCATGACCGGAATCGTTCGTCGCCCGAGAGCGGCGCGAATACCGCATCCAATGCCAGGAAGGCAGGCACATCGGTTTCAGGGTCACCGCTGCAGGCCAGCCCCAGCGCCGTGAGCGTGTCGTTCAACGGATCGACCAGCGCTATGCCGCGGTGGGCTTGCCTGCGTACGAAGTGCATCCACGCAGCCAGCGGAATGCACAGCGGCGCGATGGTCCGCTCCTGCGCGAGCGCTTCACTGATGGTGCTGAGCAGACGCACGGGCAGCTTCTGCGATCCGTCCCATGCGATCTGGGAGAGCCGGTGGCGAATGGCCGGATTGCGGAAGCGCTCCAGGATCGCGTCGATGTAGCTTCGCGTGTCGAGGCTTTCCGGCAAGGCGATCACCGGCGCGATGTGCTCGCGCATCAGGCGCTCCACGAACGCGGCGAGCGCGGGTTCGGCCATCGCCTCGCCCACGCTGTCGATCTCCATCAGCGAGCCGAGATAGGCCAGCGACGAATGCGCGCCATTCAACAGGCGCAGCTTGGCGCGATCGTAGCCCGCGATGTCCCGGCTCAGGGTGACGCCAGCCAGCTCCAGCGGCGGGCGATCGTTGCAGAAGCGTTCCTCGACCACCCATTGCGTATAGGTTTCGCGCTGGATGGGCCACGCGTCGGTCACGCCAAGCTCGTGTTGCACGCGCTCGCGCAACGCGTCGTCAGTCGCCGGCGTGATGCTGTCCACCATCGAGCAAGGAAACGCGACGTGCGCGTCGATCCAGTCGGCCAGCGCGCGATCAAGGCGCTGCGCGTACTGCAGCGCTGCGCGGCGCAGGCGATGGCCGTTGTCGGCGAGGTTGTCACAACTGAGCACGGTATAGGGCGTCGCGCCTCGCTCGCGGCGCAGGCGCAGGCCCTCCACGAGATAGCCGATGGCACTGCGCGGCGTTTGCGGTGAAGCCAGGTCGTGGACGATGTCAGGATGATTCATGTCCAGGTCGGGGCCGGCCAGGCAGTAACCCTTCTCGGTGATGGTCAGCGTCACCAGCTTCACCTGCGGATCAGCCAGTCGCGCAAGCACGGCCGCGCCTTCGTCGCGCGCGCACAGCCATTCGCGCACCGAACCGATCACGCGCAGGCGACTCTCGCGGCCCAGCAGCGACAAGGCGTACAGACCGTCCTGCGGGCGCAACACGTCGCGCGCCTCGCTGCTTTGCAGGGAAACACCGCAGATAGCCCAGTCCGGGAAGCGCGCCAGCAGATCGTCGAGATACACCGCCTGGTGCGCGCGATGAAACGCGCCCGCGCCGATATGCACGACGCCGATGCGCACCTCGTTCAGCGCGTAAGCCGGCGTCGCCACCGATGCGGGCAGCCCTGCCAATGCGCGCGCGGAAAGCCGCTTGAGAACCGAATCCACCCTCATCAACGCTTCACCTCGAAACCGTCCTGTGCGAGATAGGCTCGGATATCCGCCTCGCGCGAGAGGTTCACATCACCGGGAATGGAATGCTTGAGGCAGGTGGCGGCCATGGCGAAGTCGAGCGCATCCTCCTCGCCCATGTCGCGCAGCAGCCCATGCAGGAAACCCGCGGCAAACGCGTCGCCGCCGCCAATACGGTCGACGATGCCGGTGAGCGTGTGCGGCGCCGTGTGGAGCACGCGATCGCTCAGTGCCAGCAAGCCGGACAACTGATGGTCATCCACGTTGCTGTGCAGACGCGCGGTCGCCACCAGACGACGCAGGTTCGGCCACGTATCGAACGTGGCGACAGCGGCGGCGGCGAAGCGCTCGCCCACATCGTCCTGCGTAAAGGTCTCGCCGAGAATCAGCGCCACGTCACGATCGTTGCCGAACATCAGTTCGGCGTGGGTGATCACCTCTCGCAGCAGCGCCGGCGCCTGCGTCGCGCGCGCGCCCCACAGCTTGCTGCGGTAGTTGCAGTCGAAGGAAACACGCACGCCTTTGTCGCGCGCAGCGCGCACGGCGGCCAGCGCGGCCTCGGCAGTGGTCTCATTGAGCGCGAGGTTGATGCCCGAAAGGTGCAGCCATTGCGCGCCTTCGAGCTGCCGCGGCCAGTCGTAGCTTTCCGCGCTGGTGTGCGAGAACACCGAGCCTGCGCGGTCGTACAGCACGTCGGTGGGTCGCTGCATGGCGCCTGGCGTCAGGAAATAGAGGCCCATACGCCCTTCCGCGTAACGCATGCGAGAGGTATCCACACCGTGGCGACGCAGTTCGCCCGCGGCGGCGTGGCCAATGGCGTTGTCGGGCAACGCGCTGACCATGGCGCTGTCATGACCGAGGATGGCGAGCGAGGACGCCACGTTCGCTTCGGCGCCGCCGAAGCGGGCGTCGAGGCGGGGCGACTGCAGCAGCAGTTCCTGGCCGGATGGCGACAGCCGCAACAGCAGTTCGCCGAAGCAGACGATGCGTGCGCGTTGGGATGGATGGCTCATGCGAGGGTCCTCACGGCGTCACCGTGAATGTCTTGGTGGCGCGGATATCAGCGCTGGAGGCGCCAACCTGCACTTCGTAGCGACCGGGCGTTACTGCATCTTCGCGCTGTTGTTCATCGTAATAGCGCAGATCCTTTGCGGCCGACACGGTGAAGCTGACCTCGCGCTCCTCGCCCGGCTGCAGCGAGATGCGCTTGAAGCCGCGCAGATCCTTCAATGCCTGCGGCCCCTTCGCCTGCAACGGACGCAGATAGAGCTGCACCACTTCGTCACCCGCGCGATGACCGGTGTTCTTCACCTTCACCGTCACGTGCATGCTGCCGTCACGCGCGATGCTGTCGCGGTCGAGCGCGAGGCCCGAATAGCCGAAGCTGGTGTAGGACAGGCCATAGCCGAACGGATACAGCGGCGTGCCTTCGAAATAGCGGTAGGTGCGGCCGCGCATGTCGTAGTTGTCGAACGCGGGCAGCTTCTCACTGGCCTTGTAGAAGGTCACCGGCAAGCGGCCCGCGGGGTTCACTGCGCCGAACAACACGTCGGCGACCGCGTTGCCGCCACGCTGGCCGGGATACCAGGCCAGCACGATGCCGGGCACGTGCTGCCTGGCCCAGTCGATAGCCAGCGCAGAGCCGGAGGTGAGCACCATCACCATCGGCTTGCCGGTGCGGCGCAGCGCTTCCAGCAGTTTCTCCTGCGTGGCGGGCAGGCGCAGGTCGGTGCGATCACCACCGGCGAAGCCGGGGTAGTTGACCTTCATCTCTTCGCCTTCCACGTCGCTGTTGAGGCCGCCAACATAGATCACCACGTCCGCGTGACGGGCCGCATCCAAGGCCTCTTCCAGCGGCGGCTTGGCGCCGGGTAGGCGCCAGGCGAGGCGCACGTCGTGATTCTGGTTGTTGTTGGTGTACTCCAGGCGAACGTCATAGGCCTTGCCGGCCTTGAGATCCACGAAGGCGCTGCTGGGGCGCTTCGCGGTGGGGTCGCCACCCCAGGCGTCGAGCACCAGGCGTCCATCCACATACAGTCGATAGCCATCGCTGGCTGGCGCGCTCACTTCGTAGCGGCCAGACACCGGCGGCAGCAACTGGCCACTCCAGCGCACGCTGAACTCATGAATCGCCAATGCACGATCCGACGGCAGCTCGCCGCGCATGATCAGGTCGTCGGTGGGCGTGCCGTGGTCCCACTGGAAGCCAATCTTCGCATCGACGCGCGTGAGCACTGGCGCCGAGGTGAAATCATTGCCGCGGAAATACTCGGCCTTGAGCCCGTGTTCCGTGGCATCTGCGGAAGGACGCAGGTAGCACGCCTCGATCAGCGCCGACGTGCCCTGGCCATCGAAGCCCTGTACCAGCGACGCGCCTTTGGCGTAGGTCACTTGCGCCTGCGGAAGCGCATCGCGGATGCCCTGCAGGACGGTCACCGGGTCCGCCGGCGTGCCGTGGTAGTTGCCCAGCAGCGCGGTGACGTCGTCGGCCGTCGGGCCGATCACCGCCACATGCTTGAGCTCGTGCGACAACGGCAGGATGCCATCGTTCTTCAGCAGCACGATCGACGCCTCGGCCGCACGGCGTGCCAGCGCGTCGTGCTCGGGCGACTGATTGACCGAGTACGGGATCTGCGCCCAGCGCACGCGCTCGGGCGGATCGAACATCCCCAAGCGCATGCGCGCCAGCATCAGTCGCTTGAGCGAGACGTCGATGTCCGCCTCGCTGATCAGGCCCTGGTGCACGGCGTTTACCAACGCGGCGTAGGTGTGGCCGCAGTTGAGGTCATCACCGTTCTTCACCGCCAGCGAGGACGCCTGTTCGGCCGTCGCCACCATCTTGTGGCGCGCGAAGATGTCGTCGACCGAATCGCAGTCTGATACCACGTAGCCCTTGAAGCCCCAATCCTTGCGCAGGATCTCGCCCAGCAGGCGCGGGCTGGCCGAGGCGGATTCGCCGTTCACGCGGTTGTAGGCGCCCATCACCGCATCGACGTGGCCTTCCTGCACCAATGCATGGAACGCTGGCAGGTAAGTGTCGTGCAGGTCGCGCTCGCTCGGGTGCACGTCGAAGTGATGGCGTTCCGACTCCGGACCGCTGTGCACGGCGAAATGCTTCGCCGTGGCGTCGAGCTTGCGATAAGTCGGATCGTCGCCCTGCAGGCCGCGCACGAAGGCCACGCCCATGCGCGAGGTGAGGAAGGGATCCTCGCCGTAGGTCTCCTGGCCACGGCCCCAGCGGGGATCGCGGAAGATGTTGATGTTGGGCGACCAGAACGTCAGGCCTTCGTAGCGGCCGTGCATGTCGTGCCGCAGGAATTCCTGGTGCTTGGCGCGTGCCTCGTCGCTGACGGCGGTGGCGACCTGACCCATCAGCGTGGTGTCGAAGGTGGCAGCGAGGCCGATCGCCTGCGGAAACACCGTGGCACCGCCCGCGCGTGCCACGCCATGCAGGCCTTCGTTCCACCATTCGTAGGCGGGCACGCCAAGGCGCGGAATGGCCGGCGCGTTGTTCTGCATCTGCGCGACCTTCTCTTCCAGCGTCATGCGCGAGACGAGGTCGGCGGCGCGATCTTCGAAGCTGCGGTTGAGGTCGAGGTACACCGGCGCGGCGCTTGCCGCTTGCCTGGTCGTATCCGCATGCGGCGCGCAGGAAGACGTACCCAGCGCGAGCAGCACGGCCACCGCCATCGTTTGCAGCAGCGTGTGCCTGCGGTCATTCGCTTCCCGGTGCATCGAGCTCTTCATCCGTTTCCTCTCAAGGTTGGTGAAGCAGGCGCGCATACGGCCCCAGCGTGGTGCCCACGAAGCCGCCGGCCACGTCGGTGCTGAGCACCGTGCCATCGGCATCGCGCAGCAGCCATTGCCAGCCCGTGCCATCGTCGTAGGCGAAGCCGTAGCGGCCGCCATCGCCACTGATCTTCAATTGCAGGTGTTGCGGCGCCTTGGCGAGCGTGGCGGTCGCGAGCACGTCGCTGTCCGCACCGCGATGGCGGCGCACGGTCAGCAGCCATTGCTGCCCTTCGCGATGGACGCCGAAGGCGTACCAGTAGTGTTCGTTCTGGAAGGCCGCAAGGCCGGCTTCGACATTGGCCTGCACCGGCGCGACCAGCTGTGTGCTGGCATCGAACGCGAGGTGTTGCTGCGGACGTGCCAGGAAGGACGGGTTGTGCAGCGTGTCCAGGTCATCCGCCTGCGGATGGATGGCGAGTTGCCCGGGATGCGCGCGCAGGTCGGCCCAGGGCTGGGCCGGAATACGCACGAACATCCACGAAGCATCCAATGCGGGCTTGTCGAAGTCGTCGCGCCAGGTGAGGTTGCCACCGTGCGGCGCCTGCGTTTCGCGTGCCAGCAGCGCCGGCCCCTTGACCACCTGCGGAACCGCCTTTCCCTTGGGAAGAATGGACGGCCATCCGTCCTTCCATGTCACCGGCAGCAGGAAGGTCTCGCGCCCGGTGTTGTAGTGCACCCGATCATAGGCGCGGCTGGCCAGGAACACGGCCCACCAGCTGCCATCCTGTGCCTCCACCAGATCGGCATGACCGGCGTTGACAATCGGTTGGTTGCGATCGGACGGAAGATCGCGTTGCGTGAGGATCGGATTGCCGCTGTACGGCGTGTACGGTCCCCACACGGCGCGGCTGCGCAACACCACTTCCGAATGTTGCGGCCCGGTGCCGCCCTCCGCGCACATCAGGTAGTACCAGCCATTGCGCTTGTAGACGTGCGGGCCTTCGATCCAGATCGGTTTGGTGGCCGGATCGACACCACCATCGAGCAGCACGCGTCGCGGTCCCACCAGCGCATGCTGGCGGAGATCGAACTCCTGCATCCAGATCGCGCGATGACCGTCGTAGCGCGAGCCACCTTCGGGCACGCCGTTGTTGACGACGTATGCCTTGCCGTCGTCATCGAAGAACAGCGAAGGATCGATGCCGCCGGCCAGGCCGGGCAGCCACACCGGATCGGACCACGGCCCCGCTGGATTCGTCGCGGTGGCGATGAAATTGCCGCCGCTATCCACCGAGGTGTTGATCACATAGAACGTGCCGTCGTGATGCGAAATCGCCGGCGCGTAGAGGCCACGCGACATGCCTTGACCGTCCAGCTTCACCTGTGACGGGCGGTCGATGACATGGCCGATCAGCGCCCAGTGAACGAGGTCGCGACTCTCGTACACCGGAAGGCCGGGGAAATACACGAAGCTGGAGTTCACCAGGTAGTAGCGGTCACCGACGCGCACCACGCTGGGATCCGGACTGAAGCCGGCCAGTACCGGGTTGTAGTAGTGCCCCGGCGGCAACGACTGCTCGAACGCGGTGTCGTGGCCGCGATATTCGAACCAGTCGAACAACACCGGCTCCTGCGCATGCACCGCCGTCCCCAGCACCAGGGCGAGCCCGCACGCGACACGACGAAGAAGGCGGCGCATCGTGCTCACCAATCCCACATCGAGCCGTCTTCCAGCCGCGCGATCGGCAACTGCTTGGGCGCGTAGGGGAAGCGCGCGGCAAGCTTCTCATCGATGGTGACGCCATGGCCCGCGCTCTCGCCGCAATGCAGGCGGCCTGCGCGGAACTCATAGTCGTGCGGGAAGACTTCGTTCGTCTCGTCCGAATGGAACATGTATTCCTGGATGCCGAAGTTCGGCACCCACGTGTCGAAATGCAACGCTGCGCCCATGCACACCGGCGAGAGATCAGTGGCGCCATGGAAGCCGGTGCGCACCTGATGCAACGCGGCGAAGTCGGCAAGGCGACGCAGATGCGTGATGCCGCCGCCGTGCACGATGGTGGTGCGGATGTAGTCGATCAGCTGGTTCTCGATCAGGTGCTTGCAGTCCCAGATCGAGTTGAACACTTCGCCTACAGCGAGTGGCGTGACCGAGTGCTGTCGAATCAGCTCGAACGATTTCTGGTTTTCCGCAGGCGTGGCGTCTTCCAGCCAGAACAGACGATACGGCTCCAGGCTGCGCGCCAGGCGGGCGGCCTCAATCGGCGTGAGGCGATGGTGCACGTCGTGCAGCAGCTCCACTTCATCGCCATGGTCGGCGCGCAGGCGTTCGAACAGCTTGGGCACCACATCGAGGTAGCGCGGCGTGGACCACACGGTTTCCAGCGGCAATTCGCTTTCCGCCGGCTCGTAGGGTTTGCCGCCGACCGAGATGCCGTAGGCCTTCTTTACGCCCGGCACGCCGCATTGCGCGCGGATGGCGAGGAAGCCCTTTTCCTTGAACTGGCCCACCACCTCGCTGGTCTCGTTGATGTCGCGACCGTTGGCATGGCCGTACACCAGCGCACCCTCGCGCGAACGGCCGCCAAGCAGCTGGTAGATCGGCAGGCCCGCCATCTTGCCGAGGATGTCCCACAACGCGACGTCGACGGCGGCGAGCGCGGTCATGGTGACCGGGCCACGGCGCCAGTACGCGCCACGGTAGAAGAACTGCCAGATGTCCTCGATACGACCGGCATCGCGTCCGATCAGGTTCGGCACCACGTGATCCTGCAGGTACGAAGCCACCGCCAGTTCGCGTCCGTTGAGCGTGGCATCGCCCAGGCCGGTGACGCCCGAACGCGTGACGATCTTCAGCGTGACGAAGTTGCGACCCGGACAGGTGACGATGACCTTGGCTTCGACGATCTCGCGGTCGCGTGCGGAACCCTGGTGGTCGATGAGAGCGGTGCTCATGGATGTTTTTCCTGATCAGCAGAAGACGTGGAGAGCGACAACTGGAACGGGCCTGCCGGCAGGCCCGAGCCGTCATAGAGGGTGCAGATGGGGCTGTCGGCCCAGCAGTAACGCACGCGGGTGATCGACACCGTGGGCATCGACGCGTGCAGCACCACCTGGTTGCCGTGGATGTCGGCGTCGGCGTAGTGGCAGGTGTCGGCCTGCGCGCCGCACAGTTCGAAGCCGATCGGGTGATCCGCACCGTACGCCACCATCGGCGCGGTGACATCGCGGAAGCTGAGCGTCACCGTGTCGCCGTCGCGCTGCGCGCTCGCGCCCACCGGGCCGGAAGGCGGCAACGTTTCGCCGTACACCACGTGACGCGCGGCGCGTGCGAGGCGGCGCCCCAGTTCCTGCTTGTTGGCCGGATGGATGTCCGTGCGCTCGCCGATATCCACCGCCACGGCAAGCCCCGAATGCGCGTCATCCGCCGCTGCGAGGCGCTGCGCTTCGCGCACGTCGGCCGAGCCGCTTTCCACCGGATGCACCGGCGCCGGGCCATAGCCGGCGAGCTGCACGATCAGCATCGGCAGCGATGCGCCGAACTGCGTGCGGAAATCCTCGCGTAGTGCTTCGAGCAGGCGTCGGTAGTTGCCGGCATCGCCGGTGTTGGATTCGCCCTGGTACCACAGCGCACCGCGCACACCGTACGCACCGAGCGGCGCGATCATGCCGTTGTGCAGCGTGGCCAGGCCCGCCGTGGGATGCCACGGCAGGCTCGGCGGCGAACCGTACGACTTGGGCACCACCTGGTATTCCCAGTCGCCCAGCGATACCGACGAACCATCGCCCAGACGCAGCACGCGCTTGTCAGCCGGACCGTACAGGCCATCATCGCGATAGGTACCGAGCACGTTGATGGCGATCAGGTTGTCGCCTTCGTGCAGCATGCCGGGCGGCAGCTTGTAGGTACGTTCACCGCCGTAGCCGGTGCCGATCCAATGGCCGTTCACCCAGGTCTGGTCGGTCTCGTTGATCGCACCCAGCGACAGTTCGTTCGCCTGCTCGGCCTGCGCCTTGCTCAGCGTCAGGGTGGTGCGATACCACAGCGTGCCGGTGAAGTTGGCCAGTTCCGGCACGCCCCAGCGCTGCCACGCACCCTTGTCGAGCGGCGCATGCTGCCAGCCCTGGTGCGTGACGCGTGCGGGGTTCCACGGCTCATTGCTTTCGCTCACGCCCGGCCGCGAATGCCACCACGCCTGCCACTGGCGGCTCCATTGTTCCCCGGCCCGCGCCGGATCTTTCTGGTGCAGGGCGAGCAGATCGAGCCCCTGGTCGAAACCACCGACCTTCCGCAGCGCCTGCATGCTCATCCACGGCTCGATGCGCGAGCCGCCCCAGGCGGAAACGATCAGGCCCATCGGCACGTCCTGCGTCTTCTGCAGTTCGCGCGCAAAGAAGTAGCAGGTAGCGGAGAACTCGGCGACGGTGCCGGGCGTGGTCTTCAGCCAGTGATCGGTGGCCGGTATCGCATCCAGCGGCGTGACGCTGCTGACGTTGTCCACGGTGAGCATGCGGATGCGGTCGTTGTCGGCGTTCTGCACTTCCGAACGCGCATCCAGCGCACGCTTGACCTGCACCACCATGTTCGACTGGCCGGAACACAGCCACACGTCGCCGACCAGCAGGTCGTCGATGCGCTGCGATGCGCCGCTGGCCGTCTTCACGTTCAGGGCATACGGGCCACCGGCCTTGAGCGCGGGCAGCTTCGCTTGCCATCGGCCCTGCGCGTCGGCGCGTGCGTCGATGCGCTTGCCGGCAAACTCGACCGTCAGCTTTTCGCCGGCCTTGGCGTGACCCCACACGGGATTCGCATGCTCGCGCTGTAGCACCGCGTGGTCTTGGAACAACGGGTTGAGCAGCGCGTCATCCGCCTGCACGGCGAGGGCAGCCAGGGGAAACAGCGCAGCGCACGCGGCGATGAAGCGGCGTGTCGTGGAAACAGCATGACTCATGGTCGGTAGCCCGGTACGAAGGGGAATGAAAGCGACTCGTAGTACGACAGCGGGTGCGCTGGCCGTGCGTAGCCCGACGGTAGCGGCAGGCCGTTGAGACTCTGGAAGTAGGCGATGCTGGCATCGCGCCACCATTGCGCCTCTTTCTCCTGGATGCCCAGGAACACGGCCGCCTTGCGGTAGCGCTCCGCATCGATACGGCCGTCCAGCGCTTGCCAGGTGGCGCGCATCTGCTTCACATCGTCCACGCCCTGGGTGTAGTGCATGACCAGTTCGTCCCACAACGTGCGGCCCGAGCGCATGCGATAGCTCCATGGCACGTGGTGGAACCACAGAAGGTAGGCGTCGGGGATCTTTTTCAGGTCGTTGAATTCGTCGGCGACCGGCGGTGCGTATTGCGCCACCGCATCGCTGCCCGTGCTGCTGCGGTCGAAGCCGATGCCGTCATGGTCCGCGCGGTGGTAGTACACCGGCGTCCAGTCGGCGCGCGGGCCACTCGCGTCCCATGGAGCCGGGCCGTAGTGATGGCCTTTGCCCATCAGGTGATGCAGGCCGAGCGGCGTCATGTAATCCACCACCGCTTCGCGCGAGAGCATCATCATGTCGACCACTTGCTTCACGAAGGCGTTGTCGTTGCTGAAGGTGGCCCGCACCCATTCGTCGGCAATGGCGCGCGAGGACAACTGCGGATTCCATGCGAGGCGGCCGTAGGCGTACCAGTTGGCCTGGTTGAAGTCCGAGCCGCTCCAGTCGCGATCGGTGCCGATGTTGGCCACGCCGGCGATGCCCGTGAGCTTGTGCCCATCGAGTTCGCCATCGATCACCTTCGCCACCGTCGAGCCCTTGCCCTTGGCATAGGTGTCCGTGCGCAGCACTTCCTCGAACAACGGACCGAGATACACCAGGTGCGTGGCGAAGCCCAGGTATTCCTTGGTGACCTGGAACTCCATCATCAGCGGTGTTTTCGGCATCGCGCCGAACAAGGGCGTGAACGGCTCGCGCGGCTGGAAATCGATCGGGCCGTTCTTCACCTGCAACAGCACGTTCGCGCGGAACTTGCCATCCAGCGGCTTGAACTCGGTATACGCCTGCTTGGCACGATCGTCCGTGTTGTGCTGCGAGTACACGAAGGCTCGCCACATGACCACGCCACCGTGCGGCGCCAGCGCATCGGCAAGCATGTTGGCGCCGTCGGCGTGCGTGCGGCCGTAATCCTGCGGACCGGGCTGGCCTTCGGAGTTGGCCTTGACCAGGAAGCCGCCGAAATCCGGGATGAGCGCGTAGATCTCGTCCGCCTTCGCGCGCCACCAGCGCTGCACGGCAGGGTCGAGCGGATCGGCGGTCTTCAGGCCGCCGATCTCGATCGGCGCGCTGAACTTCACGCTCAGGTAGACACGAATGCCGTAGGGGCGGAACGCGCCTGCCAGCGCCTTCACCTTGTCCAGATACAACGGCGTGAGAATCGCCGCGTTCGCGTTGACGTTGTTGAGCACGGTGCCGTTGATGCCGATGGAGGCATTGGCGCGCGCGTAGTCGGTGTAGCGCGGGTCGAGCCAGTCGGGCAATTTCTGCCAATCCCAGATCGAGTTGCCGGCGTAGCCGCGCTCCACGTGACCGTTGAGATCGTCCCAATGGTCGAGCACGCGCAAGGACATGCGCGTCGTCTCGCGCACATCGAGGTGATCGATGGGCTGCGCCGTCTGCAGCAGGCGCAGGAAATGGAAGGCGCCGTACAGCGCGGCCACGTCGTCCTGTGCCGCGATCGCGATGATGGGATGCCCATCCAGCACGGCGTTGCGGATCAGGTAGCCATCACGCCCGAGCGCGCGCGTATCCAGCTTGAGCCGCGCGATCACCGGTGACGAGGTCGGCGTGCCCACCACGATGGCGCCATCGCGGTCCACGGTTGTCGCCACGGAGGGCGCGTGGCCAAGCAACCCGCCGAGGCCACGGAGCAACTCATCATGCGTTGCCTGCTGGGTTGGCGTGGCGATCGGCAGCACGAGCTGCGCGGCATGGCTGCGATAGGCAGCGGCCTGCGCGTCGGGCAAGGGGCGATAGCGCAGCCACAGGTCGTAGCCGTCCTCCGCATGCGCGAGGCCCGTGCCGAGCGCCGCCAGCAGAAGCACGAGGAGCACCCGAAACGCTGCCGTCAGCCAGGCTGCTACAGGCTTTGCGGACCGAAATGGTAGAAAAGGCCTCACGGCAGTTATCGCTAACATATGCAAGAATGCACTCCAGATCCGACCGACATCAGGACTGACAGCGACGGCCGTGGGCGATGCGGCACCGGCCTTGTGGCATCAGCTCCGCGCGAGGGAATACGGCATTGAAGAAAACAGGCAGGAAGTCGGTTCGCCGCAAGGGAGCCGCCGTCACCATCGACGACGTGGCCGCGCTGGCCAAAGTCTCCGCCATGACGGTGTCGCGTGTCGTCAACGGCCACAGCAAGGTGCGCGATGCCACGCGCGAGCGCGTGATGGCGGCGGTGCGCGAGCTGGGTTACATCCCCAATCTCGCGGCCAGTTCGCTGGCTGCCGCGCAGGACGCGCGCATCGCGCTGATCTACACCAACCCGAGCGCGGGCTACCTGCGCGAGCTGCTGCTCGGCGCGCTGCGCGGTTCCGCACGCACGGCGGCGCAGCTGGTCATCGACGACTGGGACGAACTCGACGTCGGCGGCGAACGCAAGGCGGCGCGCGCGCTGGCCAAGAGCGTGGCCGGCGTGATCCTGCCGCCGCCGCTGTGCGAGTCGAAAGTGGTGATCGAGGAACTGGTCAGCGCTGGCGTGCCGGTGGTGGCGATCGCCTCGGGCCGCTTCAACCATGACATCTCCAGCGTGCGCATCGACGACTACCTGGCCAGCAAGGAAGTCACCGAGCACCTGATACGCATGGGCCACGCGCGCATCGCCTTCATCAAGGGCCATCCGAACCAGACCGCCAGCGCGCGCCGCTTCGAGGGCTACCAGGCGGCGCTGAAGGACGCCGGCATCGCGTACGACGCGAGCCTCGTTCAGCAGGGCTACTTCACCTATCGCTCCGGCCTGGAGGCGGTGGAACATCTGCTGTCGCTGCGCAAGCCGCCGACCGCGATCTTCGCCAGCAACGACGACATGGCCGCCGCGGCGATTTCCGTGGCGCACCGGCGCGGGCTGGATGTGCCGCGCGATCTCTCGATCGTCGGCTTCGACGACACTTCGGCCGCCACCACCGTGTGGCCAGAACTGTCCACCGTGCGCCAGCCGATCGCCAGCATGGCCGATTCGGCGATCGACATCCTGCAGCGCGCGATCCGCCGCAAGGACACCGAGACGAAGGTGGTGGTCGATCATGTGGTCGCCCATCAGCTGATCAAGCGCGATTCGGTGGCGCCGCCAGTCGGCGCCGGCACCAAGCCCAAGGGCTGACGGCCGGCAACGCGAGGCGCTGGCGCCACGCATGGCGCTAGCCCTCCATCTGTTCCAGTTCCTTGCCGCGCGTTTCCTTCACGTAGCGCAGCACGAACACCACCGAGATCGCCGCGGCCACGGCATAGATGCCGTACGCGCCGGCAAGACCGATGCTCGCCAGCAGGATCGGGAAGCTCACGGTGATGGCGAAATTGGACGTCCATTGCGCGGCACCCGCCACGGCCAGGCCCGAGCCGCGGATCTGGTTGGGGAACATCTCACCCAGCATCACCCACATCACCGGGCCCCACGACATGTTGAAGAACGCCACGTAGATATTGGCCGCGACCAGCGCGACGGTGCCCATCGCCGGCGACAACGCAAGCTTGCCGCTGGCGTCGAGGCCGGCATGCGCAAAGGCGAAGGTGACCAGCGCCAGCGCGACGGTCATGCCCACCGAACCGACCCACAGCAGCGGCTTGCGGCCTACGCGGTCGATCAGCAGCACGGCGATGAGACACGCGCCGATGCTCAGCGCGCCGGAGAACACGTTGATCAGCAGCGCGTCGTTCTCGGAAAAGCCCACCGCCTGCCACAGCACGGCGCCGTAGTAGAACACCACGTTGATGCCCACCAGCTGCTGGAACGTGGCGAGACCAATGCCCACCCACACGATGGGACGCACGCGACCGCTCGCCTTGTCCAGGAGATCCGACAGTTTCGGACGGTGACGATCCTGCGCCAGCGAAGCGCCGATCTCGGAGAACTTGTTGGCCGCCTCCTGCTCGCCATAAAGGCGCGCGAGCACGGCCTTGGCTTCGCTATCGCGTTTGCGCACGACGAGGAAGCGCGGACTTTCGGGGATGAACAGCAACGAGACCAGGAACAGCGACGACGGCAGCGCCTGCATCCAGAACATCCAGCGCCATGCGTCCTGGCTGAGCCACAGCACGCCAGTGGAAGCACCGGCAGCCTTCGCCAGCAAGAAGTTGCTCAGGAACGCGCTGAACAAGCCGCTGATGATGGCGATCTGCTGCACCGTGGCGAGCCGGCCGCGGTAGCGTGCGGGCGCGACTTCCGCAATGTAGGCCGGTGCAATGACGCTGGCCGCACCCACGGCGAACCCGCCCATGATGCGCGCGAACACGAAGAAGGTCGCGCTGTGCGCTGCGCCCGCGCCCAGCGCGGACAGCAGGAACAGCACCGAGGAAATGATCAATACCGAGCGTCGCCCCCAGTAGTCGGCGACGCGGCCGGCGAAGAAGGCGCCGAGCGCGCAGCCCAGCAGCATGGAGGCCACTTCGAAACCGATCTGTGCCGAGGTGGACTGGAAGGCCTGCTTGAGGCCATCCACCGTGCCGTTGATCACGCCGCTGTCGAAACCGAACAGGAAGCCGCCCAGTGTGGCGACGCAACTGATCTGGACGATGAGTCGGGTGTTTTCCGCGTGCTTCGCGGCTACCGCGCCATCAAGCGTTACGCTGTTCATGCTGTCGGTGTCTCATGGTCGTGTTTCCGGCTCCCCAAGGTCGGCAAGGCACATCCCCGTGCGACTTGCCGACCACTCAGATCAGACGCTAGCGAAGCACGCTTCGCGAATCAGCGCAGCAGGTACTGGTTCAGCAGATTCTCGTAACGCTCCTGCTTGCCGCTGCGCTTGGCTGGCTCGCCGTTCTTGGCGGCAAGATCGCGCAATTGAGCGAGGTCGAACTTGCCCTGCGCAAAGTCGCGACCCGGACCGTTGTCGAAGCTGCTGTAGCGCTCGGCGCGCCACTGCTCCAGCGGCGACTGCGTGATCAGCGCGTGCGCCACTTCCAGGCCGCGCGCGAACGCGTCCATGCCGCCGATGTGCGCGATGAACAAGTCATCTGCATCGGTGGATTCGCGGCGTACCTTGGCGTCGAAGTTGAGGCCGCCCGGCGCGAGGCCGCCCTGGCGCAGCACCACCAGCATCGCACCCACGGTGTCGTACAGGTCGCTCGGGAACTGGTCGGTATCCCAGCCGTTCTGCGCGTTGCCGCGGTTGGCGTCGATGCTGCCCAGCAGGCCGTGGTCAGACGCCACCTGCAGGTCGTGCTCGAAGGTGTGGCCCGACAGGGTGGCGTGGTTGGCTTCGATGTTGAGCTTGAAGTCCTTGTCCAGGCCATGCTGCTGGAGGAAGCCGGCGACGGTGGCCGAGTCGAAGTCGTACTGGTGCTTCATCGGCTCCATCGGCTTGGGCTCGATCAGGAAATTGCCCTTGAAGCCGATGCTGCGGCCGTAGTCGCGCGCCATGGTGAGGAAGCGCGCGAAGTGTTCCAGCTCGCGCTTCATGTTGGTGTTGAGCAGCGAGGCGTAGCCTTCGCGGCCGCCCCAGAACACGTAGTTCTCGCCACCGAGTTCCACCGTGGCATCCAGCGCGGCCTTGATCTGCGCGGCGGCGCGCGCCACCACGGCGAAATCCGGGTTGGTCGCCGCGCCATTCATGTAGCGCGGATGGCTGAACAGGTTGGCCGTGCCCCACAGCAGCTTGACGCCGGTGGATTTCTGGCGCTCCTTGGCGAGAGCGACCATGTGCTTGAGATTCTTTTCGTACTCGCCTACGTCATCGGCGTCCGGCGACATGTCGATGTCGTGGAAGCAGTAGTACGGCACGCCGAGCTTGGTGAAGAACTCGAAGGCCGCGTCGAGCTTTGCCTCGGCACGCGCCAGCGGTGCGCCATCGGCATCCCACGGATAGTTGCGCGTGCCCGGACCGAACGGATCATGGCCGGCGTTGCAGAAGCTGTGCCAGTAGCACACCGCGAAACGCAGGTGCTCAGCCATCGTCTTGTCACCGATCTTCTTGTTCGCGTCGTAGTGCTTGAACGCCAGCGGGTTGTCCGAACCGAGCCCCTCGAACGGGATGCGGCCGATGCCGGGGAAGAATTCACGCTTGCCGATGAAAGGGGTGCTCATGATCTTGTGGTCCTGGTCGAGGAGTGATGAGGCAACAGGCTCGGGGGTCAGGCGGTACCCGCCGGGTGACTGGCGTAGAAGGTCTTGGCGCCATCGAGGTGGCGCAGGAACTGGCGATACGACGCCTGGTAGGCAGGAACGTTCTTGCCGTCCGGGCGAACAGAGAGTCCGGGTGCGATCAGCACGTGGTCGCGCGCCATCGCGGCGAGATCCGCCTCGCGTCCGTTGGCGCGCTCATGGGCCCACAGCGCCTGCAGGGCAGCGCCGAACGCGGCACCTTCGGCCTGCAACGGCACTTCCACCGGCAGCTCGAACACGTCGGCGATCATCTGTCGCCACGCGGCGCTGTGGCTGCCGCCGCCGGTGAGGCGTATCGCGTCGAAGCGCAGGCCCGCGGCAAGCAGTGCGTCGTAACCGTTGCGCAGCGCGTAGGTCGCGCCTTCCATCGCCGCGCGATAGATGTTGCCGCGCGTAACGTTGGTGAGATCCATGCCTTGCAGGCTGCCGCGCGCGTGCGGCAGATCCGGCGTGCGCTCGCCGTTCAAGAACGGCAGCATCACCAGGCCGCCGGCGCCAGGCGACGTGCCCACCATCACGGCATCGCCATCGCGCGTGCTGAATCCGAAGGCCTTGGCCACGCTTTCGGTGGCGATGGTGCAGTTCATCGTGCAGATCAGCGGCAGCCAGCCACCGGTGGAAGAACAGAACGCCGCCCAGCCCGCCGCGCCATCCACCACCGGACGATCGGCGTACGCGAACAGCGTGCCCGAAGTGCCCAGGCTCATGCTGAGCACGCCCGGCTCCACATTGCCGGTGCCGATGGCCGCCATCATGTTGTCGCCGCCACCGGCGGAAACGCGCACCGATCGCGGCAGCCCGAGTTCATCGGCGATTGCAGGAGCGATGGGGAAGCTCGCATCGGCCTCGACCAGAGGCGGCAGGCAATCGATGAGCTCGCGATCTGCGTCGGTGGCCGCCAACATCTCCGGCGACCATTGGCGCGTGCGCACGTCCAGCCAGCCCGTGCCGGACGCGTCGCCGTACTCCATCCAACGCTCGCCGGTGAGCCAGAAGTTCACGTAGTCGTGCGGCAGCAGAATCGTCGCGAGCTGCGCATAAACCTCGGGACGATGCTTGCGCGTCCATGGCAGCTTTGAGGCCGTATAGCCGGCCAGGATCGGGTTGCCCGCCAGTTCGACGCAATGCGTCGCACCGCCGGCCGCCTCCATGATCTCGTCGCACTCGAGCTGCGTGCTGGTATCGCACCACAGCTTGGCTGGCGCCAGTACCTTGCCCGCGGCATCCAACGGCACGAACCCATGCTGCTGGCCGGACACGCCGATCGCCACCACGCGCGAGCGCGAGGCGGCATCCAGCTTCGCGAAACACACACGGATCGCATCGATCCACCACTCGGCCTTCTGCTCGCGGCTGCCGTCATCGCCAGCGATCAACTCCAGCGGATGCCCGTGCGTGGAGACCACACGGCGCGTCGCTGCGTCATAAGCCACCAGCTTGACGCTCTGGGTACCGACATCGAGTCCAACCACAAGGCTCATACGTTTCCGGGGGTCCGAGATGTTAGCGCTACCATAAATCGGTCTAATAAAACCCCCGAACCATTCCGCAGGGGCCTGTGGGCTGCCTGCCGTCGGAAGGGGGGTGCGTGCTGCAGACTCTACTAGCGCTTTGCAGAAATGCCATGCCGCAATGCAAAAAAGCCGGAAAACAGGCGTTCTGGCGCGGTTTCGGCGATATCGACGCAGCAGCTCGCGGGGTGGCGGAGCCACGGCGGACCGCCTTCGCCTGCCAAAATCGCCGAGGTCGATGGCCACGCCAGGCCTGACCCACCTGGAGACCGGACGATCGCGCCTTGCCAAGGCCGGCCATCGCGTCCACCCCGGCGCCGCGAAGCCGTCGCGATCGCGACATGGCGATTGGAAGTATAGACGTCCGCACCACACCCTCCACGGCGGCGGCCGACGTCGCCGCGCGAAGGATGATGCAGCGCAGCGTGTCGCTCCTCATGCAAGCCGCTAACTTGCAGCCCCATTGCCCATGGCCAAGGGTTGATGGATGTTGCCGCATCGCGTCGCGCTGCTCTTCAACGCAAACAAGGTCTACGACCGGCAGGTCATTGCGGGCATTGGGGAATATCTCACCTTCACTCGCGTGAAGTGGGACCTCTTCATGGAAGAGGACTTCCGCTGTCGCACCCTGGGCATCCGCCAGTGGCGCGGCGACGGCATCATTGCCGACTTCGACGATCCGGTGGTCGCCGAAGCCGTGTCGGCGCTTCCCATACCGGTGGTGGCCGTCGGTGGTTCGTATGCTGACGACTCGCAGTACCCCGCAGGCATTCCCTACGTGGCGACCGACAACCGCAAGCTCGTGCAGGCGGCGTATAGCCATCTGATCGAGCACGGCCTGGAGCGCTTCGCCTTCTTCGGCAAGCCGCCGGAGCCCGACAATCGTTGGGCACACGAACGCGAGATGTGGTTCCGTCACCTGACCGCTGCGGACGGGCTGGAAGGCATCGTCTATCACGGCGCGTGCACCAGCGCGGGCGGCTGGGGACGCGCACAGCACGAAGTGGCCGAATGGATCCACAGCCTGCCCAAGCCCATCGGCATCATCGCCGCCACCGATGCGCGCGCGCGACAGCTGCTGCAGGCCTGCATCGTGGGTGATGTGCCGGTGCCGGAGCAGGTCGCCATCGTGGGCATCGACAATGACCCCATCGTGCAAGTGCTGAGCTGCATACGCCTGACCTCCGTGATGCAGGGCGCCGAGGAAATGGGCCGTACCGCCGCGCAGCTGCTGCACCAGATGCTGCATGGCGGCGACTGTTCGGGCTCGCGCGTGCTCGTGCCGCCCGCCGGCATCAACGTGCAGGCCAGCAGCCAGTACCAGTGCATCCGCAGCCCGCACGTGATGCGGGCACGGCACTACATCCGTCAGTACGCCTGCATGGGTATCAAGGCCGAGCAGGTGGCCGGTTACGTCAACGTGTCGCGCACCCTGTTGGAAGAACACTTCAAGCGCGAGCTGAAGAAGTCCGTGCACCAGGTGATCCTCGAACACAAGCTGGAGCGCGCGCGACAGCTGCTGACCGACCCATCGATGTCGCTCACGGACGTCGCCGTGCGCAGCGGCTTTACCTCGTTGCAGTACATGTACGTGGTGTTCCGCCGCGAGTTCGACTGCACGCCCAAGCAGTACCAGGAGCAGCTGAAGGCCTGACCATCAAGTCGCAGCGTTCGTTGCCGGCGTGCACGGGGAGGAACCCACACCGACAACGAACGCGGACTTGCCTTCAGGGCGACGGGAGCCCCTCAGAACGTGGCACGGAACACCAGCTCGTAGCGCCTGTCGTTCTCGAAGATCGCACGGGTGTACAGATGCGGATCCACCGTACCGTTGACGTAGGTGGCCGGCCCCATCAACACGCGCGTGGTCGAGTTGGTGAGGTTGTTCATCTGCAGGCCCACCTGCATGTTCTTGTTGATGTGATAGAACACCGACGCGTCGAGCTGGCCGTACGCATCGTTCCACATCGGCAGGTAGGTATCGCCCGAATCTTCAGTGGTGATCAGGTAGCGGCTGCGCCACGACCATGCGACGCGCGCCGACCAGTTGGCGTATTCGTACATGCCGATCAGGTTGTAGCTGTTCTGCGACAGGCCGGCCATCGGCAGCGGCGGATTGGTCACGATGAAATCCGCGCCGCACGAACCGTTGGCATGATCGGGATCGCACGAAGTGGTGCCGGCGATCTTGCTGCTGCGCAGGAAGGTGTAGTTCGCCTGCACGCCCAGGCCTTTCCACGCGCCCGGCAGGAAGTCGAAGAACTGCGAGTAGCCCGCTTCGATGCCCTTCACATTGCCGTCGCCGGCGTTCTGCGGGCCGGTGACCGCGAATTCCTGGCCGCCGATGTTTTCCGTGGTGACTTCGTTGGTGATGTAGTTCTTGATCTTCTTGTAGAACACCGTGGTGTACAGCATGCCGGTGGGCGAGAAGTACCATTCAAGCGCGGAATCGAACTGATTGGCCTCCAGCGGCTTCAGGTTCGGATTGCCGCCGGTGCTCGCGGTCCATCCGGTGATGGTCGGCTGCTGTCCAGCCGGGCCGCCCCACGAAGCGCCAAGCTTCATGTACGAGTTGAGCTGGTTGATGTCCGGACGCGTCATCGCCTTCGACGCGGCCAGGCGCAGCTGCAGTTCGTCGGTCAACTTGAAACGCAGGTTCAGGCTCGGCAGGAAATTGTGATAGCTGCCCTTGCCGGAAATCGGCACGTAGGCGCCACTGAACAAGGCCAGTTGTTCCGGCGTCAGGTTCGCGGTGCTGCCGCTGATGTTGCTGGCCGACGGGTACTGGATCGCGCCGTTGGCGCTCACGTCCGTCTTCACGTAACGCAGGCCAATGTTGCCGTCGAAGGGAATACCCAGCGCGTCGTCGTTGCCGAAATACAGCGAGCCGTAGATGGCCTGCGTGTCCTCGTTCTGGTGATTGTTCTCACCCGGCAGGCCCGGCACCTGCGCCTGCCAGCCGCCCGCGGCCTCGATCGCGTACAGCGCCTGGATCGCCTTCGCATAGTTGCCCACCAGCGCGTTGCTGGGGAACCACAGCGTGGTCGGCAGTTTCGCGCCGCGGTAGAAGTTAGACATCGAGTACTGCTCGTACATCGAGGATGGGATCTGGTTGAACCAGTCCAGGCCCGTGGAGGTGTAATCCGAAGCCTTCCAGATCTGGCTGATCGGGCCCCAGTTGTAGTTGCCGTTGGTGTTGTTGCTGGATGCGTCGCGATTGGTGGCGCGCACGCCGACACGCGCGAACTGCAGCCAGCTGCTGTCCTGGAAGTTGTATTCCAGGTCCAGGCGGCCGGTGCGCTGCACGGCGTAGTCGTATTCCAGATGGTCCATCGCCGCGCCGAGGTAGTAGTTGGCAGGGTTGGCGAGGTAACTGGGGTCCGACAGCGTCAGGCTGGGCGTGCCGACCACGCTCACGTTCGCCGGCGGCATGTAGAACTGGCCGAAGACCGAGAAGTCATTCATGTCGCTGGTCGACTTCACGAACTGGAAGTCGCCGGTCAGCAGCACGTGGTCGTTGATGTTGTACTTGAAGCCGTTCGACCAATCCGTGGTGCGCGTGTGCTGGCGCTGGATGCGGTTGTCGGTGTAGTAGTTCACGTAGCCGTCGGGAATGCCCATCGACGCATCGCCGCGCCACGCGTTGGACGCCATGGTGCCGCTCTGGAAGATGCCGTGGCTGTCGTAGTTGAACTGGGTGCCCGGCGCGGGCAGCACGTTGTTATACGCGCTCTCGTTCGTCTGCACGTTGTGCTGGTTCCACTCCAGGCTGTAATCGGAGCGGAAGAACTGCGAATAGAACTCGAAGTTGTTGGTGGGGCGCCACTGGATGGCGCCGTACAGGCCGATGCGCCGGCGCTTCATCTGCATTTCCAGCCAATTGATGTCGCCCGGCACGTACACCGTGCTGGTCGGCGAGCCGGCCGCGATGTTCGGCGCGTAGTACGACGAATCCGTCGCATCGGGACGCATGACGTACGGGTTGGTCTGGATGCCGTCGTTGCGCGAGGCGAGTTCCGAATAGGACACATCGAACAGCGCGCCGAACTCGCCGAGGCTGTCGCTCTTCCAGCGGTTGCTGTAGAGGAACGAGGCGGACGGCTTACTCTTCTTCGCCATGTCGCCTTCGTTGATGCCGGTGGAGAAGCTGATCACCTGGCCCGGATTGTCGAACGGCATGCGCGTGCGCAGGTTCACCGTGCCGGCGATGCCGCCCTCGATGAGTTCCGCCGACGGGTTCTTGTACACGTCGACGCCAACCATGAGTTCGGCCGGCACATCCTCGAAGCCGAGCGAACGGCCGTTGTTGGCCGAGAAACTGTCGCGCCCGTTGAGCTGGCTGGCCACGTAGGGCAGGCCGCGAATGAGCACGCCGCTGCCTTCGGAAGACGGGTGATCCGGGTCGTTGTCGGCGAGGAAGTGATCCACCGTCACGCCGCTGATGCGCTGCAGGGTTTCGGTCACGCTGCGATCGGGCAAGGCGGTCATGTCCGTCGCGGTGACGGAATCCACGATCTGGCTGGCGTTCTGCTTCAGCGACTGCGCGGACTCGAGGCTGGCGCGTATACCGGTGACCGTCACGCCGTCGAGGTTCTGGACGTCTTTTTTGCTGTCGTCCTTCTTGCCGTCCTTCTTCTTCGCGGCATCGGCCTTGCCGGCTTCCGACGGCGCCGGCGTCGTGACGGCTGCTGCCTGGGTGCCGTCCTGCGCCAGGGCCATCGTCGGCGCGTGCATCAGCGCCAGGCCCAGGGCAACGCTCGCCGCCAATCGGTGGCGGGACAGCGACGCGGTGAATAGCGGGTACGCCCTGTGCTGCAAATCGGTCGTTTGCATCTTGCCGTTCATTCGAACTCACTCCCCCGAGCTGTGATGTCCCGGCGGCTCGCGCCATCCGGTTCCGTTGTTATGTCGCTACGCCGGAAGCCCCGCCTCGCAGTTCGCGAGGCAGCGCGATCCCCATCGCGCGGTCTTCGGCGTCGGCGTAGTGAATAGGACGGAGTGCAGGCAAACAATTGTCAAAAAGCGGGTCGCTCTTGATGATTCTTCGTTTGCTGTCGCCGCATTTGCTGCGAACGACGCGCTTCTGGCTGCATCAATCCACCCGGAGCATTGGTGAAAATGCGTGGTGCGCCGCACCACACCTTTAGGCCAGAGAAGAGCAGAGGTGAGCATTCGTACGTCAGCCATGCTGGGCACACGGCACACCGCCTCTCAGCCCGGCGTCATCGGAAACGCCGAGTCGCGTTCGGCCCATGCCGACAGTCGATCCGGAGCACCACGCAACCCTGTGCAGCGGCGGATCATCCATGGCGAGACTCGCCACCGCCGAAAACAACAAAGCCCCGCATTTCTGCAGGGCTTTCGTGTACGCGCAATGGTGGCTATGGGTGGACTCGAACCACCGACCCCAGCATTATGAGTGCTGTGCTCTAACCGGCTGAGCTACATAGCCTTGGGTGCGTCCCAGCCTAGGGTCGTTGACGTGGCGTCAATCAGGCGGGGCGCGGCAGTTTAGTCGGAGAGGCCCTTCGGTTCAAGTGTTTGGCTTGCCGCCTCTTCCTACGCTGTGATTGAATCATCTCCGGGCGGCCTTATCTGGAAATACGCGTTTCCTTCGTGCGGCCAGCCCAGGAGGCAACATGATCGACGTCGATGGCTATCGTCCGAATGTGGGCATCGTTCTGCTGAATGCAGACGGCCGACTGTTCTGGGCGCGCCGCGTCAATCGTGACGGCTGGCAGTTTCCCCAGGGCGGCATGCGCAGCGACGAAACGCCGCTGGAAGCCATGTACCGCGAGCTGGAAGAGGAAACCGGCCTGGCCCCGCATCATGTCGAGGTCATCGGCGCCACCCGCGGCTGGCTGCGCTACCGCCTGCCCAGCCGTTACGTCCGCCATCACCAGCGCCCGACCTGCATCGGGCAGAAGCAGGTGTGGTTCCTGCTGCGCCTGGTGGGCAACGAGCAGGATCTGCGCCTGGACGCCTGCGAGAAGCCCGAATTCGACCATTGGCGCTGGGTGGATTTCTGGTATCCGGCTGCCCACGTGGTCAATTTCAAGCGCCAGGTCTACGAGCGCGCGCTGCGCCACTTCGCACCGCTGGTGGAAGCCCTGCTGAGCCTGGAGCTGGGCGAGCTGCCCCACCGCGATGGCCAGCATCCGGACCAGTCGCCCCGCAAAGGCCGTGCTGCTGCCTGAACGGCGGGGCCGGCCTGATGTCGGGCAACAATATTAGTTGACAATCATTCGCATTTGCGTTCCCATATGCAGCCATGTATATCTGCATGTGCAACGCCGTCACTGACGGTGACATCCGCCGGGCCGCCGCCGAGGGCGTCCACCACTTCGCCGACCTGCAGGCGCGCACCGGTTGTTCCGACTGCTGCGGCTGCTGCGAGCAGGAAGCGCGCGCCACGCTGGACAAGGCCGTGCAGCAGGTACTGCTGACGATGCCGGTCGCCGTGGTCGCCTGAGTCAGGCACGGACAGCAAGCATTCCCACAACGCGCAGCCTCGGTTGCGCGTTTTTGTTTGGGCGACCCGAAGTCATTCTCGTTCCGTCATACCCGTCAAGGGCGACGTATAGTCGCGTGCTGTAGACGCAAGGAGACTTCTCATGAAGGGCGACGCCAAGGTCATCGAGTACCTCAACAAGGTGCTCTATAACGAACTGACCGCCATCAACCAGTACTGGCTGCATTACCGCATGTACAAGGACTGGGGCTACGGCGAACTGGCGGAGCACGAACATAAGGAATCCATCGAGGAGATGAAGCACGCCGATCACCTGATCGAGCGCATCCTGTTCCTCGATGGCCTGCCGAACCTGCAGCACCTGGGCAAGCTGCGCATCGGCGAAAACCCCGTCGAATGCCTGCAGGGCGACCTGGATCTGGAAATGGCCGCGGTGCGCGACCTGCGCGAAGCCATCGCCTACAGCGAAGGCATCGCCGACTACGTGAGTCGCGACCTGTTCAAGTCCATCCTCCATGACGAGGAAGAACACATCGACTGGCTGGAGACCCAGTTCAGCCTGATCAAGGACATCAGCGCCGAGCGCTACCTGCAATCCAAGATCGACAGCTGATCGGCGGGCCGCCAGGCCCCTGCTCAAAAGCTGCGGCGTCGTTCCTTGACGCTTTCGTCACGGCGCGGCTATACCTTGGTTTTCTCCGGGGAGGCCGCGCATGGCTTCACGCCCACCACCGCGTTTCGTCGTCCGTCCGCATGACGCGGCCGGCTGGCGGCGCCGTGCCTGGTGGCTGGGCGGCGCGTGGCTTTTCAGCCTGTTGCTGACCGGCGTGATCGTCGGGACCGCGGTGCGCCATGCTACGCCGGCCGCCGTCGAGCAGCGCCAGTTGAAGGTGCTCAGCCGGCAGAACGATGATCTGCTCCAGCAGGTGGCGAACCTGCAGCGGGCTGACCAGGTGGCGGACATCGCCAACCAGTCGCTGCGCAAGACGCTCGCCGAGCGTGAAGAAGAAATCAGCGGCCTGCGCGCGGACCTTGGCTTCTATTCCCGGCTCACCGGCGGCGATGCGCAGCGCGAGGGGCTCAAGGTGCAGGAGGTACGCCTCCAGCCCGTGAGCGGCTCGCATGCCTGGAACCTCACCGTGAGCCTCACGCAGAACGCCAAGCGCGGCGAGGACGTCAACGGCAACGCGACGGTCGCCGTGGAAGGCCTGCGCGGCGACAAGGTGGTGCGCCTCACCTGGGACGCGCTGGGCGACACCTCGCAGAACGGCGGCATGGCGTTCCGCTTCAAATATTTTCAACAGTTGCACGCCACTATCGTGCTGCCCGCCGACTTCCGGCCGACCCGCCTGGTGATCACCGCCCAGCCGGCCGGCGATGACGCGGTCAGCCGCGCCGTGACATGGGGCGACGCCCTGTCCGGCCACCTCACACCGACCCAAGGGGAACAAGATGCTCAACCGTAAGCGATCGGAGCGCATGACGCCCACCGCCCATTCCTCCGACACCAGCCTGATCGCGCGCGGCACCGTGATCCATGGCGACGTACGCTTCAGCGGCACGCTGCACCTGGATGGCCAGATCGACGGGGCGGTGCTTGCCGAGGAAGAGGGCGCCGTGTTCACGCTGAGCGAAAACGGTATCGTGCGTGGTGAGATCCGCGTGCCGCACGCCATCATCAATGGCCGCGTGCAGGGCGATATCCATGCGGCGCAACGCCTGGAACTGGCGCCCGAGGCGCGCATCACCGGTGACGTGCACTACCTCACGCTGGAAATGGCCGCCGGCGCCCAGGTAAACGGCCGCATGAGCCACCAGGCCGCCGGGCTGCCGCGTGAATTGCCGGCTCCGTCGCTGGCGGGTGCGGAGCCTGTGCCGGCCTGAACGCGGTATCCTTGCGCGCGAGCCGCATCACCCCCACCTGAGCATCATGGATACCGTCGTCCCCTTCCCCACCGTTCCCGACTATCGCAACGCCGGTGCGCCGCTGGTCTTCACCGAAGCCGCCGCCCGCAAGGTGCGCGAGCTGATCGTCGAGGAAGGCAATACCGAGCTGAAGCTGCGCGTGTACATCACGGGCGGCGGCTGCTCCGGGTTCCAGTATGGCTTCACCTTCGATGAGGCCCAGGCCGAAGACGACTTCGCCATCGACCGCGAAGGCGTCACCCTGCTGGTCGACCCGCTGTCGCTGCAGTACCTCACCGGCGCCGAGATCGACTATTCGGAAAGCCTGAGCGGCTCGCAGTTCGTCATCCGCAACCCCAACGCCAAGACCACCTGCGGCTGCGGCTCTTCCTTCTCCGCCTGAGCGCCGACGAGGCATGGACCGCACCACGACGCCGCGCCTCAACACCTTCGCGGGACTCAGCCTCATCCTCGACCGGGTCGCCGAAAAGCGCGACGAGTCGCTTTGGGTGAATGAGCATGCCTCCTCGGAACATGCCCGCTACCTCGTGCTCGACGCGCTCGGCCAGACCTACCTGCTGCCCGGCACCGACGCGCTGCGCTGGCTGGACAGCGGTGAGCGCGAACGCCTGCTCGGCGATCTGAAGGCGACCTTCCTCGGATTTGCCGCCGAACGCCCGCATTTCCTGCTGGCCGTCGACGACAGCGAACAGGCGACCGCGCTGGAAACGACGCTTGAGGCACGACGCGCCGGCCTGCGCGATGTCGGCCTGTTGCTGGCTGGCGACGAAGCAGGCCTGTTCGCCTACGCCAAGGGTCTCGCCCATTGGCAGCGCGAAACCCGCTACTGCGCCTTCTGCGGTTCGCCGCTGATCCTGGTCGCCTCGGGTCATCGCGCCCAATGCACCAACGACCAGTGCGGCCGCATGCATTTCCCGCGCACCGATGCGGCCGTCATCGTCATCGTGGAACACGAAGGCGCGTGCCTGCTTGGTCGCCAGGCCGGCTGGCCGAAGGGCCGCTATTCCACCCTGGCCGGTTTCGTGGAACCCGGCGAAGCGCTGGAAGACGCCGTGCGCCGCGAAGTGGCCGAGGAATCCGGCGTGATCGTCGGCGACGTGCACTACCACTCCTCACAGCCCTGGCCGTTGCCGCAGTCGCTGATGGTGGGCTTCACCGCCAAGGCCGTGTCGCGCGAGATCCGCCTGCGCGACCGCGAGCTGGAAGAAGCCCGCTGGTTCACGCCCGAAGACATCGTCAACGGACTGGCCGACGGCAGCTTCCTGCCATCGCTACCGCTGTCCGTGTCCTATCGACTGCTGGAGCACTGGCTGAAGCAGCGCGCGGGGCTGGATCTGGACACGCTGGTGGCGCAGGCGAAGCGCTCCCGTCCTTCGTAATCCATCTTGTGGGAGCGCACCCTGTGCGCGACGCCTGCCTCGCGAGGTGCGGCGATAATCGGTCGGCACGGTGATGGTGTGCTCTGCGGTCGCGCACAGGGTGCGCTCCCACAGTCATCCTCGGGCTGTCCGCTGCTGGCCGTCACAGCCATGACCTACAATGCGGTCAACGACCGGAGACCGTTTCATGGCTGTCAGCCTGCTCACTGCCCTTATTGCCCTTGGCCTGGTGCACGTCGCGCCGCAGCTGACGCACTGGCGCGGTGATGGCGGTTTCCGGCGCTGGGTGGCGCAGCTGGGCGACACCAGCGGGCCCGCGCGCGCCACTGTGACGCTCGGCGTGCCAGTGGTGCTGTGCCTGCTGGTGGTGTGGCTGATCAGCCTGTTGCCCGCCAGCGATTTGCTGCGGCTGGTGTTCTCCCTGGTCGTGCTGCTGTATTGCTTTGGACCGCATGCGTTCGAGGCGGATCTGGAAGCCATCATCAAGGCGCCCGACCAGCCGACGCGCGAGGCCGCTGCGCAAGCGTTGTCCGACGACGGCGAAGCGGTGAGCTGGAACGCCATCGCGCTGGGCGAGGCCACGGCCTACGCCGCGTTGCGTCGCCGCTTCGGTGTGCTGTTGTGGTTCTTCGTGCTGGGTCCGGCAGGTGCGCTGCTGTATCGCCTTGCACAGACGTTGGGCCGCGATCCCAGCCTGCGGGTGGATGCGGCCGCGCAACGTGCTGCGCGTACGTTCGCCAACATCGCCGACTGGTTGCCGGCACAACTGATGGTGTTCACGCTGGCGCTGGTCGGCCATTGGGATGCGGTGATCGGCGCATGGAAGCAGTGGCACCAGCAGCAGGCGCCGAACAGCTGGTACGTCGAAGGCCCGGGCTTCCTCGGTGCCGCCGCACGTGCCGACGTGCAGGTCGACATCGAAGCGGGCGACGGCTACGCCGAAGAGCGCACCGACACCATCGGCGAACTGATCCGCCTGCGTGGCGCGCTGCTTCGCGCGTTGCTGGCGTGGTTGAGCGTGGTGGCTTTGATCGTGCTGGCCGGCTGGATGAGCTGATCCCTCGGGCGTTGTGGGAGCGCACCTCGTGCGCGACCGCGGCGTTGTGTACTTGCCGCGCCATCGGGCTGTCGCGCACTGAGTGCGCTCCCACAAAAGCAACTTTGCGACGGCGTGAAATCGCCATGCAGGTTGCGGCGCATTGATTCGCACCGATCTGTAGGAGCGCACCCGGTGCGCGAAAAGCCTACGGAGCGATACGCTCATCCTCTGCGGTCGCGCACTGGGTGCGCTCCTACAAAGGGAGTTGACGCTTAAGCGAAGTCGCCGCGCAGCTCGCGGACCCGCGCTTCCAGCGTGGCCATGCGCGCATCCAGCGGTGCGATCGGCCCGCCAGCCACCAACTCCACCCTTGCACGGAATCGACGCGGCAGTCGCGCGCGATGCAGCATGGAATCGCGACGGCTCCATACGCTGCCCCACAACCCGCGCAACGCGAGCGGCACCACCGGCACCGGGCGACGTTCGAGGATGCGCGCCACGCCTGGACGGAACGGCGCAATGGCGCCATCGCGCGTCAACCCGCCCTCGGGGAAGATGCACACCAGTTCGCCATCCGCCAGCGCCGCATCCACGTCCTCATACGCTCGCTGCAGCACCGCCGGGTCTTCCTTCTGCCCCGCGATGGGAATCGCTTTCGCCGTGCGGAACACGAAATTCAGCACCGGGATGTTGAAGATCTTGTAGTACATGACGAAACGCGCGGGACGCCGCAGATTTGCCATGAGCAGCAGCGGATCCATGAAGCTGACGTGGTTGCACACGAGCAACGCCGGGCCTTCTTCCGGAATCTGTTCCAGGCCATCCACGCGCACGCGGTACAGCGTATTCACCAGCACCCAGGTGATGAAGCGCATCAGGAACTCGGGCACCAGGGTGAAGATGTACACCGCCACCGCCACGTTGAGCACCGCGGCGGCAAGGAAGATCTGCACCGCCGTGAGCCCGAGTGCACCAAGCGCCAACCCGAAACCGGCGGCGAGGCAGATCAGCAGTGCGTTGAGGATGTTGTTGCCGGCAATCACTCGCGACAGCCGCTCGCGCGGCGTGCGTGCCTGCACATAGGCGAACAGCGGCACCACGTAGAAACCGCTGAACACGCCGATCAGCGTGAGATCCATCACCACGCGCCAGCTGCCCGCGCTGCGCAGGAAGCCGTGCCAATCCAGCCCATGCACGGCGGCCAGGTGCGGGTGCGCGAAATACAGGTCCACGCCGAACGCGGTGAGGCCGAACGCGCCCAGCGGCACCAGGCCCACTTCCACGCGGCGCCCCGACATGCGTTCGCACAGCAATGCGCCAACGCCAGTGCCCAGCGAGAACAACGTGAGCACCAGCGTGTTCACCGAGCCATCGCCGCCCAGGTTCATGCGCGTGTAGTTGGGCAGCTGCGCGACCAGCACGGTGCCGAAGAACCAGAACCACGAAATGCCGAGCACGGCGTTGAAGACCTTGCGGTCTTCGCGCGTGATGCCCAGCACGCGTGCCGTTTCGGTGAGCGGATTCCAGTTGAACACCAGGTCCGGTGCCGTGGCGGGCGCTGGCGGAATGCGGCGGCTGGCGAGATAGCCCACCACCGCGACGAGTATCGTCACCGAGGACGCCGCCACCGGTCCGTAGCCCGCAATGAGCATCAGCGAGTTGCCGGCGATCATGCCGATCAGCATGGAGAGCTGCGTGCCCATTTCCACCAGGCCGTTGCCGCCCACCAGTTCCTCGGGTTTCAACGTCTGCGGCAGGATCGCGTACTTGATCGGGCCGAAGGTGGTCGAGTGCATGCCCATCAGGAACAGCACCACCAGCAGCAGCGTGGTGTGATGCGTGTAGAAACCCACGGCCGCCACCAGCATCGCGGCGATCTCGAACAGCTTCACGTAGCGGATGATGCGCGACTTCTCGTATTTCTCCGCCAGCTGGCCCGCGGTGGCCGAAAACAGGAAGTAGGGCAGGATGAACAGCGCGGGCGCCAGATTGGTGTAGAGCGACACCGTGTGGTCATCCAGGCCCATCTGGAACGCCACCAGCATGACCATCGCATTACGGAATGCGTTGTCGTTGAAAGCGCCCAGCGCCTGCGTCCAGAAGAACGGGGCGAAACGGCGGCTTCCCAGCAGTTGAAACTGGCTCATGCGGATCCCTGGCGCGATGTCCGCGCAAGCCTAGCGCGAAACCCAGGTGCCCATCATCCGGATGACGATGATCGATGAATGGCAAACGCGGCAGTTTTCAACAGCGCCGTGAGGCCGTTCAATCCACCGCACCCATGGCGATGCACAGGCATGCCAAGCCGGAGTTTCCGCACCCGGGCACGCATGCAGCATCGACGCTACCGCATTGGCGCAACCCCACGGAGAAAACGACATGACAAACCCGGCAAAGAACACAGTATGTCTTTGGTTCAACGGCGACGCCGAGGACGCGGCGCGCTTTTATGCCAAGACATTTCCGGATTCGTCCGTCAACGCGGTGCATCGTGCTCCGGGTGAATACCCGGCGGGCAAGGAAGGCGACGTGCTGACCGTCGAATTCACGGTGATGGGCATCCCCTGTCTCGGGCTCAACGGCGGGCCGATGTTCAAGCACAGCGAAGCCTTCTCGTTCCAGGTGGCCACGCAAGACCAGGCCGAAACCGATCGCTACTGGAACGCGATCGTCGGCAACGGCGGGCAGGAAAGCGAATGCGGCTGGTGCAAGGACAAGTGGGGCCTGTCGTGGCAGATCACGCCAATCGCCTTGACCAAGGCATTCACCGACCCCGATCGCGCCGCCGCCAAGCGCGCGTTCGATGCCATGATGACGATGCAGAAGATCGATATCGCCGCCATCGAGGCGGCGCATCGCGGCTGAACCGGTGTCGCAAGCGCGAGGTTGATGCAACCCGGTGTCGCATTCCCATCCGAAGGATTCCACATGGCCACACCTCACCGCCGTCCACAGGTATGCATCCTGGGCAGCGCCGAACCGGGTTCCACCGCCTACGAGTTGGCCGGCGAGGCGGGCGCGCTGCTCGCGAGGCTGGGCATCACCGCAGTCAGTGGCTGTGGAAGCCCGGCCACGCGGGTGGCGGCGGAACGTGCCATCGAGGAAGGCGGCCTGGTGGTCAGCATCGTGCCGCCGGACGAGATGCCCCCGGCGGATTGGCCCGCCACCGTGGCCATTCCCTGTGGCATGGGAGATGCGCGCAACCTCCTGATGGCACTCGCCGGCGATGCGTGCATCGTCATCGGCGGTCGCGCGGGCACGATCTCTGAAGTCTGCCTGGCCTGGCTGCACAAGCGGCCGCTGCTTCCCTTGGTGGGCTGCGGCGGCTGGTCCAACGAGCTGCCCTCGAATCCGCCGGACGAACGGCAGAACTCACCCATATTGCCCTGGAACTCGATGGCGGAACTGGAACGACAACTTCACGCCCTGGGCCTCGTGCGCGTTCGCGCATAACGCGATGCGATGGGTCCGGCTGCAAACGCGTCAACGATCCGACGAGGCAACCTATGCCACGAACAGCAGCCTGCACTTGCGGCCAGCTTCGCATCGAAGTCGACGGCGAACCACGCGGCGTTGGCATCTGCCACTGCCTTGCCTGCCAGCGGCGTACCGGCAGCGTGTTCGCCGCCCTGGCGAGTTTCGCGGCGCCCTTCCGTGTCACGGGCACGGCCACCGAATACGTACGTACGGGTGACCAGGGTGCGCGATTCCGCTTTCGGTTCTGTCCGATATGCGGAACCACGCTGTTCCACACCGAAGAAGGCGAAGCGGAAAGCGTGAGCGTCGCGGTGGGAGCATTCGCCGATCCAGCGTTTCCCGCCCCCACGGTTTCCGTCTACGACTGCCGGCGCCATCCGTGGGTGACCTTGCCGCCCGGAACCACAGCGTTCGACAAGGATCCGCCGTAATCCATAGCCATGATCGCTGGTGTCATGGGCACGCGGTTCTCCCGTCCCATGCCGTGATCACGCACACATCAGCCGGTGGACACGTCGCCATGACTGGCCTCGCGCTAGTGATGCATGGTCTTCACTCGATCCGTACGCCCATGGCAACACGCACTCGCCACCCCCGCTCTCCACGCGGCAAGCGCCGCTGGTCCAAACACGTCATGGAAACCAGCGACGCACTCGACCTCAAGTCGGGCATGTTTGCCCAGCACGACCCCAAGGACATCGCTCAATCGCTCAAGGCGTCGGCCGAGCACAGCAAGCGGCGAAAGTCCTCGCCGTTCCGCTCGGCGATGTCGATGCTGAACTTCTACATCAACCGTGGGGGACGACAGTTGCCTGCGCAGCAGAAGAAGCACCTGGAAGACGCCAAGGACGAGTTACGCGCGTTGTTTGGACGGCCGCGGCGGCGACCTGGCCGCCGCGCGAAGAAGCGTGCCTAGGCAGGCATCGACGCCCGGTGTCGAAATCGGCGATGCTCGCTCGTCGTAAACAGGAACCCCCACGATAGCGAGCGGATCATGTCGAAACTTCGCGTACAGAGCTTTGGCCTGTCACTGGACGGCTACGGCGCCGGCCCGCAACAAAGCCTTGACCATCCGCTGGGCGTAGGCGGACCGGAAATCATGCAATGGTTCTTCCCCACGCAACTGTGGCAGTCGATGAACGGCGATGGGCATGGTGAGACCGGCGTCGACAACACCGTGGCGGAAGAAGGCTTCAAGAACATCGGCGCCTGGATTCTCGGACGCAACATGTTCGGCCCGGTGCGCGGTCCCTGGCCGGATGAAAGCTGGCGTGGCTGGTGGGGCGAAGAGCCGCCGTATCACGTGCCGGTGTACGTGCTTACCCATCACCCGCGGCCTTCGCTGACGATGGCTGGCGGCACGACGTTCCATTTCGTCACCGAAGGCATCCATGCCGCGCTGGCACAGGCAAAAGATGCCGCCGGAGGTCTCGACGTCCGGCTTGGCGGCGGCGTCTCCACGGTGCGTCAGTACCTGCAGGCACGACTGGTCGATGAGCTTCATTTGGCCGTCCGTCCGCTGCTGCTGGGTTCGGGCGAGAGTCTTTTCCAGGATCTCGACCTGCGCGCGCTCGGTTACGAATGCCATCGCAGCCTGCAGGGCGAACGTGCGCTGCACGTGTTCATGCGCAGGCTGCCTTGAACGAGGCATCGACCGGCTGCGCGCAGCCGTGTCGATTCGCGTGCCGTCCGTTCGTCGTTGTATGGCCAGTACGGCAAGCGCATCACGCGTTTCGAATCCCAAGGAGAACCGATCATGGCCGGCAATACCGTCAAGCTCCATCGCGTACTACGCACCACGCCCGAGAAGATCTATCGCGCCTTCACCGATACGGATGCAATGGCGCGGTGGCTTCCGCCCAACGGCTTCACGGGCAAGGTGCACCAGATGGACGCCAAGGTGGGCGGCAGCTATCGCATGTCGTTCACGAACTTCAGTACTGGCCACAGCCACGCCTTCGGCGGTACCTATCATGAACTCGTGCCGGGCGAGCGCCTCCGCTATACGTCCACGTTCGACGATCCGAACCTGCCTGGCGAAATGCAGACCACCATCACGCTGCACAAGGTGTCCTGTGGTACCGAGATCAACGTGGTACAGGAAGGCATCCCCGATATCATCCCCGTCGATGGTTGCTATCTCGGCTGGCAGGAATCGTTGCTGCACCTGGCGGCGCTGGTCGAGCCGGAGATTCCAGGCTGATCGATAGCGATCGATACCAGGCTGTTTCACGCAGGCCGTCGCGATAGTCGACCAACCTGCATTTCCATCTGCACAGGGATTTGTCATGTGGACTCATGAAGAGAGCGTCGAGATCCGCGCCGCGCCGGCGCGCGTCTGGGAGCTGTTTGCCGACGTTTCGGGTTGGAAGGCGTGGAACGCCGGTATCGAACGCATCGAACTGCATGGTGGCTTTGCCTCGGGCACGACCTTCACCATGCAGCCGCCGGGCGCGGACGCTTTTGTCAGCACGCTCATCGATGTTCGCGAGCACGAAGGTTTCACCGACGAAACGGTGATCGACGGCACCTGCGTCATCGTCGATCACCGCATCCAGCCGATGCCCTCGGGCGATGTTCGTGTCATCTACAGCACGCGCATCACCGGTCCGCTGGCGGACGCGTTCGGTCCGATGGTGACGGGTGATTTCGCCGACGTGCTGCAGGGACTCAAGGCCGTGGCGGAGCGATCCGAACCGTAGCTCGTGCCGGGCTGCGGCTAGCACGCGCTCCAAAAGCAAAAGCCCCGGCGCAAAGGCCGGGGCTTTCTTTCAAGGGCCGGTATCGCGCTTCAACCGCGATGGAGCGCGCGATGGGCAATGTCGCGACGACAGAACGCGCCCTCATAGTGGATCTTGCCGACGGCGGCGTAAGCGTGCTCGCGTGCCACGGCGATGTCCTTGCCCAGCGCGCAAACGGTCAGCACGCGACCGCCGGCCGTCACGACCTCACCCTTGGCATTGAGCTGCGTGCCGGCATGGAACACCTTCACGTCGGCACCGAAGTCGCCGTCGAGCCCGCTGATGACGTCGCCGTTGCGCACCTTGCCTGGATAGCCACCCGCCGCCATCACCACGCCCAGCGACGGACGCGGATCCCATTGCGCGTGGGTGTGGTGCAACTCGCCATCGAGCGCGGCTTCGATCAGATCGACCAGGTCGGACTTCAGGCGCAACATGATCGGCTGCGTCTCCGGATCGCCGAAGCGCACGTTGAATTCGATGACCTTGGGCGCGCCGCTCTTGTCGATCATCAGGCCCGCGTAGAGGAAACCGATGAAGGGGGCGCCTTCCATCGCCATGCCACGCAAGGTCGGTTCGATCACTTCCTTGAGGATGCGCTTTTCCACCTCGGGGGTAACGACCGGCGCGGGCGAATAGGCGCCCATGCCGCCGGTGTTGGGGCCCATGTCGCCTTCGTCGCGGCGCTTGTGGTCCTGGCTGCTGGCCATTGGCAAGGCATGCTGGCCGTCGCTCATCACGATGTAGCTGGCTTCCTCGCCGTCGAGAAACTCTTCGATCACCACGCGCGCCGACGCATCGCCGAACTGGTGCGCGCCGAGCATGTCGTGCAGCGCCTGCTCCGCGTCGGCCTGCGTAAGCGCCACCACCACGCCCTTGCCCGCAGCGAGGCCATCGGCCTTGATCACGATCGGCGCGCCATGCTGGCGCACGTAGGCGAGCGCCGGAGTGAGTTCGGTGAACACCGCGTAGCGCGCGGTGGGAATGTTATGGCGCAGCAGGAAATCCTTGGCGAACGCCTTCGAGCCTTCGAGCTGCGCAGCCACCGCGCGCGGACCGAAGCAACGCAGGCCGGCCGCACGGAATTTGTCGACCAGGCCCGCCACCAGCGGCACCTCGGGGCCCACCACGGCCAGCTCGATCTTCTCGGCCTTCGCCAGCTTGAGCAGGCCATCGATGTCGCTGACAGCCACATCCACGTTGCGCAGCCCCTTCTCGCGCGCCGTGCCGGCATTGCCCGGCGCCACCACCACCTCGCTCACGCGCGGCGACTGCTTGAGTTTCCAAGCCAGCGCATGCTCACGCCCGCCGCTGCCGATAACCAGGACTTTCATGGGAACTCCAACTGCGAAAGAAGGCGCCATGGGCGGCGCAGCCCGTCATTGTAGTGGCTGGGGTGGGTTTGCGCAGCGCAGCAAGGAGGCGCCGGGTGGGTAGCAGTCAGGTGGTTTTTTAGGCGGTGGCGGGAGGGGCTGATTTGTCGGTCGTCAGCCTTGATCGCGCACTGGGTGCGCTCCTACAGAGGTAGGCAAGGCTTTCGCGAGCACCCGCCCCTCAGCCCTCTCCTCTCCCCGGAGAGGAGAGGGCGAAAGCGCGGTGCCTATGGATTCCCTCGCGACACAACGAAGTTGCCTTAAGTCCTCTTCGCATCGGCGCGTTGCGGTGTAGCGGCGCTGTTCGAGGTAGTAACGAGCGTATCCCGACTAACCTCGGTTCTCAGGCTCTATTCCTCATATCGCTACGAGCCTTGGCTCTGAAGGCCATTTTCTTTGGGTTACTTTTTGACGCGAAGCTAATCCCGTGGGACTTTGACTCCGGGCTGGCGCCCTCCGCCCTTCCTCGCTCCTCAAAGCCGGCGCCATCCCTGGCGCCTCCCCGCGTACGGGCCGGCTTCGCCGTTCGCACGCCAAGAGCGCGTGCGTGGGCCAGCAAAAGAAAAGTGACTCGAGCTTCCCACGGGACTAGCTTCGCGTCGTCCCACGGGGACTAGCTTCGCATCGCCGGCAGGAGATCGAAACGCCCGCTGCGTAGGCGGCAACCTAGCGGTATCGCTACATCCGAAGACTGACGAAACTGGGTCCCGGCCTGCGCCGGTGCGACGAACATGGGGACCGGGACGAAAGGATGTCGCGCACAGGGTGCGCTCCTACAAGGGAGGGCAAGCGCCGCGAAGTCCTGGGAGCAACGCGAAAAAAAGCCTACAGCAACGCCAACAACGCCGCTCTCGGCAGCTTACCCGTCTCATTCCTCGGCAACGCATCCACCAACTTCAAAGGCCGCGGCAGGAACACCGGATCCACCGCGCGCCGAAGCGCATCGAGGATGGCGTGCTCGGACATCGTCGGCGCCACCGCCAGCGCAGCGATGCGCTGCACGCCCAGCGCGTCGCCACCGTCAAGCTGGAAAACCACGCCGTCCTTAACGCCAGGGATCGACAGCAGGCGCCGGGTGAGGTCACCCAGCGAGGCGCGCTTGCCGGCGATCTCCAGCAGGTCGGCGTGGCGGCCTCGCAGGCGGAAGCGGCGGCCGCCGTCATGCAGGGTGACGATGTCGGCCAGCGTCATCGGCTCGTCCAGCTGCGGCGCGCGCACCTGGGTGCCGTCGGGTTGCGGATGCAGCTGCACGCCGTCGAACAGGGTCCACGGTTCGTCGTCCGCGGCACGGCGGCTGGCGAAGACGCAGGTTTCGGTGGAACCGAACACTTCCAGCAGCGGCGCGCCATAGCGTTGCTCGGCGACCTGCGCCAGCTCCACCGGCATCGGCGCCGTGGCGGACACCATGGCGGCGATCGGCGGCAAGGCCACGCCCGATTCGATCAGCGCACGCAGATGCACCGGCGCGGTCACCAGCACGCGCGGCGCGGGAATTTCGGCGAGCGCGGCGGCGACATCGGCCGGAAAGAGCGGGCGCCCGGCATGCACGCCGAGATCGCCCAGCAGCGGCAGCAGCACCGACATCTCCATGCCGTACATGTGCTGCGGCGGCACTGTGGCCACGACGTTGAAATCCTTGCCCACGGCGGCATGCAGCATGCGCAGGTTGCCGGCATTGCTGGCGTGGAAGCTGCCCCACGTCTTGGCGTTGCCCTTGGGCACGCCGGTGGAGCCGGAGGTGTAGCCGATCGCCACCACCTGATCGGCCGGCAGGGCGAGCCAGGCGCCCCCCTCGTCCGATTCGGGCGTAACCGACAACGCCGGGAGATGGCGGTAGTGCGGCGGCGGGTTGTCCAGCGCCAGCTCGCCCACGGCGTAGCAGCCCGGGTGTGCCGCCATGACCTCGGCCACGGCCTGCGGCGCACGGGAGGAGGGCAGCAGGTTGGCCTGGCCGCGCAGCGCGATGGCGCAGAAGGCGACCAGGAAGGCGTAGCGGTCTTCGCACAGGTTCACCGCCGTGGCGGCGGGCGGGAGCTGGGCCGCGACGGCCTGCACGTGGGCCATGAACCGCGCGGCGCTGACCGCCTCGCCCTGACGCCAGGCCACGATACGCTCCGGTTGGCCGGCGACCAGCAAAGGCAGGCCATGGGCCGCCTGGTCCCGCTGGAAGCTTTCGAAAACGATGGCCAAGCTCATCTCCCAAACACTGCCATGACACCGGCCAGCCGGCTCGCGCTGGCCGCCGTGCAATCGGTAAACACCCGAGAGCCCACGAGGTCCCCATCCTCAGGGCAGCCACTGAATCCGCCTTTACCGGCGTCCTGTGGCGTGCGGAGGTCGTTCATGATCCGCAAGATCTGGCGAACCGAACAACCTCAATCAGGATCGGATGATAGCGCCTGAAATGGCGTCGCGGATGACCGTAGGCTTTTGCTGATCGCCCAGGGGGGCGTCGAGCAAGCCGTCGAGCCGGTCGCCGAAATAGGCTTCGAGCGTGGCCGAACTGCGGGCCGGCGGTTCGCCGTGGGGGTTGGCGCTGGTGGACACCAGTGCGCCGCCGAAGGCCTGGCAAAGCGCGGCCGCGGGGGCATGGGCGGTCACGCGCAGGGCGATGCCGGCGTGCGCGCCGGCGACCCATTCGGGCACGGCCGACGAACGGGGGAAGATCCAGGTATAGGGGCCAGGCCAGCTTGCTCGCACCTGGGCCAAGACGTCGTTTGGCACGGCCGCCAAGTCGATGTAACGCTCGACCTGGGCGAAATCCGCAGCAATCAGCAGCACGCCCTGGGTGGCGGGACGCTGCTTGAGCGCGAAGATGCGCTCGAACGCGTCCCGGTCATGCGGATTGCAGCCAAGGCCGAAGACGGCCTCGGTGGGATAGGCGATCACGCCGCCGCGGCGCAACAGCGCGGCGGCGGCATCAAGCTCGTCGAGGGTGAAGCGGACCGCCACTCAGGCGGTCGTCTTCTTGCTGGCCGCCTTCTTGGCGGTGGCTTTCTTCGCCGGGGTTTTCTTGGCGGCTGTCTTTTTGGCAGCCGTCTTCTTCGTCGCTGCGGCCTTCTTGGTCGCGGTCTTCTTGACGGTCGCCGTCTTGGCTGGGGCCTTCTTCGCCGCCGGCTTCTTCTCCGCAGCGGCCTTCTTGGCCGCAGCCTTCTTGAACGCGCCGCGACCCTTCTTGACCGGCGCGGCCGCGAGCAGCTCGATGCACTGGGCCTCGGTCAGCTCCTTCGGCTCCTGGTCCTTCGGGATACGCGCGTTCTTCTCGCCGTCGGTGATGTACGGGCCGAAGCGGCCGTTGAGCACCTGCACGCCGTTGCCGAAGTCCTTGATGATGCGGTTGGCGATCATCTCCAACTTTTCCTGCACGATCTGCAGGGCGCGTGGCAGCTCGATGGTGTACGGATCGTCCTCGGCTTTGAGCGAGGCATAGGTGCTGCCCTGCTTCACGAACGGACCGAAGCGGCCCACGCCCACGCTCACCTCGTCGCCGTTCTCGGCCTGGCCGAGCTTGCGCGGCAGCTTGAACAGCTCCAGCGCCTCTTCCAGCGTGATGGTGTGCATGCTGGTGCCCGGACGCAGGCTGGCGAACTGCAGCTTCTCGTCCGTGTCCTTGTCGCCGATCTGCGCATACGGCCCGTAGCGGCCAAGGCGCACCGACACCGGCTTGCCGCTCTTGGGATCGGTGCCCAGCTCGCGCGCGCCGGTGGCTTCGCTGCGGTCGACCGTTTCGGTCTTCTCTTCCACCTGCTGCTTGAACGGCTGCCAGAAGCGTTCCATCAATGGCACCCACGCCTCTTCTCCACGACTCACCGCATCCAGCTCGTCCTCGAGCTTGGCGGTGAAGTCGTAGTCGACGTAGCGCGTGAAGTGCGAGGTGAGGAACTTGCTCACCGCGCGGCCCACGTCGGTCGGCTTGAAGCGCCGGCTGTCGAGGAACACGTACTCGCGGTTGAGCAGCACCTGGATGATGCTGGCGTAGGTGGACGGGCGGCCGATGCCGTATTCCTCCAGCGCCTTCACCAGGCTCGCTTCCGAATAGCGCGGCGGCGGCTCGGTGAAGTGCTGGTCGGCCACGATGTCGTGCAACGCGACCTGCTCGCCGACGTCGAGCTTAGGCAGGCGGCGGCCTTCGTCGTCATCTTCGGCGCTCTTCTGGTCGCGACCTTCCTCGTACACGGCGAGGAAGCCGGGGTCGACCACGGTGGTGCCGGTCGAACGGAACGCAGCGTCGCCGCCAGCGACGTGCTTGAGGTCGAAATCCACCGACACGGTGTTCATCGTGGCGTGGATCATCTGGCAGGCGACGGTGCGCTTCCAGATCAGCTCGTACAGCTTGCGCTGCTCGTCGTTGAGGAACGAAGCCACTTCACGCGGCGTGCGCATGGCCGAGGTCGGGCGGATCGCCTCGTGCGCTTCCTGCGCGTTCTTGGACTTCGCCTTGTAGGTCTGCGGATGATCGGGCAGCGCCTTGCGACCGAAGTCGCGCGCGATCAGCTCGCGCAGTTCGCCCAGCGCATCCTCGGACAGCGCCACCGAGTCGGTACGCATGTAGGTGATCAGGCCGACGTTGCCCTCGGTGCCGAGCGACACGCCTTCATACAGACCCTGCGCCACCTTCATGGTGCGGCTGGTGGAGAAGCCCAGCTTGCGCGCGGCTTCCTGCTGCAGCGTGGAGGTGGTGAACGGCGGCGCCGGGCGGCGCTTGCGTTCCTTGCTGCCCACTTCGCTGACGGTGAGGCGGCCGTGCGCGGCTTCCTTCAGCGCCGCGCGCGCGGCCATCGCGTCGTGTTCGTTGGTGAGGTCGAACTGCTCGAACTTCTTGCCGTTGAGTTTGGTGAGGCGCGCGGTGAAATCGCCTTCGGGATGGCGCAGCGCGGCCTCGACGGTCCAGTATTCGCGCGCCTTGAACGCTTCGATCTCTTCCTCGCGCTCCACGATCATGCGCAGCGCCGGCGACTGCACGCGGCCGGCGGAGAGTCCACGCTGCACCTTGCGCCACAGCACCGGCGAGAGGTTGAAGCCCACCAAGTAGTCCAGCGCGCGGCGCGCCTGCTGCGCATCGACCATGTCCAGCGACAACTCGCGCGGCGCCGCCACGGCGGCCTTGATCGCCTTGGGCGTGATCTCGGAGAACACCACGCGATGGAGCTGCTTGCCCTTGGTCAGGCCGCGCTCCTTCAAAATCTCGCTGATGTGCCAGGAGATGGCTTCACCCTCGCGATCCAAGTCGGTCGCGAGATAGATGTCGTCGGCCACCTTGGCCGCCTTGGCGATGGCATCGACGTGCTTCTCGTTGCGGTCGATCACCTCGTAGGCCATGGCGAAGCCGTGGTCGGGGTCGACGGCCCCTTCCTTCGGCTTCAGGTCACGCACGTGACCATAGGAGGCCAGGACCTGGAAGTCCTTGCCGAGGTATTTGTTGATCGTCTTGGCCTTGGCCGGCGACTCGACGATAAGCAGGTTTTTTGCCATGAAACTCGGTATCCGCCATCAATGGCCGCCCCATCCGGGGCCGGCCTCTATATATGGGATGCTCTGGTCAATTCAGCAGGGGTGTCACCGGTGCTGTTTGCCGTCAGATGCGTGTTGCGTCGGTGAAGACAGGCTGGCTGCCTGACGAACCGACGCGACGCGAAGCTGGGGGCAAACGGCACCGGCCCTTCGGGTGATGTCCAGAAAGCCCGCCGGCCGCGGCGCGCGACTTACCCAGGCCGCCAGCCTGCGTTGCGTCGCGCGCCACATCCTGCAGACTTTCTGGACATCATGCCACCCCTGCTGAATTGACCAGAGCATCCCTAAGTTAAAGGCATGCCGACTCAACCTCGTCAAGCTCGGCCATGTGAAAACGAGTGGCGGTACGGGTTTGGCTAGCCCGGCAAACGCTGGTAGCGATTGCCGGGCAGGGCTTCGACCTTGCCGTCCAGTTCCAGCAACAACAGCGCGGATGTCAGGCTTGCGACAGGTTGAGCCATGCGATCGGCCAGCTCGTCGAGCGCCATGGGGCCATGCCCGAGCGCATCCAGCACGATCTGGCCAGCCGCATCCGTCGGTGCGGCCGGCGTGCGATCGGTGGGATCGTCGAGCCGGCTGGCCAGCTCCCGGCCCAGCGCCACCGCGGCTGGTGCCAGTGCCTCCACGATTTCGCCAGCTGTCTCAACCAGCCGTGCGCCATCGCGAATCAACTGGTGGCAGCCGCGCGCAAGCGGATTATGAATGGAACCGGGGAGGGCGAATACCTCCCGCCCCTGCTCGGCCGCCAGCCGGGCCGTGATCAATGAGCCGGACGGCAGGCCGGCCTCCACCACCAGCGTGCCCAGCGACAGCCCGGACAGCAGGCGATTACGGCGCGGGAAGTGGTCGGCCCGGGCTGGCGTCCCAGGTGGAAATTCACTGACCAGAGCGCCTTGCATGGCGATGCGGCGAGCCAGTGAGTGGTGCTTGCGTGGATACACGCGGTCCGGCCCGGTACCAATCACCGCCACGGTCGGCAGCCCGGCATCCAGCGCTGCCTCGTGAGCTGCGCCATCGATGCCGTCCGCCATGCCGCTGGCGATGACAAAGCCGGCCCGCCCCAGCGCTTGGGCGAAAGCCCGGGCATGCGTGCGGCCGCTCAGGGTCGAGGCGCGCGCACCCACGATGGCTACCTGAGGATGAAGCAGCAGCTCCACCCTGCCGGCTACGAACAAGGCAGCGGGCGGCTGCGGGATGGTCTCCAGCAATGGCGGGAAATCCTCGTCGGTGCAGCACAGCAGGCGATGGTCAGGCTGGCCCAGCCAGGCGAGGTCCGCCGTGAGGCGCTTTTCACAGGGGCGCCTCAGCCAGTCGCGTGCGGCGTCGGGCAGGGAATCAGCCTGCGCGCGCAGGGACAGCAGCGCCGCATGGATATCGCCAGCCTGGGCGGCGAGGTGTTCGCGGAGGGTTGCGGGCCCGAGGCCGGGCGTGCGCAGCAGGATCAGCCAGGCGCGTTGAAGGTCAGTATCGATCATGGCCGCCAAGCCTAGGGGTGGCCACAAAAAGAAACGGCGCGGTGATCACCGCGCCGTTCTGTCATCCGTTGCCGCGTAGGCTTATTCGGGCAGCTCGAGCTTGTCGTGCTTATGGACCGGACGCAGGCCATCCATGATCAGGCCGTAGCTCACGCGATCGAAGGTGCGGAACACCATCACGTGGCCCACGAACTCCTGCGGCAGCGTCACGCTCTTGCCGGTGCCGCGGTTCCAGCTGTTGCTGGCCACGTCATCGGGAATGGTTTCGCCCGGCTGGTAGATCGAATAGGTCTGGCCGTTCTCCACGCCATCCTGCGAACCGATGTTCAACGCGACCACCTGGCGCGGACCGACCGCGTCATGAGCGTCGGCGAAGGCGATGACACGCGCGTTGCCCGGCAGCGACTTCGGCGCATGCGGGTAGTAGTACGGGTCGTACGGCTTGTCGTCGATCGGCAGGATACGGTCGCCCTTGCGGATCTCCAGCGTGGAATCGAGCAGCAGCAGGGTGGTCGGATCACCGGTGCGCAGCACTTCGGCGGTGCCGATCACGCTGACTTCGGTGCCGATGTCCTCGCCCTTGCCGTAGTAGCCGTCGTTGCGCGAATCCTCGTACCACGGCGTGCGCACGGTGGACACGTCGCTGTCCAGCGGATGCGCCAGCAGGTCGCCGCCGTTGTCGCGGCCCTTGCTGCCGTTGTAATTGCGGAAGGTCTGCGACGGCCGCACGATGGCGACGCGCTGGCCCGGTTCGGCCTGCAGGTTGCGCACGTAAACATTGCGGCCCACGGTGCCGCGCAGGTCGGCCTCTTCAAAGCCCACCACGTACGGCAGCGACTTCACCTGGTTGCTGTCGAGCACGCGCATTTCCTTGAGGAACATGCGCAGGTCGGACAGCGGAATCGCGGGAATCGGCTCGCCTTCGGTGCGGACGCGCGGCTGCAGGCCGACGCGGGGACCGTTGATGAAGGAGAGATTGAGCACATCACCCGGATAAATGAGGTGCGGGTTCTGCACCTGCGGGTTTGCCTGCCAGATCTCGGGCCATAGCCACGGCTTGGACAGGAAGCGTGCAGAGATCGCCCAGAGCGTGTCGCCCTTGCGCACCGTATAGGTATCGGGGTGATCGGCGCGCAATTGCGCACCCGCAGCGTAAACAGCCACTGTGACCAGCATGCCGGCCAGCAGCCCAATGGACTTTCTGATCATAAACGGGAATCCCCCATCCCCCGACGCTCGGGCGAGTGTAACCGAACCTCTTGTTCACGCAACCGTGTCCAGTTGGCAAAACGGCATGCCTTCCGGGCAGTTGGCGGCGTACAATGAGGCCCATTCTAGATCGCGCCCGGGCTTGGTTTTCACCGATTCGCCCGCAGTTTGAGCGCCTGAGGTAAAGCCATGTCCGTCCTGACCATCATCGAATTTCCCGACCCCCGCCTGCGCACCAAGGCCGAGCCCGTGCGCGTTTTCGACGCGGACCTCAAGCAGTTCGTGGCCGACATGTTCGAGACCATGTACGACGCCAACGGCGTGGGACTGGCCGCCACGCAGGTCAACGTGCACCAGCAGGTGCTGGTGGCCGACATGAGCGAGGAGCGCAACGAGCCGCTGGCGCTGATCAATGCGCAGATCGTCGAAAAGGACGGCGCGCAGATCTACCAGGAAGGCTGCCTCTCGTTCCCCGGCATCTATGCCGACGTGACGCGCGCGCTGAAGGTGAAGGTGAAGGCTCAGGACGTGGACGGCAACACCATCGAGCGCGAGTTCGAAGGCCCGCTGGCCGTGTGCATCCAGCACGAGATGGACCACCTCGCCGGCAAGGTGTTCGTGGATTACCTGTCGCCACTCAAGCGCTCCATGCTGCTCAAGCGCCTGGAAAAGCAGCGCAAGCAGGCGGCCAGCGCTTGAAGCTCCGCGTCGTCTTCGCGGGCACCCCCGACTTTTCCGTTCCCTGCCTTGAAGCATGCCGCGCCAGCGGCGCCGAGGTGGTGGCGGTCTATACCCAGCCGGATCGCCCGGCCGGTCGCGGCCGCAAGCTGACGCCGAGCCCGGTGAAGCAGGCCGCCGAAGCGGCCGGCATCCCGGTCGAGCAGCCCGAATCGCTAAAATCCGCCGAGGCGCAGGCCACGCTTGCCGCCTATGCGCCCGACCTGATGGTGGTAGTGGCTTATGGCCTGATCCTGCCGCGCAAGGTGCTGGCGATTCCGCGCCTGGGCTGCTGGAACGTGCATGCCAGCCTGCTGCCGCGCTGGCGCGGCGCCGCGCCGATCCAGCGCGCGATCCTCGCGGGCGATGCCGAAAGCGGCGTCGACCTGATGCAGATGGAAGCGGGGCTCGATACCGGCCCGGTGCTGCTGGAACGCCGTACGCCGATCTCGCGCGACGACACCGGCGGCTCGCTGCACGACCGCCTTGCCGCCCTCGGCGCGGACGTGCTCGCCGAAGGCCTGGCTCGTGTGATGGCGGGCGAAACCTTGGCTTCTCGCGCGCAGCCGGAAGAGGGCGTCACTTACGCGCACAAGCTCGACAAAGCCGAGGCGCGGCTGGACTTCGCACGGCCGGCGATCGAGCTGGAACGCCAGGTGCGTGCGTTCGATCCGTGGCCGGTAGCCGAAGGCGAGGTCGCGGGCGAAACGCTGCGTATCTGGGCCGCACGAGCAATCGAAGGGCGGCCCGGCGCCGCTCCCGGCAGCGTGTTGAACATGGTTCGCGACGGCATCGACATTGCCTGCGGCGAAGGCGCATTGCGCGTGACGGCGCTGCAGCGCGCCGGCGGCAAGCGCATCACGGCGGCGGACTACCTCAACGCGACGAAAATCCGCAGCACCTGAACACCGTTGTTGCGACGCAGGCCGGAGTCCAGTGGCGGCAGCGTCGACTGGTCGCGAAAGAGCCACTTGCAGGCTCTCGCGATAACCCGACGATATGTACTCAGGACGACCGGTCTTCGCTGTTCTAAAGCGCCTCTGGCCCGTGCCGGCATGGCGGACGTAACGGTTATCGCCTTTACTCCCGCTTCTCACCCCTCTCCGCTACTTTCTGCCCCATGACCGATACCCGCGCCCTCGCCGCCCAGGCCCTTGCCGACGTCGCCTTGCGTGGCGCCTCGCTGCGCGACGCCATGGAACGTTACGCGCCGAAGTTGCCCGACGCGCGCGACCGTGCCCTGTTGATGGCGCTGCTGAGCGACGGCGCGCGCTGGTGGCTACGCTTCGATGCGGCGCTCGATCGCCTGCTGGACAAGCCGTTGCGCCAGAAGGAACCGGCCATCCACGCGTTGCTCGTGCTGGGGCTGGTGCAGCTGGAGATCCTGCAGCTGCCCGACTATGCCGCCGTAGCGGCGACGGTGCAGGCTGCCAAGGCATTGCAGCGGCCGCGCTTCGCAGGGCTGGTCAATGCCGTGCTGCGCCGTTGGCAGCGCGAGCGCACCGAACTGCTGGCGGCACTCGATGCGAAGCCGCAGACGCGCCACGCACACCCTGCGTGGCTGGCGAAGGCGATCACGCGCGACTGGCCCGCTCAGGCCGATGCCGTGATGGCGTCGGACAACCTCGAGCCACCGCTGATGCTGCGCGTGAATCGTCGGCGCACCGATCGCGACTCGCTGATCGAGCGCCTGCGTTTGGACGGCTATACGGCGGATGCGCATCCCTGGCTGGCGGACGGCATCGTGCTTCCGCACAGCACTGACGTCACCCGCATGCCGGGCTTCGCCAACGGTGAGTTCGCCGTGCAGGACGGCGCGGCACAGATCGCGGCCGATCTGGCCGATCTGCGCGGCGGGCAACGCGTGCTCGACGCCTGCGCTGCACCGGGCGGGAAAGCCTGTCATCTGCTGGAGCGCGCGGACCTGTCGCTCACCGCGCTGGAATTCGATCCGAAGCGCGCGCAGCGCATCACGCAGAACCTCGAACGTCTTGGGCTAAGTGCCGACGTCGTGATCGGTGATGCGGGCGAACCGTCCGCGTGGTGGGATGGCCAGGCGTTCGACCGCATCCTGATCGATGCCCCGTGCTCCGCCACCGGCGTGATGCGCCGGCGTCCCGATGTGCGCCTGCATCGCCGCGACAGCGATATCGCGCCGCTGGTCGCGCAGCAGCAGCGCATCCTGGAGGCGCTGTGGCCGTTGCTTGCCCCGGGCGGCAAGCTCGTCTACATCACCTGTTCGCTGCTGCGCGCGGAGAACGAGGCCGTGGTGAACGGCTGGCTCGAAGGACGCGGGGACGCTCGTGCGGCGAGCCTCTCGCTGCCCGCTGGACAGCCGGCCGCGGTCGGCTGGCAGGTGCTTCCAGGCGATGGCGACCTCGACGGCATGTACTATGCCGTGCTCGAGAAGTCCTGAGGCCGCCTTGCGGGCGCCGTGCGCATGGCAGCGACGCCGCCACGGCCCAGCACGCCATAAGCGGTGGCCCGTTACGCTATAGAAACGATTGCGACGCGGCCTCGCCGCCTCCGGAACCCACGCATGCTCGCCACTTCCCAAGCCACCCCGCAGGAACGTCGCCAGTTCTGGCTGCTCTTGCTGATCGCCCTGGTCGTGATCGGCGCCGGCATGGGCCTTCGAGATCCCTGGCCGTCGGACGAGCCGCGCTTCGCGCTGGCCGCCAAGCAGATGGTGGAAAGCGGTGACTGGCTGTTCCCGCATCGCGGCAGCGAGCTGTACTCGGACAAGCCGCCGATGCTGTTCTGGCTGGAGGCCGCCAGCTACACGGTGATCGGCAACTGGCGCATCGCGTTCCTGCTGCCGTCGCTGCTGGCCGCGCTCGGCTGCCTGTTGTGCGTGTACGACCTGGGGCGCCGCCTGTGGAATCGCCAGGTGGGCCTGTATGCCGCCTCGGCATTGCTGATCACGTTCCAGTTCGTCTACCAGACCAAGCGCGCGCAGATCGATCCGCTGGTGATGTTCTACATCACCGCGGCGAACTGGGGCCTGCTGGTGCACCTGCTCAAGGGACCGAACTGGCGGGCGTTCTGGTTCGGCTGCTTCTGCGCGGGCCTCGGCGTGATCACCAAGGGTGTGGGCGTGCTCGCGCTGCTGATGCTGGTGCCGTACCTCGTCGCCAGCTTCGGCCAGTGGAACGGCGTGGCGCGCATGGGTGCGGGCGCATGGTGGCGCTGGGTGCTGGGCCTGGTCGCCCTGCTGGCGGCGATGGCGCTGTGGCTGGTGCCGATGCTGCTGGGCGCGAAGGCCCACGCGAACGATCCGGCCTACGCCGCCTACGTCAACGACATCCTGTTCCACCAGACGGCGGGGCGCTACGGCAAGTCGTGGGATCACCACCACAACACGCTCTACTACGTGCCGATCGTGCTGTTCACCTGGCTGCCGCTGTCGCTGACCTATCCGGGCACGCTGCCGCGCTGGTGGCGCGCGCTGAAGGAAAAGGATGCGCGCATCCTGCTGCCGCTGGGCTGGATCGTGCTGCTGCTGGTGTTCTTCTCCATCCCCAAGGGCAAGCGCGACGTCTACATCATGCCGGCGCTGCCGATGCTGGCGCTGGTGACCGCGCCGTACCTCGGTGAGCTGCTGCAGAAGCGCTGGCTGCGTATCGCGGGGCTGGTTTTCATCGGCGTGATGGGCGCGGCCATGCTTGGCGTGGGCATCGCGGGACTCGCGGTGCATCCGAAGGCCACCACCGATTTCGCCATCGCCCGCGGCTTCGAGGACGGCGGGCGCGCCTTGTGGTGGATGGGCACCACGCTCGGCGCCATCCTCTTGCTGCTGGTCGCCACGCTGCGCGTGCGCCGCGCCGTGACGGCCGTGGCCGGCGGCATGGTGGCAATGTGGCTGGTGCTGGGCTTCTGGGCGTATCCGATCCTCAACGATTCGAGCTCCGCCGCAGGCGTGATGCAGGAGGTGCGCGATCGCCTGCCGCGCGGCGACCAGCTCGGCATGGTGGCGTGGAAGGAGCAGAACCTTTTGATGCTCAACCGCCCGGCCGTCGATTTCGGCTTCACCCAGCCCTGGCACGACCAGTACGCCGCCGCCGTGAAGTGGCAGGCGCAGGATCCCGCGCACCGCTGGTTGTTCGTGCTCGATCCGGTGATGGGCCAGTGCGTGGACCGCAGCAAGGCGATCAGCCTGGGCCACGCGAACCGTCGCGAGTGGTGGATGTTCAAGGCCGATGCCGTGACCCCGGGCTGTCTGCCGGATGAGAGCATCGATCGCCTGCCAGCGGCCACCGTCGACGAATAAGCACTCAGGGCGGCCATGCACGTGGCGACCGCCTCGGCTATCCCGCCAGCAGCGCCTGGTACACCGCTTCGGTGCGCTGGACGAACAAAGGCAGCCCGAAATCCCGCTCGGCATGCGCGCGTGCGGCCACGCCCATGACGGGCAGCGACGCCCGTTGTTCCAGGATGGAGGTGACGGCAGCGGCGATGGCCGCCCGGTCACGCACCGGCACCAGCCAGCCATCCTTGCCCGGCTCCAGGTTCTCGGGCAGCCCGGCGTAGTTGCTGAGCAATACCGGCTTGCCCATCGCCATCATTTCGCGACATGCGAAGGAGATGGTTTCGACGTCGTAAGACAGCACGAATCCGGCATCGAGCGCCGCCACCATCGGCCGCGGATCGGTGAGCACACCGGGAAACACCACGGTGTCCTGCAGGCCCAGCGCCGCGACGCGCTCGCGTTCGGCGGTTTTGGGCGGCACGCCTGCGATCATGATCCGCAGGCGCCGGCGCAGCTCGGGCGCAAGCGTGGCGACAGCCTCCAGCAAATCCATCCAGCCCTTGTAGGCCGCCGTTCCCGCGTTGCTGCCCAGCAGCAGCGTGTCACCTTCCACGCGCCACCGTTCGCGCGCCCCGGCTGCCTCGCCGGTCGGCCAGGGCGACCAGTGATCGATGTTGATGCCGTTGTGCACCGTCGACAGGCGGCAACGCCGATAGGCCGTCGTGGCCAGTTCGCGCCGCGTGTAATCGCACACGGCGATCACCTGATCGGTACGGCGCGCGCGCAGCCAATGCCCGATGCCGCGCACCGGCTTGGAGTTGTGCTTGGTCCACACCACGGCAGGCCGCTTCGCGGGCATCGCGGACAACACGAGCCTGTGGTCGGCCGAACCGTTCACATGGACGATGTCGAAGGCGTGCGTGCGAAGGTAATCCGCCAGCTGCGAACGCGCGCGCCGCCGGGCGCGCCATCGGCCCAGACCATTGGGAAAAGGTTGATCCAGCACGAACACGCCGGGCAGCGCCCGCGCCTCGTGGTTGAGGCGGCTGCCAGGAGGGGCGGCGACGTGAACTTCGTGGCGCGAGGCCAAGGCCGCGGCCAACGTGCGGATGTACGTGGTGTGACCCCCACCATCACCCGAGTGGAAGTTGGTGAATAAGAGCTTCACGCCCATGCCTCGAGGAAAGACAACGAACCCGCCGCAGGAATCTGCCGGGATATGAACCCTATCTCTCTTGTACTAGGGGAAGGACCGGGTTTTGCCCATAGAATGTCATAGATTGTACAGGCGGATTCCTGTTCCCTTCGGCATGAGTGGAGCAGCAGCCACGTCGGTATGTACGGCGTAGGACTGGCTTCGCTGGCCGGAATTGATCGAGGATTGAATGAGAGTAGTTCCACCCGCCACCGTGGCCGCGCGCACTGTCCCGCTGGTATCCACGCTGTTGCTTGCGCTGCTTCCGCTCTCATTTGCGACTCCCGGCCGGGCCAAGGTGGCCCTGGTGGGCGTGCTGTTCTTCTACGGCTTGTATCTGCTGATCGCCAACCCGGCGGCCCGCGCCATCTATCGCGGGGCGCGCCCCATCACGTGGCTTTGCTGGGCTGCCGTGCTGTTTGCGGCGGCGAACATCCTGGGTCATGGGCTGCACTGGAACGAGTTCGACCTGCCCTCGCACATCCTGCTGTTCCTTGGCATCACCGCCGTCTTCACCCAAACGTTGCGGCTTGCCTGGTTCTGGCGCGGGCTCAGTGCCACGGCGGCGGTGCTCGGCCTGGTTTGCATCTACCAGCACTACTTCCAGGGCGCCGAGCGTGCTTCGGGCATCGATGGTGGCGACTGGGGCGTGATCGAGTTGGCCATGTTCATGCTGGTGCTGTCGCTGAGCAGTGTGGCCCAGCTGCTACGACCGCGGCTCGCGCTGACGGAACGCGTCTTCCATGCGCTCTGCGCCGCGCTGGGCATGTTCGGCGCGCTGCTGACGCAGAGCCGCGGCCCGCTGCTGGCCTGTGTTCCCGTGTTCGCGCTGGTGATCGGCTGCTCGATCTATCGCACGCGGCAGTGGCGCGCTCCCCTGGTCGTACTGGCGGGCGCCGTGCTGGTGGCCTCGGGAGCGGTGCTGCTCATGCGGGGCGAAATCGTGGCCCGCTTCGACGCGATCGGCCACGAGGTGCGCACGTACAGCAGCAGCGATACGCAAGGCGCCGTGCGCGAACGCCTGGAAATGTGGCGGGTCGCCACGCGCGCCTTCGCCGAGCATCCCGTGACCGGCGTGGGCATCGATCAGTTCGGCAAGTACACGCAGTCGCAGGTGAAGCTTGGCTTGGCCAGCGATTCCATCGCCAAGTACGAACATCCGCACAGCGAATACCTGGAGGCCGCTGTGGCCGGCGGCGTGCCCGGCTTCGTCCTGCTGCTGCTGCTGTTCGGCATGCCGCTGGTGCTGTTCGCTCGGCGTGTGTTCGACCCGGACGAGACCGTGGCCATCTCGGCGACGATCGGCCTGCTGACAGTTCTGATGTATGCGCTGTGCGGGCTGACCGACAACGTGTTCTATCGTTCCATGCCGCATTCGCTGTTCTTCTTCCTGGTGTTGGGCATGACGGTGCAGATCAGCCGCCTGCGCGCGACCGGAGCCTGACCGCGCCATCATGGCGCCGGTGCCACTTCCACCTTTCAGCGCGACTCCATGGCCCGCATCAACCTCATCGCGTGGGACAACAACCGTGGCCTGAGCCATGACATCCGGCTGCTGCGCGACGCGTTGCGCGAGCTGGGCCACGAGGTGAGCTTCACGCCGGCGAGTGCACCGCGGAAGCGGCGATGGTGGCAAAAGCTTGCCCTGCGCTGGAACGCCAGCCGCAAGGCACCGCTGTACGACCTCAACATCACGCTGGAACACGCCAGCCCCGAGCACCTGCCGCTGGCGCGGCTCAATGCGTTCGTCCCCAATCCGGAGTGGTTTTCCCAGCGCGACCTCAAGCAGCTGGCGCGCTACGACGCCGTGCTCACCAAGACGCGCGAAGCGACCGCAATCTTCCAGCGGCTGGGCGTGCGTACGCTGCCCATCGGCTTCCAGAGCACCGACTGCCTGCAGCCCGTCCGCGAGTGCCAGCCCACCTTCCTGCACCTGGCCGGCGCCAGCCGGATGAAGGGCACGGAGCGCTTGCTGGCAACATGGCGGCGGCATCCCGAATGGCCGGTGCTGCATGTGCTGCAGGCGCCGGGCGTGGGCCCGGATGTCGACCTGTCAGCCGCCAACATCGTGCATCGGCGCGAATACGTGGCCGACATCGCGGACATCCGCAAACTGCAGAACAGCCATGTGTTCCACCTATGCCTGTCCGAGACGGAAGGCTGGGGCCACTACATCGTCGAGGCTTTGAGCTGCGGCGCCGTGGTGCTGACCTGCGATGCGCCACCCATGAACGAACTGGTGACGGCCACGCGCGGCGTACCGGTGGCGGCAACGCCCGATGGCCCGCTCAACCTCGCCACCCGCTATCTGTTCGACGAAGCCGCGCTGGAGGCCGCCATCGAGCGCTGCAGTCGCATGGAACGTACCGAATGGGAGCAGCTGGGCGCCGCTGCTCGCGACTGGTACGTGGACAACCAGCAAGGTTTTGGGGCGCGGCTGAGCGCGGCGCTGCAGCAGTTGCTCTGACCGGGCGAGGTCCGCGCCAAGGCGGCCGGGGCACGGATTCGTGGCCTTGGCCTTCCCGCCGCCTCTAGAATCTCGCCATGACGACCTTCCCCCTCACCCTCGTGGTCATCACCTACAACGAGGCGAACAGCATCGCCCGCTGCCTCGACAGCGTGCCGTTCGCGGCCGAGAAGCTGGTGATCGACAGCGGCAGCACCGACGACACCATCGCCATCGCCCAGGCGCACGGCGCGCGCGTGGTCCATCAGGACTGGCTGGGCTTCGGCGCGCAGCGCAATTTCGCCACCACCCAGTGCAGCCATGACTGGATCCTGGCGCTGGACGCCGACGAATATCTCTCGCCCGAACTGGCCGCGGAGCTGGAGCGGCGCCTACCCGAGCTGATGGCCAGCGACAACAGCGCCGTGGTCCTGCGCCGCGCCACCATCTACATGGGCGCACCGATGCGCTGGTACCTGCCGTCCATGGGCGAGAAGATGGCGCGCCTGTTCCATCGCGGCCGTGCACGCTGGAAGGATGTGCGCGTGCACGAATCGCTGGTCTTCGACGGCCCGTCGGTCACGCTGCATGCGCGCTTCAACCATGAGAACAACCCGAGCCTGCCGCAGAAGCAGATCAAGGTGCTGCGCTACGCGGAACTGAAGTGCCGCGACTGGCTGGAGAAGAACAAGCCGGTGCGCATGTGGCAGACGCCGTTCGTGTACCTGCTGGCCTTCATCAAGGATTACTTCTTCCGCCTCGCCTTCCTCGACGGCTGGCGCGGTTTCGTCATTGCCCAGACCGCCGCCTCGTACGCGGCCTACAAGCGCATGCGTTACTACGAAATGCGCCGCAACCCCGCCTCGGTCGAGAGTGCGGCGGATGCACTGACCCGCCACGGTATCGATCGATGAAGCAGCATTACCTTCTCTACGGCTCGGAGCGCTATGCGCTGGCCATCCTGCGCCCGGTACAGGAAGCCATCCGCGCGCGCGGCGACGAGGCCGCGTGGTTCTTCGACGGCCCCGGCGCGGAAGACCTCGTGGAAGGCGAGCGCCTGCTCACCGTGCAGGAGGTGCGCGCGTGGAAGCCGCGTGCCGTGATCACCTCCAGCAATGCCGTGCCGCACTTCTTTCCCGGCGTGAAGGTGGAAACCTTCCACGGCTTCGACGCCGGCAAGCCGCGGCACATCTACGTGCGCGGGTTCTTCGACCTGTACTGCACCACCGGGCCGCGCGACACGGCGAAGTTCAAGGAAATCGCCGACCGCACGGGCCACTTCTCGGTGGTGGAGACGGGCTTCCCCAAGCTCGACCCTTTCATGAAGCAGATCACCGGCCCGATCCCGCCGGTGCGCCAGCCACCGGTGATCCTCTACCACTCCACCTTCTCGCCGTCGTGGAGCGCCGCGGAAACGCTCTACGAGGAAGTGAAGCGCCTTTCCCGCGACGGCCGCTGGCGCTGGATCGTCACCTTCCATCCGAAGATGAACCCGGAGACGACGGCCAAGTACAAGGCGCTGCAGAACGAGAACCTGACCTTCGCCGAGAACGACAACATCCTCGAGCTGTTCCCGCAGGTCGACATGATGTGCTCGGACACCTCCTCCGCACTCAACGAATTCCTGCTCACCGGCAAGCCGGTGGTGACCTTCAAGAACCGCCGCCCGGGCCCGCAGCTGATCGACATCGACGACGCGGCGCAGTTTGAGCCGGCGATCGAGCGGGCGCTGTCGCGGCCGCCCGAGCTGATGCAGGCCATCCGTGAGTACGGCGACGCCATCCATCCTTACCGGGACGGCCACTCCAGCGAGCGCATCCTGAAGGCCATCGACGGCTTCATCGCCGCCGGCGGTCGTAACCGCCGCCGCAAGCCATGGAATTTCTGGCGGAAACTGAAGATCCGCCGCCGCATCGGGTACTGGGGGCCGGTCTAAAGCGGCGGGGCTGCGCGAGTCCCGTACCCTCTCCCCAACCCCTCTCCCGACGGGAGAGGGGCTAACGCTCGGCCTTGAACCCTTCTCCCTCTGGCGACCCGAAGGTGCCCCTGTGGAAGAGAAGGTGCCGGCCCCACGAGGACTTCCTTCGGTCGCAGACGGATGAGGGGCCGGGCGGAGCGCGGCATGGCCGTCCTGCCTTCCCTGAATTCCCGTTCGGACCGGTCTCCGCGGCTCGGGATAGAATCGTCTCAATCCCATCAAGAAGACTGCCCGTGGCATCCAGCAGCTACAGCCGCTCCGAACACCTGCGTTCCCTCTGGCCCTGGCTGCCGCTGTGGGGCCTGGCCGCGTTGCTGGCGATCTTCTCGCACGGTCCGATGCCGCTGTACTCCACCCGCACGCTCGCCGTGGCGTGGGAAATGTGGAACCACCATCACTGGCTGGTGCCGTACATCAACGGCCAGCCGTACAGCGAGAAGGTGCCGCTGCTGTTCTGGCTGATCCATGCCGGCTGGGCGGTGTTCGGCGTCAACGACATCTGGCCGCGCGTGCTGGAAGTGATCTTCGGCGGCGCGCAGCTGGTGCTGGTGTCGGTGCTGGCGACGCGGCTGTTCCCCAACCGCCCGTGGGTGGCCAAGGGCGCGCCGTGGATGTTGCTGGCGCTGGGCTATGCGTTCCTGTTCGGCCTGCAGATCATGTATGAGGTGCTGCTGGCCGTCTGCGTGCTGGCCTCCTTGTTGTGCCTGACGCCCAAGCCGCAGCGCGCGGAACCGCGCTGGCTGCTGTTCGGCCTGTGCATCGGCGCCGGCCTGCTGACCAAGGGCCCGGTGATGCTGCTGCACGTCGCCTTCCCGTGGCTGCTCGGCCCGCTGTGGAACGACTGGGCCCGCGATAACCGCGCGCGCTGGTACGGCCGCGGCGTGCTCGCCGTGCTGCTGGGCGGCGCAATGCTGCTGGCGTGGGCGTTGCCCGCGGGTTTTGCCGGCGGAGAGGCCTACCGCCAGCGCCTGTTCTTCACCCAGACCGCCGGCCGCGTGGTGGATGCGTTCGATCACGCCCGCCCGTTCTGGTGGTACCTGCCGATGATCCCGGCGCTGCTGTTCCCCTTCAGCGGCTGGCCGCGCGCCTGGGCCGCGCTGATCACACTGCGTCGCCCGCTCGACAGCGGCATCCGCTTCGCGCTGTGCTGGCTGCTGCCGGTGATGGTGTGTTTCTCCTTCATCAGCGGCAAGCAGCTGTATTACCCGCTGCCGGAATTCGCCGGCGCGGCGCTGCTGATCGCCGGTGCCGTCGCGGTGCTGCGCGACCAGCGTCCGCAGCTCGCCAACAACACATGGCTGGGTACCTGGCCGCTGGGCGTGGGCGGCATCCTGTTCGGCGTGTTCCTGTTTGTGCTGCCGGTGCTGGTGGCGCACAACGACCTGCACGGCGAATGGTTCGACAGCACCCAGCGCTACAGCCGCTTCTTCAGCATCGTGTTCGTGCTGCTCGGCCTGTTGTTGCTGGTGCGCGGCCGCGGCGAAGTACGCCGCCTCGCCTTTGCCGGCCTGGTCGGCACGCTGGCACTCAATACGCTGTTCACCCTGACCATGTGGCAGAACTTCGACCTGCGCCCGTCCGCACACCTGCTGGGTGCTGCCGACGCCGAAGGTCGGGCGATCGGCTACCTGGGCAACTACGAAGGCCAGTTCCATTTCGAAGGCCGCATTACCCGGCCGATCGAGCGGCTGAGCGAAGGCGACTCCCTGCAGAAGTTCGCGCAGGAACATCCGGACGGCTTGGTCGTGGCCCGCCCGGAGAAGCTGGAGCCGACTGACCTGCGCTACCCGTTGCTGGTGCAGCCGTTCCGCTCTTCGTGGGTAGTGATCTGGCCGGCCAAGTCGTTGGCGGACCTGCGTGCCGGCCGCGTGCCCGCCGAGCCGCCGCATCCGACGCGGATCTACCAGGTCGACGAGTGGCGCTTCCGCGCCTTGCAGTAAGCCCATGAATGAAGCGCTGATTGCCAATCTGCGCGCGCAATGCGGCGGTCCGCGCGACGGTGCGCTGCTGCGCTTCTCGCTGGGCAACGCGCTGCTCGCCGCGGGCGATGCGGCGAGCGCGGCTACCGAGTTGCAGCGAGCGGTGGCATTCGACCCGGCTTACTCGGCCGCCTGGAAGCTGCTCGGCAAGGCCTGCCTGGCGCTGGACGACAAAACCGGCGCCGCCGAAGCCTGGCGGCAAGGCATCGCCGTAGCGCAGGCGCGCGGCGACAAGCAGGCCGAGAAGGAAATGACCGTCTTCCTGAGGCGCCTGGGCTAAGACGCGAGGCTAGATCACTTCCGGGTGATCGTAGGGGCTGGTGCGGTCGTCCGCCGAGTAGCGCTTGTAGTGCCACTGGTACTGCGCGAACGCGAGCTCCACGCAGTTCTCCACGCCCTGGTTCAACGCGCGGCAAGCCACCGCGAGATCGGCGTCCGCCAGGCCTTCCGGTGCCGGCAGCAGATGGATGCGATAGCCCACGCCTTCAGGCAGACGCTCGGCGAAGGCGAACAGCACGGTGGCGCCGGTGCGGGCCGCCAGGCGTGGCAGCAGCACCATGGTGAGCGCGTCGCGCCCGAAGAACGGCGCGAATTCTCCTTCGCCGGCACGTGGTTTCTGGTCGGGCAGGATGCCAACGGTGCCGCCCGCGGCCAACCGCTTGTACAGCGTGCGCACGCCAGCACCTTCCGCACGCACCTGCTCCGGCGCCAGCGCGCCGCGCACCTTGCGCAGCAGGCCTTCCACCGCGGCGATGCGGGGCGGGCGGTAGAGGATCGCCATCGGCGTCTTGCGGCACAGCCAGTAATTGAGCAGCTCCCAGCAGCCCAGGTGCGGCGCCGCGATGATCACGCCCTTGCCGGCGGCCAGGGCAGCGTCGAACAAGGCTTCGCCGCGCACTTCGCGCACCAGGTCGAGCGCGCGTTCGGCATCGCGGCCCCAGATGCCGGCGATCTCGGTGGCCGACTTGCCGCTTTCCTCCATCACGGTGCGCAGCAGCGCCGCATGGGCGGCTTCGTCGAGTCCGCGCCGGACGATGCGCAGGTTGACCGAGGTGTTATGCGTGGTGCGGCTATGGCGCCACAGCGAGAAACGGCCGATGGCGGCGCCCATGCGGTGCAGCGTGCGCAGGGGCAGCTTTCCGAACAGGCGCAGGACGAGATAGAGGAGGGTGATGTCGAATCGCATGAGCGGCGCAGTGTAACCGGCCGACGTGCCGGTTCACGGGCGAACGGCGCCAGCCGCCTCCTCTCCGGCGTGCGAGGCTATCAAGGTCGATAGCCAGGCCCTAAGCTTCCGGCCACGTCAGCCGTTAAGCCTCCCATGATCGCCCTGATTCAACGCGTCCTGTCCGCTCGCGTGGATGTCGACAACGAAACCGTGGGAGCCATCGGCCCCGGCCTGCTGGCCCTGGTCGCCGTGCAGCCCGGCGACGATGAGCCGCGCACGAAACGCATGCTCGAACGCCTGCTGGGTTATCGCGTGTTCGCCGACGAGCAGGGCCGCATGAACCGCTCGCTGGCCGACACCGGCGGCGAATTGCTGCTGGTCAGCCAGTTCACCCTGGCCGCCGACACCCGCTCCGGCATGCGCCCCAGCTTCACCAGTGCGGCGACGCCCGAGGAGGGCCGGCGCTGGTTCGACCGCCTGGTGACCTTGGCGCGCGCTGCGCACCCCAGGGTGGAAATCGGACAGTTCGGTGCCCATATGAAGGTGCATCTGGTCAACGATGGTCCGGTCACTTTCTGGCTGGAGACGCCATGACCGCCGGCCTGCACCGCGCACCTCCTTCCTCGTCGAGAAATCCCCGGAAGATGCCTATTTGGCGCGATTTTTGCGTGTCGGCCGTTCCGTTAATTTCACTTGAAAACTGGTCAAAAAAGCATCACATGGGTATACTGATCGGTTCCTGCATACGCGGCGGTAGGTATGAATAGCAAAGCTCCTGAGCAACAGTCTGAAATCAAGGCGCTCATCTCCAAGGGTCTGGAGCAGGGCTACCTGACTTACGCCGAGATCAACGACCACCTGCCCGACGACATCGTCGATCCGGAGCAGATCGAAGACATCATGGCGGTGCTCAAGGGCGTCGGCATCGAAGTGCACGACGCCGCGCCGGATGCCGACCCGCTGTCGGACAACGCCCCGGGCGCCTCCACCGACGACGAAGCCGCCGCCGAAGAAGCCGTGGCGCTGCTGTCGGCCGTCGACTCCGAAGTGGGCCGCACCACCGACCCGGTGCGCATGTACATGCGCGAGATGGGCACGGTCGAGCTGCTGACCCGCGAGGGCGAGATCGCCATCGCCAAGCGCATCGAGGAAGGCCTGGGCCAGGTGCAGACCGCGCTCGCCACCTTCCCGCTGACCATCGAGCTGCTGCTCGAGGAATACGACCAGCACCTGGACGGCAAGCGCCGCCTGAGCGAGATCCTGGCCGGCTTCGCCGACCTGGAAGAAGCCGCCGATGCCGCGCAGGCCGCCCTGGCTGACGCCGAGGTGGACGATTCCGACGCCGAGGTCGAGGAAGAAGACGACGAGGAGGCCGGCGAAGACGAGGAAACCGGTCCGACCGGTCCGGATCCGGAAGAGGTCAAGCGCCGCATGGAACTGCTGCGCGACTACTACGGCAAGTTCCAGAAGGCGGCCGCCAAGGCCACCGACATCGGCGACAAGAAGGTCACCAAGCTGCGCGACCAGATGGCCGAGGAGTTCCTCAAGCTCAAGCTGCCGTCCGCGCTGATCGACGGCTTCGTGCGCAAGCTGCGCGAAGTGGTGAACGACATCCGTCACCACGAGCGCGTGCTGATGGACATCTTCGTCAAGCACGTGAAGATGCCCAAGGCCGAGTTCCTCAAGGCGTTCCCGAGCAACGAGGGCAACCTCGAGTGGGCGAACGAGCTGGGCCGCAAGCGCCAGAAGTGGTCGCCGAACATCAAGCCGCACAAGGAATCGATCGACGCCGAGCAGGAAAAGCTCGCCTCCATCGAGCGCAAGCTGTTCCTGCCGCTCACCGACATCAAGGAAATCAACCGCACGATGTCGATCGGCGAGGCCAAGGCCCGCCGCGCCAAGAAGGAAATGGTGGAGGCGAACCTGCGCCTGGTGATCTCGATCGCCAAGAAGTACACCAACCGCGGCCTGCAGTTCCTCGACCTCATCCAGGAAGGCAACATCGGCCTGATGAAGGCGGTGGACAAGTTCGAATACCGCCGCGGTTACAAGTTCTCCACGTACGCCACGTGGTGGATCCGCCAGGCCATCACCCGCTCGATCGCCGACCAGGCGCGCACCATCCGTATTCCGGTGCACATGATCGAGACGATCAACAAGTTGAACCGCATTTCCCGCCAGATGCTGCAGCAGTTCGGCCGCGAGCCGACGCCGGAGGAGCTGGCCAAGGAAATGGACATGCCCGAGGACAAGATCCGCAAGGTGCTGAAGATCGCGAAGGAACCGATCTCGATGGAAACCCCGATCGGCGACGACGAGGATTCCCATCTTGGCGATTTCATCGAGGACACCAACGCGTCCTCGCCGATCGAGTCGGCCACCGAAACGGGCCTGATGGAAACCGTGCGCGACGTGCTCGCCGGCCTCACCCCGCGCGAGGCCAAGGTGCTGCGCATGCGCTTCGGCATCGACATGAACACCGATCACACGCTGGAAGAAGTCGGCAAGCAGTTCGACGTCACCCGCGAGCGCATCCGCCAGATCGAAGCCAAGGCGCTGCGCAAGCTGCGTCACCCGAGCCGCTCGGAACAGCTGCGTTCGTTCCTTGATATCGACTGAGCACTACGCTGGTGCAAGTTGCAGGAAGCCCCGCGAAAGCGGGGCTTTTTGTTTGGATCGACGAGATCTTTTTTTGTGGGAGCGCACCCTGTGCGCGACAGGCGTGCCGGGGCGCGAAGGGATGTCCCTGATCGACAACCGAACATCGAGGCATTCGTGCAGTCCGCGGTCGCGCACAGGGTGCGCTCCCACAGCAAAGTGGCGTGTTCAACCCATATCGTAGAAGAACTGCTCCGAGACGATCTTGTCGTCCTTGACGTGGTAGACGCAGATCTCCGTCATGGTGGTGCGCCCGAATTCCTTCATGGTTACGTCGAGCGTCATGACGATGCTGAACCAGTTGCCCGCGACGAGCGGCTCGCTCACTTCGATGCCGTGGATTTCCTGGATACCTGCCTGGAAACGCTTGCCCTTTTCCAGGATCGCATCGAGGCCTTTCACGTTGCCCAGCGGACCGTTCGCCGTGGCTTCGGGTTCGGTGCTGGTCGCGTCCTTGGCATACAACTCGTGCTGCGCCTCTTCGAACTGTCCATGGCGGCACATGGCAACCAGGCGCTTGGCGACGGCTTCGGTACTCATGCTGGCAGCTCCGGCAAAGGGGTTCGCCGAGCTTAGCGTCGCGGGCGGAAGCCGGACGTGAAGGCGCGGCGGTTGCCCGCCGCGCCTGGGCCGATCAGTGCTTGCCGACGTTGTCGGTCTCGCCGATGAAGCGCGCCACGTTGTCATGCAGCTGCTTCAGCGAATCCTCGTGCGCGTAGACCATGTGGCCCGACGGATACCAGGAGTACGAGATGTTCTTCTGCAGGTTCGCCGGAATCGGCATGTGGTGCATCTCGTAGTCGGCCGCGAAGTACGGCGTGGCGAGATCGTAGTAGCCGCCGTGCAAGGACACACGCAGGCTCGGGTTGGTCTTCATCGCCGTGGCGAGATCGCCCATCACATTGGTGGACTGCTGGAGCGCCTCCGTCGCGCCCGGCGCCTTGTGCGAGAACTCCCAGTGGTCGATATCGGCAAACAGGCGGTAGCTCTGGCCGTCGCCGAACTTCAGGTCGCGGCGCACGTAGTCGTTGAATGCGGCCACGTAGGCCGAGCTGATCGACGAGGACTGCGGATCGTATTCCGCCGCCTTGCTCAACGGATCGAGCGATGGACCGGAGAAACGGGTGTCCAGACGGCCGGTGGTGATGTCGCCGTCGGCCTGCAATTCGTGCTCGAACATGCCGCCGTCGACGCGCAGATTCGCCTTCATCAGGTAGGCCACCGGCAGGCCCGTGTACTGATGCAGCCGCTGCGCCACCGCCTGCTTGCGCGCATCGTCCAGACGCGTGCCCGCCATCAGCGCCGAGGCGTAATCGCCCAGTGCGAACTGCTCCACCTCGCGCAGGAAGGGCTCCAGCGCGGCCGGCTGCTGCGGCAGCTTGTGATGGTAGTAGGCCGTGGCGGCGTACGTGGGCAGGCCGACGACGTAAGGCAGATCCACGCCCGGATTGTTGGCCGCGCCGTCGATGCTGGTGTCGAAGGCGAGGATCTGCGAGAGCAGGATCACGCCGTTGAGGTCGACGCTGTCCTCGTTCTCCAGGATATTCGCCACCACCGCCGAACGCGTGGTGCCGTAGCTTTCGCCGAACAGGTACTTGGGCGAGTTCCAGCGGTTGTACTTGGACAGGAATTGGGTGATGAACTGCGCGAACGCATGGCCGTCGCCGTCCACGCCGTAGATCTGCTTCTTGCGATCCTTCATCTGCTCATCGCGCTTGCCCTTGTCCTGCTCGTCGGCGATCAGGCGGCTGAAACCCGCGCCGGGCGCATCGATGAAGACGAGGTCGGAGGCATCGAGCAGGCTGTAGTCGTTGTTGACCAGGCCGTAGGGCGCGGCAGGCGTGTGCGAATCGTCGCTGGTCACCACGCGCTTGGGACCGAAAGCACCCATGTGCAGCCACACCGTGGCCGAACCCGGGCCACCGTTGTAGATGAAGGTGATCGGGCGCTTGCCCGGCTCGACGCCCTTCTTGAAGTACGCCGCGTAGAACATGCTGACCTGCAGCTCGTTCTCCTTGTCGCCGCTGCCATGCAGCACCAGCGTGCCGGCCACCGCCTTGTAGTCGATGCTCTTGCCCTCGACCTTCACCGTGCCCGAGGTCTCCGAAGACTGCGGCTTCAGCAGCGCGGCATCCGGCTTGTCCTCGGGCTTCTGGTCCTTGTCGTGCTTGTCGGCGGCGTAGGCGCCGGTACCGAGCGTCAGTGCCGCCAGGGCGATGGCGAGAGGGAGCTTGCGCATGAAGGGTGGGACCTTTGGAGGGCGCGGGGCGCGAGACCGCCAGATTAGGGAGCGTGGGGGAGGGTTTTCATACGCCAGAAGTCATTAGGGAGCTGGGACGTCTTTCGTATCTCCCTGTAGGAGCGCAGCCTGTGCGCGGCCGCCTTTCGCGGCGGTCCGCACTCCTGATCGTTCTTGCGGCATCAGACTTGGCACTCTCAATTGCTGGAATACCGCGACCGGCTCGCCTGCGGCGGGCTTCCGAGCCGCTGCCGCGGCCCGGGTTACTTTCTCTTGCTTGCCCAAGAGAAAGTAACAAAAGAGAAAGGCACCCCGGTGTGGCGCTGTCTGGGCGTTGCCCAGCCAGTCCGTGAGGGTGGCCGGGCTTTTCGACCGGGCTCCTGCCCGGACGAAAAGTGCCTGCCATCCATGGCAGACACCCCTGCGGGGCCTGCTCGTCCCCCCTCACCGCCACACAGGGGTTTGGATGACGGCTCGTGCCGCGAAACGGTACATCGCATCATGGAACTAAAAAGCCGGTTGTCCGTTGTAGGAGCGCACGCTGTGCGCGGCCGCGGACTGGCATGGTTGCCTCAGTCAGCGGTGGTCGCGACTGTGCAGGACGAGGTACACCGGCACGCTGCGGTCGCGCACAGCGTGCGCTCCTACAGAGGTAGATAGGTAGTTCCGCCGCGAGCACCGGCCCCTCACCCCAACCCTCTCCCCGGAGAGGAGAGAGAGAAAGCGCGGTGCCCATGGATTCCCTCGCAAGGCAACGAAGCTGCTTTAAGTCCTCTTCGCATCGGCGCGTTGCGGTGTAGCCACTCCGTTCGAGGTAGTAACGAGCGCATCCTGGCTGGCCTCGGTCCTCCGACGCTTCTATCCCATGTACTGCTATGAGCCTTGGCTCTGAAGGCCGTTTTCTTTGGGTTACTTTTCTTTTGGGCCAGCAAAAGAAAAGTGACTCGAGCGTCGGCAGACGATCGAAACGCCCGCTGCGTAAGCGGCCCGTTCGCGGTAACGCGACAACCGGAGACCGACAAAGCTGGATGACGCGCTTCGCTCGCCCCTTCGGGCCCGCCTCTAACGGCGTCCGCGCTTCGCATTTCGTCCGGTCTGCGCGCGGACGACGACACCAAAGACCGTCGCGAAAGGCTGTCGCGCACAGGGTGCGCTCCCACAATGAAAAAGTGGCGATAGTGTGGAGATTGTGGCGAAAGGCTGTCGCGCACTGGGTGCGCTCCTGCAGGGGATAGGCCACGCATCAGCAAGGGTCTCGCGATTTCGCGGCGACAATCCGGAGCGCGCCGAATGCGCCCCCCATTACTCACCCCCAGGCGATCAACCCGATCGCCCCCAACGCCAGCACCAACCCCAGCACATTCACCCCACTCAACCGCTCGCGGAACGCCACCGTGCCCACCACCGCACCCAAAGCCACCACGCCGAGGTTCATGCTCGCGAATACCAGCGAAGGGTGATCGGGCAAGGCCTGGTGGCCGCGCACGTAGAACACGATGTTGCCGAAGTTGGCGAGGCCGAGCAGCAGGCCGGCGATGGCGTCGCGCAGGGTGAAGAAGGTGCGGTCGTGCCAGCGGCGCCATAGCAGGATCGCCAGCGATACCACGAAGGCCAGTGCGAACATCGCCTGCAACGAGGCAGCGAACGGCGTGCCCGCGCGTGCCACCTGCTTGAACAGGATGTCGATGAGGCCGAAGCCGCAGAACACCACGAGTGGCCACAGCCAACCCCGCGGCTCGTCGCTGCCGCGTGCGTCCACTTTCCACACCATGCACAGCAGCGCGAGCAGGCCGATCGCGATGCCCGCGCCCTTGGCAGGGCTCAAGGCCTCGCCGAACAAAAGGAAGGCAGCCAGCAGCGAGATCAGCAGTGACAGGCGTTGCGCGGCGTCCGTGCGCACGATGCCGGCGCTGCGCACGGAGGACGCCAGCGCGAGGAAGATCAGCGGCAGCAGCAGGCCCAGGCCCACGAAGCCCAGCCAAGGCGCCTGCGCGCTGCGCAGCACGTCGAGCGTCGGGTGGAATACGGTCCACGTGAGCACGCTGGTCGCCACGTAGTTCCACGCGATGGCCTGGCCCACGTCCACCTGCAGCCGTCGCGCGAGCTTCAGCAGCACCGATACCAGCACGCTGCAGGCGATGCTCATCAACACGTAGATCATGCAATGTCCTTGTCGGGCGGCGGCCGGGCGAGCCCCGCCTATACACCGAATCGCCTTGCGGGCGTCATCCGGCGGAATGAACCTGTTCGGGGATCAGCCCCCGTGCGCGAAGCGTTCGCGATAGCGCGCGGGGCTGAGCTTCACATGATGGCGGAAATGGTGGCGCAGCGTATCCGCGCTGCCGAAGCCGCAGACGTCCGCCACGCGTTCCACCGGAAGGTCGCTGCCTTCGAGCAACTCGCGCGCGCGATTGAGGCGTTCGCGCGTGAGCCATTGCTTGGGCGAGCAGCCGGTGGCTTCCTCGAAGCGGCGCAGCAGGGTGCGTTCGCTCATGCGCGCGCGTTCGGCGAGTTCAGGCAGCGGCAGCGGCTGGTCGAGGTGGCGGCGCATCCACTCCAACAGTTTGCCCAGCGTCGCGCCCTGCTCCGGCAGCGGCGCCTGGATGAACTGGGCCTGCCCGCCATCGCGATGCGCCGGCACCACGGCGCGGCGCGCCACGGAGTTGGCCGCCTCCGGTCCAAAGTCGCGGCGGATCAGATGCAACGAAAGGTCCAGCGCGGCGGCGGACCCGGCCGACGTGAGCACATCGCCTTCGTCGACGTAGAGCACGTCCGGCTCGATGCGAATGCGCGGAAAGCGCGCGGCCAGCGCATCGGCGTAGCGCCAGTGCGTGGTTGCGCGACGGCCATCGAGCAGGCCCGTGGCGGCCAGCACGAACACACCGGAACAGAACGACAGCAATCGCGCGCCGTTCGCATGGGCCCTGCGCAGCGCATCGAGCAAGGCCGTCGGCGGCGTGGTGTCGATGCCGCGCCAGCCTGGCACGATCACCGTGCCGGCCCCGGCGAGGCCTTCGAGGCCGGCTTCGGCCAGCACGCGCATGCCACCCGCGGCGCGCATCGGTCCGCGGTCGACAGCGCACAGACGGAAGCGGTACCAATCCTTCAGTTCGGGTCGCGGCAGTCCAAACATCTCGACGGCGATGCCGAATTCGAAGGTGCACAGGCCGTCGTAGACCAGCACCGCCACGTCGCGGTTGCCCGGTGCGGATGGACGTCTGGAACGCTTTGGCGGATTTTTCATGGTGACTGGCATTCTTGCCAATGTCGGGCGTCGGCGCCAGTGCCGATACTGGCGCCGTCTTTTCACACGGAGTCCGTCATGAGCAGTGTCGTCCAGCGTTTCCCTGCCGCCGCCAGCACCGATGCACTGGCGCATTTCCAGGCCCGCCTCAGCTTCGAGACCGATTGCGCCGATGTGTATTACGCGACGAATCACGAGACCAAGGATTTCGTGCTGCTGGATGTGCGCACGCCCACGCTCTATGCCGCCGGCCACGTGCCCGGGGCCATCAACATGCCCACGCGCACCATCAGCGAGCAGCGGCTGGCCGAGTATCCGGCCGACACCTTGTTCGTCGTGTATTGCGCCGGCCCGCACTGCAACGGCGCCAACAAGGCCGCGGTGAAGCTCGCCCAGCTCGGCCGGCCGGTGAAGGAGATGATCGGTGGCCTTACCGGCTGGATCGACGAAGGCTTCGGCCTGGAGCGCTGAAGTGGAGCACGCGCCCACGATCCGGCGCGCGAGCGGAGCCGATGTCACCGTCCTGCTTGCGCTCGTGGCCGAGCATGCCGCGTACGAACGCCTGCCACAGCGGGCAGGCCAGCGGTCGAGTGCGCTCGCGAGCGCACTCGACCATGAGCCGCCCCAGCTGTACGCATGGCTTGCGGAGGTTGATAGCGAAGTGGTCGGCTATGCCAGCGCCACCCGCGATTTCTCCACGCTGGATGCAGCCTTCTATCTGCATATGGACTGCCTCTATGTGCGCGAAGGTTGGCGCGGCCATGGCATGGGTCAGCAGCTGTGGCGGACCGTGCGCGATTTCGCTCGCGCCCGCCGCTGCGCTGCGCTCCAATGGCAGACGCCATGGTGGAATCTCGATGCCGCGCGCTTCTACCGGCGGCTTGGCCCGACCGAAGCCGCCAAGCTGCGCTATCACCTGTCGCTCGACGATGCCTGAGGCGCTACGATCGCCGCTCCCATCGCGGCAGGAGGTTTCATGCTGGAGCTTCGTCCCACCTGTGAGCAATGCAACAAGGCGCTGCCGCCGGATTCGAACGAGGCAATGATCTGCTCATTCGAATGCACGTTCTGCAGCGATTGCGTGGCAGCGCTGCAGAATGTCTGCCCGAACTGCGGCGGCGGCTTCGCGCCCCGGCCCATCCGGCCGCTGCGCGACTGGAAGAATGGCAATTCGCTGCTGCGCCACCCCGCGACGACGCACGTCACGTACAAGCCGGTGGATTTGGCGAGCCACGCCGCGTTTGCCGCTGCGCCAGGCGCGCTTCCGCCCGACCGACGCTGACTGCGGGCTGAGCGCAACGACAAAGCGTTGACGCACGCGTCCTAAAGATGGGGTGGCGGGCTGCCGCCCCCGTTGCCGACCATGGTCATGCACCAGCCGTCCCAGCCCTATCGTGAGCGATGGATCCTGCTCGCCAAGATGGTCGCGGTACTTCTGGCGATCTTCATCACCGTCGGCGGCTCCCTGCTGCTGGCGCGCCACACCGGCAGCGTGATGTCGATATGGATTCCCAACGGCATCCTGGTCGCCGTGCTGCTGTATGCGCCCGACCGGCGATGGCTGGCCTATCTGCTGATCTACATCGCAGCCTTCATGCTTGCGCACTACGCGACGGCTGGCGGCCTGCTGGGCATGCATCCGTGGATGGCCATCGCGCTGGCGCTGATCAATTGCGTGGAAATCCTCATCGTGGCGGCGGCGATCCACCACGGGTTTCCCAGGATCGCCGAGGACACGCGCTTCCTGCGGCTGGGCCGCATTGCCTTCGGCTCTACGCTCGTTGCGTGCGCGGTGTCCGCGCTGATGGCGGCCCTCATCCTGCGGGTGGCCATCGGCGCGCCCTACTGGAACACCGTGGACTGGTGGTTCCGCTCACGCGTGCTCGGCATGGTGATCGTCGGCACCTTGAGTCTGGTGACGCTGATCCAGCAGCGCCGCATGTTCGGCCAACCCGGCAGCCGCCTGCGCATGTTGCGCGATATCGCCTTGCATGTCGCCATCACCATCGCGGTCTTCGCGCAGTCGCGCTACCCCCTGCTGTTCATTGTATTCGCGCCAGTGTTGTACCTGGTGTTCCACTACCGCTTTCCGGGCCTGGTGATCGGCATCGCCATCGTGTCGGCGGTGACCACGGTGGCGACGGCGCTGGGGCGCGGGCCTTTTGACCTGATCCTCGCCGCCACGCCCGGCGAACGCGCGCTGCTGGCGCAGATCTATCTCGGCGTGCTGTGCGTCGTCGCCGTGCCGGTCGCGCTCGCCCTGGCCGATCGCCGCCGTCTCGAACGCCAGGTCAAGGACAGCGAAAGCCGTTACCGATTGCTGGCCGATTACGCGAGCGACCTCATCATGCGCATCTCGCGCGACGGCAAGCGCCGCTACGTGTCGCCTTCGGTAAAAGACCTGCTGGGCTGGGATATCGACGAGTTCATGGACAGCGGCGTCGAGCTGATTCATCCCGACGACCGCGAACGCGTCGCCGCGGCGGTGGCCCAGCTGTGGGAAACCGGCAAGCCCTCGCTCACCGAGTACCGCGTGCGATGTCGCTCGGGCAGCTACCTCTGGCTGGAAGCGCTGGCGCGCGTGGCGCCCAGCCCGGACAAGTCCGGCGAGATGGAGCTGGTCTACACCGGCCGCGACATCACCGAAGCCAAGGTAGCCCAGGAAGCGCTGGCCGAGAGCGAGCAGCGCCTGCGCACGATTACCGACAACGTGCCCGCCGTCATCGCGCACATCGATGCCGAGCAACGCTACACCTTCGTCAACGGCTACGTGAGCGCGATGGTGGGCGTCGAGCCTTCCGCGATGATCGGACGTTCGGTCGAGGAGGTCCGCGGCCCGGAGGTCTACGCCGTGCTCAAGCCGCACATCGAACTGGCGCTCAAGGGCACCACGACCACCTTCGAATACGAAGCGGACTACGGCAACCGGCGCTACTACTTCCAGGCCACCTATCTGCCGGCCCGTACCGCCAGCGGCGACGCCAACGGCATCTACACGCTCACTACCGAGATCACGCGGATCAAGCTGGCGGAACAGCAGCTCGCCTTCCTCGCGCACCACGACACGCTGACCGGCATCGCCAACCGTCGCTCGTTCAGCGAAGGCATCGACACCGCGATACGGCATGCATCGCTCGCCGGTGCGCCGCTGTTGCTGTTGATGATCGACGTGGACCACTTCAAGCAGATCAACGATACGCACGGACACGCTGCCGGCGATGCCGTGCTGCATGAGGTGGCGCATCGGCTGCGGACGGCCATACGCACGTCGGATCTGCTGGCGCGCCTGGGTGGCGACGAATTCGTGATCCTGTGCGAGGGCATCGCCACGCGCGAGGATGCCGAAGCGCTGGCACGCAAGGTCACCGCCACCATGGCCACGCCCGTCCCGTTCGGGGATGATCAGCTGCAGGTCACGCTCAGCGTCGGCGTGGCCTTGTGCCGCCGCATCGATACGGCCGACACGCTGATGCATATCGCCGACCAGGCGCTGTATCGCGCCAAGGAGCGCGGCCGCGCGCGCTACGACATCACGTCGGGCGACGCGTGATCATCGGCACCAGCCGCCCATCCAGCGGCTTTCCTGCAGATGGAAATGGGTCTGGTGCGCGGCGTTGTAGTCGGGCCCGAGCACAATGCCGAAGTAATGGCAGCCTTCGTCCTCCACGCGATGCAGGAACACGCCGGATGACCCGCGATGCCAGTCGCTGCCGATGCGTATCACGTGACCATCGCCCAGCTGGAACGCGGTGACGTCGATGGCCTCGGCGGTCGCATGCGAGCTCAGCGCCGCGTCCTGTTCGCCATATATGTTGCGGCACGCGTAACTGCCGACGTGATCCATCGTGCGTACCGGTTGCCCGAACACCGCTTCCGCCGCCGGCTGCATGACGTGGCGGTCCAGCAACACCAGCGAAGCGGCCAACGGGCAGGTCACAGTGGTGGGATGTGTCAGCTGCGCGATGCCGGTGCCGCTCAACTGCACCGCGTCGTGCCAGCCGCATCCGTCGCGGCCGGCGTGGTCGGGCAGCGGAGTGAAACGCGCGCCAGCCTGCACGAGCGCCGCACGGCAGCGCGCGGGATCCTCATCCAGGCGGTGCAGCTTGTAGCGCAGGAACAGATCCGGTTCGGCGCGCAGGTCGAGCGGTGCCCACGGATTGAAGCGGTCGGCTGGACGCCAGCCGCTGGCCCAGAGGCCCAGGACCACGATCGCAAGCAACAGCAGCAGGAGCAGCATGACGCGCATGAAGCGACGCTAGCCGTGGCTTCGTCATCGCGCGGTATCCACGGCGTCGCGCCCTAGGGTTGTGCCCGCTTCTTCGGTATCGCCGCCACGTCCGCCGGTGCCGGCTCCCAGCCGAATACGCTGCGCCCGCCATAGGTGTGCGAAAGACGACGCTCTTCGGCGATCAATTCAGGTACCGATGGACCGCGTGCATCGCGCTCCAACCGCCGCGACTGTTCGTCCAGCCGGCGCAACGCGGCCATGCGCTCGTCGTTGCCCAGCTTCGACTGCGTGATCGCACTCTTCAGCACATCGATGGTGCGGTCGTACACGCGGGTGGGCACGGGAAACGGATGGCGATCCTTGCCGCCGTGCGCCATCGAGAAGCGCGCCGGATCGGTGAAACGGCACGGCGCCCCATGCAGCACCTCGGCCACCATCGCCAACGCCCGCACCGTGCGAGCGCCCACGCCCGGCACCTGCAGCAGCTCGGTGAAGTCCTTGGGGCCGTTCTCCGCGGCGGCCGCCAGGTTGCCATGCAGGCGTCGCGTGACCACGTCGCTGGAACGCACGTCATGATGATCGGGCAGCATCAGGTGCGGCAGCAGGCCGAGCTGCAGCGGCGCCTCGGGCCGCGCGCGATCGCCTTCGAGCAGCTGCAGTTCGCGCAGGATGCGGTCGGGACCCAGCGTATGCAGCAATTCCAGCTGGGCATCACGTGAATCGCGTGCGCGACGGTCGGCGAGATTGATGATGCATCCCTGGCCTGGGCCATCCACGGCCGCATGCGGATCGTCGAGAAAATCCTGCAGGCCTTCCGACAGCCAGTGATAGCGCCGTGCCTGGCGTCGCTCGCCGTTCATGCCCTGCTGCATCACCACCCAACGGCCATCGTCGCTGACCACGAAGCCATGCAGGTACAGATCGAAACCATCCTGCACGGCGGCACTGTCCACCTTCGCCACCAGCCGGCTCGCCCGCGCCAGCGCGGCACCGTCAAAGCCCACGCGCTCGCCGATGCCCACCAGCTCCGCCGGCGTGGCGCGCGAATGCTTGCCGCGACCGCCGCACACGTGGATGCCCAGCTCGCCAGACATGGGCGTGAGCCCACGCTTGAGCGCGCCGATCACGCTCGTGGTGATGCCGGAAGAATGCCAATCCATGCCCATCACGGCGCCGAAGCACTGGAACCAGAACGGATGCGCGAGACGACGCAGCAGTTCGTCGCGGCCGTATTCGCGCACGATCGCCTCGGCCATCAGCGCGCCAAGCTTCGTCATGCGATCGGCCAGCCAGCGCGGCACGCGGCCGCCATGCAGCGGCAGATCGGCGCTTCCGGATCGTCGGCTCATGCGTTGGACACTCCACGGAGCTCGCGCAGGTGCGCGGCATACGCGATCGATTATCGCAAAGCCGCGTCTCGCGCCTCGCGACGACACACGCGCTCGCGTCGGTTCACCAACCTGCGATGCCGGTTTGCCGCTTGCGGCATCGACCGACCATCCTCACTCGCGCGCAGCCAACGCCCGATTCACACGCAGCGCGACCAGCGTGCACAGCACGCCCGACAGCAGGTATGCGCTGACGGCGACCAGACCGAAGCGCATCGACAGACCCAGCGCGACCAAGGGCGCGAACGCCGCGCCGATCAACCAGGCGAAATCGGTGGTGAAAGCCGCGCCCGTATAACGCAGGTGCATCTCGAAGTTCGACGTCACGCTGCCGGCGGCTTGACCATAGGAAAGGCCCAGCCCGCCGAAGCCCAGGATGATGAAAGCGTCCTGCCCCCACTTGCCGCCGCCCAGCAGCCACGGCGTGATCAGCGCGAAGATGGCGATCAGGGCGGCCATCGTGCCCAACGTGGTGCGGCGACCCACGCGATCGGCGAGCAGGCCGGAGATGATCATGCCGAGGATGCACGCGAACGCACCGATGATCTCGGCGATCAGCACCGAGTTCACGGGCTGCATCGAGCCCAGCACGATCCACGACAGTGGGAAGATCGTCACCAGGTGGAACAACGCGTAGCTGGCCAGCGCGGCGAATGCACCGATGAAGATGTTGTAGCCCTGTGTGCGAAGGATGGTCAGGCTGCCGACGGGTTCGAGTTCGCGCTCTTCCATGGCGACCGTGTATTCCTCGGTCACTACCAGGCGCAGGCGTGCGAACAGCGCCACCACGTTGATGGCGAAAGCGACGAAGAACGGATAGCGCCAGCCCCAATCGATGAAGTCTTCGTCGGACAGGCTTTCATGCAGGAACAGGAACAACGCGCCGGCCACGAGGAAACCGATCGGTGCGGAGAGTTGCCCGAGCATGGCGTACCAGCCGCGCTTGTCCGGCGGCGCATTCAACGCCAGCAGCGAAGGCAACCCGTCCCATGAACCGCCCAGCGCAATGCCCTGCAGGATGCGGAACAACACCAGCAGTCCGATCGCCCAGTCGCCGATCTGCCGATAACTCGGCAGGAACGCCATGCCCGCCGTGGCACTGCCCAGCAGGAACAGCGCGATGGTGAGCTTGGTGCCGCGGCTCCAACGCCGCTGGAAATCCATGAACAGCGCCGTGCCGAATGGGCGCGCGATGAAGGCCAGTGAAAAGACCGTGAAGGAATACAGCATGCCGTGCAGCGTGTCGGCGAAAGGAAACAGCACCTGCGGGAACACCAGTGCGCAAGAAATACCGAACACGAAGAAGTCGAAGTGTTCGGACGTGCGACCGATGATCACGCCGACGGCGATCTCTCCCGGCGCCACCCTGGCGTGCGCATGCAGACGGCCGATGTGCTCCGCCGAGTGTTCCGGTGCGCCGCCATGTTCGGGATAGGTGCTTGACATAGTCGTTACTCGGGAAGGGGGAGGATGTCCCGGCCAACTGCATGGCGCCGCCACGCCCTGGCCGCAACGGGAAGCGATTGACGTGCTCCTGTCCGGCGCTGATCGGCGGACCGTTCAACAACACCCATAACATCGGTTGCGCCGGTGACGTCTATGAAGGCTTTGCGTGGATTGCTGCTTTTCATCGTCGCTCTGCCGCTGGCGGGCTGCCAGTCGGTGCTGATGTCGCCGTCCGGCGACCTGGCCAGGCAACAGCGGGATCTCATCATCACTTCAACCGTGTTGATGCTGCTCATCATCGTTCCCGTGATCGCGCTGACGCTGTTGTTTGCCTGGCATTTCCGCGCATCCAACAAGAAGGCCACCTACGATCCCGACTGGGATCACTCGACCATCCTTGAACTGCTGATCTGGTCGGCGCCGCTCCTGATCATCATCGCGCTCGGTGCGATCACCTGGGTCAGCACGCACAAGCTCGATCCGTATCGTCCGCTCGACCAGCTTGCACCCGGTCGTCCCATCCCTGCCAATGCGCGACCGTTGACCGTGTACGTGGTGGCGCTCGACTGGAAGTGGCTGTTCATATACCCCGAGCAGGGCATTGCCACCGTGAACGAACTGGCCGCGCCGGTCGATCGGCCGATCAACTTCAAGATTACGGCGTCGACGGTGATGAACTCGTTCTTCATTCCCGCGCTCGCCGGGCAGATCTACGCGATGCCCGGCATGGAGACCACGCTGCAGGCGGTCATCAACCATCCGGGCGAGTTCGAGGGCTTCTCCGCCAACTACAGCGGTCTGGGCTTCTCCGGCATGCGCTTCGTCTTTCACGGCATGAACGAAGACGATTTCGGCCAGTGGGTCGAACGCGCCAAGGGCGGCGGGGGCGACCTGAGCCGTGAGGTGTACGTGAAGCTTGCCCAACCCAGCCGCTACGAGCCCGTGCATACCTACGCAACGGTGGCGCCCGGCCTTTACCAGGCCATCCTCACGCAATGCGTGGACCCTGCCAGCCGCGCGTGCATGAGCAATACGCATCCGGCAGGTGACACGCGCGCCGGCGACATGGACGGCATGTCGATGTCTTCACGTACCGACTGATCCTGCGGTGATCCCATGCCCGACCTGACCAAACTGCTGTTCGGCCGACTGACGCTCGAATCGCTGCCTTTCCACGAGCCGATCCTGATCGGCACGTTTGCCGTGGTAGCGCTGGGCGGTATCGCGTTGCTCGGCGTGATCACCTACTACCGGCTGTGGGGCTACCTCTGGCGCGAGTGGTTCACCAGCATCGACCACAAGAAGATCGGGATCATGTACATGATTCTCGGCTTCGTGATGCTGCTGCGCGGCTTCTCCGACGCGATCATGATGCGCGCCCAGCAGGCCATCGCCTTCGGCGACAACATGGGTTACCTGCCGCCGGAGCACTACGACCAGATCTTCACCGCGCACGGCGTGATCATGATCTTCTTCGTCGCCATGCCGATGGTGACGGGCCTGATGAACTTCGTGATGCCGCTGCAGATCGGCGCGCGCGACGTCGCGTTTCCCTTCCTCAACAATTTCAGTTTCTGGATGACCGTGGCCGGCGCGCTGCTGGTGATGGCCTCGCTGTTCATCGGCGAATTCGCGCGTACCGGCTGGCTGGCCTACCCGCCGCTGTCGGACATCGCATCCAGCCCCGATGCCGGCGTCGATTACTACATCTGGGCGCTGCAGATAGCGGGCGTGGGCACGTTGTTATCGGGCATCAACCTGCTGGTGACCATCGTGAAGATGCGTGCGCCTGGCATGACGATCATGAAGATGCCGGTGTTCACCTGGACGGCGCTGTGCACCAACGTGCTGATCGTGGCGGCATTCCCCGTGCTGACCGCGGTGCTCGCCATGCTGGCGCTGGATCGCTACGTCGGCACCAACTTCTTCACCACGGCATCGGGCGGCAACGCCATGATGTACATAAACTTCATCTGGATCTGGGGCCACCCGGAGGTCTACATCCTGGTGCTGCCGGCCTTCGGCATCTACTCCGAAGTGACCGCCACCTTCTGCCGCAAGCCGCTGTTCGGCTACGCCTCCATGGTCTACGCCACGGTGGTGATCACCGTGCTGTCGTACCTGGTGTGGCTGCATCACTTCTTCACCATGGGCTCGGGCGCCAGCGTCAACTCGTTCTTCGGCATCACCACGATGATCATCTCCATTCCGACCGGAGCGAAGATCTTCAACTGGCTGTTCACCATGTACCGTGGCCGCGTGGAGTTCGAGATACCGATGATGTGGACGGTCGCCTTCATGGTCACCTTCGTCATCGGCGGCATGACAGGCGTGCTGCTGGCGGTGCCGCCGGCGGATTTCTCGCTGCACAACAGCCTGTTCCTGGTGGCGCACTTCCACAACGTGATCATCGGCGGCGTGCTGTTCGGCCTGTTCGCCGGCATCAACTACTGGTTTCCCAAGGCGTTCGGCTTTCGCCTTGATCGCTTCTGGGGCAAGTGCTCGTTCTGGTTCTGGTTGATCGGCTTCTATTTCGCCTTCATGCCGTTGTACGTGATGGGCTTGATGGGCGTGACGCGCCGCCTCAACCACTTCGACGATCCGTCGTTGCGCATCTGGACTTACCTGGCGGCCTTCGGCGCCTTCCTCATCCTATTGGGCATCGGCTGCACCATCATGCAGTTCTACGTGAGCTTCCGGCGCCGCGTGGAGCTGCGCGACGTCACCGGCGACCCCTGGCACGGCCGCACGCTGGAGTGGTCGACTTCGTCGCCACCGCCGCCGTACAACTTCGCGTTCACGCCGCGCATCCACGATCACGATGCGTGGTGGATGATGAAGAAATACAAGTACGAGCGTCCGCTCGATGGCTTCCTTCCGATCCACATGCCGCACAACACCGGCACAGGGTTCATCCTGGGCGCGCTGAGCTTCGTCTTCGGCTTCGCGATGATCTGGTACATGTGGCTGGTGGCTGCATTGTCGTTCCTGGCAATCCTGGTGGTCGCGATCACGCATACCTTCAATTACGACCGCGATTACTACATCCCTGCCGATGAGGTGCGCCGCGTCGAACAATCCCGCACGGAGCTACTGGCCAGCCATGTCTGACATGTCCTCCACGATGACGCCGGGCAGCGGGCCGAGCGAGAAGCTGCTGTTCCACGAAGCGCGCGATGTCCACACGGCCAACGGCACCCTGCTCGGTTTCTGGGTGTACCTGATGAGCGACTGCCTCATCTTCGCCTGCCTGTTCGCGGCCTATGGCGTGCTTGGCCGCGAGTACGCCGGTGGGCCGACCGGCGCCGAAGTGCTGGAACTTCCCACGGTGGCGCTCAACACGACGCTGCTGCTGCTTTCGTCCATCACCTACGGCTTTGCGGTGCTCGAGATGCAGCGCGACCGCAAGAACCCGATGCTGGTGTGGCTGGTGATCACCGGCCTGCTGGGCGCGGGCTTCCTCACGGTGGAGCTTCGCGAGTTTGCGCATCTCATCGCCGAGGGCAATGGCCCGCAGCGCAGCGCCTTTCTCACGTCGTTCTTCAGCCTGGTGGGCACGCACGGCCTGCACGTCACCTGCGGCATCCTCTGGCTGATCGTGCTGATGGTGCAGGTGATGAAGAAGGGCCTGATCCACGCCAACAAGCGCAGGCTGCTGTGCCTGTCGATGTTCTGGCACTTCCTCGACGTGGTGTGGGTGGGCGTCTTCAGCTTCGTGTATCTGATGGGAGTGTTGCCATGAGCGCGCATGACGAACTGCAGCACGCCCACGACGACCACGGTCATGACGACCTGGGCATCCACGCCACCTTCAAGGGCTACATGACCGGCTTCGTGTTGGCGGTGATCCTCACCATCATCCCGTTCTGGCTGGTGATGGGCCATGTGATCAAGGATTCGAGCACCGCGGCGGTGATCATCCTCGGCCTGGCCGCCGTGCAGATCGTGGTGCACATGATCTATTTCCTGCACATGAACTCGAAGTCCGAAGGCGGCTGGAACATGCTCGCACTCGTGTTCACCATCGTGCTGGTGGTGATCACACTGAGCGGCTCGATCTGGATCATGTACCACCTCAACCACAACATGATGCCGCTGATGGATACGTCGAACCTGCCGTAGACTATCGCGCGTTTCCACCGCTGCCTCATCGATGACTGACGATTCGATCCGCCGACCGCGCGGCCCCGTCGCCCTGGCTCTGTTCGCCCTGCTGGGGCTCGTGCTGTTCGCCACCTTCGTGGCGCTCGGCACATGGCAGGTAAAGCGCCTCGCCTGGAAGCGCGACCTGATCGCACGCGTGGACGCGCGCGTGCATGCAGCGCCCGTTGCGGTGCCCTCGCCGGGTCAGTGGCCGGCCGTCACGGCGGAATCGACGGAGTACCGGCATGTGTCATTGCATGGCCGCTTTCTGCACGATCGCCAGACCTTGGTATGGACGGCGACCGATCTCGGCAGCGGCTACTGGGTGATGACGCCGCTGCAGCAGGACGATGGTTCGATCGTGCTGGTCAACCGTGGCTTCGCACCGGCCGACTGGTGTGGCGCCAAGCGCGCCTGCGCTCTGGGCCCCGAGGGTGAGACGACACTCACCGGCCTGCTGCGCATGAGCGAACCATCAAGCCTGCTGCGCAGCAACGATCCCGCGCGCAACAGCTGGTACACGCGCGATGTGACCGGCATCGCCAAGGCGCGTGGCCTTGATCGCGCCGCGCCGTTCTTCGTCGATGAAGACGCCGCGCCCGGCACGCTGGACCAAGGCAAGCCTTCGTGGCCGCAGGGCGGCCTGACGGTGATCGCGTTTCCCAACAACCACTTGAGCTACCTGATTACCTGGTACGCGCTGGCACTGCTGGTGCTGGGCGCCGGGATCTATGTGGGCCGCGACGAATACCGCCTGCGCAAGAAGTCATAGCCCATTGTAGGGGCGCACCCAGTGCGCGACCGCAGCGTGTGCACTACCGATGCACTCGATGGTCGCCGTGCCATGCACCATGCAGGTGATGGCCGGTTGATCGCGCACTGGGTGCGCTCCTACAAAAGAGACGCGATGCGCGTTACATGTGCAGGAACGACTTGCCCTGCTTCAGCACGGTGTCGCACACCTTGGTGGTGATCTGCGACTTCAGGTCGCTCGACCCGCCGCCGACGCTGTTGAGATCCATGTGCTGGCCATTGCTGCCCTGCAGGATGCCTTTCGCGCCGCTGAGATAGCCGGGATCGCTGGTGCCGCCCGACGTGCCGGATGTGTCGGCATGGGACGACGACTTCTTCTTGCCGGTGAGCTGGCCCAGCATGTCGCTGGTGCTCGACCCCTGATCGGAATTGCTCGCGGCCGACGTGGAACCGCCGCCCAGCTTGCCCATCAGCTGCTGTTGGATGCCCGAAGCGCCCGAATCGCCGCCGAGATAGTTGTTCTTCACGCAGTACTCCAGCAGGCCGGCCACGTTGCCCATGCTGCCCGAAGTCATGGACCCGCCGCCGGGAATCATGCTGCCCAGCTTGCCGAGATCCTGCGCGCCGCCCGTGCTGCAGGCGAGGCTCAACGCGATGGCTACGAAGCCCGTGGTGATGCCGCCAATGCGCTTGTTCATGTCCGTCTCCCTCCATCAGGTGCGGGCATTCAACACCTTGGATCGTTACGTCCGTGTCACTGGCGAACTGCTCCACGACGGCTTCACGAATCCGCCGCGATAGTGGATCCGCCAGCGGGGCTGGGGAGCCGTCCGGTACGTCAGACAGTGACAGCGCACCATTCGTTGTTCGTTCAACGGAGTCACAGCCATGGTATCGATGAAGAAGCGCGAGCGTGCCTGGACCGCCGTCTTGCTGTTCGTCGTGGTCGCACTGACGGGCTTCGGCAGCGTCGCTTCTGAACGTGTCAGTTTCGACAAGGGCGCCAACTCCGCCACGTTCACCGCCGCGCTGGGCGAAGGGCACGACTACGTGCTGGGCGCCAAGGCCGGGCAGACCCTGACGGTGGCCTTGCAAGGTCCCAGCGATGTGTATTTCAACGTGGTGCCGCCGAGCAGCCAGGATGCGCTGGTCAATACCTCGATCACCGGCGACGCGCGCTGGAGCGGCAGCGTGAAACAGGATGGCGATTACACCGTGCGCGTCTACCAGATGCGTTCCGCGGCACGCCGGGGCAAGAACCCGACGTTCACGATCACGCTCGCCGTGCGTTGACCTTCGATCGGGAGCGCACCCAGTGCGCGACCGCAGCAATGCGAGGGGTCATTGCGGGGATCGCGATCGCGCACTGGGTGCGCTCCCGATGCGGTTACTTCGCGCGCAGCGCCGCGGCCTCGCGTGCAAGCTGCTCGATGCCGGCCCAGTCGCCGTTGCGCAGCTTGTCGGCCGGCGTCAGCCACGAACCGCCCACGCAGATGACGTTGGGCAACGACAGGAAATCCGGCGCGGTCGCCAGCGAGATACCGCCAGTCGGGCAGAACTTCATCTGCGGCAGCGGGCTGGCCCAAGCGCCCACCAACTTGGCACCACCCGCCGGCACCGCCGGGAAGAACTTTACGTGGCGATAGCCCCGCTCCAGCAGCGTCATCACTTCGCTCGCCGTGGCGGTACCCGGCAACAGCGGCAGTTCGCTGTCGTCGGCTGCATCGAGCAGGCCGGGCGATACGCCGGGCGACACCGCGAAACGCGCGCCTGCCTTCTGCGCCGCGCGAAGATCCTTGGCACTGAGCACGGTGCCCACGCCGACCACGGCGCCTTCCACTTCCTCGGCAACCGCCTTGATGGCGTCCAGCGCGGCGGGCGTGCGCAACGTGATCTCGATGGCGGGCGTGCCGCCGGCGACCAGCGCACGCGCCATCGGCACCGCGTCGCGCGCGTTTTCGATGATCACCACCGGCACCACCGGCGCCAGGCGCAAGGTGGCTTCAACCTGCTGCTGTTTCTGTTCGATGCTCATGGCGTTCCGTGAATGCGTTCAAAGAGGAGGGCGATGCGTCAGAACACGCCCGCGCCGAGATCGGCGGTGGTCGCGTTGCGACGGAACATGCCGAACAGCTCGCGTCCCAGCCCGAACTGATGCGCGGACAGATCCGCGGTCGCCGGCACGCGCGCTTCGAATTCCGCCGCGTCCACCAGCACGTCCACCCGTCCGTTCACCGCATCCAGGCGCACGATGTCGCCGTCGCGGATGCGAGCGATGGCGCCATTGTCCTGCGCTTCGGGCGTCACGTGGATCGCCGCCGGCACGCGGCCGGAGGCACCGGACATGCGGCCATCGGTGAGCAGCGCGATGCGATGGCCGCGGTCCTGCAGCACCGACAGCGTCGGCGTCAGCTTGTGCAGCTCCGGCATGCCGATCGCCTGCGGTCCCTGGAAGCGCACCACGGCGATGAAGTCGCGGTTGAGTTCGCCGCGCTCGAACGCCTTGCGCACGTCGTCCTGGTCGTGGAACACGATGGCCGGCGCTTCGATCACGAGGCGGTCTTCCGGCACCGAGGACACCTTGATCACCGCACGCCCCAGGTTGCCGCTCAGCATGCGCAGGCCGCCGTCCGCACGGAACGGCTCGGCCACGCCGCGCAGCACGCCGCGGTTGCCGCTTTCCTTCGATACCGGTTTCCACACGAGCGCACCGGCGTCGTCGACGTGCGGCACCTGCGTATAGCCGTCCATACCGGTGCCGAACACGGTGCGCACGTCCGCGTGCAGCAGGCCTTCGCTCAGCAGCTGGTCGATCAGGAAAGCCATGCCGCCGGCTTCGTGGAACTGGTTCACGTCGGCATAGCCGTTCGGATACACGCGCGCCAGCAGCGGGATCACCGACGACAACGCGTCGAAATCGTCCCAGCGCAGCTCGATGCCGGCCGCACGTGCAATGGCGACGAGATGCAGCAGATGATTGGTGGAACCGCCGGTGGCATGCAGGCCGATCACGCCGTTGACGATGGCGCGCTCGTCAATGATGTGGCCCAGCGGCAGGTGCGAAGAACCCGGCGCGCTCAACTCGGCCACGCGCAGCACGGCTTCGCGCGTGAGCGCATCGCGCAGCGGCGTGTCTGGCGCCACGAAGCTCGAACCCGGCAGGTGCAGGCCCATGATCTCCATCAGCATCTGGTTGGAGTTAGCGGTGCCGTAGAACGTGCAGGTGCCCGGCGCGTGATAGGAGCCTGCCTCGGCTTCCAGCAGTTCGGCCTTGGTGGCCTTGCCCTCGGCATAGGCCTGGCGCACCTTGGACTTCTGCTCGTTGCTGATGCCGCTGGGCATCGGGCCGCTAGGCACGAAGATGCCGGGCAGGTGTCCGAAGCTCAGTGCGCCGATCAGCAGGCCCGGCACGATCTTGTCGCAGATGCCCAGGTACAGCGCGCCGTCGAACATGTCGTGCGAGAGCGAGATGGCCGTGGCCATGGCGATCAGGTCGCGCGAGAACAGCGACATCTCCATGCCCGCGCGACCCTGCGTGATGCCATCGCACATCGCCGGCACGCCGCCGGCCATCTGCGCGGTGATGCCGATGTCGCGCGCGACGTTGCGGATCAGCTCCGGATAGCGCTCGTACGGCTGGTGCGCCGAGAGCATGTCGTTGTACGCGTTGATGATGGCGAGGTTGGGCGTATGGCCTTCGCGCAGGCGCTCCTTGTCGGTGGCGCCGCAGGCGGCGAAGCCGTGGGCGAGGTTGCCGCAGGAAAGACGCTCGCGATGCACGCTGCTGCCTTGCGCACCATCGATGCGGCGCAGGTACTCCGCCCGCGATGCGCGGCTGCGCTCGCGCAGTCGCTCGGTGACTTCGGCAAGAACGGGGTGAAGCACAGTCATGTTCTAACTCCGGGGAATTTCAGGTGGCGCGTCGCATGGCGCGCCTTCAATCAGGATGGCGACGCGCTTACGGGCACCAGTACACGGCTACCGGCACGTGCGCCTGCGTCAGTACCGAGCGCACCGGGAAATGCGCGGCCTCGCCAAGGCCCAGCCGCGCATCCGCCAGCAGCTGGCGCTTGGCGTCGCCTTCGATGTGCAGGTACAGCGCGCGCGTCTGCAACAGCGCGGACAGCGTGAACGTGATGCGCGGCTCGCCGGCACCCGGCGCACGCATCGGCAGCACGCGCACGTCGCTGTGCGCATCGAGCGCTTCCGGCAAGCGATCGCCACCGGGGAAGAACGAAGCCGTGTGGCCGTCGTTGCCCATGCCCAGTACCACCGCGTCGAACGGCAGCTGCAACGACGCTACGCGTGCACGCAGGGCGACGAGTCCGGCCTCGGGCGTCGGCGCGTCGGCGTACAGCGGCACGAACTGCGCCACCGATGCGGCGTGCTGCAGCAGCATGGCTTTCACCATGGCGGCATTGGAACGGTCGCTGGTCTCGGGCACCCAGCGTTCGTCGACCAGGGTGACCTGCACCTTGGCCCAATCCAGCGTCTGTCGCGACAGACGTTCGAACAGATGCTTCGGCGTGCTGCCGCCGGACACGGCGAGCAGAGCATGGCCGCGTTCGGCAATGCCTTCGCGCAGCCGCTCGGCAAGGCGCTCGGCCAGCGCATCGGCCAGTGCATGACAATCGGAGAAACTGTGGGTGGTGACGTTCAAGATCGGCGGCATGTCGGGGAAACTTGGGCTGCGCGGATGACACACGCGTGGCGGGAAAACGAGTCTAGGCGCGTAATCGCAACGCACAGGTGAAACACCTGTGCATGGCGATCGACGGTGTTGAACCGCGGCTTATTCACTGTCCTCGTTCCAGGTGCGGCCGTCGCGCTCGATCAGCGCCACTGCCGCGCTCGGGCCCCAGGTGCCCGAGGTGTACGGTCGCGGCGACTCGCCGCTGTCCGCCCACGCGGCGAGGATGGGATCAGCCCACTGCCATGCCGCTTCCACCTCGTCGCGACGCATGAACAAGGTCGGGTTGCCGCGCACGACATCGAGAATCAGGCGCTCGTACGCATCGGGCTGCTGCACGCCAAACGCTTCGGCGAAGCTCATGTCCAGCGACACGTGGCGCAGGCGCAGCCCGCCCGGGCCCGGATGCTTGATGGTGACCCACAGCTTGATGTTCTCGTCCGGCTGCAGGCGCAGCACCAGGCGGTTCTGCGCAAGCACGCCCGCGGACGGATCGAAGATCGAATGCGGCACCGCCTTGAACACCACCACGATCTCGGACACGCGCTCGGGTAAGCGCTTGCCGGTGCGCAAGTAGAACGGTACGCCGGCCCAGCGCCAGTTGGCGATCTCGGCCTTCAACGCCACGAAGGTTTCGGTGTTGGACTTGTGGTCCTTCAATTCATCGAGATAGCCCGGCACGCTCTGCCCTTCGGCGGCGCCGGCGCGGTACTGGCCGCGCACGGTGAGCTGCGCGGCATTGCTTTCATCGATGTGCTTGAGCGAGCGCAGCACCTTGAGCTTCTCGTCGCGCACCGCGTCGGGCGAAAGCGAAGAGGGCGGCTCCATCGCCACCATGCACAGCAGCTGCAGGATGTGGTTCTGCACCATGTCGCGCAGCGCGCCGGCATGGTCGTAGTAACCCGCGCGCTGGCCCACGCCCAGCGTTTCGGCCACGGTGATCTGCACGTGGTCGATGTGTTCGGCGTTCCACAGCGGCTCGAACAGGATGTTGCCGAAGCGCAGCGCCAGCAGGTTCTGCACCGTTTCCTTGCCGAGGTAATGGTCGATGCGATAGGTCTGCGATTCGTCGAACACGCGACCGACCGCGTCATTGATCTGGTTGGCGCTCTTGAGGTCGCGACCGATGGGCTTTTCCAGCACCACGCGCGCCTTGCCCTCGTTGAGTCCGTAGGTGCCGAGGCGGTTGCAGATGTCCACGAACAGCTCGGGCGAGGTGGACAGGTAGAACACGCGCACGTGATCGGGCTGGCTGCCGATGAGCGCGGCGAAGTCGTCCCAGCCGTCGTCCTTGCGGGCGTCCAGCGAGCGGTAATGCACCAGCTTGAGGAAGGCGTCGATCTTGCTCTTGTCGCCGCCGTTTTCCTGCAGCGCCTTGCGCGTGCTGGCACGGTAGCCCTCATCGTCGAGGCCCTCGCGGGCAATGCCGATGATCCGGCTCGTCTCGGGAATCTGCCCATCCGCATAGCGGTGGTACAGCGCGGGCAGCAGCTTGCGAACGGCGAGGTCGCCGGTTCCGCCGAAGATCACCAGGTCGAAGGGGTCGACCGGCAGGGGAGAAGCAGTCACTTCAGTCACCTCGAGCGATGCGGGGAGCGACACGTGGCATGCATACCACGTGCAATGCCTGACGATCGTACCAGTGAAATACCAGACAACACCAGTTCCCCGGCGCGCCTTTGTCAGCCTCGGTTGAGCGATGATCGGACGGCCGAATTGGTACCACCGAAAAGCCCTGTCGCTACGCCCGATTGCGCGATTGGTATTCTCATTGGTATCGTTCAGGCATGGAAACCGCCCTCGTTAACGAATATCGCCGCCTCAGTCGTGATCCGGCCGTGAACCAGCCGCTGGCCTACCTGCGCCTGCGCCGGGCCATCCGCAACGTGGTGGAGCACCGCGACATCGAGCCGGGCCAGGCCCTGCCGAGCGAACGCGATCTCTCGCGCCTGCTGCAGCTGTCGCGCGTCACCGTGCGCAAGGCCATCGCCGGTCTCGTCGAAGAGGGCCTGCTGAACCAGCGCCACGGCGCCGGCACCTTCGTGGCCGAACGGATCATCAAACCGATGTCGCGCCTCACCAGCTTCACGGAAGACCTGCGCGCGCGCGGCCTGAACCCACGCTCGGAATTCTTCGAGCGCAGCCTGGGCGAAGTGACGCCCGAGGAATCGATGGCGCTCAACCTCTCGCCGGGCGTGCTGGTCGCGCGCCTGCATCGCGTCCGCTATGCGAAGGAAGAGCCCCTGGCCATCGAGCGCAGCGTGGTGCCCGCCAGTGTGCTGCCCGATCCGATGATCGTGCACGACTCGCTGTACCAAGTGCTGGAAACCCTCGGCGCACGCCCGCGCCGCGCCCTGCAGCGCCTGCGCGCCGTGTCGCTCGGCGCCCAGCAGGCACGCCTGCTGCACGTGCCGGCGGGCAGCGCGGGTCTCAACATCGAGCGGCGCAGCTTCCTGGACGACGGCCGCGTGGTGGAGTTCACTACCTCGTGGTATCGCGGCGACATCTACGATTTCGTGGCTGAACTGCAGACGGACTGAAGCTCGGCGGCGCTAGAACTCCAGCGCCATCGACTGACCCACCGCCGTGGCCTGCCACTGCGTGGTAAGTGCGAGGATGCGTTCCCGCACGGCTTCCACGTCCGCCACGCCCACGGCCAGCGCCTCGCATTGCCTGGCCTCACAGGTCACCCGATACAGGTCCAGCATGTCCGCCGGCGCACTGTTCCAGCCGGCCCAACCATCGGCCTGGAACACCTCGACCAGCCGCTCCACGCCGTCGCTTTCGGCTTCCGCGTCCATGCGGAAATCCTCCGCCTCGCCTGCCGCCACGCGTGTGACGAAGCCGCGCTTGTGCAGCACGCTTTCCACGGCGAAATGCACCATGTCATGCGGAATGATGCCTTGCTTGGGGCAGTCGATCTGCTGGCTGGGGGCATCGTCGCGGATCACATCCATGCGGTCGTGCTTGCCGGCGCCCTTGGTGAAGAGGATCTGCATGAGCCACCTGTCGAGGGACGATTCATCGCCGCGCTGAACGGCACCCGCGACGGGCCGCGCCTGCCGCCGGGCGTCTTCGCTCCATAAGCGTGTAAAATATGGAGTTTTTGACGTTCGCAGTATGGCGCAGGACTCTCCACGAACAAGCATCCGCGGCTCGACGTTCATTCGCCTGCTGGCTCGCCTGACCGACGCCGACGTTTCCGCGTCCCGGTCGTCGCTCTCGGACCGGTTGAGCCAGTGGCTCGACTGGACGCATGCGATCGCGCTGTCCACCGCGATGGACCGCCGGGCGCCCACGGAAGCGTTCGACGCTCCGGCCTTCGGCGATGCCGAAGCCGAAGAGTGCGCGCGCGTGCGTGCCTCGCTGGCGGATGTGATCAAGGGCGCCGGGGAAAGCACCGACGGCGACGTGGAATACACGGCCTTTCGCCAGCGCTACCTCACCCTGCAGCGTCGCATGCAGACGGCCACGGGCAACCTGCGTGGCCGACTGCGCGACATGCTGGCGCAAAAGACGACGGAAATGGCGCGCCTCGCCGAGGTGGATGCGGTGATGGAACGCGCGCTGAGTCCGCGCGAACACACGCTGCTCGCCGCCGTGCCCCATCTGCTCGGCGATCATTTCGAACGGCTGCGCAAGAGCGCGCAGGACACACCGGCCGATGCGCCACCCGCGGAGAACACCTCTGCCGGCGCATGGCTCGACACATTCCGCAGGGACATGCAGAGCGTGTTGCTCGCCGAACTGGATGTTCGTTTTCAACCGGTCGAAGGGCTGCTCGCAGCGCTTCGTACCCGCTGAGAGCCTGTTCGATGTCTCCGCGTAGCCCGCGTTGTTCACCCCAAGCGCCCTGCGAGCTGTCCGTAGCGCCGCGCCTGACTGGCCGTCAGGTCAAGCTGCGGGCGGCTCGCAGGGCGCTTGGGGTGAACAACCCTTCGGGCCGGGTCTGTTTGCCCGCAGCCCGGCGTCATCACTCAATCGTGTACGGACGTACACTCCTTCGCTCTTCCTTGGTCTGCGCGCAAACAGCTCCCGGCGCGGGCCACGCGGAGACATCGAACAGGCTCTACTAGCTAATCATGTTCAGAAACCTCCTCAATCTCGGCGTATTCCTCGTTGGCCTGGCCGCCATCGGCTGGATCGGCATCGGCTACATCGGCTCCAATCCACTGGGCGCAGCCGTCGCGGCACTGATCGCCGCGTGCTATCTCGCCGGTGCCTTCGAGTTGCACCGTTATCGCCAGGCCACGGCTTCGCTGCTGCGCGTCGTGGCGGATCTGTCCACGGTGCCGACGAGCCTGGGCGAATGGCTGGAACGCCTGCATCCGAGCGTGCGCAACAACGCTCGCCTGCGCATCGAAGGCGAGCGCGTCGCGATGCCGACGCCGGCGTTGACGCCGTACCTGGTCGGCATGCTGGTGCTGCTCGGCATGCTGGGCACGCTGCTGGGCATGATGGCGACGCTGCGCGGCACCGGCCTGGCGCTGGAAAGCGCCACCGATCTCGAAGCCATGCGCGGCTCGCTCGCCGCGCCGGTGAAGGGCCTCGGCTTTGCGTTCGGCACCTCGATCGCCGGCGTCGCCAGCTCGGCGATGCTGGGCCTGCTTTCCGCATTGAGCCGCCGCGAGCGCCTGCACGCCACGCAACAGCTCGACGCGAAGGCCGCCACCACGCTGCGCATCTACTCCAAGGCCTACCAGCGCGAAGAAGCCTTCAAGCTGCTGCAGCAGCAGACGGCGCAGATGCCGGCCCTGGTCGAACATCTGCAGGCGATGATTGTCGCCATCGAGCAACAGAACCTCGCTGCGCACGAGCGCCAGATGGTCAGCCACGAGGCGTTCCATGCGCGCACCGAAGCCGTCTACACGCGCCTTGCGTCGTCGGTCGAAGCCTCGCTGAGGGAAAGCATCGCCGGCAGCGCAAGCGCCGCGAGTGCCGCGCTGCAGCCAGTGGTGGAAGCGACCATGGCCGGCCTCATGCGCGAAACAGGCGCTTTGCACGACAACATCACCCAGGCCGTACAGCGCCAGCTCGATGGCGTGTCCACCAACCTGGAAAAGACCACCACCTCCGTGGCAGGCCTCTGGCATGAGGCGCTCGCGGAACACCGCGAAACGAATGACAAGCTCGCCGGTCAGTTGGGCCATACGCTGGAGCAGTTCAGCACCACCTTCGAACAGCGCGCCAGCCATCTGCTGCAAGGCACGTCGGCGCAGCTGGAAACGGCAACCAGCCATGCAGCGCAAGCATGGAACGATGCACTGTCGCGCCAGGAAACGCTCAACGAACAGCTCGCCGATCGCAACCAGCAGGCACTGACCGCAGCCGCAGCCGCCTTCGAGGAACACGCCACGTCGCTGGTGCGCGTGGTGCAGGGTTCGCACACCGATCTGCAGGCTGCGCTGGAAGCACGCGACCAGCAGCGCCTGTCCGCTTGGACAGACACGCTAGGCGCGATGACGGAAACGCTCGGCAAGCACTGGGAGCAGGCGGGCGAGCAGGTGGCCCAGCGCCAGCAGGGCATTTGCGACGCACTCGCGCAGACCGCGAGCGACATCACCGCCGAAGCCCAGTCGCACGCCAAGGAAACCATCGCGGAAATCTCGCGCCTGGTGCAGACCGCCTCCGAGGCACCCAAGGCCGCCGCCGAAGTCATCGCCGAACTGCGCCAGAAGCTTTCCGACAGCATGGTGCGCGACACCGCCATGCTGGACGAACGCGCGCGCCTGCTCGGCACGCTGGAAACCCTGCTCGACGCCGTCAACCACGCCTCGACGGAGCAGCGGGAAGCCGTGGATGCGCTGGTCGGCACGTCGGCCGCGCTGCTCGAACGCGTCGGTACCCGCTTCACCGATCACGTCGAAGCCGAGACCGGCAAGCTCGAAACGGTGTCTGCACAGGTCACCAGCAGCGCCATCGAAGTGGCGAGCCTGGGCGAAGCCTTCAGCGCCGCCGTGCAGCTGTTCGGCCAGTCGAACGAGATGCTGATGGAGCGGCTGCAGGGTATCGAAGCCGCGCTGGACAAGTCGCTCGCGCGCAGTGACGAGCAGCTGGCTTACTACGTGGCACAGGCGAAGGAGGTCATCGATCTCAGCATGCTGTCGCAGAAGCAGATCATCGAAGAAGTGCAGCTGCTGGCCGAGCAGCGCACCGCCGGGGCCGACGCGGCATGAATGAGGACATCGAGCTCGAAGGCGAATCGTCGGCGCCCATCTGGGCGGCCTTCGGCGACCTGATGTCGGTGCTGCTGGGCGCGTTCGTGCTGATTCTCGTCGGCGTGATCGGCGTGCAACTGCAGCTTTCGCACCGGCTCGACGAAGAGGTGAAGCAGCGACAGGCCGAAGCGCAGCGCCGCATGACCCTGGAGCAGGCGCTCGCCGCGCCGCTGGCAGCCGGTCGCGTTACGCTCGTGAACGGACGCATCGGCATCCGTGGCAACGTGCTGTTCGCGCTCAACTCCGACCAGCTGCAACCCGAAGGCCGCGAGCTGTTGAAGAGCCTCGCCGGCCCGCTCACCAATTACCTGAAGTCCCGCGACGAGATCCTGATGGTGAGCGGCTTCACCGACGACCGCCAGGTGCGCGACGGCAATCGCCAGTTCACCGACAACTGGGAACTCTCGGCCGAACGTGCGCTCACCGTGACGCGCACCTTGATCGCCGAAGGCGTGCCCGCGTCCTCGCTGTTTGCCGCCGCATTCGGCGCAGAGCAGCCGGTGAGTTCCAACATCAACGAAGAAGGCCGCGCGAAAAACCGTCGCGTCGAGATCGCGCCCATCCCGAAGCCTTCCAACGCGGCTGTCGCTTCCCATGACTGATGTGGTGACGCGTGCACAGACGTTGCTCGATACGTGGCGCACACAGCACGCGGATCGCATCGACACCGTGCGCTTTCACTTCATCGAGGCGCTGGAACGACGCGCACGGGAACAGACGGGTACGGTGCGCAAGTTGCTCGACGACAAGCTGTCGTCACTGCTCGATGCGTACACGAACCACGTAGCGAAGGCGGCCTCCAGCAACACCACAGCGACGGACCAACCCGCTCGCGGCCCGCTCGGCGAACTGGTCGACCAGCTCGCCCGTCAGGCGGCGACGCGCGACGGCCGCGTACAGCCGAGCGCCGACGCGGATGAAGCCGTTTCCTTGCCGCCGTTGGAAGCGCTCGACGAGTTCCAGCAGATCTGGTCGCAAGTGCGTACGCAGAGCCAGGTGCGCCAGTCGATGGAGCAGGCGCCGACCAATGCCGGCCCGCTCAATTCCAGCGCGCTCGTGCATCGCTCCATCGCGCTCATGCGCGACTTGTCACCCGGCTATCTGCAGCAGTTCCTCGCCTATATTGACGACCTTGCGTGGCTCGAACAACTGGGTGCAAGCAGCGGGCCGGTCATCAAGGACGCACCGGCACCGGCCGCGAAGAAGCGCAGCCGGCGGAAAGCCAAAGAGTCCTGATCGCTGCGATGCGGAGCGGCTCCATCGCACACGCAATGGCCAGCTTCCGCAGGAGCCGCTGCACCACGGCGCATGAACGACTCAACCCGCGTCAGTGCTTCTGGATCATGGCCACCCAGGCGGCCATGCAGGCGAGCTTCTGTTCTTTTCGCCAGGGCTTTCCCACGGTCGCACCCAAATGATTCAGCCGCACAGCCATGTCATCCGGCGAGCGCCCTAGCGCTTGCGCGGCACGATCAGGCAGCGATTTTTCATCCAACTCGACTATGGCGATACCGCTTCGCGTAGCCGCAGCGCGAAGCGCATCGCGTACCGCCAGCGCTTCGGCCACCGGCACGTGCTCGGCCCATGCCAGGCTGTAATCGAGAAGGTCGGTGATCCATCCCGCACGATTCACCAGCAGCGCGATCGCAACGGGCTTGCACGCCATCGCTTCAAGCTGTCGCACGATCGCCTGAAGGCTCTCCGTTGCCCGTTGCTCCTGCCTACGCCGCCCTTCCGCCACGGTCGCCTTTATCTCGTCAGTCGCGCAGCCCGCTGCATCACGCGCCATCTCGGCCGCGAGTCGATACGGTTCGAAGGAAGGCCGGTCGTCGACCGTACCAGTTTCGAGCGTCGTGGAGAGGACGACGCGCGGCTCGCCATGTTCGACACTGACACCGACTGCCGCGGCGCCACCCTTGTGCGCACGCAGGCCGATGGCTGCCATCGTCGGCGGATGTCGTTCGGGCTGTGGCATCGGCATCTCCCGAAGGTGAGCCGGAACTCGTCGTGTCGACGAGCTCCGGCGAAACAGACGTCCAAACCGACAACAAGCCGTTGCTAGTGCGTGGCGCCTGCCCGGCGCCGGGGCGCTTCAACCGCGATGAGCCAGGGCGTAATCGATCGCCGCACGCACCGCCGCCACCTGCGCATCGTTGCACTGCTGCGGCGTGGCACGTGGGCTGTCCGGGTAAACCTCAGTCGTGGTCGCGTAACGTGCATTGGTGATGCCCGCACACAGGCTCCACTGCTTCACTGGGAATTTGATGACGCCGGGCAGCAGCAGTGGCGAGCCGATGATCTCGCCGCGGGCGTCGGCATCGGCGATATGGGTCACCTTCGCCACGGCCTCGACCACGGCCTGCTGGAACTCGGGCTGCGGCTGGTCGGCGTCGTCCACCAGATAGAAGCCATCAGGCACTTCGCCCGGCTCGAACGGCTTGCCGTCGCGCGCGGCCAGCGCAGGCCGGAACTCCGATTCGTCCGAATCGGTGGTCTCGTGCAGGTCTATGTGCATCAACACGGCGTCGCGCAACGGTTCCAGCAGATTCACCAGCGCCGCTGATTCGCCCGCCGGGCTGTCCTTGCGGAAATTGCGATTGGGATCGAGCGCATCGGGATTCCAGCGGTGAATGCGCTCGTATGCCCACGGACTCACGCAGGGCACCACCATGACGTTCGCGCGCCCGGCGTACCCGCTCGCGTGCTGCTGCAGGAATTGCAGCGCGCCATGCACACCGCTGGTTTCGTAGCCGTGCACGCCACCGGTCACCAGCACCACCGGCAAATCGTTCCGCCACTCGCGGCTGCGAACCACGATCAGCGGGTAGTGCTCCGAACCGTAGGTCAACGCGCCGTACTCGGCCACATCGAAGGTGTCGCGCAGGCGATCGATCGCGCTCAACACATCCTGCGCGTAGCTGCGCCGCTTGACCTGTTTCGCCAGCCAGGTGGCGCGCTCCTGCGCTCCCCAGGGCTGGCCCGGCGTGCCGATCGGATAGAAAGCTTCGTTGCCCATGGCGAGACCGTCGTGTGGGAAAGCCGCCATTTTACCATCCGCACCCAACCCCTACGGCGCGGATGGCGCAAACGCTTCGCCAGCGGCTGAAGCGGTCTTTCCGGCCAGGACGGACGGCCAAACGGCCAAGCCGCATGACGGCTTCCCCAGCGTTCCGGAGAGTTGCCATACTGGCGCCCGAGGTTCAGAAGACCGCCTTCGATGCGGGGCGGGCGTGGGATATCAGGGGGAAGGCATGAGTCTTTGGGCTGTCATGGCCGTCGGGGAGGGCTTTGTCCATCTCGAGGGAACTGCAAGTTTCGAGCTTTATGGCGTGGTCTCGGCCGCCGATGCGCATGCCGCCCTGGGCAAGGCGATCGATCTCGCCGTGGAGCGCTGGCCCGAGATCGCGCAAGGTCGCGAGGGCAACGGCGCGGTGATCAACGCCGAAGAGGTCAACGAAGTGACCATGACGCCAGGCATGGAAGTTGACGTCGTAGACGTCTCGTGGATGTAGGCGCGTCCAGATGCACCTGCTTCGGCAGTTCGACGACGTCGCATCGCGGCCGTACTCGCATATCGGCTACACGTCTTTCCATTCACTCGCCGGAGAAGACCATGAAGCGCCACACGACCTCTGCATTCCTGGCGGCTTGCCTGTTGGTGGGCCTGGCCATGTGTCCTCCCTCCGCTGTTGCGGAGACCAGGGCGGGCAGCGATGCCGCGAGCCTCCTGCAGAAGCCGCAGGACGAGCATCGCGCTTCCTTGGAAACCATGCAGATTCCCAGCCATGGCGCGCTGATGAACGCCCTGGTCTACGTGGCGGCGGGCGCAGGCCCGCATCCAACCGTTGTCCTGCTGCATGGCTTTCCCGGCAACGAGCGCAACCTGGACCTCGCGCAAGACATCCGGCGTGCGGGCTGGAACGTCCTTTACTTCAACTACCGCGGATCATGGGGAACACCGGGCGACTTCTCCTTCTCGCACGGCATCGAGGATGTCGCTTCGGCCCTGGCCTATCTGCGGCAACCTGAGAACGCGAAGCGGCTGCGCATCGATACCACGCGCATCGTCCTGATCGGGCACAGCATGGGTGGTTTCATGGCGGTGCAGGCCGGCGCGGCCGATCCTGCGGTCAAGGCCATCGGCATGATCTCGGCCGCCGACATGGCGGGGAGAGTTCAGGCGCTGCTCGGAAAGGGCACTCGCCAGGCCGCCATCCAGAGCACCAGCACGGGGCTGGCCGACGAAGGCATGGCGCCGCTCAGCGGCTGCACGCCGGACGGCCTCGCACAGGAACTGGCCGAGCATGCGCGCGATTGGGGTTTTCTATCCAAGGTCACCGCGCTCAAGGATCGGCCCACTCTCGTCATCACGTCTGACGATGGCCTAACGACGTGGAACGATGCTTTCAGCGCCGCGCTTCGCAAGGCGGGTGATCGCCAGGTGACCACGCTGCACCTCGCCACTGACCATGCGTACTCCGACAAGCGCACCGAGCTGTCGCACGCCGTGCTCGCATGGCTGGCGCCATTGGCGAAATAGCAACGCTATCGCTTGCGTCTCTCGGCGTTCACGGAGACGCCCAGTACGCGCGCCCCATCCACGCGCCCGCCTGGCTGGGGTTCCACACGAACGTGGCCACGCTTTCCGCCGGCATGGTGTATTCGAAGCGGCTCTGGCTCTCCGCGACAGACACGCGGCGCGCTTCCTTGTTGCTGTTCACCATCACCAGCACGATCGACCCATCGGAAACGTTCTGGAAGGCGACGTTGTCCAGATGCTCCTTCTCCGTCGCCGTCGATTCCACGCGCACCGCGCCAGGCAGCACGAACTTGCTGAAGTGCGCCAATGCGTAGTACTCGTCGTTGCGGCTCACTTCGCCGGTCTTCGAGTCGATCAGGACCACGCCCTTGCAGAGCGCACAGCCGCCGAAATGCGGGCCGTGGTTTTCGTCCAGCGCAAGGTTCCAGTAGATGACGCCCCGCGCCCACTGGCGGATGCCCGTGACCAGCAGGTTCCGCGAGAACCACAGCAGTTCGCCCTTGGCGGCGGATGCCCAATCGCCGCCGGAGCATTCGGTGATGTAAGTGTCCTTGTCGGGGTACGCGCGATGCACGCGACCCTGCGCGTACTGGCTGCCTTCGTAGCAATGCCAGGCCACGCCATCGATGTACTTCGCGGCATCCGGGTCGGACAGCACGCTCAAGGGCTGCTCCGGCTGGCTCCAGTTGTGATCCCACTCCAGGATGCGCGTCTTCTGCTTGCGACGCGCCAGCTTCGGGCCCAGGTACTGCCCGATCACGCGCGCACGCGTGGACGCCGACATTTCCATGCCCGGATACGTGATCGGCACGTAGCTCGGCTCGTTCTGCATCGTTACCGCGTAGATCGGGATGCCGTAATTGCGATAGGCATCGACATACTTGACCAGATAGCTCGCGTACGTGTCTTCGTACTGCTCCAGCAGTTCGCCGCCGATGACGTTCTGGTTGGTCTTCATCCACGCCGGCGCCGTCCACGACGAGGCGACGATGAGCAGCGAAGGATTGATCGCAAGCGCCTCGCGCACCGTGGGTATCACGTTGCGCAGATTGGGCGTGACATTGAAATGCGTCAGGCCCGGATCGTCCTGCCCAAAGGGCACGTCATCCAGCGTATAGGGCTTCAACGAAAAATCGGACGCGCCGATGGTCAGGCGCATCATGGTCAGGTTGAGGTTGGGCGGCGGACCATAGATCTCGTGCAGCAACTCGCTGCGCTGCAGGCCACTCAGCTTGTTCTGCAGCAGCCATGCCGACGAGTCGGTCATCGCCGCGCCGAAGCCGGTCATGGTCTGGAACTTCTTCTGGACATCGATGACAACGTCGACGGGCTCCGTGCCGCGCGGCTTCATCTCGATCTCCGGCTGCCGATCGAGCCTCAACCGGCGATCCTGGGTGCTCAGCCAAAGATCGACGGTCGGCGCGACGGGGCGCGCCGCCGGCACGATCTTGGGAGCGATCTTGGGAAACTCGAAATGCGGCGCGCGCACCACCACCAGGGTGAGCAGCGTGATCAAAGCGATGAAGACGGGAGCGCCCCGATTCGAACCCTGCTTATGCTCATCCATGGCGCTTGTAAAACCCGTCGTTCATGCTGCAACCCACTCGGATGATGAAGCTCCCGATGCTTCCGCGTAAACACGCGCCGCTCCGCACCTTGCGAAACGGCTGCGTATGGTGACCCGGGTCGAGATGAGCCCGCGGTTAAAGCGGACGGTAGCACTGAATCCCGGTGGAAAGTGCCTCGCCCTCGATAAACCTATCGGCACCGTGACGCGCTTCCTGAGGCCTTCGCATGATTCGCGGGCTGGGAACAGAGCGCTCGGCGCTGAATGATGCGGCTTTCAACTTTCGGCAGCCTTTTCCCGCGGGAGCGCACCTGAAGCGCGATGGCCTCTCGCCGTCATGCTCGGGCCCATCACGCCGCGCACCACCTTCACGGCCCGTCATGCGCGTCTCGCGCTCGCTCAGGCGCTGCTGCCGTCGAGAAATGCATCCAATGTCTTCGCCATTTCCGTGGTGCCGTTCCAGCCAAGCCCCTGGTAAAGCGGACGGCCTTTGTCGGTGGCGTGCAGCACGGCATAGCCGATGCCGCGCCTGCCGAATGCCTCGTCGGCGAGACGCATCAATTCACGGGCCAGGCCGCGATGCCGGTAATCGGGTTCGACAAACACGTTCAGCACATAGCCGCGCTGGTCCTGCAGCGGATGTGCGGGATGGGGCGGCCAGTCGATCAGCATCAGCCCAATGCCCGCGACGACCATGCCGCCGTCCGACATCATGAAGCCGAAGTACGATCCATCCGCCAGGCGCGGCTTCAACCATTCGCGAAAATGCGCCGTCATGGGCCTCAATACATCATCGCCCTTGCCTGCATCCCGAAACATCGCTTCGCGATGCCTGCAGATCAGCTCGAGATCGTCTGCGCAAAGTGTCCGGATATCCATCGTGTTGCCGAGTGAAGGAATGGAGCGGCCCATGTGACGACGAGCGCCACATGGATGCATGGAAAGGGCGCGACAACTAGCGCGCGCGCGTGAAGTAGCTCGCCTTCATGACGAGCGGGCCGTTATTGCCGGGATAGACGGCCGTCTCCACGAGGTGCTGCCCATCCGGCATGACGGAATAGATCCGGGTCGAAACAAGCACGCCCTGCTGCTGCAGCGCCATGACGAGCACGTTGGGCGCCGGTTGTTTCACCGACGCGGTATCCGCCTCAGGGCTGTCCTTGATGGCGGCCGCCGTTCCATCGAGCGCCACGGTGGAAGCGGAATGCGCCTCCTGGCCGGGCGCATACACGATGTCGACGTGTACGCTCAGCTTGCCCGCGCCCGCATCGGCAAACGTAAACCGCACGCTCCTGGGGCGCTGCGCAGGCGGCATGGGCATGCGCGATGTATCCAGGTCCCAGCTCCCGAGCAGGGGCGAGGTCGCCGTGCGACCGGGCGCCACATCGTTTGTCGCTCCGGCCGCAGCAGCTACGGCAAACGGAGATATCAGGGCAACCAGCAGCGATACGACCAAGGCTTTCGGCAAGAGCTTCATGTCCTGTCCTTCCATGCAGACGGGTCAACGGGAAGAAGTGCACGAGTGGGCAGGGCGAGTATGCCGCTTCGCAGGCACGAAAAGCAGCGTTCGATCGACGATGGGTCGGTATCGATGAAACCTGGCCGCAGGCATCGCGGCGCAAGATCCGGTGCCGGAGATCCCAGCCGTTATGATGGACGCATGAACAATCGCGCAGACTCGTTCGACTCCACGCTGTCACGCCAGGTAGACACGCAAGGCTTCGCCTTCGTCGAGGGCGACCGCATGCGATCACTGCTCGTCGCCGAAGGCGAGCTGGCGGATTGGGCGAGCTTCTTGGACAGCTGGAATCACCTGGAACTCGACGAATACCTTGCCGCCAAGGGTCGGTTCCGCCGCAGGCGCCACGCGACGTTTTCCGCCACGGCCGACGGCCCCGTCATGCCGCAGCCACACCAGGCGCACTTCCAGAGCCTGCAGTACAACACGCTGCAAGGCGACATCCAGCGCTGGTTCGAGCCGGTCGACGCCTCCGTCGTCAACGGCGCCACGCTGCGCACCATCCTCCGCTTCTGTCATGGCTTCTTCGGCAAGCTGGCGACGCCTGCGCTTGGCTGGCATATCGAAGTGCATCAGTTCCGCATCGAAGCCACGGCCGATTCCGCGGGCGAACCCACGCCCGAAGGCAGCCATCGCGACGGCGTGGATTACGTGCTCGTGCTACTCGTCGATCGCCAGAACATCGCCAGCGGCACGACCACGATCCACGCGCCCGATGGAGAGCTGCTTGGCGACTTCACCCTTACGCACGCACTGGACGCGGCATTGATCGACGATCACCGCGTCTATCACGGCGTGACGCCAGTGGTGTCGCTGTCCGCAGGCGAGCCGGCATTCCGCGATGTACTCGTGGTGACGTTCAAGGCCATGGCTGAACTGCCAGCCGTCTGAGCGTTGACGGAAAGTGCTTTCGATTACGTGCTACGTGCTGGCCCAAGGGTTGTTGTGCCTATAGTCCCTGATCGCAGAGAGCGCCTTGGTTGTAGCGCCACCTGGATCACGACCCACTCTCTTCATGACCTATCCAATCAACACATTGGCCGTCCCCGCTACAACGACCAGCGGCGGAGGCGCCTGCGGTCCGGCGGGCGGGATGTCATGGCAGGTTTCACAGAAATCGCCCGCGCGAGCCGCACCACGTCCGTTGATGCGCACCGTACTGCTGCCCGTGACGACGCGCCCGAGATTCGTGGGGGGCACCTGGAAAGGCCCACCTTGAGGGATATGCGGTGGCACGTTCTGCGCCATCGATCCTATCGTGGCAGCCCCGCGGCCATTGATGCGCACGTTGTCGCTCACGCGAAGTTGAATCCTTCCATTGAACGGGAAGGGTTGGGGTGTCGGCACAGGACCGCCCCGGGTTGGAATCAGCACGATATGAATGTCGCCGGCGTTGATGATGGAGTCACCCATTTTTGCGGCTGGCTTTCCCATGCGTCACCTCAATTGAGTTCAATCATGGTGGCGTGGAGTTTCATGCTGTTCCCGCCGTTTGCTTGCAGACCGTCAGCACCCAATTGCAGCTTGACCGAACCGGAACTGTTCTGAATTACCACTTGGTTCGCTTTCAACGTCATCGTATTGGCTGCGGCGATGGTGACGTCGCCCTTGCTCTCCACCGAAATGTGGTTCTTGGCGGTGTCGATCTTTACCTTGTTCTGATTTTCGTCGATCAAAGTCAGCTGCCCATCCTTGCTATCGTCGAAGACCAGTTGCTTGCCCTGGCGCGTCTTGATCACACGGACCTCCCGCTGTCGCGCGGCCCCTTCTATCGGCGGCCTGATATTTCCGTTCCATAGAAAGCCAAGGACGAACCCTTGCTTTGCGTCGCCATCGGCGAAACTCACCAACACCGAATCGCCCTCGGTCGGCAGGAAAAACGCACCGCTGTCTGGACCGCCATAGAAGCTCATCACTTGCAGCCAGCCTGATTCCGTCGTTTCACCGCTGCCATGGAACAATACCGTTACCCTGCCGAGACCCTCTGGGTCGTCGACCCGACTGACCTGAGCCATCGTCACCCCGCCAAACGGTTGTCCGAGCATGGGCCTGGACATATCAGCGTCTGAAATCATCTGCAGTTTCTCCTGATCTGGAAACGACGGATTCGGAACATGAAGCGGAACTCACCCCATAGTCCCTCGCGTGCATGCTTCGAGGTGTCCGCCTTGGGTCGGAAGGGGGCCTTGCGTACCGGCGACTGAAAGCAAACGTCCAGATCATGAATCCGTCTGTCCCGCCAGGCCCCGCATGGTGCCCGTCTCCTCACCGACTTCTGTCTGATTGATTCTGTTGTAGAGCTGCTGCAGGTAGCTGAAGTCCGCGGCGAACAGCTCCTCGATCACACGGGTAGTGACCATATCGAGCGAGCCCAGCTTTACGATGACCCGAGACAGCACAATGACGGGTAGATAGGCGGGATTCGCCTGAACCCGGTGATCCTTTAAAGGCAGGATCTCATCGCCAGCCGTGGCCAAACGCATCACACCCTGCCGGTGAATGGTGCCATCGGCATCGCAATAGCCAATCGGCAGCGTGAACTCAAATTCCGTGATGAACGAACTCATGGCATTCCCCTTGGTAGCCAATGAACTTACCGTTCTGGTTCTGATGTGCACCCAAACGCTTTAAAGGCGCTCCACTGTGTTATCTCTGGCAACAGTCTTTCGTGTAAGCGACATGTTTTTCTGAAGCCCGGCATGGTTCGAAGGCGGACCTTCCGACAGCCTGGTCCTGCTTGCCCCAATAAGCGCGGGTATGCGTCATGGGGCATAGCCCGGTTCAGCTGCCTTAGCCCGGGCCGGCTGTCTTCTGGGTGATGCGGATCACGACGAACTCGGCGGGATACACGGGCGCCAGGCCGATGTCGATGTAGAGCTGGCCCAGCATGCGCATCTCGGGCGGATTGTTGGAGGCGTCGCATGTGATGAAAAAGGCCTCCTGCGCCGTGGCGCCGAACAAGCCGCCCTGCTGCCACAGCGTGGTGAGGAAGGCATCGATGGTCCGCGCCACGGTTGCCCACAGAGACTGGCCGTTCGGCTCGAACACCACCCACTGCAGGCTGTACTTCAGGCTCTGCTCGATGTAGATGCACAAGCGGCGCACACTCAGGTAGGCCCATTGGCTGTCCTGCGAGACGGTGCGCGCGCCGTAGATCACGTTGCCGTAGTTGGTCAGGTTGCGCAGCGCGTTGATGCCGTTGGGGTTTAGCTGATCCTGGTCGCTATCGGTAAGTTGGCGCTCCAACGCCACCACGGAGCGCATGGCGCCGTCGTTCACGCCCGCCGGTGATTTCCAGACGCCAATCGAGCTATCGGTGAAAGCGTACCGGCCGAGCACCGGCCCCGAGGGCGGGATCGGCACATGGCTGTTGGACACCGGATTGAAGATCCAGGTCCAGGGGTAGTAGAGCGAGCCGTAGCTGGAGTTGATTGCCAGCGGCTGTGCCTGTACACCGGCCGAGTTCTCGCCTGACTTGAACGCGACGATCTGCTGCGGGCTCTGTCCAAACGGGGGGTCGACCACATAGAAGAGGCTGGTCAGCTCCTCGCACAGCGCCAGGCCCTGGTTGATCATCATCGTCTGCCCGATTGGATCCACCTTGCCATTGGCGTCGGTAATCGTTGCGGTTTGCGGCTGGGCCAGCAGGCTCAGGCCCTGGATCATCCTGAGCGAGTCCTGGGCAGTCTTGAAATCCAGTTCGCCGTTGCATCCTCCCGTGAACGCCATCGGCGTATCCGTGTTATCTGGGCGCGTGGTGGCGCTGCCTGGCTCGGAGACGCGCGCGAACATCGATTGCGCATTGATGCGTGCCGCGAATTCCGGCCCCGCGTTGGTGAAACCCGTGAAGGTTTCCAGCACGTAATAGCTGTTCGCGTCGGCACCTAGTACCGCTGGCATCAGGCCGTTCTGGCTGACATAGCTGGCCAGCAACTGCAGGGCGAAGTTATCCGTACCGGCCTGGGTAGCGTTGTCGATCAAGGCTATCGGCACCACCACCTGGAAATCGAACACAGGCCCCTGCGGTGGAGGAGCGCCGTCGCCGGTCTTCTGCGTGCCGCTGTTGCTGATGTAGTACATGAGGGACGCCCCCCATGTGCCCTTGGTGGCGGCGACCAGTCTGCCCGTCGCCATGCTGGCCGTCGCAGCACTGCACTTGCTGTCGTCCAGGCGCACTACGTAGCAAGCCGCCCCGCCTTCCTGGAAGAACTCATACACCGCCCAGGCATTGAAGCCCATCCAGACCAGGCCGCCGAACTGGCTCATGTAGGCTTTCCAGCTGGTGATCAAGGTCGGCGTATTGATCGGCCCCACGTCTGTGATGCCAAGGAAAGCCGCAACGGACGTCGAAGCGCCCGTGATGTCGCGCGTGCCGGGAATCTCCTGAGTGTAGGTTCCCGGGTGCTGATAAGTGGCCACGATGCTGCCCCCTGACGATGGATCAGCGCGGCACGGCCGCGTTGCGTGCGATTGCTACAGCCTTGTACGAGATATTCCTCGTTTCTCCTTCTGCAATGTTTTAAGTCCGCTTCTGATCGGAAGCGGACCTAATTCTATGCACCCGAATCCGTGCTTGCTGGCTGCCGTCTATCGGCCTGCTCTAACCGCCGTCGCCAGGCGCGCTTCTCGACGCTACGGACGTTTGGTTGGAGAGCCAGTTCTTCCAGGTAGCGCCGAAGATAGTGGAGCTCATCGTCTTCCGGACCGCCAAGGTAAGGTGCCACCGTCACCAGATTGCCGTAACTTCGAGCGTACTTTTCGGGGTTGTCATCCACAGCAATGACATGGCGTAAGTCGTAGCCCCGTCGCCTCACCTTGTGCAATGCCTTGGTATCCCACCATGCATCACGCTCGAAGTCTCGACGCGGCGTGCACCTGTTTCGAGCCCATACGAATTCTAGTTTCGAAATGTCTTGGAAGAGGATGCCCGTGACGATCTCCGCGTACATTGGCGACGACGAGGTCCAAACCGCGACGCGGAAGCGTTCAAGTGCCCAATTAAGAAAATCCTCCACGCCAGGGCGGAGATAGAGAACATACGGAGGGATCTGGAAATCAGGCGCACGCGACAAGGGTACGGTGGTGGCATGAACCAACGTTTCATCCAGGTCAAGAATCAGCAAATACCGATCACTCACGAAGCACTAGCTCCTCAATTTTCGGCCGATCATCCGCCCGCCCCGATGCCTTCTCCGGGTCGAACGCGGACCCATGACCCACACGGCCGAAGTGTCCGCTTCGGGTCGGAAGCGGACCTTCCGAACCGGCATATAACTACCTCGCCTCTGTACCAAGAGTATCGATCTTGGGAGGGGATCTTATGTCGAGCGGAGCTTTCAAGTTGCACGATACCAGCCCATCCATAAGGGTCTGTGCGCTCGTAGCCGGAGGCAAGTGATTCCCGACGACAAGCGACGCATACACGTTTGGGTAGGCACCATTGCCGTACTTCTTGACTCCCACGTAGTCGTTGGCGCTCTTCACGACAATCAAGGCACCACTGCGCCAGCGACTGAGTTCGTTGCTTGG